>Ga0209511_1000006_pt1 | contig 486798 bp, 408 predicted proteins | sample SSSSmetaG_FD_184141 | JGI IMG/M metagenome (GOLD analysis project Ga0209511, IMG submission 184141) | Glacier valley bacterial and archeal communities from Borup Fiord, Nunavut, Canada, to study Microbial Dark Matter (Phase II) - ​SSSS... | ecosystem: Environmental > Aquatic > Freshwater > Ice...
TACTATTGGTGGCATAAGCTCGAACATAATAAGTGGGACCTTCGATTAAACCACTCAAAGTTCCTGTAAAACTACCCGTACCGGTACTGCTGTCAACCAATTTACTGTCAGAAATGGTCGGACTACCCGTAGTATTCCAGCAATATCCACGGGAGGTGATAGCAAATCCACCATCAAAAGTAATAAGAGTAGAAGCCTGCACCGAGCTCGTTGTCATCGTTTCATTTAAAATAGTCACTGCATTTAGTACCGGCACTGGTGTGGGTAAAGTATCACGTAAACAACGAACGGATTGTCCCTGTGCCTTATCAATAGTACCCATACCACTACTACCTACAGCCAGAGATAAATACCAACCGGTGGTGACAGCACTTTGTGTGCTACTCCAATAATAACCACCCGTACCACGACCTGCCAATGAACCGGCCGCTGTTATATAACCTGCATTATGAAGTTTCAATACGGAGTTGTAAGCATCGGCAGCTTTAACCCACGATTGTGGTGCTGCATCAGCAGCAGTCCATTCTGCATTGGTAGGAAGACGCCACCCTGGCCCCAACTGAAGTAAACAAGGATCATTTTCTGCTAACCAATCACTGGTTTCATTAATCGAAGTTGCCCAAACCACCGGAGTACGAGGAGTCACAGGGGTATATTGATAACCCTGACTACGGTTAAACTGCCAGTACCAACCCATCGGTTCTTCGGTGATATCGGTAGCAGAAGCTGGCTGTAAGTCGGCTCCCAAATTCTTGGTAATCCAGCACAATGAGGATCCGGTAATATTGGAATTTATAGAATTATACGTTATTGTTTTATTATCTACCGGTGAACCAGAAGCTAATTTATGGATTACAGTAAAAGTAGGACAAATTTTAAATGTCTGCACTGCAGAATATGAAGTTCCACCAGCATTGGTAGCATAGGCGCGTACATAATAAGTAGGTCCCTCTATAAGCCCGGTAAGCATATCATTGAAACTACCAACACCAGTTCCTGAGGCCATCTTGTTATCTGTAACGACAGGCAAACCTGCAGTATTCCAGCACACACCACGATCTGTTACCACTGCACCTCCACCATCAGTTACTGTTGCTGACCAATTTGCAGTGGAAGCGGTCATATTAGACAGTACCAGTGAGCCAACAGTTGGAGGCACAGGCAAAGCAGTAAGAATAACCTCATTACCATAAGAAGTCCCTTGTGAACTTGTTGCATATGCTCTCACAAAATAAGACGTAACCGGAAGCAAACCTGTAATATTGCAGGTGAAATCACCAATGCCTCCTGCAGCTGCAACTGCGTGGCTTCCAGTGGCAATAGGCCCGGTTGTTGTGCTCCAGCAAACTCCACGAACAGATACGGATGCACCACCATCGCTACTAATATTTCCACCACAAACTGCGGAATTTGAAGTTACTGCTGTAACAGGTACAGTGGTCAAAGTTGGAGTAGTCAAAGTCGTAAAAGACTCCACGCCACCGTAAGTTGTTCCTACTGAATTAGTGGCATAAGCTCTAAGATAGTATTTTACACCTCCGGTCAAACCGGTAATGTTACTTGTAAAGGCACCGGTACCTCCACTTGCATAAGCCAAGATATTATCTGCAATAGTAGGCAAATCGCTGGTACTCCAACATACACCACGTGCAGTTATAGTACCTCCTCCATCGCTTAAAACATTACCACCGGTACTTGCCGTTGTGCCGGTAATGCTCACGGGTTTAGTAGTGGTTATATTACCTAATAATGGAGTTGTGAAGATTGCAGGATTTGCACTGTAACCAATTCCAATATTACTTTTGGCATAAGCCCAAACATAATATTTAGTTCCACCCACTAAGTTTTCAATTTTTCCACCTATTGTGGTAGCAAAGTAACCGTTAGAAAGTGTACTATCGGTTTCTGTCGGAATAACACCAGTTGTATTCCAACGAACACCGCGATCTATGATTGTTCCTCCTTCGGTAGTAATTGTTGCAGCTGTCATGGCAGTGGTTCCGGTAACAGATGATATCGTTACAGAACTCAATACAGGAACCGCACCCATTGTGATAAAACTTTGAAGTGTACCGTAAGATGTTCCCTGAAGGGTAACAGCAAAAGACCGTACATAATAAGTTGTATTCGGTAATAATCCCGTAAGCGTATTACTAAAGCTGGCACTATTTCCGCTGCTCGTCGAAATTTTATTAACTGTTGGAATAGTTGGGTTTGGTGATGTACTCCAGCACACACCCCATGCAAGAATCTGAGATCCTCCATCATCAGTTATTTCTCCTCCGGTAAGTGCTGAATTACTCGTTATGGAGCTCACCTCATTGGTAGTAAGAATTGCGTTAGAAAGAGTTGTGAAACTTAATATATTTCCGTAGCTAGTCCCCAAACTGCTAACTGCATACGAACGAACATAATAGGTTGTACGACCATTTAGACCTGTTAGAGTTGAGACATAACTTCCCGAACCAACCGCTGCATCATCAATATGACTATCATAAGAATAAGGAGGGCTAACTGTACTCCAGCAAGTTCCACGTTTAGTAACGGGCGCACCACCTTCACTTGTGATATTACCACCACTTTTTGCGGTATTAAATGTGATTGTATTTACTGCTTTTGTGGTTAGCGCTGCCAACGTTGGCGAAGTAAAACTTATTGGCGAAGCACTATATCCTGTACCACCACTATTGGTTCCATAAGCCCATACATAATATCGGGTACCCGGTGTCAAGTTGGTAATAGTTCCATTTATAGTAGTACCAATAGTTGCATTGGGAACAGCATTAATCAGCGATGGGTCAATTCCGCTAGTATTCCAACAAAGTCCCATATCTGTCAATGCATCACCCCCATTATCTGTCACAGTTGCAATACCAACCGCAGTATTAATGGTAAGACCCGAAATACTTGGTACACTTAATTTCGGTACCATTACTTGTGTTGTAAAACTCTTCACATCTCCATTAACTGTACCCACAGTATTAATGGCATATGCCTGCACATAATATTTAGTATTTGGTAATAATCCGGCCAGACTCGTTGCAAAAATACCCGAACCACCCACAGCAGCAGGAACTTTAGTTAGCGGTGGATTTACAGTGCCCCAATATAAACCCCGTGAAGTTACTGCTACTCCACCTTCATCCAACACTTCACCTCCGACAGTAGCTGTGTTGCTGGTTATTGCGCTTGGAGTCGATGTAGTAATTGTGGGCAGCATCACATCGGCCGTGGTAAACGAAATTTCACTACCATAAGTCACCCCTACGCTATTGGTGGCATACGATCTAACATAATACATTTTATTAGGAACTAAACCGGTCAGTTTAGCGATAAAACTACCGATTCCGGTGCTTGTATTATCAATTGTTTTGGTTGATAAAGCAATAGTTGGATTTCCATAAAGACTCCAACAAACTCCACGTGTAAGTATCGGAGCCCTACCGTCATCTGTTATGAGTCCACCACTTGTAGCAGTAGTTGTTAGAATGCTGGTAGCAGAGGCAGTACCCGAAAGTGTTGGCAACGAAGCTGTTTGCAATGTTGTTTCAAGCCCATAAGCTGTTCCAATATTATTGATGGCATATGACCGCACATAGTATATCGTATTCGGAATTAATCCGGTCATATTTCCTACATAACTACCTGTATCTTTTCCACAGACAATTTTGCTATCTTTTGTGGTTGGATTTGAAACAGTGCTCCAGCAAATACCCCGAGAAGTTACCAGATCTCCTCCATCACTGGTTACTCTACCGGCACCAATGGCACTAACACCGGTAACCGAACTTGCAACTGTTTGCGCAAGTATAGGTGATGTAGGAAATAAAGACATATTAACCTGATTTCCGTAACCTGTTCCTGCACTGTTAGTTGCATAAGCCCGCACATAATAAGTAGTACTGGATTTTAAATTCAGAATATTACTTACAAAAATTCCTGTGCCGGCGCCATCAACTGTTTGAGCAACAGACACAGTATCGGGGTTGAAGTTTGCAATATTGCTCCATCTTACTCCACGTGAAGTTACTGAAGCACCTCCGTTACTGGTTATTTCACCACCGGTAAGGATAGAATTACTTGATGTACTTGAAGCATAAGTAGTAGAAAGTATTGGAACAGATGCCGGTGTTGTAAAAGTAGTTTCATCACCATAAGCTAAACCCAAATCATTAACAGCATAAGCTCGCACATAGTAAGTTGTCAGAGGTGATAAACCTACGATTTTACTTGTGAAAGAAGAACCATATCCCTGACTTGTTTTAGTAAATAATCCAACAGTAGGGTTTGGACCAACGCTCCAACAAACACCTCTATCGGAAACCGGCGACTGTCCGGTATTTATTATAGTACCACCACTCATGGCTGTGTAACCGGTAGCGCTTGCCCCAATTGGAACTGTAGCAAGAGTAGGAACACCTACGGTGGTAAAACTTACCTCATTTCCATACGCAATACCTACTATATTCTGGCCATAAGCCCGCATGTAGTAAGTCGTATTTTGCTTTAATAGTGGAGTGGTGCAATCAAATTCGGTTCTATAATTTCCGGTATAGTTTCCTGTTTCGGCAGTTTTATTCACCACAACTGTATCCGGTTTAAAGTTAGGAAATTCACTCCAAACAACGCCTCTGGTAGTGACAGGAGCTCCACCATCATTGTTAATGTATCCACCCGCAGTAATGGTTGTATTCCATCGAACTATTTTTGTGGCTTTGGTAGTAATGCTGGCAAAATCGGGAGGGCTTGTTGTAAAACTAACCTGGTTACCATAGCTGGTACCGGCAATACTGGTCGCATAGGCACGTACATAATACTTTGTGCTTGCTACCAAAAAAGTCAATTTACTTACAAAGCTTCCCTTATCACCTCCATCAATTGTTTTGTTGGGAGACGAAATTTCAGGAACGAAATCGGGGGTTGTACTCCAGATGACTCCTCTGGAACTAATATAGGCCCCACCATCATCGGTTATATCGCCCCCACTACCGGCAGTATTGCTGGTTTGAGAAGATGCGTATACAGTGGTAAGTGTAGCGAGTTTAGGAGTTATAAAACTAACTTCGTTTCCATAAGCAACTCCAACACTATTAATTACATAAGCACGTACATAATATATTGTTGCTGGAGTAAGGCCACTCATATCTGCAGTGAAATTTCCTGTAAAATAACCGGTTTGTGCAGTTTTATTGGCAGTAACTGTCGAAGGATCAAAGTTTGGACTAATACTCCAAACTAAACCTCGCGTAGTAACCATTGCACCTCCATCGCTGGAAATATTACCACCCACTCTGGCACTTGTGGAAGAATTTAGAGTTGGAACACCTGTAGTCAGAGTTGGAATTTCCGGAGGCATTGTGGTCATACTTTCAGTATTTCCGTATGCAACTCCCACACTATTGGTTGCATAAGCCCGCACATAATATGTTGTACTTCCCATTAACCCCGTCATGGTATGAATAAAACTACCTGTTCCAGTGCCGGCCGTCGTATGCCCATCAGCAACAGTAGGGTTTTCAGTAACACTCCAACACAAACCACTTTTTGTAACCGTTGCTCCACCGTCGTTTGTAATATTGCCTTCGCCAATAGCTGTAGTTCTCAAAACCGTTGCAATGGGAGGAGTGGTTGTAGTAACCGTTGCCAATCTGGGCGTTGTGAAACTGGATTCATTATCGGCATAGGCTGTGCCGGCACTATTAACTGCAAATGCTTTGACATAATAAGTCGTTCCTGTACTTAGGCCTGTAATGGTAATATCAAAAGTACCTGTACCTGCTTTAGAAACCCTGTTTGAGAATACAGTTGCCGGATCAAAATTTGGAGATATGCTCCAACAAATACCCACTGATGTAATAATACCTCCACCATTGCTCGATACAATACCACCACTTGGAGCACTTACACCATCAGCTCCACTGGTAGTTGCTTTTGTAGTAAGTGTAGCTAAAACAGGTGGTTTTGTAGTGAAAATTTGTTCATTACCATAGGCAGTTCCTGCGTTATTGGTGGCGTATGCTCTGATATAATAGGTAGTATTTCCCAGTAATCCGGTAATAGTATTAATAAATTCTCCAATACCGGTTCCAATGGTTGTATGCGTATCGGTTAGCGTTGGACTCCCCACTGTATTCCAGCATATTCCGCTGGAAATAACCGGTACTCCACCGTCTTTTTCGATAAATCCACCGCTCACAACTGTAGAACTGGTTATTGCAGTTGCAACAGTTGTAGTAAGTGTTGGTGTTGTAAATGTAGAGAAGCTAAGTTCGTTTCCGTATGAAATGCCTTCGCTATTTACGGCAAATGCTCTTATGTAATATTTTGTTGTAGGTGTTAAGTCGATGATATCAACGTAAAAGCTCCCACTTCCTTCACCTGCAAATATATAATTATCAGCTATTGTTGGAGTGGCAGAAGTACTCCAACATACTCCACGAAGTGTTACATTTGCTCCACCATTACTGGATATAAAACCACCACTTCGGGCTGTTGTGCCGCCGACATTTGTAACTGTAGTTGTGGTAAGCGTAGGCAGAACCGGTGGTGCCGAAATAAAAGCTACTTCATCACCGTATGATGTGCCCGCACTATTGATAGCATAAGCCCTCACATAATATCGGGTACTACCCATCAAATCACTCATTTTACTTGTAAAATTTCCTGATCCAATGCCATTGCTAACGTGATTATCATTGATAGTTGGACCGTTCAATGTACTCCAGCAAATTCCACGAGTGCTATTTGGCTCACCACCATTATCAGTAATAGTTCCACCACTTGTAGCCGAAGTACTGGCAATGGCAGTTACTGCATTCGTTTTAAGTGTGGCAAGTGATGCTGGTCCTGTGAAAAAGCTCACTGTATTACCATAAGCAACACTTGTATAATTTAATGCTACACCGTTTGATGCATAAGCTCTTACATAATAAGTGGTATTAGCTAACAAACCGGTCATATTACTTGTGAAACTTCCGGTGCCTGTACCCTCTTTTGTATTAGCACTATTAATTTCAGGAGCACTTGTGTACAAACTCCAGCAGATTCCGCGTGAAGTTACCGGCATTCGTCCATCATTATCAATATTTCCACCGGAAACAGCAGTAGTGCTGGTTACACCGCTTACCGGACTGGTAATAAGTGTGGGTTGAGTAGCAGTGATAAAAGTATATTGATTTCCGTACGCTGTACCTTTACTATTTGCCGCGTAAGCTCTAACGTAATAAGTTGTATTTGGTAATAGTCCTGTCATACTACTTGCAAAAACACCAAGTCCATCACTTGTAATAGCCTCTGAAGTTCTACGGTCCTCGCGGGTAGGATATTGATTGGTACTCCAGCAAATTCCTTTTGCCACAAGTGTAGCTTCGGTGTTGCTGACTACCTCTCCACCACTGACGGCTGTTGTACCCGTAATATTCGTTACCGAAGCAGTAACCAGATTGGCCAGTTGAGTTGTTGAAAATATGCTCTCATCCGTGTAAGTGATTCCTTTACTATTTGTAGCATAGCCATATACATAATAAGTAGTACCTTCTGTCAAACCGGTTAATTTAATGTTATAGGTTCCTACGTCAGTGCTTTCGTTAAATGGGGCAGCAATATCATCTAAAGTTTGTCTGTCTGTAGAAATTATTATTCCACGTGTGGTTACAGGCGACCCTCCATTACTACTTATTGTAAAATTAACTCCGGCTGAGATATTGGTGATATCCGTTATATTTAAAGCAGAAGAACTAAATATCGGCTTAGTTACCGGCATAGTATTAAACTGAACAAGATCACCATAGGTCTTACCTACACTATTAACAGCATAAGCTCTTACATAATAAGTAGTGTTTCCCAACAAATTGGTAAGCGCAACAGGCACACTACCTTCTGTTGTAGCATCAACCGTTTTTATTGCTGCAACATCATCCTTTGGATCAAATAAATTACTCCAAATAATACCACGTTCTGTAACCGGAGCTCCACCGGTACTAACAAGATTACTTCCCGTGGCTGCAGTTTTATTGGTAATATTACTTGCATCTATAGTGGTAATAATTGGTGCAGTTGGTAACAGCAAAAATGTATAATCATTTCCATAAACAGTACCCACCTCGTTAGTAGCATAAGCTCTTAAATGATAAGTAACATTTGGGGTGAGATTAGTCATCTCACTTGCAAATTGTCCGGTGCCGGTGCCATTACGTGTATATCTGCTATGTCCATCACCAATTGCAGGATCCACCAATGTACTCCAACATACTCCACGATCGGTAACCAGCGATCTTCCGTCATCTGTTACATCACCTCCGGCATTGGCACTTAAGCTTACAAAAGAAGAAACCGGAATGGTAACAACCGCAGGGTAATCAATAGTTGCCAAACTATCCAGATTACCATAAGAAATACCATGACTATTAACTGCATAAGCACGCAAATAATATACAGTGTTGGGTGTTAATCCCGAAAGATAACTGGAAAAAGCACCGGTACCTGCACCTGTTACAGACTGAGCCGTTTTCGTGGAGAGGTCAACGGTTGGGTTCTTGGTAGTGCTCCAACAAACTCCTCGTATCGAAATAGTTGCCGAACCGGAATTGGTAATTTCACCACCACTTCCCGCCGAAGTTCTATTAACACCTGTTGGAGGAGTAGTGACAAGAACAACATACGAAGTAGTTACAAAACTTGTAATACTGCTGTAATTTGTACCTGCTTTGTTAGTGGCGTAACCCTTAACGTAATAAGTAATACCTGATAATAAGCCGGTAATAGTACTCGAATACTTACCAATGTCAGATGCATTTACGGTACCGGAAGGCACCTTCGTGAATGTTACATTATCCTGGCTCCACATGATTCCCCTTTCCAATACGGGTGCTCCACCATTATTAAGAATCACAACATCACCTACAGCCGATATATCTCCAATACTACTCATCTGAATATCAGACGAATTAAGAACCGGAGCAACAGCAGCCGGAGTAGCAAAACTTACCACATTTCCATAAGCAGTCCCATAGGCATTAACGGCATAAGCCTGAACATAATAGGTTGTCAATTCCAATAAACCTGTAAGTGTACTTGGAAATGGACCAACACCTGAACCGTCATGCGTAACAATTTTGTTTGCATCTGCCTGCGGATTGGTAGTGGTGCTCCATACTATTCCTCTGGCAGTAATTTGCGCACCACCATCACTTACAATATTACCACCACTCACGGTGGTAGTATTGCTTATATCTGTTGCTGGCGAAGTAATAATCGTAGGTACTGTAACTGAAGTTTTGAAAACCTTGTCTTCGCCGTAAGTCACTCCTGCACTGCTCGTGGCAAAAGCGCGTACATGATAGGTCGTATTTGGTTGTAAATCTGTTAGATTACACGCAAAGCTACCTACACCCGAACCCGGAAGAGTGGTTGTTGTACCGGAGACAATATTTGGATTTACCGAGTTACCGATACATACCCCCTGAGTTAGTACAACCAGACCGGCTGTATTGGTTATCAAACCTCCGGTTGTTGCAGTTGTACTCGTAATATCTGTTGGCAAAACAGTGGAAATCACCACTCCACAATTTATATCCTTCCAAATGGAGCCATCATAAAACCGAATAGATTTGGTTGCTACATTTATATACAAAGCACCGGCTGTAAGATTAGCCGGTGTAGGATCATTGTTTAGAATAGGGAGTTTAAATGTCTTTCTTGCCGAAAAACCGGTATTTTCAATAAAGCTAATACTGGAAATATCAGAAATTTTTGACCAATCGCTTCCGTTATGAATCATCAAAGAGTTATTGGTCTTTGAATAATAAATCACACCTTGTTTTAACGACCCAATAGTGGGGTTACTAGTTAATGATGGAATATAAGGAATTCCATTTTTTACTGCAACAAAGTCCTTTGATGTTACCGTGTTCAAAGTACTGGAACATAAATTTTCCCAGCTGACACCTGTATAAATCATTGGCGTATTATCCTGATTACTATATACTAACATCCCAGGTTCGGGACTAATTATTGACGTTGGGTCTACCATGGGGAGATGTGGCAAACCTGAAAGAACTCGAAACTTGCTCTGTCCTAAAACAGAGCAAGTAACAGTAAATAATAAAAATAATACAATTTTCGATATAGCGGGTAATCTTTTCAAAATCTTCTATTCAAGTTATTCATACATCCTAATTTGAACTAAATACAACAGAATTACTTTACAGTAATCTCTTCATAATCGCATCAATTTGTTGCTGCTGATTATTCATTCTATCCTTCAAATTTTTTATTTCCAGTTGTTGTTGATTTATCTCATTTTGTTGCTCCTTGATAGCCTGTATCAGAACACCGGTCAACTGAGTATAATCAACTTTTAAAAAGCCATCCTTACCCAAATTTACCATTTCGGGAAAAACGGTCTGTAGTTCTTGAGCAATAACACCAATTTTTGGTCCTGTTGCATATTTCTTTTGATTTTTATACTCGAAACGTACTCCCCGAATCTGATCAATCGATTTAAGCACCGTTGTTAATGTTTCTATATTTGTTTTCAACCTTCGATCGGATGGTGTGTAAAAGTTACCATTAACGGTAAGGTCTTTTGAAATAACGGCATTTTCTGTGGCATCAAAACTTAATCCTGCTCCTACTCCACCGCCATTACTTATGCTGAATGTTTGCATTTTCAAATTTGTAGTAGCAGTATGATTACCTAAATTGTCAGTACCTACCGCAACCCAAGTTGTTCCATTATAGGTATAAAGTCGGTTATCGGCAGTGGAATAAAATGTATCACCGGTTTGACCTGTTGCAGGTAAGGTTCCCCCATTTTGAGTTGTTGCTGTTTTTGCATCAACATATTTTTTTGTGGCAGCCTCCTGGTCGGCTGTAGGATCTAAAAGATTCGTTATTTTAAAGTTATTTGTTCCATTGCCCAATGATATATTTGCTGTAGCAGCGCCAAAACCACTTATCGGAATTGAGCTCTTTGTAGTGGCTGTCGCAATTCCGGTTGCACTTCCAACAAAGAACTGCCCATCGGCCAGAGCATTACCCACCGGCTGCCATGCTGAACCGGTGTAAACATAAAGTCGATTGTCTGTAGTTGAATAAAAGGTATCGCCCATTTGTCCAACCGCGGGAAGCGTACCACCGGTTTGTGTTGAAACAGATTTGGCATCTACGTATTTTTTTGTTGCAGCTTCCTGATCGGCAGTTGGATCGGCAAGGTTCGATATTTTAAAATTAGTGGTTCCATTACCCAATAAAATTCCTGCGGTAGCAGCACCAAAATCGCTTATTGAGACTGTGTTTTTAGCCACAGGAGTGGCAAGATTCGTAGCGCTACCCACAAAGATAGAACCTGTTGGTAAAGCCAATGATCCGGCAGCCGAAGTCTTTGTATCTACATATTTTTTGGTTGCCGCTTCCTGATCGTTTGTTGGATCGGCCAAGTTGGTAATTTTATAATTCAATGTACCGTTTCCAAATGCCACATCGGCTCCGGCTGCTGCAAATCCGCTTAGTGCAATTGTATTTTTAGCTGTGGCAGTAGCAATACCCGAAGCATTTCCAACATATAATTGCCCGTTTGCTAACGAATTGTCTACAGGCACCCAAGAGGTTCCATTGTAAACATATAGGCGATTGTCGGTGGTAGAATAGTAAGTATCAGAAACCTGCTGACCGCTCGAAGGTAATGTTCCTCCACTTTGAGTGGAAGCTGTTTTTGCATCCACATATTTTTTGGTGGCAGCTTCCTGATCAGTAGTGGGATCTGCCAGATTAGTAATTTTAAAATTAGATGTTCCATTTCCTAAAGAAATATCTGTAGTTGCAACACCAAAATCACTGATTGGAATATTACTTTTAGGTACATCAATTGCTTGATTTGAAGCATTACCAACATAAATAGATCCTGCTGAAAGGGTAAGAGCTCCGGGGCCGGCAATCTTTGAATCGACATAATTTTTTGTGGCTGCATCTTGTGCAAACAACGGTTCCGCCAAAAAACTTATGTTGTACTGCGTTGCAGCATCGCCCATATTAATGGTAGCAGTTGCTTTGCCAAATGAACTTACCGGAATAGCACTGGTTGATGTCGCCACTGCTTTTCCAGTCGCATTCCCTAGAAACATTTTCCCTGTAGCCAGAGCAAGACTGTTAGACGGAGTAGCGAATAAATCATCAATATATTTTTTCGTGGCTGCATCGTTATCAGCAAGTGGAGTAGCTAAATTAGTCAATTTGTAATTTCCAAAAGAAACATCAGCAGCTGCAGCTCCAAAACCACTTAATGGAATAACCGTTTTTAAAGTAGAGATAGCTTTCCCTGAGGCATTTCCTAAAAACATGCTTTCTGAAGCAAGATTAAGACTACTGGCATCAATCGTTTTGGTATCGACATAGTTCTTTGTTGCAACATCCTGGGCAGTTGCAGGATCCGACACATTTGTCAGTTTAAATCCTCCAAATGCAACATCTGTAGTAGCTGCACCAAAACCGCTGATAGCAATTGTGTTTTTTGCCACTGCTCCGGCTTTTCCGCTAGCATTCCCTAAGAGTAAACTACCTGTTGCCAGGGTAATACTTACAGGATCAATAATTCTGTTATCGACATAGCTTTTTGTTGCTGCATCTTGTGCCACAAGAGGATTAGCAAGGTTTACAATTTTATTATTCGTTGTTCCATCTCCTAATGAAATATTAGCTGTAGCAGCTCCAAAACCGCTGATAGGAATGGTGCTCTTAGCTGTTGCAACAGCTTTATTTGTAATATTCCCAACAAAAAAGTTGCCTGAAGCTAACGTCAGTAAAGCAGTAGGATTTGTGAACAAAGCATCTACATAATTTTTTGTAGCAGCATCCTGTGCACCTGTCGGATTGGCTAGATTGACAACCCTATTATTGGTCGTTCCATCTCCGAATGAAACATTATCGGTAGGATTGCCAAAACCACTAAGAGGAATATGTGTCTTATCTAATTTATCATCTGTTATTGCTTTATTCGCAACCGTAAGTTTACCACTATTGTTGATTGTAGCATCACCTGACATTGTAACCGGAGTAGCTACATTCGTAGAATTACCTACATACATCTGTCCATTTGGCAATATATTATCCGCCGGCATCCATACAGTACCGTTATACACATAAAGCTTATGATCAGAGGTATTGTAAAACAGACTACCTTCAGTAACCGTAACGGTTGCAGGGTCAGGATTGAAAATACCACTGGGTACGGAACCATTCGTTGAAATTTTAAGCCATATAGTGCCATTGTAAATATAGGAGGAATTATCTTCCGTATTAAAAAACATATCCCCTTTCGTAGCAGGATTTGTGAATTCTGTACTGGTTCCACTGGGCACTGTTCCACTCCCAACTGCCATCCATTGAGTACCATTATAAATATAGAGTTTCTTTTCGGTGGTATTATAAAAGCCTGCTCCAATATTTGGGCTGGCAGGTATATCAGCAGTTGTACCAGAAGTAAATTTGGAAATATCATCACTAATATTTTGAATCGCTGCATTTTGAACTGAAACCATCAAAGCAGGATTATTATTTTCAGGATCATACGTTACTACCGGATAACCATTAGAAGTTGGGTGAAACAAGGTTCCCGTTTGAAATAAAGCAGGAGAAATATCATAACCGTCAATTGACCCAGATATATAGGTTACATCAACTATAATTTCAGAAGTACCATTTGCAGGAGTAGTTATTGAATCAATTCGGAAAATCTTTCCCATAGCATCTGCAATCATATCACCTTTGAGAATTTCATCAGCATTATGAATATAATTTGGATCTGTAAATGTTCCTTCAATAGAAAAATTTGAAGTTGGAAAACTAATCTGGTCACTAAGTCCATGTACAAAGAATCTCCCATTTAGCGCTGTTTGTGCGATACTTTGTGGTGCATAAATCATTAAAATAATAACGACGATATAATACTTAGACATATTCACCAACAAAGTATTATTAACAGAGCATAAACGACTTAAAAGTTTAAACATAATGCAAATTTTTTATATGTAGCTGTCGTACAATGCATACTTAATTTATGACCACTAGGATCAAACACTAATAACTGAAATAATCCAGTACCTAGTGGCCAAACTTGACTTTGACCAACAGTATTTCTATTATATAAAACAGTAGAAGATGGTAAAATTGCATCAGTTATATCATTATTAATGTCGTCACCATAAATAATATCAATAGCCATATTGGGAGAGGCATTGGATGCACTTGGTTCTCCTAAAAATGGGTTATCCCCAATTATTTGAATGGATTGAAGCACAACACCAGCTGGTACAGTTATTTCAACCAAGTTATTAAAAGTAGACGGTGCTTTTGATGATGTGTATCCTATCTTTTGCGCAACAGTTATACCTAAAGCCGATGCTTTAACCGTAACATTAGATTGATTAGTTGGATTGGTAGTGTTAGTTGGATGGTAAGTCTGAAGTGAGCTCCCACCTCCCCCTCCCGTTGCTGGAGCAACCCATTCAGAAGTTCCATCAGCCTTAGAAGTTAAAACCTGTGCCGCAGTTGTTGGGGGAGTTGGTATCTTACTCAGCTTTGTAAGATCTCCAGGTATCATCAAACCGGCATTTGTACCAGTAGCTGCCGGGATGGTTGTATAAGTCCCTGTACTTGTATTATTTACCCTTCCGTCTGTAGCTGAAGCGGTATAACCAAGAACTGTTCCACTCGGTGGTAAAACCCAGGTTGCAGTTCCACTACCATTCACAGTTAAAACCTTATTCTGATCTGTGGAACCAGTGGCTATATCGGCAAACTTCCCTAATTTATTTTTTTCAGTGGGTAACATCAAACCTGCAGTTGTACTCGTTGCTGCAGGAATAGTAGCATCATTTCCGGTACTTGAAACTACTACCCCATCTAAGGCTGAAGTTGTATAGGTAAGATCTGTAGGTAAACTTCCTCCACCGCTTCCATTACTAGCCGAAGTTATACGTCCATATGTATCAACTGTAATATTGGCCGAAGTATAACTATTAGCAGTAACACCACTTGTAGCCAAAGCAATTGTAGGATTGTTTGTCACGCCATCCCCATTAGTAACAGTAATGCCAGTACCTTGAGTTATTGTACGGGTTGCTACCGTCCCTGCTCCTGTTCTTGCAATCAATCCACTTGATGATAATACCGATAAAGCAGTTAGATCAGCATCTAGATTTTGTTTTGTCGCATCAGGTGCAGCCGCAATTGTAATATCTGAAGTTCCGTCAAAAGCAACTCCATTGATGGTTCTTGCGGTAGTTAGTTTCATCGCTGTTGCAGCTGATGCCACATTCTTACTGGCATCTGCTGTATTATCAACAAGATTTAATCCTACATTTGCCTTTGTAATCCCAGTTGGATTATTTATTACCGGATTGGTAAATATTTTATTCGTCAGGGTTTGCGTAGCATTTAAGCCAACAACTTGTTCAGAAATATTAGCCACATCGTAAGTCGCTTTATTCATATCACCGGTACCTGTTGCCGATCCCCATGTAAATCCGCCACTCCCATTCGATGTTAGTATTTGTCCGTTAGTCCCATTTGCACTAATATTGCTCAATTTTGTTGCAGTAATGGTCTGATTAGCAATATCAGTAGCAGTAATAGTTCCATCTAGAATCTGAGTTGTTGTAACTTTACCCGTTCCGATACTAGCTGCAAAAGAACCGGTACCTGAACCAGTTACATCACCGATAAGCGTTATCGTCTGGTCACCTGTGTTTACAGCTGTTCCGGTAACATTTGTACCATTTATATATCCTGTTGCAGCTACAGAAGTTGGGGTGATAGCTCCCAATGAAAGGGTAATAGCCGGAGTGGCTGTTGAAGTTGCAGTACCACTGATACCATTAGCAGTTACTACTGAAATACCGGTTACAGTGCCCGTGCCACCACCGGTAGCACTGAGGGTAGTTCCTGTAAAACTTAATCCTGCTCCTAAGCTAATCTCACTTACTGCAGTACCTGAAGCTCCTGAACCTAACAACTTACCGGCAGTCATGGTTTGCATTTTAGAATAGGTAACTTTATTAGCACCAATAGTTGTCGCAATTGCCCCTGTACCCGACCCTGTCATATCACCCGATAGTGTTATTGTCTGATCACCGGTATTAACTCCTGAGGTTGTTCCACTAATATTAGGTGCAGATATGGCTCCTGTAACTGTAATGTTACCTGCCGATAAATTTCCGGTTGTTGTGATAGCTCCCGCCGTATTTATAGATGTTGGGGTAATAGCTCCCAATCCTAAGGTGATTAGAGGTGACGTCGATGAATTTAGAACTGGGGCAGTAATACCATTATTTGCAATTATTGATATGCCAGTCACCGTTCCACCACCTGATGGAGCCGGTTGCCATAATGTAGCTGTACCTCCAGCATTTACCGTTAGAACATTATTACCATTAGCAGAACTGTAAGCTGGAACTTTAGTATCCACATACGTTTTAACTGCATTTTCAGTTGTATACTTTGTACTCGAAGCCCCGGCTAAAGTTCCATCATTACTTTTATTCGTTTTGTCTTCCTTCAATAACAATGCATTTATTGTAGCCGTACTCAATGGTTTTAATAAGTCCGTTGTGTTATCAACATTTGGTAAGCCGATATCAGCTTTTGTCAAAGTGATATTCCCTATTTTTGTATTTACAGATTGAACAGGTGAAGGTGCTGAGATTAACTCTTTCCAGTTACTTAGAATTGAAGCTGGCGTTTGTGACAAAACGTAGTTTTTTCCATCACCCGTTATAATAGCTATACTTCCAACCACTGCGCCACTCAATGCAGTCATATCAGAAGCTAGTGGCAATACATCCACCGAGGAAAAAGAAATCGCTGGAATCTGGTTGGAAGGAATCTTTCCGGTGCCGTCGAGTGTTGCTACTCCGTTATTAGCAGCTTTTTCCGACAAATCTATTTTTGTATTTAGGGCATTTTGTGTAAGCGTGCTGATAGGTTTGTCCATATCACTTGTATTGTTTATCAGGTCCAAACCTAGATTTGCCTTTACTTGTGCAGGTGTCAATTGTTGAAGGGTTGTTGAAGAAGCGGCAGTAATAAAGTTACCGGCTGTGTAAGACGTAATTCCTGTTCCGCCCTTAGTAACAGGAAGACTCGTAATCAGAGGTTCTTTTAGCAAAAGACCTGGCACTGTCGGACTTGTACCCGTACCACCTAAATCCCCTGTCATTTGAATGGTACCTAGAGTCGTTAAATTTGCCATTGGAACACCACCAGCAGCAAGTACAGCAGCATCTACTCTTGTATCCACATAGGTTTTAATTGCATTAACAGTTGGATATTTTACATTTGATGCTGCATCTGTAGCAACATTAGTACTTTTATTCGACAAATTCTCTTTCAGAAGAAGAGCAGCTTGCGTTGCATCACTAATAACCTTCTCAGCATCAGTCGTATTTTGCACTTTATCTAAGCCTAGATCAACCTTAACTTCAGAAGGTGTTCTTTGTTGTAAAGTGGTTGAATTGCCGGCGTTTATATAGTTACCTGCCGTGTAGGAGCCAATTCCTGTTCCTCCATTTGCAACGGGCAAAATACCACTTATTGAACTTGCTGCAAGTAGTTCCCAGGTACCATTACCACTCAGATAAGTAGCAATAGAAGGTGTACCTGTTAAACTCATCGCATTTAAAGGTATATTGGAAGTTCCAAAGCGTGCAGGGGGAATTGTTCCTGAAGTCAGGTTATCAGCATTTGTTTGATCAAAATTCTTTACATTTTCGAGCGATATTAACGTTTTTGTCTGAATTGAATTTAGTGCTGTCGGCACAGCACTTGCGCCGCTGTTATTTCCTAAAATGGTATTGTTGCCTATTGGAGCCAAACCAATCGTAGCATCACCGGTTAAACTACCACCGGCTAAACCCGACCCTGCAATAACACCTGTTATATCGCCAACAGTTCCGGTAATATTAAGCACTCCACTTCCGTCGATGGCTAAACTGGGACCAACTTTTACACCACCCAATGTTGTAGCAGAAGCTATCGGCAAGGAGTAATTTATTAAACCATCAAGTTTGTTTTTATCTGTAGCTGAAAATAGCCCTGGATCGGTACCGGTGGCAATTGGCAAAACAGATAATAATGATTTATTAACCCATTTCGACCCATTCCAAATCAAAGCATCCTTGTCTTGTTTTGCAGTAATTGAAACATCCAACAAATTATCTATATTCGCATCAGTAATTCCGTAAGCAGCAATAGTAGTTGGATTTGTGCCTGAAATAACACGTCCCTGAGCATCAGTAGTAACCGATCTGTAAGTACTTGAAGTTCCAACGGCTGGTAAACTTAATGGAGTAGTATTTCCATCACCGTTTAATGTGCCATCGTGCGATACAGCCGTCAGTCCTCCTGAAGCAGATGTTGAAATTTCGCCTTGTAATTCTTCCAGAGCTGCCTGCACATTAGTAGAAACTAATGACCCTGTTGGAGTAACCGGAACTGTTAAAGCAATTTGGTCACCGGTATTTATTCCACTTGTGTTTGTAAGTGTCGATAACTGGGCATCAGTCACATATCTTTTATTGGAAGAATCTGCAATATCAGCAGTTGTAGCATCAGTTCCTGCAGTTACAAGCCCTTTTGCATCATAAGTAATTTTTGTTTTGGTTGCACCTGTTATTGCCGTATTACCCGTCATTTTTGATGTAAGGCTTGTAGTATTCACATCAATTAAAGTCTTCAAACCTTCCAGTGTTGTCTGAACATTTGTTCCGGTTACTCCGGAAATTGCTGTTGTAGAAATACCCGAAGCCGCAGAACTTCCTCCCGTAACCGGAGCACCCCATGTACCATCACCTCTTAAATAGGTAGTTGCATCTCCATTACCAATAATAGCATTGACCGGTACTGTTGCACTCGCAAACCTTCCGGCAGGTATAGTCCCTGAAATTAAATTAGTTGCATTAGTTTGATCAACATTTTGTACATTTCCTAATCCTACATCGCTTTTAGTTAACGCCAACATTGATTTTAGAGTAGTTGCAGATATAGGGGCTGGATAATTAAGAGTTCCAGTATTATTTCCAAGAAAAGTTCCTGTAGCAATAGGTATTAATTTAGATAATGCTAATGCACCATCAATAACACCAACATTTATTGTCCCTGGAGTAGGTGTCGTAGTCGATAGACCTTGTGAGGCAGTAACTGCAGTCAGTCCGCTCCCACTGCCCGAAGCAGGATCAGCCCAAACAAAGCTACCGCCACCATTTGTTGTAAGAACCTGACCACTTGTTCCATTTGTACTTATCCCCGCTAATTTAAGAGGAGTTATGCCTTGGTTTGAGATACCTAACGGACTGGTTGAAGCTCCACTACCGGTTAATGTTGCATCATGTGTCACAACCCCACTACCACTACCCGAAGATCCAAGTCCGGCCAATATACCTGCTAAATCTACATGACTGTTTCTGGGGCCGGAAATGGAAAGCACTGTACCTGCAAGACTTAAAGATTGATTAAGATCGCTTAAGCTTACAGGATACTTTCCGTTAATTGATAAATTATATGCAGCATCAAATGTTAGAAATGGATCTGAACTTCCACCACCTGTTCCTGTTGAAAGTTTACTATCTACATACGATTTTGTTGCTGCATCTTGACTCGATGCAGGATCGGCCAGATTGGTTATTCTAAAATTTGTCGATCCGTTACCCAGCGAAATATTTGAATTAGGATAAGCAAAACCACTTAAAGGAATGGCATTTTTTGCGGTTGAAATAGCCTTGCCATTCACATCACCAACATAAAATGACCCAGTTTCCAATAGTAATGCCCCAGTTCCGGAACCGGCATCGGTAATGCCATAGCCCGCCAATGTTGTTGGTTTATTTGTCAAATCTTTAAAACTACCAGTAAATGCAACAGTTGCAAGCGATGATGAACTTGCTTTAAGATCCAGTTGAGCAGTAATTTTATCTGACGACCAAGTGCTGGAGCTTAAAACACGTGTATCCTGAATAACGGTACCTGAGTTAGATCCGGCATTCGCAGCAAATAGTGCGTATGGCACACTTAACAATTCACTTTCACCAACAACGGAATAATCACTTCCTCCCGTAGGATCTGTTTCCGTTTTAATATAATGAGATCCTTTTGACCAATCAATAGCTGCAAAGGTTCCAGTTAGAGCAGTTCCGTTACCAATTGCAAAACTAACGAGACCATTATCATTGGTTATTGCATCATGCAATTCAACATAAACAGGAGTTTTGTCCTGCAAAATGGTGATGATCATGCTTACCTTCTTGTTTGTAATCAAAACTTTATTGTTGTTTCTGATTACAGCCTGATAGCTCATTTTCTTAGGAGCTTGAGCAAATACACTTGCAATGATGATACAAAATATTAAATAAGTGTATAATTTCTTCATATTCATTTTTTGAATAGTTATAATTCTATATCTCTTTCAGATATTATCTTTTAAAATTTATTGTTTTCGAAAATAGAATCGTTTCTCCTTTCGATATAGTGAAAATTGATTATTATCAAGCAAGCACGCAATGGGTACAACTACCATTTGCGTGCTCAATGGAGTTTACAATTTCAAGATAAAATAAACAATCAAGAATTTAGGGTTAGCCTGGAAGGGCAATTCAAAATCTTAGGCTACATGCGGATTTGGTTAACTTGAAATTATATATCGTTTTCTAGTGGTTTTACTAAAACCTAAAAAACGTTTTCAATCTAAACAATCTATCATCATCTTGTATTTTGAATAATCTTAAATACCTTTGTTTTTCTTGGTATAGATTCATTTCGTTGTTGGATCACTTTTAGAGTATAAGTCGACGAAACATATCCTACCATTGATATAACCGTTTTTTTCTTTTCCACATTTCCTGTTGTCAAAAGTTTACCAACAGCATCGTAAAGAGTATACTCAATTTTCTCATCAATATAATTTTCAACTTGTAATGTTAAAATATCAACAACAGGATTAGGATACGCAGAGCAAGTTAACGTCATATTTAAGGCATCACGTGAATCAGTTTCAATTATTATTTCATAAGGCTGCTGTACGCCTTGAGCAACCGAATAGGTTCCGCTAAAATTTGTGGTGTAAGTTATTTGCCCAACAGTATAATCTACAAAACCGCCACTTCCCACAGCTCTACCACCCGAAGTTGTCACTACTTCTTGTGCATGTAATCCAATAAATCCAAAACTTAAAACAAGTAAAACACTTGATTTTATTATTATTTGCAACATTTTTACTCTTAACATTTATGTTCCGGGCACATATAAAAGGTTTAAATTTTTAAAAATCTCATTCTACCCACTGAATTTAGGTCCAATTCTTTAAAATATATTTTAAGTATAATCATCTAAAATTTAGTATCTACAACCACTATTTTATTCTAAATTCAGGTTGATTATTATCCAATTAAAATGAATAATTTTTCATTCAAAAGTATCAAATATTCACTTCTTTTCGTTTTCAAATCAGAAGTTGATTCCTTAATATTTTAGCGACGAGACAAAGATAACAATAATATTTAAAGTTATGAAAATCAGATTTGTAGCACATTAAAGCACTACATACATAGTTATTACTACACGCTATAATTAAGTTCCATTATCGTTCAAACTAATTAAGTTAGACATATTTTAAGACTAAAATCTGTATAAATCCTATAACGTACTTACTGTTTAATGACTTGTCTTTATTTATTATAGAAATAAAAGTTTTTACAACATCAATAATATTAAATTTCAGAAATCGCAATATCTACTATTAAATCTATATTTTTTTACATTTTGTTAATTAAATTCAACAATTCAATATTCAAAAGGATGACACGGTCATTGATTCATAACTTAGTAAAATATTGAATCTTATATTCAAAGTTTCTAGAAATAAGCTGTACTTTTAAAACACATATACATTCCTGTTTTCAACTATCATTGCTAATGTTTATCAACCCTATTCAATGAAATCAACAGTTGTTATGTAGCAATTTTAATGTAGCAATTTTAATGTAGCATTTTAAGCTACATTTTATAAATATAATCTCATTTCAAAACTGAATATCAACAGTATTTTTATTGTATTTACATGCGAAAATATATGTTAAAGATTACTATGGTAAAACGAGATAACAATATTTAACGAATTGATATAATAAAACTGTACTTTCACTAATTATATTGACTTAATAACGAGATTTTATTTCCAACAAAGCTTATAGAGACAACCATAAAGAATAAAAAAGCCCCGAACAGACTCGGGGCTTTCAAGCAAAAAAATGTTATTTATACGAGTAATTTCATGAATAGATCACTAATTGATATGATTCGAAATTGCACAAAAAAAGCCCCGAATAAAAATTCGGGGCTTTAGTAATAAAATAAATTGAGATTATTTTTTTGCAGCTGCATCTTTGCAACAAGCTTTTCCTTCGGCTTTTTTAGCACCGTCTTTGCAGCAAGCTTTTTTTTCTTTAGCTTCGCCTTTGCAGCAAGCTTTAGTTTCTGTTTTTGCTTTTGCTGGTGCTTTTGCTGGTGCAGTTTGAGCAGATACAGAAGCAAATGATACGAAAATCGCAACTAGCGATAGAACAAGGACTTTTTTCATTTTTGTTTAATTTTAAATAGTTGTTAGAAACGTTTAATAATTTTTTGAAATTGAATAGGCAAACATGTTATATAGTATTACTACCAAGATCAAAAAACGAGTAGATCATTCAATAATACCTTTAATTTGCTATGTAAAGATAGATTGTTTTCCAACATTCAATATATAATTCAGAGAAAATTGATTTTTTTTAATGGTTTATTCGTTCGATTGAAGATTTATTTAGATTAAAGGAGTAAACAGAACCCTTATACTTAGGTTCTTGGTGCAAACATAATAATCATCATGCCCAAAAGGGCTATTGCACCACCAATCAAATCGTATCGATCGGGAATCACTCCGCCTACCTTCCAGCCCCAAAGAATAGCCATCGCTATAAATATTCCGCCATAGGCAGCATACACTCTTCCAAAATTTTCGGTTTGCAAGGTGGCCACAATCCCGTATGTCACAAGAATCAGGCCACCTAAAACACCAACCCACAAGGGCTTTGCTTCGCGTAGCCAAAGCCACACAAGATATCCCCCTCCTATTTCGCAAAGACCTGCCAGAATGAATATGCCTACGGATAGTATTATTCTCATAAAATGATTCTCTATTAATTTACAACCTACTCATCAGATACGCTAGCAACTCATCTCTCCGGCATTTTTCTTTGCCGAAAGTAAATTATAAGCTCCTCTAATAACAAGGCGTGCAGCTTTAAAGTTGAAACCTTCCGGCAAAATAATTTCTGTAAATCCGTCGGCTTCAACACCTTTTTGGATTTGAATCATCCGATATTCAGTCATTTTCTTTCCGTTTTCTAGTTTATCTTTATCATGCACAAAAATATAGTCTTTATCATCAAAGCTAACAATTGATTCTGATGGCACAGAACTAACCTGATTGCTTTTAGCCTGAATAACAGCATTTACATACATTCCCGGCAGCATGTTTTTACAGTGACCAACCACGTTTGCATACACTTTGTACGTTTTATCGTTATTTATCGACTTAGCGGTTTGGTAAATAACTGCATCATGTTGTTCCGTTTCATTATTGATGTAAAATCGAATTTTTTCACCATTTGCAACTTTATCAGCATCTTTTTCGAATAAGGTGAGTTCGAGAAACAGTTTATCGGTGTTTACAATTTCGAACAACACATCTGACGAAGATACCGATTTACCGATGCTCACATTTACCGCTCTTACATAGCCCGAAATAGGTGACACCAAAGCTACCGAACGACTAATTCTATCTTCAGTAAGCCTGGCCGGATTAATCCCGATTAATTCAAGTTTTTGTTTAAATGCACTTACCAATGATTTCAGATTTTTATATTCTGTCGTTACCTGTTGAAGGTTTTTTTGAGAATAAACATCATCTTTGTAAAGTTCTTTGTGTCGTGCATATTCGGCTTCGGCATATTCCAGCTTATTTTTAGCTTCCAGGTAGTTTTGTTGAATATCAATAAATTCCTGGTTTTCGAGTATTGCCAGGGTTTGACCTTTACGAACGGAATTACCGGGCATTAGGTTTGTTGTTTTCACAAACCCACCCATTGGCATACTAACAGTTGCCAGATTTTGTGGTGCAACTGATACGGTGCCGCTTACTTTTAAGGTTCCACTCATCGATCGCAATTCAATCTTGCCGGTTTCTATATCGGCGAGTTTAATCTGGTCTTCACGCAGTTCCACAATATCTTCGGGCAAAACTTCTTCCTTGCCTTCTGCTTCAGTTTTTGTAGCTTTACTACATGATACAAAAGCTATGGCCAAAACTGATATTAAAATAATTAATTTGAAATTATATTTTGTCATAATGTAGTTCTTTTTAAAAAAATTTTCCGGTAATAAATTCAATTGAAATGATAGTTTGATTGTAATTATTCACAGCATCGAGATAATTTTGTTTTATAGTCAATGCTCGGCTTAAACTCTGAATATAATCCAGATAATCAATAGCTCCTACTTTGTAGCTTTTGGTTGCCTGATTGATAATTAAATCAGCTTCCGGTACAGCTTGTTTTTCGTAATAACTCAAACTATTGTTATATTTTGCATATTCACCCAACAAGGAGTTGTACTGACCCGAAAGCGACTTTGAATAATTCTCAGCAGTAAATTGGCTTACTTTTTCTTTTAATCTGGCTGCTTTAATTTTGGCTGCACTAGCTCCAAACCACAATGGCACAGCAATACCTGCCTGAATACCAGTAAAACGGTCGCCGGCACCAAAAGTGCGCGGAACACCATTAACAGCCTGCTCACCACGTATGGTCTGACTGAAATATCCTATGCTTACATCGGGTAATAGTTTACTTTTCTCCAGTTTTGTTTCAATGCGGGATAACTCAATTTGTTGCTGAGCTAATCCCAACTGAGGATTGGAAAGAACTACAGCACTGTTTGCGTCGGGCAAAAAATCTGCTCGCTGTAATACTGTGTCTACAGGCAATATTGACTCATTGGAATTTAATAGTACTTGTAATTTTTGATTAAAAATCAGAATATCGGCCTTTGCTTGCTGTAACTGATTCTGAACTTCCATACTTTGCGAACGGGCTGTAATCATTTCCAGCTGATTGGTTTCACCTGTTTTCAACCGCAATTCAGCTGCACGCTGAAAACCGGTATACAAACTATCCTGCCACACAAATAATCTTAGCTTTGAATGTAGATATGACAACTGCCAATATACCTGTTTTACTTGAGTAGCTATTTCAAGCTGAGCAGTTTTCAACTCCCACTCGCTGCTTTTTACATTTGCACTGGCCAGTTTATGTTGATTGGCATACACCGCTGGAAAAGCAAACGACTGCGAAACGGTAAAACTGTTATCCTTTGAATAAGAATTAAACTGTCCGAACTGCCCATCAATGTTTGTTTTTGGAATATCCCATGCAGCTCCTTTCAATGTTTTTTGAACATCAACAGAATAAGCCGTTGAACGAACCGACAAGTTACTGTCCAGTGCCATTTGAATAGCTTGCTTTAAATTAAGTTTTCTCGTTGATTGAGCATGAGCAGTTGTTGAACCCAGCAATAAAAGAACGATTAAAGCCGTGATTCCCGATTTGCGTTTAAATATATTCCTGAACCGATCGGAAGAAAAGAAAATATAAAAAATGGGCAACACAATTAACGTAAGTATGGTAGCTGATAACAATCCACCAATAACTACAGTTGCCAGCGGTTTCTGAACTTCAGCACCGGCCGAAGTAGACAACGCCATTGGCAAAAATCCAAGCGAAGCTACGGCAGCCGTAATAATCACCGGTCGTAAACGCGTGTGTAATCCTTTTAACACCCGCTCTGTAATATCAGCGATTCCTTCTTTTTCGAGTCGGTTGAACTCGGCAATAAGCACAATTCCATTGAGTACTGCTATACCAAATAATGCGATAAAACCAACTCCTGCCGAGATCGAAAAATTCATATCGCGAATCCAAAGTGCTAAAATACCACCAATGAGCGACATGGGTACAGCCGTGTAAATCAGCAAGGCTTGTTTTACGGAATGAAACGTAAAAAACAACAGCACAAATATGAGCAGTAATGCCACCGGCACAGCAATAGCCAGACGAGCTTTGGCTGCCTGAAGATTTTCAAACTGGCCGCCATACTTCACATAATAGCCTGTTGGCAATTGTACTGTTGCATCTATCTGTTTTGTCACATCTGCTATAACGCTCTGTATATCACGATTACGAACATTGAACCCAATGGTTATACGTCGTTTAGTATCTTCACGCGACACCTGTGCAGGCCCGGATTTAATCGCTACACTGGCTATTTGCTCTAAAGGAATCTGTCCGCCGGCGGGTAAAGAAACCGATAAATTTTTGACATCATCGATATTTTGGCGATAATCTTTGTCCAATCGAACCACCATTCCAAAACGTTTTTCCTCATCAAAAACAACACCAGCCTGACTTCCGGCAAAGGCTGTGCGTAACACACGGTTCACTTCCTCAACAGAAAGTCCGTACTGTGCCAGCCTGTCGCGGTTATATTCTACCTGAATCTGTGCCAGTCCCGTTACTTTCTCTACATTGATGTCTTGAACGCCTTGCACCTTTTGAATAATTTTTTCCACTTGCGAAGCTTTATCTGCAAGTGTATTCAGGTCGTCACCAAATATTTTTACAGCAATATCCTGTTTAGATCCTGAAAGTAATTCATTGGTTCTCATCTGAATGGGTTGTTGAAACTCAAATTTAACACCCGCCAATGGAATCAATGCTTCTTCCATTTTTGCAACCAGTTCCTCACGACTATCAGCCGAAGTCCATTCACTCTTATCTTTTAGCGTAATAATATAGTCACCGGTTTCCATGGGTGTAGGATCAGTAGGTATCTCACCTGCACCAATTTTACAAACTGCATGCTTAATTTCCGGAAACTTGGCGAGCAATATTTTATTCGCTTTCTGCACCATTTCAACAGTATTGGAAAGTGACCCACCTTGCAACGTTATCACCGATGCCGCAAGATCTCCTTCCTCGAGTTGTGGGATAAACTCTCCACCCAGACGGGCAAATACTCCCAAACTAATCAGAAATAACACTATGGCAGAAACTGAAATCAACAGCTTACGTTTAAGTGCAAAATGAATAATCGGCTGAAAACCTTTATGAAAAAAATCCATTAATTTATCGGAAAAATTTGGCTTGTGCTCTGTATTTTTACTCAGGAACAAGGCCGAGGCCATAGGAACATAGGTTAGAGAAAGTATAAATGCGCCTAAGATAGCAAAGGTTACTACCTGCGCCATAGGCACAAACATTTTACCTTCAATTCCAACTAAGAATAAAATAGGCATGTAAACGATGAGAATAATGATTTCTCCAAATGTGGCAGCCGTTCTTATTCGGCTGGAAGCCTGATACACTTCTTCATCCATTTGTTGCTGCGAAAGGCGCAAAATACCCTGATGATGGCTTTTACTCATTGATATTCGGTGCACCACACTTTCAACAATAATCACGGCTCCATCCACAATCAGTCCAAAGTCGATGGCACCAAGGCTCATCAGATTACCTGTTACTCCAAAAAAGTTCATCATGGATATGGCAAAGAGCATGGAGAGCGGAATCACTGATGCCACAATTAAGCCGGCTCTGAAATTGCCTAAAAACAGAATTAAAATAAAGATAACAATTAAAGCTCCTTCAATCAAATTTCGCGATACCGTACCAATGGCACGTCCGACCAAATCGGAACGATTCAAAAATGGCTCAATTGTCACTCCCTGAGGCAACGATTTCTGAATAGAATGAATACGGGCTTCAACATTTTTTGTTACCTCATTGGCATTTGCCCCTTTCAGCATCATCACCACACCGCCTACAGCTTCTGCTGTATCCACAACAAATGCTCCATACCGAATAGCACTGCCATACTGAACGGTTGCTACATCCCTGATCAGAACCGGAATACCCGAAGGATTACTTTTTACAACAATTTTCTCAATATCCTCCAATGATTTTACCAACCCAATGCCACGGATAAAATAAGCAGTTGGTTTTTTGTCAATGTAAGCACTACCTGTATTTTCGTTATTTTTCTCAAGAGCACTAAAAATATCATTAAGGGTCAGATTCATCCCCCTGAGTCTTTCGGGATTTACAGCAATTTCGTATTGTTTTACAAAACCTCCATAGCTATTAATATCAGCTACACCAGTAGTTCCTAACATCTCACGGCGTACCACCCAATCCTGAATAGTACGTAATTCCATAGGATTATATTTATGCTCAACCCCTTTATCTACAGCAAGACGGTATTGGTATATTTCACCCAATCCAGTCGAAATGGGAGCTAAATCTATTTTAGCAATACCGGGTGGAATCATATCCTCAGCCTCTTTGAGCCGTTCGCTTATTTGCTGTCTTGCCCAATAAATATCTACATTGTCTTTAAATACAACAGTGATGACCGACAAACCCAATCGGGATATGGAGCGAAGTTCAATGATGTTTGGAATATTGGCAACAGCTACCTCTATAGGGGCACTTATTGAGCTTTCCACTTCCTGAACCGCTAAAGATGGAGCAAGCGCAATAACCTGAACCTGATTGTTGGTTATGTCCGGAGTAGCATCAATAGGCAACTGAGTAAGCGAATACGTTCCCCAGCCTATAAGTGCAACAACAAATAAGCCAATAATAAACTTATTTTTGATGGAAAAATGAATGATACGTTCTATCATAGAATATATAATTTGATAATAATTTGATTGAATAGTATGCAAGAAAAAGCAGCAAACAAAAAAACTTTGTTTGCAAAACTTATTACAAATGAAATAATCAAATCAGCAGAACGGCGTGAAGTGTAATTATCTCTCTTCCAGAAGAAAAGAAACAACAATCAGGAGGAGGGGAAACACTGAGTGTGGGAAATAATGACCTTAGGGTCAAATTATTTTGAAATGTGTAGAACAAATCGACACTGTTAATTGTATTATCTACAGTAGATGATTTTGTAACCACAGAAGGAGTATCAATATACAGTCTTAACAGATGACAACTTTCGGGCTGATGCTCTATATTCGAGCAAGCTATATCGTTACCTTGATGATTGTTTTTTAAGTTTGATGAATGGTCATGTACATCTTCGCACGACCCATGGGCTAAAGCCTCGATTCCGACATCGGCACAAGAATTGCAACAATACTTTACCACATTAAAACCGGTTCCGGCCAACAGAAAGTAAGTTGCAAATAAGATAGTAACAATATATATTAATCCCTTTTTCACCATATTTTCTACAAAGATACGAGAATTATAAATAATCTGATTTTTTTTTGCAAATTTTTTAGATATATGTCTGTTTATATTGTAAATTTGTTCCGTAAATAAAATAAAGTATTTGATTATGAAAAAGCAAACTATTCTACTCACATTAAGCATTTTAACCTCAACATTATTTTTCTCCTGCAAACAAAATACTGTAAAAACAGAAGAAAAGGATTATTCAAGAAGAAGTTTTTTAACCTCCGACACGACTAAAGGAGCCTTAAATGTCGACATCCACGTTGAAATTCCCATTGCATTTGCCGATAAAAATGTTCTGGATTCAATTCGCGCAACGATTATTTCAAATTTATTTGGTGACGAATTTATTGCACACCCCAACGATTCTCTCGTTTTATTATTTACGAATAGTCTACAAGCAGATTACAGAGACAATAATGGTCCTTTAGTGAATTCATTAGACAGCACCAGTAAGTATTCATTCAATAATGAACACACCGTTGAAGGATTCAGTTTGTTGAGCGACAAAAAAATATACTCGTACGGAATTGACAGATACGTATTTATGGGTGGTGCTCATGGGTTAAGCAATCGAAATTATTACAATTTCAATTTAAAAACAGGAAAGCTTATCACTGAAAAAGACTTGTATGTTGCCAATTTTCAAACAGCTCTGTCTGAACTGATCAAAACACGTATTATCGAAGAAAGCAAGGAAGCAAAAGGAAAAGATGCCGATCCGATTATGAGTTTGGAAGACACCGACTTCTGGACAGAGGCTATCAAACCAAATGGCAACTTTTATATAACCGACGAAAGCATTAATTATGTGTTCAATCCTTACGAAATAGCTCCTTATTATATGGGACAAACTGAAGTTACTATACCTTTTGCTAGAATCAGAAATATTCTGAAACCGAACGGCATTATTCAATATCTTATTGATAAACAAGCTAGTAAATAACAATATAAGTAAACCAAACACAAAAGCTTTACAATTCGCAAAGGCAGCATAAAATATATGAACACATTTACCGAACTATTAAAAACACGCAGAAGCATTCGCAAATATTTACCGCAAGCTGTTGAGCCTGAAAAAATCAAGCAAATTGTATCTGCAGCTTTAATGTCACCGGCTTCAAAACGAAGCAATCCATGGGAATTTATCGTGGTACAAGATGCAGAAATATTGGCAGAATTAGCCGAAAGCCGACCTCACGGATCACAATTGTTGGCAGATTCTCCATTGGGCATTGTTGTTATTGCCGATACTACAAAGAGTGATGTTTGGATTGAAGATGCATCTATCGCTGCCATCATCATACAACTTCAGGCACATGATTTAGGACTTGGTAGTTGCTGGGTACAAGTCTACAAACGCGATAAAGACGAAAGTACAACTACCGAGGCGTTTGTGCGTCAACTGTTAGGTATCCCATCGCATTATGCTGTACTTAACGTTGTTTCTATTGGCTATCCAAACGAAGAACGCAAAGCATTTGACATGGAAAAATTGGCGTTTGATAAGGTTCACACCGAAAAGTTTTAAATTTACGGTTCTCAAATCGGGATATAATTAGTAATTAGCAATGACAAAAACTAATTATGTGTTATTTATCAATAATTCTATCTATTTTTGTATCAACTTAAATTTGTAAATTCACACCACGTACTACGAACAACTTTCTATCCATCTACCTACTATAAAAATATGGCTTCAAAAAAAAATGATAATCGTTTAGCATGGGGAGTAACCCTTTTGGTGTTTGGCTGTTTATTTTTAATTCGCCAACTTCACATTATGCCGGCTGAATTAGCAAATATCGTCTTCGATTTTAAAAACTACCCTTTAATTATCGGCATAATATTTTTACTCTCCCACTCCAATAAAAATATCGGATTTGTATTGATTGCAGTCGGACTACTATTTCGTCTTTCCGATATAATTCATTGGACAAGAAATGTTTCTGATTTTATCTGGCCTGTTCTGCTAATTACCGCTGGAGCACTTTTGGTTTTTAGAAAGAAATAGCGGTCATTGCTCTATTGCTAATTTAACTTTAGACAACTATATTTTATGAAAGCAGTAATTATTGGTTCAGGTAATGTGGCCACACATTTGGCCTTGGCTTTTCAGAAAAAAGGAATTATCATAAGTCAGGTTTACAGCCGAACTTCGGCCAATGCTGAGCTTTTAGCCCAAAAACTCAACACTTCTTTCACCACCCACACATCAGGTATTGATAGAAACGCTGACATCTATATTTACGCTCTAAAAGATAGTTCATTTCTAAATCTTCTAAAGAGATTTAACCTTCCAAAAGCCATACATATTCACACTTCGGGCAGCATCCCCATGAAAGATTTTTATGGATATACCGAAAGATATGGCGTTTTTTACCCGCTACAAACTTTTTCCATAAATAAAGAAATTGATTTTAGTAATGTGCCCATTTGCATTGAAGCCAACACTGAAAAGTTAGAAAACGAACTGATTGAACTCGCCAAATTACTCACAACTAAAACATATATTCTAAGTTCGGAACAACGTAGAAGAGTACACCTGGCAGCCGTTTTTGCTTGCAATTTCACAAACTACATGTATGACATTGCCCACGACATTGTGCTTGGAGCAGGAATCGAATTCGACATTCTCAAACCATTGATTATGGAAACTGCGGACAAAATAAACACATTGTCACCCAGAGAAGCACAAACCGGACCGGCTATCCGATACGACGAAAATATTATAAACAAGCATCTTATCATGCTTGATAATAGAAAAAACTGGAAAACAATTTATAAAAAACTGACTAAATATATTCACGCCAGACACGAGAAGAACAAAGATGAGGGTTTCTTCAAAAAAGGCGTTAACACACTAATGAAAAAAGCAAGATATATTATTGCAAAATTCAAAAAACAATGACTCAATACCTAAAACTTATCAGGCTTCAAAACCTTCTTTTTATAGCTCTCATTCAATTTTTGATGAGTGAAGTGGTGATAGTGCCTATTCTGCAAGCTTTTGGGTTTGATACGGGGTTTGATGCTCTCAAATTATGCTTGCTAATTAGCTCAACAGTGTTAATTGCTGCCGGAGGGTACATTTTAAACGATTATTTTGATATAAAAATTGACATCATCAACAGACCAACGAAACAAATTGTTGGAAGCAAAATACCAAGACGTACTGCCATGCTTTTGCATCAGGTTCTTACAGGCGTGGGTGTTTTTTCAGGTCTGCTATTGGCCTTTTTCGCGCACAGTTTTACGCTGGCATTTATTTATATCGTCGTTCCCGGTTTGTTGTGGTTCTACTCAGCAAGCTATAAGCGCCAGTTCATTATTGGTAATTTGGTTATTGCTTTTGTAGCAGGACTTACTGTCTTAATCGTTGGCATTGCCCAATTGGCATTTTTACAAAAAGAATACGGACGACTCATTTTCGAAACTCCAATTCCACGACAGTTTTATGGTTGGATTGGTGGTTTTGCACTTTTCTCTTTTCTTTGCACATGGGTTCGGGAGATTATCAAAGACTTAGAGGACGAAAAAGGAGATAGAGAAATGGAGTGCAGAACTATGGCAATAAAATGGGGCTCTTCCAAAACAAAAATAGCAATATATGCATTGATAATAATTACAATCTCAATGCTTTACATCTTTGATTTATTTTTGATTCCTTTCGACGGAAGTCTTACCACGCGTTACATTTTTTGGGGACTAACGCTTCCATTTGGAGCATTGGCTTACTTGATTTATGCAGCTAAAACTCCAGCTGACTATCATCAGGCTTCCACTTTATCAAAATTCATAATGGTGATTGGAGTTTGTTATAGTTTCATTTTTTACTATCAACAGGCCAAAGCTTTTGGAATCAGTCTGTTTAATATTTTCACAGTAAAATAAACGACTAATATTTCTTAATCAAAATACTAATTTAGTTAGTTGGCGGTTTAATACACACAACTATAATTCTATCAACATTTTATATATGCTTTCACATCTAAAAAACTATAATATAATTCTTGCTTCTCAATCTCCTCGTCGTCAAGAACTTTTAAGCGGACTAAATATTCCTTTCGAAGTGAAAGTAATTGACGTGGAAGAAACCTATCCACGCGAACTTGTTGGTGTAGACATCCCTATGTATTTGGCAGAAAAAAAGGCAAACGCATACAAAGAGATAATGGACGAGAATACCTTATTAATAACTGCTGACACCATCGTTTGGCACGAAGGTAAAGTGTACAATAAACCCAAGGATAAAGCCGAAGCAACTGCTATGCTTAAAGCACTATCCGGCAAAACACATCAGGTAATTACCGGAGTATGCCTTTGTACAAAAACGAAGCGTAAGGTTTTTCATGTTATGTCCGAAGTCAGGTTTGCAAGACTTAGCCCTCAGGAAATTAGCTATTATTTAGAAAATTATGATCCATACGACAAAGCCGGCGCTTATGGCGTTCAGGAATGGATTGGATATATTGGTGTTGAGTTTATCGAAGGTTCCTACTTCAACGTGATGGGATTACCCATTCAACGTTTATACAATGAGCTTAAACGCTGGAAAGTTTAGAAAATAGGAGAACGGTTCTATCAACCCTACTCCCATTAAAAGAAACTCACAAACAAGGCAATATTCAAAACGGTTACTAAACCGCCAAGCGAATAAAGCAAAATCTTAGAACCTGTTGAGTTTTTATATTTACCCATAACCTTTTCTGAAGAAGTAAGATAGACTTGCAGAAAAATGGTGAAAGGTAATTGAATGCTCAAAATCATTTGAGAAAAAATAAGACCTTTAAATGGATTTGGAATTATATAAATAATACCCAAAGCTAGTACTAGCGAAATGGCAACGCCTAAACGTGAGTGATTATCTTTTATATCATAAGGCTCCTTGTACATCCCTGCAAAAATACTTCCGGCTGCCATTCCCGAAGTGATAGTTGAAGCCACACCCGCAAATAATAATGCAACTGCAAACACTGCTGCCGCATTATTACCTAACAATGGCACCAATAAATGATTTGCTTGCTGTAACTCCGAAACAGGAGTCTTGGTTCTGAAAAAAGTAGCTGCAGCCAACAATATCATGGCACTGTTTATCGCCCACCCTACAAGCATTGAGACCAATGTATCCAAAAACTCATACCTTAGCTGCCTTTTAATGACTTTTTCATTCTGCCGGTTCCATTGTCTACTTTGTATAACTTCGGAGTGCAAAAACAAATTATGAGGCATTACAACAGCTCCCAGCACACTCATTATCACTATCATGGAGCCCGGAGGGAAATTTGGGGTTACCCAACCATAAATGGCACTATTCCAATCGATATTTACCAGCGACAATTCATACAAAAATGACAAACCTATAACCGAAACAAAAGCAATGATCCATTTTTCGATAAGTTTATATGAATTGGTATAGAGCATTATAAACACAAAAATAGTAACAAGTAATGCTCCGGCTCGAATAGGAATATTAAATAGCATATTCAGAGCTATTCCACCACCCAGAATTTCTGCCAGAGAAGTAGATATTGAAGCTAACATAGCCGACGAGAGCAGCATTTTTGAATACCGTGGTTTGAGATGAATGGCTGCAGCTTCCGACAAACAAAGCCCGGTAGCAATACCTAAGTGAGCAACGTTATGTTGCAGGAAAATAAGCATAATGGTCGATAAAGTTACCATCCACAACAGTGCATACCCATAATCGGCACCGGCAGCTAAGTTCGATGCCCAATTTCCGGGATCAATAAATCCTACTGTTACAAGTAAGCCCGGTCCAATAAACTTAAATATTTCTAAACCGCCATATTTCGGTTTATATGATTTATTATCAATGTTTTTAAAAAGTTTGAACATATATATAGTTTCTGTATATTTTATAAATACTTGTAAATAAAAAAAACGTTGTCTAATCTTATTAAACAACGTTTTTTTATTCTTAATGTTCGAAAATATGCCGAACTTCTTACTCCTTATTTTTTCTCTTTAGTCGGGCATGACTATGTTTGCGACCATACATAAAATAGATAACAAAACCTATTGCCATCCATCCAATCAATCGTATCCAGGTATCAAGTGGTAAAGCAGCCATTTGAGCAAAACACACTAATGCTCCCAGTATTGGAACAAGAGGCACCCATGGCGTTTTGAATCCACGCACTGCATCCGGCTCTGATTTGCGTAAAAGAATGATACCTACCGAAACAATTACGAATGCTAATAAAGTACCAATAGAAACCATTTCACCCAATAAACCAATAGGAAAAAAGCCGGCAAAAAAAGCAGCAACGGCACCCGTTACAATAGTTGTGACATGCGGAGTTTTAAATTTTGGGTGAGTTTTAGCAAAGCTTTTCCATAACAATCCATCACTCGCCATAGTAAAGAACACACGCGACTGACCTAATAAAAGTACCAACACTACCGAACTCAACCCTGCTATTGCACCAATTTTTATAATTGGTCGTAACCAGGCTAAACTGGGTCCTGCACTATTTATTGCCAATGCTATTGGAGCTTCAACATTCAAATGTTTATAATTCAAAATACCTGTCAACACTAAACTTACGGCAATATACAAAACTGTACAAATAAGCAAAGAGAAAAGAATTCCACGGGGCACATCTCGCTTAGGATTAATAGCTTCCTGCGAAGTAGTTGATACCGCATCGAAACCTACATATGCAAAAAACACAACTGCCGCACCTGTCAAAACACCTAGCCAGCCAAAATGTCCATCTACCGTTCGCTCCGGAATAAATGGAGTCCAGTTTGCAGTATCTATATGAGAAATACCGAAACCTATAAAAAGAAGAATAACAGTTACCTTTATCAAAACAATAATGTTATTGAATTTAGCTGATTCCTTAATCCCAACAACCAACAAGGTAGTCATTAACACAACAATAAAAATGGCTGGAAAATTAATAATATTACCCGACAGATGTAACCCGGTAGTGTCGTAAATGAATGGACTTTGAGATATTGATGCAGGAATTACAATTCCAAAATCGGCTAAAAAGCTAGTCACGTATCCAGCCCAACCAACTGCTACTGTGGCCGAACCAAAAAGATATTCCAATATCAAATCCCAACCAATAATCCATGCTACAAACTCACCCATAGTGGCGTAACCATAAGTATACGCACTGCCCGAAACCGGAATCATAGATGCAAATTCAGCATAACAAAGTCCGGCCAACAAACATCCAAACGCAGAGATTACAAATGACAATGCCACAGCCGGACCGGCATGCGTTGCAGCCGCTGTACCGGTTAACACAAAAATTCCTGCACCAATTACACACCCTACACCTAACAGCGTAAGATTCAGTGCACTTAAATGTCGTTTTAAACCATTATGGTTACTATCAGCCTGCTCTTCAAGCTCCGCGAGCGTTTTTCTAATAAATAAGTCTTTGTACATAAATAAAATGAAGTGTAGTAGCAAAGAAAAACAATTCACTTTGATAGTAATAATTGCCTTTTGCTTTATAAGTGATATATTTTGACGCAAATTTAGGCATTTTTATTCAATTTCCAACTACACTATCCTGTTATCTGAAAAGAAATCTTTAAGCTATTACTAAATAAAAAGGGTCGTTCAGCATTGCCGAATGACCCTTTCCAAAAATGTAAATAAATGAGTTCTGATTACATTGCGTCAATTTCTTTTTTGATAGCTTCGAAATCAGCATCCATTTTCAATCTGTAATATAAGTTTTTGAGTGTTTTTTTGTACTCAACTTCCTTTGGATTCAATTCTGCAGCTTTTTTGAAGAAAGGCACTGATTGTTTAAATACTTCTTCAATTTTTTTCACTTCAGCATTATAAGCCTTCACATCCTTAATTGCGTTTGCCACTTCAGACATTTTAACTGCTTTATTGTAATAAAGACGACCTTTACCAGCATAAGCTTCAGCCAATGTTGGATCTAATTCGATAGCTTTATCAAAAGCAGCAATTGCAGCATCTGTATTTCCCAATGATTCATCCAAATTTCCTTTCACAAAGCGATATTGTGCCATTTTAGGTTCACGTTCAATAGCGGTATTCAAATACACCAAAGCATCGGCAGTTTTACCACTATAAATCAAGTGGTTGATTAGGTTTTGTAAAAACCAACCTTCAGAAGGGAATTTTTCAAATCCTTCTTTTAGTGCTTTTACATACTTCACTGTATCTTTCATGGCATAATATTGCTCATATAAAAGTTGATAAACAGTTACAGTTTCATAATTATCACCTTTCAAACTTTCCAACAATGCAATAGCTTTATCATCTTTTTTTGCATTTTTAGCAGCAATAGCAGCATAATATTTAATCATTTTATAAGACGAATCTGACATTGAAATTTCATTATTCATCAATGGCAATTTGGGAATGTCAAGATAAGTTTCAAAAACTTTCAAAGCTCCTTCATAATTTTTCTTATCGTAAAGAGATGCTCCGTAAGAAATTAAATTTTGAGGTACTTTGTAGTAATCTTTCAGACTTGCCTTAATGTCTTTTGTATATTTCAGTTTTACTTTACCTTTCGCATCTGGCAATTGGTCTAATTTACTAGCTTCCAAATAATAAGCATACGACTCTAAAATAGCTTTTCCTTTTACGTCGGCATCAAATGGTTGCGACAATAAAGCTTTTTGGTACAAAGCATCATTTTCTTTGTTTCCGATCAATCCGGCCACATACCATGTTTCAGCAAGATTTTTAGTAGTTGAATCCTGCAATGCAAGTTTAATTGCTTCGCGTGCACCGGCAAAATCCGGACTTTCCATTAAAGCTTTATTTTTCGCTTTCGAAACATTGGCTTTCTGTGCAAAAGTAAATGTAAAGCTTATCACCAAAATTAGGGATAAAATAAGTTTTTTCATGATGAGTAATATTAATGTTAGTAGTTTTTATTTAATGAGTGAACAAGCATCATCTTGCCCGTTCACTCCTTTTAATTTATTCTTCTGTAGTATCTTCCAAATCGGCAACCGGACTTTCGGTTGCATCATCATCTGCTTCTGGAACAATTCCGTCCACTAATTCTTCTACAACTTCTTCATCAGCCACTTCCGACAGAACCTTACAAACTGAGGCTATCTCATCGTTACGTTTCTCTAAATTAATCAATCGAACACCCTGAGTAGCACGTCCCATTATTCTAAAGTCGGCAACTTTTATACGAATGGTAATACCCGATTTATTGATAATCATCAAGTCGTTTTCATCTGTAACACTCTTGATAGTTACCAACTTACCTGTTTTATCGGTAATGTTCATGGTTTTTACACCTTTTCCACCACGATTGGTAACACGATATACTGCCACCGGCTCTCCGTTTTCAAGAACTAAATCGCCATTTTCGTCAACCTCATCAAGTAAAGTACGCTTGCCATAACCTTGCTGAGATACAACCATTATGCTTTCTTTCTCAGCCTTATTTACACAAATCATGCCAACCACTTCGTCTTCGCCATCCTCGTCGAGCGTCATTCCGCGCACTCCGGTAGCTGTACGACCCATTTCACGCACTTTAGATTCGTGGAAACGAATCGCACGACCGTTACGGTTGGCCATCAGTACTTCTGAATTACCATCAGTTAAACGAACTTGTATCACCTGATCGTCCTCACGAATGGTAATGGCATTTACACCATTTTGACGTGGACGAGAGTAAGCCTCCAATGATGTTTTTTTGATAACACCATTCTTGGTTCCAAAAATCAGATAATGCGAATTGATATATTCTGCATCAGTAAGACCTTTCACTCGAATAAATGCATTTACTTTGTCCGAACCATCAATGTTCAACATATTTTGAATGGCACGTCCTTTTGAGTTTTTACTTCCTTCAGGAATATCGTACACTTTCAACCAATAACATTTTCCTTTCTGTGTAAAGAACAACATGGTATTGTGCATCGAAGCCGGATAGATGTATTCGATAAAGTCTTCGTCGCGCGAATCGCTACCTTTTGATCCTACTCCACCACGATTTTGTGATCTGAATTCGGTCAATGCAGTACGTTTGATATATCCTAAATGCGAAATGGTTATAATCATCTCATCATCAGCATAGAAGTCTTCAGGATTGAATTCTTCGGAAGAATAAACAATTTGTGTGCGACGAACATCACCGTACTTTGCTTTTACTTCTAACAATTCATCTTTAATAATTTGCATCCGTAATTCCACATTTGCAAGAATTTCTTTCAAACGTGCAATTAAGGCCATTACTTCTTCGTATTCAGCACGCAATTTATCTTGCTCCATGCCGGTCAATTGACGCAAACGCATCTCAACTACTGCACGCGATTGAATATCCGACAAACCAAAACGTTCCATCAAACCATTGCGGGCTTCTTCAGGTGTTTTAGAGTTACGTATAATTCTGATGGCTTCATCCAGATTATCAAGAATAATCATGAAACCTTCCAATAAGTGGGCACGTTTTTCAGCCTCTCCCAATTCGAATTGAGTACGGCGAATAACAACTTCATGACGGTGTTCAACAAAGTAATGAATCAAATCCTTCACATTCAACATGCGTGGACGACCCTTTACCAATGCAATATTATTTACACTGAATGACGTTTGTAAAGCTGTGTATTTGAATAATTTATTCAACACTACACTTGAGTTGGCATCACGTTTAATATCAACTACGATGCGCATACCTTCACGGTCGGACTCATCATTGATATGTGCAATACCTTCAATTTTTTTATCAACTACCAAAGCAACAACTGCTTTAATAAGTTCAACTTTATTTACCTGATATGGTATTTCGTTGATAATAATTTTCTCACGTCCCGAAGCATCGGTTTCGATCTCCACTTTCGAACGAACAACAATACGACCACGTCCGGTTTCCAAGGCATCTTTTACACCTGCATAACCGTAAATGATACCACCGGTTGGGAAATCCGGTGCTTTGATATATTTGATAATTTCAGAAATTTCAATCTCCGGATTCTCAATATAGGCAATAGTTCCATCCACAACTTCGGTTAAGTTATGTGGTGCCATATTGGTAGCCATACCTACTGCAATACCTGATGAACCATTAATCAACAAGTTAGGAATACGCGTTGGAAGAACCACCGGTTCTTTTAGCGTATCATCAAAGTTTAATTGGAAATCAACAGTGTCTTTGTTGATATCAATCAACATATCCTCCGATAGTTTGCGCAAACGTGCTTCGGTATAACGCATCGCTGCAGGGCTATCACCGTCAACAGAACCAAAGTTTCCTTGTCCGTCAACCAATGGATAACGCATAGACCAATGTTGCGCCATACGCACCAGGGTGCCGTAAATGGACGAATCACCATGTGGGTGATACTTACCCATTACTTCCCCGACAATTCTGGCAGATTTTTTATAGGGTTTATCGGAATTATTACCCAATTCGTTCATTCCAAATAACACCCTGCGGTGTACAGGCTTAAAACCATCACGCACATCGGGCAATGCACGCGAAACTATCACCGACATTGAATAATCGATGTACGAAGATTTCATCTCTTCGTCAATGTTTACCTTAATAATTCTGTCTTGATCAATCATCTATAATTAATTTTGTTACTATCTAAAAAATCGCACTAAAGTACTGCTTTTTGTTGGATTATGCAAGTGTTTTTACAAAAAATATGATTCGATAAATGTGTTATATTTAAGAAATTTCATCAAGTAAAAACACCGTATTTAGAAACTGAAAATTACTCTAACATTCCCCCTGCCACAAAACAGTCTGCAAACGCATCTGTTCTCTCAGGTTCCGACTCAAAAATACCAAATACCGAAGAACCTGAACCTGACATAGAAGCATAAACTGCACCCATATCGTACAATTTTGATTTAATATTTTCAATCGCCGGATGTTTTGCAAAAACAGATTGTTCGAAATCATTTTTCATACATATCTTCCACTCCGAAAGTGGTTTTTGTATAATTTCCAGCAATGATATTTCCGGTTTTTGCGGAACAACGAGTAAATAGGCTTCGGGTGTGGAAACATGAATATCCGGTTTTATCAACACCAAAAAATAACCACGCAACGAAAATTTAATGGGCGTAAAGACATTACCGATACCGGTAGCGAAAACCGGTTTATTTTTAATAAAAACAGGACAATCAGCACCTAACTTAGCCGCCAGACTCTCTAATTTACGTTTGGTTATTTTGAGTTCAAATAATTCATTCAATCCTTTGAGCATAAATGCAGCATCGGCCGATCCCCCACCCAATCCGGCTCCAAAGGGTATTTGTTTACACAGCGAAATATCAATGGCAGGAAACTGATATTGAGAACGAAGTAATCGGTAGGCTTTTACGATAAGATTCTCTTCCGGATCGCCCGAAAGCGGAATACCCGAAGCTGAAAAACTATAATCGGTGCATGTTTCGGAAGGTTCAATTTCCAATACATCGCTTATACCAATGGGATAGAAGACAGTTTCGATATTGTGATAACCGTCCGGACGACGCTCGACAACGTTCAGCCCCAGGTTTATTTTTGCATTCGGAAAAAGAAGCATTTGCTTGATGAGTTTAGGAGTCGGGAGTACATGCTCCAAACTCAGTTAGATAGTTAACCGCCTAGAGTATTTACCCAAACACAGTCATATTTAAATTCAACTCAAAGATAATCATTTTCAGTATTAAGACAAAACACATACAAGCATTTTAATAAAATCCGAAGATTAATTGTGGATAAACTGTTGAAAAATTTAATATGATAGTATCGAAAATCTTTTGTACTTTTGAATCCCGCAATTATGAATCATTAATTGTGAATTATTAACTAATTTTGAAATGGCTGAAAAACGCAATTATACAAAAAAAAATACCGGACCTACTCCTATCCCGGCCAACGAATTTGGCAAATTACCACCTCAGGCTCCCGAACTCGAAGAAGCCGTATTGGGTGCCATCATGATTGAAAAAGATGCCTACTCACTCATCTCGGAAATACTAAAACCGGAGAGCTTTTACAAAGTAGCGCATCAAAAAATATTTGAAGCCATCATGACGCTGGCGATGCATCAGCAACCAATTGACATGCATACGGTTACTGATCAATTGCGCAAAAGCGGAACGATTGATGATATTGGTGGTCCTTATTACATCACATTGCTTACCGCCAAGGTCTCGTCGGCGGCCCACCTCGAGTACCACGCCCGCATCATTATGCAAAAATTCCTGGCTCGTGAACTGATACGCATCTCAAGCGAGATTCAAACCAAAGCATTTGATGATAAATCGGACGTGGAGGATTTAATGCAGGAAGCTGAAGGAATGCTTTTTGAAGTTACGCAACGCAACACGAAAAAAGATGTAACTCAGATCAGCCCTGTTATTGATGAAGCCTTAAAACGAATGCAAGAGGCCGCAGGTAAGCAAGGATCAAGTGGTGTGGCAACCGGTTTTCATAGCTTGGATAAAATCACTTCCGGATGGCAAAAATCCGATTTAATTATTATTGCCGCCCGTCCAGCGATGGGAAAAACAGCTTTTATTCTTTCGATGGCCAAAAATATGGGTGTTGACTACAATCAACCAGTAGCCGTATTCTCACTGGAGATGTCCAACGTTCAACTAGTCAATCGTTTGATTATGAACGTTTGCGAGTTGGAAGGTGAAAAAGTAAAAAATGGACAATTAGATCAAGCCGAATGGGCCAAGCTGGACATAGACATTAAAAATTTAATTGATGCACCCATATATGTGGATGACACTCCCAGCTTATCCGTTTTCGAACTGCGAAGTAAAGCACGTCGACTGGTAAAAGAGCACAAAGTTCAAATTATCATCATTGACTACCTGCAACTTATGAATGCAAACGGGATGGGATTTGGAAGTCGTGAGCAAGAGGTAAGTATTATTTCCCGTTCGCTCAAAGGGTTGGCCAAAGAACTGGATATTCCAATCATTGCTCTTTCTCAGCTGAATCGTGGTGTGGAAGGTCGTTCGGGATTAGAAGGTAAGCGTCCACAACTTTCGGATTTACGTGAGTCGGGTGCTATTGAGCAGGATGCCGACATGGTATGCTTTATTCACCGCCCGGAATATTATCATTTAACCGAGGATGCACAAGGAAATTCATTGCTTGGAATTGCTGAAATTATCATTGCTAAACACCGTAATGGTGCAACCGGTGACGTTCAATTGAAGTTTAAGGGCGCCTATGCTAAGTTTATGAACAAGGATGACAAAGATAAAGATGACAATGAATTTGGCGGATATCAGGTCATTTCGTCGAAAATGAATGATGGTGGAGCAGGTTTCTATGGCGAAACAGCGGCACTACCTACCACCGGAAATCCTTTTCTGGGTGCTGGAAACAGCAGCGACGTACCTTTTTAATGTCAACTAGACAGTACATACATATCAAAAGAAATGCGGATAGAATTAAGTTTCTATCCGCATTTCTTTAATGTTTAATTTCTTGTAATTTAGTTGGTTCATGCTTGTGTTTAAAAAACACTGCAAACAGAATAGCTACCACCAGCGAATAGGCCGCGAAAGTAAGCCAGATAGAGTGCCAATCTTTCAACCCACCATGAGTAAAATAGTTTTGAATTACAAATCCACTCACACTACTTCCAATAATTGCTCCAAAACCGTTCGTCATCATCATAAACAAGCCCTGTGCACTCGATCGCATTGAGGGATTTGTTGTTGTCTCCACAAATAAAGAACCCGAGATATTGAAAAAATCGAAAGCCATACCGTAAACAATACACGAAAGAATAATCATCCAAAGTCCTTCGGCAGGATTACCCAGGCCAAACAATCCAAAACGAAGTACCCAGGCCAACATACTTATCAGCATCACATTTTTAATTCCAAATCGTTTCAGGAAAAACGGAATAGCCAAAATAAATAATGTCTCGGATATTTGAGAAATGGACATGATAATGGTAGAATATCTGATTACAAACGAGTTAGCATATTCAGGCACATTTTTAAAATCATCTAAGTAAACATCTCCGTATGCATTAGTTAACTGCAATGCAGCTCCCAGGCACATGGAAAAAAGGAAAAATAACGCCATTTTTCTATTTTTGAACAGCCCAAATGCATCTAAACCAAGAATTTGCGATAATGTCTTTTTTCCTTCTGTATGCGCCAATGGCGGACATTTTGGCAACGACAATGCATACACCCCCAGCAAAAACGAAGCGGCAGAAGCAATATAAAACTGATTAGCAGAACTTTTATTTCCGGTCAGGTTTACAATCCACATGGCCACAATAAAACCCACCGTACCCCAAACCCGAATGGGCGGAAAATCCTTCACCACATCATAATCACCATTCTTCAGGGCTGTATAAGCAATGGAATTGGCTAACGCAATAGTGGGCATATAAAAAACCATCGACAGCAAAATTCCCCAAAAGAATGTCACCGGGTTATTTATTTGCGGGATAAGAAACAAAGAAGCCGCACCTAAAATATGTAAAATGGAATATAACTTCTCGGCATTTACCCATCTATCCGCTACCACACCAACAATGGCCGGCATAAATAAAGAGGCGATACCCATGGTAGAAAAAATAACACCAAACTCTGCGCCCGACCATTGTTTTGTTTGAAACCAATAGTTGCCAATAGTAATGAGCCACGAACCCCAAATAAAGAACTGCAGGAAGTTCATTAGTGTCAAACGATACTTTAATGCCATGATTATCTTGTTAGTATTGTGATTGTTATTATTTACGAGTAGTGAATCTAAAATTTATTTTTTCCGTTCAATGGCATCTCTAATGCTCACTGCTAATTCATATTTTTCTTCAGCTACTGCCGTTCTGAGCAATTCTTCCAAAACATCCAAAGGTAAATCATTCAAGTCCTCGGACGATATATTGTCGATGTCAACCTGAGTACTTTCCTTTGTTTCTTCCACTTCGGGAAGTTCTACTTCGGTACCTACTATTTCTAAAATTTCGGATTTAATATAAATCGGACACTCCGAACGGACAGCCAGCGCCACAGCATCCGAAGTCCGCGCATCAACAATGAGTGTTTTATCCTCCCGTTGAATGTGCAATTCGGAATAAAAAACATCGTTCACCATATCGTAAATCACCACTTTGAATAACTCAGCATCAAAAACACCCAACAAATTTTTAATCAAATCATGAGTCAACGGACGTGGCGACTTTTTATTATTCATCTTCAAAGCAATCGACTGAGCTTCTGGCTCGCCAATCATCACTGAGAACCTACGATTTCCCTCCTCTTCGCTCAACACAAGTCCATAGGTTCCAACCACAGTTTGATTGTAGACCAAAGCCGTAATCTTTAACTTTATTTCCGATTCCATTGTTAATATATCAATTTATAATTGTTCATCGCTACTATTTAACCCCTATTTTTTAAAGACAACAAATATACTGATATTTTTAAAAGTAAAAATCATATTTAAATAAAACTTACCGCCTGTTTGTAAAAAAAACGCATAAAAAACGGGCAAGTTCATTAATTGAAGATTTAAAAATTTCCTCTCGCTTCTTACCTTAGATTGACCAACATAGAACAGCAAATTATAGCACGAAAAAGAAAAATAGTTGTACTTTTGTCATCCGTATAAAAATGAAAAGAAAAATAAAAAAAATAGTTCAACGACCTTGGGAGTTATTAACCTCAACTCCAGATACTTGGGATAAAATTGCATCTGTAAAGATTTCAAAAAATGAAGTCCGAAATCGTTTTGTATTCCCATGGATAATGGTTTGCGTGCTGGTAACTTTTATATTTAAGAGTTTGTATTCACCGAATAAATCAATCGAGACTGGTTTTATAAATTCTATTATTAGCACCGTAACACTTTTTGGAGCCTATTTTCTTTCCAAAGCAGTATGTTTTTGGTATCTTCGTAAACATTATCAGGAAAAATACTCAGTTGTTATTGCAGAAATAATTGTAGGTTACTCATTTACAATCACTTTTATAATTGAGATAATTACTACTATTTTGCCGAGTTTGTTTTATCTACAGATTTTAAACATATACACAGCTTATCTAATTTGGGAAGCATGTAGGGCTGTTTTACAATTAAATGAAGAAGAAAGAGGAAACATTGTACTGGTTTTCACATCGGTAATCATTCTTTCTCCCGTAATTATTGACAAAATAATCCATCTAATGCTTCCAAATGCCTAAATATTTCGAAAAAAATCTCTTTACACAATGTTCAGAAAATCAAACATAGTTATAAAAAATAAGCGTGCTACTTTCGACTACGAAATCATCGACCGATTTGTGGCCGGGATTCAGCTTTATGGCACTGAAATAAAATCGATTCGCGATGGGAAAGCCGGACTAAGCGATACGTATTGCCTGTTTATCAACGGGGAGTTATGGGTAAAAAACATGCACATCGCCACCTATTTTTTTGGCACTTACAATAACCACGATGTACGCAGAGACAGAAAACTGTTGCTCAACAAACGTGAACTCAACAAATTAAGTCGCGCAACAAAAGAAACGGGCAACACCATCGTTCCCACCAAGCTTTTTATAAACGAAAAAGGCTTGGCCAAGTTGGAAATTGGAGTCGCAAAAGGAAAGAAAAACTACGATAAACGTCAGTCGCTCAAAGAGAAAGAAGACAAAAGAGATATTGACAGAGAAATGAAGAAGTAGACAGCAACAGTTTTTCAATTGCTGCCTCCTACTTCTTATCCATTTTCTTATCGGGTCTCTTTGTGTACAAGAACCGTTTGATTTTTTGTGAAGCAGTCTTTTCGAATGGTTTATCGATAATATCTATACGTTTAATCTGAGAAACACGATTCAATTTAGCGTTCACCTCCTTTGTGAAATTTTGCTTCCAAATCAGATGTTTCTCTTTTTTATCTTCGATTACCAACTTAAAATGCTCTATACTTTTTTCGAGATGATCTAAATCTAAGAGCACTTTCGCCACCAAAAAACCATCCTCTTCGATCACTAACGACTCTACCACAAACTGTTGATTATTGATAACCGTCTCAATATCTTCAGGATATATATTTTCGCCACTCGCCCCTACAATCGTATTCTTCATACGCCCTTTCACATACAGTCGTTTATGTGAATCGAAACGGCCATAGTCACCGGTTTTAAACCAGCCATCTTTGGTCAATACTTCGCTCGTTGCTTCAGCATTTTTATAATAGCCCTGCATTACGTTTGGCCCTTTTGCCCAAATCTCCCCTACTCCTTTTTTATCAGGATTATTTAATTTTAAATGAACTCCTTGTACAGCAAATCCGGTAGACTGCAATTTGGTTTGATGAGTACCGGCTCCGGCAAGAAGTGGTGCTGTTTCGGTCAGTCCATAACCAATGGCGTAAGGAAAACGAGCTTCCTTCAGAAACCGTTCGACACGCGAATCGAGTTTCGCTCCACCAATTCCGAAGAACTTTAAACGCCCACCAAAGGTCTGGAAAAGTTTTTTACCCGCAATACGATGAATGAGAACACGAAAAAACGGTGTTTTATAAATCATCCGTTTAAAACTATTTTTCATAAACTTACTTTGAATCTGAGACTTATACAACTTCTCCATGATAAGAGGTACCGCAAGCATCATGGTAGGTCGTATTTTGGCAAGAGCCGGCATAAGTGCCGCCGCGGTGGGTGGTTTTTCGAGGTAATAAATTGACGCACCATAGATTACCGGATAAATCATTCCAATTGTATTCTCATAGGTGTGCGACAGAGGCAATAACGACAAAAACACATCCGAGCTATCAATAGACTGAAAAGTATAGGATTGCATAGCCGTAAAAGCCAAACTCCGGTGCGACAGCATCACACCTTTCGATCTACCGGTGGTGCCCGACGTATAAATAATAGCTGCCGTATCGTCTTCCTGAACTTTAATTATAGGAAGCTTTGCATCCAACGAAAATCCACGATTGTTGCCTACGCAAGAAAGAGTATCAAGAATTATAGTAGCTTCTAACTGAGGTAATTTCAATCCATCTACTCTGGACATCAATTTTTCGCTGATAAACATTGCCTTTGATTCGGAATGAATCAATACATTTTCTATTTCTTCGCGCGTAAAATCGGGTAGAATCGGAACAATAATCAGTCCGTTGGCCACAACCGAGAAATAAGCAATCACCCAATTAGGCATATTATGACTCAGCAATGCCACTTTGTCGCCCTTACTCAGACCAAGTGAGAACAACATGGCAGAAATCTCTTCCATTTTCTCACCCAGCTCACCATAAGTTATAGGTTTACCATCAACAAAAGATACAGCAGGAAATTTGGAGAATTTACTAACTGAGAAATTTATTATTGCCTGAAGAGTAAGTGGCTTTGGTTCAATCTTTTTATGCATAAGTACTTTTTCAAAACTCATTTCAACAAGAAACGGAATGTAAAAGTAAGATTAAATCCGTCAAGTTGGGAAAATGGCGAGTTAATTATCCCAATAATTGATGCTTACTTATAAATCAAAAATATACACGGCCGCTTGCTTAAATCGGGCAATTGCGTTTTCCACTCTTTCACCGTCTTCGTTTTAATAAATTCAGTTTCCAAGGTGATATCTACAGCAATACAAAGACGGGTATTGGGTTGGCAAACCTGTAGAATCTCCTCCAACATTTTCATGTTACGATAAGGGGTTTCAATAAAAATCTGCGATTGATCTTCGGTGTAGGCTCTATTTTCCAGTTTCCGCAGCATTTTAGCGCGATCGGCAGGTTGTATAGGTAAGTAACCCACAAAGGCAAAACTTTGACCATTGAAGCCCGAAGCCATAAGTGAAAGCAGAATGGAAGATGGACCAACAAGCGGCACAACAGTAAAATTATTTTTCTGCGCCATAGCCACCACATCGGCACCAGGATCGGCAATAGCCGGACAACCTGCCTCTGACAATACTCCCAAATCATGTCCGGCAAACATTGGACTCAAGAAACTACTCAGTTCTTCGGGTGTGGTGTGTTGATTCAACACGTAAAAAGTCAGATCATTGATTTCAATGGCAGGATTTGCTTTTTTGAGGAATCTACGGGCTGTACGAACATCCTCCACTACGAAATGTTTCAAATCAGTCACAATCTGAGTATTTTGAGTCGGTAAAATCTTATCAAAAGAACATTCGCCCAGAGAAGTAGGTATTAAATATAATGTTGGCATTGGGTGTTTCGGTTGTTGGAGAATTTATTATTTGAGGTTGAGCTATTTATCGGTACTTATATTTCAGCAGTCAATACTTCGAGCTCTTCACTCAGCAATTCCCACTCGTATACTTTTTGTTCCAATTCACGTTTCTTTCGTTGGTAAAGTTGAATATATTCGTTATCCGAAGCCTTTTCGGGCTTTTCCAGTTGTCTGTCCATTTCGGCTATTTCATCTTCGAATTTAGAAATCTGTTTTTCCATTTCTTCCACAGCTCTCTCGGCCTTTTTAATCTTTTTATTCAGTTCCTTGCGTGCTTCATAGCTTAACTTATTATCAGAAACCGATTTATCAACAGCAGCTGCAGCAGATCTCAACGAAGTAGAAATCTCCAACTCGCGAAGCGTATCCATTTTCTTGTATTGCAAAAATTCGTAGATACCGCCTAAATGCTCACGAACTTTTTTATTCCCAAATTCATAGACTTTAGTTACCAGTCCGTTCAAAAATTCACGATCATGCGACACTACAATCACCGTTCCATCAAAAGCTTTAATCGCTTCTTTCAGCACGTCCTTCGATTTCATATCCAGGTGATTGGTAGGCTCATCGAGAATAAGTAAGTTCACCGGTTCAAGCAGCAGTCTGATCATTGCCAAACGACTGCGCTCCCCTCCCGAAAGTACTTGTACCTTCTTATCGGATGCCTCGCCACCAAACATAAAAGCTCCCAGAATATCGCGAATCTTAGTTCGAATATCACCCACTGCCACATAATCAATTGTTTCGAAAACTGTGCGTTCGCCATCTAACAACGATGCCTGATTTTGAGCAAAATATCCAATTTTTACATTATGCCCTAATTTCAATGTTCCCGAATAAGCAATTTCATCCATGAGACACTTCACGAGCGTACTCTTTCCTTCTCCATTCTTACCAACAAAAGCCACTTTTTCACCACGGTTGATAATCATTCCGATATTATCAAGAATGACTTTATCGCCGTACGCTTTAGATAAATGCTCTATTTCTACTGGAATGCTACCCGAACGTGGTGCAGGTGGAAATTTTAAACTTAAACGGGAGTTATCTTCCAAATCCACCTCCAAACGAACCAATTTATCGAGTTGTTTGGAACGCGACTGTACTTGCACCGCTTTGGTAGCTTTATATCTAAAACGCTCGATAAACTCTTCCGTTTCCTGAATTTGTTTTTGTTGATTCTCGTAAGCGCGCACTTGTTGCTCATGGCGTTCGATACGAAGTACCAGATATTTAGAGTAATTTACATTATAATCATAAATCTTACCGAGCGAGATTTCGATAGTACGAGTAGTTACAGCATCAATAAATGCACGGTCGTGCGACACCAATAAAATAGCGCTGCTTGAAGTAGTCAGGAAATTCTCCAACCATTGAATAGATTCAATATCAAGGTGATTGGTAGGCTCATCGAGCAACAAAACATCAGGGCGTTGCAACAGAATTTTAGCTAATTCAACCCGCATACGCCACCCACCACTAAACTCCGAACACTGACGCTCAAAATCGGTTCTCAAAAAGCCTAAACCCATCAGGGTCTTTTCTATTTCGCCATAAAAATTACCGTTTCCAATAATTTGCAAATGTTCATTATCATGGGTCAGTTTATCAATAAGCTGTTGGTAACCTGCACTTTCATAGTCAGTTCGTTCAGCCAACTCAATATTCATTCGTTCAATTTCAGCCTGTAAATCAGTAATATGTTCGAATGCCTTTTCGGCTTCTTGCATCACCGTAGTGCCTTCGTTATGAATCATATGTTGAGGCAAATAGCCAATAGTAAGGTCTTTAGGAATGGTTACACGTCCACGTGTTGGAGCTTGTTTTCCTGAAAATATTTTTAGAAGCGTGGTCTTTCCTGCTCCGTTTTTTCCAACTAAAGCTATTTTTTCTTTTGGATTAACTAAAAAGCTAACTTCATCAAAAAGCGGTGAACCACCAAATTCAACAGTAAGTTGTTCTACAGAAATCATATATGAGTGAAAATAATTGAAAGGTTATAAAAAAGCTAACAGTCGACTGATACCAATCGACTGTCAAAATATATAATTATTACTGAAACTGTTCACCCGATTGGTGATTAGACATCCAATCGTTCGTATTGAGAATTTTTACTCAAAAACTCTGGCACGATTTTTTTCATCAATGAAACAGTAAGGAAATTTTTACAAAGAAAACTGTATTGAATCAACTCATCAATTTTAGGCGACACTATATCATAATCGTAAGTTTGCACTGTTGCAATCATTATCTTCGGATGATAAGTAGGCTGAGTCGTTTCTTTATGGTTCAGAAGTTCCTCGTACAACTTTTCACCCGGACGAAGACCTGTGAATTCTATTTTGATATCCACTTCGGGAACAAATCCTGCCAAACGAATCATTTTACGAGCCAGATTTACAATTTTTACCGGACTTCCCATGTCGAAAATAAATATTTCACCACCATCGCCCATCGTACCCGCCTCAAGCACCAACATACAGGCTTCGGGGATGGTCATAAAGTAACGAATAATGTCGGGGTGAGTAACGGTAACCGGACCACCTTTTTCAATCTGACTTTTGAAATGCGGGATTACAGAACCGTTGGAACCAAGCACATTACCAAAACGAGTGGTAATAAATTTAGTAGTACAATTGCCACTAGCACAGAGCTTTCGAAATAAAGACTGCACATAAATTTCGGCAATACGTTTCGAAGCACCCATCACATTGGTTGGATTCACAGCTTTGTCGGTCGAAATCATAACAAAACGCTCTACTTTATATTTTACAGCCAAATCGGACATAATTTTAGTCCCTTTTACATTCACCTGAATACTTTCCACCGGATTATCTTCCATCAATGGAACATGTTTATAGGCTGCAGCATGATAAATATAATCTGGTCGATACATATCCATCATATATTCCATGCGTTCTTTATTGCGCACGTCGCCCAAGAACGGACTAAAATTCTGGTCGGGATATTGTTCTTCGAGTTCCAATTTCAAAGTATGCATTGGCGATTCTGCCTGATCAAGCAAAACAATGAGACTCGGTTTAAATTTCACTACCTGACGTACAATTTCACTACCGATTGACCCGGCTGCACCAGTAATCAAAATCACCTTTGATTGTAGTTGTTTAGCAATATTATCGGACGAAATATCGATGGTAGGTCTGTCGAGCAAATCTTCAATCTGAATGGATTTAATTTGTTTGATCGTTGGCATATCATTTTTCCAAATGCTCATTGGAGGCGAAGTAAGCACTGCCAAATTTGAGTTTAGAAAAATATCTAAATCTACATTCGGATTTATCTGACCCAATTTGATTGGAGAAACTATAATAGCTTTAGCCTTCTTAACCACAACTCTTTCTATCGTTTCTTCATCCAACTTATAGACTTTCACGCCCATGATAACCCTCTCGGAGGCATTTTTGTCATCATCAATAAAGCCAACTAATTTGTATTTATTATCTTGCGTTGAGCGAAGCATTTTAGCAATTCCTATGGCAGCCGATTGAGTTCCATAAATCATTACCGGTACTATTTGTCCTGAATTTTGAGTAAAATAATCGTAAATTGTTTTTACACCTAATCTTAAACAAAATAGAAGCAAGAAGGCAATTACACCGTAAATGAACAATGCAACATAATAAAACATTACTATTGAACTAAGTTGGTAAATAAGAAAGTTACCAAGGCACAAAACAGCAATATTAGATGATACTGCAAACAAAAGTTTCGTTGCATCAACATAGCCCGAGTAACGTAAAACGCCTGAGTAAGTATGGAAAACCCAGAAAAATATGACCTGAAGACAAAGAATTATACTCATTCGTTGAAAATAAGTAAAAATCCTTTCGTCATGATGATTGGAGTAAAATCGGGAGGAAATGTAGATAGCTATATAAAAGGCTACAAAGCAAAGTATTAAATCAACCGCTAGCACTAACCAACGCGGTATATATTTGAGATTAGTAATGTGCGAAAAAATATCTGTATTCTGTAAAAAGCTATATTTATCTTTCATTTTCGGTTAAATTCAGCGGTTAATAATAGGTCTAGCGAAACAGTTTGCAAAGATAAGTTTTAATTATGAAAAATGTAACAAAATAGGTCAAATATCGATTTGTAATAACTTAAAATAGTTCTCTCGAGCAGTCCGGTTCTAACAATTCAACTCTTAACGACAAAATCGAAATAAAATTGTAAATATATACATATCTTTGCAAGCTCAAATTCAAAAAAAAAAATATGTCGATACATAGCGAAGACTCACGACGAGTAACCACACAGCGATTGTTAGAAATGAAACAACGCGGTGAAAAAATCAGTATGCTGACGGCTTATGATTTTACAATGGGCACCATAGTAGATAAAGCCGGGGTTGATATTATATTAGTAGGCGATTCTGCATCGAACGTAATGTGTGGAAATATAACCACATTGCCTATTACGCTTGATCAAATGATCTTTTTGGCAAAATCGGTGGTGAGGGGTGTGAAACGTGCATTGGTAGTTGTTGATATGCCCTTTGGAACTTATCAGGGCAACTCCAAAGAAGCCCTTGCTTCTGCTATTCGGATCATGAAAGAAACACATGGCGATTGCCTGAAAGTGGAAGGTGGAGAAGAAATTCTGGAATCGGTTAGACGGGTTTTAAGTGCTGGAATACCAGTCATGGGACACTTGGGTTTAATGCCGCAGTCGATCAATAAATATGGTTCGTACGCTGTTAGAGCAAAAGAAGGCGATGAAGCCGACAAACTCATCCGCGATGCGCATTTATTGGAAGATGCCGGTTGTTTTGCCATTGTTTTGGAAAAGATTCCGGCCGAATTAGCACAACGCGTAGCACAAGAGCTTACTATCCCGATCATCGGAATCGGTGCAGGTGGTGGCGTGGATGGCCAGGTATTAGTCTTACACGACATGATTGGTTTAACACAAGATTTCTCGCCACGTTTTCTCAGGAGATATGCCAATGTTCAGGCAATTATGAATGAAGCTATCGAACATTACGTGGAAGACGTAAAATCGGGTGATTTCCCCAATTTAAAAGAACAATATTAAAAGGGATAGAGAATAAAAAATGCCTCCGATTAAAAACCGGAGGCATTTTTTTAATTTCAAATTTCAATAACTATTCAATCATGTTGTGAAATACATTTTGAACGTCTTCATCATCTTCAATCTTATCAAGTAATTTCACTACTTGTGCCTTTTGTTCTTCGTTCAATTCTTTCATATCGTTAGGAATACGTTCGAATTCAGCGCTGAAAATTTCAAAACCATTCTCTTCCAGATATTTCTGAATAGAAGAATAGGATTGGAATTCGCCATATAAAACAATTCCGCCATCTTCGTCTTCAACTAACTCATCTACACCAAAGTCAATCAATTCCAATTCCAGATCTTCGATAGAAACATCCGGTTTAGCTGCAATTTTGAAAACGCATTTATGATCGAACAAAAACTGAAGACAACCTGAAGTACCCAATGAACCACCATTACGAGTTAAATAACTTCTGATATTGGCAACGGTACGGGTAGGATTATCGGTTGCAGTTTCAATGACAATGGCAATACCGTTCGGGCCATAACCTTCGTACACCATTTCTTTGTAGTCCGCTTCATCCTTCGAAATTGCTTTTTTGACTGCACGCTCCACATTTTCTTTGGGCATGTTTTCTTTTTTCGATTGTTGAATCAATACCCGTAAGCGTGGATTTGTATCTGGATCTGGTCCACTCTCACGCACCGAAATAGTTATTTGTTTTCCTAATTTTGTGAATACGCGGGCCATATTGCCCCAACGTTTCATTTTCGTAGCCTTTCTATATTCAAACGCTCTTCCCATATTATTTATTTACTGTTATCTGATTTTCAATTCTATCCAACATTAGAGACCAATGAATGGCAAGAACTATCAGCCGATTCATTTCGTTCCGCAAAAGTATTAAAACACTTGCAAAGAACCATCATTTTTTCATATTTTTTTGAAATAAAAAAGGAGTTGCTTTCACAACTCCTTTGTTTTACTTAAACCTCATTTATTCAAATGAGGTTTCTTCAAATGTCACTACAAATTCTACACGTCGGTTTTTAGCTTTACCAGCCGATGTTGTATTCACGGCTACCGGTTTCGTATCACCATATCCATGTGAAGTCATTCTGTCATTATTTACTCCTTTTTTAATCAGATAGTCTCTAACTGCCGCAGCTCGTTTATCGGATAAAATTAAATTAGAAGCCGGCTTACCTACATTATCAGTGTGACCCTGAATCTCGATCAGGTACGTTGGATTCGCAATCAATACCTGCGCAATTTGATTCAAGATAGGGAACGAACCTGGTTTAATGGTCGACGCGCCTGTTTGGAACTGAATACCTTGCAAAGCTTTTTGGAAGAGTTTTTTTACCTCCTTCTTGATTTCGGGACATCCATGATTAGAAATAACTCCCGCCAGTTTTGGACAATTATCTAAGTAATCAAAAATGCCATCACCATCAGTATCAAGCGGACAACCTTTGTTATCAACCATTCCACGGGCTTCAGCCGGTGTATTCGGGCATTTGTCCAAATAATCTGGAACACCATCAGCATCAGAATCAATCGGACAACCGTTTTTATCTACCGAAGAACGTGCTTCAAGCGGTGTATTCGGACATTTATCCAGATAATCGGCAACGTTATCGCTATCTCTATCAAGCGGACAACCGGCTTGATCAACCATTCCACGGGCTGTTACAGGAGTACCAGGACATTTATCGAGATAATCCGGAACGCCGTCACCATCTTTGTCCAACGGACAACCAAGTGAATCGACAGTTGCTTTTGCTGGAGTGTTCGGACATTTATCCAAATAATCGAAAACACCATCTCCATCAGAATCCAACGAGCAACCATCTTTATCTACAAGCCCAATAGATTTCGTTGGCGTATCAAGACATTTGTCTAAATAATCAGGCACTCCATCTCTATCCGAATCCAACGGACAACCATTGAGATCAATCTTTCCATAGGCTTCCGCCGGTGTATCGGGACATTGATCAAGATAATCGGGTACTCCATCACCATCAGTATCAACAGGACAACCTTTTTTGTCGACTTTGATTTTTAGAGGAGTCTCCGGACATTTATCTTTTCGGTCTACAACCCCATCTTTATCGGCATCTTTTCGGTTACCAAACACAAAATTCAACCCCACAGCTACATTCATTCCTTTTGTATTATTGGGAACAGGAATCTTAACTCCATTAGAAGTATATGAATCATAATACAATGGAATATAATCGGCCGCAACAAAATAACTGATAAAACCAAGTCGGAGACCTAAACCGGCACCTATATTACTTGTTCTACCATTTAAAACAGAATAAGATGCAGACAGGTTAAACCAACTCGTAGGACGCCCATTGACAGAAGCTGTTAACTCTTCGTAATACGCGTTGTTGCGTTTCGTGGTTCTTGACAACAGACCCAAAGACATCTTATTGTTTAAAAAAGCGTATTCAACTCCAATATTCAGCTTAGGAGACGTGTAAGTAGTATATTTTTTTGCTGTTTGTGTTGAAGTAGCCGATTTCTTAAATCCTTCATAAATAGAATCGGACAGCTGTTCTGCATCAATATCATCAGAGGCATTAATGCTAGCTCCTTCAAACTTATAATCAACATTATAAGCAATATTATTCATATTCTTATTCCAACGGATCATTCCAAGATCGATAAGTGCAGCCGACAATGTTACATTAGAAACCGGTTTGAAGGTTACACCCAGATCAACACCTCCACCCAATCCGGAAGGTTTAATCCAATCTGAATTATTACTCGGCGATGAATAATCCAATGTACTAAGATTGTTCCCTACCGTGAGTATACCCGGCAACGAAGCATTAATAGTACCTTTACCTTTCATCGTCCATTCATCCATTCCGGCAACAAGATTCAAATTATCGTTTACCAATGAAACGTTGGCAGTTCCAAGTAACACCTTCAACTTAAGCCCATATGACCATTGATCATTTATCTTTTTGGCATACCCTAAACCAATTTCGGTATAAGCTGTTCCGCCCAACTCAAGATTCTTCAAATTATAAAGATTATTGTCTATCTCGGGAGTGCCATACAATAATAACTTCATGAAATCCTTGGGAACTGCAAATTGCCCTTCTACTTTTTCAGTTATCGAAAAATTCCAATAGGCTCTACCCGTTCTGAAACCAAAATCCAACAAGTTTAGCTGAGATTCGGCAGCAAACAAAGTGGTTGGTCGTAAGGCATTATAAAACTTATTCTTATCGCCATTGGGGTGTAAAAAAGTAATGGTTTGAGTTCCATTTTTATATACAAAATCTCTTAATGTCAATGAATTATTACCTACATTAAACTGCGAAAAACCTACCGCAGGAAATCCTAGATAAAAGTTACTTAATGGTTGAAATGCAGGGTTCAAGAAATTACGAACCGGTACATTTTCCATAAAGTACATTGTATTTACCTGTTGTGCATTAACAACATAACTCGAAAAAACGATGCAAAGAGCCAGTATTGTTTTAAATATTTTATTTCTTTTCATAACGATTTTCGGTTTAGTTGTTGCTTAAATTTCTAACTGTATTACCTTTTACAAAAACACCTAATCTTACAACAAAACTATCATTGGTCGTAAAATGAATAGCCGTAGAACTATCCTTTCCTTCAGCAGCAATATTAAATATCACGCTTTTAGCTTTCTTCAGGTCTTCGAATTGAGCTTTGGACACATTGATCTTAATGGTTTGAGCAACTATACTAGAAACAACGACTTTTCCGGCTGCATCAATAGTTGGTGCATTAATCGCATAATTCTGATTAGCCAAATCAGTGTTAATTTTAGCACCGTTCGAATCAAGAAACGAGAACCGTAGCGTACTGGCTTTTATTGGAAGTCCATTACTTACTTTAAACACAAGCACCAAACTATCTATAACCGAATTATCAATCTTATCACCGATTGTTCCACCATCTATCTGAAGCGTATCGTTCCAGTTTACATTGCTACCTGCATTCAAATAAAGTGGTATTTTAATCTTTACATTAGTTTTAATTTTCCCGTCAGACGGAAAAAAAAGAGGCTCAGTAGGATGAGAGTTTATTTCAGGCTGATTAAGAGATGTGGTAAATTTATATTCAAGTACATCTGGCCTTATTGGATTCGCAAAAAGCAAATCCGTACGTCCGTTAATATTATCAAACACCTCTGTTTTAGTGGCTAAATCACCCGGCTTTGCGGGCTTAGTCATATTAAAGTCAAAATAATCATTTCCATTAAAACTAGCTTTTGCTTCTGAAGCTGCAGGATCTGATTTTAAGTATGCTTTAATGTAATCAATTCTAAACACAATATACGTTCCCACATTCGTTTTTGCCGTAATTGTAGCCTGTGGATTAGCAAATTTCAAAAATGCGTCAGGCAAATAAGAAGAAACATCTAACGGAATTTTCTGAGTAGAAGTGGCATTTGTAGCTGGTTTAAATGCCCCATAGGCAACATCGAAATTAATATCTTTGAGCATAAGTGCCATAGTTACTTGTTGAGCAGAAGTGACATTTTGCAAACCAGTTGTTATAGCTTCTACTGTAATTCTAACCGGCAAACTACTAGTCCCTAGCGGTTTTACAACAAAATTAGATATTGGATACTCAGTTATTCTGTTTAAGCTTAAGTTCGTACCTGTAACTGTAAATGACACTTCATCTTTTTGATCAGAAAAACGCGCAGTATTATTCAAAAACTTTACAGTCACTTTTACAGAACTAAGTCCCAAACTCCCTTTATTAATATTTAAACTTACAGTCGCCGTTTTAATTTTTACACTATCAACACGTTCATCAGCCACATTTGAATTTAATCCTAAACTAAAACTAGTGGTAATGTTGGCCGTTAAAGTTGAGTTAGACGGGTATGAACCCGGAGGAAATGTAAATGATGGATTAGGATTAACTGTCGAATTAGGTATTGACAAATGTCTAAAGTCGTAATTAGAACTATCTTCCTTTTCAAAATAAATTTCAGTTCCTTGTCCTACCGGATCAGTTGTAACCTGATTGTCTTTGGATAGCTTTTGTAGCAACTCTTTAATTTTAATCGTATCCACACCAACCGGAACGACAAGTGACTCATCTATTAATACATCTTTCGATATTTTCGACAGTTCTACATCGGACATACAAGCTGTGAAAATCATGGAACATATCCAGAGCATGGATAAGATCTTAAAAAGAGACTTGTTTTTCATAATTCGCATTTTTTGATTTGACTAATTTTTATACTTTTTCACTCAAAACACAAAAATAGTAAATTTATTCCATAAAACAGAATCCATCTCTATGGGTAAAAAAAATAAATCGATAAAAAAGGATGAACCATTTTCTCAAATGAGTATCATAGAATATTTTACAAAAGTTTCTAGAGACAGTTACAAGCTTTTTTAGTCGCGACTTTATGAAGTCCGGCAGTTCGGACTATATGATCAAAAACAAAATTAATACCCAAAGCAAGATTAAACGTTTTGGTATTATAGGGAATGGGAATTCCCTGATAAGTAGACAATTGAAAAGGAATATAATCAGCTGCCAGTGTCCAGTGAACAAAGCCGGTGCGCAGGCCCACCCCTGCTCCTATTGAACCAAGTCGTCCTTCGAAAAATGATGTACTGAGGGAAGTGTTGAAGTGGTTGGACGGTCTGGCATTGATCGACAAAGTAATTTCTTCGCTGACAATATTTTTAAAGAATTGAGTACGTGAAAGTAAACCAACACTCATTATTTTATTCAGGAATGTATATTCTGCACCCACGTTGAGTATTGCAGGCGTAAAAGTGCTGTAGGATGTTTTGGAGCTACCGTATGTTGAAGCAGAGTCTAAAGCGGTAACGATAGAGTCGGTTAAAGAATTACCGGATATATTCAGGTTTGAACTCGACAAATCTATTCCTTTAATACCATCGAATGTATAATCGGTTTTATAATTCACCTTTAATGCATTCTTCTTCCAGTGGATAAAGCCAAGATCGAGAAGAGCTGCCGAAAATGTCAGTTGGGGTGTTGAAACATAAGTGACACCCAAATCGATTCCTGTTCCGGAACCCGAACGTTTTAGCCAGTCATTCGTATTTTTGGGCAAACTGTAAGTCATCGATTTAAAATCAGGTGCAATGCTTACTGCTACCGGGCTTGAATAGTATGCATTTCCTCCACCAACCAACGTCCATTGATCTATTCCTGCATTCATTTGAATCATTGTATTGGTATTCGAAAAATTGGCCGAGCCAAACAAATACTTCAACTTAGCACCTACCGACCATTTCTTGTTCAATACCTTTGCATATCCTAAAGCTGCCTCTGTATAAAGCGATTCATCGGTTTCAAGCTTTGTCAGGTTGAATTTATTATCAAATAATAAAGGTGTTCCATACAACGCCAGATTAAATGCATCTTTGGGTATAGCAATTAAACTTTGAAACTTTTCGGTAAGCGTAAAACTCCAGAATGCAGTTTTATGCCTAAAACCAAACGAGAGTAAATTGGTTTCTAAACTGGTACTGATTAAACCAGTGGAATGTAAAGTATGAAAAAATTTATCAATATTACCGCCATCAGGGTGAAGAAAACTAACGGTTTGTCCATTGTATTTATAAATTACATCTTTCAATGCCACGGAATTATTACCAACACTCATTTGCGTGAAACCGATAACAGGAAGGCCAATATAGACATCCTGAACAGGCTGAAAAGCCGGATTTAAAGTATGACGAAAAGGCACATTATCCATAAAATAGAGTGTATTCACCTGCTGAGCCGAAGCGAGTGAAGAAACAACACAAAAAATGGTTAGAACCACTAAATTCCGTTTAATAGACTTAAGCATAAAAAAGATAGGATGTAATATTTTCAATAGCTATCGATCTAATCTTGTCTTAACAAGTAAACCTAATTTTAAATTTAAGCTATTAGACATTGAAAAGAATATCTTTGAATCTACGTCAGCACCTTCAACTCTGACTTGAAATTCTAAATTATTAGCCTTTTTAATTTGGAGAAGCTCATCTCGAGTTACCGAAATAGTTAGTTGTTGGGGTTCGGTACCGGGTATAATCTTGCCTTTCATACTCACTTTTCCGGCAGCAATCTCATATTTTTTATTAAAACTATCCGACATTTTTACCTCTGTACCCTCAGCATCCAAAAAACGAAATGCCAATATCGACTTTACAGGCAAATAATTGAGGATTGTAAACACAAAAGTAGCTTTTTCTACCTTATTCAAAACATCATCTCCAAGAATTTTTGAAGAAGGATCAAATAAATTAGTAATGGTATCGGCATACTGATAATAACTTCCGGCATTGAATTGCATAGGGATGGTCGTTTTCAGATACACTTTAATTTGGCCGTCAGGTGTCAGATAGCTGGGTGTCTGGTCGGTAATATCAACAAAAGGAGTAGCTTTGAATTCAAAAAAAGTAGGCATAATTTCAAACAGCTTATCGGTTTCGCCCCAGATTCTATCAAAGGTTTTAAAGTTCACATTTACTGTTTCGCCCGGAATCATAGGTCGTGTTGCAAAATCCTGCGTCAGCGTCTCTTTTCCATCAAAATGTGCATAAATACTGCTTACGTTAGAGCGCGACTTGAAATAATCCAATTTGAACCCCATTTTCATCCCAACATTACTTATTGCCGAAATATTTATTTGGGGGTTCGAGAACTTAAATGCCCCGTTAAGGATATTTGTATTGAGACCTACCGGTATTTCCTGAACAGAAGTGGCAAGGCTCGACATATCGAACTCACCATACAATACCTGCCAATCGAGTTTATTAAAGCTAAATTCAATATCCAATTTTGAATTTTGATTCAATAAAATCGGTGAGCTACCTGTTTGTGCTTCTAAATCTATTTTTAGAGGAATAGAAGATATACCTCCGGAAACATCAATTACAAAATTCTGAATAGTAGATTGTTCCGGCGTATTAAAACCAGTGGGTTGAACGATCAATACGCTTGGCGTTCCATCAAGTTTTCGCAATTTTCCGTTGCCAAATGTGACGATAACTTTGAGTTTTGACGGATCGAGATTAGCAACATTTGTCGACACACGAACGCTTAATACCGCCTTAGAAACTTTTATACTATCTATTCTTTCTTTTGCTCCTACTCCATTTATTCCCAAATCGAAATTTTGATTGATGGTAACCGATGGCAAAGTAGTATTAGCGGGAATTGGGACAGGATAAAAGGGAGAACTTGGTAACAAAACAATTGATTTGGTAACTGTAGGTATATTGCCGGCTATATCAATTTTCGGGTATGAAAATATCATGCTATCGGCACGTTGATAGGTAATTTCGGCTAAATCAGTTGATAGTATTTTATCCGAATCGTTAGCAGCGATAACATCCCCCAGGTTTACTGTTACGCTGCCCATTGGCATCACCAAAGTTGGATCAATACTTATTTCACCCGAGATATTTGACAACTCAATGTCCGACATACACGAAAAAAAAGACAAGGAGAGGAGAATTAAAATTGCTTTTAGAGACCGAATAGACATAATACCAACTTAAGTAGTTATTTGTTGCAATAAAAATCCATTATCGGAGAAAACCTGATTGCAAACAAAATGGTATTGTTGGAAAAAGATTAAACTATTTATCAATAACTTCTTTTACATTTTATAATAAAACGATTACAAATATAACTTTTTCCCATCTGTAGTATTTTGCTGATTTACTGTCATATTTTGTACTCAAAAACCTAAATATTTACTACAGTATTTGTTTTTGAACAACGCTAAAAATCCCTACGCACTTGAGATAAATAGTACCTGAATTATTTTTTATCCTGGTAATCAGAATCTGAAATTTCTATTTTTTATAATGAGCAATAGATGCAGGACTTTGGGACATTTATATTTGTAGCAGAAAATACCAACTACAAATAAAAAAAACATACAGCCTGCAATTATTTTAAGTGAAGGGGGAAGAAACAAGAGGGAAGGAAACGCTAAAAATTAAACAACATTGTATTTTATTGGCTTAAAAATAAAATGTTCTTTTACTGGAAATAGTGCAATCACCAAAATTGTATACAAAATGACTATTTATCCGAAAAACTTTTATCAGGAAAGTTGACCAGATACACTGTTTCGGTAGCACGTGTGAGTGCGGTATAGAGCCAGCGGTAGAAGTCGCTATTGAGTTGGTCGTCGGCTATTTGACCCGGATCGATAAATACTTTTTTCCACTGTCCACCCTGTGCCTTGTGACAGGTAACCGCATAGCCGAATTTTACCTGCAAGGCATTGTAATATTCATTTTCGAATACTTTTTTGAATTTTTCGCGCTTGTTGGTAATTTCGGGATAATCTTCGGCCACGGAGGCAAAGAGTTTGTTGGTCATCTCGTTCATGGCAGCGGGCGATTCGGCTTGCAGGGCGTCCAACCAAATGCGCGCATCAATCTCCCACTCATAGTCCAACGAACGGAGCGTGAGATCCACAAACCGAAAATCGTACATGTTGTAACTCTTGCGCACACGCACTACTTGCAAAATATCACCATTGGCAATAAAATCTATTTCTTTGTAGGGTTTGTTCCAATAATAATTATTGCGCGTTACCATCAGTAAATCGCCATTAGTGAGCTCGTCCTCTTTCATCATCACACGCGCCCTGATGCCATTGTTGTACATGTTGGCACGCTTGTTCGACCGCGTAACCACAATGGTATCCTCCACTCCCACTCCGTCGTACGATCGCTGAATTTCATCAATCAGTTCCATGCCGCTGAGCTTTTTTATGTCGGGGAAATTGGCTAGCTCGAAATGCGGAAATTCACTTGTTTTTTCCTCTGTGAGCTGATGACGCAGCAAGGTAGCATTGTGCAGAATACCGCTCTCCAACGCCTGACGAACAACATGTGTAAGCGTAAATTCATGCACATGTAGGGCGTAGCCGGCCAGTTGATTGCTCTCCAACGCCGGACTGTGCGGTTGCATCACGGGCGGTAACTGGGCTGTATCGCCCAACAACAAAAGGCTGCAGCCGTCGGAGCTGTACACAAACTGCACCAGATCGTCGAGCAATCGCCCAGATCCAAAAGCAGTTTCGGTGCCGGTATTGGAAATCATCGAAGCCTCGTCGACAATAAAAAGAGTATGAGTTTGCAGATTATCGGCCAGTTGAAAGCGGAATTCTGCCATCGATTTTTGTCGATAAATCTTTTTGTGAATAGTAAAAGCCGGAAAGCCGGAGTAATTGGCTATCACTTTGGCAGCCCGACCGGTGGGTGCGAGCAACACTGTTTTTTGTTTCAATTCATTGAGCGCACGCACCAGCGCACTTACCACCGATGTTTTACCTGTACCGGCATATCCCCGCAACAAAAAAACTTTTTCTTTATCGGTGGACATCAAAAACTCCCCCAGCGCATCCAACAAATGGGTCTGCTGCTCGGTAGGTTCGAAAGGTAATTGGGCTTTTATCTGCGAGGCTATGAAATTTTGTAACATAGCACAAAGATAATCATTAATCGGCCAAAACTGGAAAGGCAGGAGCTTATTGATGCAAACTATAAAACCAGATTACAGAATGGTTAGGGTAAAATATCAACACTTAAAACAAAGCTCGACTATTGAGTTTAAACTTTCGCCAATGGCGACATGTCCACAAAGGTATAGGCACAAAAAAAAAGCCGCGAAAGTTTCGCGGCTCTTAGAGTATTGTTTGTGAATTTAGAATTCAATATCATAAATGCCTTCGGCATCTTTGGCAAACCAGTCTAAACTCATATCGGTCATTGGGTGACTGCGCAGGCGTTCCAAGATTTCGTGACTGATAGTGGCTGCATGACTACCTACCATACTTACGCGGTGTACCTGATCGACTGTTTTAAAGCTGGCAGCAAGTACTTTTGTGTCAAGTTTGAAGTAATTGATGTTATCGACAATGTGTTTTACCACCTCGATACCGTGTGAAGAAATATTATCCAAGCGGTTTACATAAGGCGCTACCCAGTCGGCTCCGGCACGAGCTGCAACCAAAGCTTGTTGCTGCGTAAAAATGGCGGTAGCAGTAACATTAATACCTGCATCTTTCAACATGGTCATTGCTTTATATCCTTCGTGCGATACCGGAATTTTCGCATAATAGTTATCGCCCAAGCTGTATTTTGCTTTGTAGGCTTTAGCTTCGCGTACCATGTCTACAGCCATGGTGCTAATCATTTGTACATGAAACATTTTATCTCCTACAATGTCGATTAGTTTCGGTAAAATAACAGACATCGGTTGCTTTTCTGCAGCCAGAATGGTTGGGTTGGTGGTGATCCCTGCAATGGGAAAATAGTAAAACAACTCTTTGAGTTCCTCCAGATTGGCTGTGTCGGCTAAGTAAATCATAAGCTTTTGGTTGATTGGAAATTGGTTGAATGAAAATTAGTTTATTGAGACAAGACACTTGTAACTTGTAACTATTTTATCTTTTCGGTTTATTTCTGCTAAATGACCCTTTTCCTTTCGAGAAAGTTTTTTTAGCGTGTTTATTTTTTTCGGGATTATATTCCGGTCCTTCGCCCACTTCTTCGGGCAATGGAATTTTATAAATATCCTTTTCCAGAAAATTTTCAATTTGTTTGAACTTGTATTGCTCTTCGGTGCTTACAAAAGTGATAGACATCCCTTTAGCACTGGCACGCGCCGTACGACCGATACGGTGAACATAATCCTCAGCATCGTGAGGTACATCGTAGTTAATTACCAACGAAATATCATCGATATCAATACCACGTGACACAATATCAGTAGCCACTAAAATATTCACACGGTTGTTTTTAAACTCGTGCATAATGTGTTCGCGTTGGGTTTGTTCCAGGTCGGAGTGCATTTCGCCCACCGATAGTCCCATTTGGCGGAAGGTTTTGGTAATCTCTTTCACTTTCAGCTTGGAGCCGGAAAAGATAATCACTTTATTTTGATCGTTCGAAGCAAAAAGGCTTCTTACAATGGCAGGTTTCTGGGCTTCGTTGCAGATATAAGCCGTCTGCATAATATTTTCGGGTGGACGCGAAATAGCAATCTTCACTTCCACCGGGTTGTTCAGAATAGTTTTGGCCAGTTGACGAATTTTAGGAGGCATAGTGGCCGAGAACATAATCGTTTGACGATCTTTTGGCAAACGATTTACCACTTGCATGATATCATCAAAAAATCCCATGTCAAGCATCCGGTCAGCTTCGTCCAGGATAAAGTATTTTACCTGCGAAAAATCTATTTCATAAAGATTGAGGTGCGAAAGCAAACGTCCCGGAGTGGCAATGACCACATCCGCTCCTTTTTGCAAACCGCGGCGCTGAACGTCCCATGCCGAAGCATCGCTACCGCCATATACCGCCACCGACGAGAAGGATGTAAAATAAGAAAAACCCTCCATTTGTTGGTCGATTTGCTGAGCCAACTCACGTGTTGGCGCCATAATAATGGCATTTACGGCATTATCGGCATGTGGTTCCGATTGCAGATTGTGAAGTAAAGGCAATATAAAAGCCGCTGTTTTGCCGGTTCCTGTTTGTGCGCAGGCAATTACATCGCGTTTTTGTAAAATTACGGGGATAGTTTCGGCCTGAACCGGGGTGGCTTCAGTAAAATTCATTGCTTGCAAGCCATCAAGCACGGCATCGCAAAGCGGAAGTTCGTCAAATCTCATGTGATATATATTAATATGCTGCAAAGGTACGCAAAATTTTACCACAAGTCCTATTCAAATGTTGTAAAGTAAGTGAGCATCAAATAAAAATCCGGATAAATAAAAACATTAAATGCTTTATTTATCCGGAATATTGAAAACAGACGCTAGGTCGTTTGACTATTTATCCTAACCTCAGGGCTGAATTCTTACCCAGTCGAAATCGGCATATCCAGAGTCATTTAGTGGTTGCGGACGTTGGCAGAAGATACCCACTTTAGCACCAATCCATTTGCCTTCCCAAGCTGTGAATGGATTACCAAACGGTATAAATTTCTCTCCATCGAGGCTATAGCTAAACGTACAACTAGCTTTCGGTTGCTGAATATTTTCTTTGTTTAAAGCCTTTGATTGTTTGACTTCTACGCGGAAGTAAACCGTATTTTTACTTATTGCTTCGGTAGCATTAATGGTTTCGGGGGTACCATCGGGAGCATTTTTACAGCTCGACTGACTCAACACCAAACCTTTATCTGTGCTTTCGATGGTGATGGTACCATAATCCTGTCCGAAAACCACCAGTCCGGCGCGTTCACCCTTTTTGAAGGGATTAAAAGTCAACTTTGTAGTAAATTTGAAATTAGGAGCAGGAAATTTCTGCATCAACAAATTGGGTGCATCCCATAGATTTTTAGCAGCACCAATCTCATTCCATGCAAACAACCGAAGGTAGCCTTTATCACCCGCTGGGAAGTACCACAGCGGATTATTATTGGCTTGCCATTGCCATTGAAGTCCGAGCGTATTCGCATTGAATTCATCGCTTTCGGCTGGTGTTGCCACAGGATAAGTTTTACCTACATCCGGCTTTTTATAGGTAGAATAAGGCGTTCCACAACCATCCCCATCTTTGTCTTCACCTATCACCGGCCAATCGTTTATCCACTTCATTGGTTGCAAATGCACGGCACGACCGTAAGCATACAAATCCTGGAAATGGAAAAACCAATCCTGTTTACCATCCGGAGTATCCACCCAGGCTCCCTGATGAGGACCGTTGATATCCGATTTACCTTGGGCTAATACACGTTTTTCTTCGTAAGGGCCATACACGTTCTTCGAACGCAAAACCAGCTGCCAGCCCGGTTTCACACCTCCGGCCGGACAAAAAATATAGTAATATCCATTACGTTTGTAAAATTTAGGACCTTCGGTAGTGGTATTTACAGGGTGACCATCAAATACTAATCGGTCGGTACTAATTGCTTTCGTTCCATCGGTAGAGAGTTCGAAAACGCCCAACACGCTTTTCATTCCGGCGCGACTTCCGGCATATCCGTGCACCATATATGCTTTGCCATCTTCGTCCCACAACGGGCAACAATCTATCAAACCCTTGCCTTCTTTTACCATCACCAGTGGCGACCAGTTCCCTTTGGGGTCGGACGCTTTGGTCATATAAAGACCCGCATCCGGATCGCCAAAATAAATATAAAATTCATTGTTATGATAACGGATACTTGGTGCCCATACCCCATTGCCGTGCTGCATGGTATTGAAACGATCTTCGGGGAGAACCTGCTGAGCGGCATAACCGATAATCGTCCAGTTTACCATGTCGTTGGAATGCAGAATAGGCAAAGCAGGCGTATTCGCAAAAGAGGAGGCAACCATGTAATAATCGTTACCCACCCGGCAAACATCAGGATCGGAATAATCGGCATATAACACCGGATTTTTGTAATTGCCATTTCCCAAATCGGATACCCAGACTTTGGAAACAGATTGTGCCTGCGATGTACAGAAAACTGCCACAACACAAGCGAAAAGGAAGGTGAATTTCTTCATAAAATTGTGTAAATAGTTATTGATTTATATCGTTGTTATTATTTCATTGCTTTCAATGTATTTCAGAACTGTTTAGAATACAAATAAACGGCGAGACTCACTCAATCTTCTCATATACCACTGAATAACAGCTGCATCTACATTCAGACTAACAATTGTAGCCTACTGTTTAAAATTCCAATGCAAATTTGGTGTTTTTTTTTATCATTTAATGCATAAAAATTGACTTTTTAATGGGAGTTTTTGATATAAACATTTACAAATCGTTATTTCATAGCGAAAGGCTCCAGTATTTGTTCCTGAAATCAAGTTGAGATCAACAGCAACTAAATTTAATTCAATTACTCTACAAATTGACTTACAATCACAAAGAAAGAGACCCCAACGGGATCTCTTTCTTTGTGATTGGCAAAAGCTTCGAGGGCAGTTACCGATAGTTTATATGTCTATGTGTCATCAACTTGTTGTTTGCAATAGCTTGATCACAAAAAAAACGGATTAGAAGTTATGCAAAACTACATTTCACAAACCATCAATTCTTTTTGATCAAAACCTTCCAAAAAATGCCATCCTGAGCTACTGAAACAACTTCATGCCCTTCATTTCGAACCGATCCTGGTACGTTTTGAATGGGTTGTCCATCATCAAGCCAAATTTCCAACAAATCTCCTGATTTCAAAGAAGATAGTTCAATCTTTGTTTTCACAAAATTCATTGGACAAGCTACACCTCTGAAATCTTTCACACGCACTTCTGCATTCACATTTGCTTTTTGTATTGACGTTACTTCAACATTCGGTTGGGCAGGTTTAGCTAACTGAGTTTTAAATTGCAAGGAATCATCCATACCTTCATACAAGGATTTGACTGCATTTGCAAGGGCAAAGATCTCCTGCTTTCGAGTCGCAAAATTGAACCCTGGTGTTGCTTCGGCCGTCTTTACCAAGTCGGTAAATGCATCGCTCACCAAACCATCGTTGATAAATTTGTCGATAAACAAGGAGAATGATTCAGAGACGGTCTTTGGCTCTGCACCCTTTGTGACCAACAACATGCGTGATGATGAGAAAATGACATCGTACAGAATTAGGTTGATCTTACGTTCATCTGTCTCTGTTTCCAATTGTTTAATGCCTTCATTGATAAACTTCAAATCTACATCAATCATGTCGAATAATCCGGCAGAACATTCGGCAGGCCCTTTGTTGGCAACCGAAAATAGCTCCTCGCTTCCCCAGTCGTAATAGTAGTTTTTATCCTCTGCAAAATTTGGAACATTTTTATATTTTTCAACCAAAGCCTGAATATTAGCTTTCCCATCGGCTTCCAGATATCGTTTGAAAGTACCTGTTTCATTTTTTACAGCAAGATAGCCTTCCAAAATTTCCTCTGTAAACTGAGGCAAATCTCTCGCACTAACTGCACCTATTGCTTCGCCAAGTTGTGGGTTTGCCCCTTTATCAGCTCCCACAAATACATTGTAAGCGGCATACATACGTTCGTTACGACCCACTCGTCCCTGAAAACCGATATCGGACCATATTTGTTGTGCGCATGAATTTGGACAACCGGAAATATTTATCTGAAGGCCGTTAAGTTCATCCAGTTTGAGCGGGCTTTTACCAAGTTGATTGCGTAAAGCTGTAGCAGCCCCTTTTGGCAAACAAATACCCAGTCGGCAAGTATCGGCACCGGTACACGAAACAACATTATTGGCTACCCATGGCAATGTGGTATTTATGTTTAATTGCGCAAGCAATTGATACACGTTGGGGATATAAGCTTCGGGGATATTGCGCAATTGTAGTTGCTGGCGTGGTGTAAACCGCAACACATCATTACCAAAAGCATCTGCAAATTCAGCAATTTTCAGTAAAGTATCACTATCTGTATTCCCGTTTTCGAAAGGAATAATGATTGAAAACAATCCTGCTTGCTTTTGAGCTGAAACAGCATTTTTCTTCCACGATTCAAATTCGGTCGAATTATTCTGAATTGCTGCAAATGCCGGGGTTTTATACTCAAAAATCAATTTGTTAGGCGAATAAACGGTATTTGCGTTCGCCTTTATTTCGTTGTAATAATTAAAGAATAATTCTTTCGTTTTCTCAATTCCCTCCTTGAAAAATATGTAGCGAATACGAGCTTTGTGCTTATTTTTACGATTACCATGCTGATTAAAAAACTGCTTGGCAGCAATGGCAATATTGAATAATTCTGCCTCCGGAGCAAAATCAAATAATTCCCATCCAAGTGTTGGATTCGAAGCTACCGAACCTCCCAAATATACTTTAAAACCACGTTTACCATCTTTAATAGTGGCAACAAAGCCTAAATCATTTATTAATGCAAAATCGGCATTGGCCTCACTGGTAGAGAAGGCAATCTTAAGTTTCCGTGGTAGGGTGAATGAATCGGGCTCAGCAATCAAACGAGTGGTCAAATCAACCGCATAGGGCAACACATCGAACACTTCTGAAGTGCTGATTCCACTGTTTACGTCTACCAGAAAATTACGCACTGTATTTCCACCACCACCTTTCGATGATAGCTCCACAGTTTGAAGTTCAGGCAAAATAGTTTTTACCTGATCGATGCTAATATGATGAATCTGAATTTCCTGACGGGTAGTAATATGCAATAAGCTCGACTTATGATTTTCGGCCGTAAGTGCCACTTGTTTCAATTGCTCCGGACTGATAAAACCGCCGGTACAACGCACCCGAACCATATAGGTTCCATCTTTGCGTTGCTCGTAAATACCCATTGGAACACGCGTTCCTTTGAATTTTACGGGTTCAATTTTACCTAGTTTAAAATCGTCAATAAGCGTTCCGAAATAAGCAATATCTTCTGTGAGAGTTGTTGGTAATTTATACATTGTGTGGACTTTAGTTAGGAGTCAAAAAAAATATGAATTGTAAATTAAGTAGTGAGAATCAATTATTGTCGCATTTTAAGTTTCAAAAGCAATTGACACATAGTTGCATAGTTTTTATATAGTAACACATAGCAAAGATCTCTAATCTCTATTTGAACAGAAAATTAACGCTATTATATTTTTACAATTATCAAACAATCAGAACACATAGTAAAAAACCTATCGGTTTTTTTGAAAGATTAGCTAACTTTCTATGTGTAAACACCGCAGGTGTTTCTATGTAAACTTTACATAAAAAACTATGTGATACTATATAAAAACTATGATTACTATGTGTCCAAAACACGACATTATATTTAGGCCGTTAATTAGCTAAACGCACCTTCCAGGTATTTCTGTGTCAGTTCTTGTTTAGGGTTATTGAAAACTTCGTCGGCAGGACCGGCTTCAATTACTTCGCCAAGATACATAAAAATGACATGGTCGGCAATGCGCAAAGCCTGACGAAGGGTGTGCGTAACCATAATAATGGTATAATCCTGTTTCAGCTTCACGAAAAGCTCCTCGATATGTTTGCTTGAAATAGGGTCGAGAGCCGAAGTAGCTTCATCAGCCAGAATGAATTCGGGTTCAACAGCTAAACCACGAGCTAAACACAAACGTTGTTGCTGACCAATCGACAATTTAGAAGCAGGTGCATTCAAGCGGTTCTTTACTTCTTCCCAAAGTCCCACAGCTTTCAACTGTTGTTCAACAATCTGATTCAATTTCTTGCGATTGCGTTCACCGTGCATTTTACATCCAAAAGCGATGTTGTCGTAAATCGACATGGGCAGCGGACAAGGGCGTTGCGAAAGCAATCCCATTTTCTTACGGATATCGGTTATCTCTGTTTTTTTGTCGAAAATATCCGTATCATCAACCAATATACTCCCTTCGTATCTTATACCCTCCGTATCATCAATCAACCGATTGAAAGTTTTGAGCAAAGTAGATTTACCACAACCTGAAGGTCCGATGATACAGGTTATTTTTTTATCCGGAATTTCCAAATTTACATTTTTGAGAATATGCGCTTTACCAATATAAATATTTAAGTCACTTACTTTCAAATATGATTTTTTAATTCTGAGACCTTCCTTGTCCTTCTCAAGTTTCTCTTTTGCACTTTTGTCTAAATCATTATTCAAAAAGGAATAATCTTCAGCCCAACTGGCTCGCGTGGGGTTTCGGTATAGGAATTTCATTATATTTTGTGTTTTGAAAAATGGTTTGTAATTAGTCGTCCCAGAACGCTTATAATAAGAACAATAAATATCAAAATAAGCGCAGCGGAGTAAGCTCTGTCCTGCACATCTGCATTGGGGCTGCTCAGTTGGAAAAACACCGATAATGGCAAAGTAGCGGCAGGCTGACCAAGCGAAGTAGGAATGCTATCGGTAAAACCGGCAGTAAACATAACACCCGCCGCATCCCCAATGGCACGACCCACCGACAGCAAAGTAGCCGTGGCAATACCCGGAGCTATCTGACGGAGCACTACCTTTATCGTTTCCAGTTTGGTGGCACCCAAGGCATAAGTGGAGTCCAGTAAATCTTTTGGTAACTGCTGTGCCACCTCGTCCATTGAGCGGATAAAAATAGGAATCACTAACAAAGTAATTACCAGTATACCACCACCTAAGGAGGTATGCATTCCCAGATAAATCATAATGGTAAATGCAAATGCTCCATAAACGATAGACGGAATACCAAACAATACGTCGAATGCTAAACGGGCAACATAAGCCAGTTTGGAATCTTTTTTCAGATATACATTGAGGTAAAACACCACCGGAATGCTGATAAGCAAACCCAGAAAGGTAGATCCAAGCACAATGTATAACGAGCCGATAATGGCATTCAGTATTCCACCGCCACCACCGTTGTAGTATCCACCGGCTGGAATCTGACTAATCATCTCCCAGTTTAAAGCCGGAAAACCACGACGGAATATGGTGTAAATGATATTAACCACAAAGGCAAATACTGCCAATGAAGCTACAACCATCAGCCCTTTGGCTATTTTTTCTTCTATAAATTTTAATCTCATGATAATTATATTAAACCTTAAGAACCCCTAGCCCCTAAAGGGGAACTGAAATTACTTTCGTCTGGTATATTGTTTTGTCACGTTTCCATTTAATTGACTTGTAATAATCAATACTAGCTTAGTTCTCCGTCAGCTGACGAATTATGCGTTATCTTCCTCCCCTTCAGGGGTCGGGGGTCTCTCATTTAAACTTCCTTTCTATCCTGTAAATCACTGCTCTTGATGAGGCATTGAAAATAAATACCACGATAAAAAGTAAAAAGGCAGCTAACATTAAAGCCGATTCGTACAAAGGTACCGAAAGCATTTCACCGTAATTATTTGCTATTAAAGCAGGTAGCGGGTAACAGGAATCGAACAGCGAGTGTGGCACCATGGGTAAGTTTCCGCAGACCATCAACACAGCAATGGTTTCGCCAAAGGCACGTGATACTGCCAGAATAACCGCGGCTAAAATTCCCGGAAAGGTCTTCCGCAAAATCACAAACTTACTGGTTTGCCATTTGGTAGCTCCCAATGATAGAGCTGCATCCCGAAATTCACGCGGTACAGCTGAGAAAATTTCCACAAACAGACTTATCAACAAAGGCAGAATCATTACTCCCAATACAATTCCTCCCGCCAAAACAGTGTATCCGGTAGAATATTCCACAAAGTTCGGAGCCAGTTTTTCTGAAATCCAGGGTACTATAAACAAAGTTCCCCAAACTCCATACACCACCGACGGAATTCCTGCCAAAATATCAAGAGCCGTGAAAACCCATTTTTTGAGATAGCTTTTAGAAAACTCCGTTAAAAACAACGCCGACAACAAAGCAATGGGGAGAGCCAGTACAATGGCGATAAATGTTATCGCAACTGTTCCGGCAATAAAAGGCAAAAAGCCAAACTGACCATTTCCCGGACGCCATTCCGAAGACGAAATAAGTTGCCAGAAACTGTTATGTTCAAAAATAGGAACCGATTTGATGTAAAGTCCCAAGCCGATAAGCACTACCAACAACACAGAAAGAACCGTTATGCTGAACATAATCCCTCCTGCTATTTTATTTTTGAGAATTCTATATGATGAGTTTGATGACATAATGATGATAATGACGACCCCTAATCCGTCAGCTGACGGAGAACTAGGTTAGTATAGTTTTGTTTAAATCTCTTTAACTGTAATTTTATGTAGAATGAACTTGCCTAATTCTCCGTCAGCTGACGGATTAGGGGTTCTTTCCCTTAAGCCCCTTTAGAGCCTGTCCGACTACTGGCGGAGGTTTGGGGTCATTTCAATTTTGCTATTCCCTTGCTCAATTTATCTTTTGGCAAACTGATATATCCGTTTGGTACGTTGTACTTCTGACCCTCAGTAAGAATAAATTTCAGAAAAGCCACCACTACCGGATCGGTAGGTTTTCCGTTTGAAACAAGGTATAAATCGCGTGCCGGTGGCGAAGGATATTTACCTTGAGCAATAGCAGAAATCAATTGAGTAGAAGTGCCGTAAAAATTTTCAGCGGCATCTATCTTTCCGTTATTATTTACATCGATAGGCAACACCAAAATTCCCGGATTAGGACGTTTCGTTTTCAGATCATAGGCATAAGCAATATTATTATATCCAAAGCCCACAGGATCCTTTTGAACAGCCGAAGCAACACCAGGATCGCCAAATACGCCGGTACCCAATAAGTCCTCTTGTTTTTTCCCACCTAAAAATTTACCCCATGTTTCGCCTGCTCCACAAGCATCAGAGCGGTTATACAGGTGAATAGGAATATTAGAATTTATTCCAAGAACATTCCCCCATGTTTTGTATTCGCCGGTAACATACACTTTTGTTGCAGCAGCCTGAGTAATTCCTTTAGCCAGTAATTCTTTGATTTTCGGATTCTTTGCATTGATAGTCGGAACCACTGCATCTTTTGCTACGGCTATAGCCCATGCTCCTTTTTTCAATTCTTCCGGGTGAATTTCACGCGAAACCATTCCTAAGTCAACCACCTTGGCCAATGCATCAGTGATGCCTTTTCCTGCTCCACCACCCGACACATCAATTTTTACCTGAGGATGTAGTTTTTTAAACTCTTCGGCCCATTTTACAGCTAACGGATAAAGTGCAAATGCACCAGATAACGAAATTTGACCTTTTAATTCATTCTTTTGCGCCTGCACCGGATTGGATAATCCAAACAGAACAGCAAATGCCAATACTAATGTTACATTTTTTTTCATATCTATATTTTATTAAAATCGTATTTATAATTAGAAGCTAAGAAGTAATTGGGCAACCATATAATCGGTATCCACTTTGGATGAATCTTTATTGTCCTTGCGGGTATAGTTTGCTTGTAGTCTTGTTTTAGGAGTTATCCAATAGTTTAAGCCCACTACATAATTTGTAATCTGAGAGCTACTTGTCGTTTTATCGTTTTGGTAGAAATCATATTTCAGTACGGGTTGCAGTTTATCTGTTATGTAATAAGCTGTCGAAATATAATAGCCCTTGGCATCTTTCAGGTTTGCTTGTACTGTGCCAATTTCTCCTGCAACATATTCTGCTCGAACCAATAGCTTGCCATCATCATACTTTGCCCCAAAACTGCTGCGATTTCTATCGTATTTGGCAGTTTCCACACCATATTGTCCTTTATATAAAGATACATTCAGGCTCAATAATTTCAGCGGATTGACTATTAATATCCCATATACATCTTTGGTTTTATTATTGTCAGTCGTGTTTATATTATTTCCGTTTAACAATCCTACTTTATACTCAATGAGGTTGAATCCTTTTTTATGAAAAAAACTACCGTTTATAGTCAGGCCAATATCCCGCCCATTGTTGTTGTAATCTGTAACCAGTTTAGATATTACCTGCGAATTATCAGCAGTTTCTAAACTTGAGGGCGAATATGGATTTTCCAATGTGTAGGCAGTTTTAAACTGTCCTGCTTGCAAACCTATATATTTGCTTGGTTTCCACTCCACATAAGCATCCAGTATTTTGGGACTCGTTGCAAAATCCAATTGCACCCGGTAGTTTAATTCTTTGGTAGCATTACCCCTAAAATCTAAATAAACCCGGCGAACATCAAAGCCATTTTTCCCACTGTTATAGTTAGCTGCTTCGGTGGAATACTGGTAACGCAGATTCACTAAACCACTTATTTTTGGCAATACACTTATTGCTTTTTCTACTAGTTTAAGGCGTTCAGCTTCAGATAGTTTATTTTCCGAAAGGCCATCCTGAGCTGAAATGATTTGAGAAAGGCTGAAAAATAAAATAGAAATAATGATTGTATTTTTTGAGTTCATAATTGTATAATTTAATCGAATGTTTGTTCATAATTGTCTGATTTTAAAATTTTATTTTTATGGTCAACAACAGCGACGCATTCGATTACTCAGTTCTAAATACTTTAAACCTGTTTCTTTCAATTTTCCCCGGAAAAATAATCCGGTGAAGAGTTTCTGATCATTCTTACCTTTCTTCATATTTTGATATTTTATTTAAATGATTCCTTCCAACTTTATGCTTTCCGATTCGTATCGAAATTTGCAAATAGCGTTTCTCTTGTCATTTAAAATTTGATAGGGCAAAAATACTTTATAGCCTAAATCCACACCATACCGTCGAGGGGGTATTTTTATACCATGCTTATGGTACTACTTACTACTAAATCACAATCTAATGATAAGAATAACGAATAAAAAAAATGCAGTCGGTTAGTTTTACCTAACTGACTGCATTTTCTTACTTACAGATCTATTTACGATCTATTTAATTCTTTGGCAACTTTTTTACGGCGGTACTTAGTAAGAAATCAACATTCTTGGTTACTGCCATGGCCGTATAGGTTGCACCGGTATGCGCATCTACCTGAACGGCTTTTGCGTCCTTCAGTGTTTTTCCGACCCAAGCATCGAAGAAACCTTTTTGTTCCAACTTATTCACAAATCGCTGTGTTTCCCAATTGGTCAAAAGTGCAACTTTTTTTATCGTCTTGCTCTTATCAACCAAAATCATTACCGGAGTTAGATTATTATACCCCTTTACATCCTGGCAAAACGATGCACTCGACATAGCAAATCCTATCGTTTTATTCTTGTCATTAAGTACCCTAAACCAGTAGTCGTTCACCTTTTCTACCTTTACGGCATCAGGATATACACTCTGAACCACTTCCTTGTTCGACACCTCGTGCAATACCGGATTCTTATCCTTTCTCTCTCCTGCCCTCTCTTGAGCAAATGCAACATTAGTCACCAGCATTAATGCTAAAAAAACTCTTTTATACATAAAAAAACTCCTATTTAAACGTGAACTTTTACTACCTGTTTTCTTTGACTATGAAACAGCTGCAGGGTTTAATGAGTTTGAAATTATTTTTGGAGGTATTTACTATTCCTCCTCTCATATGTCCCCTATCAAGGGGACGAGCGTAGCGGAGGGGTTCAGTTTTAAAACACAAAATATCTGCATCCTGCGTTGCCCTCACCTAAGTAACTGGAAAGATTTATGCCCAAAATTCATTTTGTCATGTGAAGCAAAAAAAACTGTCAGGTGGGGTGTGAAAATCTGATTTAAACAAAGATATTTGTCCTTCTCTTTCTCTGGTTCGGTGCTTCCGTCAAGTCGGAATGTACCATACGCACCTTATAATTAGCCTTTTTTATAATTCTACAAATGGTTCGCAACTACGTTGCTACCAGGTGCGTAGCACCGTACTATTTGTAGAAGAATTAAACATAGAAAACAAAGGTGCGTATGGTACATTCCGACTTGACGGAAGCACCGAACATAAAATATGCGAATCAGGAGTTGAAAAATAGTCCGTAGGACTTCAATATCAATAGAATAAACATGTATCAATGTTTTATTGTCCGTAGGACATTAATGTTTTATCTTTGTTTATCCCCTACGGGGAATAGATTTTGTTTATTTCTATTTTCTATTGATATACATTCCCTACGGGAAATAGCTAACTGTAAGCAAAGTAAAATTATTTTCAACTCCTGATTCGCATAAAATGTAGATTAAAATAAAAGTAGATTGAAATAAGAACGTGTATTTTTAAAAGTAAACCCTGATTTTTCTGAAAGACTATGCTTTCGATTCTTTTTCTTTATTGACATAAAAATACCCCAAAAGTTTTTTGTCTAACTTTTGGGGTATAGTTCATTTTTTGGACACCCCCTTCCCCTTTTCCAGACTACCAATAAGCTCTACAATATCAGGCTCGTTTGCAAAGCGCTCCATGGACCCGACAGCTCAGGATGTTTGGTATTATACCAACGGAAATAAATATACAGATTCTTACCCGAACTACCGGAACCAAGGCTCAGTGTTATAATAGCTTTGGTAGATAATTCCTTAGACAATCCCGGAGCCTCAGCCGAAACAGGAGGCACATTGCCCACCACATACAGAATCTGTACCCCATCCGCTTCGCTGTAAATAGAAGCACGTTGCCCCGTAGTGCTATAGCATTTAAGCGTTACAGTACCACCGCCAATAGGCTGAATGGTAACAGTTACCGGCTCGGTGATAGGCGTGGTAGAACTGCTGCGGGTTTGTTTTTGCAACACCCCTTTTTTGATATTAAATGCTTCCATATCCACAATAGTAACATTGGCCGATGCAGCAATACGGTCGAGAAAATGTACCGTTTGGTCAAAATCTGTTGTATTGGTAATAATCTCCAACAACTGATCTTTTACAGCAGTAGTGCGGCTGTTTTTCTTATCGCTGTACTTTGTATAGAGCGGTACCCAGGCAGCTGCAAAACCCGACCATTTTTCTAACTCAGCAATCAATATACCAAGCCGCTCGGCATTGGTTGGTGCACCTATCTGCAGAAAGGCAGTAGTGTTCACAATGTAGGGATTAAAATCATCAATCCCGCGGGGAATTCTTGCTCCTGTTGCCATAATTTTTGTGTTTAAAAATGAATAACTGTGGGATATTGCATTGCTCCACCCCATTTTTTTAAATTAAAATTTATTGTTATATTTATTAATGAAACTGATAGTGTGCTATTTCCGTCTGTCGGAAGCAAAATTATTGGTCATTTCATAAAAAAACAATAGCGAGTAATCGTCATTTTATTATTAACCTAATATTGTCCTGAATAACCCTATACTTTAAAGAGAACCCGTAAAACGTTAAATAATATTATATTTAATTATTAATTGTGAAAATAAAATCTTATGTATGAAAAATTTTAAACAGCACTACGAGGAATCTATCGCCCACTTCAGAGAAGGTTGTACAATTGATAACCTTGCCAGCGAATCTAAAAAACTTGCATTGGAGCAAGAGTGCAAATCCAGCAATACCTGCATGGCTATTTACGAAATGAATGAAGACAAGTATAGCTTTCTGCACTGGATATTTGAAAGTGAGCATCACACCGAACCTATAACCTTCAGCATGAATTCACTGGAAGATCTTATCCATCCTTCGGATATAGAATATGTGATAGAAAGTAAAATGGAAGCCATAAGCAGAATGAACACAATACCCCATCACGAACTCACACACTACAAACTAATATATGAGTGCAGGATGAAAGACCAACACGGAATATATCACCGCGTTGTACATCAGTTTATGGTATTGGAAACCAACAGCGAAGGTAAACCCTGTCTACTGAGGTTGCAGTTGGATGCTATGCCGGGCAAAGCGAATACAGTACCACCAAGAGGCCTCATTATTATCAATGTACGTACCCGTAAAAAGCTGGTTTCGAACGCACAAACCAGACTTACAGATACCGAAATAGCTATGCTAAAATGGATAGTAAAAGGATACGACAGCAATGCAATAGCAGAAAAACAATACAGAAGCATACATACCGTAAACAATCATCGCAGGAATATACTACGCAAAACTCAAATGCAGGATATAGGACAATCTATATTATATGCCCATGTAATTGGTGTCCTTTAAGCAGTCTATCAAGGCTTGTAATTGTCCGCAGACCAAAACACAATCACACTCACAAACAACACTTTACAGACAGAGCCGGTAGTCTAAACTGCCGGAAGCCTCGTGTTGAAGCTATAACCTTATGTGTTATAGTTTCTTCAACAGACCTTGTAGAAACTTCAACACATGTTTTAGAAACTTGAACACATGTCCAAGAAACTCCAAGGTATGTTGTAGCTTCTTGAACAGATGTTTTTAAAGCTTGAACAGATGTTTTAGAAACTACAACATCTGTTCAAGAAACTCTAAGCTGTGTTGTTGCCGCTTCAACATCAGTTGAAGTGGTAAAAACATAAGGCGTTATGCTATCACTGTAGGTTCTCATTTTATCTATCCGGGTGCTTACACCTCCAAGCTTCAGCAGTATACCAGCTGTGTGCCTTATTACCCCATTACAGCATCTTATCACGCCATAAAAACGAAGCAACGTGGCTTCATATCAGCAGGACATAGTATCATAACTACCAGCATATTTAGTCGTGCAGAGCAATAAGCAACTATTTTAAAATTTAATCAAAAGATACGTTGTTAATATGAGAAATTGTTTCTACCTTTGGGGCTGAATTTTAATTAAAAAACAGAATAAATGCATCACCTAAAGTGGAAATATGCGAACTAGTAGTTCGCATACACAGCTAAATGAGGAATATGTCTAATTAAAGTTCGCATATATACAAGTTAGGCAGCATAGTAAAAAAATAAAAACATGAACCAATCCGAAAAACATTTAGGTGTACTAACACGACTGATCAAAAAGGAAAATGAAGGCAGCAATTACTTTACTGCTTGGGTTGAAACACCCAATAGTAGTGAAAAATTCTTTCATCAAAACTCATTAACCAATTGGAAAGAGATTGACAATATTGAGGAAGGTGCTTTTGTTCTGTTTAAATTAAAGATAACTAAAACAAAAATTGGCGAAAGAGAAGACGCAGATAATTGTACATTGAACTGTGAAAAAATCATTTTGAAAGATATTATTCAATATGATATACCAACCATAAAATTTATTTTTAGGCACGCAAAAGACGAATTAAAAACGAAATTGGTGTCAAAGATAGAGACCATGCAAGCGAAATCCCATATTAGCGATATTTTATCAAAAACAGAAAGTATTAAAAAATCACTACCTAAATTTTTTCAAATAACAGAAAATCAGATTACAGAAACAGAACAAGAAATACAACAAAACTTACTCGTTATTAAGAAAGTTGCACCAAAATCATTTTTAGAAACAATTTTTGAAATAAATACGTCTGAATACAACCAAAACCTTTTTCATATTTTAGTTGATGGGATTAAAACAATTGATAACGAAGATGTTTTTCAACAAGCTAAATTCTTGCTAAAATTTAACTCGAAAACAAATAACGAAATTGAAAATCTGAACTCAATTTTTTACCACAAAGCAACTGATGACTATAAATTCCGCCTATGGTTTGATAAATTAACTAATTATTGTTCAACTGAAATACTAAAATTTCATTTTGATAAGGCGGAATTAGACTTTAAAAGTGAAATTATACAAAGGTGTCAAGGTAGCGAAAATGGGTTTTTGGTATTAAACAACCAAGTCAAAAATCCTAACGAAGTAGAAGAAATTTATTTTTCAGATATTCGTGAAAAGTTATTGCAAGAACTTAACGAAGCAAAGAAGTCTATTTTTGTTGCTGTTGCTTGGTTTACAAATGATGACTTATTTGGTCTGCTTTGTATGAAATTGAAACAAGGTATAAAAGTAGAACTCATTATTATCAACGACTATATCAATAATTGGGAATTTGGATTACCTTTTCAGACATTTGTAGATTTGGGTGGTAAATTGTATTTGAGTGAGTACCCAAATATAATGCACCATAAATTTTGTCTAATTGATAATGAAACTATTTTTAACGGCTCTTACAATTGGACATATTATGCAGAAATGCGTAACGACGAAAATATTATGTTGTTCAAAGGAAAGCCCAATTTGATGAAAGAGTTTAGAACAGAATTTGAAAAATTAAAATCTAAATTAGGCAATTCTATTGACAAAGTAGCACCATTTGACAGTTCTCAAATTGTAAGATTTGAGAGAATTGCATTTAGAGAATACTTTTCAACTGACTTGACACTTCGGGTTGAAAAAATGAAGCAAAAAAATGAAAATATTCTTTATATCAATAAACTAACAAATACAGCACTTGATATTGACACCGAAAATACAGATGCAAAAAACTTTCAAAGAGAAATACAACCCGAAGTTACTTTACTGCAACGTTCAATACAAGTGCAAAATATTATAGAGGATAAAACGGAAACAGTTATAGACCAGTCACAAGAAGTGAGTGAAAATCAAAATTTCTTTGAAAATATTGAACAAGATAAAGATAATGTCCATGAAAATGAACTTACTCAATTATCAAACGACGAATGCTTAGTGATAGATTCTAAGCCAGTGGTAAATACTCAACAAACACTAATACAAGAAACTCAAAAAGTTATTCCCACAGAAAAGGAATTAAAACAAGAACCAATAAAGCAAGTATCAACACCTCAAATTCAGTATTCACCAAAAGTAACAACGAATTTCTTAAACACGAGACCTGTTCAGGTGTCGAAAACAGCACCTGTTATTATTGAAAATTACTCAGTGCCTAAACAAGAGCCTGTAATAAAGCAATTTAAGAACTTGAAAGTTACTATTGCTCTTGATATTTCAGGTTCAATGGATAATTTATTCAAAAATGGTACAGTGCAACAGGTTGTAGAAAAACTTTTAGCAGTTTCATTGTCCATTTCATCTAATGACCAACTAGACATATGGACTTTTAACGACAAATCGAAGCGTTTAAATTCTGTTTCAAAGTCTAATTTTCAAAATTACGTAAATAGTAATGGTATTTTGTCAAATGGTGGAACAGACGTATCAACAGCATTAGTTGATATTGATAAAAAACACTTTCAAGAAAGCACTGGTTGTAATGTTTTTGCTGTTATTTTAACCGATGGTGATATTGGCGAATTACAAACTTTTGTGAAAAATTCGTGTAACAAGCCTATTTTTTGGCAATTTGTAGGATTAGGTAATGATTTCGCAAAACTAATTACATTGAATAGTGCTAACAAAAATGTATCTTTTTTTTCTTTAAATGACATAAGTACGATTTCTGATGATGAGTTGTATAAAAAACTTTTGGCGGAATTTCCTACTTGGTACAAGGAAAGTGAAACCAAAGGACTGATAAAATAACAAAGACCCAACATTGTATTTTTGAAATTGCGTTCTGGCAACAGAAAAAATAACGAAATGACTTCTATTTTAGATAATTTTGTTCGTTAGTGGGCAGAAATATATATTCGACAACAACTAAAAGGAAAGTATTGTTTTGAAAGTGAAAGCACATTAAATTGAACATATACGATTGATAAACAACAAACTACGACTGTCCAACACACGCCTATGTTCATTGGCTGGCTGACGTGCATTCCGGCAGTTTTGCTCCCGCATTCACTTTGTCGTTTCACGACAGCGAATGCTCCCGCAAACCGCCAATGCCCATAGCCTCGGTCGTTAGTGGTAATTAAAAAAAAATACTCAGTGTATATTGAAACATTTTACTATTATAAATTAAAAAGTAACTCACATATTATAAAGCGACATTTAAATATATGCCTTGGAACTTAGAACATACAAGTTGGATTAAACCTTTAATATCAACATTGACAACTATTGATGGAAAGAAAGTTACTCTTTTAGAATTTAATCCTGATTTGAGTAATACAGAGATTATGTCTAAATGGGCAAAACATTTCAGAAATCATTATTGCTTTGATAATGAAATAGATTTTCTTAGAGAAGGAACAAAATTATCAAGAAAAGAATTTCTACAACAATTGAAATTTCCAACAACAAGAGGATTTGGTCCAGGAATTAGATCTGGAGATTTTAGTGAGATTTTAATTGCAGATTATGTTGAATTCATTTTAGAATACTGGGTACCACGAACACGCTATGGAAATAAAATTATTAGGGATGAGTCAACTAAAGGTTCAGATTTAATTGGATTTAAGATTTATGATGATCATGAAACAGTCAATGATATACTAACCATGTTTGAAGTCAAAGCTCAGCTTTCTGGAACAATTACAAATCCAAGACTACAAAATGCAATTAACGACTCAGTTAAAGATGAACTCAGGAAAGCTGAATCTTTAAATGGAATGAAACAAAGATTATTTGATAAAGGTGAAATTGTAAGTGCTAATAAAATAGCAAGATTTCAAAATATTGCAGACAAACCTTACACGTTAACATATGGTGCAGCAGCATTATTCTCAAATAGTATATACAATGATAGTATAATCACTAATTCAGATTCTTCAAGCCATCCTAACAATTCTGATCTGTTACTAATTGTTTTAAAAGGTAGTGATTTAATGAATATTGTCCATGAACTTTATAAAATTGCTGCAAATGAAGCCTGAAAATCAATCATATAATCTGCTTGGAATTACACGTTCAAAAGCAAAAATGTACGAATTTAATGTACCAAATCAATACCATTTAAAATTAGTAAATGATCCCTCAAAGTTACTTTCACTAACAATAGGAATAATTGGTGATTATGGTAAGTTCAACAAAAAAGAACAAAGCGAAGAATTATTAACTGAATATAAAAGAAGTTTAGTTTTTGCTGCAAATTTTTTTGATTCTTTTGTTGAATCTAAGTTGAATCCTGATTATTCTGATTATTTCTTATTAATTGGATCATCAGCTTTTTATCTAGCAGATCAACCTGGCAATGCAATGGTTTTAGCTGATAAAGTCACTGAAAATATAATTGAATTTCAAGGCGAGGGATTAGAAACACTATTGATATTTTTGCTTAAAAATAACATTGTAAATCAAATATCTATTCATGATAGTTTATTCTCTCCCAATATTGAAAGAATAATAGATTTTTTAAAAACCTTTTATTTAAATGGATATGGTAGAAAAAAAATTATCAGAGAATTAGACTCTTTGTGTAAGTTTGCATATGTTGAGGGGAACGATAGACACTTATTACTTGCGGATATCATAAGGTCTGTTATTAAAAAGCAAATTTATAATTCTTCATGGTCAAGTTTAAAAAGATATACAGACTTTGATAATGATCAATTGCAAGAAACTCTTCAGAAAGAGAATTTTATAAAAGAATTTTGGCCAGCGCAGAAAATACTTGGTGAAAAAGATATTTTCAGAGGAAAATCAGCAATAATTCAAATGCCCACTAGTGCTGGAAAAACTAAATCACTTGAAATAATTATTCGAAGTAGTTTTTATTCAAATAGAACAAATTTAGCAGTTATCATTGCTCCTTTTCGTGCGTTATGTTCAGAAATAAAAAACAGTTTGCAGAGTGCTTTTATAAATGAAAAAATAAGTGTAAATGAACCCAGTGATGTACTTCAATCAGATTTTGATTTTCTAGATGATTTTGATTTTGAAGAATCAAAATTGGTTTTAATTCTAACTCCTGAAAAATTTATCTATATTTTAAGGAATAATCCAGAACTAATAACTGAAATTGGACTCCTTGTTTATGATGAAGGACATCAATTTGATAATGGAATAAGAGGTGTTACATATGAATTACTATTGTCATCCTTGAAAAATAAAGTTTCAACTGAAACTCAGATAATATTAATTTCTGCTGTAATTAGTAATGGTGAAGCTATTGGAGATTGGTTAATTAATGGAGAGAGAAAAATAGTAACAAGTCTAGGTCTTTTATCAACTTATAGAACTATAGCTTTTGCAAATTGGACAACACAATTAGGAATGCTACAATTCGTCAAAAACGATAATCCAGATGAAATTGACTTCTTTGTACCGAGAGTTATCGAACAAGTTCATTTATCTAAAAAAAATAGAGAAGTAAAACAAAGATTTTTCCCTGAAAAGAAAGATGGAAAGACTATTGCATTATATTTAGCATTAAAACTAGTCAAGAATGGCTCAGTTGCAATATTTTGTGGCTCAAAATTAGCAGTTAAGTCAATTTCAGAAAGCGTCTTAGACATTTTAGAAAGAGGATATGACGTTTCTAGTGCGTTAATAAATTCAGATACAGAGGAAGTAAAAAAATTATCATTTCTTCATTCTGAGCATTTTGGAGAAGATAGCAAAATATTTAAAAGTTCAAGTCTTGGCATATTCACACATAGTTCTTATACACCTGAGGGATTAAGATTAGCTATCGAATATGCCATGCAAAAAGAGAAAATAAAATTTGTAATTTGTACTTCTACTCTAGCACAAGGTGTTAACTTACCAATAAGATATTTAATGATTACAAGTTTCTATCAAGCAAATTCTAAACTGAAAACACGTGATTTTCATAATTTAATTGGTCGAGCTGGTAGGTCTGGAATGCATACTGAAGGTAGTATTATTTTTACAGATACTGAATTATTTGACAATAAAAGTAATTTAGATAATGACTGGAAATGGAAACAAGCTAAAAATTTATTAGATCCAACAAATTCTGAACCTTGTGGTAGTACATTACTTTCAATATTTGACCCATTAGCTAGTGATGATTTGAAACATGAAATAAATATGGATCCGATTGCATTAGTTAGAGCATATATAGATAGCAACCAAAGGGTTATTAATCTTCCTTATTCTATTACAGAAAATCATATTGCAAACAGATTTTCAATTGATGGTTTAAGAAGACAAATCAATTCTAAAATCGAAATAATTTCATCAATTGAAAGCTATTTAATGGCATATTGGGATGAATATAACATTAGCTCAGTTATGGAATATGATGGTATTGATATTATTACAAGAGAAACATTAGCATATTCATTATCTGATGAAAATCAGAAGGGACAGCTTATTGAATTATTTAGATTGCTTGCAAAAAATGTAACTGAGAAAATCACAACAACTGAAAAACGTATTTCATTTGGTAAAACTTTGCTCGGGGTTCAAGATATACTTGATGTAGAAAATTGGACTAAAACGAATAAAGACATATTGATTGATTCAAATTCTTATGACGAATTGTTAGAAAAAATTTGGCCTATTCTATATCAAAAATCAACAAATAATATAAAAAAAATAGTCCCAAATAAATTTGCTTTTGATTTAACCTTATCATGGATAAATGGATTTAAATATTCAGAGTTATTGAATACAGTTAAAGGAGCAAAAACACAATATGGTAAACAACTACGGTTAATTAATCAAGAGTTTATTATAGATATATGTCAAAACACATATTCATATGGAATTACTCTATTTATTGCTGCAATTTGTGAAGTTCTAAATTTAGAAGAAAATGAATTATATGATGAGTTGATAGAAAATTTGAATACACTTCAGAAAATGATAAAATATGGATTACATGATCAATTAGCTATTGCATTTTATGAGATTGGATTTGCTGATAGAGTAATAGCAATTGATTTAGCGACAAATTTTGATCATTTTCCTACAATTAAAAGTGATTTGATAGAGCAGATAAAATATGAAAAGGATAATATATTTCATTTATTAGAGAAATATCCATCTTATTATGAAAAGGTTATGAATATTCTAATTAAAAATTAAAAAAAACAAAGATAGAGGTACTGAGATTTTTAAACTCAGTTGAGCGTAGTTTGGCGGTATTAAAGTCTGGCGAAGTCCCAGTTTGGCGTAGTCTCCAGACTACGTCAGGTTAGAAGCAAGGCTCTTGCCTTGCATATCAAAAATAGAATATGGAAAGCAAGAGCTTTCCCTCCGTCAGTAGACGGACAAGTTTTAGCTTTGACATAGCGGGACGCTATGCCAAACATCGGAAACAATATGATTTACGCTACGGTGAACGGGGTTGAGAAACAAAACAAACAATTAACGATATGTCATTTCTCTCAAATCTGGAAAAATATATTAAAAAGTACAAACAACCTCTCAAGACACTCGGTTTTAAAGTTGTCGAAAAGGAAGATGGTCCTGGTATGGGAGCATTTCTACATTTATCAAATGAAGAAATGGATATTGTTCTTATTAATGACAAAGGACAATTTTTTATTGAATTAGAAAAAGAAAAATATTCAGTTGGTTTAGAATTACTTCTTTCGTTCATTAAATTAGAAGATGAAAAACAAGATTTGAGATTTATGATGTTTGAAGAAAAGTTCTCAATTTGGGAGATAAATTATGATTTTTCAGACCCACTAAATTTTCTAATGCGAAACTTTGAAAAAATCGATAGTTTTTTAGGTAGAATAACAGTGGATGGGCTGACAGATTTGGTACATGAGTATTATAAAGACAGAGGTAAGTGGTTATACAAGTAGGATTTTAATATTTTCGTAATTTGTGGCAGTTTTTTTGTACTCAGACAACAAAGAAAAGAAAGATAATACCCTTATCCTGCCGGATATATAACCATTACTTACTTGCACAAACGTGCGGGTTGGTCGGTGGGAACCAATCAGAACCATTCTGCAAAGAATAAGATAAATACATCCGGAGGGACGGGTTGTTAGCCACAAGCATGTAATAAAGCGAGAGTGCGATGGACAATGAAATAGAAAATTGAATTAAAACATAAAATTAAAGAAGGAAATCCCATGCAGAATAAGTCTTTAGTGGTAATTGACATTCAAAATGACATTACCAAAAATTACAAAGAAATCATTGGCAATGTTAATCGAGCAATAGATTGGGCAGTGGAAAATGAAATTCATGTCGTTTACATAAGGCATTTTAACTTATCTGATGGCACAAGGACTTTCAAACCTAATACTCATGGGTCTGAATTAGTTTCGGACATGAAATTGGTTTCCAAAAACATTTTTGAAAAGTCCAAAGGCAACGCATTGACCAGCGAAGATTTTACTGACTTTATCAAGAAAAATGGAATAAGCGAATTTTACATTACAGGAGCAGACGCCATTGCCTGCGTGAAATCAACCGTATTTAATATGTGCAAGGGAAACTACAAAGTTACAGTTTTATCAGATTGTATTACGAGTTATGATAAAAGGAAAATTGACGAAATGCTGAATTATTACGAAAAAAATGGCAGTAAAATAATTAATTTGAATGACTTGTTAGATTCCCCTGTCCTCGCAGATATATAACCATTACTTACTTGCACAAAGGTGCGGGTTGGTTCCCAACAACGAGCCCGCACTCTTGTGCAAAGAATAAAATATATATCCGGTGGGACTGGAGAATAACTGATACTTGAAAATGAGTTTGCATAACTGGAAATGAATCGGTTGTGAAAGCCTTAAATTACTTTTGGAGTTTAAAATTCCTAACTAAACAGGACAGTATATTATATACTGTCCTGTTTAGTTAGGAATAATCAAATTAGCAATAAGTCGTAATTAAATCTATTCTTTATTGTTTGTGCAATCAGTATTAGTTCAAATGCATTTTTATTGTAAATAAAACATTGCGGGGCAAAGCGGGATAATAATAACGCGGTGGTCTATTCGAAAAAGTTGGAGCATTTACAAGAATCATGGAAGCATACTTTTCGTCGAAAATGTTGTTAATGGAGGCAATGAGTTGAACGTTATGTTTTCTAAAAATCTGAAATGTATAACCAGCACGAAAATTTACAGTTTGCCAAGCATTTGTTTGCTTACTATTTTCATCATTCAGGAATTGTTTTCCACTATAAGCATAAATCACATTCAATTGCAAATTTTTAAATAAAAATGCTTGCATGTCAATATTTGCATTCATTGATGGAATTCCGGGTAGTTGATTGTTCTTGAAATTCACATTATCGCTTATAAACTCTATAAACCGATTATCCGATTTGCTGAACGAAACCAACGTTTGAAAATACAAAGTGGGTTTGTACTTCACCTGTAATTCAACACCTTTCAGTGTACTTCTTCCGGCATTTTCGCCATAAAATATTTCTTCCGAAATACGTTTGGTCACCAATAAATCATTCAATAAAATATAATATGCTGAAATTTCATACGAAAGTACATTGGCAATAGCCGATCCTCTCGCTCCAACATCAATTGTCCAACCTTTTTCAGGTCTTAACTCAGTATTTAAAAATCCTTGAGAAGTGAGGCTTTCTTCTACAGTAGGATTCGAAAATCCATGGCCAGCAGATGCATAAAAACTTACATCCGAATTATGTCGGTAGTTCAATCCTATTTTGGGAGAAAAAATAAGATTATTGAAATAATTGCCTGAATAATCAATATCATCAGTTGAAAACAAATCTGAAACTGTGTAACGGGTTGAGTTAATATTACCTGATACCGATAAACTGAGCGATGAGAGAAGATTCGTTTCAAAATTAAAGTAAGAATTGAACTGATTGCGAATTTCGTTGGATTTTTGATTTTCAAGCATCGAATCATTTTCCAGAATACGCCAAAAGTAATTCTCGTGCAACCATTCAAAACCTGCCGAAACAGAGAACAACCTATGAGTATACATAATATTTTCCTGGAAATTGAATGACATTGCTTTGTCATCCAATATATTAAACGGCCGAAGTTCGTATTGGTCGTAACTACTCCCCGACAAAGTTGAAGTATTTTTAAATCGTTGACCGATTGGCGATTCAAGCCTGACACCACCCAAAAAGCGTTCGTAATCTTTGCGCCCTTTCACATTGAGCCAATTGGCTGCGGCCAAAGAAGGCGTATTTATAAAAGTTTGCTCATCAATTGAACTGGGTGTTTGAGAGTTAACTCCGCTATACAAAAATAAATAATTCAGCTTGTTGCGTTTTCGGTTTTCACCGGTTATAAAAACTGAATTCCTTGAAAAACTACTGTTTTGACGATAACCATCACCCTTAATCTGTGCAAGCCCGACATTCAAATATCCCGCCGGCTTGGAAATACGAACATTTCCACTGTATTTTTCCGTGCCAAAAGTACCTAAACTGAGATTTGCTTCGGCCACAAAAGGTTTGGGAGATTCCATTAAACTAACAAACCGTAGTGAACCACCCATTCCCGAACCATACCATGCAGAATGTGGTCCTTTTGTAATCTCAATTCTATCGATAAAAGTCAGTTCAATATCATCAATAACTGTGCTTCCATCTCCTGTAGTTAATGGAATATCATCCAAGAATGCCCGCGTTCGGTTTGTGCTGTACGGGCTACGTGAACCAATTCCCCGAATCGTGATTTTTGTGGTTTGAAAAGTGCCCGATTGCATTTGTAAACCGGGAACTGAATTTAAAACAGCCGCAAGTTCGCCTATATCATTTTTCTCAATTTTACTCTTTCCAATTATCTGAAAAGGCGCCGAGACATCGCGAATGTTTTTATTATATCGATAAGTGCTCACGACAAGTTCTTCCAAATCAATCTTTTTGATGTTGGAACTGTCGTTAAGTAAGGTGTCTGTATTCACCGGATGAGTTGCATATACAGACGCACACATCGAAAAACCAATTATGGAATGTATTATTGATGTTCGGACATTCACTTTTTAAAACTAATTGATGATTGGAACTATTTTATAAATCTTACCCGACCTTTCTATAGCAATATAAATATATCCATCAGGTCCTTCCACCACATTGCGTACACGTCCTATTTTTGGTAATAGCTTTTCTCGTCCAACTACTTTATTGCCTTTTATTATCAATCGGTCGAGGCAGTCAAAACTTAACGAACCACTCAAAAAATCACCTTGCCAACCCTTATAAACAGGGCTTGTAACTCTTGTCAACGAACTTGGTCCAATGGAAGGAATCCAGTAGTAAACAGGCTGTTCCATACCCACTTTGGCGGTATCGGGCGAAATGATGGTACCATCGTAATCCACTCCAAAAGTGATGACCGGCCAGCCGTAATTCTTTCCTTTTTTTATAATATTCAATTCGTCGCCACCTTTTGGCCCATGCTCGTTTTCCCAAATCACATCTGCTTTTTTATCGTACCAAAGACCCTGCGGGTTTCTATGTCCATAACTCCAAATACTTGCAATTGCACCGGGAGTTTTCACAAACGGATTGTCAGATGGAATTCTACCATTGTCAAAAATACGATGAATTTTTCCGCAATAATTGGTCAAATCCTGAGCATTAGATTTTGTTCCGCGTTCTCCAATGGAAAAATACAAATATCCATTAATATCGAAAAACATGCGGCAACCAAAATGCACACCTGAATTGGAATTTGGCATCGCATGAACAATTCTTTTCAGATTTATCAATTTACCATCTCTAAGTTCCGCTTTAGCTATCGATGTATTCACCATATTAGATAATTCTCCATCGGCATACGAAATATAGATCAATTGATTTGTTCTAAATTTTGGGTGTACAATCACTTCCATTAAACCACCTTGTCCTTTGACCGTAATTTTGGGTAGTCCTTCTATTTCTGTCATTTTTCCTTTCGAAACCTGGTATAATTTCCCTGATTTTTCAGTAACCAGCATATCGCCATTGGGCAGAAATGCCAACCCCCATGGTATGGATAGGTTCTCACCCGCAACTTCTTTCAAAACAAATGAAAAACCAGCGGACTTTACTACATCATTGACCTTGAACGGCGAAGGTTCGTTTGCAGGCACTTTTGCCACTTCAGCGATCATATAATTTGCCATCGCAGCTATCTGCTCATCGTTCATAACTTTGGCATAACCAGGCATCCCAATTGGCGGACGTCCGTTTTTAATAGTAGACGAAACCTCACTTAAAGAATTTCCATACACCCATTGTCGAGCCGCAAATCGATTCAGATTTTCGCCGTGACAAGTGGCGCAATATTGCAGATACAATTCTCTGGTACTTTTTGTTGTAGTGCTTTGTTGTTTCTCCGTCACGAACGAGAAAAAGAAAAGGAGCATTGAAGCTGTAAGTAAAACGAAGACTAGTTTGCTGATTTTCATTTTAGAATTGTTTTAAAAAATTGATTCTTATTGCTAAAACATGTAAAGAAATAAAAAGTTTGATGAATGAGTATTTTATTAAAATTGAATTGAAATCAATTGCCAGTTCCATTCATATTAGTTTTAGTAAAACAATTATCTTCGCAAATCATCGTATGAATAAAAATCTTCGTACAATTCATATCGAATTCTAATTACAAATCTTTACTTTTGTGATACACAATTAACCACCGTAGCAGTGAATTGAAAAGATAAGATTTCAAATATTTTATGAAGATAACTCATTTTGAGGAAAACTCTTGTCCTCGCGGATATATAACCATTACTTACTTGCACAAAAGTGCGGGCTGGTCGGTGGGATTTATTTCTAATCCGACCTCTTTGTATCCGCCAGCGAGTGAAATTTATATCTTTGCCCTGTTTTTTAGTATAATACTTTAACCCCTATTAATTCCTATGAATGCAACTCCCCTTGTCATTTCAGCCATTCTGATACTGATAATTGCTTATCGGTTTTATATCAGTTTTGTTGCTGCAAAGATTGCCACTATCAACGACAGCAATATAACTCCATCGGGTCGGCTTTACGATGGACAAAACTATGTTCCGATGAGCAAATGGGTGTTATTTGGTCATCATTTTGCAGCCATAGCAGGAGCAGGTCCTTTGGTAGGTCCGGTATTGGCAGCTCAGTTCGGATATTTCCCCGGATTTGTTTGGATGCTAGTGGGATCGGTTTTTGCCGGTGCGGTACACGATTTTATTATACTATATGCTTCCACCCGTTCGGATGGCAAATCGCTGGCCGAAATTGCCCGTGTGGAGATAAACAAAGTGAGCGGATTCACCTCATCGATAGCCATATTGCTGATTTTGGTTATAGCTATGGCCGGATTGGGGTTGGTGGTTGTAAATGCATTGGCTGAGAGCTCATGGGGAGTTTTTACCATTGCTTCTACTATTCCCATTGCTTTGTTTATGGGTGTATGGATGTTTAAGTTCCGAAAAGGGAAAACGGTTGAAGCTACCATTATTGGTGTCACACTGCTGACTTTATCCGTAATTTACGGAAAATATATTCCGGACTCTGCTTATGCTTCATGGTTTACTTTCGACCATAAAACCCTGACGATATTGCTTATAATGTATGGATTTGCAGCTTCTGTTCTGCCTGTGTGGCTCTTACTTTCTCCCCGCGATTATCTCAGTTCTATTATGAAAATTGCCGTGATTGCCATGCTGGCCGTTGGAATTATAGTTGTTGCACCCACTATGCATATGCCTGCATTCACACAATTTATTCATGGAGGAGGTCCTATTATTCCGGGTACATTGTTTCCATATTTGTTTATAACCATTGCCTGTGGTGCAATTTCGGGATTTCATGCGCTGGTAAGCTCGGGAACTACGCCCAAGATGATTATGAAAGAATCGCATATTAAAAGCATTGCGGCCGGTTCCATGCTGGTGGAAGCCATGGTAAGTATTCTGGCTTTGATAGCAGCTTCCAGTTTATTTCCATTAGATTATTTTGCCATAAATGTACCCGCCGAAAAATTTGCGACTATACTTCCTAAACTCCATCAAATGGGCTTTATAGATACTAACCTCACTCAACTCTCGGCAGAAGTTGGAGAGAAGATTGCAGGTCGCACGGGGGGAGCAGTATCGCTGGGTGTTGGTATGGCTCAGATTTTTTCGTCCATCCCGGGTCTGAACGGATTAATGTCCTATTGGTATCATTTTGCCATTATGTTTGAAGCTTTGTTTATCCTTACCACTATCGATGCCGGAACACGCATCGGACGATTTGTATTGCAGGAAATGCTGGGTAAAGTGTATGCTCCGTTTGGACGTGCTAACTGGTTACCCGGGAACATTATTGCCAGTTTACTAATGGTCGTTTCGTGGGGATATTTCATTTATACCGGAAGCGTTTCCACTATCTGGCCTATGTTTGGAACAGCTAATCAGTTACTCGCCTCCATTGCACTGGCAGTTGGCACAAGTTATATAATCAACCGGGGCAAAATAAAGTATGCGTTGATAACCATAATTCCCTTTATTTTTATTGGATTTACAACACTTTATGCAGGTTTTGCCAATATAATTACGATCTATTTTCCTCAGGCTTTGGAAAGTGAAACGAGGATTCAGGGTATAGTAAATCTGACTTTATCGGGAGTAATTATTTTTTGTGCCTGTGTGGTATTTTATAATGCAATTCCCAAATGGGTGAAAGCATTTCAAAAAGCCAGAAATATCGGTTTAGAGACAGAATCAATTTAAGAGTGTCTACCCCTAAATCCCCTGAAGGGGACCTTGTCCTCGCGGATATATAACCACCACTTGCTTGCACAAACGTACGGGTTGGCTGGTGGATAATTGTCTGAACTTGGATTCAGCAGATGAATCAGATAAAGACAGATACGCTAAAAATCTGATATATCCTTTCATCTGATATAATCGTGGTTCAGAAAGAGGTGCAGCGAATGTAGTTGTAGTGGAACAAGCTAAGGTGTTTTGTGTCTTGTTTTGAGAAAACTTTGTAGAAATTTTATTTCACGAATAAATCTAAGGTGCAGCGCACCGTAACCTAATATCAAAAATAAGCAGACTAAGTTTTCAGCAGATCCTTCTATGCTGATTGGTTGGTAAAGGAATACGGCTTCCTATCTGCGTGCGAAATCATATTGGCACCTTTATCCAAAATGTATTTTTGTGGATTGCTCAACACCTGAATATCCGACTCTTCCAGCCAAAAATTGGCAGAAATCCAATCTTCATTAATTCGTCTAAAATCCTCAGCATAGGCCATGGGATTTGTTCTTATAGGTATTTCAATGCTCATAGTTAGCTGTTTTATATAGGTTATCTTGCCACCGAAATTCTTCGTTTCATCCAAACCGTGCAAGCATGATGACCCGAATTGCCCAAAGGCTGATGAATGTGTTTGAATCCGGCCTTTTTATAAACCGCAACAGCTTGTTCCAGTTCAGGAAAACTCTCCAGATAAATTTCGGAATAGCCATGACGCTTGGCTGAGTTCAAGGTCATTTGCAGCAAAAGTCTACCAAGACCGCTTTTTCGGGATGTAGCCGACAGATAAAATTTGACCAGTTCCGCACAGCCCTTAGGAAGTCCGGAGGTTGGATAGATTCCGCAACCCCCAAGCACCACTCCATCTTCTTCGGCCACCCAGTAAATCGATCTTTCTACTTGAAATAATTCAAATAAATGATCGGTTGTCGGGTCGGTGTAAACAGTACCCGGTCGGTCGATATGAAATTCGCGTAAAATTTCTCTTATCAACTCCGCTAATACAGGGTTATCTTCAGGTTGAATTTGTCTAATTATAACTGACATAATGTAAATACCAGCGGGATAGCAAAATGCCACCCCGCCATGAGTTAAGTGAATGTATGTGTTTTATTTTTATATTCCCGCTCCGTCATAGAACGAACTTACAATTGCTTTTTGTTGCAAAATGCGCGACCCCGGCGGAACGTCGGTAGTAAGCCAAACATTACCACCAATGGTAGAGTCCTTACCGATGGTTATACGACCAAGAATATTGGCGTTAGCGTATACCACCACATTATCCTCGAGAATAGGATGACGGGGAATGTTTAGAGGATTACCGTCTTCGTCATACGTAAATCGTTTAGCTCCCAGCGTAACGCCCTGATAAAGCCGAACACGATTGCCGATTACAGTAGTTTCACCAATCACCACACCGGTACCATGATCAATGCTAAAGTATTCACCGATTTGTGCTCCGGGATGAATGTCGATTCCCGTTTCGGAGTGTGCCAACTCAGAAATTACACGTGGAATAACCGGAACACCCAACTTAAGCAGTTCGTGTGCTACCCGGTGATTGAACACCGCCCGAATAGATGGATAACAGAAGATTACTTCACCAAAACTTTTTGCTGCAGGATCACCATCAAAAGTAGCTTTGATATCGGTTGCCAGCAGGCGTTTTAGTTCCGGGATTTTATCTATAAATGTCAATGCTATTTGCTGAGCAGCTGCTTTATTGTCATGAGCATTTTCATCATTATTAAAGCTTAATCCATTGTATATTTGCTCCGAAAGGAGTCCGTATAATCGCTCAATGTTTACGCCCAAATGGTATTCCAGATTGGTGGAGTTCACAATTGTCTGGCCATGATAACCGGGAAAAACCACTGCACGAAGTATATCCACCACCTCGCTCAATTTTTCCAACGAAGGCAATGCTGTATCGTGCTGGGGAATGTATTCATATTCGGGAACCGAATTTTCAGTCAACAAGGAAATGTTTCGTTGTAGTACTTCTAATGTTTCGAGATTCATGATAGTGTAAGGGTTAAAGGGTGTATTGGTGTAACTGTGTAATTGTGTAATTGCTGAATCGTATAATCGTATAAACGTTGAATGGTGTAATTATTGAAAACTGCCAATTACTGATAACTGTTTACTGTTCACTGATTACTGTTTACTGATTACTGATTAGGTTTCCGTTTTAATGACTTTGTTGAGATTAAAATTCTGATACAAAGTTCAGCATTCAGTATATAATTTGAAATACCATTAGTTAGGCATTTATATACCTTGTTTGTGGTATGAAAAAAGGGGGCTGGTAAGAGTAATTTGGAAGATAGATGGGCTCAATTATTTGATTTCGGGGTATCAAACATTTACAAAGAACCACATTGATGAAAAACCCTGAGACAATAGCTTGACTTATGGCAAAAAAAAAGAGACCCGTTTAGGTCTCTTTTTCACTTTTAGCGGAAGCTACGAGATTCGAACTCGTGGTACGGTTGCCCGTACGTCAGTTTAGCAAACTGGTGGTTTCAGCCACTCACCCAAACTTCCTGACTTTTTTGCTTTAGCGAGTGCAAAGATAGAAAAGACTTTCCAATTATACAACCCATTTCATAATTCATAATTCATAATTCATGATTCATAATTTTCTAGTTATTGAATTTCTGTATTTTAGATTAAAAAAACGAGTAAAAATAATTTGAAATAGGTTTTCATTTTTACATATGTCGAAACATTTACCTATTTTTGTACTCACGAAACGATTCAAAATACAATATCATGACTACAAAACCAACGAAAACGAAAAAATCGAAAGCAATAAGTAAACCGGTAAAATGGATTGGCTATGCCCTACTCGCGGTTGTACTTTACTTTGCTTATATCTTGTTTATGCCTAACATTTTTCCAAAATCAGAGAAGAAAGCATACTTGTGCTTACCGGACAGTAGCAAATTTGAAGATGTTATAACTCTCCTGGAAAAGAAAGCTACGGTGACCAACACTTCAGCTTTTCGTCAGGTAGCAAGCCTATTGCACTACGGCGACAAAGTTCGTCCCGGACGCTATGAATTGAAGTCTGGCATGAATAACTTCCAACTGGTACGCATCTTGCGCAGTGGTCGCCAAACGCCCGTTCAACTTAGCTTCAACAACATTCGAACCAAAGAGCAATTAGCAGCACGTCTGAGTGAGCAATTGATGGCCGATTCGACCAGTATTCTGAACCTACTGAACGACAGTGCATTTCTGGCCACTTATCATTTAAACCCAAACACGTCTATTTCACTCTTCATACCAAATACTTACGAGGTTTTTTGGAACACGAATGCTACAGCGCTGTTTGAACGAATGAACAGAGAATACAACACTTTCTGGACTGATGAGCGTAAAGCGAAAGCTGCTGCCATTCCATTTACACAAAGCGAAGTCAGTACTTTGGCATCCATTGTGGAAGAAGAGACAAACAACAAGAAGGATCGCCCAATGGTAGCCGGTCTTTACATTAACCGCTACAAAACGGGTATGCCATTACAAGCCGATCCTACGGTAAAATTTGCACTTCGCGATTTTGGTCTGAAGCGTATCCTTTTTGGACATTTACGTACTAATTCGCCTTATAACACCTATAAAAACATTGGTTTACCTCCGGGTCCAATACGTGTTGCCACACCAAATGGTATTGATGCGGTATTGAACTATACTCACCACAATTATATTTACATGTGTGCTTCTGAAACTTTGAATGGCGAACATAAATTTGCTTCGACCTGGGAAGAACATAGCAAAAATGCAAAGAAATACCAACAAGAGCTTAACAACAGAAAGATTTTTAAATAATCTTTCCTTGTCAAAATAGATAATAAACAAAGGTCGCGATATGAATTCATATCGCGACCTTTGTTTTATAAGAGAATGGAGGAATATACTTGTTTAGTAGTTTCCCCTAAACGAGTGATAAAGTGATGAAAGTGCATAAATAAGAACAGCAATCACCCACAAATTGGAGGCCGTAAACATAAAATAGGCGGCAAGTGCCAATAAAAGACTTGTAAACAATCCAATTCGTGCAAAACGCATGGTGCGAGAGTCTGCTTTTCCTTTATCAATGAAATTTTTTATCTGTACGTAAATAAGAAGCGCAGCACCAACCGAAAAAATATAAGGTGCGTAGCTGAGTTCTAAAAGTTGAGCCACCGCACCCATGAAAGTGACTGCACTACCGGCAAGGTAAATGTATGGAGAGAGTTGTTTCTGCATTATTCTTTAATTATAAAAATATCTTCATTTTCTTTTTTCATAAAATATTGCTCACGAGCAAATTTTTCCAGGTTTTGGTCGCTCGACTGCAATTCATTCTTTTTTTGCCGCGTCGTTTTTATTTCTTCCTGATAGAATTTCAGTTCCTCTTGCAACTGGCTTATTTTCCGACTCATCTTCCAGCGCTGAATCAAATTATGCTCGTCGAAAAAAGTCACAAAAACAGCAAACGACAAAAATACAATCAGGTACTTATTCAAAAGTAGCGATTTAAATTTACCGGGTTTTGTTTCAGGGATTGACATAACTAGCAAGAAATTAAAGACTAATAATTGTTGATTCTAAACGAAAAATGAATGACAAAGGTACGCTTTTTTTCATGAACCTTCTTTTTTTTGAGAAATCTTTTTTTTTGTTGATGTCTAGTTTTTTTTCAGTATATTTGCACACTAAAGCACGTAAAGTACAGATTTAAGAGGGGTTGGTTTTAATTATCTAACACTGCTCATTTTATCTTCGCTGCAGCTTCAAACTAATTCCTTGTCATTCTCCCTTATGGATAATTTTATTGTTTCGGCACGCAAATATCGTCCTTCCACATTCAATTCGGTGGTAGGTCAATCTGCTTTGACTATCACCCTCAAAAACGCAATAAAAAGCAATCATTTGGCACATGCCTATCTGTTTTGCGGACCGCGTGGTGTGGGAAAAACTACTTGCGCCCGTATTTTTGCAAAAACAATAAACTGTCAAAACTTAACTTCCGAATACGAAGCTTGTAATGAGTGTGAATCGTGCGTTTCGTTCAACGATCAACGTTCCTATAATATTCACGAGTTGGATGCAGCTTCGAACAATGGTGTGGACGATATTCGTTCACTCATCGACCAGGTACGCATCCCGCCGCAAATCGGGAAATACAGCGTATATATTATTGATGAGGTGCACATGCTGTCGCAAGGTGCTTTTAATGCCTTCCTCAAAACACTTGAAGAACCACCGGCTCATGCCATTTTTATTTTGGCTACTACCGAAAAACATAAAATCATCCCCACCATACTTTCACGTTGTCAGATTTACGACTTTAACCGTATCACTGTGGCCGACACCGTGAAACATTTGCAGATGGTAGCCGAAAAAGAAGGCGTAACCGTAGATGCAAACGGTTTAAGTGTGGTAGCGCAAAAAAGCGATGGAGGAATGCGTGATGCCTTGTCCATTTTTGACCAGTTAGTAAGTTTTTGTGGAAATAACATTACCTATCAGGGCGTAATCGACAACCTGAACGTGCTTGACTACGAATACTATTTCCGTTTGGTGGAGGGCTTTTTGAAAGGTGAAGTAAGCCAATCATTACTTATTTTCAACGAAGTATTGAATAAAGGTTTTGATGCGCATCATTTCATTACCGGCTTAAGTTCGCACTTGCGCGACGTGTTGGTAAGCAAAGATCCGCAGACAATAGAATTGCTCGAAGTAGGTGCCGGAATTGGCGAACGTTACAAAACACAAGCGCTGGGTTGTACACCTGAATTTCTGTTTCAGGCACTGAAAATTGCCAACGACTGCGACATTGATTATCGACTAAGTAAAAATAAACGGCTTCTTGTAGAGCTCGCTTTAATTCGTCTGTGCCAACTGACGGATGAAAAAAAAAAATCTATAAATGACGATGAACGGCTGGCACCGATACAAAAAATATCGGTTGACGTGCCGGCTGACAACATCTCAACTCCGGTAGCAACTGCTCCCACCCCCACTCCTGCTGTTACAATTAGTCAGCCGGTAAAAGCAACTGCGGTCGCAGAACCACGTCCATCATTCCAACGTCCGGGAAGTATCTCCATCACTGCCCCAATCGTGGTGAACACAACTCAAACTTCCGAAACCGGCGAAGTAAAAGTAGAAGCCAGAGTTATCCAAAACAAACCGTTTACAGAAGACGAATTGGAAATAGCATGGCGTAGATTTGCAGATACCATACCCGAACAAACCCGACTTACAAGCTTTATTCTAAGCAATAAGCCCAACTTACTGTCGGAAAAAACCTTCGAGATAACAGTCAATAATAACTCACAAGAAAAAGAATTTAATCGCCTCAAACCAGACATTGTGGTTTTCTTGCGAAATCAACTTCAGAACTCCTCTATCTCCATGAATATAAAAATGGTGGAGGAAACCGAGAGAACACGCGGCACTTCGCCCGAAGACAGGTTTAGAATAATGACCGAACAAAATCCCGCTTTAGCCAAACTGCGTGACGGACTTAATCTGGAGATTGATTAAATAAAAATGCATAATTGGTAATGCATAATTCACAATTAAAACCACTGTATATATTAAACAAGAGCCGCCTCCAAATTGGAAGTGGCTCTTTGTTTATAAGAAATGTGGCTAATATTTCTAGTCAAAACGACGAAACACCCAAGTATTTATGTATATTTGTGCCACTAATTTATAAAATAGTAACACGATGTCGGTAACACGTTTTGGAGTTTCGCTTGAAAGCGATTTATTAGACGCGCTTGATGAGTATGTTCAGGAAAACAAATTCCCCAACAGATCGCAGGCCATCAGACACTTGATTGAGAAAAATATTGTAGAGAGCAAATGGAAATGCAACCACATAGTAGCAGGAGCCATCATTCTCAGATACGATTCTAACAAGAACGATGTCAGGAACAAACTTTCTGAAATTCAGAAAAACTATATTGATGTCATTCTTTCTGTTCAGTATTTCTATATTAACTCGGAAAAAATTCTCGAAATTATAGCAGTAAAAGGTGCTTCCTATCAATTGACGGAACTATCGGATAGTCTGATAGGTATTAAAGGCATTGAACATGGAAAATTAATTATGAGTAAAGCAGAATAACACAAAAGAAAATTCTGTATCCGTTTTTCAACTATCAATTATCAACTGTCAACTCAAAAATATGAATTCAGAAATTGCCATTTTAAGCCTTACTGCAGCATCACTGGGTTTTATGCATACGCTTTTAGGACCCGATCATTATTTACCATTCGTAGTGCTTTCCAAAGCTCGAAAATGGAGCAAGATCAAAACTATTTGGATCACGATTCTTTGTGGTATTGGGCATGTGGGGAGTTCGGTGCTTATTGGATTTATAGGAATAGCTGCTGGCGTGGCACTTTCGAAATTGGAAGCCTTTGAGTCTTTCAGAGGGAATATCGCCGGATGGCTTTTTATTGGTTTCGGATTGGCGTATGCTGTTTGGGGATTGAGACGAGCTTTGAACAATAAGCCTCATACACACGCACACTTTCATCTCAATGGTAAGAAACACGTTCACGAACATACTCACTTTGTAGATCATACACATCTTCACACCGAGGAAAAAACGGAAAGCATCGAGAAAATTGAATATAAAAATCTAACACCCTGGATATTGTTTGTCATTTTTGTCTTTGGCCCTTGCGAACCGCTTATCCCGTTACTCATGTTCCCCGCCTTACAGCACAGTGTGTGGGGTGTGATAAGTGTCACGGCTGTTTTTGGTCTTGTAACCATTGCTACTATGACCACTATCGTGCTATTAATGGCTACCGGAATAAGTTTCGTGAAATTAGAAAAATTAGAAAAATACACTCATGCATTGGCTGGAAGCGCTATCTTTTTTAGTGGAATAGCCATACAGTTCATGGGTTTATAAATCAACCTCGGGGTTCAACAATCATTCTCCAAATAATAAGTTTTCAAATAAATACATCATGGAATTACTAGATAAATACGAAAAACTAAAAACAATCATAGCCGAAACCGGCAAAGCGGCGGTGGCGTACTCTGGCGGTGTGGACAGCACCTTACTTTCTAAAGTGGCTTTCGACGTGCTGAAGGAAAATTCGATAGCCATTACACTGGTTTCGCCCATGAATGCACAATCGGAAATGAAAGATGCCGAGGACTTGGCAAAAGAAATTGGCATTACTCATTATATGATTAATGACGATGAGATTGAAGATGAAGTGCTGGCCAACCCTGTAAACAGATGCTACCACTGCAAAAAAGTGGAGTTTACACACATTTTAAACAAGGCCAAAGAAGAGAAAATTTCCATCGTTTTTGATGGTTCAAATGTGGATGATATGTCCGACTATCGTCCGGGATTACAAGCCTTATCGGAATTAAAAGTTATTAGTCCGCTGAGATTGGCCGGTTTTACAAAAAGTGATATTCGCGAACTGTCGCACGAGCTTGGATTGCGTACATGGAACAAACCGGCACTGGCCTGTCTGGGTTCACGCATTCCTTACGGCGAACGTATTACCATCGAAAAATTGACCCGAATTGATAAATCGGAAGACTATATGCGCACGCTGGGATTTATTCAGTTCCGTGTGCGGAGTCATGGAGATATTGCGCGTATTGAGGTGAGTCCCGAAGAACGTACTAAACTTTTTGATGAGAAAGTACTTGACACTATTTCCAAACAATTGAAATCATATGGTTATCAATATGTTTGTCTTGAAATGGAAGGATATATAACCGGAAGTTTAAACCGTGTAATTGAAAAGAAGTAACAGTATGACCGAAAATCAAATCCTTGAATTACTCAAAAACGTAAAAGACGGAAATCTGGAACTTGGACAAGCTGTGAATCAGCTTAAACAGCTTCCGTTCGAAGACTTGGGATACGCCAAAGTGGATCATCATCGCGAGATTCGAACCGGTTACCCTGAAGTGATTTTTTGCCCGGGAAAAACCAACGAACAAATACGTGGTATAGTGGAACGCTTGTTGGCTAAGGGTACAAATATTATGGCCAGCAGAGCTGAGAAATCGGTCTATGAAGCTATCAAAGACCTGCATCCTAACATGGAGTACTATCCCGAAGCGCGCACCATTTTTATTCAACAAAATGAAATCGCTAAAAGTAAATCGCGCATATTGGTAGTAACTGGTGGCACATCGGATATACCGGTGGCTGAAGAGGCGGTGGTCACTGCCGAAAAGTTAGGTTGCACAGTGGAGCGACTCTATGATGTAGGCGTAGCAGGTATTCACCGTTTGCTTGCCAACCTGCACCGATTGGATAGCGCACAGGTCATTATTGCGGTAGCGGGCATGGAAGGTGCTTTACCGAGCGTATTGGGTGGCCTGACCGACAAACCTGTAATCGCAGTTCCCACCAGCATTGGTTACGGTGCTAACTTTGGCGGATTGGCTGCTTTACTGGCTATGCTCAACAGTTGCGCCAGCGGAGTGTCCGTGGTAAACATCGACAATGGATTTGGCGCAGGATTTATGGCATCAACAATTATCCGACAAATAGAGTTAAATAGTAAGTAGTTGGTAGCAAATAGCAGGTAGTAAACATAATAAACACAATGGAAAAACGCATTCTATATTTCGACTGTTTCTCGGGCATAAGTGGTGACATGACAATCGGGGCATTACTGGATCTGGGCATTGACCAAGACCTATTTTTAGCCGAACTAAACAAAATACATCTCGACGAATTCGAAATCGAGATAAAAAGAGGTTTGAAAAAAGGCATATCGGGAACTGATTTTACGGTGCATCTCACGCATCAGGAACACAGTCACGAAGAACATACTCATGAGCACGAAGATGATCATAATCATCATGAACACACGCATGAGCACCATCACGATCATTCGCACGAACATGAACATACGCATGAGCATCACCACACCGAAAAACCTCATGATCATGCGCACACCCGCAACTTATCGGACATTTACAAAATAATTGATAGTAGCGATTTAAGTGAATACGTAAAAACTGCCAGTAAAAAGATTTTTCTCATTGTGGCAGAGGCAGAAGCTAAAATCCATGCAAAAACGATAGATGAAGTACATTTTCACGAAGTGGGTGCAGTGGATTCGATTGTGGATATTATCGGTGCGGCCATTTGTGTGGAAATGTTGCAAATTGATGAGATTCAATGTTCGGAGATTAACCTGGGCAGTGGTTTCGTACATTGTGAACATGGAGTTTTCCCCGTCCCCGCTCCTGCTACACTTGAAATACTAAAAGGAGTGCCTGTTTATAGCAAAAATGCAAAAAAAGAACTGACCACTCCCACCGGCGCCGCCATTCTAAAAGCACTTTGTAGTGAATTTGGAAGCCTGCCCGAGTTTGTTATTGAAAAAATAGGATACGGTCTGGGCAAACGAGACATGGAAACCCCCAACGTGCTACGAGTAATTGTAGGTAAAAAAAAAAGTCCTAGCACATTGACCATGCTGGAAACAAATATCGACAATATGAATCCGGAGATTTACTCATATTTATTTCCAAAATTACTCGACAAAAAGGCATTGGATGTCTTTGTTACGCCGATAATAATGAAAAAAAACCGGCCAGCCAATATTCTGAGCGTATTGTGCAACGAAGAAACGGTAGAACAATTAGAAGAAATTCTGTTTACTGAAACAAGTACACTGGGTATTCGAAAATACAAAGTGGAACGCGAAGAACTCGAACGAAAATTCGATAAAGTCAACACAAAATACGGTGTCGTTACAGTAAAATATGCCTTTAGAAATGGTAAACTCCTTAAGTTCACACCCGAATATGAGGACTGTCGCTTAATTGCAGAGAAAACGAACATTCCACTTATTCAAATCATCAATGAGATAAGAGCGGATGTAGAAAATTCAAAGAACTAGATACAACAAGAGCTGCCTCGGTAAGAAGCAGCTCTTGTTTATTATTGTTACGTAGAGACGCAATGCCTTGAGTCTTTACAATATTATTCTACAATTTTCTTCATAGCAGTCATAGCAGCACGAAGTTCCGCACCACATACTTCGACTGAGTGATTACGAATAGCGGCATTTACTTTTACCAATTCGAAGTTGTCAACACGACCATTGCTGGTAGCATTAAAGTTTTTACCAATAATGTTAGTATCCACTTTCTTCATAAAGTCAGCCAAAAGCGGTTTACATGCGTGATCGAACAAATAACAACCGTACTCTGCAGTATCAGAAATTACGCGGTTCATTTCATACAATTTCTTGCGGGCAATAGTATTTGCAATAAGTGGAGTTTCGTGTAATGACTCGTAGTAAGCCGATTCGTTTTTGATAGCCGAGCAAGTCATCGATTCGTAAGCCGACTCAACACCTGCTTTTACAAAAGCAACCATCAAAGTAGCATTGTCGAAGTATTCTTGTTCTGAAATCTCAACTGCTCCGGCTGGAGTTTTTTCGAATTCAGTTTCGCCTGTAGCAGCACGCCAAGCTAATAGGTTTTTGTCGCCTGCAGCCCAGTCTTCCATCATGATGCGTGAGAATTCACCCGACAAAATATCATCCATGTGTTTCAGGAACAAAGGACGCATAATGTCTTTCAATTCCTCAGCCAATTTGAAAGCTTCCACTTTAGCTGGGTTAGACAAACGATCCATCATGTGAGTGATACCGCCAATTTTCAATGCTTCGGTGATTACTTCCCAACCGTATTGAACCAATTTAGAAGCATAGCCTTTGTCAATTCCTTTTTCAACCATTTTGTTGAAAGAAAGAATAGAACCAGTTTGCAACAAACCGCAAAGAATAGTTTGCTCACCCATCAAATCTGATTTTACTTCAGCTACGAATGAAGAAAGCAAAACACCTGCTTTGTGACCGCCTGTACCAACGCAATACGCTTTGGCAATTTCCAGTCCATCACCATTAGGATTGTTGTCAGCATGCACTGCAATAAGTGTAGGAACACCAAAACCACGAAGGTATTCAGCACGAACTTCAGAAGCCGGTGATTTTGGAGCAATCATTACTACTGTAAGGTCTTTGCGGATTTGTGTACCTTCTTCCACGATATTGAAACCGTGAGAATAAGACAAAGTAGCACCTTTTTTCATCAATGGCACCACAGCGTTAACAACAGAAGTATGTTGTTTGTCCGGAGCCAAATTTGAAACTAAATCGGCAGTAGGAATCAATTCTTCAAAAGTACCCACAACAAAACCATTCTCAGTCGCATTTACAAAAGATGCTCTTTTGTTATCAATAGCTTCCTGACGCAAGGCGTAAGAAACGTCCAAACCACTGTCGCGCATGTTTTGACCTTGAGCCAATCCTTGTGCACCACAACCGATAATCACGATTTTCTTGCCAATCAATTTTTTGACACCATCAGCGAATTCGCTGTTTTGCATAAAATCACATTTTCCTAGTTCCTGAACTTTCAGACGGTGAGGAAGTGAGTTAAAATAATTTGCCATTTTTTCTAATTTTAAAGCTCTATATAAGCACACGCTTATGTTTAAGCATTACCAATTTGGTTTATATTTGTTTTATTTATTTTTAATTTTCAATACATATTAATTCCTCCCCTTGGGGAGGTTGGGTGGGGCTTCAGAACACAACTCTTGCCCTACAGGCAATTTTATCATCTTTCCGAATTTCGAAGCGAAAATCCCCGGGTTCAACTTCCGACCGTATAATATCAACATAATCGTCGAACATCATTTCGGTCATATAATTTATCTCAAAACGTTTCACCTGATATTTACGGTAATTATTCAATGTAAAACAATCGCTAATCCATTGGATGTATCGAATGCTATTTACATGACCATTAATGTCGATATCGCTGTATTTCGCTTTAAATCCGTCATATTCCTCGCCATCAACTGCCTGAAGCTTGATGGGTTTATCAATTAAACCCGGTTCACCCGAAGCAAAATCGTGAATACCATCCAGGGTTTGTAAGTCTTTTGCACGACGGGTTGTCATATCAAAAAACACCCAGACAGAACATGCATTTCCGATTATTTCGTTTTTCTCATCACGAATACAGAAATTACGCGTTGTATTGGCTCGTCCAACTTCCTCCACCCAAGTCTCCACTTGAATAGTTTCGTATTGCTCCGGAAAACGAGTCATTTCAATCGCCATGCGCGAAAGTACCCATGAGCATTCCATTTCATTCAGACGACGTAGTCCAAAACCATTGTCATCCGCATTAAATTGAGCAGTGGTAAGCAAAATATCGCCCAGAGATGCCATTGTAGCCCGGAACTGAAAATCGACGAATTGAGGTTGAATTTTAAACGAATAAGCTTTCTTTAGTGACATATCCACCGATTATAAACTTCCGTATTTTGCCTGAATACCTTCAAGCATATCGCTCAATCGTTCCACTTTTGACTTAGTAATAGCCACTCTACCCGAACGAATAAATTGCAAAACACCAACTGTTTCGCTTAATTCATCAAATAGGTGTTGAGTTTCATCATAGTGTCCGGCCTTTTGCAGAACCACAAAATCGCTGTTCATCTCCAAAATTCGGATATGATATCTACGGATTAAATCTTCAACAGATCCTTTTTCCAACAACTTGTCAGTTGCCACTTTATACAAGGCAATTTCCTGAAATACCAAATCTTCATCGGTATTGTAATATGCTTTCAAAATATCAATTCGTTTATCAATCTGTTTCACCACTTTAGAAACAACATCTTCTGTGGCAAAAAGCGTAATCGTAAACTTATGAATACCTTTAATGGCTGAAGGAGAAACAGAAAGTGTTTCTATATTGATAGCGCGGCGGGTAAAGATAATAGTTATCTGCCCCAATAAACCCACTGTATTTTCCGAAAAAACGGTAATCGTATATAATTTAGTTTCCATGATTTTAGTCTCCCAATAAAATATTAGTAACACATGCGCCAGCAGGAATCATAGGAAATACCATGCCTTTCTTCTCAACATTTACAACCAACAAATAAGGCTTATCGTCTTTCAACATATCTGCAATGGCCGCATCCAGTTCCTCGCGTTTGTGAACCTCCGTTCCGTCAATCCGATATGCTTTTGCAATAGCAATAAAGTCAGGATTTAGCATCTCCGTAAATGAATATCTCTCTTCAAAAAACATTTCCTGCCATTGGCGTACCATTCCAAGGAAATGATTGTTCAAAATAATCATTTTCACACCAATTTGTTCCTGCATAATAGTACCCAATTCCTGAATAGTCATTTGGAAACCACCATCACCGCTAAACATACAAACCGTACGATCGGGAGCACCCATTTTAGCACCCATGGCAGCCGGAATACCAAACCCCATAGTACCTAAACCACCAGAAGTTACCAAACTGCGGGTTTGAGAGTAGTTGAAATAACGGGCAGCCATCATTTGGTTCTGACCTACGTCGGTTACCAAAACGGCTTTATTGTCCGTAGCTTCAGATATTTTATGAATTACCTCACCCATCGTCATTTCACCCGATTCAGGATAAACTTCGCGTTGAATTACTTTATCGTACTCAAGTTTCACATATTCTTCAAACGAAGCAATCCATTCGGTATGTTTCGCTTCATTCAATTTAGCGGTCAATGCAGGCAAAGTATCTTTAGCCGAACCCAATACAGGTGCATCAGGAATAACGTTCTTACCAATTTCAGCTGGGTCAATATCTAAATGTATAATTTTAGCCTGCTTAGCATAGGTTTTCAAGTCACCGGTTACGCGATCATCAAAACGCATACCGATAGCAATCAACACATCGCATTCGTTGGTTTTCATGTTTGGAGCCACGTTTCCGTGCATTCCCAAAAAGCCTTTATTCAATGGAAAATCAGTTGACATGGCCGACGCACCAAGCAAAGTCCAGGCAGCAGGGATATTTCCTTTTTCCAAAAATGCTTTCAATTCCTCTTCTGCATTTGCTAACACTACACCCTGTCCAACCAATGCAAACGGTTTTTTAGCTCCGTTTATCAATGCCACAGCAGCATCTATCTGAGAAGGTTGAACTTCCGGAATAGGCAAATAACTGCGAATGAAAGTACATGGTTTATAGTCAAATTCCACTTCCTGAACTTGAGCACTCTTTGCAAAATCGAGTACTACAGGCCCTGGACGACCACTGCGTGCTATGTAAAACGCACGAGCCACGGCCCAGGCGATATCTTCTGCACGACGAATCTGGTATGCCCATTTGGTAATTGGTTGCGTGATACCAACAACGTCAATTTCCTGAAAAGCATCGGTTCCTAACAAAGGAGCAGCAACCTGACCGGTAATAACCACCATCGGTGTACTATCCAACATAGCGTCTCCAATTCCGGTAATGGTATTGGTAGCTGCCGGTCCCGAAGTAACCAAACAAACGCCCACCTTTCCCGAAACACGCGCATAACCTTGCGCAGCATGTGTTGCACCTTGTTCGTGGCGGGTAAGAATATGATTTATATGTTTATCGTAATCATAAAGCGCATCGAAAACAGGCATAATTGCACCACCCGGATAACCGAAGATAGTATCTACGCCTTCTTGTACGAGCGACAGCATAAATGCATGAGCTCCTGTTATTTTTTTGTTTTCCATAATATAATGACCCCTAAATCCCCTGAAGGGGACTTAAAAGTGAATTAATAAAGTTATTCACAAATCACAAAATTCTTAAAATACAAACCCCTAACAATAAGCCCCTTTAGGGGTTTGGGGTCAATCTATCATCCTTACTGCACCTTTGTCAGCCGAACTAACCATACTTGCATATGCTCGTAACGCTTTGGAAACAATACGGTTCCTATCTTTTGGTTTAAATGCATCCTTGCCACGTGCTTCTTCAGCCTGACGACGTTGCAATAAAACCTCCTCGCTCACTTTTACATTTATCGAACGGTTTGGAATATCTATTTCAATAATATCACCATCTTCAATCAATCCGATATTGCCACCTGAAGCAGCTTCGGGCGAAACGTGACCTATTGATAATCCTGAAGTTCCTCCTGAAAAGCGACCATCAGTAATCAAAGCACATTCAGTTCCAAGATGCTTGGATTTAATATAAGAGGTAGGATAAAGCATTTCCTGCATTCCAGGGCCACCTTTTGGTCCTTCGTACGTAATTACCACCACATCGCCCGATACCACTTTTCCACTCAGGATAGCCGTACAAGCAGTATCTTGTGACGTAAACACTTTAGCGGGTCCGGTAAATTTCCAAATGCTTTCATCCACACCGGCGGTCTTAATAACGCATCCATCCTGTGCAATGTTCCCTTTAAGAATTCCAAGTCCACCATCTTTTGTGTAGGCATATTCCACACTACGAATACAGCCATTGACTCGGTCGCCATCTAATTCCGGATATTGCTCATTTTGTGAACCCATCACCAAATTAAAACGATGTGCTGGAGCACTTTTATATTTATTGATAGCCTCTTCAGTAACTGTTGAAGCTGTAATATCAAATTGTTGAATGGCTTCGCCCAATGTCAATCCGTCAACGCGATATACAGATGTGTCCAGCAAACCACCCTTACTCAATTCAGTAAGAATACCTAAAATTCCACCGGCACGATTCACGTCCTGAATATGGTATTTCGGAGAATTAGGAGCCACTTTGCATAAACACGGAGTTATACGAGAAAGTTTATCCATGTCGTCCATTGTCAATTCTACTTCAGCTTCGTGAGCAATCGCCAAAATGTGCAAAACAGTATTTGTCGATCCACCCATGGCAATATCCAGGGTCATAGCATTAAGAAATGCTTCGCGGGTAGCGATACTGCGTGGTAAAACGGTTGCATCGCCTTCGAAGTAGTATTTATGAGCATTATCAACAATCAGTTTGGCTGCGTCAATAAAAAGTTGCGTGCGGTTAGCATGAGTAGCAACAATAGTTCCATTGCCCGGTAACGCCAAACCTATGGCTTCGTTCAAACAGTTCATTGAATTGGCAGTAAACATTCCCGAACACGACCCACAAGTAGGACAAGCAGCATTTTCTACTTTCTTTACTTGTTCGTCCGACACATTCTCGTCAGCCGCCTGAACCATAGCGTCGATCAAATCAAGATGTTTCCCATCTAATTCACCGGCCTCCATAGGCCCACCCGAAACAAAAACAGTAGGAATATTCAGTCGCATGGCAGCCATAAGCATACCCGGCGTAATTTTATCGCAATTACTGATACAAATCATGGCATCAGCTTTGTGAGCATTCACCATATATTCCACACTATCGGCAATCAAATCGCGCGATGGCAAAGAATACAGCATTCCGTCATGTCCCATTGCTATACCATCATCAATAGCAATAGTATTAAATTCAGCAGCAAAACATCCAAGCTTTTCAACTTCGGCTTTTACTTTCTGACCAATTTCATGTAAATGAACGTGACCCGGAACAAATTGAGTAAATGAATTGACAATAGCAATAATTGGTTTTCCCATTTGCTTATCCGTCATTCCGTTGGCACGCCAAAGTGAGCGGGCACCAGCCATTCTACGCCCACCGGTACTGGTTAAACTACGTAAATCTATTTTCATAACCCCAAACCCCTAAAGGGGATTTTTTATTAGTTAGTATTATTGTTTTATTTGCCTATCCCCCTTTAGGGGTTAGGGGTATTAAAAAAACCTTTCTCCGTTATGGTGAGAAAGGTTTTCTGTATATTCACATACATTTATAATAACACAGTCCTCCTCACCTCTGATTTTGCACCAAAAGCACCACGACGAGTACGAGAATAGTATAAATGCGTTGAAAAGTCATATATTGTTTCTTATTTCGGCTGCAAAGATAAGGCAAGAAATCGAATCGACAAATAGTTTGGAAGAAAAAAATGTGATATTTATTCGATTTGATAGATTTAAGGCATAAAAAATAGAGAAAAAACATATTTGAATACTAAATGAGCAATTTCTATTAGAAAGCGTTATAAGGAAACATGTTTCAATTACAACTTGATTAAGGAAATATGTCGAAACAGAAATTAAACACGAATATGAGTTTGTCACTTTATTAAATAAAGTATATTTCATTGAAAGATATGCAAGCCAAAATAGGTAAAGAGACGGAATTTGTATTATTTTTGCAAGCAATTAGATTCAAACCATGACAGAAAGAACATACAAGTATCTTAACAATATAGATTCACCCATTGATTTAAAAGCCATTGACAGAAATGATCTTATCAGTGTTTGTGCAGAATTAAGGCAATTTATCATCGATGAAGTTTCGCAAAATCCCGGACATTTAGGATCTAACCTTGGAGTTGTGGAACTCACAGTGGCGCTTCACTATGTTTTTAATGCACCCTACGACCGCTTGGTTTGGGATGTGGGTCATCAGGCTTATGGCCATAAAATTCTTACCGGCAGACGCGAAAAATTCCATACAAACAGATTATTTAAAGGTTTATGCGGTTTTCCAACCCCAAAAGAGAGTGAATACGACGCTTTTGGAGTTGGTCATTCGTCCACGGCTATTTCGGCTGCACTGGGCATGTCGGTGGCCTCCTTGTTAAAGGATGAAAAAAACCGCAATGTAGTGGCCATAATTGGCGATGGGGCTATGACCGGTGGGTTGGCTTTTGAGGGGCTGAACAATGCTTCAATGGACGAAAACAACCTCTTGATCATTCTCAACGATAATCAAATGGCTATTGATCCTATTCATGGTGGTTTTACACAATATCTGGTAGATATAACAACTTCGCAAGCTTACAACAAGTTACGCTTCAATGCTTATCGCGTTCTAAAAAAACTAAACATCATTTCGGATGTAAATAAGAAGCGAATCATTCAATTCAACAACAGCGTAAAAGCTACACTCACAAATCAAAACAATATATTCGAAGGTCTCAACATTCGCTATTTTGGGCCTGTGGACGGACATGATGTGGACGGATTGGTGAGAATACTTTGCGACATAAAAGATTTCAAAGGTCCTAAAGTATTGCATTGCATCACCCAAAAAGGCAAAGGATACGAACCTGCTGAGAACTCTGTAACCGAGTGGCATGCACCCGGAAAGTTTGATGTAGAAACAGGCGAGCGAAAAACAGCCAAAATCACGGTTCCTACTCCTCCACTTTTTCAGGATGTATTTGGCGAAACCCTCTTGGAACTGGCAAAAGCAAACGATAAAATCGTTGCGATTACTCCGGCAATGCCATCGGGTTGCTGCATGAACATTATGCAACGTGAAATTCCGAATCGTGTTTTCGACGTAGGAATTGCCGAAGGACACGCAGTGACGTTCTCGGCCGGATTGGCCATTGAAGGTCTGATGCCGTTTTGCAATATTTACTCGTCGTTTATGCAACGGGCATACGACAATGTGATTCATGATGTGGCTTTACAGGAACTGAATGTAGTGATGTGTCTGGATAGAGCCGGTATTGTTGGTGCCGATGGAGCCACACATCACGGTATCTTCGACTTATCGTATATGCGCTGCATTCCCAATCTGACCATTTCCGCTCCCCGCAACGAGGTGGAATTACGCCATTTAATGTTTACTGCTCAACAGCCCAACATGGGTCCGTTCGTCATTCGTTATCCGCGTGGCAAAGGATCTGTAATTGATTGGAAAGTACCGATGAAAGTACTACCGGTAGGAAAAGGCGAACAACTGAAAGAAGGAGACGATATGGCTGTCCTCACTATCGGATCAATGGCACACAGCGCACAGCAAGCAATAGAAAAGGTGGAAAAAGAGAAGAATATTTCCATCGCCCACTACGATTTACGCTTTCTGAAACCGCTCGATGAAACAATGCTACACGAGATTGCTAAAAAATTCAAGCAAATCGTAACTATCGAAGACGGCGTGATTCAGGGAGGATTTGGATCGGCAGTATTGGAATTTATGTCGGACAACGGATACAACATTCGGGTAAAACGCCTGGGCATCCCCAATACCTTTGTGGAACATGGCACTCCGGAAGAACTGTACAATATGTTAGGTCTGGATGCTGATGGAATTACAGCAAGTATCAAGGATTTAATCTAAATTAGTTTCTTTATTTTTCCTTATTATAAATACAATAACTCATCATAGTTAAGCCATAGAGAATGCTCTATGGCTTTTTTTATTCTATTTATTTAAAACAAATCAGAAAAAGCTTGTTAATGTGAACTTTTTTTATAATCTTTGCATCTAATTAACATCACATAAATCTATTTAGCTGACCGAAAAGACACAAAATCAGTCGGCTAAATTTGATCATATTATAATTTTACTATTTATCAATTACCCAATGTTTACACCTGTATTAAATATCTGTTCACCTTCAAAACCTAATAATGACAGTATATGCAACCTCAAAAACCTATCACGAAAAGACCCATTCTAATTGTAGCCATTGTAGTCTCAACCATGTTATTGGTCTTTTTTACCATCTCATTTACCGAAACGCGAAAAATAAACGACTGCCTCGCTGCAGGAGGAATATGGAACAGTAATTCTCAACGCTGCGACTGTATTTCGAGAGAAAGGAAACCAACTACAAATTCCAGCAGTCACAAAGAGTATAAAACAAAAAGCGGAAAGATAATCTGCATTACCGAAACACATCCCATTGGCGAGAATCTAAGCACTGTAAAAATAAGCTCTGAGTGTTTACATCTCAATACACCCATTGTACTGCGAGACATTAATCCGATAGAGAAAGTTATCGTAACCGACCTCAACAAAGACGGCTACGACGAAATTTACATCACCACACGAAGCATTGACACCAACTCGTTTAGTGAATTATTTGGGTTTGCCTCCGATAAGGACAAAGGCCTGACTCAAATCAATTTAAAAAACGGCAGAAGAGATTGCAAAAAAGCCGGAATATTCGACGGTTGTATGGGACGCGAAATCTATAAGTTTGAACAAGACGCCATCATTCTCGAATTTCCCATCTACTCAGAAAAGAATAACGATATAAAACCAACCGGTGCAACCCGGGTGATAACCTACGCGCTAAACTCCGACAAATCGGGCTATAATCTGGAAGTCACAAAAGCCAGCATTAAAAACTGAAAGGAGAATTTACACCTCTTTTTTCATTAAATGCCTTTATATAATTAACTATGCAAAAATAACAACATCCCCTCCCCCATTGAACAAACCTTGGTCACAAAGCGTTTCACACCAACAAAAGCCAAGAAGGCATAGCAAAACCAAGAGACAATATGATTTTTAAAAGATATACACCGGACCTGGAAATAACGAACTACAAATTTGGTGTACGCCCCGATGTAACTATCCCCGATAGGGAATTTTATAAGATGCTGGGCGAAGAAGGAATTAGAAAATTAGTGACCCGCCACTATGAGTTATTACGGGTAAGCGAAATCAGTCATTTGTTTCCGAAAGACGATGAGCTCTTTAAAATTGGAATGAATAACTCAGCCGATTTTATGGTGCAGATATGTGGAGGTCCTGATTATTATAATCAACATCGCGGACGCCCCATGCTCGTCAACCGTCATGCCGGTTCACACATTACCCCCGAAGGTCGTTTGGTGTGGCTCAATTGCTACAAACAAGCATTGGCAGAACTTACCATCCCCCGTCCCCTGATTGTTTCGTTTTGGAATTATCTGAATGTGTTTTCGAGTTGGATGGTCAATGCACCCGAATAAACCGACTTCAATTACAAAATACCAAGCAGTTCCTGCGCATTCTTCAAAGCTGCGTCTGTAATATTTTTCCCGCTAAGCATTTGTGCCAATTCATTCACACGTTCATTATCGCTCAGGCGTTCGATGTGCGTTTGCGTTTGTGCGCCGCTATCGTCTTTATACACTCGGTAATGCTGTGCTCCTTTTGCGGCAATTTGCGGCAGGTGCGTAATGGTAATTACCTGCATATCGGCACTCATCGACTGCATAATATCGCCCATTCGGTGGGCTATTTCACCCGAAACACCCGTATCTATTTCATCGAAAATAATGGTAGGCAAATCAGCTTTATGTGCCACCAACGATTTTATCGAAAGCATTAAACGCGACACTTCACCACCCGAAGCAATCTGCGTTACGGGCTGAACCGGACGGTTTTTATTGGCCGAGAAAAGAAACTGCACTTCATCGTTTCCTTGTTCGGCATACTCAGCCAAGGGTAAAATAGCAACTTCAAACTGAATATTGGGCATTCCCAGCTTGGTTAGTTGTTCTACCAGGTACTTTTCTATCGGTTTACAGGCCTTCTTACGACTGTCGGTCAGCAATTGAGCACTAGCCTTCACGGCAGCATGCGCAGCGCTTAGTTTCGTCTTCAGCGCTTCTATCTCCTCGTCAAACGAATCGATACGTTGCAACTGCGCGCCAAAACCATCACGCAACTCTATCAGCTCGGCAACCGAAATCACTTTGTATTTCTTTTGCAGGGTAAAAAGCTCACTCAATCTATTTTCCACCCATTCCAAACGTACCGGATCAAACTCCAGTCGTTCTTCGAACGTATTCATCTCAACAGTAATATCTTTTATCTCGATAAATGCAGATTGTAACCGATCATACCAATCATTTCCATCAGGAACAAAACTTTTTACGCGCGCAAGAGCTGCTATCGCGTCTTTAAGCATGGGCAACGAAGTGTGCTCCTCGTCCAACAATTGATGCGCCTTTACCAATTCCATTTTTATCTCTTCGGCATGGCTCAACGTTTCTTGTTCCAATTCCAAATCTGCTTGTTCATTCTCCAACAACTGAGCGTCCGTCAATTGTTGAAACTGAAACTGCACATAGTCCAAATCGGCTCCTTGCTTTTCAGCCATCTTCTGCAATTGCTTTAATTCCAACTGCACATTTTTCCAATCGGCAAAACGAGTGTGATATTGAGTCAAAAGTGTTGCGTTTTCGGCAATAGTATCTACCACTTCCAATTGATAAACATCATTAGACAGTAATAAATTCTCATGCTGCGAATGAATATCCAGCAGACGGTTGCTCAAATCGCGAATCACATTCAACGACACCGGCGTATCATTTATAAATGCCCGCGACTTGCCACTGTTGGTAAGTTCACGACGAATAGTGCATTCCTTGCCTGCATTATCCAAATCGTTCTGGCTGAAAAAGCTATCCAAATGTTTGTAATTCGAAATATCAAACTCAGCCTCAATCACACACTTCTCTGCATCAATTTTAATTGATTTACTATCGGCCCGTTGACCCAAAATAAGCGAAAGAGCACCTAAAATAATCGATTTCCCCGCTCCGGTTTCGCCGGTTAGCACCGAGAAACCTGCTTCGAAATCGATACTTAATTCAGAAATTAAAGCGTAATTAGAAATATAAAGCGATTTGAGCATATTCGAATCAGTGAGTTGAATGTAATAATTTCGAAACTAAAATAGTAAAATCCGGCTCTTTCTATTTCAAGATTTTTTCATATCTCGAAGCCTGCGACGGATTAATATCCGATAGTATTTCTACAGCATCGGCCTTTTCCTTTTGAGTGCCTTTACTAAAGATATTGATCAGCTCATCGCTCTTCGCATCCATAAAGCTTGAAATAATGATAGCAGAAGGTCTTGCCCGGTTTGCTTCACGAATCAAAGGTAATCCTTCAGCTATTTTACCGCGTGCATTAATTGCATTGCTGGTCATATCATCTAAGCCTAACCGATGATATTCATAAATATATTCTCTAAACTTTTTAAAAGCTTCATCGGTCAGATTATTAACCAGAGCATAACGATTCTTTGGACTCTCAAACGCTTTCCAACCCTTTAGATCAGCTCCCTGAGCTGAATTAACAATACTCTCAGCGGCGAGAAAATAAGGTGTTCCACCCAGGCGGGAATATGAATCCATATCGTAACCAATAATGATATAGGCGTAATACGCCAAAACAGCTGTGAGATTGGAAGTGATGGTATTTTGGTTCATTTCCAACTGGTCAAATTCCTTATAATTAAACGTAAAGCTATTATCCTTGAAGTTAAACAACGTACTGTAATAGTTCGAATTGAAAACCGGACGACGCGATTGAACCTGAATTTCGGCTGTAAAAACATCGTCATCCATTTTCTTCACAATGATATTCATCGTGCATTCAATTCGTTCGCTATTAGCATAGGTCAACTCCGTCCACTTCCGGTTATTCACAAACTCGGAAATCGATTTTTTAAGCGTCACAAAAACAGACTTGTTCGAACCTTCAACCTGATCGGAATTTAGATTGATACTGCAATTCAATTCTTGAGCCTGACCATAACTGATAGTCAGTAAAAAGCTCAACACCATCAACAATTGTTTCATTTCAGTTTAGATTAATTCTTTAGGTAAGGAGTAGACGGACAAATTAGTTATCGTTTTTCTGGAAATTAATTATTTCAGTTACAATATCATCAGCCACAGCAGCTTTACTTTTCAAATCGAATGGTATTTTAGTTCCTGAGCGATGCAGAATACAAATTTTATTAGTATCGTATCCAAAACCGGCTTGTTCGTCATTCAGGGAATTCAACACTATAAAATCAAGATTTTTACGTTCCATTTTTTGAAGTGCGTTGGCTTCTTCGTTGTTTGTCTCAAGTGCAAAACCTACCAGAAACTGGCTTCCCATCTTCATTTGTCCAACAGCAGCAGCAATATCCTGAGTTGGTTTTAATTCCAACTGAAGATTTTCTTTTTCTCGTTTCACTTTAACATCGGCAACAGTCACCGGTGTAAAATCTGCCACAGCAGCACATAAAATAGCACCATCGCAACCATAGAAACGATCCATAACTGCATTGTACATTTCATTTGCCGACTCTACATCGATTCGTTCTATATTGGGATGAATAGTTTTGAGCTGAACTGGCCCGGCAATCAGGCATACATCAGCACCATGCTTGGCACAGGATTCGGCCAGTGCAAAACCCATTTTGCCAGTCGAATAATTGCCTACAAAACGTACCGGATCAATTTTCTCGTAAGTCGGACCGGCAGTAATCAATATCTTTCTCCCAAGCAGTCCTTTTGATGTAAAATAATCATCCATATAGCCCACAATCTTGTCAGGCTCTTCCATTCTACCCTTTCCATCTAATCCACTGGCCAATTCTCCACTTGCAGGCTCAATAACCTTGTTGCCAATAGCTGTTAATGCTTCCATATTACGTTGCATAGTGGGATGGGCAAACATATCCAGGTCCATAGCAGGAGCTACAAAAACCGGACATTTAGCCGAAAGATAGGTAGTTAATAATAAATTATCCGCAACACCTGTAGCCATTTTAGCAATTGTATTTGCAGTGGCAGGTGCAATCAGATAGGCATCGGCCCACAGCCCTAAATCAACATGACTGTTCCAGTTACCATTTGTAGGGTCAAAAAAATCGACTAAAATAGGGTTCTTTGCCAATGTTGCCAGTGTAAGCGGAGTGATAAACTCCTTTGCCAGCGAGGTCATTATTACTTTCACCTCAGCTCCTTCTTTCACTAACAAACGAATGAGTTGAGCCGATTTATAAGCAGCAATACTGCCTGTAACTCCTACTATTATTTTTTTACCTTTTAATGCCATAGTGCTTTTCAATTATAAATAATGATTTTAAAATACAGGAATATTATTCTTGCATTTGAATCTATAGTTTACAAAAATACAAAAATGAATTGAACTTATCACAAACAAAAAAAGATAAAAGAGTAGAGTGACAGGCACAATATTCTTTTATCTAAATGGAGTTTGATTGAAACAGCTGACTATTTCAATTTATCTTTAAGCGGATTACGGTGGTAAACTTTGTCTTCCAAAAATTCTTGAGTAGCTACTAAAACTGCTTTTGGAAGCTTTTCGTAGTAACGCGAAATTTCAATTTGTTCTCTGTTTTCGAAAACCTCTTCGATATTTTCATTGAATGAAGCAAACTCTTGCAATTTTTTGTCAAGTTCTGCTTTTGTTTCAACACTAATTTGATTAGCGCGTTTTCCAATAACTTTTACCGTTTCATACACATTTCCGATACTTTCACTCATTGTGCTCATGTCACGAGAAATCGTGTTCGTTGGCGCATTTACTTTTTTATAGTCCATAATACTTTGTAATTAATAATCTGTCATTAATAATTAAATTTTCAGAACATTTGACTGGCATCTAAATACAATTAAACGACCAACTTTGTTCAAATTCTTACTAATTTTAATCTTTAGCTATTTTTTTCGATTCGTTGAATATCTTATCAGCCTGTTTTTTAGACTTTCCTTGCGGGAACTCGTTGATATAATTATAATATTCATCTATTGTATTTCTGTAACGTTCAACTTTCTTTTCTTCAATACTTTGAGTAGCAAGTTGGTATTTCGACTCCAAAATCAGCATTGACAATTCTTCGCGGTGTATTGTCGAAGGGAAATTTTTCAATGCATTCTGAGCGGTAATGACACACGATTCGTAATTATTTCCTAAATAATTACCAAGATTGAAGTATAATTTTGCATTCAAATACGCTTTGTACGCCAATTTATTATTCATTTCTTCCAACAATTTATTGGCATCGGCAACGCGTTCACTTTCGGGATAAAGTTCCAGGAACTCTTGAAAAGCAGCAACTGCATGATAAGTTGCAGCTTGATCAAGTCGGGCATCGGGCGAATCCTGATAATAGCAGAATCCAATCATATATTTTGACTCGATAGCAAATTTACCTTTCGGATATGTTTTAATATACGTTTTGTAGTACTCGCTTGCAGTAAAATAGTCTTTCTGACCGATATACGATCTTGCCATGTAATTAAGTACCGTTTCTGACCGATCGGTTCCTTTGTAATAACTTGACACGGCATCAAACAAAGTCGAAGCACGAACAAAATCTTTTTTATCGAAATACTGAACAGCTCTGTTATACTTTAACTCTGCGTCGTTCGATTTAAGCAATTTTTGATAATCGCCACACGACACAAAAGCTAACACTGCTACTAAAAGAAATAATTGAAGCTTTTTCATATAATAATTTGGTGTGCAAAAGTAGTTGTTTTTTCAGGAATAAAAAAATATAAGCTTTCAATTTAACAAAAGTAGAGAATTCAATCAATTAATAATGAATTATGAACAAATTCAAGCTAAAAGGTTAATAAGATTTAGCATTCCTTCATAAAACAGAAGTCCCAAAAGTCAAAGCTTTATATTTTACTTTGCAAGATATTTTTTGAATCCTTCGGAATAGACAATCTGGTTTTTACCATTTTTATCCACATAAATCAAATAACACTCCATTCCGGGAATACTTTTGCATACTTTCAAACAACTATCTACTCCCAGCACCATAAAAGGTGTGTCGTAGGCATCGGCCATAATTGCAGTTGGAGCCACAATAGTCACGCTCAATAAGTTGCTATTAGCCGGATAGCCGGTATGCGGATTGATGATATGCGAGTATTTTTTGCCATCCTTGATATAAAACTTTCGGTAATCACCGGCCGTGGTGACAGCGCAATCGGTAATCGAGAGGATAGTTTGTAGCTCTTCGTTCATACTTGTTGAATCATCAATGGCTTTGTCAATCCCAATTTTCCACTTTTCACCCTTGGCATTCAATCCCTTACAAGCTACTTCACCACCAATTTCAATCATATAGTTTTTGCAACCATTGTCGCTCAACAGTTTGGCTATAACATCCACCGAATAACCCTGTGCAATAGAATTAGCATCAATCAAAATTCGCGGATCGTCTTTTATGACTTTATGATTTTCAATACGAACCTTTTTGTAGCCCACGTAAGGAAGAAACTCCGATACTTTTGGTAATTTGCTATGGTCGTTGTTTCCAAATGCAAATCCCCAGGCCTTAACCAATGGTCCTACAGTGATATCCAATGCACCATCCGTTCGCGCTGCAGCTTCCTGCGCAGCGTAAAATATGGTTTCAAAATCCAAATCGGTTTTTACGGTTGGGTCATTATTATTAATCCTCGAAATAATAGAATTAGGATTATACGTTGATAGCGACATTTCAAACTGTTGCAATCGCTCTTCAATCTTAGCTTTCAGGTCACGTCCATCGGGTTGTTGGTAGGTAGCTGAATAAGTAGTTCCCTGCGTCTGACCTTCATTATGAATGTACTCAACGGCCTTTACAGCTGCAACTTCTGACTTATTCACTAAATAATAACCAACTATTGCTACCAAACAAACAAAAACAACAAGTAACGAAATTAATCCGGTCTTTTTCATTTCAACAAATTCTCTGAATTAAATCTCAAAAAGCAATCTCTTGCCTCTGACAGTTTCGTCAAACTTACCGTCATCATATACAGCCTGCCCATTCACCCAAGTTTTCAACACCTTAGCATCAAAAGTAGTACCCTCAAAAGGAGACCAACCACATTTGTAAAGTATATTTTCAGTACTTACAGTCCAGGCATCATTAGGATTCACGAGCACTAAGTCGGCATAAAACCCGGGACGAATAAATCCACGATTTTCAATTCGAAATAAATCGGCAGGTGCGTGACACATTTTTTCCACCACCTTTTCGAGCGTAAATGCACCTTGCTTTACCAATTGCAACATAGCCACAAGCGAATGCTGAACCAACGGTCCACCCGAAGCAGCAGTTAAGCATGAACCTTCTTTCTCAGAAAGTAAATGAGGTGCATGGTCAGTAGCAACAACATCTATCTTGTTCGAATTGACAGCATCGATTAGCGCTAAGCGATCTACTTCCGATTTAATAGCAGGATTCCATTTAATACGGTTACCATATTTTACATAATCGGCATCCGAAAACCACAAATGGTGCACACATACTTCGGCAGTGATTCGTTTCTCTCTCAATGGTTTGTCTGAGGAAAACAAAGACATTTCCAAAGCTGAAGACAAGTGAAAAACATGCAAGCGCGAATTATATTTTTTGGCCAATTCCACAGCGAAAGCTGAAGATTTGTAACATGCCTCGGCATTGCGAATCAGCGGATGATACTTAACAGGAATATCGTCTCCTAAAAGTTCTTTGTAATGTTGAATATTGTGCTGAATAGTTGCCTCATCTTCGCAGTGCGTGACAATCAGCAAAGGAATTTCCGAAAAAACACGATTCAGCGTATTGGTATTGTCCACCAACATGTTTCCGGTTGAAGAGCCCATAAACATTTTCAAACCGGCCACATTCCGCGGATTTACCTTTTTCAGCTCGTCCAGATTATCGTTGGTAACTCCCATCAAAAAGGAATAGTTAGCCATCGATTTTTCGGCTGCCAGCGTATATTTTTGTTCTAAAATATCCACAGTTGTAGCCTGAGGTTTTGTATTGGGCATTTCAAAGTACGAAGTTATTCCGCCGGCTACAGCAGCCTTACTTTCGGTATAGATATCGCCTTTGTGCGTCAGTCCCGGATCACGAAAATGAACCTGATCGTCGATGAGACCCGGCAAAAGGAGTAAACCGGTGGCATCAACTTCGGTATGCGGCTCGGAAAGTTGTATTACTTCGTTACCTTCATAAATGGTTTTAATCAACTCACCATCAATAACAACCGAGCCAATAAATGTACGTCCTTCGTTTACAATAGTGGCGTTTCTGATAATTTGCAATTTGCTCATAATTTGAGTAGTATATCTGCGGATTAATTGATTTTCTTTTGTGGAAATTTTCGGAACCAACTATTAATTTTCAATTGTACCACGCCAAAGAAAGCCTCTCCAAAGATACCACTGTTCATTTTGGAGGTTCCAAGTTCACGATTGATGAATATAATAGGCACTTCTTTAATAGTAAAACCACATTCGAAAGCAGTATATTTCATTTCAATCTGGAAAGCATAGCCTTTGAATCGGATTTTATCCAATTCGATGGTTTCAAGCACTTCACGTCTGTAACATTTGAATCCGGCAGTGGTATCAGAGATATTTACTCCTAAAACAAACCGAACATATTTCGAAGCCAAATAAGACATCAAAACACGACCCATAGGCCAGTTTACTACATTTACACCCGTAACGTAGCGCGAACCGATAGCCACATCAGCACCCTGATTAGCACAGGCATTGTATAATTTTGGTAAATCGTTGGGATTGTGCGAGAAATCGGCATCCATTTCAAAAATGTAATCGTATTTGCGTTCAATAGCCCATTTAAAGCCGGCAATATAAGCAGTTCCCAAGCCAAGCTTACCCTTGCGCTCAACCATAAACAATTGAGTAGAAAATTCTGTTTGCAACTTCTTAACAATAGCAGCAGTTCCATCAGGAGAACCGTCTTCTATGACCAAAACATGGAAAGTTAATGGCAAACTAAAAACAGCGCGAATAATATTCTCGATGTTTTCTTTTTCGTTGTAGGTGGGGATAATGACTAAATTGCTTGACATGGTTATTTAGTTGAATGTTAGTAGTTTCTTTGTATGTTGACAGACACAGTTATCTAAGCGACTTATTCTATCAAAAAATATATAATTCCGATGGAGTTAATCTATCCAGAGTCACAAGTTGAACGTGTTTACCCACAATAACTTGCCGGCTCTCCAAATGGTTTTGAATGGTAGTATATGCCACTTCGGGTAAATTATTTTCCTTACTCAAATGACAAAGAAAAATATGTTGTGTCCGTTCATTATAATTCGCAGCCAGAAATCGTCCCGCTTGCTCATTGCTCAAATGACCTGTTTGTGCAATAATACGGTTTTTCAGATAGACCGGATAGCTACCTTGTTCTAACATTTGCTCATCATAATTAGCTTCCAACACCAAGTAATCGGCTTGAACTAAATGCGATGCAACCTCCTCACATACATACCCTAAGTCAGTTGCAAAGGTAAATCTTTTTTCTTTATATTCCACCGTGTAACCAACACTATCTGTGGAATCGTGAGAGACTGAAAATGCGGTAATTTTAAAGTCACCAACCTCCACGGTTTGTCCTTTCTCTATAAACTTACGGCTCGAATATAATTTTTCTGTCACACAATAACTTTTCTGAATTCCTTCATGAACTAATCGTGTAGAATAAATAGGAATACGGTGTTTTTCACCCAATGGACCTACCGCTTTTATATGATCGGCATGATCGTGGGTAACGAATACTCCCCAAATATTTTCGAAATCTAATCCAATGTTTCGCAAATATTTACGGATAGAACGCACCCCAATACCTGCATCTATCAAAATGCCGGTTGATGCATTGCCTATAAAGTAACAATTTCCACTACTGCCACTGCCAAAACTCTGAAAACGTAATTTATCCATCAATATCTATTTAAGGTGACAAAATTAACTTTAAAAATCGAACTACGACTACAAAATATCAGAAATAACGTTAAGCCTTCATAAAGAATAGTTAGTCTCAATAATAAAACTGAAAGTAAAAATACATATTTATCTGACTAACTGAAATTTATTTATGATTTATGAGCCATTATATCATTTTCAATTGTATATAAAAAAACAAACAGATAGGATTCCCCCTATCTGTTTGTTGGCAAAATTGGTAATTCTATTTATCAAAATCACTTTTTACGTGTGCTCCATCGCAAAAAGGCTTATTACTGCTGTACCCACACCTGCAAAGATAAGTTTTTCCGGTGACATCTTTCACTTCGCCCGAAAGCATGTTTAGCTTAAAATCGCCAGTAACCACATAAGGGCCGCCTTTTACTATTTTTACATTTTCCATTTTAAATATTTAGATTAATCAACCAGTAAACAAATAGCAAAGACAAAAGTTCTGAGAAACAGAATAGATTAGCTATAAAACAAACCTGCAAGAGCCTGTTCATTATTTCTTCAAAAAAGCATTCTCTGCATTCCGAAGCTCCATTATTTTCTTTTTAAGCAATAATTCCAATTCAATATTTTTTGATTCCAGTTCTCCAATTGTAGGTGCAATAGCACTTCGTTCTTCGGATGTCTGAGCATTATCATATCGCAAACGTAAAGCGTCAAGTTTCGCTTTTGATAATTTCAAATCGTTAGCAATTTTCTCTTTCTCACTCCAAATTTTCATTGCGGCACTACATTTAAACTGAGACAGATGCGTATAGACAGTCGAATCATTGACAATAAATTCAATCTGCTTATTCGGTTCCGTCACATCCGATTTAGTTGTTTCAGTATTTTCCATAGTCGTTTTGGAGCTCTTGCGATAACTTTTCAGAAGTGCTACCGAGCGGACATAATCTTTATCCTCACTCCGAATAATTGTTTTACTTTCATTCGGCACAAAAGTATAAATCATCACTTTACCCGCCACTTGATTCCGGTCGGTAGCAAACCAGCCGAGTTTGCGCTGCTCATCAATAACCATCATATAATCATTGGCCATGGAGTTGAACGGAAATCCGACATTCTCGGGAGCTAAAAAACTATCGGTTGAAGGTGTGTAGCGGGTTACAAAAATATCGTATCCGCCAATTGAATTCTCATTGTCTGAAGCAAAATACAAAGTAATACCATCGAGCAAAAGAAATGGATAATTTTCATTAGCTGAGGTATTAATCACCTTCGATACTGAAACTGGAGTCGACCAGGTATCAAACAATTTGTAAGAAGTAAATAAATCCATTTGACCGTGAATTGAATCGGAATAATAAACCCTATCCTTACGTTGCGTGGTATACGTGATTTTATCAACAGTCCGCCGGGCATTCAGTTTCAACAAGCTTTGATTTATCGTTCCCAATTCGCTACTCGTTTTGTAAAAACGTAAAAAGTCTGTTTTATCTACCAAAATACTATCAACAATAGCTATATCCTCCACTTTAGTGAGTAAACGGGCAGCCCTTTCCGACTTAGCTATTTTACTTTGCAGTTCTTGAATTTTACTGTCATCAGGTTTTAATGTTGCCACATAATTTTGGTAGGCAATTACCGATTTATCAAAGCGATAAGTTGTAAAGTAGAGTTCGCCCAGATACATATCACGTTGCGGAAACTTAGAGCCGGCCATTTCGAAGTGAGGTATTGCTTGCTCAGCATCCTTCAACTCATAGCAACACTGAGCATATCTGAAATTATATTTTGCATCATTGGGTTTCTGCTTCAATAATGTTTCATAAATGCCACGTGCCTTTGTATATTGTTTGCTATTGAAAAGTGCATCAGCTTCTACCGCGCGTTGGCCGAAAAGAGAAATGCATAGAAAAAGAGAAAAGAAAATCAACTTAAATTTCATCGGGGTATTTTGTTCAATATTTTTGTAAAGTAAGATGTCCAACTAGTGTTATATTAAACGACAATTAATTGCCGTCCCATTTATGGGACGGATGGAAGATTACACAAATATCTTGGCTTTAGCCAAATATAACTATTTATTATCCGTCCCATAAATGGGACGGCAATTGATACCTACCATCAAAATAAACCTAACATAACACTAGCGCAATAACTATAAATTTAGACTTGAAGAAATGCGGCAAGACCTTGTTCATTTACAAAATCTCACCGTACTTTCAAGAATAAATCAGTCACTAGGGATTCACTCCGTTAGCACTTTGTATCAATTTAGTAGCTTCTGCTTCTGCCTTTGCATTCATATCGGCAGCTTTTTTATTAGCTTCGTCCACTATTTTTTTAGCACTGACCTGCGCCAGTTTTTTTGTAATAGGGTTGCTGGCTTTTGCCACCAATTGATCGCCCTGACTTTGAGCTTCAGCTATCAATTTATCACTTAATTGTTGAGCCTGAGCGCGTATCTGATCTGCTTTGGCCTGTGCAGCTTTCAATGCAGCATCTTTTTGTTTGCGAGCCTCTTCAAGAGCTTTAGCCTTAGTATTATCAACTTGCTTGTTTACTTCGTCAGTCACCTTAGCTTTGGCATCACCCATTAAAGAGTTGAGTGTACTTGCCAAATCAAGTTCTACTTTTGGTTTCATAAATGTTCCGCCAATTTTTAAACCTACAGTAGAGAATTTACCTAAATTCATACTGCTTGGCAATTGTACTTTACCCAAATAGGCTATAGATTTATCAAGACTTGTAGTTCCACCAAGATTCATTTTGATGCCACCTACGGTCACATCAAAAGGTTTAGTATTCAATTTTCCATCTTTTATTTCAAAAAGGAAACCCAAATCTTTTATTGTTGTCGAAGCTAAATCAGAGCGTTTCAGACTTGTTGCCAAGGCAGTAAGAGCAGGCACATTACTTAACCCAACTGATTTAGTCGAGAATGACCCATTACCAATCAGGCTCGCTAAATCAGGCATCATATCTTTTTGCAACAAAGAGTTGAAAGACAATTTAGTAGAGAATTTACCGGCAGCTTTCTCGAAAACAGGGGCAAATTTTTGCAAAGTTTCCACTTGTTTAAACATTTCGGTAAATAAGACATCAGTGATATTCATATCGAAGTTAACCGATGGTTTTTTAGGATCTGCAGTACTATACATACCATTCATCAGAATATTTCCACCAAAAGCCTGGGTGCTCATATTCTGAAATTTCACATCACCATTAAGCACTCTCAACACCCCTTTGGCATTTGCAAAATTCATTTTTTCGTATTGCAGTTGTTTGAAATCAGCTTGCATAGTGAAATCAATATTCTTAGGAATTTCTACCACAGTCAACGGTGCTGACTTAGCAGCAGTGCCCGGCTTTGCTGTTGAAGCAGCAGGTGCAGCGGCATCGGCCGTCATAAAATCACTCACATTGAAGTAGTTCGATTGCATGTTCAACGTTCCCTTCAGCGTTTTATTGTGAAGCGCAAAAGCTACAAAGTTTTCGAGTTTACCGGTTGCTGAAATGTCATTACGACCAATTTTCATTTGCAAAGCAGCCAAATCGACATATCGATTATTGAATACCATATTGGCTTTCGAGATGGCTACATCTTGCGGCAAGGCTTTCATTTTTAGCAACATGTTACTAACATTCAACTTACCTCCAAATTTGAATTTGTCATACTGATTCGTTTCGTAATACGACATGCGACCGCCCAAGTCGAGGTTCATATCCAGCACACCATTCAGTTTTGTTCCTGCTTCGAGTGGATAAATATCTTTCACCGAGCCCAAATCGATTTTACCAACGGCTTTCATCAGCAATTCAGGGTCAGACATTGGATAAGCCACGCGCATTTGAGCCGAAAAAGGATTGCCAGCCATCACCAACGAGAACTTAGAAATATCAACAACTGTAGCATCAAGCGTCTTGCCAGGGTTGGTAATATGAGCAGCCACGTTGATATTCTGAACCGATTTTGGTAAACTTGGATATTGGAACCAACCATTTACAGCAGTAAGTTTAAAATCGAATGCAGGATAATTATCACCTATCATTTTACCTTTCAGGAATCCAGTCATGTTTACAGCTCCACCGGCTTTCATTCCTTCGAACGAATTAGCATAAATAGCTGGGATCATTGACAAAATAGCTTTAAAATCTACTTTTTTAGCATCGAGGGTCAAATCCATATCGTAACCATCGTCAAGCATCTTCACCCAACCGGCAAAGGCAAACGGTATGGCATTGATACGAGAAGAATTTTCGGAAAAGGTAAATATCATTTTATTCAGATTAGCATTGATATCGGCATTAAGCTCCACATTCGCTTTGCTGAGATAAGGCACACCGTCCATTGTAAAGTTAAGTGCTTCAATCGTAGTTTTGGTCTTCAACAACGAACTATCTGCAGTAAAATCGCCCGAAGTATGATGGTTTAGGTTTAATATCTCCGCTTTCATCTTGCCTTGTTCGTCCAGATAAACAATATTGGCATTATCAAGAACAACATTTTTTAATTTCATATTAAAACTCATGGCCGAAGTATCAACAGCTTTTGTTGAATCAGTTTTCATAATGTTCCAGTTGGACTTTCCATTGGCCAATACATGTGCAAACACACGTGAATTATCAACCTCAAACTTGCGAATTTCATATCCCTTATCGGAAAATAAGCTACTTAAATTCAATTCAAGATCAATATTTTCGGAGGACAGCAAAGTATCTTTTTGAAACTCCCCCACTCCCACGATTCTCAAATTCTCAAACCGCACCGAAGCGTTCGGAAAACTACGAATAAAACTCAAACTAAGATTATCAAAATCAACTTTTGCGTCAAGCTTAGCATTTATCTGCTCTTGAGCGAGTTTTACGATTTTACCTTTAAACGCAAAAGGCAAGATAAGTAAGGCAGCAAAAATTACTGCGAAAACCGACAGACCAACGACGAGTCCTTTTTTTACTTTTGGATTCATAATGAGTAGGATAAATAATGTGTTGTTTTTGAGTATAACAGATAATTAAAGTGCGATGTAATATTACCGCCTTTTATGAGATGAACAAAAATACAACATATTAACGGGATGCCATTGATTTTGTTGAGAAAATTCCATTTTTTTCGGAATCATTAGCTGCTTGGCTGCCTACCCATAGTTTATGGAAAGTACATCTCGGGGCATAAAAGATATACGAATTAGAAAAACAAGATACCAGGTCACCTCAGAAGAGCTTCCAAAACGCTGTATTGATACGAACGAGCGCTGCAGTTTTGCAGCATTGCTTCGTACTAGTACGAATGAGCGCTGCAGTTTTACATGGGTCGTTCGTACTAGTACGAATGAGTGCTGCAGTTTGCATGGGTCGTTCGTACTAGTACGAATGAGCGCCGCAGTTTTGTTTGGATCGTTCGTATTAGTACGACGCACTTTTGAGTTATGATTGCTGCAATTCTGCAGCAGCCTCTCGCTTGCGTATTTAAGTCGCTGCAAAATTGCAGGAGCTTCTCGCTTGCATATTTAACTACTCGTGGTTTTGCAGCAACTTCTCGCTCGCGCATTTAACTCGCTGCAAAATTGCAGGAGCCTCTCGCTTGCGTATTTAACCACTCGTGGTGCTGCAGCAGCCTCTCGCTTACAAATTTAACTTGCCGCAGAATTGTAGGAAGCTCTAGCTTGAGAATCTTACTTACTGTACATTACCAACTCAATAATTTACAGGTAGCAGAAAGTAATTGTTGTTTTACAACTAAAAAAAACAGTACAACTCTGGTAATTGTAAAAATTTATCTCTATTTTTGCCACTCCAAAAATCTAGTAACATTTAAAAAGAAATACAATGAAAAAATTACGAGTTTTAGTTCTGATATCATTGGCCATAGCTCTAAGTTCAGGAACTATGAGTGTAAAAAAACAGTATAAAGATGGAACATATACAGGCGAATCGCAGTCAAAGTATAAAGGCGAACCTTATTGGGGACAAGCCACTTTGGAGATAAAAAATGACAAAATCGTCAAGCTTACTTTTCAGATTATAGATAAGGATAAAAATGAAGTTTTTGGACCCGACTACGAGCAACATTTTAAAGATAATCCTGAATATATTCAGCAATGCAGAAATGATTTAAAAGGTATAAAAGCATATACTGAAAAATTCAACCAATCGAAAAAACTTGAACAGGTAGATGCTATAACCGGTGCTACGTGGTCGTATAATATATTCAGAGACGCAATAAAAGTAGCCCTTGAAAAAGCTCCAAATAAATAATTTTGTCTTAATCACTTACAATAACATATCACAAAAAATCCCTGCCACATCAACTGTAGCAGGGATTTTCGATTTATCTATTGAAAACAACTCTTAATTTAAGGCAATAGTTGGTTTTACAATTTTTGCTTTGATTACTTTAGTTTCCGGTTCTAATTCCATCATAATAGTATCGCCGGCTTCCAGTTCACCTCCCAACACAACATCTGCCAATTCGTCTTCCAGATATTTTTGGATAGAACGTTTTAGCGGACGAGCACCAAATTGAACATCATATCCTTTTTCAGCAATATAATCTTTGGCTTCCTTGGTTAGTTCAAGTTTATAACCCATGGCTGTTACTCGACCGAAAATTCCTTTCAGTTCCAAATCGATAATGGATGCGATAGAATCTTTGCTCAATTGATCAAACATAATTACATCGTCCACACGGTTCAGAAACTCGGGAGCAAAGGTACGGTTCAACGCTTTTTGAATGACACCGCGAGAGAATTCCGAATCACCCTCAGAGGTGGTAGATGTGGTGAAACCAACACCTTTACCAAAATCTTTCAACTGACGTGTTCCCACATTGGAAGTCATGATGATAATCGTATTCTTGAAATCAATTCGACGACCTAAACTATCCGTCAAGCGACCTTCGTCCATTACCTGCAATAGGATATTGAATACATCGGCATGAGCTTTTTCAATTTCGTCGAGCAAAATAATTGAATAAGGTTTACGGCGAACTTTCTCGGTCAACTGACCACCTTCCTCATAACCCACATATCCCGGAGGTGCTCCGATAAGACGCGAAACACTGAATTTCTCCATGTATTCGCTCATATCTACACGAATCAGCGAGTCAGCACTATCAAACATAAACTCTGCCAAAATCTTCGCCAGATGAGTTTTACCAACACCTGTAGGTCCAAGAAAAATAAACGAACCAATCGGCTTGTTCGGATCTTTCAATCCTATACGATTTCGCTGAATGGCTTTTACAATTTTATTCACCGCTTCGTCTTGTCCGATAACCTTACTTTGCAAAACATCTTTCATTTGACGCAATTTCAAACCCTCGGCTTGAGCAATACGTTGTACCGGAATGCCCGACATCATAGCCACTACTTCGGCCACTTGCTCTTCATCAACCGTTTCGGGGTGAAGTTGCGCTTCCTCTTCCCAACGTTTTATGGCGTCTTCGAGTTGATATTGCGTTTGTTTTTCCTGATCGCGAATGGGACCAGCCAATTCATATCTTTGTTCCGACAGAACTTTTAGTTTTTCTTTCTTTAAATCCTCAATGCGTTTTTCCAATTCCTCTATTTCTGCGGGAACTGAAACAGTACCAATGTGAACACGCGATCCGGCTTCATCCAATGCATCAATAGCCTTATCGGGGAAACAGCGATCGGTAATGTAGCGGTCGGTCAAACGCACACAAGCCTTGATAGCTTCGGGCGTATAACGCACATTGTGGTGGTATTCATATCGATCTTGGATATTTTCCAATATTTGCAAGGTTTCATCGGCTGTGGTCGGGTCAACCATTACTTTTTGGAAACGACGTTCCAACGCACCATCTTTCTCGATACTTTTGCGATATTCATCCAAAGTAGTAGCACCCACACATTGAATTTCGCCACGAGCCAACGCCGGTTTCAGCATATTGGCAGCATCGAGCGAACCCGGTGCACCACCTGCTCCTACTATGGTGTGAATCTCGTCGATAAACAAAATCACATCAGGATTTTTTGTCAACTCATTCAAAATAGCTTTAATACGTTCTTCAAATTGTCCACGGTATTTTGTACCCGCCACAATAGAAGCCATATCCAGCGATACCACACGCTTGTCAAAAAGCACACGCGATACTCGACGTTGAATAATGCGCAATGCTAGTCCTTCAACAATGGCCGATTTTCCCACTCCGGGATCGCCAATCAGAACAGGATTATTCTTTTTACGACGACTCAGAATTTGTGCCAATCGTTCAATTTCTTTATTACGACCAACTATCGGATCTAAACGATTTTCGAGTGCCGCTTTGGTAATATCGGTTCCAAAAGTATCCAACGCAGGGGTATCACTTTGTTTTGCACCCGCTGCCGAACTTGGTTTCTTTTTTTGACGTGGGTCTTCATCATCTTCATCATCATCCGAAAAGCTCGAACCCATAATAATTTCTGGTTTTTCGATAAATGCCTTGGCCTGATCGTATGTTAAGTGCTCAGCCGATAAAATATCGCCTGCCAAATTATTTTTTTCTTTCAAAATAGCTAAAAGTAAATGTTCGGTATCAGCTGTTTCGGCCGACAATGAACGGGTTTCTAACTCCATAATCTTTTTTATCTTTTCCGTACTTTTCAGTGTTGGAATTTCTTGGCCGCTGGGTTCTAGATCGGTGCGTATTTGACTTTCTATCGTTTGTTTTATTTTAGATAAACTCACATGCGATCCGTTTAATATATCGATGGCTTTTCCGCTACCATTACGTAAGATGCCCAACAGCAAATGCTCGGGGCCAACATAGTTATTGCCCAATCGTTCGGCTTCTTGCGAACTGTACAAAAGCACATTATGTAATTGTTCTGAATAGTTGACTGTCATATATTCGTAGTTTGATTGGTTTGACTTTCGAGTTCAGTAAATTGGTAAGTTAAGACCTCACTTATTTGTGATATTATTGTTTTACAAAAATAGGAATAAAAAACTAAGAAATGAGAATTCTAAATCAATAATTAAGTATAAAATAGTTGGTAAAATTCTTTGTTGTGTACGTCAAAAACAGTACCGAAACCCCAAATTTGTATTTATATCGGAAATTTTGTCAGTTATGCTCAACAAATGATTTTTTTCAGTAGTTTTGTGCGCCATAAATGTAAAATGCTTCAATCGTTAGTCATTTCACGTGCAAATTAATAATTCAAAAACAAATCAATAAAACAAATAGTTTATGACGGAACAAAAATCTTCACTTCGCGAATCAAAATCCGCACGTTGGGTGGTACTGATATTGGTATCATTTACCATGATGTGTATGTATTATCTTACCGATGCAATGGCACCGTTGCAGGAAAGTTTACAAGGCAAATTATCGTGGTCGGCTTCTGATTATGGTCTATTTACAAGTGGATACGGTTGGTTCAATGTATTCCTTTTAATGTTGATTTTCAGCGGAATGATTCTTGATAAATTAGGAACCCGTTTCACCGGCATCCTCGCCATATTTATTATGTTATTTGGAGCAGGAATTAAATACTGGGCTATTTCGGGGCACGTCGACGGAACTGTAGAATTCTCCATCGGATCGTGGCAGGTTTTTAACGGCACTGCGAAATCAGCACTTTATGCAGGATTAGGTTTTGGTATTTTCGGAGTTGGTTGCGAAATGTTCGGTATTGCTGCCAACAAAGCCGTAGTTCGTTGGTTTAGAGGCAAAGAGATGGCACTGGCTATCGGATTAAACACTTCTACCGGTCGTATCGGGACTGCATTGGCCATGTTTACTCCACTACCACTCGTAAACCTGACAAAAAATGTAAGTTCACCTGTTCTTCTCTCTATCGTATTGTTGTTGATTGGATTATTAGTATTTATTTTCTTCACCGTTTTAGATAAAAAATTAGATCAGGAAGAATCTGATGCAGGAATTGCAAGCGACGAAGAGTTCAAATTTTCGGATGTAACAGATATTGCAAAAAACAAAGCATTTTGGTACATCGCCATTCTTTGCGTGCTGTTCTACTCAGCCGTTTTCCCATTTATTAAATTTGCGACCAACCTGATTGTTCAGAAATTTGATGTTCCTGACACCTATGCCGGTTATATCCCAGCGCTATTGCCATTTAGTGCTTTGCTGCTAACACCTGTTTTTGGTGGTATTTCCGACAAAAAAGGAAAAGGAGCCACCATTATGATTATCGGTTCAATCATTTTAGTTTGTGTGCATTTACTATTCTCAATACCTTCGCTCAACAGTTTTCCAATCGCTATCGGACTTGTAATGGTACTAGGAATTGCATTCTCATTAGTTCCATCGGCTATGTGGCCTGCAATTGCTAAAATTATTCCTGAGAGCAAACTCGGAACGGCTTACGCCATGACCTTTTGGGTTCAAAACTGGGGATTAATGGGCGTGCCGTTGTTGATTGGCTATGTGCTTGACAAATATTGCATCACCGGTACGATTACTAAAATGGTAGAAGGAAAAGAGCAAATCATCACACAATATAACTACACCATTCCTATGCTTATATTTTCTTGCTTCGGAATATTAGCCATTGTTTTTGCTTTCTTGCTCAAAGCAGAAGACAAAAAAATGGGCTACGGACTTGAAAAACCAAACATCAGAGAATAGTCTTTTCTTCTGAAATTTTGAAACCCCCTTAAACTATTTGTGTTTGAGGGGGTTTTATTTTTAAAATTAAAACTAAATAAAATCAGCTATGGCTTTTTATCAATTTCACAACGAGCAAAAAATCAATACATCCATTGACGAAATTTGGGATTTCATCTCCTCACCCACCAACCTCAAAGAAATAACACCTGCCTACATGGGCTTTGATATAATGAATACCGAGCAGCCGTCGGATAAAATGTACGAAGGAATGATTATCGGCTATAAAGTGAGTCCGCTCCTGAGCATAAAAACTACCTGGGTAACCGAAATTACACATATTCGCGACAAAGAATTCTTTATCGACGAGCAGCGCATTGGACCTTACGCCATGTGGCATCACCAACACTTTATTCTCCCGATAGAAAACGGAGTCTTGATGACGGATATTGTCAGTTATCAAACACCTTTAGGAGTGATTGGAGCAATTGCCAACAAACTCATTATCCGGTCGAAACTCAAACAAATATTCAATTATCGAACTGCAGCACTTGAGAAAAAGTTTGGAATCTATTCGATAAAATAGTCCTGCTTATTGGTTATTATAAAAATGCAACGGAATAATTACATTTTACTGCGCATTCCGTCAACATTTTAGGCTTAGAATGTGTTGAATCAAAAACATATCATAAAAAAAATAATCTATAGAAAATCTACATTATGATGAAAGCTTTAAAAATCATTGGTATTGTACTCGCAACCATCGTAGGATTAATTTTAATTATCGCTTTATTTGTTTCAAAAGAATTTGCTTACGAGAAATCAATCACCATCAATGCACCTATCGACAGCGTTTGGGCAAATGCTAATAGCCTGACAGCGATAGACAAATGGAGTCCGTGGAATGATTACGACCCCAACATGAAAAAAGAAATGAGTGGAACCGACGGAACCATTGGTGCCAAACAAAGTTGGGATGGCAAAGAGGTAGGCAAAGGAAGTCAAACCATTGCCCGCATCGAAAAACCAACGCTTTTTGAAACCGAATTAGTCTTCATTGAACCTCAGGAAAGCCACGGAAAAGGTTTTGTAAAACTCAGTCCCGAAGGCAATGGAACAAAAGCTACCTGGGGAATGACAGGTACTATGCCCTATCCTTTCAACATCATGAATTTATTTATGAATATGGAAAAATCAATGGGAAAAGACTGGGATAAAGGCTTGGGAAGATTGAAAAATTTAAGCGAAAACTAACTTGTGAAACTTAACAAACAAACGAAACTCATTGATTTTTGAGTTTCGTTTATTTTTATAAAACAGTACATCTTAAGATATTATTCATAAATTTGTCATTCATATATATTTATGAATAATTCTGCAAAAAAACATGAAGTCAATTGATATATCTGAAAACACCGGGCGTATGCCCGTGCTGTTTGTTGGTCATGGAAGTCCAATGTATGCCATAGAAGAAAATGAATTTGTACAAACATGGCGGGACATGGGCGACACATTACCTGTGCCTAAAGCGATTATTTGTATTTCAGCACACTGGGAAACGCGCGGAACACAGATCACAGCCATGCAACAGCCCAAAACCATTCACGATTTTGGTGGGTTTCCACGGGAACTCTATGAAATAAATTATCCTGCACCCGGAAATCCTGAACTAGCCAAAGAAGCTATAAATTTAATCAAAAGCTCTCCCGTATTGCCCGATGAAAAATGGGGATTGGATCATGGCGCATGGAGTGTTATCAGACGCATTTACCCCAAAGCTGACATTCCTGTTATTCAATTAAGTCTGGATTACAATAAATCTCCCAAAGAGCACTATGAGTTAGCAAAAGAGCTAGTATCATTGAGGGATAAAGGTGTATTGATTATCGGTAGCGGTAACATTGTTCACAACCTTCGTCAGGTTGCCTGGGACAAACCTGATGATCAGGAATACGGTTACGACTGGACAATTGAAGCAAACGAAACAGTAAAAAAACTAATTTCAGGCAACAAGCACAACGAGCTAATCAATTACAAATCATTGGGAAAAGCAGTTGAAATGGCTGTACCATCGGCCGATCATTATTTACCTCTGCTATACGCATTGGCACTAAAAAAAGAGGATGAGGAAGTTTCATTTTTCAATGATAAAGCCGTGATGGGTTCATTAACAATGACCTCGGTAAAAATTGGTTGAGCAACAGGTTTTTCGTACAGCAAACTAATAATCTAAAAGTCAGTCTAAAATCACAAGATTATTGTAAATCATTTTACAGAAACACTTTGTAGATTAAAAATAAATGTGTAATTTTGCACCTCAATTTCGGATAAGGTAAAAAAGCAGCAATGCCAACGGCACCTCACCTTCCCGATGTAATCAGAAAAGTCATTTAAAAAATGTACGCAATCGTAGAAATTTTGGGACAACAGTTCAAGGTGGAAGCCGGAAAAAGACTGTATATCCATCGCATGGCAGAAGCCGACAGAGGCGCTGTAGTAGAATTTGACAAAGTATTATTGATAGACAACGAAGGTGCTATCACAGTAGGTGCTCCCGTAGTTGCAGGTGCAAAAATAGTTTGTGAAGTATTATCGCACGTACGTGGCGAAAAAGTAATCGTTTTCCACAAAAAACGTCGTAAAGGTTACCGCAAACGTAACGGTCACCGTCAAGATTTCACAGAATTATTTATCAAAGAAATTGTAGCTTAACCGAAAAAAAATTAGAAGAAAATGGCACATAAGAAAGGGGCGGGTAGCTCAAGAAACGGTCGTGAATCGGAAAGCAAACGACTTGGCGTTAAAATTTACGGTGGTCAATTTGCTAAAGCAGGTAACATCATAGTACGTCAACGCGGAACAGTACACCACATTGGTCAAAACATTGGTATGGGAAAAGACCACACTTTGTTTGCACTAGTTGATGGAATCGTAGAATTCAGAAAAAAGAAAGACAACAAGTCATTTGTTTCTGTAAAACCTATCGAAGTAGCTAACTAAAAGCTAGTCGATACGCATCACACATAAATCTCCTGTTGTTTTACATCCGTGTAAAATTGCGGGAGATTTCTTTTTTCAGTGAACAGTAAACAGTTATCAGTTCAACGATTAAAACAATTCAACGATTAAAACAACAGAACTATGCTTACACTCAAATACATTACCGAAAATACAGACGAGGTAATTGCCCGTTTGGCTAAAAAACATTTCGATGGCAAGGCTATTATTGCTCAGGTTATAGAGTTAGACAATACACGCAAAGCATCTCAGGTAAAGGTAGATACAGCTTCGGCCGAATTGAATAATCTATCGAAAGAAATCGGTATGCTTATGAAACAAGGCAAACAAGCTGAAGCAACTCAAGCCAAAGAAAAAACTAGTGAGCTAAAAGAAATCATCAAATTGCTGGGCGACCAACAGGGAGATGCCGAACAAAAACTGAACGAGCTATTGGTTCAAATCCCAAATCTACCTCACGCAAGCGTTCCCGAAGGAAGACACGCCGAAGACAACCTTGTAGAACGCTCGGGTGGTGCAATGCCAACTCTACCTACCGATGCTGTTCCTCATTGGGATTTAGCTAAAAAATACGACTTGATTGATTTTGAATTGGGTGTAAAAATTTCGGGTGCAGGATTTCCTGTTTACAAAGGAAAAGGCGCGCGTCTGCAACGCGCATTGATAAACTTCTTTCTGGATAACGCAACTGCTGCCGGCTACCTTGAAGTTCAACCACCTTACGTGGTAAATGCCGCTTCGGGTTATGGGACCGGACAATTACCTGATAAAGAAGGCCAAATGTACCACTGTACTGTGGACGATTTATATTTAATACCTACAGCAGAAGTTCCGGTTACAAATATCTACCGAGATGTAATTCTTTCCGAAAGTGAATTGCCCATCAAAAATACAGCTTACTCAGCCTGTTTCCGCCGTGAAGCCGGTTCGTATGGCAAAGATGTACGTGGATTAAACCGCTTGCACCAATTCGACAAAGTAGAAATTGTACAAATTCAACATCCGGATAAATCGTACGAAACGCTTGACCAAATGGTAAATTACGTACAAACACTGGTTGAAAAATTAGAATTACCTTGGCGCATTCTTCGTCTGTGTGCCGGCGATATGAGTTTTACGTCTGCACTTACATTCGATTTTGAAGTATATTCAGCCGCACAAGAACGTTGGCTTGAGGTTAGTTCTGTTTCCAACTTCGAAAGTTACCAGGCCAATCGCTTAAAATGTCGCTTCAAAGGAAATGACAAAAAAACACAACTTGTTCATACGCTGAACGGAAGTGCTATGGCTTTACCTCGGATTGTTGCTGCATTGCTTGAAAACAATCAAACACCCGAAGGTATCCGCATTCCAAAAGCATTGATACCGTATACCGGATTTGAAATTATCAATTAGAAAACAGTATTATCACAGATAAAGAGCTCAAAGTCGAATGATTTTGAGCTCTTTATCATTTTCAGGGATAGCAACTTAAATATTTATACATTATTTTGCATAAGAATTGACATTATGAGTATTTATTTAGATTTTTTTATTCTTCAATTAAAAAATATAGTTGTATTTTTACAGCACGTTTCAATTATGAAATAGTTATAACTACATAAAACACATCTATATGAATCACTTAATGTTTCTAAATTTAGGCACAGGCGAAATAATCATCATTGCTTTAATAGTACTTTTATTATTTGGAGGAAAAAAAATTCCGGAATTAATGAAAGGAGTAGGAAAAGGAGTAAAAAACTTTAAGGATGGACTTAACGATGTAGAGAATGAGATAAAAAAAGACATTAAAGACGACGAAAAACAAGATACAACCAAGTAAGCATGAACGAAATTGCTGAAAGTGAAATGACCTTTTGGGATCATCTCGATGATTTACGAAAAATCCTGTTCAGAATAGCTGCCTTTATCGCTATCCTTGCTCTGGGATTTTTCTCATACATGAAAGAAATCTTTGACAACTTGATTCTTGCTCCTAGTAGGGATAATTTTTTTCTCTACGAATGGATGAATCGGTTGAGCGCCAAGTACCCGATTTTTCCAGACTTCTGCATTGGCAAATTTCAAGTAAAGATCATCAACATCAATCTTTCTTCTCAGTTTTTCATCCACATGTCTACTTCACTGTGGTTGGCATTAGTGGCCGGTTTTCCGTTTATTATTTATCAACTCTTTGTATTTGTAAAACCGGCACTGTATAGCCACGAGCGCAGAAACACCGGTGTAGCATTTTTCTTTGGCAATATTCTTTTTTATATGGGTGTTACCGTTGGTTATCTGATGGTTTTCCCACTCACATTGCGATTTTTAGCAGGATACAATTTAAGCTCATATATTGAAAATAGCGTTTCGCTCGATTCGTATATGGATAGTTTTTTGATGCTTTGCTTCATTATGGGATTGGTTTTTGAGCTACCATTATTATCAATGATTTTATCCAAATTAGGTATTTTAAAGCGTGCATTTTTCACAAAATTCAGAAAACACGCTGTTATAATTCTTTTAATTTTATCAGCGGTTATAACTCCTTCAGGCGACCCATTTACTTTGATGGTGGTATTCTTACCTATCTATATGTTGTGGGAAATAAGTGCGTTAGTAGTAAAAAAATAATTCGTTATTAGTTCCATACATTTTTTTAATCATTTTAATTTTATTATTATTTAATTAACTATTAAGTCATTATGAAAAGAAGAGATTTTTTTAAATCGGCAGCAGTTGTAGGCCTTGCCAGTATATTCAAACCCGGTACACTTGCCGCAAGCACTACAGCGGCGAGCAAAATATCTGTTCAAACAGGTGTTGATATGGTGGCAGTTATGGGTGGCGAACCTGAAATTATGCTTATCAAAGCCATGAAAGAGTTAGGCGGAATTGGCAAATACGTAAAAAAAGGACAAAAAGTAGTTATTAAACCGAACATCGGTTGGGATAAGAAACCTGAAATGGCTGCCAATACCAATCCTGAACTTGTAGGTGCTTTAATTAAGCTATGCAAGAGTGCAGGAGCTGCTGAAGTTCTAGTTTTTGATCATACCTGTCAGGATTGGCAGAAATGCTATACAAACAGTGGAATCAAGGCCGCAGTAGAGAAAGCGGGTGGAAAAATGGTACCCGGCAACGATGAATCTTATTACCGCGAAGTTCAGGTTCCGAAGGGGGTTCAACTAAAAACAGCTAAAATTCATAAAGCTATACTCGACTGCGATGTATGGTTTAACGTACCCGTTCTGAAACATCATGGTGGTGCAAAAAACTCCATATCGATGAAAAATTTAATGGGAATAGTCTGGGACAGACAGTTTTTTCATTCCAACGACTTACACCAATGCATAGCCGACTCTGCGACTATCTACAAAAAACCAGCACTTAATATTGTTGATGCTTACCGCATTATGAAGTCAAATGGGCCTCAGGGAAAGACCGAAGCCGATGCAGTAACATTAAAATCGCTGATTATTTCGCCGGATTTTGTGGCTGCCGATACTGCTGCCATGAAAATGTTTGCACAAGTACAACCTACAAATATAGCCGATGTACGTTACATAGCTATGGCCGAAAAACTAAAGATAGGAACTCAGAATCTTGAAAAACTGAACGTTAAAAAGATAAAATTATAAGTAACTGCTATCAAAAGATTTTCGTCTCATCAGCATCACTTTTATCACTAATTGTACATTACTAAAATGAAGTATCTGAAAAATATCAGAGTTGCACTTGCAATCCTTTTCTTTCTTCCTATCTTTCTGTATTTAATTGATTTCACGGGCAAATTACCAATGCAAATGCATGCATTGCTCAAAATTCAATGGATACCGGCATTACTCTCGTTAAACATGATTATTATTGCTGTACTAGTAGTTATAAGCCTTCTTTTTGGCCGAATATACTGTTCAACGATCTGTCCTTTGGGAATATTTCAGGATATTGCTGCCCGAAAATCACGTTTTTTTTCGAAGAAAAAAAAGAAGTTTCGTTATAAATATCAGAAACCTCAAAATATCTTGCGGTATTCGATTTTGGCGTTAACGGTACTTATCTTTGTTATTGGTAGCTCGTTTTTAGTAGTACAACTTGATCCGTACAGCATCTTTGGACGTATTGTTTCGCAACTACTACGCCCATTAGTATTGTTCGCCAACAATGGAATAGCAGCCATTTTTAGCAGTATGGGCAACTATTCTGTTTTCAAAGTGGAACAGCTTACATTTGTACCTGTAGCTTTTGGAATAACACTTTTCTTTTTCGTGTTGATAAGTGTTATGTCGTGGTTTCAGGGTCGGTTGTATTGCAATACTGTTTGTCCGGTGGGAACTTCATTGGGTTTACTGTCCAAACTATCTGTTTTTCGCATTTCCATCAACGAATCGTCGTGCAATCAATGTGGTGCCTGTGAAAAATCATGCAAATCGCAATGTATCGACAGTGATGCAATGACAGTGGATCAGTCTCGCTGCGTAAGTTGCTACAACTGCCTTAGCGTTTGTAAAAGATCCGGCGTAAACTATCAGTTTGGCTACAAGAAGCAGAAAGCAGAAGCGTCGCAAACTCCTACGGATGGCAGCAGACGTACTTTTTTGCTTACTTCGGGCGCAGTAATTTCTACACTGGCCTTTGCCAACGCGAAAACACTTACCGGGCAGAAAGAAGACGCAACACTTACCCGCACTCCGATAATGCCTCCGGGAGCCGGATCTATTGAGCATTTCAATACAAAATGTACCGGTTGCCAGCTGTGTGTTGACAAATGTCCAATGCAGGTACTGAAACCGGCTGTATTGCAGTACGGTATTTCGGGCATAATGCAACCGCATTTAAATTTCTCCACTCATATTTTTTGTAGTTTCGATTGTAACATTTGCTCTTCGGTGTGTCCTACAGGTGCATTAAAAGAGATGCCGATAGAGGAAAAGAAACTTGTTCAGATTGGGGTTGCCAAATTCAGAAAAGATAAGTGTATCGTAGCTGTTGACGAAACGGATTGCGGAGCATGTTCAGAGCATTGTCCAACACAAGCAGTACACATGGTTCCATACAAAAATGGACTTACCATTCCTGAAGTTATCGAAAATATTTGCATCGGCTGCGGAGGCTGCGAGTCCATCTGTCCGGCAAAGCCCTACGCTGCCATTTATGTTGAGGGAAATAAAACTCAGATCGCCGCCAATAAACCGGCCGAAGCTGAGAAGTTTGAAAAGAAAATTGATGATTTCGGATTTTAGTAAAAAGTTCAGGTAGTGAACTCAAAAAAGATTGTAATAATTCCTTATAAACGGTTAACATGCCATTACATTTTGGTGGTTAAATGGCAAAAAAAAGCTATCTTTGCGTTCCAAATTTAAAGGTAAAGCATGTTAGAAATAATTGTAAAGGGGATATTAATCGGATTATGCATATCGGTACCGGTGGGACCAATTGGTATGTTATGCATACAACGAACCCTGAACCGGGGGCAAAAGTATGGCATTGTAACCGGTTTGGGCGCTACATTCTCCGATTTAATTTACACAATAATTACTCTCTTCTTCCTTAGTTTCGTATTGGATTTTATTGAAATTCACCGTTTTGCCATTCAATTAATCGGGAGTATTGTAGTAGCTGGCTTTGGATATTATATTTTCAGAACTAATCCGGCTACGCAACCAAAACCGAACGAAACGCTCAAGCATTCGCTGCTTGGTGACTTTGCAACTTCATTTGGGCTAACGCTTTCTAATCCACTGGTTCTTTTTGTATTAATTGCACTTTTTGCACGATTTGAATTTATTGGTAACAATACCACATTATACGTTTCGATAATTGGTATTTTGTCCATTTTGGGAGGTGCATTTACGTGGTGGAGCATACTTACTTTTTTGGTAAGTCGATTCAGGAATAAAATGAACATGCGTGAATTGAAAATTTTGAATCAAATCACCGGCTTTATCATTATTGCTATTGGAGTAGTGGGCTTTTTACTTGGCCTTCTGAAAATAGGTTCTCTCTAAATAATCCGCTTAATCACACGCAGTGTATGCGTATAGTCTCCCGTTTTTGAGGAAATAATGCCTTGGGAATCTATCGAATCAATTCTTACACAGCCCGAAACGTGAATGATTTGATGCGTATTGAGTAAGATTCCAACATGGACTATTTCGCGTTCAGGGTTTTCAAAAAACACCAAATCGCCCGGTTGTGCTTCGAAAAGGAAATCAATTACACGACCAAATTCTACCTGATGACCGGCATTCCTCGGCAATTTAATACCACTCATAGCAAATACTACCTGCACCAACCCCGAACAATCGATTCCCATAATACTTTTTCCACCCAAAAGATAGGGAGCATTTAGATATTGTAAGGTATTATTCGTAATTTCCTGGGATAGTGAACTTGGTTTTGGCTGATTGGACGACATATTTATTTGATAAATTTCGTCGTCAATAATACATCGACCATAATTATACGATGGAAAATAACTTCCTCCGGGCAAATACATTTTTTGATGAGAAACCGGTTTGTCGCAAACCAGTAGAGGAACAGGAATACAGAAAACCGGTGAGTTAGAAAGACGTTTCTCTTCTTCAGTAGAAAGGATTTGTACCATTTTTGAATCTACCCACCCAAGGCAGTTATCCGTCAGGTTTCTGACATGTAGCCAGCGTTCACCAACTTCGTAAATCTCGACATACTCACCAAACATAAGTTGGGTGGACAATTCGCTACTTTCGCTGCTACTCACCCGAAGTGAAACTAATGGAAGTGTAATGATGCCTGTCATGATTGTTGGTGGTTCGTAGTTGACAGAGATAATTCCATCATAACTAATCGTTGATAACTGAATAGATTTCCCGCAAAAATACTGAAAGTTTGCTTAACACGCTACTATTAGCAGATTTTTTCGTAATTTTCGGCTCTTTTATATTTAAAACATTCTATTGTTCATATTGGCTCCGGTTATGAAAATAAAAATTACTCAAACACAGGTTCAGAATATTACAAAATTGGGGCTATTTATTTGTGTTATAGCACTAATTGTACAATTATTCCCCTCCAAAAGCAAATTCAAATATCAATTTGAGGTAGGTAAACCATGGTCCTATGAATTGATTACAGCTTCCTTTGATTTTCCTATTTACAAAAGTGATCTCCAGATAACGAAAGAGAAAGAGGAGATACTTAAGGATTTTACACCTTATTTTCAGCTTGACAGCACAAAATGCAACCTTCAAATCAATAAATTATTTACCGACTGGAAAAAGAAAACCGGTAAATTTCCGATTTCTCAGAATTATATCAAACGAAAGTTCCAGGGGATTTACGCTGTTGGAATTATCTCGGTAGCAGATTATAATAAACTATTGGAAGATAAACGCGAAAACATTTCATGCATCACGCCTAACAGAGTGTCCCATACGTTGGCTGTAGAAAATGTGTATACCCCTAAGACTGCTTACGAAGAAATTCTGCGGGATGCCCCCGAAGCCATAAAGTCATACGATTTGAATTTATATTTGGTGGAAAATCTGAAATTCGATAGTGCCACTACCGAATTATCCAAAATCGATTTATTAAAGAACCTGTCGCTCACATCGGGAATGGTTCAAACCGGGCAACGAATTATTGACAGAGGTGAAATAATAACACCGGCAAATTTTCTGGAACTACGGTCGTTGAAAATTGAATACGAAAAACGCAAAGGAGCTATCCAACAGTCCGCCATTGTGGTTGTTGGCGAGATCATCATGATTTCCGGACTCATTTGCTTATTCTTTTCGTACATCTACCTGTTCCGTCCGCGTATCTACAATAAATTCGGCGATTTACTCTTTCTATCGCTACTCATCGTAATGATAGTAGGTCTGACAGCCTTTTCGTTGCAATACGATACTTTGAGCTATTACATGGTTCCATTCGCACTGATTCCGATTATTATCCGGGTTTTCTTTGATCCGCGTACGGCTTTATTTGCTCATATCTGTACCATGCTCATCATTTCATTTATGGTGGATAATTCGTTCCAGTTTATACTTTTACAAGTGACCATTGGGATGGCAGCTGTTTCGAGCTTAAAAGACATGACACAACGCTCACAACTAGCTCAAACAGCACTGTATATATTTTTGTGTTATTGCATTATGTACCTGGCATTTCAACTTATTTCGGAAGGAAATATAGAAAGAATCAATTGGCAACCCATTCTATATTTCTCCATCAGCAGTGCTTGTTTGCTTTTTGCTTATGTTTTGATTTATATTTTCGAGAAAATGTTCAGTCTAATCTCCAGCGTTACGTTGGTGGAACTGACTAATATCAATAGTGATTTAATGATGAAGTTTGCCGAAGTGGCACCGGGCACATTTCAACACACGCTTCAGGTTTCGAATCTGGCTACAGAAGCTGCTAAGAAAATAAACGCAAATAGTCTGCTGGTGAGAACAGGAGCCTTGTATCACGATATTGGGAAAATGAAACATCCCGAATTTTTTACCGAAAACCAAATGGGAGGTAAAAATCCACTCACGGATATGGATTATGAAGAAGCAGCAAAAATTGTCATCAGCCACGTGACCGATGGTATTGAGATTGCTAAGAAAAGTCATTTACCTGAACAGATCATCAATTTTATTGGTACCCATCACGGTTTAGGCAAAGCGAAATTTTTTTATACTTCATTTATAAATGCTTATCCAGACAAAACACCTAACGACGCTGCCTTTACTTATCCGGGACCGTTACCAAACAACAAAGAAACAGCTATCTTAATGATGGCCGATGCGGTGGAAGCCCGCTCCAGAAGTTTGGGAGTGTACACCGAAGAAAGCATCAACGAGATGGTGGAAAGCATGATTAACAGTCAGATAGCTGATGGTCAATTTAAAGATGCGCCGATTACCTTTAGAGACGTAGAAACGGTAAAATCAGTATTCAAAGAAAAAATTAAGAATATATACCATACAAGGATAGCCTATCCCGAAGCGAATAAAATCACACCCTGATAAAAATAAAAGCCCCCAAATCATTCATCAACGATTTGGGGGCTTTTTGTACACATCATATCTTTATAATTATCCCAATGGTAGGCAGTATATTTCCTGCAAAGCTGTCGAGCGTTCGTAAGCCCTGTTTGCTGCTATCACCGTTTGCATCCGGAATAACTGCTCCACTTGCATCCAGGTTGGTATAAACAGGTGCACCCTGTGTTTTGAAATTATAAACGTTTTGAATATCGGTATACAGGTTCAGCACCCACTTTTTGAAATAAAACTCTTTATCAATACGCATATCCAGTTGGTGCGCACTGGCTAATTGAAGCGTATTAAACCTCGCATAATCGAGATAGGGTTGATTGGTAATGTTCCATGCAGCCTTGACGTACGATTTAGAATCGATAGGCGTGTAAGGAGCACCACCCACAAAACGCCAACGAATAGCCACATTCCAGTTTTTGGGGAGTTTGTAGCTGGCTATCAAATTGAGCAAATGACGGGTATCCCACGAAGAAGGAACATAATTGCCCGCCAGATTCGTAAACTCACTTCTGAAATAGGTGTAGGTCGCCGTTAGGTTCATTTTATTCATTTCCACTATTTTGGCCATAAATTCAATACCATAAGCACGACCTTTTCCAGTAGAAACAATTTCCTCATCCCCCACTTGTCCATATTCGGTTCCTTTGCTGGCAATACTCAAACCATCTACCACTGAGAAAGGGTAATAATGATACCCCTTATAAAATCCTTCCACTGTCATCCTCACTTTGTCCATAGGACGATAATCGAATCCTACGATGGCCTGGTTGGAAATGGTATAGCGTAAATTTTCATTTTGATTTACAAAGGCTCCAGCGGTGTTTTTAAAACCGAGTGTGGTATAAGAAGGTTGAAGTGCATAACGTCCTACATTGGCATTTAAATCCAGTTTTTCGGACAGCATATAGGACACCGACAAACGTGGTGAGAACTGATGGAACGGATTGCACATATTATCGTTGTAATTCAGCCCTGCTAAATTGACTCCCAGCGACAATTTCAGTTTATCGTTCATGTATTGGTCCGAGGCTTGCACGAAAGCCTGATAACCAAATAAGTTAATACCGGTATTATAATTTAAATCGGTAACCGTATTATTCATAAATAATTTTCGGCTTGTTTCATTGGTGTAATGTGAATACTTAATGCCGGCTCCGTAGGAAAGTTTGATGGGTAAATCGGGGTAATTGCGTTCGAAGCGCAACTTGTTTTCGGCTTCGTCCGACTTATAATCCGAGGTTTTTCCCTTCGTTTCATCATTCTCCAGATACTTGAAATTAGAATTGCGAAGCATGTTACGACTAAGCACCCACGTATCGTAATGCGTATCGCCATAATGTTTGTAAACAGTTCCGACAGTATAATTCCATTGTTTATAGGTGGGCAGATAAGCCAACAAATAACGCTGACTTTCAGTAGGGTTGCTTATACCGGTATTGAGTACCATATCATCGATAGCACCAATGCCGATAAATGAAATCTCATTCTTTTTATCTAACTGAATTTTATATTTTGCTTGAAAATCGTTGTAGGTGGGAAGAAACGGCAAGCCAATGGCCGCAAACAAAAACTGTAAATACGATTGACGAGCCGAAACAATAAAGGTTGATTTCTTTCCAATTGGTCCATCAATGGTCAATGCTGCATCCGAAGCACCCACCGATAGTTTGGTATGCAAACGGTCCTTACTACCATCTTTTTGCTTTATTTCCATCACCGAACTGAGTGCATTGCCTCTGTTGGCAGGGAAAGCACCTGTGTAAAAGCTTATTTCGCGGACAAAATCGGGATTAATAACGCCCACCGTACCGCCCGACGAACCCTGAGTGGCAAAGTGATTGATAACAGGAATTTCGATCCCATCAAGATAAAACACATTCTCAGAAGGTCCTCCACCACGCACTATCAGGTCATTACGATTTGGATTGGTGGCTCCCACTCCGGGCAATGCCTGCACTACCTTAGAAACATCGCGGTTAGCACCGGCACTTTTTTCAATTTCCTGAACTCCTATTGATAAAACAGATATTGGACTTTCTATTCTTTTGACATTGATGGTAGAACGAACCGTTACTTCCGAAAGTTGAACGGCTGTTTGCTCCATTGCAACATCCAAAAAGGCAGTTTGATTTCCCTGCACCTGCACTTCGGACGAGATGGTTTTTTCGTATCCCACCAAACTAATCACCAACCGTTTAAAACCCGGTTCGATACCGATAAACGCGTAGTTACCTTCCACATCAGTTGTGGAACTAATAGTGGTACCTTGTATTAAAATTGCAGCAAACTCTAAAGCTTGATTGGTTTTGGCATCGTAAATGCGACCTTTAAGTACACCATTTTGAGCAAAAGCTTGTGAAGAGAATAGTAAAACGAAAAATAAAATTGCATTTCTTTGTTTCATATATTATAATAACAAATTATTAAATTTATTCAAGCATAATACAATAACAATAGATACAATGATATGTTTAACGAAAGCATAAATCGAAAGATAGAAAATATCTATAGTTTATTTATGCGGCACAAAAAAACCAGGTTACAAACGTTCATCATCTATTCGCAATTCTTTTCACCGCATCGTAAATCGGAACTAAATAACCATTTTCGAACCGACAAAGCAAGCAAATATTACCAACGGGCTTGGCACTCACCCACTCCAATTCAAGCGCCTTATCATTATAAAGCATTTTGGTGACAAATGATTTACCTACTTTGAAAAGGAAATCATAGTCCTGCGTTTCGAACTGAAGATTCATCTTATTGAAATCATCCACTTCAAATTCGCATTTGTAAACCGCATTTTCGGCACATTCGGTACGCAGGTACAATCCTTTATCTACAAATACGGGCGAAGCACTTTTTTGAGCTTTAAACTGACTTGCAGGGATTTGTCCTTTGAAAATCAATGCATCATCCTGCTTAATTTCGATTTCGGCAATATGTTCGGCCAATAAATGCGAACCGTGAACCAAATCGTTATAATGAAAAAACTCTTCCCAGTTATGAAATATGGTAGTATCTTTTGGCATATAATTTCCCAAAACGAGCTCTGCTCCTACTCCTGTAAGTTGAATCTGTATTTTCGCCATTGTAGTTTTATTTTATCACCGCAAAATTACATAAATTAAACGCAAATTGAAAATTGAGCTGAATATGAATATCCGATATGTGAAAAATTACAACTGTTAGAAAATAAATATAAAAACAATAAGGGTTTCAATGCACCACTGTTAAATAACATTTAACAGCCGTTTAGTTTAAAGAGTAATAGTTATAAAATCATTATATTTGCATTGTTTATCAATCATACATATAACGAATCTATGAAACATTTTTCCCTACTCTTTTCTTTTCTGTTTTTCTGTTTAGCCCTCTCGGCACAAATTTTAAAAGGAAGTATTACAAAAGCAAACGGCGAACCGGTTCCCTTTGCTACAGTGTACATTCACCAAACCACAGCGGGTATCGTGGCCGACGAACAAGGTAGATTTCAAACCCACCTCAATGCCGGAACGTATACTTGCGAGTTTAGATCGCTGGGATACGAGTCGCAAACAAAAACGATAGAACTGAAACCCGAAGGCGCAACACTTCAAATTTCCATGGTCGAAAAAGAAATTAAACTCAACGAGTTACTGGTAAAACCGTCGAAGGATAATCCGGCCAACAGGGTGATGCGACAAGCTATTGCGCACGCACCCCAACATTTGTATCAGGTAGCAAGTTTTACTTCCGAAAATTATTTGAAAGGAAGTGCCAAAATTGAGAAGATTCCCGGGCTGATGAAAATGATGATAAAAGATAAAAAGTTCCTCTCACTTATCGGTAAATTGATGGTGTTGGAATCAAAGAATCAGGTAACTTTTCAATCGCCAGCAAAATACACGCAAAAAGTAATAGCTTACAAAAGCTCCATCCCAAAAGAATTTGAACCTAAAGGAGGTGTTCAGATTAGTACATCAAGTATCTACCAATCTTATTTTATGGGTTATATATCGCCTTTATCTACCAAAGCGTTTCAGTATTATCAGTTTAAACTGGAAGACATTTATACCAACGGTGCATACACTGTCAATAAAATAAAAATAACGCCTAAATTGCAGAGCGAAAAACTTATGTCGGGCTACATTTATATTTTGGAAGACAATTGGAGCGTGTTTTCACTTGACTTCAACACCTTGGAAATGGGTTCTACCACCAATAATAAAATTACGTATCAAGAGATAAGACCCAGCGTATTTTTGCCAATTACTTTCGATTCGTACATGAATATTGGCACCATGGGAGTGAAAGGATATGGTCGTTATTACTCATCCGTAAAATATAACGACATTAAACTTAATGGTTCTATTGCAGTGCAAAAAAATCAACAAGCACCTGCCAATCCGTCACTTTCAACGAATAGCAAGTCGAGTAAGTCACTCGCTAAAATAGCTAAATTATCTGCTAAAGAAAATCTGAAAACAAGAGAAGCCATTGAATTGGCACGCTTAATGGCCGAAGAGACTAAACCACAAGATACTAAAAATAAATCGCTTGAAATTAAGGACGATGAGTTAGTAAAAATGGAAGTCGACTCAATGTCAGCAAAGCGCGACTCAAGTTATTGGGAGGAGATTCGCAATGTGCCACTCAGAGCCGACGAAGCAGAAAGTTTCAAGAGAAATGACTCACTTCAGGGCTCAAAAAGCATCAAAACTGACAAAAACTCCATTTCTGTAGATTTTGGTAATTCAAACAAATCATCAATACTCACCGGAGGTAAGTTAATGTTAGGTAAAACAAATTACTTCCGATACAATGGCCTATTAAACGGCTGTGCAGGTGAATATAATTTCGTGGATGGTTTGTGGTTAGGACAGTCATTTGCATTTCTAATCAACACTATAAAAACGAATACGATCAAAATTGAACCGGAGTTATATTATACCACAGCGCGTCATTCCCTGATCTGGAACTTAAATAACACGTATCAATATGCACCATTATCCAATGGAAAATTGAGTTTTGCCTTGGGCAATACCAGCGAAGACATTCAGGAAGGGAAAGGGGCTTCGAGGTTGTTTAATTACATATCATCAATTCTGACGGGCGATAACGTCATCCGATTCTATCAAAAGAAATACATATCCATTGAGAATCAGATAGACCTATCCAATGGGTTACGATTAACCATAAATGGCAATTTAGAAGACAGAACATTGCTTACAAATAATACCAGCTATCATAGTTTTGGTCATGCGCCACTGCCCAACTATCCCGATCAGGCTTATAGTGATGCATTTCCAAACCATACCAGTACAACTGCCTCGCTAAAATTAGAATATACCCCCTTCATGAAATACAGGATCATAGATGGCAAAAAAGAGTATGCAGGCTCTGCTTATCCAAGTTTTGCCCTGAAATACAAAAAAGCAGTACCGCTACTCAACGGAAGTCAGCAGTCGGACTATGACAAAATAGATGTATCGATGTTTCAAAACATCAAAGTATCTGAATTCGACCAATTCAGCTATCAACTTACAGCCGGAGCATTTCTCAGCAAACAAAAAATCTATGCCCCGGACTTCAACTATTTTACGACGATGCCATTATTATTTAGCGACAAGACATTCGACAACAGTTTTGCCCTTTTGCCCAACTACAGTAATAGCCAAAGCAAATGGTTAATAACCGCTTTCAATTATAAATCCAAGTATCTGCTTTTAAAACGTATCCCTTTCCTGCAAACGAAACTTTTTACTGAAACACTCCATTTCAAAACGCTTTGGAACGAACAAACGAGCAAACCGTATTCTGAAATTGGCTATTCTATAGGTATTGGCAGCCTTTATAAAGTAGGTTTATTCAGTAGTTTCAATCAATTCAGACATGTGGATACGGGTATAAAAATCAGTATTCCACTACTTGGACTAAATTTGAATAAGTAACTTTGTTGAATAGGCTTTGCTATTTGTCTTGTAAATTGTGTAACCTTTTTTCTTATACACCCTGGTAACCAGTGCAATAATTCGGTTGTATATTAAACCATAATAAAACACATGATAATCTAAAATCACGATTAATATAAAAACAAAATGATTGTTTTAGTGTTTCAATAAAAACATATAAAATTATTCATTTACAAAAGAAACAATATGAAAAAAATTAGTTTATCGATAGTAGTTTTACTATTTACAGTTACAGCATTCTCGCAAACATGGGTTTCAGACGCGGCGCATTCCCGCTTAGGGTTCACAATTTCTCACCTTATGATTTCACATGTAACCGGCAATTTCAAACAATTTGAAGTCAAAGCTGTAACAACAAAACCCGACTATAGCGATGCTAAAATTGAAGTTACGGCACAAATTGCAAGTATCAATACCGATAACGAACAACGTGACGCTCACTTGAAAACTCCTGAGTTTTTTGATGCTGCGCAATTCACGACATTGAGTTTTAAAAGCACTTCTGTAAAAAACGTCAAAGGCAATGAATTCAAATTGATGGGTAATCTTACTATGCACGGGGTTACAAAACCGGTAGTTTTGGATTTGATTTTTGAAGGCAAAGTCACCAACCCAATGAACAAAAAAGACATAGCTGTTTTCACCGTTAAAGGAATTTTGAAACGATCCGATTTTGGTATTGGGAGTAAATTCCCTGCAGCAATGATTGGCGATGAAATAACGCTTAATGCAAGTGTAGAACTTAGCCCTGCCAGCTAAATACAGCTCATTATTTCAAAACGAAACGAGGCTTACACATTTGGTTGTGCAAGCCTCGTTTCAGATTTTATACTGGCTACTACAATTCTTCAATGATCACTCCAACACCCTCATTCTTCAACAGAGTCAATGATTTTGAACAGATGGTAGATGAACAAACCAATGATACTTTCATGTCAGCATCTACACTTTGTATTTGCCTGGCTATTTCTACAATTTTTGCAGCATCTTTTTGAATGATACGACTCTTGATAAGCTTTACAATAGCGATATGATTTTCGTCAACAGCGCGCAAGATAACACGCGATGGCAAATTATAATCGGAGGCATTTACTAATTTCATAACAACAATTTACTTTAAGCAAAATAGCACCGTCTACTTGTTTACTTGTTTACTTGTTTACTTGTTTACTGAATTCAATTAACCGTTGTTCCAGCACTGCCATTTGGTCTAACCGCACAAACGACACGCAAGCACGCAAACCGTTAGGATTTTCGCTACCCGTAATAGCCAATGAAATGGCGCTGATACCGTAGTACAGAAACTCTTTCATTAGTTCACCACTCGTCATGCCCGGGTAGGCGATAGTGAAGTAGAAACCGTCAGCCAATTCACGGTCTTCGTCGTTGTACACAATATAAAAACGATATTTTAGGAATAAAGCTTTCATCAAACGTGCCTTTTCAGCGTAAGGATGCAATGCACTTGCAAAATCAAGCTCACCATCATTTACCGCTTTCAGAGTAGCAGCCAGGGCATATTGTGCCGAGTGAGAAGTTCCGGCCGTGGTGGCATACAATACGCCATAAGGAATGAAATGACCAAGTACATCGCTGGTAAAATAGTTTTTCAGATTCGGATAATGGCGTGTCCGCAACCTTTCGGAAGTTATCATCATACCAATGCGCTGACCGGCATAACTAAAAACTTTAGACGCAGAGAGCAACAGGATATAATTGTCGGTATAATTTGCTACCGAAGGTTGATAAGGCGCAACACCCGCAACGCCGTAATGCTGGCGAAAATCCATGCCAAAATAAGCCAGATCTTCCACTACAATCGCATCGTATTTAGTCGCCAGTTCACCAATAATCTGCAGTTCAACTTCCGAAAAACAGATCCACGACGGATTATTGGGTGACGAATAACAAATGGAACAAATATTTCCTTCTGCCAAAAACGATTCGAGCTTATCACGCAGCTTTTCGCCACGGAAATTCAGTATATCAAATGATTTATACGGCACACCTATCAGGTGCAATTGCGATTTCTGCACCGGAAAGCCAGGATCGATAAACAAAGTGTAGGGTTTATTCGGATCGGTGCGCGCCGCAGCCAGCAAAGCAGCAAAACTTCCTTGCATCCCTCCTACTGTTGGCACACAGTTGAGCGGACTAACATCGATATTGATAAACAATTTGGCAAAACGGGCAATCTCTGTTTTAGCAAAAGGAATGCCCTCGATATTCGGATATTGAGCTGCCAAGCCGGTGTCCAACGCATGTTTCTCGGCATCAATAGCGATAGATGAAGCCGGCAAGCCCGGCACACCCATTTCCATATGTATAAATTCCTGCCCGCTTTGTTGCTCTATTTGTGCAACAAGTTTACCCACTTCACGAATGGATAGCTGAGTAATATCCGACTCACCAAATTGAGCAAAAAGTGAATCGACAATTTCTTTTTTTATAATCATTTTCGAAATTTAATAAATAACGTTTTCGAAGAAAACAATAACGCGACCGAAGGGAGCAAATAACACGGAGTTAATATCGCCGAAGGCTAATTATTATTTCTTCCTCCTATCCACCACTCTCACTGCTTTTCCTTCGCTGCGCGCAATGGTTTTTGGCTCTACCAGCGTTACTTTCACGCTCAACCCAATAGCCGAATTAAGTGCATGCGAGATCTTTTTCGATAAATCCTGCAGCTCACGAATGGTATCGGTCAGTTTTGTTTCATCCATTTCCACCTGCAATTCCAATGTATCAAGATTATTTACATTGTCCACATAGAGCATATAGTGTGCACTGGTTTCACCCATTTCGAGGAGAACGTGCTCAATTTGCGATGGGAACAGATTCACTCCACGAATAATCAACATATCGTCGCTGCGACCGGTAATCTTTTTCATGCGCACCAATGTGCGGCCACATTCGCAAGTATCACGGGTGAGAGTAGAAAGGTCACGCGTGTTGTAACGCAACAACGGAATTCCTTCTTTGGTAAGCGTCGTAAATATCAACTCACCCTCAGTTCCATCGGCTAAAGGCAGCTTGCTGTCGGGGTGAACAATCTCCGGATAAAAATGATCTTCGTGAACATGCAATCCGGTATGCGCCTCACAATCGTTAGCCACACCCGGCCCCATAATTTCGCTGAGTCCGTAAATATCATAAGCTTTAATTCCCCATTTCTTCTCAAGTTCCAATCGCATGTTTTCCGTCCATGGTTCGGCACCGAAAACGCCAATTTTTAATTTCATATCGGCCAACGAATAACCATATTCAGTTAATGCATCGGCAAGGTGAAGCGCATACGAAGGCGTACAAGCCAGCACGGTAGAGCCAAAGTCGGACATTAATTGTAATTGTCGACGGGTATTTCCACCTGAAATGGGGATAACAGCGCAACCCACATTTTCAGCTCCGTAATGAACCCCTAATCCGCCGGTAAATAATCCGTAACCGTAGGAAATCTGCATAACATCTTCGTTGGAGATGCCGGCCATAGTGAGGCAACGCGCGAGTACTTCGCGCCAGTTCTCGATATCGTTTTTGGTATAGCCCACCGTTGTTGGTTTACCCGTTGTTCCGCTAGAAGCATGAACACGCACAATATCTTTCATGGGCACAGCAAACAAATTAAACGGATAGTTATCGCGCAAATCGGTTTTATAAGTAAAGGGCAATTTTACGATATCGTCGATAGATTGAATATCCGAAGGTTTCACACCCATTTCATCCATTCGCCGACGGTAAAAAGCCACATTGCCGTATACTTGTTGCACTAATTTTATTAATCTCTCACTTTGCAACGCACGCATCGCGTCGCGACCCATACATTCTATGTCTTTATTCCAAATCATATTTTATTACTTCGTGTTATTTTACTCCCTACGGTCGCGTTATTTGCCTTCGGCGATATTAGTCTTCGACGTTATTAATTGTTATTATTGTGTGTATTTAAATAATTGACTGTGTACTCGTTTACTGGTTAACTTGTTTACTGATAACTGGTCACTATTTACTGCTTACCGCTATCTTATCTCCGATTCAGTAATAGATTTCAATCCATTAGCCTTAATTACCTCCACAGCTTTATCACAATTGTCGGTACGAATGATCAGAATGGATTTACTCCCGAAACTGAAAGCATACACATACTCAATGCAAATATCGGCTGCCGTAAACAGGTCGAGAATATGCGACATAGAGCCGGGCGCAGCATCCATCTCGAGCGAAAGAATGTCGTGTACACGCACCGTAAACTGTTCGGCACGTAAAGCTTCCATGGCTTTTTCGGGATCAGAAACAATAGCGCGAAGAATACCGTAATCACTTGAATCGGCAACGGTTAACGCAATAATATTGATGTTGTTTTTGGCCAAAACGGAAAGGATTTGGTTCAAATGGCCGGTTTTGTTTTCGAGGAAAACAGAGAGTTGGCGAATTGTCATTGTATTAAATATAAAAGGTTGTTGATTTTGCTATCGTAGTGACAGGTGCGGGAGTTTATCTTACTCCATCTGACTTGTTTTTAAGACACGCAAATTTACACAAATTGATGGAAAAACAAAGTGTTTTGTTATAAATTAAAAGAAAAATTGACGACTTGCTTTCAGCTAAGAAATAACATGAATTTGATCATCATTAGTCGATTGATTTTCTCTATTCAAAAAAAAGTTGTATTTTTATCGTTCCAACAAAATCAAACTATCAAATTATAAAGAGTATGAAAGACAATGCATTACTAATGGAAGTTATTGCCAAAGCACAAACGTGGCTTACTGGTAACTATGATGAAGTAACTAAAAACGAAATACGTCGCATGATTGATGCCGACGATAAGACTGAATTGATTGAATGTTTTTACCGCGACCTGGAATTTGGAACGGGTGGATTGCGTGGAATTATGGGTGCAGGAACCAATCGTATGAACATTTACACCGTTGGAGCAGCTACTCAGGGATTGAGCAATTATTTGAAAGCACAATTTCCTGACGTTCCTCAAATCAGCGTGGTTATCGGACACGACTGTCGCAATAATAGCCGTTTGTTTTCAGAAGTTTCTGCCAATATTTTCTCGGCTAATGGCATTAAAGTATATTTATTCGAAGACCTACGTCCAACGCCTGAAGCATCATTTGCTATTCGTCAGTTAGGCTGTCAAAGTGGTATTATCCTTACCGCTTCTCACAATCCGAAAGAATACAATGGCTACAAAGCATATTGGGACGATGGTGCACAAATGATTGCTCCACACGATGAGAACGTAATTACCGAAGTAATGAAAATCAAAAGCATCGACGAAATTAAATTCGAAGGCAATCCGGCTTTGATTGAAATTATCGGCGAAGAAATTGATAAGATTTATATCGAAAATATCAAAAAACTTTCGCTTTCACCTGATGCTATCAAACGCAACAGCGATTTGAAAATTGTATACACTCCTATTCACGGTACAGGTGTGAAACTGATTCCACGTGCTTTGCGCGAATATGGTTTTACCAACGTTATCAACGTTCCGGAACAAGATGTTACCAGCGGCGATTTCCCAACCGTAGTTTCTCCTAACCCTGAAGAACCTGCTGCATTGGATATGGCTGTAAAAAAAGCAATGGCTACTGACGCCGATATCGTTATGGCTTCCGACCCTGACGCCGACCGCCTTGGTATTGCTGTAAAAAACGACAAAAACGAATGGATTCTGGTAAACGGAAACCAAACGGCTTTGATTTTTATCTATTACCTTATCCGTCGTTGGAAAGAACTGGGTAAACTTACAGGCAACCAATATATCGTAAAAACGATTGTTACCACCGAAATTATCAAACAAATTGCCGATAGCAATAGCGTTGAAATGTTCGACTGTTTCACCGGTTTCAAATGGATTGGTGCGGTGATTCGTGAAAACGAAGGCAAAAAAGAATACATTGGCGGTGGCGAAGAAAGCTACGGTTTCTTGCCCGAAGATTTTGCCCGCGACAAAGATGCTGTTTCGTCATGTACTATGATGGCAGAAATTGCTGCATGGGCCAAAGACAATGGCAAAACATTGTTCGAACTGTTACAGGATATTTACGTAGAATACGGTTACGGAAAAGAAAAAGGTATTTCGGTAGTGCGCAAAGGAAAATCGGGAGCCGAAGAAATTGCTCAAATGATGAAAGATTTCCGCAACAATCCTCCAAAAGAAATAGCCGGATCGAAAGTAAGCGTTATCAAAGATTACGAAACATTGAAATTGACAAACGTGGCTACAGGCGCAGTTTCTGACCTGGTAATGCCTGCTACTTCCAATGTATTACAATATTTCACCGAAGATGGTACTAAAATTTCAGTACGTCCTTCGGGAACAGAGCCAAAAATTAAATTCTATGTTGAGGTACGCGGCACAATGGCTAGTCGTGCCGACTACGATGCTGCTGATGCTGCTGCCAATGTAAAAATTGAGGCAGTAAGAGCATCGCTTGGGGTCTAAAATTCGGTTCGCGGTTACTAATTAATTATCGTTTCAAAAGATCACTGATTAAATCTAAGATTATGAAATATGTATTTTTAATTATCGCAATTATGTTGATAGGTTGTACGAGCGACAGCTTATCAACCCCCGATTTACTAAAAGGCAAATGGATAGAAGTCAATACAAAATCCGATACGTTGGTATTTGGTTTGTTTGGCGACCAGGAAGCTATGATGGTGAATAGAGGTTACGAGATAAGAGATAGTTTTAGGCTTCCGAAACATGGATCCGGCCCTTATGACTACCGAATATCGAAAAACAAAATAGCGCTTCGTTCTTATCTATCAAACGATAATACTTATAAGGACTATACGTTTAAGTTCGACTTAAAAACGAGCAGAATAGAAGTGGAAAAGTTTTACGAAACCGATTCTACTATTACCAAACTTGTTTTTGAGCGATTGAAATAAACTGTGCAAAAGCGCCCACAATTAAAAAACCACCATTCGGAATTTCGAATGGTGGTTTTTTGTTCGGGTCACGCGAGTTCCAACTCGCGGTATTTAGTTATTTCGGAAATTCCGAAACCTTCCCGACAACCGTTTTGGTCCTTTCATCAGTGATGAAAGCTTCCCGACGACTGTTTTTGTCATTCCTGCGGCGTTGGAAGCTCCAAAACGGCTGTTTTTGCCATTCCTGCGGCGCTAGAACCTTCAAAACGACCGTTTTTGCCTTTCCTGCGGCGTTGGAAGCTTCACGACGACCGTTTTTGTGATTTTTGCGACATTAGAAGCTCCAATTTCGCCGAAGGCAAACTTATCTCGCCAACACTTCAATCTTTAATTTATCGTAGGCCCGATTTGCTTTCGCACGTGCTTCTTCGATGGTATCGGCACTTGCCAGAATTACGGCCAGGCGTCTGTGCCCAACTACTTCCGGCTTTCCGAAAATACGCAACTGAACATCTGCTTCAGACAATACCTCTTGCAAATTATCAAACACCACTTTGTCGCTGTCGCCTTCCACCACTACGGCTTTAGAGGCCGACGGACGGTAAAAACGAACCGAAGGTACAGGCAAGCCTAAAATGGCGCGTGCATGCAATGCAAACTGCGATAAGTCCTGCGAAATCATGGTTACCATGCCGGTGTCGTGTGGACGGGGCGATACTTCGCTAAACAAAACATCGTTGCCACAAACAAATAATTCCACGCCGAAAATACCATAACCACCCAACGCATCGGTTACCGCTTTGGCTATTTTCTGTGCCTTCTCCAGCACGCTTTCCTGCATGGGTTGTGGTTGCCACGATTCGCGATAATCACCATCTTCCTGATAATGTCCGATCGGTTGCAGAAAAGTAGTACCTGCCGAGTGACGTACGGTAAGCAAGGTAATTTCGTAATCGAACTTTACAAATGCTTCCACTATTACACGTCCCGCTCCGGCTCGGCCGCCCTCTTGCGCTATCTTCCACGCTTTTTCAATGTCATCGGCAGTTTTGATTACGCTTTGTCCGTGACCCGACGAGCTCATAATTGGTTTCACCACGCAGGGAATACCAATGGCAGTCACCGCAAGTTCAAATTCTTCTTTGCTGGAAGCAAAACGATACGGCGAGCTGGCAATGCCCAACTCTTCGGCTGCCAACCGACGAATGCCTTCGCGGTTCATGGTCAGGAAAGCAGCTTTGGCAGTAGGAATTACATTAAAGCCCTCTTTTTCCAATTCTACCAAAGTATCGGTAGCAATGGCTTCAATCTCGGGGATGATATAGTCCGGTTTTTCTGTTTCAATAATTTCACGAAGCTTTTTGCCATCGAGCATCGAAAGCACGTGCGACCGATGTGCCACTTGCATGGCCGGTGCGTTGGGGTATTTGTCCAACGCCACTACCTCGATACCATAACGTTGCAATTCGATAGCAACTTCTTTTCCTAGTTCTCCCGATCCGCACAAAACGGCTTTTTTGCCTACGGACGAGAGTGTTGTTCCAATTTTTGTCATTCTAAGTTTTATCCTTATTTTTTAATTATGATGCGCTATTTTTTTCAAAGCAACGATTTGTGGTTCGTTTCCGAACACCAAAAGTCGGTCGCCGAGTTGAATAATATTGTCGGCTTTGGGATTAATCTGCAATTCACTTTGCGACGAGTAATAACCAATCACCACCAAATTGGTACGTTGGGGAATATTGGCGTCGCGATAGCTTTTATTAATCAAATCGCTTCCTTCATGGATTTCTACTAGCCCGAACTTGTAGCTTTTGAGTTCTTCTTTAGCTCCCGCAAATTCCACAAAACTAAAGAAATCGGCACTGGTGGTGGCAATAGAAATGATACGATCTTTGGCTATTTCGATAGGCGAAACAATAAAATCTGCACCCGCCTTACGAAATTTTTCGGTAGAATTTGTTTCGGCAACACGGGTAATCACTTTTACGTCTTTATTCAAATCCTTGGCACTAAGGGTCACAAAAAGATTCTCGGCATCGGTAGAAAGTACCGAAATTAGAATTTTAGCCCGCTCTACTCCTGCTTGAATCAGCACTGCATCGTCGGTAGCATCGCCATCAATATGTATAAATTTCTGACCGTATACTTCCTTCAACTTTTCGTTGCGTTCGGCATTGCTTTCAATCATCACCACTTCAAATCCTTTTTCGAGCAAATCTTCCAATACACTTTTTCCGGTTTTTCCGTAACCACATACAATGTAGTGATTCTTCATGTTGTCTAACACCTTGTTCATTTTTCTTAGTTTTAATAATTTCGACAATTCACCTTCTACAAAAAAAGCAGAAATTTTACCAATGGCATATACCCCCACCGTAAAGCCGGAGATAATAAGACAAATCGTAAATATTTTTCCCGTATCCGTTACCGGAACAACATCGCCATATCCGATAGTAGCAAAGGTAATGACCATTACGTAAAGCGACTGAAGCGGACTGAAACCTTCAATCACCATAAAGCCCACAAAGCCTACAATAATTATTGTAAGCAAAGCCAACAAGGGAACCAGTAGTTCTCTTAACATCAGGATTCTTAATCTTGACCGTAGTCTCATAGTATTCTTTTAGATAAATAGTTTCATTTCATATCAATCGCACAAAGCGTACAAATCGCCTCGCGGATTGACCAGTAAAACCGGGATAGCCGCCTTTTTCAGCACATGATATTCCTTCGGGCCAAAAAGAATATCGTCCAAACCATAGTCGCGCGAAGCGGAAACGATAATCATTCCGGCATGCAGGACTTCTGCCACCTGAACAGCCTCTTTTTCTACTTTAAAACTGTCTTTGGTAGCTTTTTCCAACGTGTATTTAAAATCAAACTTATCAAATAAACTTTGCATTCGTTCGGCATTGGTAGCCGCTTTCGAGCCATAATCGTTGGCCAATAGCATCTTTATCTCCGAGCCGCAAAACCGTCCGAAAGCTGCTGCAAATTGCGCTTTTTCGAGCTCTTCTTCCAGGAAACCAATCGGCAGGATTACTTTTGTCAAATCCATTTCAGCAAATGCATCTTTGAACAAAACATACGGAATCCTCAAATCTCGACAAGCTTTCAAATAGCTGCGAATAAAGCTTGCATCAGAAAGTTGAATAAACAAAAATGAAGCATCCAACTCCTCGCAAACGGCTTCGAGTTGAGTAGTTTTGGAATCTCGTACCCAAATTGTCGTTTCCGGCAATAGCTCCTTCAAATCCTTCTCCCTGCTATCTATCTGTTCAGCGCTATCCACAAGGCTCAACACCCCGAACTCTTTTTCGAGTTGAGTAGCCAGCGTTGCTGCACTTTTGAGTAGCGTTTGGGCACTATCGGGATTGTATATAAGCGCTAAAACCATAGTTGATGTGATAATATGTTGATGTGATAATGTGTTGATGTGATAATAAGTTAGTAAGCTAATGAATTAATGAACTGCATTCACTTAGGGAGCTATTTCTTTGTCTTTCGTCTTTTGTCTGCTGTCTGTCCTACTCCTGAAAATACACTCTCTTTACCCGTCTCGAAACACTTGTAAGCACTTCGTACGAAATGGTTTTCAACCAACCGGCCACTTCAGAAACAGTGAGATTATCACCGAAAATTTCCACCACATCACCTTCTTTTGCTTCCAAGTTCGTGACATCAATCATAGCCAAATCCATACACACATTACCAATCACCTTGGCGCGTTGTCCGTTGACAAGTACCTCACCCACTCCATTTCCAAGCTTGCGGTCAAAGCCATCGGCATAACCAATGGGAATAATAGCAATGCGTTTATCGGTATTTACAATTCCTTTGCGACTATAGCCGACTGTTTCACCAGCCTTTACCGTTTTAATCTGAAGAATAACCGTTTTCAAAGCACAGACCTGTTTCAGATTGGCATCCGGCAATGAACTGATACCGTAGTGCCCGATGCCCAGGCGTACCATATCGAACTGATATTCGGGGAAACGTTCAATGCCTGCCGAATTAAGTATATGCCGCATAATGTGGTGCGAGAATGTAGCCGATAGTTGATCGGCACAAGCGGTGAATGCAGCTATTTGTTGTCGGGTAAAATCATCAAACTTAGCATCATCGGAACCCGACAAGTGAGAAAACACAGAGCGCACTTTCACCTGGTTTTGCCCTTTTAGCCGAACAAGTAATTGCTCCATATCCTGCGGTTCAAAACCCAGACGATGCATACCGCTATCAATCTTTACATGAATCGGATAATCAGTTAATCCCAGTTTTTCGGCCGAAGCAATAAAGGCATCGAGCAAGCGAAAACTGTAAATCTCAGGTTCCAGTTTATTGTCGAAAATCATTCCAAAACTGCCTTTCTCCGGATTCATCACCACGATAGGAATGCGAATACCCTCGCGACGCAACTCAGCTCCTTCATCAGCTACCGCAACGGCCAAATAATCGCAGCGGTGATGTTGCAGCGTGCGAGCCACCTCTACAGCTCCGCTTCCGTAGGCAAACGCTTTGACCATGCACATCATTTTTGTTTCGTGGAGCAGCTTGGATCGGAAATAGTTCAGGTTATCCACCAATGCATTGAGGTTTACCTCCAAGGTCGTTTCGTGGGTTACCAATTCCAGTTTCTCCGAAATATCTTCGAAATGGAAAGAGCGTGAACCTTTTAAAAGTATAATTTCTTTTTGAAAATCGCGAATTGATGCTGATTTCAAAAAGTCGTCAGTATGTTCAAAGAAAACGGTATTGATGGCATCAAACTTATCAGCCTGTTTCCCAATTTCGGAACCAATGCCGATAATGCGCTGAACGTTTTTATTTTTCACCAGTTCTGCCACCGTTTTGTAAAGCTCATCGGGTGTTTGCCCGGTTTGCAGAATATCCGACAGAATCAGCGTCTTTGATAGGTTCTTGGCCGTAGCCTGTTGATTTAAAAAATCGAGTGCGATGCTCAATGAATTCAAATCGGAGTTGTAACTATCGTTTATAATCAGGCAATCGCGTACACCTTCTTTTACTTCCAGTCGCATAGCAACCGACTCCAACAGCAAAATACGTTTCGCAATTTCATCGGCTTTCACACCCAAATAAAGCATCACCACCACACATTGAAGAGCATTTTCGATGGATGCTGCGTCGGTAAATGGAATAGCGATACTGATATCAGCACTTCCGTATTTCAACAGAGCCTGAGTGGCACTGACCGTTTTTTCCAGTTTCAAAACCTGTACCTGCGCTTTATCGCTTTTTCCCCATGCAAACAGTTTGCCAATGAAACCCGATTGCGCGATGGATATTTCCACTAATTTACTGTCGGAACAATAAATAAGCACTTCCGCATCTTTAAACAGTTGAAGTTTTTCCTCGCATTTCTGTTTCAGGCCGGTAAAATTCTCCTGATGTGCTTCACCCAAATTAGTAAAAATACCAATCGTTGGTTGAATAATCGGTTGCAGATGCTCCATCTCGTGCATTTCCGAGATACCTGCTTCGAAAATACCCAATTGCGTATTTTCATTCATCGCCCATACCGAAAGCGGAACGCCAATCTGCGAATTATAACTGCGTGGTGAACGAGTAATGCGATAGTCGGTGTGCAAAAGTTGGTAGAGCCATTCTTTCACCACCGTTTTTCCATTGCTACCCGTAATGCCAATCACAGGAATGTGGAACGAAGCCCGATGAGTTGCAGCAAGCGTTTGCAAAGCCAGCAAGGTATCTTTTACCACTATAAATACGGCATCGGGTAAGTTTTCATATTCCGGTTGCATTTCACTGACCACAAAATAACGAAGATTTTGCTGGTACAATTCCAAAATATAGTTATGACCGTTGTTGCGTAAAGTGCGAATGGCAAAAAACAAACTTTCAGTCGGAAAAGATAAAGAGCGACTGTCTGTCAATAGCCAATTAATTTCAATAGTAGGTATTTTGTTTTCGCTCGCACCTATCAACCGGGCAATTTTATTTAGTTTCATTGTTTTTTCAGTTAGAAGTAAACAACTCCTTATTTTAAATATTATTTTTCAGTTTTACTTTTTATTGGTCAATGGCAATTTTAGCCATTCTTGTTCCTCTTGCCCGATTACTTTTTCGCTAACCGTTAGCGTATCGGCAACACATAAAATGGAATAACCACCCACGGCTTGTTTTCCACGCAGGGTGGAGCGATGAATAATGCCGGGAATACCATCGTAATTCAAAAACGTATTGCGGTGATAATGTCCTCCCAAAAGCGCCTGAATATTGAATTTCCGGAGCAGTTGGGTCATATCTTTCCAGTTATCCAAATCGCCGGTTAGCAGCGGGTAGTGAGTAACTACTAAAACCGGCATCCTTGTACCTGTTCTTTTCAGTTCCGACGCCATCCAATCCACATCTTGCTTCATTATATAGCCATTACCCTGATTATTCAGAGGGGTGGTAGTAAAACCTATGAATTTAAAACCTTTGTGTGTGAATGAAAATTTATCGTTGCCAAAAATGGTTTTAAAAAGGGCAGGTCCTGTCGTCAGCCAATTAAAATCATGATTGCCGGCTACAATGTAAAAGGGAATGGTTAGCTGTTGAAGAATACGCTTCGCTTCGGCGAGTGAGTTGGAATCACCTTTTTGAGTAATATCGCCCGAAACAAGAACAAAATCCAAATCTTTAAAACGATTGACCTCATCTACTGCCTTTTGAAGATCTTCGGCAGGCTCCTTGCTGGTTTGCGAAATATGTAAATCCGTGAAGAAAGCAAACTTAAACGACGAAGCAGAAAATAGGTCAAAAGGGAATAGCAGAAGCCAAACAAACAATGCTATGAACCTGAAATAATTCTTGTACATATAAAGCCGTAGTTTTAGTATTTTTGGACGTGCAAAGATACAATTTTTGTTTCATCCGATAATCAAAAATTAAGATTTCTGAAACAGAAATCAAAAAAAAACCGCCTCCTATAATGGAAAGCGGTTTTCATATCGTTGAAGGAATGAATTTATTCAGCCAGGAAAATGTAGCGGGCAACTACCAAAACAAATAGCAGATACATCATCCAATGTATTTGTTTGCCTTTACCAGTTACTACTTTTAAGATTGTATACGCAACAATACCACCACAAATACCATTAGCAATACTGTAAGTCAGTGGCATAAGGATAAAGGTAATAAATGCAGGAAAACCTTCGGTAAAATCATTAAAGTCAATATCCAAAATCGAAGAAACCATTAATACACCAACAATGATTAATGCGGGAGCAGTTGCTGCACTCGGGATAATTAATGCCAACGGAGCAAGTACCAGAGCCAATAAGAATAAAAGGCCTGTAGTAACTGCTGTTAAACCGGTGCGTCCACCTTCGCCGATTCCGGCCGCACTTTCAACATAAGCTGTTATGGTACTTGTACCCATCAAAGCTCCGAATGAAACACCAAATGCATCGACCAACATAGCCTTTCCAATTCTCGGAGAATTGCCTTCTTTGTCTACAAATCCGGCCTTCTCGGCTGTACCCACCAAAGTTCCGAAAGTATCAAACAACTCAACAAAAGTAAAGGTGAACACAACTGTCCATAGCCCCATATTTAAGGCACCTCTGATATCCAGTTCACCAACTGCCAGTTTGCTCAAATCAGGCAAACTGAATATTCTAAAGTGTTCCGGAATAATAGTAACACCCATTGGAATACCGATAAGCGTTGCAGACACGATACCAATAAGCAAAGATCCTTTTACACGCATAGCCATAAGAATAGCTGTAATTCCTAGTCCAATCAAACAAAGCACCATAGAATGATTTGAGAAACTTCCCATACCAATGTTCCATTCGAAGAATTTCAGAGCCGTTGGACCGGTAGCTTTATTCAATGCTGCCAAAGTAGGAGGAATAACATTGGCTGTAACCACCATTATTTCGGACAACTTAAATCCGATAATGGTTATAAACAGCCCAATACCTACAGTAATCGATTTTTTCAAGGAATGCGGAACCGCAACCACCAAAATCTGACGAATTTTAGTCACGGTAAGTAAAATAAAGATAAGTCCTGAAATAAATACAGCACCTAATGCTACTCGCCACGGCATACCCACACCGGCCAAAGCCACTGTAGCAAAAAGGGCATTTAGACCCATACCCGGTGCCAAAGCAATCGGGAAATTAGCCACCAACCCCATAGCAATAGTTACAAAACCCGCCGAAATAGCTGTTGCAAAGAATACCGCGTTGGTATCCATACCAGTCGCGCTAAGAATACTTGGATTAAGAAACAAGATATAAGCCATGGTCATAAACGTGGTTATACCTGCAATAATTTCGGTACGAACATTCGTACGGTTTTCTTTTAATTTAAAGAGCTTTTCTAGCATAAAAGTTATTTAAGATGAATAATAAGTTTATAAATTTCCATTTTTGAGGTTTCAAAAGTAGATAAAAAAACAATCGGTTCAAAACTTTGCCTCGATAATTAACGTGAATTCGGGATAAGATATAAAGATATTTTATTGAAATAAGTCCCTATAGCTATCGGAAAAGGGAAAGGGAAAAATACATGCATATTGTCACGGTTCACATAATGTGGGAGAACGGATTTCCGAATCCGTTTTTTTCTTACATTCAACAGATTTGAAAATCCATTCTCCCACATTCAACGGATATGGAAATCCGTTCTCCTACATTAAACATCTATCGATGTAACTTCCACCATCAAATCATCTTTCATTACCGATTGACCTTGCACCACATGAATTTTGCGGATAACGCCATTACAGGTAGCCGTAATTTCATTTTGCATTTTCATGGCTTCAAGACTCAGAATAGGTTCACCTTCGTTCACCAAATCGCCTTCGGCTAAGAATATGTCCACAATCTTGCCCGGCATGGGTGAAGTGATATTGTTCTCATCTATCGATTTATCATCTTTGCCAATCATTCCGTGACGTATGTACGAGAAAAGCGATTCGAGGCTGAATTTATACTCCACCCCATTCACTTTTACCACTGCCTTGTTTTGATCACGCGATACCAACTCGCAATGAAAGCGTTTGCCTTTCCAATCGAATGCATAGTGGAAATCTTCTTGTTCCACAAAATCAATATCGTATTCCTCACCGTCAATTACCGGTTCCGATTCTTTTGGAATATAAATTTTGTAGCGTTTACCATTATCGCGTAACGCAATAAACAATCGTGAAGCATCACGTTTATAAATATATGAAGTTCCCATGTATCAATAATTAAGTCGTTTGTTTAATACCCAAACATTCAACGAGTCGTTTTTATAAGAAGGCAAATCGGAAGATAATTGAAGGTATTCCGAAGCATACATAATCGTAGCAGCCAATGCACCTATCATTTCATCATCCGCATTTTCGAGCATCTCGGGTGTATACACCTGATCTACCCAACGCGTGGTATAGGTTGCATCCACAAACTCTGGATGCTGTAATACCGCGCGGCAGAATGGAACTGTCGTTTTCAAACCGATCAGACTGAATTCATACAATGCAGCCAGCGTTTTCTCAATTGTCTCCTGACGATTACTGCCGTGCACAATAATTTTGGCAATCATAGAGTCGAAATAAGGTGTTACCACCGAACCGCTCTGCACACCACTCTCGATACGAATATCGTTACTGTGTGGAAAATGGATTTTGTCAATAAAGCCGGTTTGCGGACTGAAACGGTTTTGTGGATCCTCAGTATTAACACGACATTCAATAGCCCAACCATTCAGTTTGATATCTTCTTGCTTCAATGTCAACACTTCGCCCAGGGCAATTTTTATCTGCCAGTCCACCAAATCAACGCCCGAAACCATTTCGGTAACAGGGTGCTCCACCTGAATACGGGTATTCATTTCCATAAAATAGAATGAACCATCTTCGTCCAGGATATACTCAATAGTACCGGCAGAGAAATAACCAATCTTCTTGGCAAATCGAACCGCCATATCGCCCATATCTTTTCTCATTTCGGGAGTCAGACTGGCCGAAGGGGCTTCTTCGAGTAATTTTTGGTGCTTGCGTTGCAACGAGCATTCACGCTCGCCGAGGTGAATCACATTGCCATGTTTGTCACCCAAAATCTGAAACTCAATATGTTTTGGGTTTTGAAGGTATTTTTCGATAAACATATCACCATTATCAAACGCAGCCAACGCCTCGTCGGATGCCGATTTAAAATGTCGCTCTATTGTTTCGGGTTTTTCAACGATGCGCATACCGCGTCCACCGCCTCCGGCCGAAGCTTTTAGTAATACAGGGTAGCCAATTTTTTCGGCATACACTTTTGCTGCTTCAGCATCATTTATAGCACCATCGCTACCGGGCACCAAGGGTAAATCCGCTTCGATAGCCATGCTTTTAGCAACTGTTTTCAGTCCCATCTCGCGAATTAAGGTAGCGGATGGACCGATAAAGTTGATACCATTCTCTGTACAAAGCGCAGCAAAATCAGGATTTTCGGACAAAAAACCATAACCGGGATGGATTAAATCAATATTGTGCTCCAAAGCCAGATTTACAATGCGCTCAGCATCCAAAAAAATAGGTTTTTCGGTAGTGGCATCTCTGGCCGGGATAATTTCGTCGGCATATTTCAAATAAAGAGCATCCGGCTCTTTATCACTTTGAAAAACCACAGCCAACATGCCCAATTTATGAGCCGAACGAATAATGCGGATTGCAATTTCGCTTCTGTTGGCAATTAAGAGTCTTTTCTTCATTTATGTTTGGTTGATTGGATAATAGTTAAACGGCAATTGGGTCATTAGAGTTTAGGAAATTGGGTGATAACAAATGAACTTACCAACCAATAAACTAAAAAACTAAATCAACCTATTGACTAAATTATAAAGGAATACTTCCGTGTTTACGAGCCGGTTTATGATATTGTTTGTTGGACAAAATTTCGAACGAAGTGATAAGAAGATCACGCGTTCTCGACGGGCTGATTACTTCATCTATCAATCCTAATTCTTCGGCTTTGTATGGATTTGCAGTTTCGTCTTTGTATTTATCAACAAGCATTTTTTCCATTTCGCCTCTGTTCTCCGCTTTTGCCAGTTCGTGTTTGTTCACAATTTTGATAGCACCTGCAGGTCCCATAACGGCTATTTCGGCAGTAGGCCATGCAAAATTGAAATCACCGCCTGTATTTTTACTACTCATCACAATGTACGCACCGCCATAGGCTTTACGAGTGATAACGGTTATTTTAGGTACCGTAGCTTCACAGAATGCATATAGCAGTTTAGCTCCATTACGGATGATACCATTATGCTCTTGTTCCATACCTGGTAAGAATCCCGGCACATCTTCCAATATCAGTAATGGAATATTAAATGCATCGCAAAAGCGCACAAAACGAGCACCTTTCACACTGGCGTTAATGTCCAATGTTCCGGCCATTACCTTAGGTTGATTGGCCACAATACCTATCGACTTTCCGTTCAGACGGGCAAAGCCTACCAGAATATTTTGTGCAAATTTTTCGTGTACTTCAAAAAAAGAATCCTTGTCCACAATGATATTGATGATTTCTTTCATGTCGTACGGACGGTTCGGATCATCAGGGATAATTCGATCCAAAAACTCCTGACGCGACTTGTACGAACTTACCAGATTAGACACTGGCAATGTTTCATAATTATTGGAAGGAATATACGACAACAACTTACGAATAAGCATAATGGTATGCTCTTCATCGTCCGACACAAAATGCGCCACACCACTTTTGCTGGCATGTACATTTCCGCCACCGAGGCCTTCCATGTCTATGTCTTCGTTCAGCACCTCTTTTACCACATCCGGACCTGTAACAAACATATACGATGTTTGGTTGGTCATAAAAATAAAGTCGGTGAGCGCAGGCGAGTAAACAGCTCCACCGGCTGCCGGCCCCAAGATGGCCGAAATTTGAGGAATAATGCCCGACGACTGAACATTGTTACGAAAAATGGTAGCATAAGCCGATAGACTCTTCACACCTTCCTGAATACGGGCACCACCCGAATCCATCAGTCCAACAATGGGAGCACCAAGCTTGAGAGCCATTTCCTGCACTTTGGCAATTTTCATACCATGCGCAAAACCAAGCGAGCCACCCAATACCGTGAAATCCTGAGCATACGCAAACACGCTTCTACCCTGAACCATACCACGTCCTACCACTACCCCATCACCAAAATTAGATTGTTTGCTGCTCATTGGCGTTTGCGAAGGCGATACAAAAGCATCAAATTCGTAGAATGTACCTTCATCAAAAAGAATGTTTATTCGTTCGCGAGCAGTAAGCTTACCTTTTAAATGCTGCCTTTGCGCAGCATTGTTTTCCATTTCTTGCAACGCTTTGAGGCGCTGTTCAAATACTTCATTTTTATTTATCATGTATATCCGAATGTTGTTTAACCTTACTCTAACAACTAAGCTTTAATTTCGTTCAATTAAAAAACCATATTTAAAAAAAGCCTACAAAAGTAGATTAAATGTGCTATATATAGGTCTGTTTTTAAACCTTTGCAGTTAGTTTAACAGTACAGATGATCAAAAAAGTGGAGAAATGACAATTAAAAATGTCTATTCAATTATCATATATAGATATATTTGAATCAATATATGAAAAAAAGAGACAATATTGTGTTGTCTATTACTATTTATATATATTTTTGCAATGCAAACAATGATATATATTTAAGGTTGGATGCAATAAATTTTTCTTAGCTAGCAACTTCAAAACCCAATTCACAATGAAAATCAAATTAGTAGTTTTTGGTCTTTTATGCAGTCTATTTGCTGTAGCTCAAATTCAGGATTTAGCTAAAATGGCTAATGGCAAAATCATTTACAGTTCCACGCTGTATGACAACGATGAAAATATATTTGGGTACCTATATTTATACGAACAGGATGTGAACGATAAAAATAAAAACATTGAATATGTATTTTTGGACAAGAACCTCAACAAAGTGTCGAACGGTACATTCCCATCCTACAATTACGACGGAGTGTCCAGCAGATATTACGACTGTACACTTATGGGTGATAATATTATACTGAACAAATATTACTACTATGTTACAACTTTTAATAGTATTTCTAAGCTTTTGGTCACCACGTTTCAAACTATTTCATTGCCCAATAGCAAAGTAACGTCGGAATTTGAGTATAAAGATGGCGTTTTCGCCGAATTTTCACCCAATTACGATACCATGAAAAAGGACTATAAAGGAATGGATGTGCACAACATCATTAACGCATTCAGCAACGATAGCTTCAACGGTTTTATTATTACCGAAGACAATGCAAAAAAAGGGTATCTGGAAAAAGAAGTTAAGCTATACAACGAAAAAAATGAAAAAATCTGGTCGTTCGACTTCAACTCTACTGGCACAAAATACAACTACAACAGCTTTAGTTTTCAATATTCCTACAAAAAAACCATCTACGTTTCTACCCCCAAATGGGAAAGAGACGGCTATGGCGAAATGAAGATAACTGCCTACAAAATTGTAGCACTCGACATGCAAACCGGTGTGAAAAAATTCGATTATTTACTCGAAAACAAAAGCAGCATGTACAGCCACACGCTCAGAATGCACCAAATTGACAATAAACTTATCATAACAGGAAATTATTCTCCCTATAAATCAACCGATTTCACGCTAGATCAGAATCTTGGATTCTACAAAATAGTATTGGATGAGCAAGGCAAAGAAGTGGAGAAAAAGTACACCGAATGGAGCGAGTTTGCTAACCAAATAGAGGTGGATAAAAAAGGGCGCGTGGAAAAAAACTACCGTTTAAATCCCATTAAATACTTCTTCTTTAAAGATGGATCTATCTCCATCCTGACAGAAAAGTTCAAATACGATATTTGGAATAATGGAGCTCCAAAAAGCACCGACTTTGTGTTGTTTAACATGAAAGCAGACTTCACACCAGGCATTATCAATACTATAATGAAAGAGAAAAGCTATTACAGTACCGACTATTTATTCTCGCAATACATAAAAGACAAAACAGGCGTAGTGTTTTTCTACAGCGATGTGGTAAAAGATCCTAATTTGGGCATATTTGATATGGGAAGTACATTAATGCTAGGTATCAACACCATAATTGATGGTAAATTAACCGAAGAAAAAATTAAACTTTCGGCTAGAAAAAAATACACTATTATACCTCATCCTGCCAAAGAAGGATACATAATGCTGCGCGAGTACCACGAAAAAGACAAGTACAATCAACTAAGGCTAGAAAAACTAAACTACTAGTACCGTTAGAAACATGTATTTTTAAACGCAAATAACGCAAATCTTATGGAAATAAGATTTGTGTTATTTTTCTGTTACTATCAGGCACTATTGACTATACGTTGAACGCAAATAATCGCGAATAATATTTCTTTATAATTTGCATACACTAATTGAAATTTGCACAATTTGCGTTCTTTATTTCAATAAGCAATTAGCGTTCTGTTTTCTTACAATCTTGCTTCTTTATAATAGTCGGCAATATTTTTCAATTCAGTGAGGTTTAAATTCCACATAAAGCTCAAAAACTGCTGATAACTTACCGATTGATCTTTAGGATCCATTCGTTCAAGATATCGGTTTAAGGTATACGCCTTTCGGGCTTCATATATTTTCTGGAATAAAACTCCCAATCTATTATTGTAGTAAGCTACATTTTCTTTTTGCTGCAACCGAAACAAACAAAAATAAACCCCAAGTCCATATTCCTCCTGAAATTCAAACACATAAGGTTGTTCGAACTTTGCTACAGTTGATAGGCTGTCGAAGTTGGCTGTTGCAACCATTTCTTTTTCGGCAATGGCAAGCTCTGGAAACGACTTCAACAATGCTTTAATACGCAATTCCGTGTCTGGGTGAGAGCTCAAAGAGTCTTCGTTGTACTTTGCTTTAAATTTCGAATAATCGTACTTAGAAAAATCCTCTATTTTCAGCCATTCGACTTTGAAAGGCTGCGCAGGCAAACTAAAAACTTTTTTATACGTATCCAAATGCAAACCTAGCGGACGAATAGTATCATAGGCCTGTTGCAGTTTGAATGAGTTTATATAATCAACCCTTTTATAACGCGTATTCTTATACAAAACATACCCCAACGAATCGGCTTCGTACTCCTGTTGTTTGTTCAAATCTTCTTCTTTGTAAAGCAGGTTTTTCAATTTATTGTAGGCCTTGTCGCTTTTATTCTCGTTATTTTCTTTTATCATGCTTATCTCATTCTTCAATTCAGTCTGCTTTTTCAAGCTATATTGGTACTGTATATCTTTCAAAACATGTTTCAGTATATAATGTGCAATTTCATGACAGATAATAGCCGACAATTGGTCTTCATTTTGGAGGAAATAGAATGAACCCATATTCACCACAAAATACTTATTACCCAGACTGGAAGCATTTAAGGTATTATCGCGCGCCACATAAAAATTGAGACCCAAAGGCAACTGAATATTCTTAGTTGATATTTCGGAAACAATCGTATCCATCATTTTCTTAAAACGAGTATCGAAAACGTATTTGCCACTCAACAAATCCTCCTTCATTACTTTATTCATACCCTCGCATCTCTTTTTGAACAAGGATCTTTCACCATTCTTGTAATCTTCCAGAGCAAGACTGTTGTAAAACTTTGCACCTTCTTCGTACATCTTGCTTTCTTTTGTGCGCAATACTAAGTTAGCCGTATCTATCGGTACGTACATTTGTGCACTAATGACACCTACACTAAAAAACGAAAACACCAAAGCTCCAATAAAATTCTTCATACTAATAATTCAATTAAAAATTCAACCATTTCCAATCTATACTCAATAACAAGGCTACCACTATCAAAGCGGGCAACATATTAATTATTCGTAGTTTTTTGATTTCCAATATATTTACACCTAACCCAATGAGCAAAATACCGCCGACAGCAGTAAGTCCTTGAATAATGGTAGGAGTAAAAAACGATCCCGCATACCATGCCAGTAGCGTGATGCCACCCTGAAAAATAAGCAGTGGAATAGCCGAGACAATAACGCCTACTCCAAAAGCGGAAGCTAAAATGATAGAAGAAAAACCATCCATAAGCGATTTAGTGAGCAGCAAGTCGGACGAGCCACTGGTTCCTTCCTGTATAGCTCCAAGAATAGTCATTGAACCGATGCAATAAAGCAAAAATGCAGTTACCAAACCTTCGGAAAACTTATCGCTACCAATGCGAAACTTATGTTTGAGGTATAAACTGAGCTTCTCGGCTCCGGTTTCGAGGTTCCACCACTCCCCTAAAAGTGAGCCAATGGCTAAACTACTCACCACAATAAGAATATGTTGCATATTGTACACCATACTAACGCCAATGGCAACGGTAAACAAACCTATAGCCTGAAAATAAATAGTGGTAACGCGCTTGGGCATACTCTTTTTCAACAGTAAACCAACTATTCCGCCGGCTATTACGGCTGCTGCATTGACAAGTGTTCCAATCATAGAGGGTGTTTGAAATAGCGTAAATAAGTAAATTAAATTTTCGCTTACAAAAATAACAAAATAAGCTTAGATTGAGCTCCATTGATTAAAATTGTGTAATTTAGCACTCGGAAAAAGGGCATCAGATGATGAGCTACCCCTAAATCCCATCAAACTACGACATTTTTGTTTAATAAATATCGGGGAATGGCTGTAAGCCATTCATATCCTTGCCCTAGGCAATGCCTTGGGGCAATAATAAAATACAATTTGCGCCCTGAAAGGGCATTATAAATAAACATACTGCCCTTTCAGGGCGAATATATCATATGCAATCCTTCACCCGGGCCGTTGACCCGGGCTAGAATATATCAGGCTTTCAGCCTGTAAATAATAAGACGATATTGAGATGCAGGGTAAATAAGTAAACTAAAAACAAACATGAATTCATTTCTCTACCGCATAGCAAAAACCTATTACGCACAAAAACAATCGGATATAAGCAACTTTACCTTTGTTTTTCCTAACCGTCGCGCGGGATTGTTCTTTCAGCGATACATTGCCGAAGTGGCTCAAAAGCCTGTATTTTCACCGGAGATTGTAACCATCAACGAGTGCTTCTCGGCAGCTTCCACCTGGCAAACGGCCGACCGGCTTAGCATGCTTTTTCGTCTGTATCGCATCTACAAAGCGCAGAGTGGCAGCGACGAGAGTTTCGATTCGTTTGCTTTCTGGGGCGAAATGCTGCTGTCCGACTTTGAGGATGTGGACAAATACCGTGTGGATGCCAAACAACTGTTTACCAACATTACCGAACTAAAACAAATCGACCAACTGTTCAACGTTTTCTCAGATCGACAGGTGGAAGCTATCCGACAGTTCTGGAATAACTTTGTGCCCGTGGTAGAAGGCAAATCGCAGGAAGATTTTATTGCTACATGGAAAATTCTTTTGCCCATCTACGAGAAGTTTCGTGCCGAGTTAATAGCCGACAATACTGCCACCGAAGGCATGATTTGCCGAAATGTGGCCGACAGACTGAAAGCCAAAGAACTCATACCCGAATTTGAAAACAAACAGTTTGTGTTTATCGGCTTCAACGCGCTGAATCCCTGCGAGCGAACCCTTTTTGCCGAGCTTCAACGACGCGGACAAGCCGATTTTTACTGGGATTACGATGCAGCCGAATTGCGCGACAGCGACAATCAGGCATCGCGTTTCTATGCCGAGAACATTCATCTTTTCCCATCGAAATATCCGATTGAAACCATTGTTGAATCGCTGCAGGAAAAAGAAATTGAACTTATCGCCGTTCCCTCGGCTGTGGGGCAAGCCAAACAAGCGTATGCCATTCTCAATAAACTTTTTCCACCCGAAGTGCCCAACATGAGCTGGATACGTACCGCTGTAGTTTTGCCCGATGAGAGTTTGCTCGTTCCCCTACTCCATTCCTTACCTGAACAAATTGGCAAGGTAAATGTAACCATGGGTTTTCCGCTTAAAGCCACTCCTGTTTCGGGACTGATAGAGCACATTTTTGAGTTGCAAAAGCGTATGCGCACCTCCGGCGATAAAATTTCCTTTTATCATCTCAATGTCTCGAACATTCTGAACCATCAATATATTGCCATGCTATGTGGCGATGAAGCTCAGCACATTTTGCGCCAAATGGCCGGGAATAACTGGATTTACATCGATGCCGAAGAACTGAAAAAGAACGAACTACTGGCTTCCATATTCGCACCGCAAACCGACACACAGCATTTTCTACCCTACTTGCTGCACATCCTGCGTAGTTTACAAAATGGCTGGCAACAAGCCTCTAACGACACGCACAATTACCAATTGGAATGCGATTTTCTGTATCAATACTATGTTACTATCAATCGAATGTCCGACATTATGAAGGATAAACCTGTGGAAGTGGATATGACGATTGATACCCTGGTACGCCTTACCCGCCAACTTACTTCCGGTATCACCATCCCGTTTGTGGGTGAGCCGCTGGACGGATTGCAGGTGATGGGTGTGCTCGAAACTCGTGGACTGGATTTCGACAACCTGATTATCACGTCATTCAACGAAGGCATTTTTCCACAAAAAAGCAGCACTAATAGCTTTATTCCATACAACCTGCGCAAAGGTTTCGACTTGCCCACCACCGAACATCAAGATGCTATCACGGCCTACAATTTTTACCGGTTGATACACCGTGCCAAACGCATTTATCTGATGTACGATTCTCGTTCCGAGTCCGGACATACAGGCGAAGTAAGCCGCTTTATGCATCAATTATATTATCATTATGGTGTCAACTATCAACGAAAAAACATTTCGTTCGATATTGGTTTTGGTAGTCCGCAAGCCATACAGATAGAGAAAACGCCTGCCGTAATGGAAAAGATTCAGCGCTTTGCGTCCGATGCCGAAAAGGCGCCGGCACTCTCGGCAAGTTCTATCAACACCTACATTGACTGTCCGTTGCAGTTTTATCTTACCAAAGTAGAAGAAGTGGAGCAGGCCGACGAAGTAAAAGAAACGATCGAAGCTGATATGTTTGGTACGCTTTTCCACAACGTAATGGAAAATCTGTATGAACCATTCAAAGGAAAAATGATTCAGGCGAGCGATTTCGATGAATTACTTAAAAATACTTTGTATATCGACCAACAAATTGCGCAAGCATTTTCGTCGAAATATTTTAAAAAGAAAAACAAAACGGTGGTACAACTCGAAGGCAACAACCTCTTGATTGCAACTGTTATTCGCAAATATATTTTGCAGGTCCTCAAAACCGACAAGCAACATGCACCGTTTCGGTACATTAATTCTGAGGACAGAAATAAAATTGAATACCCAATATTAAACGGCAGTAAGAAAGTAAACATAAAAGGTTTTATCGACCGCATCGATGAGAAAGAAGGCCGACTGCGCATCCTTGATTATAAAACCGGAAGTGGCTCGTTGGAATTCAAAAGCCTGGACGAAGTCTTCGAGAAAAACAAAGACAAACGACCGAAATTTGTGTTGCAGACATTTCTTTACGGCATTTTGTACAAACCAAAAGCGGAAGGTAAAATAATGACACCGGGCATTTATTATATGCGTGATGTCTTTAAAGAGGGTTTTGATACCGAATTGCATTACAGACCCGATAAAAACATAAACGACACGGTGACCGATTTCAATGTTTACGAAGATGAATTCAAAGAACATCTGACCGCTTGTCTGGAGGAAATTTTCAATCCGGAAGTGGCGTTCACTCAAACCGAAAATGTAAAAGTGTGCCAATATTGTGCCTATGTTGGTGTTTGCAATCGGTAATTAATCACTTTGCAAGCAATTGAATAAATGTATAATCAACCATTACAGGCGACTATTTACACAAGTAGACAGCCCATTAAAGAATAAACTAAGAATAAAAATCCAAAAACAAGAGCTATATATTCAAAGAAAGGATAGATTAACTGAACATGAGCATTAATTTCACCCCAATATATTCTTTTCTATCCCAAATTTAGTTTTTTCGTACCAATATCAAAATAATTCTCCCAATCATTTGTGATAATTATTCAGGAGTGCTTACTTTGCATTCGAAACAAAACGACGTTAAATCAAAGACAACTAACAGTAATACGTAATTGGGAAAAACAAATCATAAAATCCCGAAATAAATTTGGGGTTTTGATGCTTCAAAACTAAATTTCAAAGAAATTTTCAAGAATAAAAAAACTATAAAAAACTGTTTTTGGAAATTCTATCTAATGAATTTTAGTTACATTTGCGTGTCAATTTTAAATAAAATACATAATGGCTAAAGTAAAAGGAGCGATAGTAGTAAACGTAGAACGATGTAAAGGCTGCAACCTATGTGTGGTAGCTTGTCCATCTAAAGTATTGTTACTAAATAACGAAGCAAATTCAAAAGGTTACAATTATTCTTACATGGCCGATCCCGACTCCTGTGTTGGTTGTTCGGCCTGTGCATATGTTTGTCCGGATGCCTGCATCACAGTTTACAGAGTTAAGCTCTAAAACATCAGAGCCTATCATTTTTTAAAATCAACAACATGAACAATAAAAAGAAAGATACAGAAGAAGTCAGATTAATGAAGGGGAATGAAGCCATTGCCCACGCTGCCATCCGTTGTGGTTGCGATGGATATTTTGGCTATCCAATCACTCCTCAATCAGAAATAATGGAAACGCTTATGGAGCTTGAACCGTGGAATACTACTGGTATGGTGGTACTTCAGGCCGAAAGTGAAACAGCGTCTATCAATATGGTTTACGGCGGTGCCGGTTGTGGTAAAAAATCAATGACCAGTTCGTCGAGCCCGGGAGTGAGTCTCATGCAGGAAGGGATTTCGTACCTTGCCGGCGCTGAGCTTCCCGCTGTAATTGTAAACGTTATGCGTGGTGGTCCCGGTTTAGGAACTATCCAACCCAGTCAGGCCGATTATTTTCAAACCGTAAAAGGTGGTGGTCATGGCGATTACAAAATGATTACCCTTGCTCCTGCTTCGGTTCAGGAAATGGCCGATCATACCGTTATGGCTTTCGATCTGGCCTTTAAATATCTTACTCCGGTAATGATTTTGGCTGATGGAGTTATTGGTCAAATGATGGAAAAGGTAGTTCTTCCTCCATTCCAACCTCGCTTAACAGAAGAAGAAATCAAAATAAAATGCCCATGGGCAACGTTGGGCAAACCAGCCAATCGCAAACCAAATTACATCTATTCTCTTCAACTGGAAGCAGAAGAAATGGAAGATTTGAATCTAAGACTCCAATCGCGCTACCGCATCATTGAAAAAGAGGAAGTTCTGTTTGAAGAATTTGATTGCGAAGATGCAGAATATTTAATCGTTGCATTTGGAACAAGTGCCCGTGTTTGTCAAAAAGCAGTAGAAACGGCTCGTGCCCACGGCATTAAAGCTGGATTACTACGCCCTATCACTCTTTTCCCATTCCCAACCGAACAAATCAGCCACTACGCGAACCAAACAAAAGGTATGCTTACGGTGGAAATGAGTGCCGGACAAATGGTAGAAGATGTTCGTTTGGCAGTAAACGGTCGTGTGCCTGTTGAGTTTTACGGTCGCATGGGTGGTATTGTACCTTCGCCGGATGATGTATTTGAAGCATTGAAAAAATTAATAGTAAAATAAAATATTGATCCGGTTGTATTGTGACTGCATATTATTTCACAATTCACCGATAACTTTTTACTGACAACTAAAATATTATGACAACAAATGATATAATTAACCCCGCCAACCTTGTCTATGCTAAACCAAGTGTGCTGAACGATGTTCCAATGCACTACTGTCCAGGCTGTACTCATGGTGTGATTCACAAACTTATTGGCGAAATCATTGGCGAAATGGGCTTTCAAGAAAAAACAATCGGTATTGCACCGGTGGGTTGCGCCGTTTTTGCATATAAATATCTTGATATCGACTGGCAACAAGCTGCACACGGGCGTGCACCGGCATTGGCTACTGCTGTAAAACGATTGCTTCCCGACCGTTTGGTATTTACCTACCAAGGTGATGGCGACTTAGCTGCTATTGGTACTGCCGAAACAATTCACGCCTGCAACCGTGGTGAGAATATTGCCATTATCTTTATCAATAATGGTATTTATGGTATGACCGGTGGTCAAATGGCACCAACTACCCTGCATGGAATGAAATCATCTACATCACCTAACGGAAGAACAGTGCCTTTGAACGGTCACCCGCTCGACATCACCAAGTTATTGGCTCAGTTGGACGGAACCTGCTACGTAACGCGTCAAAGTGCTCACACGGTAGCCTCGGTACGAAAAACTAAAAAAGCGATCCAAAAAGCCTTCGAGAACAGCATGTTAGGAAAAGGAACTTCAATTGTAGAAGTTGTTTCTACCTGCAACTCGGGTTGGAAATTATCACCTGCCGATTCTAACACCTGGATGGTTGAAAACATGTTCCCTGCTTATCCGCTTGGCGACTTGAAGGACATTTAATGATTTACGATTTTATTATTTACGATTTATAGAATGAACACATGAAAGAAGAAATAATAATTGCCGGATTTGGTGGACAGGGAGTTCTGTCTATGGGAAAAATTCTGGCTTACTCGGGACTAATGCAAGGACAGGAAGTGAGCTGGATACCATCGTATGGTCCCGAACAACGCGGTGGAACTGCCAATGTGACCGTGATTCTTAGCGACGAACGCATTAGCTCACCGGTTCTGAGCACTTACGATACAGCCATTGTGCTGAACCAGCCCTCATTGGAAAAGTTCGAAAGCAAAGTAAAGCCAGGTGGAACGTTGATTTTCGACGGCAACGGGTTTAAAAAATTTCCTACACGTACCGATATTAATATTTATCGTATTGATGCTACAGAATATGCAATGGCCAATAATGAATCCAAAACAATGAATATGATTATTTTGGGTGGATTGTTGAAAGTGCGCCCTATTGTGCAGGTTGCAAACGTTTTAAAAGGGCTCAAAAAATCACTTCCAGATAGACACCATCACTTACTCCCAATGAATGAAAAAGCCATCCAGATTGGAATGGCACTAATCAAGAAGGTTGAGTAGTTGACTGGTTAATTGGCCAACTGGTTGATTAGAAGCACAAAAAGAAACGCTGCAAATTAAATTTTGCAGCGTTTCTTTTTATCCAAATTCTATTGACAGTTGTCAGCCGTCCGTTGTCTTTTGTCTTTTTCAACCCTTCACCGTTTTCACCACAACCCAGTTATTTTTCTCTTTAAAATCAACCAGTTGTAGTCCAAGTCGGTTAGCTTCAGCTTCAATCAACGGTATATCCTCTTTGTAGAAACCACTCATATACAACTCACCACCGCTCGACAAACAAGCAACATATTGTTCCATATCCGCCAATAAAATATTTCGGTTAATGTTGGCTAGTACAATATCAAAATGTAACCCTGCAAGCAATTCAGCACCCCCAAGTCGCACATCGATACCCGAAATATTGTTGATAGAGATATTTTCTATCGAATTTTCGGTACACCAGGTATCGATATCAATAGCCACAATATCTTTAGCCCCCCGCATGGCTGCCAAAATAGCCAAAACAGCTGTGCCACAACCCATATCGAGCAAGGTTTTACCGTCCAAATCCATAAGCAACAATTGTCCGATAACCAAACTTGTAGTTTCGTGATGTCCGGTACCAAAAGCCATTTTAGGGTCGATCACAATGTCGTATTTTGCTTTTGGCACATCCTTGTGAAACGAGCTGTGAATCACACAATCATTACCGATTACAATAGGTTCAAAGTAATGCTTCTCCCATTCCTCGTTCCAGTTCTTCGATTTGATTTGTGTAATTTTGTAGTCGATAGATGCTTCGAATGGAAAATCTGACAATAGGTTTTTCAATTCCAATTCATCAAATTTTGATTGAAGAATGTAAGCATCCATACCCACTTCACTTGGAACGAAACTGTCGAATCCGATTTCACCTAGCTCGGAAGCCAATACATCCGAAATGTATTCTTCAAAAGGTTCGATAATAAAATTTACTTCAATGTAGTCCATGTAAGCAATTGATATTTAATAATTAATAATTTCTGATTTATCTATATCATGAATAAAAATTCTTATTCACAGATTCTGTAAACAATAAAGTTTTAGAGGCGTTACTAGATTTTATTATGACATTAATTCAACTACAAAGGTACATTTTTTCTGAGACATTTTCATATTGATAATTATATTCCAATTTTAATGTATAATTAGCTGAAAAAGACTTAATAATGGCACGATTATTGTTGAATATTAAACATAAAAACAACAAGCACTAACAAATCAATAGGAGGTTTTATCATGAAACGAACCACATTTATTATCGCTCTGACTTTACTTGTTCCGCTGGTCGGGATGGGTCAAAGTCCATCTTCCGTTACCGACGACATATACTTCAAACCGAGTGATGCGAAAATTGTTCAGAAAGCCCGTAAAAATAACGAAGTGCCCAATTACAAAAATGGCGCAAAAGAAATTATTTATATCGACCGTGAAAGCAATAAAATCATAACACCCGATACCACTTATGTTTTAGCGCAAGCTAACGACAGCACTGAAAATTACGATCAACAAGGTGAATATATCAACGGATTCAACGGAACTGAATCCGACCTGGAATACGCGGAACGCATTCGCCGTTTTCATAACCCAAGATATACAATTCATATTGGAGATCCCAATTATAACGACATTTACTTCCTGAACAATAGCGACTGGAATGTATATGTTGATGGCTCATACGCCTATGTAACACCTACATGGACAAACCCATACTGGTGGAACTACAATTACAGCCCATATAGCAGTTGGGGCTGGGGTGGTTACGGCGGATATGGTGGATATTACGGATGGAACAATTATCCATGGAGTTTGAACAACTATTATGGTTGGGGTGGATACGGATATGGTGGCTTTGGCATGGGATACGGATACGGCGGATATTATGGATATGGTGGTTACGGTGGCTACTGGGACTATCCTTACTACGGATACGGGTATGGTGGTTACTACGGAGGTGGTTACGGATACACTCAACGAAACTCAGCTCATAACGAAGCTAACAGACGTGCAAATTCATCTGTAGGCTCAAGCCGCTTAGACAATGGAGGTTCAACTTCGAGAGTAATGAGTGGTGGTTACAACGGAGCATCCGGTAATCCATACACAACTATCAGTGGAACAGGTTCACGTGCTCAATCAACAACAGGCACATCGGCTCAAGGTGTTCGCTCAACAAGCAACGGATCACGTGGCGCTACCACAGATTATAACGGAACAAGATCGAGCTACAGCCGTGGAAATGGTATCGGAGCAGTGAGAAGCAGCACAGGTTCAAGAAGTGTTATCAACAATAGTAACTACACATCAAGAGCCAACGGTTCAAGTTATGGCACCGGATCGTATATTAATACTCAACCACGTACTTCACAAAATTCAAATCAATCGAATTACAATACAACAAATAGCTCAACCCGTTCAAGTTATTCAAATCAATCACCTTCGCGCAGCAGCTATTCTACAGGAACAGCTACACGGAGCAGTTATTCAACCGGATCACCATCACGCAGCAGCTCCTACAGCACTTCTTCAAGCTATTCTGGAGGTTCACGATCATCATCTCCAAGTTATTCGGCTCCAAGTAGTAGCAGTTACAGCAGTGGAAGTTCTTCTAGTTCGGGCAGCAGCAGTGGTGGCTCTCGTAGTTCGGGAGGCAGTTCAGGTGGTAGCTCATCAAGTGGCAGCAGAAGATAACTGATTGAATGAATAAAGCGACAAGAGATAAATTGTTTACCGTATTGAAATTAAATAAAATTCAACATATGAAAAAGATAATAGTAGCAGTGGCAGTAATTCTGAGCTGTTCAAACATAATAGCTCAAACAGAATACGATGCGTTGAAATATACGCAAAATGACATTACAGGAACAGCTCGCTACATGGGTATGGCAGGCGCTTTTGGAGCATTGGGTGGTGACCCATCTGCTATCAAGGATAATCCTGCCGGGCTAGGTATCTATCGGAAATCGGAATTAGCGGGAACCATGAATATGACTATGCAAAACACCAATTCAAATTGGAAGTATACCGAAGGTGGTACAACAAAAAATTCATTTGGATATGCTACAGATCCGTTTAAAATTGGATTCAATAACTTTTCACTTGTAATTGCTTCTCCAACATGGAGAAATGAATCCGGCGCAAGTGGTTTATTAAGTTCTAACTGGTCATTTTCATTCAATAGATTGAAAAGCTTTAATCGCACTGCAACCATCAAGAGCGGATCATCTGCTTCATCCATGACTGATTATTTGTCATATTTTTCAAATGGTCTTAGCGTAGCCGATTTATCCGGAACCAACATGCAAAGCGGAAGTGCATACGATAACATTGATGTTCCGTGGATCTCTGTTTTAGCTTACGAAGGCTATTTAATAAACCCCGGAACTGGCACAAATACCTGGGAGTCTTTATTAGCTCCCGGAGAAACCGTGAAACCATCCTTCACCTTAAGCGAACAGGGCTTTGTGGATGAATATTCATTAGGTTGGGCAGGGAACTTCAGTAATGTATTTTACCTTGGAGCAACAGCTAATTTATTACGCGTTGATTATTCTATGAACACTATATATGGTGAAGAATTTAGCGGTTTAGGAGGCATGAACTTAAATAACTCAATATCTACAACCGGCTCTGGGATTAATTTTAAAGTTGGAGCAATTGTGCGCCCTACTGATTACTTGCGTTTTGGATTAGCTGTACACACGCCTACAATGTATTCGCTGGAAGATAATTACCAGTCAACATTGAATTTCGACACACAAAACAGAGGCTCGGTATCTACCCCAACTGATGGTTACAATAATTTTAAAATTCAGGGACCTATGCAAATAAATGCAAGTGCTGCCGCTGTAATTGACAAGAAAGGTATTATCAGCGTAGAATACGACTATAGTAACTATACCGGAACGAAGTTTATGGATGAAGAAGGAAGTACTCAGTCATATACCGAGGACAATGCAAGAATACCAAACACTTTAAATGACGTTCATACCATAAAAATTGGTGGAGAATATAAAGTCACAGATAACTTTTCGCTTCGTGCCGGATTTGCAAATTCAAGCAGTGCAACGAAAGCAGATGGTGGAAAAATAATGGTTTTAAACACAACACGCACCGATACAGAATACTTCTTACACAATGGTACAAATTACCTGACTGCAGGCTTTGGATATAGAGAAGCCGGCTGGTTTATTGACTGTGCTTATGTTCATAAAAATCTGGATCAAACATTTATGCCATATAACTCAAATTTATTATCAAGTAATCTGGCAGTAACACCTGCAACGTTGACGACAAAAACCAACAACATACTGGTTACACTAGGATTTAAGTTTTAAAAAAAAGCCTCCGTTTCACAACGGAGGCTTTTTTTGCCCCATATCCGATAGCAATTTGGTTAAACAAAAACTTTTATCTATTTTTGCATTCTAAGCAATTTAAAACTCAGAATATGAAGAAGTACGTATTAGCATTAGCAATAATTATTTATAGCACATCTTTGATGGCTCAAACAGAGTTTGATGCAGTAAAACTATTACAAACAGATATTAGTGGAACGGCAAGATACATGGGCATGGCTGGTGCGATGGGTGCAGTTGGAGGCGATGCCACAGCCATTAAAGACAATCCGGCAGGTATGGGTCTATACACACGCTCGGAGCTTATGGGCACCGGCAAAATGCTACTACAAAAATCAAACTCAAACTGGTATAGTGGAACCGGTTATTTTTCGCATTCAAATATTGGATTGAACAACTTCTCATTCGTTTTGGTACCGTCATCATTAAAGAAACAGACAAAAGACAAAAAAGATAAGAAAAGAAAACGAGGAAGTTCGTTTATCCATAATTTCTCATTTAGCTACAATCGATTAAAGGATTTTAATCGCAGTATGTATGTTGGAAGTGATATTAATGCAAATAATGTACAAAGTTCCATTTCTGTTTACATGGAAGACTTAGCTAGAAACACTATCGGATTTGACGGAACTGGAAGTGCATTCGGTAACAATCCTTGGATATTAGATTTAGCAAATCAAACCGGATTGATTGAAAAAAAGAACACTAATCCTTGGTCAAGTATTTTAACCCCATCTGAAGCAATTAAACCATCGTATTATATCAAAGAGAAAGGTGCTATTGATCAATACTCACTGGGTTGGGCTGGAACGTACGAGAATTTCATACATCTTGGTGCAACAGTAAATTTCCAAACTATAAATTACACTGCTGTAGGCAAATACACAGAGAAATACGAAGTTAGCGGAACTATGCGTTTGAATGACAGCATCAACACCAAAGGAACCGGAATCAGCATAAATATAGGAGCCATCATTAGTCCTACCGATTATTTGAGAGTGGGTCTATCTGTAAAATCTCCAACCGTTTATGCCTTAGTTGATAAATCAAGTGGTAATATGAGCTTTGATAAAGGAGCAACAACTTCGCCGACACCAAAAACACCACTCGCAACCGTTGATTACAAACTGCAAAATCTACTGCAATTTGGTCTAAGCACTGCATATTTAATTGACACCAGAGGACTGATTAGTGCACAATTTGATTACAGCCTAAACTCTCGCGCTAAATTATTAAGCAAAGATGGTGGAATAGACTATTACATGAATGAAAATCAAGCAATGAAAAGGAACATTAGTAATATGTACACTTTAAAAGTCGGCGGCGAATTCAATATCACCGAAAATATTACTGCAAGAGCCGGTTTAGCATATAGTTGTAGCCCAACAAAAAAAGGAGCTTCAGAATACATGGGAGAAGTGAATAATACTAGAGTGGACACTCAATACTTTTTGGGCAACTCAACTTTTTTTGAATCAGTAGGCGTAGGTTACCATACTGAAAAATGGTCTGTCGATGTGGCATTTACTAACAAAAATCTCAAAGAGGATTTCTACCCATACAATTCAAGTACCTTAGCTGATAAAGCAGAAGCCGGGATTGTAAAAACTTCACTAAACAATATTGTAATTTCATTCGGTTATAAATTATAAAAGCACCAATATTCATCATATCAAACAATAAAAGTCGGCTAAGCAGTCGGCTTTTATTGTTTACGAAACAGCAGTTCGGTACATTTTCACAAGCTTAGTTCATCTATTGGCTATTCGGCTCAAAAAATGTACCTTTGCACCTCAAAACAATAACTACAGATTACTCACTACCTACAACAAATGAGCTTACATTCCGAAATTAAACGTCGCCGTACATTTGCCATTATCAGTCACCCCGATGCGGGAAAAACAACCCTTACTGAAAAGCTTTTACTTTTTGGTGGTGCAATTCATGTGGCCGGTGCCGTAAAATCGAATAAAATAAAAAAAACGGCTACCTCCGACTGGATGGAAATTGAAAAACAACGTGGTATTTCGGTGGCAACATCGGTAATGGGTTTCGAATACCGCGATTATAAAATCAACATTCTGGACACGCCCGGTCACCAGGATTTTGCCGAAGACACGTACCGCACGCTTACAGCTGTTGACAGTGTAATCATTGTGGTAGATACCGCCAAAGGTGTGGAAGCTCAAACGCGAAAATTAATGGAAGTCTGTCGCATGCGCAACACGCCGGTAATGATTTTCGTAAACAAAATGGACCGCGAAGGGAAAGATGCTTTCGATTTGCTGGACGAACTGGAAGCTGAACTGGGCATCAATGTACGTCCGCTTAGCTGGCCAATCAATCAGGGATTCTCGTTCAAAGGAGTGTACAATATCCACAAACAAAGTCTGGATCTTTTCACACCCAGCAAACAATCTATTAGTGAATCGGTAGCATTTTCTGACATTAATAGTCCCGAATTGGAAAACTATGTGGGTAAACACGATGCCGAAAAACTTCGTGAGGACATGGAGTTGATCAACGGTGTTTATTCTGAGTTTGATATCGAAAAATACCTGGCCGGTCAATTGGCACCTGTTTTCTTTGGTAGTGCGCTAAATAACTTCGGCGTGAGAGAATTGCTCGACTGCTTTGTGGAAATCGCTCCTTCTCCCCGACCAATACATACACAAGAACGTGAAATTGATCCATATGAAGAGGCCTTTTCTGGCTTTATCTTTAAGATTCATGCCAATATGGATCCAAATCACCGCAGCTGTATTGCTTTTGTGAAAATATGCTCCGGCAAATTTGAACGTAACGTCAACTACAAGCATGTTCGTCATGGCAAAATGATGCGTTTTTCAAGCCCTACGGCATTTATGGCGCAGAAAAAAGAAACAGTCGACGAAGCTTATGCCGGCGATATTGTAGGTCTACCCGACACTGGGAACTTCAAAATCGGTGACACATTAACCGGTGGCGAATTGCTACATTTCAAGGGTATTCCTAGCTTCTCGCCCGAGATGTTTAAATACATTGAAAATGCCGATCCAATGAAAACAAAGCAATTGGAAAAAGGTGTGAATCAACTAATGGACGAAGGTGTAGCTCAATTATTTACCAATCAGTACAATGGTCGTAAGATTATCGGAACGGTAGGTCAACTTCAGTTTGAGGTAATTCAATATCGCCTGCTGCACGAATACAACGCTCAATGTCGTTGGGATCCCATCTCATTATACAAAGCTTGTTGGATAGAGAGCGACGATGCCGAAGAACTGGAAAATTTCAAGAAACGAAAAGCTCAATATATGGCTAAAGACAAAGAGGGACGCGACGTATTTCTTGCCGACTCAGGCTATGTGTTACAAATGGCTCAAAACGATTTCAAGAAAATACGATTCCATTTCACTTCTGAATTTTAGAATTGGTTTATTGGGAAATGGTTTATTGGTTATTAGTACGATAGCAATCAATTTCTGCATATGAAAAATTTTCGTTGACAAATACATGCATATGCCTGATGAATCTTCTACATACGATGCTCCATCCCCTCTCCTGTGGAGAGGGGTCAGGGGAGAGGTCTAAACATTTGGTATAAGAAAAATCCATTTATTTAACCCAATTGAGAGCATCTAGAGTTGAAATAATATCATTACGACAATAGAAAAACAAGCGATTACTTAAGAAACATAAATCGAATTATAAACATTTTTAAACATCCCCTTATGAGTAAAATTAGAAATATCTTGGTATTACTTTTGGCAGCAGTTGTAATTGTTTATATGTACATGCCGGTGCTGAATTTTCGCTTTTTGAGTTTTCCAATACTTATCATGTTCCTGATAGTGGTATGGATAGTGCTCGACAATCTGGCAAGCATCCAAACACTGGGTAATCAGGTAAATGGTCAGCAACAATTACCAAAGCTCAAATCGGCAAAAATTCCGGCAATACTTTTGGGTATCTTGTTTTTATACATTACCGTTGTGCCGGCGATTACCACCTGGGCCGTTTTCAGAACGGAGAAATACCGCAGTCTGATTGGCAATATTGAAACAGGCAAAGAACTTTCGAGCCATATGTTGCCTATCTCCATCGAAAAAATTCGTGTGGTAGATCAATCACTTGCCGAACTATTGGGCGACAAAGTACTTGGTTCGCAATCCGCTTTGGGTAGCCAGGTAAGACTAGGTACTTTCAACATCCAGAAAGTGGGCAATGATCTTTATTGGGTGGCTCCACTCCTGCACTCCGGGTTCTTTAAATGGCAAAAAAACATTGAAGGAGCTCCCGGCTATGTAATGGTAAATGCCTGCAATGAGCGCGATGTAAAGCTGGTGCAAGAAGTAGGTGGCAAAAGCATACGCGTAAAATACCAATCGGAAGCTTATTTCTTCGATAACCTGGAACGATATCTATACTTCCATGGCTATTGGAATGTAGGATTGACCGATTACTCATTCGAGATTGACGATGCCGGAATTCCATTCTGGGTGGTTACAAAATATAAAAAGACCATTGGTTTTGGAGGCGAAGAAGCGCAAGGCGTGGTAATTGTAAATGCAGAAACAGGCGACATCAAAGAATACTCCCTAAACAATGTTCCAAAGTGGGTTGATCGAGTACAACCGGCTAGTTTTGTTGAAAAACAACTTAACGACTGGGGCGAATTTGTAAAAGGTTATTGGAATTTTTCGAACGAAAACAAACTAAAAATCACTGAACAAGTTTCGTTAGTTTATGGTGACGATAATGAGGCCTATTGGTACACCGGACTTACTTCGGTGGGTGCAGATGAATCGACCGTTGGATTTGTGTTGGTAAACACACGGACTAAAAAAGCCATTTGGTACAAACAAAGTGGCGCTACCGAATATGCTGCGCAAAAATCGGCCACAGGTAAAGTGCAGGAAAAAGGTTTCTCTGCCTCGCTACCAATTCCATACAATATAAACAACATTCCAACCTATGTTATCACACTGAAAGACAATGGAGGGTTGGTAAAAATGTACGCTATGGTAGCCATAGAAGATTATACTATTGTAGGTGTGGGTAATACCTTACGTGAAGCATTAATGGCTTACAAAAATGCCTTTAATATGTCGGGTAATAAAATTAATGCCAAAAGCAAAACCGAGAAAAAAATCATACAATCGGTTGTTACCCGTATCAATGGTGATGTAAAAAATGGCAATACTTACTATTATTTCACACTTCGAAGTTTACCAAAAGTATTTATCGGTTCGTCACAAATATCCAACGATTTTCCGGTAACTGCTATTGGTGACAGCGTAGCCATTACCTTCGATAACGACAATCAGGATGTGGTGGATGTGTCTACTTTTAAGAACAAAACAGTTTCCAGATAATTACGAACTTCATATAGTAGTGCGCCCAGCTTTAGGATTATCCTGAAGTTGGGCGTTTTTTTATCTTAATTTCTATCGGACAATAACTATCGTTTCAGATATAGAAGCAAGAATATTCCATCTAATCCTTCCCTCACTACACAGCAAAACCGCAAAAAATAACAGACAAAAATCAGAACTCGTTTGTGATTTAATCAAATATTCAGATTTCAAACCCTACTCTATATCTATTTTGACGAGACGAAAACAACAATTTTCGGCCACAAAAAAACACTGCATAGAAAATTATTTTCTCGCATTAAATTTGCTAATTATCTAAAATATTGCGTTTTAAGTAATTTTTATGTTGATATATTTATGACATAATGTTTAATTTTAAAATTCATTTGTCATAGTTTATCCAAATTCAAAATAGATGCATTAAAAAAGTTTTTCTGTTTTAGCTAAAAAATACTAATATCTGTGTGGTTTTGTGTGAATAATATATAAATATGGAGTTGATTAAGTGAAATTGTAATCAATTCATTATTGTAAAGTGCATCAATTTACTCTCACATCAAACATAATTGTAGCATTTATTGCCACATCACATCTCTATTTAACAAACGGATCCTTTCAATAATTCACCATCTATCCCGAAAATAAGAACGCAAACACTACTAATAAATCACTCATAACATGCAACTTATAATTACGAATAACGTAAAATCACAGCATCAACTTTAAAACCATCACCTGTATTTGACTTCCGAACACAGAAACATTTTTGTAGCATTTATCACTACAAAAGACACATTAACTACCACACGAAATCACTCCACAATTCTCTACGATTTTGTCCGTTACTTTGACTCAGACAAAACAACAATGGATTTTTCCATATTTTGGAATCTGCTTCACTATCTTTCAAAACAAAAAAACGAGTATGAACAAATTTCTTTTATTAACAACAATCGTCCTTCTATCCATCTTAGGCTTCTCATGTCAGGATTCAACAATTCCCGAACCTGCAATGAGTGTTTCAGAGGATTCAACTGCGCTGCAACTAGCAAGAAGACGCGCAACAACATTAACTGTTTCAACAAGCACACTAAATATTGCTGAAACAGCAGCCAGCACTGCCAACTTTACCATTAGTTCCAATACGAACTGGACTGTAAGCAGCGATCAAACATGGCTAACAGTAAGTAGCCCATCCGGTTCGAACAACGTCACTATGACCGTAAAGGCAGTCGCCAACCCTCTAAACGTAACACGCTCGGCAGTAGTAACAGTTTCGGCAAAGTACGCCACAGCTCAGAAAATAACCATCACTCAAACTGCAGCACCAGTCACAGCAGCAACAAGTGGATCGCCTTACACAGTTTCGGCTCCAGTCTCATTAGATGGCAAGAGTAATATGACCATCAGCTACCTGGAAATTACAAACCCTAACGGACATTGTATTAAACTGGCCAATTGTTCAAACATCACCATCCAATATTGCAAATTAGGCCCATCGAAAGGCGAAGGTGTTTTTCTATCGAATTGTACCAACATCACTGTTAGAGATTGCTCGATGGAATATGTAGAAAGCGGTGTAGTAGCCGACATTGGTAGTGCCATCAAAGTGCTTTACAACGATATTAAAAATGTTCAGGGACCAATGCCACGCGGACAATTGGTACAATTTGGAGATGTCAAAGGTGCAGGCTCCAGCATTAGCTACAACGTAGGCGAAAATATTTTAGGACAAAGCTATCCTGAAGATGCGATCAGTCTTTGCAGATCGAACGGTGCGGCCGGCAGTCCTATCCAAATTATCGGTAACAAGATACGTGGCGGTGGTCCTTCTGGTTCAGGCGGTGGCATTATGTCGGGCGATTTAGGTGGTTCATATGTACTTGTAAAAGATAATATTTTGGTCAACCCCGGTCAATATGGACTAACGGTTTCGAGCGGACATGACATCGAAATAAGTAACAACAAAATTTATTCGGCTAAATTACCGTTTAGCAATGTCGGTCTTTCGGCTTACAAACAATACGATATTTCTACCTACAATATCACTATTTCGAACAACGCAGTAAACTTCACCAATAAAAACGGCGTGCTGAACGATATGTGGAATGCCAATAACTGTGGAACAGTAGTTGGTTGGAGTACCAATTTTCACGATTCGAACCTTACTGCTTCTGTATTACCTACCGTTATGATGGGTGGTGCACTACAAAGAGCCATCGCTTCGAAAAAATAAATCCTCTTCTCATTTATGAGCAATCAATAGGCTGACTTCACGGAGTCGGTCTATTGTTGTTTTAGGCCTTTCGCTCAGAATTATCAGCTAGTGAACTTCCTTTCTTGTCCGATTTCTTCAGTTTATACTTTTGCGTTATAATTCTTACAATTAATACAATAATTATTGCCAAGAAGATAAGACCCACCAGCCAGCCCAACCAGTATCCTACTCCCATCATCGCACTATCGTCATACCCATTCATCATTTGTTTTAGTTGAGTATTCTATACTGAAACGTTTACTTTCTATGTTTACAAAAATACGGCATAATACGACCACTGTTGTTACACTTTTCTTGAAAAAACTTACATCATTCACAGGTTTTTGGTAGTGTATGACCGAAACTGACTTATAAATTGGAAAAATAGTTTATTTGCGTATTTGATTATTTTGTAAAATATGCTTCCCTTCTCTGTTTACAAAATTACAGCACATCACTACCTACTTAGTTACACTTTTCTTGAAAAGACTTACATCATTCATAGGTTTTTGGGTGAGAAAGAGGGCAAACTGACTTCTAAATTGGAGATATAGTGCATTCTGTGTAATTGATTATTTTACAGATTGTGAATAAATAGTTAGAAGAAATATTGGGTAAATCAATTTAAAGCCGTACATTTGAGGCGATTTAACACAAACAGACCTTCTTAATATATTTATCAAAATCAAAACTAATCATAGAAGATTATACGATAGTAGGTGTGGGTAATACCTTACGTGAAGCATTAATGGCTTACAAAAATGCCTTTAATATGTCGGGCAATAAAATTAACGCAAAAAGCAAAACTGAAAAAAAAGTAATACAATCGGTGGTTAGTCGTATCAACGGCGATGTGAAAAACGGAAATACGTACTATTATTTCATGCTGCGTAATTTACCAAAAGTATTTATCGGCTCGTCACAAATATCCAACGATTTTCCGGTAACAGCTATTGGCGACAGCGTAGCCATTACTTTCGATAACGACAATCAGGATGTGGTGGATGTATCGACTTTTAAAAATAAAACAATTTCGAGATAATCAACTCTCAACAAATGCAATGCCCGGCTCATAGATAATCTATGAACCGGGCATCTTTTATTACATCAAGTTGAAAATTGAATGGATTACATTATTTTACGTTAATAAGAGTTGCGGCATTGAACTTCATAAAAGTTAAACTGTCGTTAAAATTTCTAATCCAGAGAAAATAAAAAATCATTTTTGGATTTCAATTCATATCTATTCAAATTACTAATTATCTAAAATATTGCATTTTAAATAGTTTTTATGTGAGTGATATTATTATAAAACATTACATTTATAAATTCATTTGTCATAATATATACAACAAATGAATGTTATTCGAAAAAAAGGTTTTCAAATACGTTAATATTTATTAATAAAAACAGAATAATATGTGAATAATATATAATATAAATGACCATTAAGCAAAATTGGAATCAATTCAATATTGTAAATAAGCCCAATTAATATTTAAAACAATAGCATTGTAGCATTTATTGACACACAAAAACGCCTCACAATCAATATTTTCGCGACTATAATCTAAAAAGATTATCAACACAAAAATACCGTATAACTTTCTAATACAAGCATTTATAATCACACAAGCAGTACGATATAAAATAATTTACAATTTAAATCCATTCTTACCTATAATTTAAAACAATCGATCAATAAAAATCAATTATTATAATAATAGTATTATTTACCACGAAAAATCAACACACAATTCTCAACGATTTTGTCCGTTACTTTGATTCAGTAAATCGTCAATGAAAAATACCTCATTGGGAATTAGTTTTTTTATAAATCAAATAAAAGTAAATTATGAATAAAATTAACGTATTAACAACAAGCATTGTATTTTCAATATTGAGCTTATCTTGCAGCAGTGTTGAAAACATAGATCCTCCTAAAACAATGGATGTATCTGCCGATTCTATTGCCGATTTTATTGCCGATTCTATTGCCGATTCCACTGCCATTCAATTGGCAAGGAGACGTGCAACATTAACTATTTCAACAAGTGCGCTAAACATAGCTGCAAAACAAGCAAACACAGCTAGCTTTAATATAAGCTCCAATACAAGCTGGACAGTTAAAAATGATCAACCCTGGTTAACAGTAAGTAAAGCTACTGGCTCCAAGAATGCTGAAATTACTCTAATAGCGGCTCCAAACACACTCAAAGCCCCCAGATCTGCAGTGATAACAGTCTCCGGTTATTATACAACCGACCAGAAAGTTACTATCACGCAGGCAGCAGCTACAAACGCATCGCCTTACACTCTTTCAACCCCAATAGTGTACGAAGGGAAAAAAGACATGACAATCAGCTATCTGGAAATAACTAATCCTAGAGGACACTGCATTAAATTAGTAAACTGCTCAAACATAACGATTCAGTATTGCAAGTTAGGCCCATCAAAAGGCGAAGGAGTTTTCCTATACAAATGTACAAATATTACAGTAAGAGATTGCTCTATGGAATACGTGGAAAGTGGTGTAGTAGCAGACGTTGGTAGTGCCATTAAAGTTCTTTACAATGATATTAAAAACGTTCAAGGCCCAATGCCAAGAGGACAATTAGTACAATTTGGAAACATAAATGGAGCAGGAAGCAGCATAAGTTATAACGTTGGAGAAAATATTTTGGGACAAAGTCATCCTGAAGATGCAATAAGTCTTTACAAATCAAACGGTACAGCAGGTAGCCCAATCCAAGTGGTTGGGAATAAAATACGTGGAGGCGGTCCTTCTGGTTCGGGTGGTGGCATTATGTCAGGTGATATGGGTGGTTCGTATGTACTGGTAAAAGACAATATCCTTGTGAATCCAGGTCAATATGGCTTAACTGTTGCGAGCGGACATGATATTACCATAACTAACAACAAGATTTATTCGCAAAAACTGCCTTTTAGCAACATCGGACTTTCTGCTTATAAACAATACAATATCCCTACTTACAATATTACTATTTCGAACAATGCCGTTAACTTCACCAACAATAAAGGTGTTTTGAACAATATGTGGAATGCCAAAAACTGTGGAACAGTGACCGGTTGGAGTACAAATCGTCACGACTCGAACGTTACCGCATCGGTATTACCTACCGTCATGCTGGGAGGTGCTTTGCAAAGAGCCATCGCTTCAAAAAAATAAATCCACTTCTCATTTTATGAGCAATTCAATAGGCTGACTTCACGGAGTTGGCCTATTGCTATTTTAAGGCTACCACTCAGAATTGTCAGCTTCGGGATTTCTTTTTTTTTCTGATTTCTTTAGCTTGTGGTTATGGACTATAATTCTCACTACTAATACAATAATTATAGCCAAAAGGACAAGACCCACTAGCCATCCCAACCAATACCCTACTCCCATCATCGCACTATCGTCATACCCATTCATCATTTGTTTTAGTTGAGTATTCTATACTGAAACGTTTACTTTCTATGTTTACAAAAATACGGCATAATACGACCACTGTTGTTACACTTTTCTTTCTAAAACTTACATGATTCATAGGTTTTTTTTGGGGAAAGGAAGAGCGTAAAATAATTTGTGGAAATATAGATTAGAGATAACTCCATCTTTCATTATTCATGAACTTACTGAATTTCAAGAAAAACACCGTCTAAGATTGAATCCTACAACTTAAATAAAAAAAATGAATACCGCTCTTAGTGTTATCCACACACGAAAATATCTGTGTTTATAAATATTCGCTTTTGAAACAAATAAATTGCATATATTTGCAAAATAAAATCTGAGATGCCTCTTAAACAACAAAAATCAGACTCCTAACTATTTTTCAGCCTTATCATGAAGCGCTTACAACTACTATTCATCGCAGTCGTACTTTCACTGTCGCTATTTGGCCAGACAAAGAAGACTGTTAAAGCTCTCAATTTCAGCACTCCTCTAACCATCGATGGAATATTGGACGAACCTGCATACAAGCTGGCTACTCCGGCCAGAGATTTTGTGCAATTGCAACCTCGCAATGGTAAGCCTTCAATACAGCCTACCGAAGCCTATTATTTCTACGATCAATCGGCTATTTACGTGGGAGCCATGCTCTACGACAGTGCACCTGATAGCATTTTTAATTATATGACCGAGCGGGACAACACAGGTATGGCCGATTATTTTGGGGTGTATATTGACCCCTACAACCAGGGACAGTTAGCCTATGGATTTTTCGTGACACCTGCAGGAGTACAAGTGGATGTAAAAGCAGTGAAAAGCGACGGCGACAACGAAGACGGTAACTGGAATGCAGTGTGGGAAAGTAAAACCAGAATAACAGACAAGGGTTGGGTAGTGGAAATGCGTATCCCGTTTTCGGCCTTGCGTTTCTCTGAAAAAGCAAATAAAACATGGGGGCTCAATATGTTTCGAAACATCAGACGCTATAACTCCAATAATTCATGGAATTTAATAGATAGAAATGTATCGGGATTTATTCATCAGGAGGGACAACTGGAAGGCATCAAGGATGTAAAACCACCGGTTCGGCTGTCGTTTAGTCCGTATTTATCCACCTACCTGGAATCGAAAAAAGGCAGCAAAGCAGACTTTCTGTACAAGGGTGGACTGGATTTGAAATACGGTATCAACGAGAGCTTTACGCTGGATATGATGCTCATTCCCGACTTTGGGCAGATACAGTCGGACGACAAAAAGCTGAACCTCTCGCCCTACGAATTGTATTACAGTGAGAAACGCCAATTCTTTACAGAAGGAACAGAACTCTTCAACCGTGCAGGTATTTTCTATTCGCGCAGGATAGGCTCTTCACCTAAATTCTCAGCCGATAATTCGCTCAGAGAAAACGAGGTGATTGATTACAATCCCAGCGAAACGCAACTGATCAATGCCACAAAAATCTCGGGACGAACAAACAAAGGCTGGGGAATTGGCGTGCTCAATGCCATGTCGCTCGGTTCTAATGCGCAGGTAAAAGACACACTCACAGGCAAAGAGCGCAATGTATCGGTGCAACCGTTTACCAACTATAACGTAACGGTGGTGGACAAATCGTTGAAAAATAATTCGTATGTGAGCCTTATCAATTCCAATGTTACCATGTTTGGCAACCCCTTCCGGGCCAACGTCACTGCCACTGAGTTTCAGATTCGCAACAACTCAAAAACCTATGCCCTCACGGGAAAAGGAGCTATCAGTTCCCGCGGCGATAGCACCTACGAAACAGGCTACTATGCCAAACTCGGTGTGGAAAAAAACAAAGGAAAATTGCAATACGGTATATGGCAAAACATGATTACCGATAAATATAACCCAAACGATTTGGGGTACTTGCAGCGCAACAACCAAGTGACTACCGAGGCATGGATTTATTATCAGATTATTGAACCATTTTGGATTATTAGAGAATGTAACGGAAATATATGGGGAGATCACAACAGAATGTACAACCCCAACACGCTGTACGATAATATTGCGGGTGGTAATTTGAATGTTACGTTCAAAAACAATTATAACTTCAATTTCAATGGTTATTACAACATGGATCGGTACGATTACTACGAAACGCGTGTGAAGGGTCGCTTTTACAAGTTTGCACATTTTTATTCGTACAACCTGAACTTAAGCACGGATAGCCGCAAGCCGCTGAGCTTCTATTTCCATTACGGACATGCCAAACAGCCCACCACCGATCAATACCAGAATTCTGGTGATTTCCAGGCCACCATGCGCCTCGGACAGCGCCTGCAAATGGATTATCTGTTTAGCGTAAGCAATACCACCAACGGTGTGGGATACGTAGATAAAAACGACTCGGAAACCTCTATCACCTTTGCCAAACGAAATGTGAACAGTCTGGAAAACGTAATTTCAACATCGTATGCTCTGAGCAATAAAGCGAGCATAAATCTAAGAGCCCGTCATTACTGGTCGAGCGCTAAAAACAATATATACTACCAATTACAACAAGATGGCAGCTTAATGGAAGACCTGACCTACACAGAAAATAAGGATCAAAACTACAATGCTTTTACGGTGGATATGATGCTGAAATGGAACTTTGCACCGGGGTCGGAACTTGTGATGGCGTGGAAAAATGCTGCCTATGCCGATCAAAACATGGTGGAAACCAACTACTGGAGCAACCTGCGCAATACATGGCTCAACCAGTCGAACAGTATATCGGTAAAAGTACTGTACTATATCGATTTCAATAGTCTGAAAAAGAAAAAGACAACATAATAGAATGAAAACAACATGAAAATCCATCTACTTCTGCTACTTTGCATCTATCCCCTTATCGCATCGGCACAAAATCCAACCATTTATAAAACCACCACACTCGAAATAGACTCCATAGCACCCGGCACTTACGTGCATCGCACCTACCTTAGCACCAAAGACTGGGGGCTGGTATCTTGCAACGGAGCCGTTTATGTCAACAAGGGTGAGTCGGTAGTGTTCGACACTCCGGCAACCGATTCGGTCGGCACAGAACTTATTTCGTGGATAAAAACTCATACCCGCAGTTGTATAAAAGCCATAGTGGTCAATCATTCACACGCCGATTGTTTGGGTGGTCTTGCCGTATTTCATAAAGCCGGCATACCATCCTATTCTTCTAAACGGACGCAAACATTTGCACGTAACGATACCGCCAATAAACCCGTTGTGCCGCGGCATGGTTTTACGAAAGAGCTGATACTTAAGATAGGCGGAACAAGCATTATCAACGACTTCCCCGGCGAAGGACATACCCGAGACAATATTGTGAGTTATATCCCCTCCGTGAAAGTTCTCTTTGGCGGTTGCATTATCAAAGCGCTGGGTTCGGGCAAAGGCAACCTGGCAGAAGCCAATGTAACTACCTGGGCTAAATCGGTACGGAACGTTAAACAAAAATTCCCGAATGCTGTTATAATTATTCCCGGACACGGCGCGTATGGCCATCGCTCCTTACTCGACTATACAATTAAAATGTTTGGGAAATAATCCACTATGTTTACTATCGAACAAGTAAAGGCAGCCCACGCCAACGTAAAAAGTGGTGCAGATTTCCCTGCTTACGTACAGGATTTAATTCGGTTGGGCGTAAAAAGTTATGATATCTTTGTAACCGATGGACATGGAGAATATCAGGGCGAAAATAATTACTCAGTCCGGTCTGCTGCCGGTTACGCGACATTAAACATTGTCGGCAGCAGCAACACGGAAGCATTCAGACACAATCTAAAAATACACCAACAGGGCAAAACGAACTACGCAACCTTCTGTCGGGATGCTGCAGGCGCCGGTGTGGAAAAATGGACGGTTGATATGCAAGAAATGACCTGCACCTATTACGACAAGGCCGGGAACAATTTGGTGACTGAATTAATCCCTGTTTTATAAAAAAGTAGAGACGCACGGTTGTGCGTCTCTACTACAAATCAGACAGAGACGCACGGCTGTGCGTCTCTACAGTTCTGCCAAATTTCAATTAATCTCAATCACTCGCATTGGTTTTGGTTTAGCTTCTTCTTTTTTCGGAATACTAACCCTCAAAATGCCGTTTTCGTAGTTTGCCGAGATACGTTCTCCATCCGCCGTTTGCGGCAAAGTAAACGATCGACTGAACGATTGATAGCTAAACTCCCGTTTAGTATACTGTTCCCCTTCTTTTGTTTCGTTTTCCATTTTCTTTTCCGACAAAATGGTTAGCATCTCGTGATTCAGTTCCAGTTTGAAATCACTTTTATCAAAACCGGGTGCAGCAACTTCTACTTCGTAGGTATCGGTAGTTTCCTTTATATTTACCGATGGTAAAGTAGTGTTGGTTGGTGAAAAATTGCGGTTTGACCAATCGAATAAATCTCCTTCAAAAAGGCGGTCAAACACCGATGGAACTTGATTAGAAAATCTTACAAGTGACATAATTGTGTCCTCCTAATTTTTAAATTAAACATTAAATGAATGATTACAATTAGGAATTTTCAAAAGCTATGCCAGTTCAAATTCAATGAAAAATTGTCAGCATCAGGGCATCCACTCTGACAATTATACAGCTACATATCAATATAATAAACGTAAAAACATCATTCTAAAGCACAAAAAAACTCATTTTCAATTTGATATTATTGAAAATGAGTTTTTCATAAAAAAGAGGTAGACTGAAAAAATGTCAGCTTCTATTATTCCCAATTTAATATCACTTTCCCGCACTCGCCACTTTCCATCACATCAAAACCTTTTTGGAAATCATCAATCTCAAAACGGTGGGTAATAACAGGCGTAAGGTCTATTCCGGTAATGAGCATTTGTTCCATTTGATACCATGTTTCCCACATTTCGCGTCCATAAATACCTTTCAAAGTCAGTGCTTTGAAAATAATTTTATCCCACTGCACAGTGGTGGAGTTGGGTAAAATACCCAAAAGTGCTATTTTTGATCCATTGTACATATTCTCTATCATACTTTGGAAAGCAATGGGCGAACCCGACATTTCAAGCCCTATATCAAAACCATGCATATTCAGACTTTTGATAGCACCTTCTATTGTCTCACCTTTTAGAGGATTGATAGTGAGGGTTGCTCCCATTTTCTTTGCAATTTCCAGGCGGTAGTCACTCAAATCCGAAACTACGATATTGCGTGCTCCCGCAAATTTACAGATTGCTGTCGCCATAGTCCCGATAAGGCCGGCACCGGTAATCAGCACATCTTCGCCAATCATTGGAAACGACAAAGCAGTATGCGTGGCATTACCAAACGGGTCCATAATGGAGGCCACTTCGTCTGAAACGCGGGCATCCAAATGCACCACATTCTGAGCCGGCAAGGATAGATATTCAGCAAAAGCACCATCGCGGTTTACCCCTATCCCAACTGTATTTTCGCACACGTGCAACTTACCACGCCTACAATTACGACAGTGTCCACAAGCAATATGGCCTTCGCCGGTCACCCGGTCACCAATACGGATATTTCTCACTCCATGACCCTTATCCACCACCACACCCACATATTCATGACCAATGGTCATTGGTGTTTTAATGGTGCGTTGCGACCAATCGTCCCATTTATAAATATGAAGATCGGTACCACAAATAGCAGTCTTTTTTATTTTAATCAATACATCGTTTACACCCATATGCGGCATGGGCACATCTTCCATCCAAATCCCTTTCTCGGGGCGAAGTTTTACGAGGGCTTTCATATTATTGTTGATTAGTTGATTGGTTGATTTGTTGGTTGGTTGGTTAGTTGGTTGGTTGGTTAGTTATGTAGTTGATTCGTTGAACTAATTTAAATAATAATAACGCGTAGCAAATAACTACCAATAACGCGAAGCGAATAACGATTAATAACGCGAAGCAAATAACACGAGCGTAGCGAATTAAATCACCTTTATCTCTTTCCCTACCTTGCTAAACGCAGCAATACATTTATCCAAATGCGCCGGTTCATGCGCTGCCGAAATCTGAACGCGAATGCGCGCTTGTCCCTTTGGCACAACAGGAAAATAAAATCCGGTTACATAAATACCTTCATCGAGCAAACGGGTAGCCATGTTCTGAGATAATTTTGCATCGTATAACATCACAGCACAAATAGCCGATTCGGTAGGTTTAATATCGAAACCTGCCGCTTTCATTCGTTCAACAAAGTAGGCAGTATTTTTGTGTAGTTTATCCTGTAATTCATTCGTTTCATCCATCATTTCGAACATTCTTATTCCTGCCGCAGCCACCATTGGCGGAATGGAATTGGAAAATAAATATGGACGCGAACGTTGACGAAGCAAGTCGATGATCTCTTTCTTCCCGGTAGTAAATCCACCTATCGCACCACCAAAGGCTTTACCTAAGGTTCCTGTGATTATCTCCACTTTTCCGCGAAGTTGGTAACGTTCTGTCACTCCCCTACCCGTTTCGCCCACCACACCTGCCGAGTGCGACTCGTCCACCATCACCATGGCATTGTATTTTTCGGCCAGAGCCACTATTTTATCCAACGGAGCCACATTACCATCCATCGAGAAAACACCGTCGGTCACTATCAGTCTGAAACGTTGTGCCTGAGCAGTTTTCAACTGCTCTTCCAGGTCTTGCATATCAGCATTAGCATAACGATAGCGCTGAGCTTTGCAAAGTCGCACACCGTCAATAATCGAAGCATGATTAAGTGCATCTGAAATAATGGCATCTTGCTCGTTCAACAGCGGCTCAAAAACACCACCATTTGCATCAAAGCAGGCTGCATACAAAATGGTATCTTCTGTTCCAAAAAAACGAGCAATCGATGCTTCAAGTTGCTTATGAATGTCCTGCGTTCCACAAATAAACCGCACCGACGAAACGCCGTACCCATGAGTATCCAGCCCTTTTTTGGCCGTCTCTATCAACGATGGATTATTAGACAATCCCAAATAATTATTGGCACAAAAATTCAGCACCTCTTTTCCATCGGCTACGCGAATCACAGCACCTTGCGGAGATACAATGATGCGTTCATTTTTGTATAATCCGGCCTGTTCAATATTGGTCAGTTCAGTTTGCAAATGCGATTTAAATTCCTGATACATAGTTTAATTATTTAATAATTCATAATAAGCATTTATCTTGTCAGAAAAGACTAACTTCATGTGAGCATTTTGTCTGTTTCGATGAAACAAATGTAGTAAATTATTTGCAGATAAATTGAATAAAAATTCAATTAAAATTGGGATTTATCACCTGCATAGATGAAAAAAGGTCATCTCTTGTGGAGGCGACCTTTACTACTAATTTTAAACTAACAACAAAACTAATATTTCACATATTTAATAAATATGGATTTGATTCATAAGTAGTAATGAGAACATACTTGTAACTCGTAACTATTTACTTGTAACTACTTATATTGTTATGATAATTTTGAGCGATAAGTAAACTTATATATCAATGGATATATTTCGCAGGCAATACAAAATCCGAAAACAGATTCGAGAAATGCACAAACCCCAAAAACACCTGTCAATGCGTACGAAGCAGTATCAAATCCCAAAAGACTACTAACTAAAATCGAAACACTGAATACAAGTCCAATACGTGCTGCAAAAACTTTTGGTCCGGCATTAATAAAACGTTCTTTCAAAGAAAACCGTTTCACCAGGCTTTTTGAAACAATAGTAAATACGCTGTATTTGGAATTATTGGTGGCTCTCAGTAAAAAGTCAACCAGTAAAGAGCTTATGATAAACAAGTTGCTTGTCAATGCAAAAGTAATTAGAAATAGCACAGTGAACAGCCCATTAAGACGAGCAACTGTTTCATTGATTTTTTGATTGGAAATAGGGCAAATGGCATATGTTTTCATAATCTCTGTTTTTAAATTGAAGTATTTGATTTGTACAATGCAAAGATAGCTGGTATAAAGCGGCTATGAAATACCATTTTAAGCGTATTTTATATACCATAAACAAGGTAGAAAAACACAAAAACACCCTTCGTTATTAATTTCCTAAATCATTTTTGTGTATCGTTACAAAAAAGTGTACTTTTGTGCTTCTATTCAAAGCTTATGACACAGGACAGCATGGTGCTTCGCACCGAGAATTTATTTAAAAAATACGGCAAACGAACAGTAGTAAACGACGTCTCCATCAATGTAAAACAGGGAGAAATTGTTGGATTATTAGGACCCAATGGTGCCGGAAAAACCACTACTTTTTATATGACCACCGGCTTGGTAACACCCAATTCGGGCAAGATATTTCTGAACGACGTTGAGATTACCAAGTATCCTGTATACAAGCGCGCACAGAGCGGCATCGGATATTTAGCTCAGGAGGCGTCTGTTTTCAGAAAAATGACTGTCGAAGACAATATCAAATCGGTATTGGAAATGACTAAATTCTCGAAAGCTGAGCAAAAAGAAAAACTGGAAACACTTATCTCAGAATTCAATCTGGAACATGTGCGCAAAAATATTGGTGACAGATTGTCGGGAGGTGAACGTCGTAGAACTGAAATTGCCCGCTGTCTGGCTATCGAACCCCGTTTCATCATGCTCGACGAACCATTTGCCGGTGTAGATCCAATCGCGGTTCAGGATATTCAGGATATCGTATGGAAATTAAAAGATAAAAATATCGGCATACTTATAACCGACCACAATGTGGACGAAACGCTTACAATTACTGACAGAGCCTATTTACTTTTCGAAGGACGGATATTGTTTCAGGGCACTTCGCAGGAACTTGCCGACAACCCAGTGGTACGTGAGAAATACCTGGGACGTGACTTTGAGTTGAAAAAGAAAACCAGAATTTAGGTCGGCTCATCATAGTATATTCAAGAAACAATTATTGATTTATTATTGCGAGTCAGTCTATGAATTAAAAATCAACCTGTGTCTTGTCTTAAAACTTGCACAGGTTTTTTTAATTAATACGAGATTGATATTTAAGCATTAAATGGGAATTAAAATGGGAATACTCAATAACAATAAAATTGAAATAATTGTAGACAAAGACATCCTGCTCAGGGTTGTAGAACCAAAGGATGCCGCACCAATTTTCAATACCATTGATAACGAACGTGACTACCTCAAAGAGTGGTTGCCATTTGTGGAAGAAACGCACGACATATCATACACCAAAACATTTATTGAACACACAATTGCTGCTGACTCATCAGACCTTACGTTCACCATATCCTATAAAAATCAATTTGTTGGAATTATAGGGATGAAAGACACAGACATGGGCAATAGAAAAACCGAGATTGGTTATTGGTTATCTGAAAAATTTCAACACAAAGGGATAGTTACACGTTCGTGCAGGGCTTTAACAGAGTACGCATTTAACGAAATAAACCTACACCGGATTCAATTAAAAGCTGCCACCCAAAACTTTAAAAGTCAGGCAGTGGCCGAAAGACTGGGATTTATTCTTGAAGGAATTGAACGTGACGGTGAACTTCATTCCTACGGGTTTGTTGATTTAAAAGTGTTTAGTTTATTGAAAGAGGATCTATTTAAGGTTTCTCACATTTAATTAGCCACAAAATCCTATCCCACAGTTCATAAAGCAGTTTAAGCAATTATTTCCCATGCAAAAAGCATCAATTTCAATTTTAGGTTGCGGATCGGCACTTCCCACGCGGAAAAACTTCCCTACGGCGCAAATACTGGAAATGCGCGACAAGCAGTTTCTGATTGATTGTGGTGAAGGGACTCAAATTCGCATGCGACAAATGGGAGTAAAAACAAACCGACTGGGGCATGTTTTTATTTCTCACCTGCATGGTGATCATTGCTTTGGATTAATCGGACTAATTTCAAGCTTTGGAATGCTCAATCGCACTGCCGATTTACACATTCATGCACAAGCCGATCTTGAAACCCTCATGCAACCGCAATTGGATTATTTTTGTACCGACATTCCTTTCAAAATTATTTTTCATGCCATCAACCCACGAAAAAACGAATTAATTTTTGAAGACCGGTCGGTAAAAATTTTCTCTATACCATTGAAACACAGAGTACCTTGCTGTGGTTTTCTATTCGAAGAAAAGCCAAAGGACAGGCATATTATCCGCAGCATGATCGATTTTTATAAAATACCAACCTGGCGAATTCCTAAAATAAAACAAGGTGAAGATTTTGAAACAGAAGAAGGTGAAATCGTTTTGAATTCCTTGCTGACCACCGAATGCGAACCTCCTAAACGATTTGCATATTGTTCGGACACCGCCTATTCCGAAAAAATAATTCCAATAATTGAAGGCGTCGACTGTCTGTTTCACGAAGCCACTTTTATGGACGACGAATTGGTTCGTGCAAAAAACACCCAACACTCCACAGCACGTCAAGCCGCCGAAATTGCCAAAAAAGCGAAGGTAAAGAAACTGATCATTGGTCATTATTCAGCACGCTATATTCATCAAAACGAGCTACTGGCTGAAGCAACAGCTGTTTTTGAAAATACTGTTCTGGGTGAAGATATGACAGTCTACGAATTTTAAACACTTGCCGACGGAACAACAAAAAAGCGCATTTTCCACATCGGGAAACGCGCTTTATTTGTTATGTAGCTTAACGACATTATTTTCTGAAAACACGTCGTAAAGAGCGAATCATTTTATAACCTATCATTACGCCATCTAACATATTCAGACCCTTGGTAAATCGTCCAAAAACATATGATGCTACTGATGCTGGTGAAAGTAGTTGCTGAGACGAATCGACAATTCTTATTTTCTGATATTGAATCTGCTCTTTCAATTCGAATTTTCGAATAGACAACTCATCCAAGCCATTCACTTTTTTCTGTTGAGTCGAAGTTGGTACAATTTCCATACGTTTATTTGTTGGGTTTTGTCAAAAACAGATTGGTAAGAAACTTCACCAATGGATTGATTACTATTTGCCTGCGCAACAAAACAAAAAACACTATTAACACAACATAAATGCCGGAGATAATGCCAAAGCTAAGCGCCAAACTCCCCAAAACAGGTTCAAGTGCATAGGCAAGTGAAAAAAACAAGTAGAAAAGTGCCGCTATCGCCAAAACGAGTATCAGGGCGATTATCAACAAAGCCGACAATAGAATTGTCAACTTTTCTACAAAATCAACCTTGACATATTCGGTTTGTAACTCAACATATTTCTTAACATCATCATACAGTTGTTGAAAATTAGTTGAGGGATCTTGATTAGTAGTCATGCTTGGATAGTTTAAAAAATCATTTTGCTTCAGGACTCATTTCAGATTTAATCTCATCAACCAAATCTTCCATTTCACTTTTACTAAGCTTAATGCCTCTTTTTTCGAGTGCTTCTGCAATTTTCTTACGCGTTTCTTCTCCACTTTCGGGGGCAAAAAGTAAACCTAAAGCACCACCAATTACAGCGCCTCCTAAAAAGGCTGCCAAAAGACCGACAGAATTTTTCATGATTTTATTTATTTATAGATGAATGACTGAAATTAAAACAATTGAACATTAATAAGGTTCTTATTTATCCTCAATATTATTTGTAAAAGTATGAATAATTAACCGAATATAAACCTTCAAACACACATTATTTTCAAGTTAATCTCATCAATATTTCATCAGCAAATATCCATTTTGGGTCTACCTACAATTGCCAATCCACCTTCGGCTGTTTCCTTGTAAAGACTTGGCAGGTCATGACCTGTAATTCTCATGGTTTCAACTACTTTATCAAAGCTTATAATATGCTTACCATCCGAAAGCATCGACGCCAGATTAGCATCTAAGGCACGTAAAGCGGCAAACGAATTACGCTCGATACAGGGAATCTGCACCAAACCGCAAACAGGATCACAGGTTAAACCCAGATGGTGTTCCAGACCCATTTCGGCAGCGTACTCAATTTGTTGCGGACTACCTCCGAACACCTGATTAGCTGCAGCAGCAGCCATTGCGCAAGCCGAACCTATTTCGCCCTGACAACCCACTTCAGCCCCGGAAATGGAGGCATTATTTTTAATCACACCGCCAAACAAACCCGCTGTAGCCAAAGCCTGAAGGATATTTTTATCCGAAAATTGATGATTGGTTTTTAAATGAAACATAATGGCCGGCAATACGCCTGCCGAACCGCACGTTGGAGCAGTAACTACCTTGCCACCACTCGCATTCTGTTCCGAAACAGCTAATGCATAAGCCATTATCAAGCATCTGTTCTGCAAACTCACCTTATAACTTTTGGCCTTCACCCAATACGATGCAGCCTTGCGTCGAAGGTTGAGTTCACCCGGTAAAACACCATCGTTGTCTAGTCCCTCCTGAATAGACTGCTGCATGGTTTTCCAAACCTCATTCAGATAATCCCACAAGTCCGACTCTTCATGATCCTGTACATATTCCCAATATGTCTTACCACGATTCTCCACCCACGGCAAAATTTCCGACATGGTATGATGTTCGTAAACATGCCGTTCGACCAAGTGCGAGTTTTCGTCACTTATTTTACCACCACCAACGCTGTACACTATCCAATCTTTGAGCAACTCAGCATTCGCATCCATGGCTTCGAATTTCATGCCGTTAGTATGAAACGGCAGCACAATTTCAGGAAACCATTGAAATTGAACAGACAAGGGCATTAAAGCATCAGCAATGGCTTTATCCGTAAAGTGTCCTTTACCCGTTGCAGCCAGACTTCCGTACAAGCTAACACGATAAAATGCGGCAGTAGGGGTTTCTGATTTGAATTGTTCTGCTGCCAGTTTTGGACCCATGGTATGACTACTCGAAGGACCATGACCAATACGAAAAATAGATTTTATGCTTTCCATATATTGAAATAAACGAATTTTATATTCTGATTGATATGCGACACGAAACAAAAAATCCCGCGAAGCTCAAAAATACAACAGTACCTTCAACATCTTGCGGGAATTTCTTATTTCAATTTTAAATTCCGAAAACGGGAATTAATTTTAGTTCTGAAATGAACTTATACTTTCTAAATTAGTCCAAATTGTAACCAAAACCTTTCAATTTCAGGTCTTTGTTACGCCAGTCTTTTTCTACTTTCACGAATAATTCCAGAAACACTTTCTTATCGAAAAACACTTCCATGTCTTTGCGCGCTTCCGTACCCACTTTTTTGAGCGACTTACCACCATGTCCAATCAAGATTCCTTTTTGTGAATCGCGCTCGGCATAGATGACGGCATTAATGCGGATGAGTCTGTCATCTTCTTCAAATTGCTCTACCTCAACTTCAACCGAATAAGGAATCTCCTTATCATAATTCATCAAAATCTTTTCACGAATAATTTCAGTTACGAAAAAACGTGCTGGTTTATCCGTCAATTGATCTTTATCAAAAAATGCTGGTGATTCAGGTAATAAAGCCTTAATGCGGCTAAACAATGTATCTACATTGAATTTTTCGATAGCAGAAACAGGATAGATCTCGGCACGAGGCAATAAAGCCTTCCATTTATCAACCAACACTTCCAGTTTTTCCTGATCGATAAGATCTATTTTATTGATAATAAGCAATAGTGGCGCAGGGTTCAACTTTACCTTTTCTACGAAGTCTTCATTTTTCTCGTAAGTATCAAATACATCCGTTACATACAACAACACATCAGCATCGGTCAATGCAGAACGCGAAAAATTAAGCATCGATTCCTGAAGACGGTAGTTAGGTTTCAATACTCCGGGAGTATCAGAATACACAATTTGGAAGTCCTCACCATTAACAATACCCAAAATACGATGACGCGTAGTCTGAGCTTTAGAAGTAATAATGGAGATTCGCTCACCTACTAAAGCATTCATTAAAGTAGACTTACCTACATTTGGATTTCCAACAATATTTACAAAACCTGATTTATGCATTTTTTTTCTGTTATCAGTTATCAGCTATTCGTTGCCGGTCTGTTCGGACATAAACAAAATCACTGTTCACTACAATTTTGCTACAAAGATACGATAATTTATGCAGATGAAAAATTGAAAGGTCAATTCATACTTTTTTGGTATATTTGACGTTTCAAATTCGAATCAGACCTATTCACTCAGACAATTGAAAATTGATTACATGCCACATATCAATAAATTATATGAAATCTCACAACGATTAAAACTGGTTTTCATTGTTGTTGGTGTCTGCATTGTAGTGGCGTCTACTCTCTTTACCAATCAACTTGCCAAATCGTTGGCAGCAGAGGAACAGAAAAAAGTAGTTCTTTGGGCCGAAGCTACCCGACAACTACTCAATGCAGATGAAAAAACAGACATAAATTTTATCACCACCATCATTGAAAACAGCACCAGCATTCCAATGATTATTGCTGATGCGAATGATAATATGCTTTTCTCGCGAAACATGATAGAACCCAAAGCACATGTTTATGAGTTTTATTTAAATGAAATTATGCGTTTAAAAGCTTTACGGCCTGCCACCGAATTAAAACTAGACGATACTACCCAATATCTGTATTACGATGATTCACTGTTCCTTAAACAATTATATTACTTTCCCTATGTGCAGTTCGCCGTTATTGTCATTTTCTTACTGGTAGCATTTTTTGCTTTCTCCGGAACAAAAAAAGCAGAACAAAATCAGGTTTGGGTCGGATTATCCAAGGAAACAGCTCATCAGCTTGGCACTCCCATTTCGTCGCTTCTGGCGTGGGTAGATTTGCTAAAAATGCGGCATAAAGAAGAGAAATTGATTGGAGAAATGGAGAAAGACGTGAACCGGCTCAGAATTATAGCTGAACGATTCTCTAAAATAGGTTCAAAGCCCGATCTTCAATTGGTAAGTATAAACGAAACTCTGTTCAATGCCGTTCAATACATGAGCAATCGCTCATCGCAAAAAGTGGCCATCACGTGCCACTTTGCTTCCGACGAACATTTATTTATCAAATTAAACGTCCCACTTTTCGAATGGGTTATTGAAAATTTGTGCAAAAATGCTATCGATGCCATGGATGGAATTGGGGAAATAGATATCTTTGTAGATACTGAAGACGACGAGCTGATTATCGACGTAAAAGACACAGGAAAGGGCATCGAAAAACGTAAATTCAAAGTAATATTTACCCCCGGATTTACAACTAAAAAAAGAGGTTGGGGGTTAGGGCTTTCGCTTGCTAAACGTATTATCGAAGAGTATCATGGAGGAAAAATTTTCGTTAAACAATCCGATTTGAATGTTGGAACCGTGTTTCGCATCGTTTTAAAGCAGAATTCCAATTCGTAACGAATAAAATTTATTGCAAAATTTCCACTAAAAACTAACAAAATACACCTGTATTACTGACAGTTACATCGCCATTAGAATAATTTTCGATAAAATAGAATAGAAACTATTTAATAATAGAACATATTTTTGTACCTTTGCGCGGTTTTAAAAGTCAAGTGAATAATGTCGAAATTCGAACAATACAATATAGTACTAAAGGATATTGCCGATGAAACTCGTGTAGTCGAATACGACTTGGACAACGCGTATTTCAAAAAGATAGATAGCCCCGAAGTACAGATAGGAAATGTAAAGGCAAAAGTGAGTGTACAGAAAAAAATGGATGCTTACGAGCTGAAATTTGACGTTGACGGCACAATTGTAATTCCATGCGACCGTTGTCTCGACAACATGGAGCAAGCCATTCACTACAAAGATAAACTTCTTGTCAAATTTGGAGACTCATTTTCCGAAGAAGACGAAATAGTTATCGTACCGGAAACGGAAGGAGCAATAAACATTGCCTGGTTTTTATACGAGTTTATCGTTTTAAACATTCCAATGAAGCATGTACATGCAGCCGGCGAATGCAACAAAATGATGGTCGGAAAACTAAAAAAACACATTACCCGTCAAAAGAGTGATGATGACGATGATGATGACAACAACAGCGTGTTGGATTTTGATGACGACGACGATTTTACAGTAAACGAAACACAGACAGACCCGCGATGGGACGGTCTGCAGAATATAAAAGAAAACAATTAAATAAACAACTAAGATGGCACATCCTAAGAGAAAAATTTCGAAACAAAGAGCACGTAAAAGAAGAACGCATTATAAAGCTATACCTCAAACACTAGCAAATTGCTCTAATTGCGGTGCAGCTCACATCTACCACACAGTTTGTGGAGAGTGTGGATACTACAGAGGCAAATTAGCTATCGAGAAAATGGCTACCGCTTAATTCCGGTAATCCGTTTACTTTAAATAATAAATAAATTGTTGAGCCCTAAGTACAAATGCTTCAGGGCTCAATTTTTAAGTACTTAATATTGCAATTTATGTCTAAAATTCGCGCAGTTATTACAGGTGTTGGAGGATATGTTCCCGATTATGTATTAAACAATCACGAACTCAGCACTATGATGGATACTAACGACGAGTGGATTACCTCACGAGTTGGTATTAAAGAGCGTCGTATTTTGAAGGGTGAAAACATGGGAACATCTTATTTAGCTGCTAAGGCAATTGAAGATTTGTTTGCTAAAACAGGCACTAAACCGGAAGAAATTGATTTAATAATTTGTGGAACTACCACACCCGACCATATTTACCCTTCATGTGCTTCGATGGCTGCCGAAAAAGTTGGCATCAAAAATGCGTTGGCATTTGATTTACAAGCTGCATGTTCTGGATTTATCGTTTCACTTAGTACCGCTGCCAGTTTTATCGAATCGGGTAAATACAAAAAAGTATTGGTACTGGGAGCTGAAAAAATGTCGGCTATAACCGATTATACCGATCGCACCACCGCTCCTCTTTTTGGTGATGGCGCTGCTGTGGTATTGGTTGAACCTACTACAGAAGATTTTGGTGTTATGGACTCCTTGATTTACACTGATGGAGTGGGGATGAAACACTTACATATCAAAGCTGGTGGATCGGCTATGCCTTCTACACAGGAAACCATTGATAAACGTCTTCACTATACTTACCAGGAAGGAACAAACGTATACAAATACGCTGTTACAAATATGGCCGAAGTTTCGGCTAATATCATGGAAAAGAACAATCTTACGAAAGATGATATTTCATGGTTGATTCCACATCAGGCAAACCTACGTATTATTGACGCCGTTGTACAACGCACGGGAGTTGAACACGAAAAAGTAGTGATCAATATCGAGCGTTATGGAAATACATCAGCTGCAAGTATTCCACTGGGAATCTGGGAAGCTGAGAAAAACTTCAAAAAAGGCGACAATATTATCCTTACTGCTTTTGGTGCAGGTTTTACATGGGGAGCAATATATTTGAAATGGGGATATTAATTCATCTAGCTCTGATTCAATCAACAATTAGCAATTATTCATACAAAAAAGGACCGTACTTTAATTAGCCCGGTCCTTTTTGTATTATTTATTTTATTGGGAATGCTTCCAATCTGTCATTCGCTATTTTTACAAATTCTTTATTCAACTCGTAGCCAATAAAGTTTCGCTTCAGCATTTTTGAGGCTACCGCTGTACTTCCTGAGCCCATAAACGGATCGAGCACTAAATCGCCCTCATTGCTACTAATTTCGATAAAAGGCAGGCACACTTTCAGCGGTTTCTGGGTTTTATGTTTGGTGCGTTCCTTACCCATACAAAGTGGCGTTTGAATAAAATTATGCATTTCATTCACCGGCTTATGATTCCATGTATTGGGTTTCCCTTTTGCAAAATGGATCATCAACTCCATGCTGTTTGCATACATTTTGCGGGTGTGAATAGCTGGAAAAGGATTGATTTTGTGCCAATGAATCACCTTCCGAAACTGAAAGCCCACCCGCTCAACCATTCTGTTTAAATAAGAAACAAAATCGTCGCCACACCATAAGTAACCGCTTGCGCCCGGTTTACAAACCCTGAAACACTCAACCAACACACTCTCCAAAAACTGCAAATACTCCTCTTCGGAAGTGAAGCCATCAAAATCGAATTCTGTAACCACATCCTTGTGTTTTTTCAGCCCCTGTACATTTTGAGCACGAAACTGATAATAAGGCGGATCAGTAAAAATCAAATCAACGCATGCATCCGGCAATTGCTTCAACCCTTCGAGACATGATTGATGATAAATTACATTTAATTCCATTTTATGTGGGGTAATTGACTTATGTGATGATAGATTAGATTATGGGTACATTCGGTAATATCGGTGATTATTCGGGTTTCTCTCCAAAATATTTGTCGAGCATTTTCTTAGCGGCAATAAAGGAACTTATCTCGTTCGAAAGAACTTGCTTTTCGCTTACCTCCAATAAATGTTTTATTTCATCATTCTGATAAAAATGAGCTTTCAATTGCTCGTTAATGGTCTCGTACATCCAATATTTTGATTGCCAGTTACGCTTGTGTTCAAAAAAGTGATTGGCTTTCACGTATTGAACGTAGCGTTCGACCATATCCCAAACCTCCGAAATACCATTTCTCTCTACCGACGAACAAGTGATAGCCTCAGGCGACCAACCCGATTCGTGAGGAGGAAAAAGATGCAGTGCATTTTGATATTGAGCTTTGGCAACTTTTGCCCTGTCGATGTTAGCACCATCGCATTTATTAATAGCAATACCGTCGGCCATTTCCATAATGCCACGCTTGATACCCTGCAATTCATCACCCGCTCCGGTTAGCTGTATCAGCAAAAAGAAATCCACCATCGAATGTACTGCAGTTTCCGACTGCCCCACTCCTACTGTTTCAACAAATATCGTATCAAAACCGGCTGCTTCGCACAACACAATACTTTCGCGCGTTTTTCGCGCCACACCACCCAATGAACCGGATGATGGTGAAGGGCGGATAAATGCATTTTTAGCCACCGAAAGATCTTCCATACGCGTTTTATCTCCAAGGATACTTCCTTTTGAACGCTCACTGCTGGGATCAATGGCAAGTACTGCCAGCTTGTGCCCACCACGGATAAGATGCATTCCGAGTGCTTCGATAAAGGTACTTTTCCCAGCTCCCGGAACACCCGTAATCCCTAACCTCACAGCCTTACCGGCATGAGGAAGGCATTTCTCAATAACCTCCTGAGCAATTAGTTGGTGCTCGGGTAACGAGCTCTCCACCAATGTTACCGCTTGACTGAGCATTGTAATGTCACCCTTCAAAATCCCCTCTACGAATTCGGAAGCAGTATAATTTTTACGATGACGCTTAGCTGTACGGTAAGGATTGACTGTAGGAACATCTTCTACACCTTGATTTACAGCAAGTCCCTTGTAAGCAGGGTCGTTTTCGTGATATATATTTTTTGTATGATGCATATTCTTAAAGAAATTAATTTGCACGATAAGCAAAAGCCAAGAATTTATTTTACAAAAATCTTGGCTTTTATTAAAAATTTATTGAGTTGAATCTAAACCAACAATTACTTCAAAACGGTCCAGCTTAATACTAAAATGAGAAAACTGTTATCCGGATCATTCGTTTGTATCGTTATCGATTTTTTATATTCTCCCTCCGACAGATTTTTGGTATTCAGATTCAGCACAATATCTGCTGATTTTCCACTCGCCACTGTCAATTGTTGTTGACGGTTAACGATTTCCTTGTTGTTATTGATAACTCGTCGGATTTCTAAGGAATTCTGACCGCGATTAGTTATTTTGAATTTGCCTACACGTTTTGAGCCGGCTTTCAATGTTCCAAAATTCAGCGTTCTTACAGGTAAATCTAAAATAGGAGCCTTCCGTTTTTGATCCAAGGTCATTTTATTGAAATCTTCAACAAAGTTACTCACCAAAGTCAATTTAAAATCTTCTGAAAACTGTTTTTTTCCATTCAACACCACATAAAACTCATCGTTAGTTGGCCCCCAGGAAGAAGTATTCTTTGAGTTCAACGTAAAAGTAACCTTACCATCTTCATTTGGTTTCAATGTTTCGGGCGAAACGGAAGCTGTTACATACGAAGGAAGTCCCTCGAAGGTTGGTTTCACGATCACTTTATTAGAGTTATGAATTTCCAGCACCCGGGTTTGTTTATCACCTTTGACAATATTATTCATTTGAATAAACTTTGCCTTCGACATTAAACCACCCAAATTCACTGGATAGAAAGCGGCATTATCGGCATTTGGTTTTGGAATAACATCCCCTTTTATAACCAACATCATTTGCTCATCAACAGCATTACTGTACACGGTAATGGTTTTAGTGAAAGCACCCGGACGCCCAGTAGTAGAATAAGTTACTGTAATAGAACCCTTTTTACCCGACTCAATCGGTTCTTTGGTCCATACAGGAGTTGTGCATCCGCACGAAGCCTGAACTCTGCTTATCACCAAAGGGCCACTACCCTTGTTTACAAATTCAAACTCATAAGTAATTTTACCAACCTCTTCGTTTACTTTTCCGAAATCGTGCTCTTTTACCTCAAAATTCAAAACTGCTTTTTGTGCCATTGCAGAAAAACTCAACAACAAACAAATGAGCAGAAAACTATATTTCTTCATACAAAACGTTTTAAATAAAAATCAGTTCAGATAGTCCTATTCGGTCGAATCAGCCTATTATTCTCAACTATTATTATTTAGGAATAACCTCTCCTTTAATTACCAACACAGTTTGTTCATCAGCAGCATTACTGTACACGGTAATGGTTTTGGTAAAAGCACCGGGACGACCAGGAGCAGCATAAGTAACGGTAATAGTACCTTTTTTACCTGCTTCGATAGGTTCTTTTGTCCACGTTGGAGTAGTACAACCGCAAGATGCCTGTACTCTGTTAATTACAAGAGGAGCATTCCCTTTATTTACAAATTCGAAAACATAGGTGGCATTACCATCAGATTCCTTGATTTTACCAAAATCATGTTCTTTTACTCCAAAATTTACAACAGCTTTTTGAGCCATAACGGCTGTGAAAGAAAGCACTATACAAACAATTAGAAAACTTAACTTCTTCATATGACTAAAATTTTTATTGAATTATTTAAATATAAATAAATGTCTTTACAATAAGACATGCAAAAGTATTAAAAAAAGTGATTGCTCGCTCCGAAATAGCTGAAATATCTGCTTAAATTTCGTTAAACAGCACCTAAATTTGGCATTATTGGCAAGTTGCGATAGACCTATCAAAAAACCTGCCATAAATTACAACTCAAATATCAATCATTGGAGACCACTTGAAAATAACTACCTTTGCACAAATTCGACATTTCGCGAAAATTGAACAAGCTTCAAGTCGCTAATGTTCAATATCACAAGAATTATGAAAGCAGTAATCCAACAACTCGTCGCACAAAACAGTCAGTATTTTACCGATTGCTATCGTCATCTTCACGCCCATCCCGAACTAGCCTTTCAGGAATTCGAGACAGCCCGATTCATTCAGCATGAACTAACAACGATGAGAATTTCCTATCGCGCTGAAATTGGAGGAACAGGTATTTTGGGACGGATTGAAGGAAAAAATCCAACCAAGAAAATAATAGCATTGCGCGCCGACATGGATGCCTTGCCGGTTTGCGAGAATGTGGACATTGCATGGAAATCGACCGTCGAAAATGTAATGCATGCCTGCGGACACGATGCTCATACTACCTGTCTGCTGGGCGCTGCCAAAATACTAAACGAACTGAAAAATGATTTTGAAGGAACGATACTACTCATTTTCCAACCAGGGGAAGAAAAAGCACCCGGTGGTGCCCGTCTTATGCTCGAAGATGGATTATTTGCTGATATTGAACCGGAAATGATACTGGCTCAGCATGTTTCAGTGGATTATCCAACCGGAACAATGGGCTTTCGACCGGGAATGATTATGGCTTCGGCCGACGAAATACATGTAAAAATACACGGAAAAGGTGGTCATGGGGCCTTACCACATTTAGTAAACGACACCGTACTGGCCGCTTCGCAATGCATCGTCTCATTGCAACAAGTGCGTAGTCGACTTTGTCATCCCCTTACACCAATGGTGCTGACATTTGGTAAACTGATAGCCGACGGAGCAACAAATGTGATTCCGCACGAAGTAACGCTTGCAGGTACTATGCGTACGGTAGATGAAACATGGCGGGAGGAAGCTAAAAGTCATGTGCGCAGAATTATCACCGAAACCTGCGCTGCACATGGCTGTACGGCAGAAATTGAAATTCCGGATGGTTATCCGTGCGTGGTGAACGACGAGGCTGTCACTTCGAAAGCACGTGAGTTTGCTAGGGATTGGGTTGGCGAAGAAAATCTTCGCACACTGGAAATGCGTATGACATCAGAAGACTTTGGCTTCTTCACTCAAAAATATCCAAGTTCATTTTATCGCTTTGGGGTAAAAGGAGAAATCAATGCCCACACGGGTGGACTTCATAGTGCTACGTTTCATATTGACGAAAAAGCATTAGAAACCGGAGCCGGAGGAATGGCGTGGCTGGCATGGAAATTTATGACTGAATAAAATCAGTTGAACTGGCGTGTTAGAGGACCTCATACACCTCAGTGTATAAAGTGGATTTTATCGCTTCAAAATTTTCATTTCCAAAAAGCTCGTCGTTACACATCAGTTTCATCGGCACCTGCAATTCATCGTCGATGTAGGCCGGCTGTGCATATTCCTGTAATAAAAGCGTAAAACTCAGACGCTCATAAAAGTGTACACGATTACGTGTAGCCTCATCAACCGGCAACTCCACTTCAAAAACGATAGGCACCTTCGACTGCTTCTTCAGCATTTCAACAGCGTCACTCCCAATGTTTTTTCCACGCATTTTTTCCAACACCGCAAAGTGCTCGATATAATAAAACTGCTCAAATTTCCAATAATTCAGAAATCCAACAAATTCATTCTCTTGCAACAGCGCATTCGAAAAAAATCGTTTTTCGTATATTAATTCATGAACCAAACCATCCCAGCTTCTGCGCTCAGGATGAGGGAATGAGGCCGTGTACAGATTGTACAAACGGCTGAACATGGGGTCATAAACATTAATTATACGATAGAAATCGAGCATTTTATTTATATTTATCGATAATTTATACGCTGTAACAATCTTTACGTTTATTGCAAACAATAATCTCAAATAAATGTTCATTAAAGCCTGAAAATTGTCTATTTACACGATGGCAAAACGGTAAAAAAAACGTACTTTTGTGGTCGAATTAAGAATATCCAGTATCAAACTATTTTTTATACTAACTAAATAACAAAAGTATGATTTATTCGCACGAAGTAGAACACATGTGTGTTGTAAAAAAAGGTCCTAACCACGGTCCTGCACCCATACCTGAAGAAGGTAAATGGGTAAAATCGAAAGAAATAAAAGATATTTCAGGTTTAACTCACGGTGTGGGTTGGTGTGCTCCACAACAAGGTGCATGTAAACTAACATTGAACGTAAAAGAGGGTATCATCGAAGAAGCTTTGGTTGAAACCATCGGTTGCTCAGGTATGACTCACTCTGCTGCAATGGCTGCCGAAATTCTTACCGGTAAAACTATTCTTGAAGCTTTGAACACTGACTTAGTGTGTGATGCTATAAACGTAGCAATGCGTGAATTATTTCTTCAAATTGTTTACGGTCGCACACAATCTGCTTTCTCTGAAGGTGGACTTCCTATCGGTGCAGGTCTTGAAGATTTAGGAAAAGGCTTACGTTCACAAGTTGGAACTATGTTCAGCACAAACAAAAAAGGTGTACGTTATTTGGAAATGGCCGAAGGTTATATCAACCGTATGGCGTTGGACGAAGACGGTGAAGCTTGCGGATACGAATTCGTACGTTTCGGTCCTATGATGGACTTAATCAAAAAAGGTGTAGATGCTAACGAAGCATTGAAAAAATCGACCAGCAAATACGGTCGTTTTGACAATGCAGCAAAATATATCGATCCAAGACACGAATAGTGTCAATTCATAGTTCACAATTCATAATTCATAATTATGGGACAAGACAATACTATAGTTGTAAAAAGCAAAGCGTTTGCAGTTAGAATTATTCGTTTGTATCAGTTCCTTCAAAACGAAAAGAAAGAATACACTTTATCCAAACAACTTCTTAGAAGTGGAACCAGTATTGGAGCCAATGTAAAAGAAGCAATAAGAGGATTTAGCAAAAAAGATTTTCGTTTTAAATTAGGCATTGCCCTTAAAGAAGCTAGCGAAACAGAATATTGGCTCGAATTACTTTATGAAACAGAGTACATTTCTGAGAAGCAATTTCTAAGCATGAATGATGATTGCATTGAATTAATAAAAATTCTGACTGCAATTCTAAATTCAAGTAAAGATTCCGAAATAAGCTAATTTCATTATGAATTATCCATTGTAAATTGTGTTATTATGCATTATGAATTATTAATTATCAATTAAACAAAAATATTATGTTATTTGAAAGTTATGACCGTCGTATCGATAAAGTTAACGCGGTATTAAATACATACGATATTAAAGATATCGACGAAGCTAAAGCTATTTGTGACGCTAAAGGCATCGACCCTTACAAGATTTGCGAATCTATCCAAAACATCGCATTCGAAAACGCAAAATGGGCTTACGTAGTAGGTTCAGCTATTGCTATCAAAAAAGGTTGTAAAGATGCAGCTTCAGCTGCTGAGGCAATCGGTATTGGTTTGCAGGCATTCTGTATCCCGGGTTCAGTAGCCGAAGACCGCAAAGTAGGTATTGGTCATGGTAACCTGGCTGCTATGTTGCTTCGCAACGAAACTAAATGTTTTGCTTTCCTTGCAGGACACGAATCATTTGCTGCTGCTGAAGGTGCTATCGGTATCGCTTTGTCAGCAAACAAAGTTCGTAACGAACCTTTACGCGTTATCCTTAACGGATTGGGTAAAGATGCTGCAATGATCATCTCTCGCATCAACGGTTTTACATATGTACAAACTGAATTTGATTACTACACAAGCGAATTGAAAGTAGTTCGTACCAAAGCATATTCTGACGGTCCTCGTGCTGCAGTAAAATGTTACGGTGCTGACGATGTTCGCGAAGGTGTGGCTATCATGCGTGCCGAAGGTGTTGACGTATCTATCACAGGTAACTCAACTAACCCAACACGTTTCCAACACCCTGTAGCTGGTACATACAAAAAAGAATGTATCGAACAAGGTAGAAAATACTTCTCTGTAGCTTCAGGTGGTGGAACCGGACGTACCCTTCACCCTGACAACATGGGTGCTGGTCCTGCTTCTTACGGTATGACCGATACTATGGGACGTATGCACGGTGATGCTCAATTCGCAGGTTCTTCTTCAGTTCCAGCTCACGTGGAAATGATGGGATTCTTGGGTATGGGTAACAACCCAATGGTTGGAGCTACTGTTCAAGTGGCTGTAGCTATTGAAATGGCGAAATAATGACCCCAAACCCCTAAAGGGGCTTAAGATAGAAACTCCCCGATATGCTGATGCGTATCGGGGAGTTTTTTTACCAATGATTACTTCTTCTATTTAGATTAATCATTTTTCTTCTAGCAATTGATTCTTCATTTAAAGCTTTATCATATATTCCTGCCGTTTGACAATGAGGACATCTAAAACCACCTGACTCATCACAGTGAATCTGAATGAGTTTTTTATCTGAATCCAAACAATGAGAACAATATCTGATTTCTGGCTTATCTTCTAAAGTCACAAAAAGTTCCTTATAGCGAAAAATTTGCTGCTCTATATCTTTCTCTTTTCTTAACTCCTTAACTTCAGTTGTTAGACGACCAATCTCCGATTGCATATCAAGCGCCTGAGAACTTAAATCAATTAACTGACGGTACAAATCAATATTATCTGCTTGTTGTACAATTTTTGCAACATCTTTAATACCTTCATATAATCCCATATCGAATTTCCATTAAATATTTGTTCTGCAAATATAAACATTTATTCATTAACTTAACTACAAATTTCTAAATCAAATCCCTCCGCTACACTCATCTCCTTAAAAAGATGACATTCGAGCAACTCGAATCGATCTAAAACATACCCCATCCTATCTTTTAGGAGGTCATACCCTCTAAAACATCCGATATAGTCTCTAAAACATAGGGTATACCTTGTAAAACATCCGAAATCGTATCTTTTAGATAGGGTACACGCTCCAAAACATCCGATATACACTCTAAAAGATAGGTTAGTCTCTGTAAAATATTCGACGGTGGATGTAAAAGATAGGTTGCCGGATATTTAAAGTGATAAGTGAGGGGGTGACTTTGAGTCACCCCCTCACTAAAACTACAACAGAAAACGCCACTCCACTAAATGGAATGGCGCTAGTTTTACCTGTAAACGGCCTTCTCTGGTTCTATTTTGTTTCTGCTTTTTGGGGTTTCACCGCAAAGCGTTGTCGTAAGTCGTTATACACCGCTTCGGAGCCAGGCACATTTACGCGACTTGCTCCTTTCACTGAGTTGTAAAACACAAGTGCCGCGTTATATGCTTCGCTACCTGCCACCATCATTGTGTCCTCGATAGCACGTTGAAGCGTTGATACTTGTTTCAATACGCTATTTAAATCCTGCGAAAGTGCAAAATCTTTGTTAGCCTCCGGAATATCCAAATAACCCGGCACTAAAGTTGGATTCGTTTCACCATATTCCAACGCTTTCTGAACAAATGCAATGGTTTTATCACCCATCTTGCTAAGTTCCAATCGGTCGGTTGGTGTGAGATTAAAAAGTAAGTAATTAGCCAAAGATTCATTTAATACGTTTACTTTGGCAAGGATATCAGCCAGTGTTTCGGCTGGTATCATTGTAGAAATTTGATTTTCTTGAGACATAATTTTAAATTTAATTGTAAATAACTTGATATATTTTTAGCCATTAAGGCTGTTGACAGGTCACTAAGGAATTGTTATAATTAACACCGTGCAAATGTAAAAATACTTTCTAAATAAATTGCATTCCTAATCCACTCGATTAACTAAATTTACAGCAATTTAAGAACAGTTAAACAAATCGAAGGAGATACCAGCATCTCACGACTTAATTAAAGCGAAAAGGATGAAAGAAATGTTTAATATGAATAATTCTGCAACTAATTTGAAATATGATTTGTTATAGGCGGAGAGAGTATTTATTCAATAAGTCTAACTTTTAATTTAAAATTATGTCGTTATTCAAATTAATTGCCGGAATAGGTCAAGGAGCCTTGAACGGAGGGAAAGTGGTTAAAGCCAGTAATTGGGTAAAGATTAAAGATGCGTACAGAAGAAGCATGACACCACCAACCAGAGCAAACGGACTCAATCTTATGGTTATTCATGAACGGAACGGTAGCAGAGGGAATGGCATTGGCATGGGACGAAGAAACAACCTAAACAAAAACAAATAAACTACAAGACAAAAAGAGAAAAGAACAAAAGATAATACACAACTCCCCGGCACAAATTCATGTGTCGGGGAGTTTTATTTTATTTTAAAGCAATACTTTTTACGCTACCACAAGGTGAAAGACAATCAGCATTAGCATAAAAACCATCATATAAAGATTAATACTGATAAACGATTTTCGGAAATTAAGCTCGGCCACATTGCCAAACGATAGTTTCACAAAAATGCCGATAAAAGCCAGATTTAATGCAAAAATAACAAGGAAAAACAGTAGAGAGATATTGACTAAAAACAACGGTATAATAATGGATGAAAACGACGTAGCCACTACCCATGAAAAAATTAGCAGTTTCAGATTCTGTGGATGTACAGCCTGATTGATGGTTTTAAATCCCGCATCCTCATATTCTTTGCCATACTTGAGCATCAGTAACCAGAAATGTGGTATTTGCCAGATAAACAAGAAAAAAGCAATAAAGACAATGGTTGGTTCAAACACATATCCACCGGCAGCTGTCCAGCCCATCAATGCAGGTATAGCGCCCACCAACGAGCCCGGCACTACAGCAAAGGGAGTGACACGTTTCAGGTAAGTATAAATACCATTGTACCAAACAATGTTGAGCAAGCCCAACAAAGCGGTTACCGCTCCAAATGCAATATATAAAATGGCTGTACCAACTACTAAAAACAGGATAGAAACCAGGGTGGCTTCAACCAGCGATATTCTGCCGGTTGGTATCGGACGATTCATCGTCCTTGGCATTTTGGCATCGTAGGTACTTTCCTGGCACTCGTTCAATGCACTCGACCCTCCGGCTAGAAAAAACACCCCCAGCACCAATGTCAGTATCTGCACATCAAAATGACCCGAAAAAACAATATACCCTGTGATAGCCGTAAAAGTAACTGCTATCGAGACCTTGTATTTTATCAGGGCCAATACTATTTGAAAATAATTCCTCATTCTTATTTCAACGTTTTCAGGTATTCATTTATTAATTTAATATCTTTATCCTTGATAATACCCTTGTATGATTTCATCACTCCCGGCGGATATCCGGTTACAATGTCCTTATTCGGATCGGTGATGGATGATTCTAAGTACGCATCGTCAACCGTCAATTTTCTATTTGCACCGGCAGTTGTAACATCAATGGTTGCTCCATGCAAACCCTTAAACGTAGGACCCACCGATTTTGTTCCATCCAGTGTGTGACAAGCTATACATCCGTTTTTTTCCAGCACTTTTAAACCCAAAGAATTATCGGCTTTCTTTACCGGCAATGCCTTTAGCCATTTATCATAATCGGCGGGACTCACTACGCGAATAATAGAATTCATATACGAGTGGCTCACACCGCAATAAACAGTACAGTACACATCAAAGTCACCCAGCTCGCCGGCGGTAAACCACGAGTAGTTCTTTTTTTGAGGTACCATATCCTCTTTAATTCTAAATCCGGGCACGGAGAAACCATGCAAAACATCTTTCGATTCAAGGTTCACTTTCACAGCCTTATTCAAAGGAACCATTAAGGTATCGGATGATTTATTGCCGGGATAAATAAATTCATATTTCCACATCGAACCGACAGCCGTTATTTCAATGGCATCCTTCGGAACCTCACGCATTGGCAAAAAACCCTCCCAGCCAATATAAAACATATAAAGAACCAAAAGCATTGGGATAGTGATCCAGGTAATTTCGAGCAGAGAATTATCTTTTATCTGAACGGCAGGTTTGCCTTTTTTTCGGTTGTATTTTACAACGAAATAAATCATCGCTGCAGTAAGTGCAACAAGAAAAAAGACCGATATCCCTGTTATAATGAGGAATGCGGAATCTACTCCGTTCACAAAATTTGATGCATTACTAAACATAATATAGTTACGAATTAATAGTTACGAGTTACAAAATTAAGACAGCCCAATGATTTATCGATATGCATAATCGATAAATGTGATGAGGACAATTACAACAAACAGAACAAAAACCATTGCTACCAGAATTCTTAGCAGCAAACTTTCGTACTTTAAATGCATAAAATTAGACAGAACCAGAAAGGATTTTAAGCCTGCAATAAGCAACGCTACAGTTACCGTAAAAGGCCCAAGGTGAAATGATGTGACACCTATGGTGACAAAAGTTAGAAACAAAAGCACCAACAAAATCTTTGATAATGTTCTGTACTCTATTGTGTGTGTTGTATTATTTGCCATAACGAATGATTAATTCATAATTTTTAATTCATAATTCATAATTAGGAAATATATTATTATTTCCCATCAAGAAATCAAATACATTAGCGGGAAAAGGAAGATCCAAATTAAATCCACAAGGTGCCAATAGAGTGCTCCATTTTCTAACAATACATAATCATGATCATTTATATTCTTGCTTTTCACTTTAAAAAGGCATACAATTAAAAGCGTCATTCCAATGATGATATGAAGTGCGTGTAGTCCTGTCATAAAAAAGTAAAGACTGAAGTACAACAAATGACCTCTATCCAGAAGCGGCATCAAGTCCGAACCGGGATAAAGACCGTGCTCTATTTTATGTCCCCATTCAAAATACTTATTAAAAAGAAACGCCGCAGCACAAAACAACGTAATACCAATAAAGATAAGTGCCCGTTTTTGATCGTTCTTTTGAATAGCCGTTAAAGCCATTGCCACCGTCATACTACTAAAAAGAAGCACAACTGTATTTATCGCACCAATGGTTACACTTAATTCCAGGCTACTTTGGTGAAAAGCCGTTGGATATTGTGCTCTAAAAATAGAGTACACCAAAAACAGTCCTCCAAAAAGAAGTAGTTCCGTAAAAATAAAGAGCCACATCCCCAGTTTAGATGCCTCGTCGTCTCTATGTTCTTCCACATGTATTGCTTTTTCGCTCATATGTTTTTCAATTGACCCCTAGCCTCCGTCAAAAGCCGGACAGGCTCTAAAGGGAAACTAGGTTAGTTTTGTCTCCTAAAAGATATTTAAAGGAGATTAATTATAAAATATTTATTTCAAATAAAGCATCCAAATCCCAAAACAAAAAAAGGATTATGAAGACGAACTTGCATAATTCCCCTTCAGGGGTTAGGGGTCTTATTTGTAATCGTACGGATTTTCCTTAATTACAGGTTCTTCGTCAAAGTTTTCTAACGATGGAGTAGCCGGCAAAGTCCATTCAAGGGTCGATCCATTCCATGGATTTGACGGAGCAATAGGTCCCGACTTAACCCCTTTTACCAGATTAAACACCATAAGAATCAGCCCTGCAACCAGGATAAAACCTCCTATCGATGAAATAACCTGCATGGGTTGAAACTGCACAGGATAATCAAAATAACGCCTAGGCATACCTTGTACACCAATAATAAATTGTGGGAAATACAGCAGATTAAACCCTATAAAATTAATCACCAACGCAATATTAGCTATTTTGAAATTATACATTCTACCATACATCTTTGGTAACCAATAATGGATGGCTGCGAAAAATGCAAAACCCATACCACCAAAAATAATATAGTGGAAATGCGCTACAACAAATGATGTATCATGTACCTGAACATTAGTTGCTACCGATCCCAACAAAAGTCCGGTGGTACCACCAATAATGAACAGGAAGATAAATGCTAAAGCATAAAGAAACGGCGGTTTCACATCGATAGAGCCCTTATACATGGTTGTTATCCAGTTAAACACTTTGATAGCACTCGGTACCGCAACAATAAATGTGAGCAACGAGAAAAACCAACGTGCCTGATCGCTCATGCCCGAAGTGTACATGTGGTGACCCCAAACAAGGAATCCTACACCGGCAATGGCTAAACTTGAAATTGCAACTGCTTTGTAACCGTAAATCTGACGTTGGCAGAAAGTTGGGATAATTTCAGTAATCACTCCCATGGCCGGCAACATCATTACATAAACGGCAGGGTGCGAATAAATCCAAAACAAGTGTTGGAATAATAATGGATCACCGCCCAAAGCAGGATCAAAGAAACCAATCTGAAACATCCTTTCGGCTATAAGCATCAAAAGCGTGATACCAATGATGGGTGTAGCTAGCAATTGAATCCAGGCAGTAGCATACAATGCCCAAGGAAACAATGGCATATTGAAAAAGCGCATACCCGGCGCACGCATTTGATGAATAGTAACAATAAAGTTCAGTCCAGTAAGAATAGACGAAAAGCCAAGTACAAACGCAGCTGCAGTAGCCATAATAACGTTAGTACCCGTTTGTGAACTATAAGGTGCATAAAAAGTCCAACCTGTATCAGGAGGTCCATCTTTCAACAATTGAGAGGCAACCGCCATAATACTTCCTACAATAAAAATCCACCACGAAAAGCGATTCAACCTAGGGAAGGCCACATCTTTGGCACCAATTAAAATCGGCAGAAAGAAATTCCCAAACACAGCTGACAAGCCGGGGATCACCACCATAAAAATCATCAAAATACCGTGAAGTGTAAACACTCCATTGTAGGTTTGTGGCTTCATAATTGTTTCTCCAGGGGCTAACATCTCAATCTTCATCAGCAGACCAAAAAAAGCTCCGACAAAGAAAAAAGTCATAATAGAGTACATATAAAGCAGCCCTATTCTTTTATGATCAGTAGCCATTATCCATGAAAGTAATCCTTTATACTTCCCCTGATAATCCAGATAGCTTACATATTCTATTTTTTCCGTACTATTACTCATTATCTATTTATTATTTTATTTATTTCTTTTTTGGTTTCAACAAAAACACCACTATAAACACGAGGAGAAAGAAAATAATAATCGACCCGGTTATTTTTGTTACATCCAATGCAAAACGTTTGTTTTCTGCATCATAGGTATAACAGATCATCATTATTTTTTGAATAGATGTTCTGGGTTGCTCTTTATTTGCTTCAATAATAGCCATTTTAAAGTCTATCGGCAGAAAAGTGATACCATACAAGTAGCGGGTAATCATTCCTTGTGGACTCACAGCTATTATTGCCGATGGGTGTACAAAATCCAGCCCTACCGCTTTCGTTTTAAAACCGGTAGCATCTGTAATTTTAAAAATAGTAGTGCTGTCGGTCGTCAGAAATATCCAACCATCGCCTTTTCCTTTCGAATATCGCTCTACAAATCGATCTTTCTTTTGTTTTGCTTTTTCGGGAGTATCGCGGAAATTAAAGCTAATCGTTATTACCTGATAATCTTTACCTAAAACGAAATCTGTTTTTCTGATTACATCACCCACTCCTTCTAAAAGCGGACTACAAAGGCCCGGACAATCAAAATACACGAAAGACAAAATGGTTGGCTTAGTAATCAACTGTCGCAACGTGACTTTCTCAGCTTTATCATTTAAGAAATTCAAGTCTAAAGGAATAGTAGTCCCCAAGTGTTCAATTACAGCCACTTCCGGCGACTGATCAACTTGTGCAGTTAGTCTCCCAGTTAAGGAGAAAAGTGTAATAAAAAGATAAACAGCTATTTTTTTCATTTTCGTCAAATTTATTGTCCTTCGATCAATGTTTATTTTCAATTTTAATACAATCATAATAAATGGCTATCATCAATGCACCACCCATTAGTCCGGTATCTTTTAAAAGTTCAATTAACGCAAATTGTGCAATCTTAGGATCCAAATTGACCAGTCCGGGAATATGAATTGAAACAATAAAAATGAATAGTAAACCAGCCAATCCGAAGCATGCTACTTTAATGTATTTGTTTAGAATAATACTTATACTTGCAGCAATTAGTAAAGCTCCTGTAACCAGAATAGTGTAAGCTCCTCCGGGAATAAACGATGACATCATACCCAAAAAAACGTCTGTCATCAAAAAATGATTAAGTCCAAGAATCCCAAAAGGTAATGCAAAAAGAATACGTCCAATGATTGCTAATTTTTTCATGATTTCAAATTTTTAATTTTCACCTGATTTTTTAATTCTAAATAAACTATATAGTATAAAGAGTAAAAACGCACCAAAAACCAAAACTCCGGAGGTATAAAGAACGATCAGCCAAATAGGTGCTTTTGCTAAAACATTCCAAATGGCTCTTTTCTCGGTCAAGCTTGGTTTGTCGGTTGGCACACCTATTTTAAGTTTACTTTGCAATTCTATTTCGCCATAATTATCATCATTTACTTTCACAATCATATTTACATACCCTTGCTTGTCGCCCGGCAAAGTCTTATTGAAACCAAATGTAGCCATACCATTGTTATCTGTACGCATGGTTTTGTCTACTTGAAGTCTACCAAAATAACGAGCAGCAAAAAGTGCCACCTCAGCATTTTTCAGCACTACTACCCCATTCTTTTCGGCAGCAGTAACATGAACCCGAACGACACTTTTCAGCGAATCGTAATCCATATTTATTTTTACAAGTTTACTCTTCGTTGGATCGGTTTTAGAAAGTACCTGAACATAGCTACTATTAAAACTACGCATATATGCTATTGTTTTCCAACGATCTGATTCCGACAGCACATTACTAAACGAAGGCATTAAACCCCTACCGGTATTTAGGATATAAAACAATTCACCATCAGTAAGCTGTTGTGTTTTTGCACCTGACAAATCGGGTGGAATAGGTTTTAGCGACTTCATGCTATTATCCTTAGTAGGATTACCGTGACAAGACAAACAGTTTTTGGTATAAATGGCTTCGCCTTCTTTAGCAGAGCCACCATCGAATTTCACATAACTGTTTTTGGCTTTCTTGTCGGCAGGCACATCCCAAGCTTGTTGAGCAGCAGATTGAAAATAAAATAACGCAGTAAATAATACTGTAAATACGACTTTCAATTTAATGTTTTTTTTAAGCATAATTTAATAGATTAATCCGACCTGCATTATTTATTTTTTGCTTCTAACTCTTCGATTGTCTCGTGAATAGAAACTATAGGAATTATCTTCGACAAAATGGTAATGATAAGTAAAGCCAATATAAATGGAGCAATAGTAATAAGGATTTCAATAAGTGTGGGAGTATAAACTTTAAAGTTTAATGGTACATTTTGAATAGGCAAAAATGGATTTTCCTGAGTTGGAACAACAATTATATAACGTTTAAACCAAGCGCCCAAAAGAACAAATATAGAAATTATCATCATCGGCAGAGGTCGTCTAATTTTCTTGAAAAGAAGTAAAATAATTGGTAAAATTAATCCCAAAATCTGTACTGACCAAAACAACAATGCATGAGTTCCAACAAATAATTCGTGAATGTGCAAAGCATCTGATCTCTTCATTTTGTAGGCAGGAACCATGTATTCATTCAAATTAAAATATAAATACACCAACGACACTAACACCAATAATTTCCCCATTTGATCGAAATGGAAATCAGTAATATAATCCTTCAATTTATAATTTTCCCGATAGAAATACATAGCAATAATTACTGCTGCACTACCTGCCACAAAAGCACCTGTAACGAAATAGGGTCCAAAAATAGTAGAATCCCATCCCACTCTTGAAGTACTTGCAAACAACCACGAAGTAACTGTGTGAATAGCCAGCGCCACAGGAATAATAAAAATAGCAATAGCGCGAGTCAGTTGTTTTACAATTTTTTCCTGTTCATGCGATCCGGTCCAATTGAGCGACAATACTTTATAAATATTACGTGCAAAAGGAGGTAATTTATCTAATTTATCGTGACAAATCTTTAAATCGGGAATAAGCGGAATATAGAGAAACAATGCGCTAATCAGCACATAAATAGTTACCACCGTGACGTCCCAAAGAATAGGCGATTGAATACGACCGTGAATAAACACATTCAGCAATCGTTCGGGGTGTCCCATATCCGAAACAATAACCAATCCGGCCACAGCTGCAAATGCGAGTGCAATTATTTCGGCAATTCTGGCCAGCGGCGAAGCCCATTTAGCACCCGAAAGTCCTAAAACAGCACTTATCAACATACCGATCAGGCTGGTAGCTACAAAAAACACGAAGTTGGAAATATACATTCCCCACGATACGTAATCGCCCAAGCCGGTTACAACCAAACCATCTTTTAATTGTATAACGTATGCACCTAAACACACCACTAGTGAAACACCTAAAAAGCCCATCCAAGCCATAAAACCTTTAGTAAGTCTGATTGGTCGAAGTAAATCGGATGTAATTTTGTCTGTTGTTGATTGTCCTAACATGTCTTTCAATTAATAATTCTCTATTAATAATCCACAATTGAATGCAAATGCCAAAGAATAAATATGTAATTTATGCTGCTGTATGGCTGTATTATCCGTGTAGATGCTCTAAAGCTTCCGGCTTATCTTTATCCTGAAATGGATAGTCTTTTCCTTTTGCCGGTAGATAATAAACTCTTGGCTGAGTTCCAAGTTCGGGCATCAATGTATAGCCTCCATTATCTTCAAGTAATTTTTTGAAACGCACAGTTTCTTTTGTAGTACCATTGGTCACTGCATCTTCATTTTCATCACCAAAGTAATAAACACCATTTGGACAAGCTCCAACGCAATATGGCAATTTACCTTCACGCAATCTGTCGGCACTGAATAAACATTTACTTATGGTACCCTTGCGCTGTGGAACATTCAGCTCAACGTTATATGTCAAATCCTTATCGGCCTGTGCATTCAGAGGCTCCGACCAGTTGAAAACACGGGCACTGTACGGACATGCAGCAATGCAAAAACGACAACCAATGCAGCGTTCATTATCAATCAAAACAATTCCGTCGGGACGTTTAAAAGTAGCATCAACCGGACAAACGGCTACGCAAGGTGGATTATCGCAATGCTGACAAGGTTTTGGCATGTAAAATGCCGGAGTATTTTCGGTTTCTTCCATTTTCAGCACGTTGATATGGTGCTGTTCGGGACGGAGATGATGCGCATTCTGACATGCTGCCATACATTTACGGGCATTTCTGCACTTAGAAAGGTCGATTACCATTACAAATCTCTTACCGGCAAGTCCATCACGTCCTTGTTTTTGCAGATATGTAAGGTTTTCGTATTTTGTTTTAGCTACCTTTGTGGTGTCGCTTTTTTCTATTTCCAGCAATTCGTTTTCGGCAGTAAGTACCCGAATGCGTTGACTGGCGGTCTTTTTTTTATCGTAATTAATACCGGCTAAAATTGCAGAACCCCCTAAAACTGAACCTATGCCTACAATTCCTAATTCTTGTAAGAACTTTCTTCTTGAATTTTTTTTGGGTTTTTCTTCTTGTTCACTCATTCTGACTGCAATTTAGTATTAGTAAATAAAGATTAATTGTTGTAAGAACACAAGACAATTTGTAATTCAACAAATCATTTTATGAAACTGAACAAGCGTTAGTTTGTTCAAAAAAAAATTGATGAATACAGAAGCTTTCACATCTTATGTTCGATGCAAATATAGAATAAAATTTTAATTTCACATAGATAAACTACGTGTTTTGCTGTATTTATTTGAAATTATTTCAAATTTAGAACATATTCAAAAGAAATCCGAGCATATATATCACCCATTACAATGTAAATTTTGAGCGGATTGTTCATAGAATTTCGATTTTTCAAAGAAATAATTTGTAATTCAAAGAATTCTAAAAAGTTACGATTCAAAATATTTAGATCAGAAGTTTCATATCTATTATTCTTAATGAGCCTGAAAACAATTTTAAATAGTAGAACAAAATTTCACTCATTTTGAGATACTGATTAAACCTTTTACACAAGTAGGAGTCAATATATTCAGCACATCAAAAATAATACAAAAAATATATTTCAATTTTAAATTATATGAAGCAATTTTCACTTACAGTAATTCTGGCCATCTCCATAAGCATTTCTGCTTACGCTCAGCACAGTATTCAAAGTACAGTCTTTGACTCCAAAAACGGACAACCCATTGAGTTGGGTACAGTTCGCCTTTTACGGCAAGACGACTCTACTTTGGTTCAGGGTTGTAACACCGATTTAAAAGGCAGCTTTATGCTTAGCAAAGTAAAACCGGGAAATTACATTTTGTCCATCAGCTCTATCGGTTATTTAAAATATTACAAGAATATTGTATTAGGGCAAAAAGACCTTATTATGAAAGGCATTCAGTTATCCGAAAACGCCCATTTATTAAAAGAGGTGGAAGTGAGAGGTACAGCTGCGCAGATGGTTGTAAAAGGTGATACATTGGAATACAATGCTACCGCTTTTAAAACGACCGAAAATGCTGTAGTAGAAGATTTATTAAAACGGTTGCCGGGAGCTGAGGTGACATCCGATGGCAAAATAAAAATAAACGGTGAAGAAATTAAGAAGATCCGTGTAAATGGTAAAAAGTTTTTTGGTGACGATATAGAAATGACAACCAAGAATATTCCTGCCGAAATGATTGACAAAATTCAGGTATTGGATCAAAAATCGGATATGGCTTTATTGACAGGTTTTGAAGACAATGATACAGAAAGGATTATCAACCTTACTTTCAAATCGAACCGTAGAAGAGGTACCTTTGGCAATATTACCGGTGGTGCAGGTCTGGACACAGAAGATAAAGTCCGATATGATGGTAATATGTTTTTGAATATGATTGATGGCGAAACACAAACCACATTAACCGGCGGTGGAAATAATGCCAACACATCAAGAAGTAGTCGTGGTAGAAACGGTGGCGGCTTTGGTGGAATCAGTAGTGGTATCAACACCACTCAAAACATTGGACTGAACAACAGTTCAGTAATCAACGAAAAATTAAAAATAGGAGGCGATGCTTCACTCAACCATTCGAGTAACGAAACTATAAACGAAAGTAATCAAACTACTTTTTTAAAGGATGCAAACAATACAAACAATTCAAAGAACATTGCGCACAATGAAAACTATTCAGCCAATCTTCGACTGGAATTGGAGTATAAACTGGACAGTTTAAATACTATCATTTTCCAACCTAATCTAGGCTACAATCAAAGCTACTCAGATAACAACAGAGCCTACTCGTACCTAAGCAATACAGATAGCACCAGTAGAGGAACAACGTTGAACAATGGCAACGGAACATCTCTTAACGGTGGATTGGGAATTATCTACAATCATAAATTTGCCTCTAAAAAAGGAAGAACCTTGACTGCAAATTTCCAAACCGGCATTTCACAAAGCGACAATGAAAGTTTTAACCATTCATACAAATACGACTTTTCGACTGCATCAGACACCACTATCAATCAACGAACCACTAATAAATCGAACAAGTACAATGTCAGTCTGCGCATGTCGTTTGTGGAACCACTATGGAATCTAAAAAATTTCCTGGAAACAGCAGTTTCATTTAGTGATAGTTACAGCACTTCCGACAAAGTTCAATACAACGGAGACGCAAACGGAAACTACACAACAATTAACAACGAATACAGTAACAATTACAACAACAGATTCAATAAGGAATCGCTAGAGTTGAATTATCGTTACATTGATAAAAAATACAACCTGATGTTTGGGATGAAAGGAGAACCTTCGCAGACCTATAGTTCACGTATTTACAACAATGGACAATTAGACCCTATTACAAGAAACGTATTTAATTTTTCGCCTACTGCCCGACTACAATATAATTTTGGTAAAAAGAAATTTGCACGTCTTGATTATCGTGGACAAACAAACCAACCGGATATCAGCCAGATGCAACCGGTAAAAAATAATTCGAACTTAATGAATGAGATAGTTGGAAATCCTAATCTGAATCCGGCATTTAATCAATCATTAAGGGTAATGTACAGTAGCTTTAACGACCAAACATTTTCTTCGTTCAATACATTCCTCAATGCAAATTTTACAAAAGATGCATTGGTAACAAATAGTATATACGATAATACAGGGAAACAATACAGCCAAACCGTTAACGCTGACATAATGCCATTCAGTTTGTTTGGTAATGTAATGTTCAACACTCCACTTATCAAAAAACGGTTACAATTCAACACAGCCACATCTGCCGGATACAGCAGATCAATTGGTTACTCATCAAGAGGTATGAATAACGAATTAATTGATGTTAACAATTTCGTTAAAGGTGATATGAGTAACACTCCATCATACAATTTGGGTGAAAACCTGTCATTGACCTTTACACAAGATGTATTTGAAATTGGAATTAGAGGAGGTGTAAGATACACCAATTCTGTAAACAACCTGAATAAGTTAACAACAGAAATTTACGATTGGACAGGTGCAGGTAACGTCGTTGCACATTTACCGTACAGCATTAATATTGGAACAGATTTAAACTATACCAAGCGACAAGGTTATGGTAATTTTGATCAAAATCAATTAATATGGAATGCTACGATTGACAAAGCTGTTTTCAAAAGTAAGGGTGTGATTGCACTGAAAGTGTATGATATCCTTCACCAACAACTTAATATCCGTCAAACAATAGGTGACAACAGTATTTCATTCAATAAGTACAACACGCTTACCTCCTACTTTATGTTGAGCTTCACGATGAAAATCAACAAATTTGCCGGTTCAAAAAACAACCCTGCCGAAACAAATCCAATGGAACGATTTGGCCCTCCGGGAGGAGATCACCATCGAGACAGAGGAGGTGACGGTGGTGGTTCCAGAGGAGGTTTCAGAGGAGGAAACGACTAATAAAAACAATACCAAATATTTTTCACAGAAAAGGGTTGCCATTGAATTGCAACCCTTTTCTATGTGAAGTTCCGGTTATACAATTAAAACGGATTACAAAGTCGTAAAATTCACTTTTATATCTACCATGCTCAGCTGTATTATCAGCATTTGGCTTTTCTCCATTTTACTCCTGAATACTTATTGGATTTGCTGATACGCTCATCTTTACCAAATATCCGGATAAATCATTGGAAACTGAATTAAAAACGACTATCATTTATGAACAATTATCGTTTAGGTCAACTTTTCAATTTGACGGAATTCTCCCTTTCCAACGAACTTAAAATACTTTTCTCGCGACCCGACTCGCTAAAAAGTTCACCCAAAAACATTAATATAATATAATATATCATAATTTCACTTAGCACATATTGAATTCCAAAATTATAGTCCTTTGATTTTCTTTATTTTAAATCAATTGCAACCTCGAGATTACAAAAATACGCAAACGGGCTTCTGAACGGATTTTAACCCGAAAAAAGTCTGTAGTTAGAAAAAAAAGTTGTTCCTTTGCACCGTTTTTTAGGCAAATTAAATTCATTCATTATATATGAGCAGTTTATCGCTATTTCTAGTAGTTCTACTAACAGGACTAACGTTGGTTATTGCCGGTTTGGGCATAGCTATTTTATTAGCACCATCATCATTCAATCTTCAAAAAGGTGAACCCTACGAATGTGGAATTCCAACACATGGTACATCATGGATGCAATTTAAGGTAGGATACTACCTTTACGCCATCCTCTATTTGATGTTTGATGTGGAAGCTATTTTTTTATTTCCCTGGGCTACCGTTGTTCGCAATTTAGGAATTCAGGGATTGTATAGTATTGTATTTTTCATAGTTATTCTTGGTTTAGGTCTAGCCTATGCCTGGAAGAAAGGAGTATTGAAATGGATGTAAAAAATATCGATATAAAAGGAATTCCGTCGTCAGAATTTAACGACAATGAATACCTTGAAAATTATGTGAAAGAACTCGAAGCCAACGGTGTCAATGTTGTTCTAAGTAAATTGGACGACATGATCAATTGGGGACGTTCTAATTCTATATGGCCGTTAATTTATGCTACCAGCTGTTGTGGTATTGAATTTATGTCAACCGCTGCTGCTCACCACGACATTTCGCGTTTTGGTATGGAGGTTACCCGTAACAGTCCACGTCAAGCCGATTTAATGATTGTGGCCGGAACAATGGTTCATAAAATGGCTCCACTTATTAAACGCGTTTACGACCAAATGGCTGAGCCTAAGTACGTGATTGCTATGGGTGCATGTGCTATTTCGGGTGGTCCGTTTGTAAACTCATACCACGTAGTAAATGGCGTTGATCAAATTATTCCGGTTGATGTTTATATTCCCGGTTGCCCTCCCCGCCCTGAGTCGCTATTTTACGGCTTGATGCAATTGCAACGCAAAATTAAATTGGAAAAATTCTTAGGGAATAAAAAAGATAAGACGACAGTCTACAGTCGCCAGCCTACAGATTAAGACTGACAACTTCGATTTTCAACACCTAATAGATATTTATTGACACTTTAAATAAAACCGGGACTTGTGACTGTTGTCCGTTGACTGGTGACTTTATAAAAGAAATGGAAAACATAAAAAAGGTAATTCTAAATACTGTACCTGAAGCCGTAATTGAGGATAAAAAAATTCTTACGGTTACAGTAGAACCAAACAAACTGCACCAATTAGCTAAAGCATTGCGCGACAACACCGCATTGCCTTTTGACATGTTGGTAAAATTGATTGGAATGGATTGGGGCGAAAAACTGGGTGTTATTTACCTACTTGCTTCGTCAACAGACCTTTCGAAAGAAATCGTTTTGAAAACAGGAACTGCTGATAGAGAAAATCCTTTGTTGTACACAGTTTCCGATTTATTCGAAACAGCGCATTTCAACGAGCGCGAAGTTTATGCCTTGTTGGGTATCCGATTTATCAACAATCCTGATATGCGTAAGTTCTTCCTAAACAGCGATTGGGTAGGTTATCCATTGCGTAAGGATTACGATGCTAATCCAGAGTTGAACGAACTATCGTTGGAAAGTAAAGATATAATTGACATTGCACCACGCATCATGGAAGTTGATGGCAAGTTGGTGGAAGAGACTGTAAATATATTTGCCGAAGATGATTATATTATCAATATCGGACCTCAACACCCATCTACTCACGGTGTTATGCACTTTCGCACAGCATTAGACGGTGAAATAGTAAAGAAAATCGATGTTCACAGTGGATATATTCACCGTGGAATTGAAAAACTGAGCGAAAATCTCACCTACCCACAAATACTTCACTTCACCGATCGTTTAGATTATCTTTCGGCAAATATCAATCGCCATGCATTGTGTATGTGTGTTGAAAAAGCTGTTGAAATTGAAGTTCCTGAACGTGCACAATATATCCGTACCATCATGGACGAGTTGAATCGTATCGACTCTCACTTGTTGGCATGGGCTTGTCAAACCAACGATTTAGGTGCAACAACTGCCTTTATCTACGGAATGCGTGAACGTGAAATCATTCTGCACATTTTTGAAAAAACATGTGGCGGACGTTTGATTATCAATCAAAATGTGATTGGTGGTGTAATGTTCGACATTTATGCTGATTTCCAAAAAGATGTAAAATCATTTATTCCTTACATGCGTGAGAAACTGGTTGAGTACGACCGTTTCTTCTCACACAACGTAATTGCATTGGGACGTATGGTTGGGATTGGCGTAATGTCGAAAGAAGATGCTATCTCGTATGCCGTAACCGGTCCTGCCGGACGTGGTTCAGGCTGGTCGTGCGATATTCGCAAACACCAACCTTATTCAATGTACAGCAAAGTTGACTTCAAAGAAGTAATCCGCACCGAGGGTGATTCGTATGCCCGCTATATGAACCGTTTGGATGAAATTGAAGAGTCATTGCATATTATCGAACAACTGATTGACAATATTCCTGAAGGCGAAGTACTTGCTAAAACAAAAGCAATTATCAAACTCCCCGAAGGAGAATACTTCCAACGTATTGAAGCATGTAGAGGTGAATTTGGTGTCTATATCGAAAGCCGTGGTGACAAAACACCTTACCGCATGAAATTCCGTTCACCTTCAATGGCGTTAGTTTCGGCAATGCCGCTGATTTGTAAAAACGAAAAAATATCCGACTTTATTGGTATTGGTGGTTCAATGGACTACGTAATTCCGGATATCGACAGATAAACGGTTATTCAGCCCCAAGGCTAAAAACGAAAGATTTCAGAACAGAAAACTATATAAAATCAAGGCCGATTACACTAAACTGGAAGTCGGTGACATTAGAAAACAAAATATATGTTGTCAAATTATTCACAACCATTAGAATTTACAAAGCTCTTAGGCTGGTTAGACACAACTCTTAAAGCTAATATGCCTGAAGTTTGGGCAAATTTAATCGAGTTTGTTATTGTGGCCGTTGCCTTTTTGACTGCTTATGCAGTAATTGCGTTGATTCTTATTTATGCCGAGCGTAAAATTACAGCTTTTTTCCAAGCGCGTTTTGGTCCGAATCGTGTAGGTAAATACGGTATTTTCCAAAGCGTTGCCGATATGATCAAAATCTTATTAAAAGAGATTATTCATATCAACAATGTTGATAAGTTCCTTTTCTACGCAGCGCCATTCTTTATGATTGTAGCTTCGATGCTTACTTTTGGAGCTATTCCTTTTGGAAAAATGTTGCATGCTGTTGATTTCAACATTGGCGTACTTTACGTTACTGCAGTATCTTCGCTTGGTATTATTGGTGTGCTTTTGGCCGGATGGTCGAGTAATAATAAATATTCGATGATTGGTGCCATGCGAAGTGGAGCTCAATTTGTAAGCTACGAGTTATCTGCCGGTTTTGCATTAATGACCATCGTTGTTCTAACAGGCACAATGTCATTCTCGGAAATGATTGCGAAACAGGAATTTTGCTGGAACATTTTCAACGGTCATATTTCTTCAATAGTAGCATTTGTTATCTATCTAATTTCAGGACATGCTGAAACCAACCGTGGACCTTTCGACTTACCGGAAGCAGAATCAGAATTAACAGCAGGTTATCATACCGAATACTCAGGTCTTCAATTCGGATTCTTCTATTTGGCTGAATACTTAAACATGTTTATCATTGCTTCTATTGCCACTACCGTATTTTTGGGTGGTTGGATGCCAATTCAAATTCATGGTCTAGACACATTCAACCAATTCATGTGGTATATTCCTTCATATGCCTGGTTCTTTGGAAAAACAGCAGTTTTAATCTTCCTGAGCTTATGGGTTCGTTGGTCATTCCCACGTTTACGTATCGACCAACTGTTGAACCTCGAATGGAAATACCTGTTACCAATTAATCTGGTAAACATTCTGGTGATGGTCATACTTGTTTTATCCGGACTAACATTGACCGATTTATTTCCAAGTTTATTCTAATAAGTAAAGCTAAGAAATAAGCAATTTGCATATTATCACATTGAAAAGACATTATATAAAATGGAATCTATATTAAAATATTTTAAAGGTTTATTCACCGGTATCAAGTCATTGCTCTTCGGAATGAGCGTTACCTGGAAAGAGTTGTGGACTAAAAAAGTAACACAGCAATATCCTGAAAATCGTGATACATTGGTCATATCGGATCGCTTTCGTTGCGAATTGACCATGCCACACGACGAGAATAACGAGCACGCTTGTACAGCTTGTGGTATTTGCCAAATGAATTGCCCTAACGGCACTATTTCGGTTCTTTCAAAAATGATTGAAACAGAAGATGGCAAAAAGAAAAAGATTCTTGATACTTACACATGGGATTTGGGTATGTGTACCTTCTGTAATCTTTGTGTAATCACTTGCCCTTCGGATGCCATCAAATTCAATAACCAGTTTGAAAATGCAGTATTTACCCGTAGCAAACTGGTTCAAACATTGAATCACGAAGGTTCGAAATTGAGAGATAAAAAGAAAGACGTGAAACCCGCAGAAACGAATGCTTAATAGATAAAGCAGATTTCATAATTAAAATAAAACAAGTCCGGAGTCATTAGACTGTTGACCGGCGACATAAGATTATGGCACAACAAATCATATTTTTCATTTTAGCGGCAATGATTGCTGTTTTCTCTGTACTGGCAGTTACTTCAAAACGCATTATTCGTTCAGCAACCTATTTACTCTTCGTATTATTGGGCACTGCAGGATTGTATTTATTGTTAGGATATCATTATCTCTTCGCCGTTCAAATAGCAGTATATGCTGGTGGGGTAATGGTGTTGTTCATTTTCGCTATCCTTCTTACCAACCGTCCGGGTGAAAATGTAAAAACGGAACGGAAAGACCGACGCATCGCAGCAGGTATCACTTCGCTGGCAGGTTTGGCATTTTGCGGACACATCATTTACTGGAATGTGAACAAAATGTATACACTTGTAACACCGGCCGAACAAAAAATCCAGGACATTGGACTTACCCTGATGGGAACAGACAAATACCAATACCTGCTTCCATTCGAGTTTATCAGTGTATTGCTGTTGGCTTGTATTGTGGGTGCTATTATGATTGCACGTAAACGATAAAAACTAGTAAACAAGTAGAAAAGCAAACGAGTTGACTGCTGTCAACTGTCAACTAATAACTATCAACTAAAAATATATGGGTGATTTATTTATAAACTTTTTTTCAAATCCAGTGCCAATGGAAGCGTACTTAGGTGTAAGTCTAATTATGTTTTTTGCTGGAGTGTATGGCTTTTTGTCACGAAAAAGCTTACTAATGATTTTAGTATCAATTGAATTAATGCTAAATGCTGCAGACATCAACTTCGTAGTTTTCAATCGCTACCTGTATCCGGGACAACTGGAAGGTTTCTTCTTCACGCTGTTTGCCATTGCGATTGCAGCTTGTGAAACAGCAGTAGCAATTGCCATTATTATCAACATTTACCGTAATTTGACCAGTGTTGAAGTAGGTGAATTGGACGAGATGAAAGAATAGTTTTATTAATTGATAATTAATAATTCACAATTTATAATTAGAGAATATGCAATATACATTATTAATAGTTTTACTTCCCCTCATTAGTTTCATTGTTTTGGGATTAATGGATTCGAAATGGAAGCCTCAAGTGGCCGGAATTGTCGGAGCTACTGTTTTGGGTACTATCACCCTACTTTCGTATATCACAGCTTTCGAATATTTTTCGTTCCACAAAATCAATGGTGTTTACGAAAAATTGATTCCAATGCATGTAGAATGGATTCGTTTCACTCAGTATCTACACATTGACCTGGGTATTTTACTTGACCCGATTTCAGTGATGATGTTGGTGGTAATTACCACGGTTTCGTTGATGGTAAACATCTACAGTTTGAGCTACATGCATGGCGAAAAAGGATTTCAACGTTACTATGCGTTCCTTTCTCTCTTCACTTTTTCAATGTTAGGATTGGTAGTAGCTACTAATATCTTTCAAATGTATCTCTTCTGGGAATTAGTCGGTGTTTCATCATACTTGTTAATTGGATTTTATTACACAAAACCTTCTGCAGTGGCTGCTTCGAAAAAAGCATTTATTGTTACCCGTTTTGCCGATTTAGGCTTCCTGGTAGGTATTTTGTTCCTTTCTTTCTACACTAAAACGTTCGATTTCGGTGTTCTAACTTCGGGCAATGCAAGTGTTTTTGCCAGTACAACTGGTGTATCATTTATGGGTCTTTCGGTAATGAGTTGGGCAATGGGTCTTATTTTTATCGGAGGTGCAGGTAAATCGGCCATGTTCCCTTTACATATTTGGTTACCTGATGCAATGGAAGGTCCAACTCCGGTTTCAGCATTGATCCATGCTGCGACTATGGTTGTGGCAGGTGTTTACTTGGTTGCTCGTCTATTTCCGGTTTACGAAGTTTACGCGCCTGATGTTTTACATGGAATTGCTTACGTAGGTGCATTTACTTCGCTTTTTGCAGCAGTAATTGCTTGTGTTCAAACAGATATTAAACGTGTATTGGCGTTCTCAACCATTTCCCAAATTGGTTTTATGATGGTGGCACTTGGAGTATCGGGTTACGGTAGTCACGAAGGACTTGGTTACATGGCTTCTATGTTCCACTTGTTTACTCACGCCATGTTCAAAGCCTTATTGTTCCTTGGAGCCGGTTCGGTTATTCATGCTGTACACAGCAATGAAATGAACCATATGGGCGGACTTCGTAAATATATGCCTATCACCAACTGGACATTCCTTATTGCATGTTTGGCTATTGCGGGTATTCCTCCATTCTCAGGGTTCTTCAGTAAGGACGAAATTCTTTCGGCTTGCTATGAATTCAGTCCGTACATGGGAGGAGTGATGACTTTCATTGCCGGTTTGACTGCATTTTATATGTTCCGTCTATATTTCAATATATTCTGGGGGAAAGAACACAAACATGCTCATACTCCACACGAATCACCATTTGCAATGGCCTTCCCATTGGTTTTCTTAGCAGGTGTAACTGTTGTAGCCGGATTCATTCCTTTTGGCCACTTTGTTACCAGTGATTTAGCGAATTATGATATTCATTTAGATTATACCGTTGCAGGAATTAGTGTTGGTGTAGCTATTTTATCTATCGCATTGGCAACCATTATGTACCGCAAAGAAAGTGAAGTTCCAAAGAAACTGGCTACTACTTTTGCCGGATTGCACAAAGCAGCGAGCAATCGTTTCTATGTTGATGAAGTATATATATTTATTACCAAGAAAATCATTTTCAATTTGATATCTACACCCATTGCCTGGTTCGACCGTCACGTTATCGATGCTACCATGGATGGTTTTGGTGGAGTTACGCAATGGACCTCATCAAGAATTAAAAGTTTCCAATCGGGTCAGGTACAACAATACGCCTATGTATTCTTATTAGGAACACTTTTCATTGCAGCATTGGTTTACTTTATTCATTAAACGAGTAGACAACTCAGATTACTTAACAAAATTCAACAGTTCAACGATTTATTAAATATTCAGATATGAACTTTTTATCCTTATTCGTTCTCATACCAGCTTTAATGATGATGGGCTTATTTGTTTCCAAAAACAGGAAGCAAATCCAGTTTGTCATGGCTACAGGAGCTATTCTTTTGGTAATCATGTCAGCCGCAGCAACCTACATGTATCTTACAGAACGAGCAGCAGGTAATTTGGCCACGATGCTTTTTACAGCTGACACCGTTTGGTATGCTCCGTTCAATATTCACTATTCAGTTGGCATAGATGGAATTTCTGTAGCCATGTTGTTACTTTCGTCTATCATTGTTTTCACAGGTGTATTTGCTTCATGGAAAATTGATCCGCTACCAAAAGAATTTTTCTTATGGTACAGCCTTTTATCTATCGGAGTATATGGTTTCTTTATCTCTACGGATTTATTCACCATGTTTATGTACTACGAAATAGCTCTGATTCCAATGTATTTGCTTATTGGTGTTTGGGGTAGCGGTAAAAAAGAATACGGTGCTATGAAACTTACCCTTATGCTTATGGGTGGTTCGGCTCTTTTACTTGTAGGAATCCTGGGTATTTACTACCAATCGGGGGCTACCAGCATGAATATTCTGGAAATTGTAAAAACAAATATTCCTATTGAGGCACAATACTATCTTTTCCCGCTTACGTTTATGGGATTTGGTGTACTTGGTGCTATGTTCCCTTTCCATACATGGTCTCCCGATGGTCATGCCTCTGCTCCTACTGCAGTATCTATGCTTCACGCCGGAGTATTAATGAAATTAGGTGGTTACGGTTGTTTCCGTGTTGCTATTTATTTAATGCCACAAGCAGCTCACGAATTATCATGGATTTTCCTTATCCTTACCGGTATTAGTGTTGTTTACGGAGCATTCTCTGCCATTGTTCAAACCGACTTGAAATATATCAATGCTTATTCTTCAGTTAGTCACTGTGGATTGGTACTCTTTGCAATTTTAATGTTGAACCAAACAGCTATGACAGGTGCAGTGATGCAAATGTTATCGCACGGTTTGATGACAGCACTTTTCTTTGCTTTGATTGGTATGATTTACGGAAGAACGCATACCCGTCTGATTACCGAAATGGGTGGACTGATGAAAGTCATTCCATTCTTTGGTGTAAGTTACGTAATTGCCGGTTTGGCTTCATTGGGCTTACCTAGCTTAAGTGGTTTCGTTGCTGAAATGACAATCTTTGTTGGAGCTTTCCAGGAAACAGATACTTTTCACCGCGTTTTGACTATCGTGGCGTGTACTTCAATTGTAATTACAGCTGTGTACATTTTGCGTGTGGTAGGTAAAATTTTATATGGTGCAGTTCAGGACAAACATCACGAGCATTTAGATCCTGCTACCTGGTACGAACGTCTGTCGGTGGTAACGCTTATTGCAGCTATTTTCGCAGTTGGTTCAGCTCCATTCTGGATTTCGAGCATGATCAGCGATAGTGTGATGCCGGTTATTACACAATTAGCTAAGTAGAGACCCCTAAAATCCCCTAAAGGGGACTTGAAGACCAAGTTTATAAAAAATAAATTCACATAAGACAGTTGACTGGAGACAAGAGACTGTAGACTAAAGACAAAAATATGGATTACAGTAGTTTTTTACAAATGAAAGAAGAGTTTTCGCTCTTGGCAGTGATGGTTTTCCTTTTGGTTTACGATATATTTGCCAGTGAAAAAGCGCTTCGGTATTTTCAACCAATAGCTTTGGTATTATTTGCTGTACACACTTTGCTCAACTGCGTACCCCGTGAAGCATTCGAGGTGGCCGGTGGCATGTTTCAATATGTACCCATGCAAACGTACGTAAAAACCATTCTGAATATTGGTACCTTGATTGTATTACTTCAGGCACACAAGTTTCTGAATGAAGACACTAACCGTATCAAACGTGGTGAGTTCTATTTCCTTACTTTTTCCACTTTATTGGGAATGTATTTCATGATTTCAGCAGGTAACTTCCTAATGTTCTTCATTGGACTTGAAACAGCTTCTATCCCAATGGCTACATTAGTTGCTTTCGATAAATACAATAAAAAATCGGCCGAAGCAGGTGCAAAATATATCTTATCGGCAGTATTTGCTTCAAGTATATCGCTGTTTGGTATGTCATTGATTTATGGTACAACAGGTACTTTGTACTTCAATGATATTGCGGTACTTTTTACAGGAACTCCACTTCAACTATTGGCATTTGTACTTTTCTCAGTTGGATTATTCTTTAAAATATCGTTGGTTCCTTTCCATCTTTGGACTCCTGATGTGTACGAAGGTGCTCAAACAAATATCACCTCTTACCTTTCGGTTATTTCAAAAGGGGCAGCGGTATTTGTCTTGTTCACGCTGTTGATAAAAGTATTTGTACACATTATCGCCGATTGGCAACCAATTTTGTACGGACTTGCTGTGGTGAGTATCACGGTGGCCAACTTATTTGCGATCCGACAACAAAACCTGAAACGATTCCTGGCATTCTCGTCTATCTCACAAGCCGGCTATATACTATTGGCTATCATTAGTGGAACTGCTTTAGGTATGGCTTCTTTGGTTTATTTTGTACTTGTGTACATGTTCTCCAACCTTGCCGCCTTTGGTGTGATTTCGGTTATTGAACAAAAAAGTAAAAAGATTTTGATGTCGGACTATAATGGGTTATATCAAACAAATCCAAAATTGAGCTTTGTGATGATGATTGCTTTGTTCTCTTTGGCAGGTATTCCTCCATTCGCCGGGTTCTTCAGTAAGTTCTTTATCTTCTCGGCCGCAGCGCAACAAGGATTTTACGTATTGGTTTTCATTGCCTTACTGAATACTATCATTTCACTTTACTACTATTTATTGGTGGTGAAAGCAATGTTTATCAATGCTAACGAAGCACCAATAGAAACTGTAACCAGCGATGTTCCTGCTAAAATCAGCTTTGTACTTTGCACTGTTGGTATTTTGGTAGTTGGATTGATTAGTACTTTCTACAATCAAATTGCACTATTGAGTTTCGGAATCTAAAACGAAACATAATTGAATATTTAAAAACCCGCTGTAAGCTAAAACTTGCAGCGGGTTTTTGTTTAAAACATTCTTACCAACTTAAATCTTCTTACTACCTTTGCAGCTCAAATTATAAAAACTACAAAAATGACATATCTCCGCAAACCTGAATGGTTGAAAACAAAACTACAAACCAACCCACAATTTGTTCATGTACATAATATCGTCAAAGAACATGGCCTGCACACCATTTGTACAAGTGGCAAATGCCCCAATATGAGCGAATGTTGGAACAAAGGAACAGCTACCTTTATGATTTTGGGGGAAATCTGCACCCGTTCCTGTGCCTTCTGCAATGTAATCAGTGGACGTCCATTGGCAGTTGATCCGGCTGAACCTTTAAAAGTAGCCGAGTCAATCAAATTGATGAACCTTAAACATGCCGTTGTAACATCAGTCGACCGTGATGACTTGCCCGATGGCGGAGCAGCACATTGGGGTGCAACAATACGAGCTATCAAAGCAGTTAATCCGAACACTACGCTGGAGGTTTTGATTCCTGATTTTGATGGAAAAACAGAGCTGATTGATATAATTATTGCAGAAAAACCGAATATTATTTCTCATAATTTAGAGACTGTTCGAAGATTGACCACCGGAATTCGTACTAAGGCTCAATACGACACAAGCCTAAGCGTGCTAGCTCACATTGCTACAAAATCTGTAGTAGCAAAAACAGGGATCATGCTGGGACTTGGTGAAACTGAAGAGGAAATACTAACCCTGATGGACGATGCATTAATGAATGGATGTAGCGTATTGACCATCGGACAATATATGCAGCCGTCCCGTCACAACATATCCGTGAAGGAGTATATAACTCCCTCTAAATTTGAAGAATACAAACAAATTGGATTGAAAAAAGGATTCCGAATTGTAGAAAGTGCTCCACTTGTAAGATCGTCTTATTGCGCCGAAAATCATGTATAAAACTATGGAATTATAACCCGTATATAGGGGGACAATTTTAAGCATTTTAATATTTGAAGTCGATAGCAAAATGATAAATTTTGTTATCGACTTCTTTATTTGATCCAAATGTTATATTTTCATACATATGAAAAATATTTTTTCATGCATTTTAAAATTAAAAATTAAGTAAAACTTAGAACTGTAAGGTAGTTTATTTCATTTGTAATCATTACAAATGTGAAAGATATATAAATAATAGGCTCTTTGTTAATAAAACAATGTTCCAATAGTTTGTTATTTCAAAATATCCACTATATTTGCAAATGAAATCTAGAACTAAATATTTAGATAGAGATCTTTGTTTTTCATTCTTCAGTATAGACAACTGACAATCATTTACTCGTTTCTATTTCAGAAATATTTTTCAACAGAATTCGTTTTAGTAGGTAACACGCCTAGTGTCGTTCGCTAGGTATTATTAATTCACACATAAAACAATAAGGTATGAAAAACGTTCACTTTGAAAATGAATTGGTAGCGCTACAAAGTAACATGCGAAATTTCGCATTTTCGCTAACGTTAAACCGTGATGACGCAGAAGACTTGTTACAAGAAACCACGCTGAAGGTATTGGACAATCAAGAAAAATTTGTCGACAATGTAAACTTTAAAGGTTGGGTGTTGACTATTATGAAGAATATCTTCATAAACAATTATCGCAAAATTGTACGCAACCAAACAGTAGTTGACAGAACAGAAGATTTACATCATCTAAATCTTCCACAAAATTCGGGCTTCGACAGTCCTGAAGGCTCTTACGCAATTGGTGAAATCACCAACAGTATTGCTTCTTTTACCGACGAATATCGCGTTCCTTTCACTATGCATATTCAAGGATTTAAGTACGAGGAAATTGCGCAAACAATGAACTTGCCAATCGGAACTGTAAAAAGCCGTATTTTCCTGGCTCGCAAAAGACTTCAAGAACAATTGAAAGACTACCGTTATTAAGAAATTATAATACATAAAATTTAAAAGCCGAAGCTCAACCCTTCGGCTTTTTTGTTTAATTTTGTGCTATATTTACATCAAAGTCAATTTAAAGACACTCAACTTAGCACGCAAAAAAATGTTATATCAAAAAAAACATACTTTATGAATACAGCACTGGTAATGTTGGGAAGCAATAGTCATCCTGAACAAAATATAGAACTGGCAATAGAGAAGCTATCTCAATACTTTGAAATTGAGAAGCAAAGTTTGTTGGTTGAAACGAAACCGCATGGCAAACACTACATCGGCAACTTTCAAAATCTGGCACTCAGAATACTATCGGAAGAAACCGCGGAGGAAACCAAACTGATTTTCAAAGACATTGAAAAAGAAATGGGCCGTAGTCCGGAAAGTAAAACAAAAGGGGTCATTCCTATCGACATTGATTTAATTATCTGGAACGAACATATATTGCACAAAGATTACGAAAGGTTCGACTTTGTGAAAAAATGCATAGACGAATTGAATGATTAAAATATTCTTATAAAATATATAAGCAGAACGATTTCCAAAATTTAGTTACTCCGACTACAGATTTTCTTCCATATCATTTTTCTAAGTTGCAGAATGCATTAAAAAAGTGTATATTTGCTTTCTTTCCCTGTTTACAAAACAAACACATTAACACGCTGATTATTATGAAACATTTCCCTGCATCAGAATTAATTATTAATAGTGATGGAAGTATTTTTCACCTGCATTTAAAACCGGAACAACTTGCTGACAATGTAATTCTGGTGGGTGACCCGGGCAGAGTGGCTTTGGTTGCTGCTTACTTTGACACGCAGGAATGCTCTGTTTCAAGCCGTGAATTCAACACCATAACCGGAACTTACAAGGGGAAACGTATATCGGTGATTTCTACTGGAATTGGTACCGATAATATCGATATTGTAATGAATGAATTGGATGCTTTATCCAACATCGACTTAGAAACACGTACTGAAAAGAAAGCGTTCCGACAGCTAACCATCATTCGCATAGGCACTTCTGGAGGTATGCAACCGGAGATTCCACTGGGCAGCTTTCTTATTTCGGAGAAATCAATCGGGTTTGATGGGATGCTGAATTTCTATGCCGGACGCAACTCAGTGAGTGATTTGGCGTTTGAAGAATCGATGAAAGAACAGTTAGACTGGAACCCACAATGGGCAGCACCCTATGTGGTAAATGCTGACGAGGAACTGGTGAAACGAATCGGGAAAAACGACATGCTTCTTGGCACAACGATATCGGCAAACGGATTTTACGGACCGCAAGGACGTGTATTAAGAATAGACTTGGCCGACATGAAAATAAATGATAAAATTGAGAACTTTCAGTTCGGAAAATATAAAATTACTAACTACGAAATGGAAGGTTCAGCCATTTCTGGACTCGCTAAACTAATGGGACACAAGGCTATGACGGTTTGTTGCATTATTGCCAACCGTCGTGTGGAGGCAGCTAACACCGATTATAAACCTTATATTGAGAAACTTGTAACAACGGTTTTGGATAGAATTTAGAAAATGATAACCGACAAAACCAGCTATCGCTATTTTTTGGAACGAGACTTGAAGGCTTACCAACTTGTGCATTTATCGTTTTACAACTATTGGTGGATAGACTGCTTGCGCTTTCAGCGTCGACTACGGAGGATTGAATATCTTTATAATGTACACCGCAGCAATGGGTTTTACAGGATAGAACTTTTTCTGCTTGAAATTATCAATCATCGGCTGGCTACGCGGCTGGGCTTATCTATCCCGAAGAATGTATTTGGTGCCGGGCTTTGCATTGTTCATTACGGAACCATAGTGGTTAGTCCAAAAGCCAAAATTGGAGAAAACTGTAGGCTGCATCCCTCCACATCGATAGGAGATTATAACGGCGCTCCAACGCTCGGGAACAATGTTTATATTGGTCCCGGAGCAAAGCTATTCGGAGATATAACAGTTGGAAACAACGTGGCAATCGGAGCTAATGCAGTTGTAAATACAAACATACCCGACAATGTAACGGTCGGTGGCATTCCTGCCAAAATTATTTCAGAAAAATCGTCTGTCGAGAGTGGCGTTTATCCCAAAAACTTTATAACACTAAACTAAAATGAACTCAACTACTACCATCACCGCCATATCAACAGCTCCCGGAGTGGGAGGCATTGCTGTCATCAGGGTATCGGGAAAGGATGCGATAAGTAACATCAATCATATTTTCAGGTCGAAAAAGAAATCATTTTCGCTATTGGAGCAAGCAGCCAACACCATCAGTTTTGGGAGTATTGTCAATGCAAAAGAGGAAACGATAGATGAGGTACTCGTAGCTATTTTTCGCGCACCACATTCATTCACCGGCGAAGATGTGGTGGAGATTTCGTGTCATGGTTCGGTGTTTGTTCAACAACAAATTTTGCATCTGTTACTCGAAAATGGTTGTTTGTTGGCGCAACCCGGTGAATTTACCCAACGTGCCTTTTTGAATGGTAAAATGGATTTATCGCAAGCTGAAGCAGTGGCTGATTTGATTGCCTCGACTTCGGCAGCATCTCACCGCATGGCTATGAACCAAATGCGGGGTGGATTCTCGACTGAATTAATGAAACTGCGCACGCAGTTGCTCAACTTTGTATCGTTAGTGGAACTGGAACTGGATTTCAACGAAGAAGATGTGGAATTTGCCGACCGAAATCAATTGAAAACACTGGCCACTGATATTGAGCAAGTAATTGATAACCTATCGGATAGTTTTAAAGTTGGTAATGCGTTGAAAAACGGAATACCGGTAGCATTGGTTGGCGAAACAAACGTGGGAAAATCCACTTTGCTGAACGTATTGCTCAACGAAGAAAAAGCCATCGTATCAGACATTCATGGCACCACGCGCGACGTGATAGAAGACTCGGTGATTATCAATGGCGTTACCTTCCGGTTTATAGATACGGCAGGTATACGCGACACGAAAGATAAAATTGAAAGTATGGGCATTGAACGTACTTATCAGAAAATAGAACAAGCATCGATAGTGCTTTGGATACTGGATTGTACGCAAGTGACAGAACATATCGAATGGCTTACAGAGCGAATTGCGAAACGTTCGGCAGGCAAAAAAGTGATATTGGTATTCAACAAAATAGACAAAATTGCCGAAGAAGAACGTGATGTTCTCAATCTTCTTTTTGAGCAATTTGAAGGCGAACGAATTTACATATCTGCCCGCGAACGTATCAATACCGAAGGACTTAAAAAAGCATTGATCCAAGCGGCTCAACTTCCCGAGATAACTTCCGCCGATGTGGTAGTGAGCAATATCCGCCATTACGAAGCTTTGCAAAATACTCACTCGGCGATTTGCCGTGTTATTGACGGAATAGAGATCGGCATTTCGGGCGATTTCTTGTCGCAAGACATCCGCGAGTGCATGCATTTTCTGGGTGAAATCACAGGTCAGATATCGAACGACGAGATATTGGGAAATATATTTGGGAAGTTTTGTATCGGGAAATAATTAACGATTAGCAGCATTTAGAAAAAACAATACAGATATAAGGCTCCACTGTTTTTTGGCATGTGTCTAACAGTGACACCAAATTTTCGGAAAGTGCAAACGGATACTTATCATTTTTTTGAATATTTTCTCAATTTTTATTAGAATATATAAATACCTCTTGTTTGCCAAAAACAAGAGGTATAATTTTTCATAATCCCGACTCTCCCCTACCAGACTATACAGTTAGCACAGTAAAAATACGATTAACATTACTATGGGTAAATTTTTTCATCTACGCACCAAATAAATTGTTTATTTATACAAAAACATGGTTGTCATTTGTCACATTTTATTACTTTTGTGTGCGTTTTGTTGACATTACCACTCATATAATAGTTCAGTTTACAGAATCTGTTAGCACTGGTTATTTCTTCGCTAATGTTATCCCCCAAAAAATAATCACACATTTAAAATAAATTCTTATGGAAATATTCTTTATTTTCTTACAAGCTGCTGTCATATCATTTTTTATTGCGGGAGTAATTTGGGTAATTAATCAGATTCTATCATTACGAAAAAATAAACATTAAAATTTGTATAGGCTATGAATTTCACAGATTTCTTTCAGCAATTTCAAGGAATTGCAACAATGTTCTCTTCTGATATTACCGTTTCAATAACCCGCATCTGTCTTATTATTCTGGGGATAATGTTGATGTATCTAGGTAAAAAAGGAGTTTTGGAGGCTCTTCTAATGATTCCAATGGGCTTAGGTATGGCCACAATAAACGCTTCGTTGATGTTTTTACCTCCTGGTATTCCGGGTGGATTTCTTGAAAATGGAACTATACAGGGGACTTTGTTTCTCGACTCAATGGTAACGGATACAAATCAACTATTTGCCTTGCTTCAGATTGATTTTTTACAGCCCATATATGTATTTACTTTCAGCAACGGACTTATTGCCTGTCTCGTTTTTATGGGGATTGGATCTTTGCTTGACATTGGATTTCTATTGCAACGTCCTTTTACAAGCATGTTGCTAGCCTTATGTGCAGAACTGGGAACTTTTGTCACTGTTCCTATTGCTCAGGCTATGGGGCTTACTGCTAAAGAAGCTGCGTCCATAGCTATGGTAGGTGGAGCTGACGGACCAATGGTTTTATTTACTTCTTTATCGTTAGCAAAACATTTGTTTGTACCAATTACTGTAGTGGCATATTTATATTTAGGATTGACTTATGGAGGGTATCCTTACCTTATTCGGCTATTAATCCCCAAGAAACTAAGAGCCATCAAGATTGACAAATCAAATGAGAAGCCCAAAAAAGCAATTTCGGCATCGACTAAACTTGCGGCTTCGGCCATTCTGTGTGTAGTGCTTTGTTTGCTTTTTCCGGTTGCTTCACCATTATTTTTCTCTTTATTTCTTGGAATAGCTGTTAAGGAAGCAAAACTGACACATATTCATGAATTTATTAGCGGTCCTCTTCTATACGGTTCAACCTTTTTCCTTGGTTTGACACTAGGTGTTCTTTGCGAAGCACATTTATTGCTCGACCCACGCATCCTTAAATTGTTGATACTTGGAATATTGGCTTTATTATTTTCGGGTATAGGTGGTATTGGTGGAGGTTATATAATGTATTTTATCAAAAAGGGGAATTTCAATCCTACCATTGGTATTGCGGGTGTAAGTTGTGTACCATCGACTGCTAAAGTTGCCCAAAAGGAAGTTACAAAAGCGAATCCTAATAGTATGATTTTGCCAGAAGCACTGGGTGCAAATATATGTGGAGTTATTACATCGGCTATTATTGCTGGTCTGTACATTAATTTTTTCAGTAAATAAATTGATTTGAAAGGTGGTAAATAACCCCGCTAGCGCGGTTCTGTGAACCGTGCTAATAGGAAAACCTCACTAAAACCGCCCCGCAATGGTCAGGCATTGCGAGGCGATTTGTTTTAGAGCACAATTTTATAATTTTCTTAAATAGTGTTTAAGCACAAAAAATGATTTATACAAAAATTCAAAAATGACACTATTTCAATGATATTATACACTATTTGTACCTCAATACATTTACAACACTGATATAATACAAGTTACATTTTCTGTATCGGGAAGTAATACCTTGGAAATAAATAAACAAGCTTTAGCCAAATGAGGAATTATCATTTAGCTAAAGCCTGTTTATTTGTAATAGTTTGAATACAAACCCCTCCGCTACGCTCGTCCCCTTTAAAGGGGACAACACTGAATTCGAGAAGCAATCAAAAAACAAAATATTCAACCCTATTTGAGTTTATTGATATATTTCCTTGAATGCTCAAAGCCTCGGACTTCTCGTATGTCCACTTTTTAAGGGGACGAGCGAAGCGGGTGGGGTTTCCATAATAACCAAATCGAAGCAAGGGGTTAGAGCAAGATCATCTATTCATCATACTCGGTTTGCCTGCCAGTTGTGCCGCAGCATCTACGCTGAAGGTGCCATCCGTTACTATTTCTTCGCCATCCGTCAAGCCACCAAGTACCACATAGCTATTTCCGAGCATAGGACCCAAGTCTATTTCGCGCATCTTGAAGTTGACTTCCTGTGTATCGGGCTGTTTCACATATACAATGGAGCGTTTTCCAGTCCACAATACTGCTGAACGTGGAATAACCAGTTTATCCTTGAACTCGTTCAGATTGGCTTTTACCACACCGGTGGCAAACATTTCGGGTTTCAACTTTCCTCCGCCATTACTCACTTCCACACGCACTTTGGCCACACGGTTCACCGGATCAATCACCGGATCAATAAACTGTATCTTTGCCGAAAAGTTAGTTCCGGGCAACGCCTGTAAAGTAAATGAAATAGTATTACCCACTTTCAGAAACGGCAAATCGCTTTCATAGGCATCAAACAGCACCCATACACTAGAAAGATTGGCAATATCGTACAATACGCTGCCTTGCGACACATGGTCGCCGACATTGACACGTTTTGCTGTTACAATTCCCGATGTGTTGGAATATACCTCAAAATTTGTTTTCACCCGACCTGATTTCTCTATTTGGGCAATTTGCTTTTCAGTCAGCAACCATTGCATGAGTTTTTCCCTGGCTGCTTCGTAGATTTCAGGCTGCGATTCTTTGCTTTTTGCCGCTTCAATTAATTCCTGCTCAGCCGTAACCAATTCAGGCGAATAAATAATGGCCAGCAATTGCCCCTTTCGCACCGGTTCGCCCGTGAAATTCACCAACAGTTTATCAATCCGACCGCCGATATGCGCCACCTGATTTTGCAGCAGTCGTTCGTCGGCTTGTACTTTGCCATACAGCCGCACTTCTTTCACCGGTTTCTGACGACCGACAACAGACGTGGCTACATTAGCCAACGCTGCAGCATCAGCCGAAAAATGGATGGCGTTTGAATCTACTATAGCCGAACTACTTTGATTGAGCAATATCAGATCCATACCACAGATTGGACATTTCCCCGGTGCATCTTTCCGCACCTGTGGATCCATGGAGCAGGTCCATATATCGTGCTTACCTTCTTCTTTTGAATGGTCGTGCTCGTCATTCACCATCTTTGGGGAATGAAAAAATAGCCAGCCGAGAAATAGTCCGGCAAGAAGTAAAAGTCCGTAACGAACATATTTGTTTGAAAATATTGTTTTCATATTATTTATTTTTTGACCCCCAACCCCCAAATGGGGGCTTGAGAGAGAACCCCTAGCCCCTAAAGGGGAACAAGAGATATTTGTATTGTTTTATTTAACCCTAAATCAGAAACTTGGTCTTTAAGCCCCTTCAGGGGTTTGGGGTCAATCTCTTTATCAACGCTTCCGCCTTATTATATTCTACCACCGCTTCCACTTGTTTCAATTCATAGTCGAGCAATTGCTGGCGAATGCGCAGAATGTCGCTTAAGCCGGAAGCCGATGATGAAAAGGTTTTAATGGAAATATCCAGCGACTTTTTCGCCAACTGGCTTTGATTATCGTACAATTTCATGCGTCGTGTGGCATCGTTGTATTGCTGCAAAGCCTGATAATATTCAGATTGCAGCGCATTGACCGTTGCCTGATAGTTCTGCTCCGAAGCCGCTTTCAAAAAGTTGGTTTCCGTTTGCATGGCCTTATATTTCTTTCGGTAAATAGGTAAACTCACCGTGAGCATAGGCATTATCATATCCTGCCCATTCATGGCCGAAGTAGACATTTCGCTTTTGTTGATAACCGTATAATTCAGCCCCACTCCTACCATGGGTAACCCCATTTGTTTTTGCATTTTGGTACGCGCCAAGAGCGATTGTTGCTCATACGATAACATGCCCAACATGGGATTTCGGGTAAACATCGAATCAGTAACCGACAAATAAGCGATATCCAATGGTTCGATAGGCAACAACTCAACGGATGCAACAGAAGTTTTCTGCTGACGATTCAGCAAACTATTGAAACGTGCCACTGCAGCCAGTTCTTCATTTTTCAACGATGCAATATTATCTTCCAAACTTGCCGTTTCAATCTGAATCTGGTACACTTCCGACAAACCGGAAGCTCCCGAAGACGAACCCATGGAAGATGAACCACTAAATGAAGATACAGTTGGAGATGATCCTCCTGTATTACCACCCATTGTATTCATACCAGAGGAACCGGAAGATACTGCCGGAGCATTACCACCAGACATTTTACTTCCTGAAACAGCAGAACTACTACCCGAAGAACCCGATCGGAATTTCACCAAGGTAAGTCGTTCAATAGTTTTCAAAAGTTCCACATTCTTCTCCGAAATTCGGATATTCTGACGGACTTTATACAAGTCGAACCAGGCACGCTGCACATCATAGTAAACCTGCAACTTGGCATCTCTGAAAGCTTCGAACTTCATTTTTGCCATCAGACTCATTTCGTCCTTGGCATTTTTGATGACACCAAACCACGGAAACATTTGCATCAGCTTGATATCCGCCACCTGATTACCACTAATCAATTCCATCGGACTCAGAAAAACGCCCATTTCCAATTGAGGATCGGGCAAACTGCCTACCTGTGGAACTTTCTGCAATGATGCCTGATATTCATTGTATCGTTGCAAAACAGTCGGGTTATTTTTTGTAGCCAGCTCAAGATAATGCATGAGCGAATCCTGCGAATAAGCAGAAACACTTTGAAACAAAGCAATGTAGATTATGATGCCAATTACGATATATTTATTTTTTTTCTTTCTCATTCTTATTAATCATTTAATCATAAATGTAAAATAAAGATTGGATCTTTGCCACGAAGTGGCTAAATGTGAATAACCGTGGGTAAAACCCACGGATAGGTAAAGGCTATAAAAACCAACCCTGAAAGGGTTGAACAACATCATCTTTTGATATTCAGCCCCTTCAGGGCTGGTTTTATCTCTCGTTTCTCCCACGGGTTTCACCCGTGGTTATTCACATTCAAGCCCTTCAGGCTTGTCGTCTACAATTCACGTCACACTACATCTTAATTATGAATTGTGCATTATGAATTATGAATTATGAATTGTTTTCTCCCTCCACATCGACTGAAACAGCGGTACCACAAAAATGGTCATTACCTGAATAATCATTCCCCCAAAAGTAGGGATAGCCATTGGCACCATAATATCCGCACCCTTTCCGGTGGAAGTAAGTACCGGCAACAGGGCTATTACCGCCACAGCCGTAGTCATCATAGCCGGACGAACCCGCTTTTTGCCGGCTTCAATCACTGCCTCACGCACTTCATGCACCGTTTTAGGTTTCTTGTCTTCGAACACCTGATGAATGTACGTTCCCATAATTACACCATCGTTGGTAGCAATTCCAAACAGGGCGATAAAGCCCACCCAGACCGCCACACTCAGATTTATCGGATGCATTTGGAACAGATCGCGCATGTTCATTCCGGCAATTGAGAAATTCAGAAACCAATCCTGTCCATAAAGCCACAGCATGATAAATCCCCCAGCAAACGCCACAAACACACCTGAGAAATGAATAAAGGAAGCTGTCACCGTTTTGAACTGGAAGTACAACAAGAGCAGAATCAACAGCAAACTAATCGGAATAACTATCGACAGTCGTTCCGTAGCACGAATCTCATTCTCGTAATTTCCGGCAAACTTATAGGTCACTCCGACTGGGAGTTTTAATTCACCCGAATCCAGCTTTTTCTTCAGAATATCAGATGCTTCGTTCACCACATCTACTTCGGCTTTGCTTTCCACCTTATCAAAAATGACATAACCCACCAAAAACGTGTTTTCGGTCTTAATCATTTGCGCACCACGTGTGTAGTTGATATCGGCCAGTTCGCTCAATGGAATTTGCGTACCGTTCATCGCCGGAATCAGAATCCGCTTAATATCTTCGGGATTATCGCGCAACTCACGGGCATAGCGCACCCTCATGGGGAAGCGTTCGCGCCCTTCCACCGAGGTACTCAACGCCATACCACCCATAGCTACCTGGAGGATTTCCTGCACATCACTGACTGTCATTCCGTACCGCGCCATGTTTTCGCGGTTCAGCTTTATTTCCAGGTAAGGCGTACCCACCGCACGGTCGTAAAACACCGACGAACCTTTGACAGACGGAACATGCTTCAAGGCTTTTTCGAACTGCATACCCGCTTTTTCTATCGACTCCAAATCAGGTCCGTAGACTTTCAAGCCCATCGGTGCACGCATTCCGGTTGAAAGCATCACCAAGCGAGTTTCAATCGGCTGGAGTTTTGGAGCTGAAGTCAAACCCGGAATATCGGTCACTTTTACAATTTCATTCCAGATATCGTTTGGCTTTTTAATTTGCGACCGCCATTGACGGAAGTATTCTCCTTTGTCCGACTGAATCAAACTATCAGAAGGAATTGCCCTAAAAGTTTCTTTTTCGGCATTAAAAGTCTTTCCATTTTTCAACAGAAAAGCACCCTCTTTATCCACCTTGAAGCGTTCGCGATGCCCTTCTTCGTTCAGAATATATTCGGGACGATAATTAATCGTATTTTCAAACATCTGCACCGGAGCCGGATCAAGCGCTGAATTCACTCGTCCCCATTTGCCCACAGCTACTTCCACTTCGGGAATAGATGCCAACCGTTTATCCAAGGTTTCGATATATTGCAGATTCTTTTCGATACTCGAGTGCGGCATACTGGTTGGCATCAATAGATACGAACCTTCGTTGAGCGACGGCATAAATTCTTTGCCCGTTCCGGGAAATGCTTTTGCAGGTGCCTTCCACCCTATCTTTTCAAAACCGGTAGCTACCGGTCCAAACAGGTTATCGAACCCTTGCCAAACCAGCAATCCGAAGAACAACGTAAATACCGGCAATATCAGGAATTTCCATTTATGTATCAATGCCCAACGCAGAATCGGTTCGTAGAAATGCACCATCGTCATCAACGCACCCAGAATAACCGCTACAATTCCTGCCACGAACAAGAAGTTGACGAATAAACTGTTGTGAGCACCCAACGGCAGCCATTCAATGGATAAATAATACACCGCCACCAAAACGGTTATGGCAATATTGATATAGTTTGGAAACTCTTTCCTTTCCTTCGGCCAACGATAATCCTGTAAGTTGTTGATCCCAACAGCCACTAAAGCCAACGCCGGCCAAACCTGCCAGATAGCAACGAACAATAATCCGGCAATGATTAATCCACCATTAAAATAACGGCGAAGCTTCTTCGTATCTATCCGTATATCAAAAACGATATGCACCAAAGTTGGCAACACCACGATACCAAGGATAAAGGCAGACAACAGCGCGAAAGTCTTGGTAAATGCCAACGGGTGAAACAATTTCCCTTCAGCTGCTTCCATAGCAAAAACCGGCAGGAAGCTGACAATGGTGGTAGCGATGGAAGTCACCACTGCATCCCGTACCTCGGTAGTGGCATTATAAATAACATTCATCAGTTCTTTACCCCGAATGCCTTTGTTCTCGGGCATTTCAAGATGTCGCAGAATATTTTCCACGTCGACTATCCCAATATCCACCATTACGCCAATGGCAATAGCAATACCGGACAAGGCCACGATATTGGCATCCACATGGAAGAAATGCATCAGAATAAAGGTCATCAGCACGCCCAACGGCAACAGTCCGGCAACAATAACCGAAGCCCGGAGATTAAGTACCAAAACAATAATGACAATGATACTAATAAGGATTTCGTGCGAAAGGGCCGACTCGAGCGTTCCAATTGTTTCCTTAATCAAACCGGTGCGGTCATAAAAAGGCACAACGGTTACTTTCGAAATGCTACCATCCGCCAGTTTCTTTTGCGGCAATCCGGCTTCAATATCTTTTATCTTGGCTTTTACATTGCCAATCACCTCCATCGGGTTAGAACCGTAACGGGCTACGACCACCGCTCCTACTGCTTCGCTTCCGGCTTTATCCAATCCACCACGGCGGGTAGCAGGGCCAAAGGAAGTACGCGCAACATCTTTGATGCGCACCGGGATATTATTCCGTACCGAAACAACTGAGTTATCTAAGTCTTCCAGACTCTTCACATAACCCAATCCCCGAATAATGTATTCCACATTATTCAGTTCCACCGTTTCTGCACCAATATCAAGGTTACTTTTGCGAACGGCATTCATCACATCCATCACCGAAACACCAAAAGCTTTCAACGCTTCGGGGTTTACATCCACCTGATATTCTTTGGTAAAACCACCCACCGAAGCCACTTCCGAAACACCTTCGGCAGCCGACAGACTGTATTTAACGTAGAAATCCTGAATGGTTCGCAATTCCTGCGGATTCCAACCGCCATTGGGTTTACCGGTTTTTGGATCACGCCCTTCGAGTGTGTACCAAAATATCTGACCAAGTGCAGTAGCATCGGGTCCTAAGGATGGTTGAACACCTTGCGGTAATGTTCCTGAAGGCAACGAATTTAGTTTTTCCAGAATACGCGACCGGCTCCAGTAGAATTCCACATTATCTTTGAAAATAATGTAGATAAATGACATGCCGAACATGGACGTGCTCCGAATGGTTTTCACCCCCGGAATGCCCAGTAAGGCAGAAGTAAGCGGATAACTAATCTGATCCTGAATATCTTTGGGTGAGCGACCCATCCATTCGGTAGAAACGATTTGCTGATTGTCACCAATATCCGGAATGGCATCCACCGGAATCGGATCGCGGGGAATCATCCCTGTTTTCCAATTGAAAGGCGAATACGTAATTCCCATCACCACGAAGGCAATCAGAAAGATAAAGGTAATCAGCCGGTGCTCGAGAAAATATTTGACGAGTTTATTAAACATAATTTAATGTGATAATGTGTTGATGTGATAATGTGGTAATTTAAGCTAAGCAGCAGCCACAATTAAATTCGTTTTAAATTTTATCGTGTTCATATTCTTATTTTTTTATTTGATTTATTTTAGTTTCAAACGTAAGCTGTTTGATACTACACTTACACTACTTAAAGCCATTGCAGCTCCGGCTATCATGGGGTTTAATAGAAATCCGGTAAACGGATACAAGATCCCGGCAGCGATAGGAATACCAATAACATTGTAGATAAATGCCCAGAACAGATTTTGTTTTATGGTAGCGACAGTTTGTTTTGAGAGTCGGATAGCGCTGACAATTTTGAGCAAGTCGCTTGAGATAATGGTCATTTTTGCCACATCCATAGCTATATCACTTCCTTTTCCCATAGCAATACTTACATCGGCCTGCGCCAATGCACTGCTATCATTAATGCCGTCGCCCACCATAGCTACCACCTTTCCGCCGGCTTGCAACTCTTTGACAAAGTCAGATTTCTGAGCCGGCAACACACCCGCTTTATAATGGTCCATACCTACTTGTCGGGCTATTGCTTTTGCCGTTTGCTCATTATCGCCGGTAAGCATGTAAACGTCAATCCCATTTTCGCGCAATTGCCGAATAGCATCAACTGAGCTATCTTTTATCTTATCGGAAATAGCCATTGCAGCCAACACGCTGGTTTCATCGCTAAACAATACAACCGTATTCGCTTCTTCCAACTTTTCATTTACCCAGGCACTCACTTCATCAGTTATCCCCACTGCATTTTCATTTATCAGCGACAAATTTCCAACATAGTATTTCTTATTCTGATATACTCCAAGAATCCCCTGACCGCTTTTATTTTCAATATTGATGGCATCAATAAATGAAATATTTTCCCCCATGTAGTGCACAATTGCATCGGCTAATGGATGTTCGGATGATTTTTCGATACTGTATAGAATATTGGCAGTTTCGCTTGTTTCAGGTTCGAACCATTTTGATGCAGCAACCGTTGGCTTTCCTTCGGTTATTGTTCCCGTTTTATCCAAAACAATAACATCTATATTTTTTGACAGTTCCAGACTTTCGGCATCTTTAATTAAAATGCCCTGCCCTGCTCCTTTTCCCACCCCAACCATAATGGCTGTGGGAGTAGCCAGACCCAGCGCACACGGGCAAGCAATAACCAGTACCGTAACCATAGCCAATAATCCCTGCGTAAATCCGTTTTCACCACCAAAAATGATCCAAAGCAGCAAACTGAGCAGCGCAACCCCCATAACCACAGGAACAAATATCCCGGCAATCTTATCCACCAGTTTTTGAACCGGCGCTTTACTGCCCTGCGCATCCTGAACCATTTTTATAATCTGAGACAAAAGAGTATCGCTTCCAACCTTTTCGGCTCTAAACTGAAAACTGCCTTTCTGATTGATGGTTCCGGCAAATACTTTACTGTCATTTGCTTTCTCCACTGGTATGGGTTCGCCGCTAATCATGCTCTCGTCGACAAACGAGCTACCTGTTACGACCACCCCATCAACAGCTATTTTCTCACCCGGTTTTACAAGCATCACATCACCCACTTGCAAACCGGCTATGGGCATTTCCATTTGCTGTCCATCGGTTTGCACTACTGTAACCGTTTTAGGTTGTAAGCCAATCAGTTTTTTCAGTGCCGACGAGGTATTTCCCTTTGCTTTCTCTTCAAGCAATTTACCCAGAAGAATAAAGGCAATAACCACTGCCGAAGTTTCAAAATACACATGTGCATGAAGCCCTTTGCTGTGCCAGTATTCGGGATACAAGGTGTTAAACACACTGAACAAATAAGCCACTCCGGTACTCAACGCCACCAGGGTATCCATATTGGCCGATCGGTGTAGCGTTTGTTTGTAAGCCCCGATAAAGAACTGTTTTCCAAACCATACAACCACCGGAGTTGCCAATGCCCACATGATATAATTTGCGTACGGCATATCCATCAACCCCGGAGTCATAGCAATAATCAGCAACGGAATAGAGATAGCCACAGCACCCATGGTTCTGTATTTTAGTCTCTTGAAGTTTTGAGTATGAATTTCTTCCAATGAATCCCTGGCCTCTTCGCTTTCGTCTATCATTAAATCATACCCTACCGCTTGTAATGCTGCTTTTAGCTTCTGTGCATTAGTAATGGTAGGAATGTATTCAATATTGGCTACACCGTTAGCATAATTCACTGACGCAGAAAGAATACCGGCTTGCATCCGAAGAATCTCCTGCGAACTATTCGCACAAGAAGCACAGGACATGTTTAATACCGGATAATTCTTTTTCAGTGAAGTGACGTTGTAACCCAGACTACGAATTTTCTCAACAGCTTTTGGGATAAGCGCTGCCAAATCATCCCCCGATATCAGGGCACGATTGTTATTGAGTTCCACTTTGTGGGTCGACATACCATCGACTTTGCCCAAACCATTATCCACAATTAAAGCACAATGCTCACTTTCCACATTTTCCAGTGGCAGGTAAACCTGATTGTTTTCTGACTTTATCATAACGTTTCATTTTATGATACAAAGATCCGAACAAACAGCCAAAGTGCTGTTATATAATTATGGGAACAATTTACATCCTGTTGACAATTATAAACCGTCCAAGGTCTTTCGTAGATGGATGCCTTGTGCTTTGAACTGAGTGGGTGTAAGACCTGTTGTTTTCTTAAACTGAGCAGAGAGATGTGCTACGCTGCTATAGCCCAACACATCTGCAATCTCACTCAGGTTCATCTGGTTATACGCCAACAGTTCTTTCGCCTTCTCCGTTTTTTGCAGAATGACAAAGTGCTCAATGGTAATGCCTTCAGTGGCTGAAAACAGCTTGCTGAGTTGGGAGTATTCTTTATGAAGCTCGGCAGCAATCATTTCCGAAAAAACAAAACGACTATCATTCAAATGATGAATATGATTGATGATAATCAATTTTATTTTTTCTATTTGCTGCTTGTAAGCATCATCCAGTAATTCGAAACCCAACCCTTCCAGTTTTTGTTTCAATTGCTCCGTTTGGTCATTGTCTAACGCTCCGTCTATCGTTACTTCGCCCAGTATTACCTGCAATGGATGTAGTTCCATATCGGACAGTACTTTTTCCACAGCACTTATGCAGCGGGGACAAACCATATTTTTGACGTAGAATTTCATAACAAACTGATTATTTGATTAAAAAAACCGAAACAAAGGGTGCATCTATAAAGCGTTTTCATTGCATAGAATTCATTGAACCGTACAGTTCAAATTATCTGTATTTACAACAACCCGGTAAAGCATTATAAACAGCAGCTGTGGCTTTGAATTTAGGAGTATCATACCCAACCGCAGCAATCTTTTTCTGAATGTCATCGCTTTTTACTTTCGAAGCATCATACACCAACGTAAGGATTTTCGTTTTTTCGTTCCAATCGGCCTTTGTAACCCCTGGAACTTTAGCTGCTTTTTCAATTTTTGATTCACACATTTCGCAAACTCCGGAAACTTTGAACGTTTCGGTTTTTGTTGCACCCGCTGCAAATGTTACTGTAGAGATGGTAAGAGCCACTATGGCTATGAAGAATTTTAGAGTTTTCATTTTGATTTCTTATTAGAACGCAAATTACGCAAACAGCGCAAATTCACGCAAATTAATATTTTAGTTTTGGAAATATAAATGACACAAGTGAAACCTGTTTTAAAAATCATGTAAATGATTTTTGCTATGTGTTCCTATGTCTTACTTTCAAAAGAACTATGTGTTATTATGTGAAAGCTAAACGAAACTATGTGTCAAAAGAAAGAATGAATGAGATGCGACAAGTCTAAGAACATTGCTTCTTAGTGAAACTTAGTGTTCTCGGTGTCTTAGTGGTGATAAAAAATCAAATGCGGAATACACAAATGTCAGGGAGGCTGACAGCACTGGCAATATAGTTACCCGGTGGCTGGACATTTGTGTTAGTAGTAGGATTCGTATGATTGAATTGAATTCCTATCGTTTTTGGAATATTAAAAACCTGCAAAAGTTGATGTGTAGGTTGATTAATTTGGAATGTGGATGGACTGTAATTACTGTCTACCGCAAAAAAAGACATCTCGTCTTTACAACAACTTTCACTTTCTATGCTCATCTCCGTTGCAGGAGTTAGCTCTTCAGCGCACATTCCACAACTAGCTTTTTCGTGTGCAAATGAAAGCTTTACAGCCGATAATTCTCCTCCACACAAATGCGTGGCAAGCGAAAGATGCATCCCCGAAAGGAGTATCAACGCTACAAATAATATGGAGAAAAGTTTTTTCATTTGTGTCTAAAACAAACAAGCTTATAAATAGTTGGCGCAAAAGTAAAATAAAAGAGAACCATTCTATCTGGCCTCTATTTGTAAATTTCACTTTTATCAATAAATACAGAAGTTAAATCCTAATAAAATGTATGTAATATGTAAAGCCTTATGTTGTTTCTTGTATTGCGTCATGCCCGCACTCCTTTGCACAGTCGCCGCAACCTCCACATTTTTTTTTGTCAATCACAGCCTTATTACCACTCATAAAAATTGCCTCATGTTCACATTTCTCGATACAATCTTCACACCCTTTACACTTACCTGAATCAACAATAAAAAGTCTCTTTTTCCTCTTGTCTTCTGAAACGCACCCAAATGATGGTAAAAAAGCAGTTGCCGCAGCTCCTACAATTAAGACAACAGATCTTCTAAAAAACTCTCTTCTTTTAATCTGTTCGTTTCCTATATTCATAACTTATGATGATAAAAATAGTTTGTCATTTTAAACTGAAACTAGCTCCAACACAAAAATAGTGATAAAAATGACATACTGTAACCATAATGTCACAAACATTTAATTGTATTTATTTATTCTTAAGTATTACACACTAATTAGTCTACATTACAACATTGCGCTTACTCTATGAGATACGACAATTTAACAAATTATCTAATTATGAAGTAATTTCGAGCATGTACTTATCATTCGTCTTTCTTTCTTGAGTTAATCAGAATAGGTATTTTCAGAAAAAAATATCCTATTCCGCCAACAAGTCATTCATCAAATCATTGAATTCCTTTTTAAATTCCTCGTAAAATAATCCTGTAGCCGGACCATTGTAGCCGGTGTATATTTTGCGGACTTTGCCTTTTTTATCAATAAAAATGGTGGTAGGATAACTATTCACCTTTTCTACTTCGGGTAGTGCTTTTGCAGTGGCTTCCTCGCCCACTTTTCCGGCGAAGAGGATCTCATATTCGGCTCCATATTTTACTTTCAAACGAGCAATAGCAGCCTTAGCATATGCAACATCGTCCTTCCGTTCGAATGACAAACCAATGATTTCCACGCCACGAGCTTTGTTGGCTTTGTACCAGGGTGCGAGGTATTTCATCTCGTCCAGACAGTTGGGACACCAGCTTCCGAGAATGGAGATAATCACCACCTTATTTTTGTAACGCTCGTCGCTCAACGACACCGTTTGTCCGCTTATATTCGGAAGCTTAAAGCTAAGTGTCTCAGCACCCGGTTTTAGTTTGGTGAGCGTATATGGATCAGCCAATCCTGCTTTGCTGTTACGCATACCTATCAGTATGGTTTTACCACGAGCAGTAAAGAAAGTACCTTCGAAACGATCATTTCCTTCGAAGTTGAGCTCCAGCAGATACGGACTCAGTCCGGCAAAAGCCGAAAGTTGTACGCCCGTTGCCGTGTAAGCGCCTTCGAGAAAGCGCATATCGCCCGAATTGGTCAACACCGAACCTGTAACAATTCGATTCGCAGTTTTAAAAATACCCACATTATGAGTCGTATCGCCTTTTTCACCCACGAACAGCACATCCCATTTACCGTCTATAGACACAGCAGTAGGATTCGTCACGGACGCAAAGCGGTTTTTGTTATTGTACTCAGCTCTGAAAGGTACTCCTGCATCGTTCGGAATGTAGTTTTTCAGGAAACGACCCTGCAAACCGGTTCCCGACACCACGGCTTTGATAACCGCATCGTACGATTCTATGGGAATAATCACCGAATCGCCACGATAGCTGATGCCTGTCAGATCAACCCGCTCCTCGCCGTTGATTAGTACCAACATGGCCGAAGATGTAGCAGCATTTTTTACTTCGAATAAAAACGGAGCCTTATGCTGGTCGGCTACCGACAACTCACCCCGCCAGAAACCGTCTTTTAGTATCGTTTTATTTTGTACCTGCCCCTGTATGTGCAATGACAAGGCAACAACTATAATCATTAAAATTCTACGCATAATAAAATAGTTACAAGTAAATAGTTAGCCGGATTAAAATCAGTTGACGGCTTCAGCGTGCAAAGATAGGATTTATTTGTTTGGTCTACAAAGCAGTTTGGGTAGAAGTTACTTACAAATAATTTCACACAATTGTAACATCATTTATGTACAGTTTAGCTGTTTCTGTAGTATGTTTGTAATATAAACAATTCTGTATAACCCTAATCGTACAAATACAATGGAAACAAATTGGATTATTCTGGCAGCAGTTTTGGTGGGTGCCCTTGCGTTGGTTATCTACTTAATCGTACGAAACAAAAAGGACGAAGAAGAAGTTATGAAGTCGTTTAATGCCGAAGACGATATAGAAAATGAAACAAAGCGACGGGAAAGTGAAGAATAAAACCCTGTCTTGCCTAAGCATTTTGTGCCACATAAAATAGTTACGGCTAAAAATTCTCTCATTCATTTATTTTTTTGTCGCTTCACAAACTCGCGGCATCGGCTACCTACATCGTTTTGGCATTTATTACAAGTATCCGCTTTACTACGATTACCACTTGTGTGAACTACCGGTTTATCTTTCCAAACCCTCTTTATTCCCCCATTTCTCCGCTAAACTATTTCTTTGGAAACAAAATGCCCTTATTTATCTTTATAAATAACTATTTTTGCATCATCAATAAAACCGACGCATGAAATAAGGAGAAGATGAAGGAAAATAAAGACAAAGCCCAAAAGAAGATTAAAGCCAACGAGGTGGCTGAATTTATCCTCGATGCCGGTGTGTTTCTGATGGCTTCAGGTGCGCACTCGGGCAGGGTGTGGCGCAATTGCAAGCGCATGGCAGATCATTGGGGCTATCATATGAATTTCAATCCTACATTTACAGGTATAATGGTAAGCGTGTGGGACGACAAAGACAGCGAAAATGCAGTTACCCGCTACAAGACGGCACCACAAAACAGTGTCCATTTAGAAACCCTGACACAAATCAGTCATCTGTCGTGGAAAATAGCCGACGGCAAAACTGAATATAACGACGCACGCCGTGAGCTTGAAGCAATTAAAAACAAAGCACGTTATCCCTTTTGGTTGGTAGCACTGGCGGTGGGCATATCGTGTGGGTGCCTCTGTACATTGGCCGGTGGAAGTCCGGTGGATGCAGCCCTGGCTTTTTGTGGGGCTTCGGTAGGTTCGGCAGTACGCTACTTTATCCTGAAAAAGCAATTCAACCAGTTTCTCTCGTTTATCATCGCTTCGGCTATTACTACCCTCATTGCCGGTACCGACACGGTCTTTGCATTGGGTACAGCTCCCGAAATGACACTCGCCACTTCGGTACTATATCTTATCCCCGGAGTACCCCTTATCAACAGTGTGATCGACTTACTGGAAGGCTATTTTTCGGCCTCCATTGCCCGCTCGCTTTTTGCGGCCTCTATCGTGTCGTGCATAGCCGTGGGAATGACCCTGAGTATTATGTTATTGGGAATAAATAACTTTTAGAATTATGGAACTACTAACAGCTATATTTTTCGATTTCATACTGGCTTTTTGTGTGGCTTTTTGCTGGGGAATTTTGTTTGGAACGCCCATGAAAGCATTGCTGATGGCCGGCTTGCTCGGTGGATTAGGACATTGCATTCGTTTTATCCTGCTGCATTCGGACTTCGGGTTGATATCCGCCACACTTATCGCTTCGGTAACCATAGGGTTATTGGGAATTTATGCAGCGCATAAGGTACACAATCCTCCGGTGGTGATTACCATGCCGGCCTGTATCACCATGATTCCCGGACTGTACGCCTATCGTTCGATGTTGGCAGGAATTAAGCTCAGCGATCAGGCAATATTAGAGAAAGACCCCAATATTATCCCGTCCATAGCGCATAATGCCGTACTTACTTTTTCATTGTTGTTTACGCTGGCCGTGGGTATTTCCATCAGTGCATTGCTATTTCGCAACAAAAGCGTGAAACAGATTCGCTTCGATAAAAGCCGACTGTTGGCGAAAGGGAAGTGATGCTGAAATACCGCCAAGTCACTGTAAACTAGGGTCATTTTCTCATATCAACGATTTAATTTACAAAATATATCCTTCATCGTTTCTGCATCAATACTGTTCATATCAATCAATCTTAAAGATTTCACCATTTTAAGAGTGCTTGCTTTATATTTTAGAAAGTGAGGAGATTTTATATGATTCTCGTACGCAGACTTATTCGAATAGATTTCTAAAATACGGATTTGTGTTGGATCCACTTTCTGATACATTGGAAAAATAGCAACAACGCCCGATTCTTTTTGCACTGATGCCTTAGCTTCTATTTGTAGAATATTCTTGTATTCCTGAAGATAACTTGAGTCAATTTCAATTTCCGAAATACGTATCATCATATTGTTTGTTTGCGCTACCATATTGATTGATAAAAGAAACATTAGAGTAAATAAAATATTTTTCATACGCGATTCAATTGTTGTTTATATACTATTTTCACCTTTGCAGCCACAGGTAAGTTATTTACGGCAGACTACTTTCTTTATGTGCATTATCACTTGCACCAGGTAGAGCCATTTGCCAAACAAAGCTAACCACCCTATGCCCAACTACGGTTTTTATTCTATTCAATGTATATTCTGTTCTTTAATTATTTTCTCTATTTCGGGTAGTTTTTTCTTGTAGTCATTTACATCCCAACCCATCTCATCTTCTTTCATTGGCCGAAGCCCCATCGATTTACGCCTTTGATCTAGCTTATCGGGATTAATCATTGGATAAATATAACGTATTCCAGTGGTTTTATCTTTGAATGCCTGACTTCCGTACAGCTGTTTTTTTCCTTCCCTCATTGCAATTCTATCTTGTAATATTGCGAGATTACTGGAAAAAGTTTTCCCTTCTTTTTCTGCTTTTCTGATCATCGGCAGGTATTTTTGCTGAGTTTTCAAATCGGCGTGTTGAATGACTAAAAATAGTGCCTGACTTCTATCCCTTCCAACATCTTGAGGTCCCAACCAACCATATTGGCTTAGAATCTTATTTACTTTGATTAAATTAGCGGCGTCCTTTTGTTTTACAATTGCATAGATGCTATCAATAGCTTTCTGTGTAGCTTTGTCAGTTGTCAATTCAACATATTTCAGTCTATTAGACTGGTCTTCATTATACAGTGTATCTAAAGTCGGGAGTAATTCTGTCTTAAACTTACTTTCGTCAATGGTAAAACTATTCACCTGAGAATGCACAGTTATACGAAAAACAAAGAAACAAATCAGAAAAATTATTGTAGGTTTCATAAATTCTATTTTTTTTGATTTCAAACTTACCTCTTTGTTGTTGTAACATATTGTAAAAGACATTACGTGTTGAATTGAGAAGAAAACGAATGTTTCGACTATTTTTTTTCAGCTTCTTTCATGAAAAATTCGCTCATCTTTTTAAACGTATTCTCATTGAATGTAACCGGTCCATGCTGACCATTAGGAACTGAAATAAACTCGGTCAACAATCCTTTTTCTTTCAATGCAGCTGAGAAAAACTCGCTTTGGCAATGAGGTACTACAGTGTCGGCTTCGCCATGAATAACCAAAAAGTGAGGATTATTTTTATTAATAAAAGTCATTGGACTGATTAAAGCTAACATATCCAGGTTGTCAGCCGGGTTTCCTCTGATTAGAGCAGCTTCTGGAGACTTATTATCTTTCATTTTATTGCAATTTTCCATACGTGTAAAGTCAATAGGACCAAACCAATCAACTACAGCATTGACTTCACTGCTAACGTTGAGACAGTCTCCCACAGTACCTTCAATATCAACTGTTTTTTTGCCTACCGTAAATTTCTTCACATTATTTGTAGTTCCGGCCAAAGCAGAAAGGTGTCCACCAGAAGAAAAACCGGTAATCCCAATAAATGATGCATCAATTTTATATTTATCGGCATTTGCCCTTATAAATCGGACAGCAGCCTTAACATCATTTATTTGAGCAGGATAAACAGCATCTCCACTCGATCTGTGATTGATAGAAATAACAGCAAAGCCACTATCGATCAATGGTTTTCCTAGTGATTGAAATCCCATTTGTTTTGCATTATCAGCATACCAGGCACTACCATATATTACAATAATAGCTTTATACGAAGCTTTTTCTATATTAGGCAAATGAATATCAAGGTTATGATACACTTTGTCATCATTGCCATAATTTACATCGATCCATTGTTTACCTGCATTTTGACTAAAACAGGTAAAAGAGTAAAAAACAGCAAATAGTATTGCTAAAACGGGTTTTTTCATGATTTAATAATTTATTTTAACAGTATAATAGTTGTTTATCGTTCTGATTTCCATTCTTGTAAGCTCCAAACAAAACGAGTTTCAAAGATAGACACTATTTTTCACATTTTCAACTCATATTTTTAATTCTCAAAATAGAATTTTGGAGTTAGAGTATGTGTATTATCTATATATTCTACATAACCTTATCTCGGTTTGTCGAACTTAATACCGCCAGCCTACGGTCAACTGAGCAAAGCCATTCGCCGAACTCATGCTTAATATTATTCTTCTTTTTCTTTTGGCATCAGAATACCTGAGAATTTTTCCGACTTAATTATTATTAGAATAGAAAGCAAAGTCAGTAAAATATTTACGTAATTAACCGTTGTAGTAGTTGTCGATATGGGAGATGAGGAAGTACCTACGACTGTCTTAATATTCTCTCCGTTGGGACCTTGAATTCCTAATTGTTCAGTGGTTTTTTCAGTGCTAGTTGCTTCAGTTTTTGAGAAAGTACTAGTGACTAATTGATTAGCACTATAAATGAACATAAAAAAACCAAACAGCAGCACAGCAATATGATAAATCGTTTTCTTCCCAATTTGAAGAGTCACTTCTGTAGGATCGGTCAATCTAAATAAATGTAGTATTTTATCTGTATGAAACAGGAACAAATAGCCGAACAAGCCATATAACGCAATAAAACCAAAATACATAACACCAAAATTGGTTTGATACGCTCCCATCATACCAATATTTATGTTTGTCGGCATGGACTGAAAAGTGATATAAACAACAACAGAAGCAATAATAGATTCAATAAACTTCCATGCTGCAATAATTCCAATAATTTTAATGCTAACTTCGTAAATGTCTTTCTTTTTCATGATAATTTTAATTTAAGTGTTTTGTATAATAAAATTTAATTTGTTCGTTTTTCTACTTGAATTGTTGCTGGCAATTTTTGTCATACTATTTGTTACTTGTTTTGATATGTACTTTAAGTTTTTTTATAGCCCAATCATAATGACTTGAAGTAGCCGAAACGCAGTAAGCACCCAATGTTGAGGTTCCTGTCCAAGCAAATATCATTTTAGCAAATAATTCATCGTTGGAAAAAGTCTCAATCAATGCTATTACATTTTTATGGCTTTCATTAAGCATTTTGTTTGCGTCAACAAATGGCGTATTTTGGTGTTTTTTCCAAAACTCAACATTCATTACAGGATAAGTTTTCCAATTATATGGCTCTGGTAAAAAAGGGGTTGTCTTACCGCTACGATTAGCATCAATGCAGTTTAATAATAAATTATGCCATTCGTACAAATGCACAAGCACATCACGTACATTCTTGTCTCTGCTCCAATGTGCTTCTTTACCGGCCATAGCCATCTCATTACTAAATGTGGCGTTTTGTTGTTCATCACTCATCGTATCGATGAGTTTACACAACTTGTCAAATTGCTCATTTGCCGCAATTATCAAATCTGCTTTTGTTGTTGCTCTTGACATTTTGTATTTTTATTTCTTTTGGTTTTGATATTATTATTCGAGAGTCTTTCGATTTTCAAGTCTATTATTTGCTACACTCTGTTTTTTTCTAAACTAACCCAGTTTGACGTAGCGGGATGCTTCGCCAAACAATGCTCGCCAACCTACGTTCAACTAGGGTAGTTTTATTATTTTTTCGTGTCTTTAAACCCATTTTCAATAAACTTTTTCAATTCTTCTGAGCGAAAATTACTTTTGATAACAATTCCATTTGGGTCAATAAGTAAAGTCGTTGGGAAAGCCCGCACCTTATATTTATTGAAAATGAGATTCTCCGAATTTGCTTCCACTAACTTCCAGTTAATGCCTATCTTGTTGATGATCTTATCTAAGCGCGCGCGGGTGTCTTTTCCTACAATGCCAATAAACTCAATTTTCGAACGATCTATCGTATCATAAACTTCTTTTACGTTCGGCATTTCTTGCAGGCAAGGAACACACCCGGTAGTCCATAAATCCAGAAAAACATATTTACCTCTATACTTCTCGAGCGAAACCATCTCTTTGGTTATTAAATCAGTTTCGGTAAATGCAGGCGCCCGAAATCCAATTTGGGGAGATTCAATTTTCGAAAATGGACGCTCTTCTTTTTCGAGAATAAGAACACTCTCATTTATATCCAAATCATTAATCCTGTAAACCTTATCATTGTCTTTGAGGTATTTATTTGTGGTGATACCTTCAGAGGTGGTAATGGAATCGTTGAACACATAATAAATCAAATAAGATAAATCGTTTTGAGGAACAATTTCAAGTTTTTTTCCATTCAGCATAGCGGTGGCGTAATGAGCAAAAGTATAAAAGTACATTTTGTATTCCGGCTGATATGCAATATGTATATCTAAAAACCGCTTTACCTTTTTACCCCGCTCCGACCAATCATACTCAACCCTCACCTTACTAAATTTATCGGCCGAAATTCGGGTTTTTGAATCTATAGTACCCACCACAAAAACAGAATCATCGCTGAAATCGGAATTGTTATTTTTATCAATTATCAATTGCTCTTTTCCATCTTTACCTATCCCTAAAATATATTGAACAGAACTTCTAAAAGAACTGTCCCAACCTGTAATTGAAGCCTCCGGATAAAGTTCTATCTTTCCTATTCTCAAGTTTGTCAGGTCTCTACAACCTTTCGCGATTTGCGAAGTGTCCGACAGTTCTTTTGTCCGGTCTAAAACAGAGAAGCCTGTTGAATGGATACTTAATTGGTCATGAAAAGTAAGTGGATGTTTTATTTCTTGCCGTTGAGCAAAACTAACCGTAAAAACAAAAATAAGTGTATACGTGAAATAGATTTTTTTCATGGGAAGTTGGATTTATTGGTTGAGAATTAAAAGTGTTGTTGATAATTTTTTGTATAAATCTTGTCGTTATACGGATTGTCCCAGTTTGTCATAGCATCCCGCTTCGCTAAACAATGCTCGCCAGCCTACGTTCAACTGACGAAGTGTCCCCGAAGGGGAAAGGGTTTCTTCCAGAAACAAAAGAAAGAGCGCGAACTCCATCGCGCTCCCCGCTATGTCATATTTAGATGCTCATAATTCCTATTCAACGATAGGTCTTAGTTTACGAATTGATTTTATGATCAATAAGTAATAGATTACCGAAAACAATGATAAAAAAATTGTTGAAATCAATTCTTTAATTGGGCTTTTATCCATAGGAGTATCAATTGCTTTTGAAATTATTAATAACACAATTCCGAATAGAAAAGCTACAACCAACATTCTCATGCCAATGACCCAATTTATTGCAAAAAATCTTTTAAAAAAATCCTTTCCGTCAATTTCAGTATTAGCTTTATAAGCACCGTCTAACCCCCAAATAGTAATCAATACTAATAGTACGCAATTTAATAATTTAATCCATGCATTTCCATCTTGCGAGCTAATACTCATTCCCAATACTGATAGAATGGAAAATGCTAATACATAATTATACCCATCCTTGTCGGATAATTCATTTCTAGAAATCTTGTCTTCTAATTTACTAATGTCAAACCAAATCATAATGTCTAATTTAAAATGTTTATTAATATATCTATATTTAACTCGTATACTTGTTCCTCGGAGCTTATTCTATAACTGTTTGGCATATCATTTTCGCGATGTCAAAGTTAGAACTTGTCCGTCTGCTGACGGAAGGAAAACTCCTGCTTTCCATATTATTGTTGCAAGGCAATGGACAGATAAGTCTTAGCTCTGACGAAGCGGAACGCTTCGCCAAACTTAATACCGCCAGTTTACGGTTAACCAGCCATTACAACAAATAAAATATACTGTAAATCATGCCCAAATTAAACGCAGAGTGACAAACCATTGCACCTATAATGGAGTCGGTATGCTTTCTCATTCTAAAAAACAGCAAGCTCACTAAAAACATACTCAAAACCCAAATTACAGCAGGAACAGTATAGAATGACCAATTCTTATTGATAAATACCAAACCAAAATGTGAGATATGAGTCAATGCAAAAGCCGAGCTATCAACAATGGATGATTTTTTCTCACCAAATGATTTTTCAAAACTGGCATGAACTATACCTCTGAAAAACAACTCCTCTCCTATTGGACTAAAAGTCATTCCTGTAAGCGCCATTATTGTAAATAAAATACTTTTGTCGTTAGCGCTTATGCCTTTGGGAATATTGTACGATTTAGCAATGTAGTGATACCAGTTTTCGTATGAACTACCGTATAACACTTCCCCTAAAAGGTAAAGAAGAATACTCGCCAACAGTCCCAAAACAAAAGCAATTAAAATCCATCTGTATTTTTTAGGTTTTGTTATTCCAATCTTTCTCCGTCCCGCCTTGCTTAAAAAAATGAACGGTGCAATTGCTGAAATTGCCATAATCAAACCGATAGAGCCGTAATTACCCGTGGCATTTGCGTTCAACACCAAGATAAACCGAGGAATACAGACTATTAGAATCAGAAAGAGTCCAAATTTCCAATTAAAATCAAAAAATTTATTCCAAAAAGGTCTGAGTTCATTATCCATAATACTGTAGAAGTTTAGTTTTCCAATCGGGGGTGTAGAAAAAACAAAGCATGTATATCTTCGAATAAACATTCGAGAAGCGTATCGATATGCCGCTGACAGTCCAAAATACCTTCGGGCGAACTAAAAGCCAAATCGAATGAAGTATATCGTTCAAGATATTGTTGTATAACCGGATTGAAGTGCTGGTAACCCTGCTTTATAAAATCGGCAAACAACTGTGTACCGTTTACAATCTCGTCACAGATATCAATTACCTCTTGCGCACGCTTGGCATTTTCGTCCATTTCAAACGAGTGTAAGTCTGCAAATTCATCGGGTTCATCATCTTCTTTTGCAAATTGCCGAAAGAACCAATGTTCAATTACCGGCCATTTTACAGGTTTATTATCGGGAATGAAGTTATCAAAGGCTTTATCATATTCTTCACTGTCAGTAATTATTCGGTGTCTGTATAGTGTACCGGCTATTCCATCAGCATACATCTTAAATGCCTCTCTTATCAGTTCATCGACTTCGGTATATTGTTCCGGTTCGAGTTGGAGCAGAATATCCTGGTAGTTATTGAAAAGATACTCCTTTATTTTAGGCGACATAACTTCCCATAGTACTTCATCAAAGAACACCATTCGGTCGTCATCGTCATCAGCTATTTGGTTTGGATCATCTGTCATGAGGAATGCATTAGTTTACTTTTGTTTTTTCTTTGAACTCCCGATACCACTTTTCTAATTTGTCATTTTTGAAAAGAAACATATAAAATTCTTCATTATCATAAAGTTCCCTGTATGATAAAACCTCTATTTTCTTATCGTCTTCTATTCTCTTTTCAGCAATAGTATAATCATGTCCCAAGATTTGAGTAACTTGTTCTTTCGACATGCCTAATTCAAGCTTATTCATTTTAGTACTTGTCATATGTGCTACCGTAAGAGAAGCACAAGAAGATAACATCAGTATTACAAAAGCTGAAAGAATAAAAACATTAGACTTTTTCATACACATAATACATTTAGTTGGTGATTGATATATTTTGTTGGTTTTACTCTGCTTGTCACGGGTCACAGACCCGCGACAGCGGAGGAACCATTCGCTGAATAACGCTCGTCAACCGACTCTCATCTTGTCTTTGTTTCTCCATATATTTCTCAAAGTACATACATGGGGCCACCTATAATTTTCCATTTTCCATTCTTTTTCTCAATTCTCATTAAGCCTCCCCAACCCGAATCACTTTCAACATAAACAGAATACATTAAATATCCTACAGTAAAAGATTTATTAAAACTTATTCTTGAAAGATTAAATCTACCTGCAAAATTTTCTATGCTTTCAGTTTTCAAAGCCACACTATCATTACTTATAAAGACAAATTTTATTTTATTGAATTTTTGTATACTTGTTGAATCTATATTCCTGTCAATTATTCCTTTTCTCTTAAGTTTATTTATCAGGTAATTGGTTTTGTATCTAAACCAATTTGTTTTTTCCAAATCACAAGTCTGCCTTGTGTCAAAAATATAAATCAATGGTTTATTTGTCTTATTAAACGAAGACAATCTCTCTGCATCAACCAGTCTATATACTAGTTGATTAATCGCTTTAACTTCTTCTTTATTATATTTCGAAGTTATTGAAGTTTCTCCAGATGCTTTCGAAAAGAGTATACAAATAATACTTATTAATATAAATAGCCGAGTCCTCTTCATTTTTAGAATAGTTTATGATAACAATACAGACACCCGTTTCGAAAGCTCTTGCTTTCCACGTTATATTTATGCAAGGCAGAGCCTTGCTTTTAGCTCTGACGAAACGGGATGCTTCGTCAAACTATGCTCGCCAAGCTACGGTCAACGAGGGATTCATTAGTCTTTAAGATTTGCAAATGGTCGTCTACCATAAGTTGATACAAATTGTCTGATTAGTTCAGCTTCAAATTCTCTAGGGTCTGCCGACAAAGATTTCCAACAAACTACAAGCTCATTTGAGTATTTTATTTGCCAAATGAGTCTACCGCCATAATGTCCAATGTTCTTACCTTGACCAAAACTAAAGTATTGCCTTAAACGAGATTTTAGAGAAGTAGCTTTGCCTATGTAAACCACTTTTGTGTTTTCGACCCAATTTAAATTTAGTTCGCTCAAAGAAACGTTTGGATTTTTTCCTTTGAAGTGTCCACCAGTACCGATATTCAAAAAATTTCCTGATTTATTGTCAACATTTAATACAAGATATACTCCATTCTTATCAGGAAGCATTGAACTGTCGAGGAACAACTCGCTCATCTTTTTAAACCCTGTAAATCCAGCTTTTTTTAATTCTTCAATGTCGTTAAATGTCATACTTCTATAGTTTTTGTGTCTTTCTTTTTTTGCAGCTGCTGCTAACACCCAAATATACTTAGTCCACATCCTTTATTTATCTGGATACCCAGTTAACAAGACATAGTATTGTAGGCAATAAACAGGCTCTTAATTTTTCCACCCCAAAGTTAATACTTGTTTTTGATTCTGCTCTATTTATGTAAAAAAGTTTGGTTATTTACATAAAAAAGGAGCGCGAACTCAGTCGCGCTCCTTCTATTCTATTTTGCTTCAACAACTGTTTCGGCAGTTTTCTTAGCGTTTCCCCGTCGAATGGAGATGGTGTTATCGTATCCTTCGATGCGTTTGTTGAGTTCATTTACAAAACCGGCATATCTGGCTTCACCTTCCACAATAATCAGTGCATTGATACGTTCCACAATCTGACGATAGATAGCATCTGTTTTGACACGTTCTTGCTTCATGCGCAGGATGGTTTTGGCAGCTTCGTCGGAATAACGGTTGTTTTTCAGGTCGTCGAAAGCTTTGTTTTTGGCTTGCAGTTCCGTTACCCATTCATTGAGACCCACTTTGGCTACATCGGCGGCATAAGTAGTGGTAAAGTCGTTAATCAAACTATTCAACCCTCCGGTTTCGGCATCGTAAGGCTTAATGGCCAGGTTGCCATAGGTATCGAGCACCACCTGCAAGCGTTTGGCTGCTGCACGAACATCGGCATTGAAATGATTGAGAGCCGATTTCACGGCATCACTCATGCCCCGAAACACGCTGTCGCGCTCTTCATCGGCATCCACTAAGTCATCTGAAATTGAATTTTTTCGAATCAAATCCAACGACTCCAACTCATTGGCATAAGCCGCCAGAAAGAGATTGAACAATAACTCAATGTTGAGGCCCAACACGGTAAACACCAGAACTAAATCGCGAAAAGAAGTGAAAAATTGAAAATGCTCTTCGTTACGAAGGCGTACCAAGCTAAAATCTTTAATTTTCATACGGAATAATAAATAATAGTTAATAAATAATTGAATATATTCGTGGTTAATACGAATTCCAGTTAAAATAGAGCCTATTTTGTCAACATCCTTGGATGCTTGACTGTTCATCCCCTCGTTGGACCAATCATCCTTGGATGCTCGGTGGTTCATCCCCTCGTTGGGTCAGTCATCCTTGGATGCTCGGCTATTCATCCTCTCGTTGGGCCAATCATCCTTGGATGCTCGACTGTTCATCCCCTCGTTGGGTCAGTCATCCTTGGATGCTGGTGCTTTTTAACTCCAATAGATACTTTTAATCAAAATGCACAACAAAGTTAACGGCTTATTTTCTGATTAGCAAATTTTTTCGCCCGTATTTTTACTAAATTTTTATGTTATACAGCATGTTTTTTTACATAAAAAGCGACACAAACCTTTATAGTTTACGCATTTCAGAACCAAATCTTATCCCAGTTGTTTCTTTGAGAAAACACCAACACTATGAACAAGATAAGATCAATAGAGCAAATCATTGCACCGTCGGCACCTCACCTGGTAGGCACCGATTTTAGCGTGCACACGATATTCCCCGATACCTGGAAAATGCATCGGGAACGCATGAGCCCGTTCTTTTTGCTGGATTACGGCTCTAAAGCTGCATCGCCACCGGTAGAGAGTCCCCGTAGGGTGGGCGTGTATCCGCATCAGGGTCTGGAAACGGTAACCATAGCCTATCATGGCAAAGTGGCACTCCACACCGGTGCAGCCCATCCGGAGGTGATAGAAAAAGGAGAGGTACAGTGGCTGACCGCCGAAGCGGGCATTTTGCATAAGAAGTATTACGAAGCGGAGGCCGAAAAAGCGGGCGGTGAATTTCAGATGATACAACTGTGCGTGCAACTGCCATCGAACTACAAAAAGCGTGTATCGAAACATCAGTCCATCCGCCGCGAAGAACTGGGACAAGCCGTTCTGCCCGACGGCAAAGGGGTGGTGGAAATCATTGCGGGCAATTTCAATAAGTCGGCGGAGGCACGCATGCCTTTTAGCCCTATCGAAATGTATAACGCGCGCATGAAAAAAGGAGCTAAAGTGCATTTCTCGTTCCCCGAAAATTACAATACCGGCTTTATGATTATTGAAGGGGCGGTAACGGTGAACGAACAAACGGCTACTGCCAATCACTTTATACTGTTTGCCAACGACGGCACGGATATTTACATGGAAGCCACCAAAGAATCCATCGTACTTATCCTGAGCGGCGAACCGATGCAGAAACCGATAGAACCTTACGGCCCTTATGTGATTAACAGCAAGCAGGAAATAGTGGATGCGTATGACGATTGGAACAATGGAACGTTTGGGTATTTGAGGGAGTAAGTGGAGCGTTTATTATATATCTATAAACCCCTCCGCTACGCTCGTCCCCTTAAAAAGGGGACAACGAGAAGTCCGAGGCTATTTACAGTTAATCATATTTGAGAATATTCAAATCAAGTATGCTTTTATAAACAGGAAATTGCAAAACTTTTCATCCAACATGTAAATCCTCGAACTCCGATGTTCTTCCCTTTTTAAGGGAAGTCCCCGAAGGGGGAAGGGTTTCTTCATATTATCTCCACCCCTAAATCCCCGTTCGACTGAGCTCACGCCGAAGCCTAAAGGGGACTTATAGTTAGTTACGTCTCCTATAACCAAGTCCTATGAACTATGAATTATGAATTAAAAAAAATTACCCATTTATGGTGATTGCACCGCCACTCTCGATGCTTTACTTTTGTAATAAAAAACAACAACCAACATGTCAAAAACAGAAAAACAATTATACAAACAAGCATATCAATTAAGCCTATTCACCATCATCTACAATGTGCTGGAAGGTCTAGTATCGATGATTATGGGCTATCATGACGAGACACTCACCCTGTTTGGCTTTGGTGTGGACAGCTTTATAGAAGTGTTGTCGGGCATAGGTATTGCCGTGATGATACTGCGTATTAAGCAAAACCCCGACAGCTCGAAAACTCCATTCGAAATAAAAGCCCTGAAAATAACCGGAACGGCCTTTTACCTACTCGCCGTTGGGCTACTGGCAGGGATTATCGTCAACCTTATCAATCATCACAAACCTACCACCACCTTGTGGGGCATGATTATCTCCATCGCTTCCATTGTGGTTATGGTGTGGCTGATGAACAGCAAGAAAAGTGTGGGCAGGCGATTGCATTCGGCCGCCATCATTGCCGATAGCAATTGCACAAAGGTATGTGTGTACATGTCCCTTGTTTTGCTGGCCTCGAGCGTGATTTACGAATATACCGGATTTGCTTACGCGGATATTATCGGTACGGCCGGTCTTATTTACTTTTCGGTAGTAGAGGGCAAGGAAGCCTTCGACAAGGCCAAAGGTAAAGAATGCTCGTGCGAGAAGTGTGAGGCGTAGAATTAAAAAGGATAATAATTTGGTGACTCCGAACAACCGCTCCAAGCGGTTTGTCGGGTGAAGGAGAAAATTAGTAATTGTCTTCAATCCACCCCTAAATCCCCTGAAGGGGACTTAGAGTTAGTACCGTCTCCTATGACCAAGTACTGTGAATATTTTGTCAATTATGGCATTTTTTCTTTTTCTCAATTAATTAAGTGTACATCGCCTCGAAAACCACTCTTAAAGCTCCTTTAGGGGTTTGGGGTGGGTATCATTCATAACCCCTCCGCTACGCTCGTCCCCTTAAAAAGGGGACATCCGAGAAGTCCAAGGCCATTTACACTTGATTAAACTTGAGGATTTCCAAAACAAGTGTTTCTTGATAAAAACAAAATAAGAATCTTCTTCCAACCAGTAAATCTTCGAACTCCGATGATCTTCCCTTTTTAAGGGAAGTGCCCGAAGGGCGAAGGGTTTGTATATAATACAAAAAAACAAACACACTACATTCTCAATTACAAAACAGTTACAGCTAAAATAAGAAGGAGTTGCTTTCAAAAGAAGCAACTCTTTCTGCGTATGTAGCTCAGGTTATTAAGTCCCTCCCATCCTGAAGAACTATTCTATAAAACTTCAAATAAGTTTAGATTGCATTCAGTTTAGAAGCTTTACTTGTTGTCATTTAGATAGCGCGTAGTTTGTATTTGTTACAAATTTTCAAAAAAATCAATAAATTCGTCGAAAATGCAATGAAAAATACAATATCTTTGCACTTTAACGAGTTTATCTTCTAACTCGATAGACTTCAAAAAATATTAAACTACCGACATTCAATATCATTTATGAAAAAATTGACGAATATTCTCTTTTCAATGACTACCACCATCGTGTTGTTGTTGATTTTTGCTGCAAGTATAGGCTACGCCACCTTCGCCGAAAATAGTTCGGGTACAGAATATGCCAAAGAAATAGTTTATAACGCCAAATGGTTCGAATTACTGCTGGTGTTCCTGATTGTAAATATGCTGGGCAGTGCCATTCGCTACAAAATGACCAACAAGCGCAAGTTCAGCGTGCTGCTTTTCCACCTGTCATTCATCATCATTCTTATCGGTGCCGGTATTACCCGCTATTTTGGTTCGGAAGGCATCATGCATTTGCGTCAGGGCCAAACCAGCAACGAAATTACCTCCGATAAAAGTTCGGTGCTTGTTGTAGCCGAATACAAGGGCGAAAAAGTGGAAAAATCATTTCCGGCAAATTTCTCCGAAACGAGCTCGAACGATTTCTCTCAATCTATTGAAATTGGCGGAAAAACAATCAATATCGAAAACGAACTCTACATCCCCAACTCCATCGAAACGCTCGAAGCCGACGAAAAAGGCGAACCCGCTTTCGATCTTTTTGTAATGAACCAAAACAGTCAGGGACAGGACATCATCCTTGCCGCTGGCGAAAGCACCGAAAGCAGTGGAATACAGTTTGCCTTTGCCGACAGCACCGTTAAAGCTGATGTACATTTCACGATGAATGGCGACCAACTCTTTATGCAAGCCAATGCTCCGGTGGCTAAAATGTCGATGATGGAAAGTAGCGAAGTCACAATCCCAGCCGGAACACTCTTACCGGCTCAGGAAAGAACCATTTACAAATCGGGCAATCTGGTGTTCGTATTGAAAAAATTCATGACGCATGCCAAAAAGAGTGTGACGCAATTTAACCCCGACATGAATAAATCGGGCGTAATGATAAAACCTAAAAATGCCATTGTATTCAACGTTACCGATGGCGAACTGTCTAAAAAACTAAATGTACTTTCTGCCGAAGGCGAAGTGCTGAATCCCGGCATTTGTTTGCTGAACGATGTAAAAGTGAGTATCAGCTATGGCAATCTGCCACAGAAATTACCGTTTAGTATTACGCTGCGCCAGTTCCAGTTGGATCGGTATCCGGGTTCTAACAGCCCATCGTCCTACGCCAGCGAAATTACGGTTATCGACAAGGAGTTGAAAACGCAACAACCTTTCCGCATTTACATGAACAATATTCTCAACTACCGCGGATATCGCTTCTTCCAATCTTCGTACGATCAGGATGAACAAGGCACCGTTTTATCGGTAAACCACGATTATTGGGGAACCATGGTCACTTACATCGGCTATTTCTTTATGTTGATAGGCATGATTCTTACACTGTTCAATAAAAACAGCCATTTCTTCACGGTTATAAAATTAAGCAACGCATTGCAACAAAAGCGTAAAGCTTCCAAAATGCTTCTGCTTGCCGGATTGTTGGTTGCTTCAGGCTCACTTTTTGCAGCCAAAACACCTAACACTAAAAAGGCACACCTCGAAGCCTTGAGTAGTTTACTCATTCAGGATGAAGTGCAGGGAAGAGTGGAACCGCTGAGCACCTATGCGTCGGATCTGGTTCGCAAAATCACAAAAAAAACAAGCTACAATAACCAATCGGCCGTTGAAGTGGTATTGGGAATGTGTACAAATCCCGAAAAATGGCAAAACGAACCGGTGATTAAAGTAGCGCACGAAGAACTGGCCAAAGAACTTGGATCGGCAACTGATTATGTAAGCATTCAACAATTATTTGATAACAAAGGACAGTACAAACTGGCCGAAAAGGTAGAAACAGCCTATCAAAAAGATCCATCGGCACGTAATCAATACGAAAAAGAACTGATCAATGTTGACGAGCGCTTAAATATTATGAACAGCATCTTCACGGGTCGCATTTTGAACATTTTCCCGACTGTAGGTCATGATACCGAAAAATGGACAGCTGTCAATTTCAGTGCCGAAACTGCTGCAGAGCCTGCAATGAGCAGTGCCAAAGGAGCCGTTTGCCCCATGTCCGGTAAAACCGGAATGACCGATATGCCTGCAAATGGCGAGTCAATGGGTGGCGAAGGAATGGATAAAGGAATGGGTGAAGGAATGATGACCGGTTCGGGCGATAAATGTCCGGTGACCGGGCAAACCGGTAAAGCCGGCAAACTGGATGAGTCAGCAATGGGCGGAATGACTGAAAAAACAGACACATCCAGCCCTATGGAAGGCAGCATGCAAAACATGCCCGCCAATGCAATGGGCGGTGGCATGACAATGGGTGGAATGATGGGCTCAGACCAATCAACCGGTCCGGAAGCATTACTCAACGCTTATTTTTCTGCCGTTTTGCATGCCGAAGAATCAGGAGATTGGAGTTTTGCAAACAGTGCTTTGTTGAGCCTCAAAAACTATCAGTTCCTGAACGGTGGCGTTCAGCTGCCATCGAAAACAAAAGTGAAATTCGAAGTTTTTTACAATAACCTGAGCATCTTTCTAACCTTGGCCATATTGTATGGCTTGCTCGGCGTTTTACTCATTGGCTTACACATTATCAATATCCTGAAATACAATCCTAAGATTGAGAAATACCTCAATAAAAGTATTTACCCGCTCATGCTCATGTTCGTATTATATACTGCGGGCTTAATCATGCGGTGGTATATCTCGGGACATGCACCCTGGAGTAACGGTTACGAAGCCATGATTTTTGTAGGTTGGGGAGCAAGTTTGGCCGGTTTGGCATTTGCCGGGCGATCGCCGGTTACCTTGGCCATAACTTCATTGTTATCAGCCATAGCTCTGTCGGTAGCCGGCATGAGTTGGATGAATCCCGAAATAACCAATTTAGTTCCTGTACTAAAATCGTATTGGTTGGTAGTTCACGTGGCAGTCATCACTTCCAGTTATGGATTCTTTGCCATGGCGGCCATGTTGGGAGTATTCAACTTGTGCTTAATGACAGCCCGAACCGAAAAAAACAAAGTACGCCTCAACGAGAGCGTTCAGGAGTTTAGCTATATCATCGAACTGGCACTAACCATTGGACTTTTCATGCTGACAGTGGGTACATTCCTTGGAGGTGTTTGGGCCAACGAATCGTGGGGACGCTATTGGGGTTGGGACTCAAAAGAAACCTGGGCATTGGTGAGCGTATTGGTTTATTCGGCCATTCTTCATTTACGCACCATCCCTAAAACAAATAGCTTACTGATATTAAATACAGTTTCGGTACTTGGTTTCGGATCAGTAATCATGACATTTGTAGGGGTAAATTATTATCTTTCGGGTATGCATTCATACGGACAGGGTACACCTCCTCCAATTCCGGTGGGTGTTTATATAGCCATTGTCGGTATTATTGCACTCGTTGGTTTTGCTTATAATGCAGAGAAAAAACACCAAAAATAATTTGAATTTAATTCAAAAGCTTTATTTTCAGTAACAGTCTAGTTATTGAACAATTACAGCGACATAAGTGATAATTTTACGCTTTTACTATTAAGATTGAATTTAAATTAGACTGTAGAAATAAAAAAATGGAATAATTACAACAATTCGTAGTTATATTTGATTGATAATTACTCGTATACTGAGTTAAAAATAGATAAAATCTAATGTAATTTAGTTGGAAAGACGATATATAGTTACATTCTAAAATATGACCTCTCCCTAAATCGCTCTCCCGAGGAGAGGGACTTTGCCGAGTGTGAATTGCCAACAGAATCTCTTAATTTGAGATGCTGCATCCCCTTTCTCCTTTGGAGAAAGGGTTAGGGATAGAGGTCAACAGTGTGAAAGATGATTTATTGATATAAAATTGATAAGTATATTAAAAACAATTACTGACTATTCAGTTGGATTTCAAACAAAAAAAACATTCGTTAATGACTCGATTCATTCACAGACTATCATTAAGTATTTATTTTATTATTGTTTTAGTTGCATTTGGAGTGCTGTCCTATTTTGGTTTGTCGTATTATAAACTACCAATAGAAGAACGCTATTTCAGCGGTTTACACGAGTTACTAAAACCTAGTGGTTACATTGGACATGGATTAGGGATTTTTGGCACTTTACTCATTGTGGTTGGTCTATTCGGCTACATGGCACGCAAAAGAATAAAAATCTTTTCGCGCATCGGGGTGTTAAAATACTGGCTTGAATTACATATTTTCATGACCACATTGGGTAGTGTTTTCGTACTTTTTCATACCGCTTTCAAATTTGGAGGAATAGTATCTGTAGGCTTTTGGAGTTTAGCTATTGTATGGTCAAGCGGTGTTATCGGACGATTTATTTACCTTCAAATTCCACGTACCATCGAAGGACGTGAACTAAGTCTTCAGGAAGTGAAAGACTTTAAAGATGAACTGGACTTAAAATTAAAGAACAAGTACGATATCGATTTTTCGGAAATCAGAACAACCAGGTTTTCTCAATTGAAATTGAAGCTTTTAGCTAAAAATATATCCGGAAAAGATTACAAAGCGGTGAAAGCACTGATTCGGGATGAACGAAAAATAGAAAAGCGAATAAAACGGCTGGCCTCTATGCAGAATATGTTTAAATACTGGCATGTGGCGCATTTACCATTTGCGCTTATCATGCTTATTATAATGGTGATACACGTTTCAGTAGTATTATTTTTTGGTTACAAATGGATTTTCTAATAATTGACGAATGAGTGATACAATAATTGAATATTTAATATATGGCGTTGTGGCTTTGCTGGTATTGGTCATAATGATAATTTATTTAAAGAAGCAAAAAAGAGAGTCGAACGAGGTAGATGAAAAAATAGCGCAGGCCAAAGAAGATGGTGTGCATGAACCGGTTTCGTTATATCCGGTGGTGGACCCCGACAGATGCATCAAGAGTGGAGCCTGCATTACAGCTTGCCCGGAAGACGATATTTTAGGAATCAGAAATGGTAAAGCAACAACAATAAACGCATCTCTTTGCATTGGTCACGGTGCTTGTTTACGAGCTTGTCCGGTAGAGGCCATCAGTTTGTGGATTGGAACCGAGAAGCGTGGAGTGGAATTACCACATGTCAGTGCTACTTTCGAAACAAATGTGCCGGGGATTTTCATTGCCGGTGAACTGGGTGGTATGGGACTGATTAGAAATGCGGTGAAACAAGGTGCTGAAGCAGTAGAAAATATTGTAAAAACAATAAAAAAAGGGGGTATTGCCGAGTATGATTTAATAGTGGTTGGTGCAGGTCCGGCGGGAATCTCTGCAACCCTAGCCGCTACCAAAGCAAACCTGAAAGTATTGACACTGGAGCAAGGTACATTAGGCGGAACTGTATTTACATTCCCCCGGTCAAAAATTGTAATGACGCATCCAATGGACTTACCATTGCATGGGAAAGTAAAATTAAAAGAAACCTCTAAACCCGAACTGCTGAAACTATGGCAGTCAGTTTTAGCCAAAAACGATATCAGCATCAAAGAAAATTCTAAGGTTGATACAATAATACCCGAAGGAAATCTGTTTAATGTGATAACCATTTCGGGAGAAAAATACACAACAAAAACAGTACTACTTACTATTGGTCGAAGAGGAACGCCCCGAAGACTGAATATTTTTGGCGAAGATTCTGAGAATGTAGCATATAGACTACTGGAGCCAGAAGATATTAGCGGTAAAAAAATAGTTATTGTTGGTGGTGGTGATTCGGCTGTTGAGTCCGCATTATTACTGGCTGATGAAAACAAAGTAACACTCTCCTACCGGGGTGCTGCTTTTACCCGATTAAAACCAAAAAATGCTGAGAAAATAAAAAAGGCTATTGACGAACGTTTACTCGATGTAAAATTTAATTCGAACGTCGTTTCAATAGAACCCAAGGTGATTCACTATACCGAGAATGAATCGAAAGAAATATTGAAATTAGAAAACGATTTGATATACATATTTGCAGGTGGCGAATTGCCCACTCAGTTTTTAAAGAAAATAGGTATAAAAGTCACTACCAAATTCGGCGATGTGGTTTTGAAACCCAGATAACATTCAGTTATCAGTTATCCACTACTGTTACCCAGAAAATAATAATTGCACGGAGATAAAACGGTTTACTTTTGTCTGCTGACCGTTGACAGTTGACAATAAAAATGAAAAAACGAATTATCTAACTAAATAGTAGACATTCAACATGAAATTAAGCAAGCTACTACCCGTTTTGGGCATATTCATTCTCTTGGGATACAATGTGTCTGCACAAATTTCTCCGGGAGATTTGAGCAAGGCACATGCAGGTCTGGAAGGTATCAGCAATTGTACCAAATGCCATGATGTGGGGAATAAAGTGACTCGTGAAAAATGTCTGGCCTGCCACAAAGAGATTAAGGCGGGTATTGTGGCAAAAAAAGGTTTTCATGCTTCGGCAGAAGTAGGCAATAAAAACTGTGCCGTTTGTCATAACGACCATCACGGACGGAACTTCCAAATCATCCGTTTCGATAAAAAAACCTTCGACCACCGAAAAACCGGCTTTGAATTGAAGGGAGAACATGCCAAACAAGCATGTGTAGCCTGCCATAAACCGGCATTTATCAAGAATCCTGAGATTAGAAAAAAACCGGGTACGTTTCTGGGGTTGAGTCAGGACTGTTTAGGCTGTCATGCCGATTACCATCAAGGTAAATTATCAAACAAATGTGCTACTTGCCACAATTTCAACAGCTTTAAAAACGCTACCGGATTTGACCACAGCACCACTCGTTTTCCATTGCTGGGGAAACATAAGAATGTGGCGTGTATAGAATGTCACAAAACTGAAATGGTAAACGGTAAACCGGTTCAGAAATTTAAAGGACTGCAATTTGCCAATTGCACAGCTTGCCACAAAGATGTACACGAGAATAAGTTCGGACAAAACTGTAAACAATGTCACACCGAAGAATCTTTCCACTTCGTTAAGGGAATAAAAAGTTTCGATCACAATAAAACCGACTTTAAATTAATTGGGAAACACCAACAGGTTGCATGCAGGGAATGTCATAAAACAAGCCTTACCGCTCCCGTAAAACATAGTCGTTGCTCCGATTGTCACGCCGATTATCATAAAAAAGAATTTGCAGTCAACGGGGTTTCGCCTGATTGTAATACCTGCCATACCAACAGCGGTTTCTCGCCAAGTACGTTCACTATTGAGAAGCACAACATGACTAAGTTTAAATTGGAAGGAGCCCACTTGGCAACTTCATGTGCGGCATGTCATAAAAAGCAGAAAGACTGGACATTCAGAAACATTGGAAGTAAGTGCGTGGATTGTCATAAAGATGTGCACAAAGGCTTTATTCCTGATCGATTCTACCCTAATCAGAATTGCCTTGTTTGCCATAACGTTACAGATTGGAAATCAGTGAAGTTTGATCACAACAAGACCGGATTTAAGCTCGAAGGCGAGCACGCGAAAGCTGCATGTTCAGCTTGTCACTACCGCAAAGATGAAAATGGAGTCAGAACTCAACGTTTTGCCGGAACACCTAAAGATTGCTCCGCTTGTCACAAGGATTCGCATGCCGGACAATTTGCAGTGAATGGAAAAACAGATTGTACCCGTTGCCATGGTTTTGATTCGTGGCAAAATTCTAAATTCAACCATAACACGTCTCGCTTCAAAATTGACGGTCAACATAAAGATGTGAAGTGCGAAGAATGTCACAAGCCGGTAACAAACGAAAAAGGAACCTATATCCAATATAAGTTCGACAACATTTCTTGTTCAAAATGTCATGCTTAGGGAACTAGTAGGCAGTTACAAGTAAATAGTTACGAGCCTGCCTGCAGCAGGCAGGTTACAAGACTGTTGATATGTGTTTTTTCCTAGAAAATACATATATCGAATATTATTGCTTACTTAATTATCAACAATCAACTATCAATCTGAGATATGCGCCAACTAATTCTATTCATATTCATTGTACTAGCTACAACAGCTTCGGCTATTAAATCCCCACACGGTGCAGGGTTTAAGATGGAGTGCGGCGTTTGTCATAGCACTGCCGATTGGAGTAAAATTAAAACGGGTGAGTTCAACCACAATAAAACTCATTTTCCGTTAGTCGGGCAACACAAAACGGTGAGTTGTAAAAAGTGTCATACCACCCTTGAATTCTCGAAAGCAAAAACAAATTGTTCGGCTTGTCATACCGACGTGCATCAGGGTACAGTGGGAAACGATTGCGAGCGCTGTCATAATTCAAACTCATGGATAGTAACTAAAGTGAAACAACTACACCGACAAGTGGGATTTACACTTGCGGGCTCACATGCCACTGCAGATTGTAATAGCTGTCATAAGTCTGCTTCTATGCTCCGATTCGACCGCATGAGCACAGATTGTTACAGTTGTCACAAAGTAAAATACAATGCCACGACATCTCCAAATCATAAAACGGCCGGTTTTGATACTGATTGTGCCCGCTGCCATACCATGAGTGGAAGAGACTGGTCAGCAACAGGCAGAGGATTCGATCATGGATTTTTCCCTCTTACCGGAGGTCATAACCGGGCTTGCGATGAATGTCATATTGATAATAATTATTCCGTAAAACTTTCGAGAGAATGCAGTACATGTCACGGAGTAGCAAACAATAATCCGATACCTGCACATCAAACAAAATACCTAAAATATTCCTGTGGTGATTGCCATAGTACGCAAGGATGGGCAGCCGGGGTTCGTTTCAAACTACACGATAGCTGGTTTGGCATTTATTCAGGGAAGCACAAAGGCAAATGGTCTAAATGTACCGATTGTCACAACAACGACGCAACTTATAAAGCCAATTGCAGAAATTGTCACGATTTCGATAGATAGGGTATTGATGATAATGTGTGAGATTTTCTAATCGTGAATTGTAAACTAAAGAAGAAAATGAAATATCTATTTCTGATTATTATAGCTTGTGTAAGTATGTATACTTACGGACAAACATCCGACGATATGGTTACCGGAAATGTTTCCTATATTAGTTCGCAACATGTTTATGTTCGATTTGTCAGCACGGAAGGAATTCACGTTGGCGACACCCTTTTTCTTGTTCAGAATAACAAAAAACTGCCTGCATTAATCGTTAGCAGTCTATCTTCTATATCGTGTGTTGGTAACCCTATAAACAATATCACGCTTAATGTTACTAACCCGATAGCGGCGAGAAAGAAAGTGGAGGAAAAACCATTAGAAGTGGTGGTCGAGAAATCAATTGAATCCATATCAGTAAATGATCAGGCCATTAAATCGACAGCTAAAAAGGAGAAAGAAAGCAATACAAAACAACGATTTGACGGTCGTTTGTCCATCTCATCCTACTCCAATATTTCTACAAATTATCCTTCAAATAATCGCTTAAGGTATAATCTGACAATGAATGCCGAGCATATCGGCAATTCAAAATTATCACTAGAAAGTTATATCTCATTTACCCATAAACTAAACGATTCTACTGAAAAGTATAAAGATCTAAAAGTCTATAATTTAGCATTAAAATACGACATTAGTAAGACTGCTCACGTTACACTGGGGAGAAAAATCAATAACTACATGGCGAATGTGGGTGCAGTGGATGGGTTGCAATTTGAGAATGATGGTAAACACTTTTCATACGGTGCAGTAGTCGGTTCACGCCCTGACACATACACTTACTACCTCAACCCCGACTTGTTACAATTCGGAGCATTTATAGCTCACAATTATCAGAGTAAGACCGGAACAGCACAAACTTCGCTGGCAGCATTTAACCAGATGAATAAGTTCAAAACTGACCGTCGGTTTATTTACCTTCAACACAGCAATTCGCTACTGAAAAACGTAGATCTTTTTTGCTCGTTCGAAATGGATCTTTATGCAATGAAAGACAGCCTTCCGAAAAACACATTTGATTTGACTAGTGTGTATGCCTCTTTACGATACAGCCCATGGAGACAGTTGTCTCTGTCATTGTCTTATGACGCGAGAAAAAACATTTACTACTACGAAACATACAAAAACCGGATTGACAGCACATTAGACAAGGTAACTCGTCAAGGTTTTCGATTTCAAACCACTATCCGTCCATTCCGTTACTTCTCATTAGGAGGAACAGCAGGCTACCGCTTAGCAACTAAAATCAAAGCCGATACGCTTGCGACACAAAATGCCAGCGGGTTTATGAGTTACTCCAATTTGCCATTTCAACTATCAACAACTTTGACGGCAACTACCTTCAAATCGGGGTACACCAATGGAAATGTTTATGGAATATCATTAAACCGCGATTTTTTCTCAGGGAAGTTTAACTTGGAAGGGGAATACAGAAAGGCAACATTCAATTACAGTAATTCTCAGCTTCAAACAATACAAAACATTGCTGAGTTGAGCTTGTCGTGGAGAATTGCGAAGAAATTAATGTTATCAGCCGATTTTGAAGCCACCTTTGATAATGACAAAAATAAAGATACCAGAATATTTGTCAACATCAGTCAGCGATTCTAATGCAATTATTATCTTCACTTTCCTTTCAGAAGATCTTCCAGTTTAATCAACTCATCCCGATATTGAGCAGCTTCGAGGAAATCGAGTTTCTTGGCAGCGTCCTGCATGGCTTTTTTGGTTTTGGCAATGGTCTTTTCCAAAGCCGTTTTCGACATGTATTGCACCACAGGATCGGCTGCAATTCCTTGCATTGATTCAGGTTCGATATATGCATTGGGTTCGGCTTTGCTAAACGAGTTCCGCTCGCCTTTGATGATAGCAGTTGGAGTAATGCCGTGCAATTCATTATAGGCCAATTGTTTTTCGCGTCGTCTATTGGTTTCCGAAATCGTTTTAGCCATGCTATCCGTCATCTTATCGGCATACATAATTACGCGACCATTGAGGTTACGGGCTGCACGTCCCGCAGTTTGAGTGAGCGAACGATGCGACCGTAAAAATCCTTCTTTATCGGCATCCAGAATAGCTACCAACGATACTTCGGGTAAATCCAACCCTTCGCGCAACAAGTTAACACCTACCAGCACATCATACACACCACGCCGCAAATCTTCCATAATCTGCACACGATCCAGCGTATCCACATCAGAGTGAATATAGTTACATCGCACGTTCATTTTGGTCAGATAATCGGTTAGTTCCTCGGCCATACGTTTGGTAAGCGTGGTAACCAGCGTACGTTCATTCTTTTCGGTACGAACTGTAATTTCTTCCAGTAAATCGTCAATCTGGTTCAGACTTGGACGCACATCGATAATCGGATCGAGCAATCCGGTAGGACGGATTAATTGATCGACAACTACACCCTGACTTTTTTCCAGTTCATAATCGGCCGGAGTGGCACTCACATAAATAGTTTGCGGAGCCAGTTCTTCAAATTCTTCGAACTTCAGCGGTCGGTTGTCTTTGGCCGAAGGCAAACGAAAACCATAGTCCACCAGGTTTTGCTTACGCGCAGAATCGCCGCCGTACATGGCACGAATTTGAGATATAGAAACGTGACTTTCGTCAATCACCATTAAAAAATCTTTTGGAAAATAATCGAGCAAACAGAAAGGCCTGCTACCCGCTTCACGACCGTCGAAGTAGCGTGAGTAATTCTCAATTCCGGAACAGTAACCCAGTTCCTTCATCATTTCAATGTCGTAATTCACCCGTTCGTAGATGCGCTTTGCTTCATAATTTTTTCCAATAGAACGGAAATAATCTACCTGTTTTGCCATATCAATCTCAATGTGCTGAATGGCTCTGGCAGTAGCTTCTTTGGTAGTAACAAAAATACTGGCAGGATAAATTTTATACGAATCAACCGTTTCGATCACATGAAAGTTGACCGGATCAACCGTTTGAATTTCTTCAATTTCGTCGCCCCAAAACACCACTCGCAACACAAAATCGGCATAGGCGAGGAAAATATCAACGGTGTCGCCCTTCACACGAAAGTTCCCACGGTTGAGTTCTATCTCATTGCGGGTATACAAACTATCCACAAGCGTATGAAGAAAAGCATTGCGTACAATTTGCTGACCGCGATGAATATCAATCACATTGCTTGTGAAATCATCGGGGTTACCCATACCATAAATGCACGAAACCGACGATACGACCAACACATCCCTCCTCCCCGACAGCAAAGCCGAAGTGGTAGCCAGACGTAATTTTTCAATCTCCTGATTGATAGCCAAATCTTTTTCAATGTATGTATCGGATACAGGCAAATAAGCCTCCGGTTGGTAATAATCGTAGTACGACACAAAGTACTCTACTGCATTTTCGGGAAAAAATGCTTTAAACTCGCCGTACAATTGAGCAGCAAGAGTTTTGTTATGGCTCAGAATAAGCGTGGGGCGCTGAATTTGTTGCACCACGTTGGCAATCGAAAATGTTTTACCGGAACCGGTTACACCAAGCAACGTTTGATACGGAATATCCGCACGCAAACCCTCTACCAATTGCTTGATAGCTTCGGGTTGATCGCCGGTAGGACTAAATGGAGAAGTAAGTTTAAAAGGCACGAGGTTCTGTTTATCAGTGGAGTTTTCTTTATTAAACAGTTTATCGATTAAACAGTTCAATAATTAAACATTACTGTTCTGACATGGGCATAATTATCCAAAGTACCAAATAAAGTAAGAATCCTACGCCTCCAAGAAAAAACAGAATGGCATAGGCAACCCTGACAAGCGTTGGGTCCCAATCAAAATAATCAGCTACACCTGCGCAAACACCACCAATCATTTGATTTTTCGAACGTGTAAGTTTTTTGTCCATAATTGTAAATTTTAATAATGAATAATAAGATAACAAAGGAACAAAAAAATAATGAAATGAAAAAATGCCAACTAAAAATCCCCTGCAAATTTTTGACTTTAACAGGGGATTTTTGTGATATAAATGATAACTATTGTACTATTTGGCTGAAAGTAATTAAGCCACTTTCAAGGTATTTTGTAAATGAGACAGGATCATAATCGGCACCCTGAGGTTGAACAAGTAAGTCACCCTTAGTATCTAGTAACACATAAAACGGTTGAGAGTTAGCATTGAAGCGCGAAGCCTGAAAATCGCTCCATTTATTGCCTATTGTTTTGATTTTCTTGCCACTGTATTTTGATACCGTTTGTTCGGCGGCATCCAAATCGGTTTTATCATCTACATAAAGTTGAATTACAACATAGTCATTGGACAAGCGCGAAAGCACTTCTTTGTCGGGCCAAACCGAAGCTTCCATTTTGCGGCAGTTTACACAGGCATGACCTGTAAAATCGATAAATACCGGTTTGTTTACTTTTTTTGCGTATGCTAATCCTTCATCATAATCGTAAAACACATCCAATCCAAGCGGTGCATGGAAAATGTCACCATATTTGTGAGTACCCGAATTGTGTGCAACTGCGGCTGTATTGTTTGCAGACATCACAAAATCCTGTGTGCTCATTGGCGGTAAGAACGCTGATATAGATTTAAGCGGTGCTCCCCAAAGTCCGGGAATCATATACACCGTGAATGATAGAGTAATAATGGCCAATACCAAACGCATGGTAGAAACATGTTTTACATCGCTGTCGTTCGGCAACTTCAGTTTTCCCAATAAATAGGCACCCATCAAAGCAGAGATGACAATCCACAACGAAAGGAATATCTCGCGATCGAACCAATTCCAGTGATACGCTAAATCCACATTTGAAAGGAATTTGAACGAGAAAGCCAGTTCGAGGAATCCCAGCACTACTTTCACACTATTCAACCAGCCTCCCGATTTTGGCATAGCCTTCATCCAAGCCGGGAACATGGCAAACAGCACAAACGGAATGGCCAGTGCAATGGCAAAGCCAAGCATACCAATAGCAGGGCCTAACAATTGCCCCATAGTAGCTGCTTGTACCAATAATGTGCCTACAATTGGCCCGGTGCACGAGAATGAAACCAAAGCCAATGTACCGGCCATGAAAAACAATCCTCCCAAACCACCTTTATCGGAGTTACTATCCATTTTATTTACCCAGGAAGATGGCAATACCAGTTCGAAAGCACCCAGAAACGATAGCGCAAAAGCAACCAGTAGTAAGAAAAAGAAGAAATTAAACACACCATTAGTTGACAGTACATTCAACGCATCAGCTCCGAAGATAACTGTAATTAGCAACCCTAATACAACATAGATAACTATAATTGATAAGCCGTAAATCAGTGCATTAATGACTCCTTTGCGTTTTGTGACTTCTTTCTTTGTAAAATAACTAACCGTCATAGGAACCATTGGAAAAATACAAGGCATCACAAATGCTGCAAATCCGCCTAATAATCCAAGAAAAAAAATGGTCCATAAAGATTGTTTTTCGGTAGCTATTGGGACAACAGCCAGTGCTTGTGTTTTCACTACCGAAGTAACTGAATCTTTGACAACAGTTGGTGCAGGAGTTACGGCACTTTTAGTTGTATCAGTAGCAGGTACAGCAGCTGGAGTCAAAGCCTTAGCATCTGCAACCGCAACTTTTGCTCCTTTTACATCAAATGAAAAGTCGAGGTCTTCGGGAGGCAGGCATTGACTGTCATCGCACACCATAAAAGTGAGTGTACCTTTAATTTTCGCATCAGGTACCTTTAGTTTTATTTTTTGAGTAAAGACAGCCTTCTTCTCAAAAAAAGCAACATCCATTTCAAATACCTTTTCGTAAATCTTTTTTGGTTTTGGCGATTCGGCCACCTTACCCACCAACACATAGTCGGGTGATGGATTAAATTTGAACGAAGTTGGCACCGGACCACCATCGGCAATAAACTGTGAGTATAAGTGCCAACTGTTATCAATGCTGGCAGTAAGAACAAGATCAAATTCGGTATCTGATACTTGCTTATTAGAAAAGCTCCATGTAACGGGTTTCAGTATCTGAGCAGACATGCCAAGCATGCAACACAGGAACAGAAACGATAAAACTATTTTTTTAGTCATAATGAATATATCTGATATTTTATTTTTTATTCTCCTTTGTGAGTCATGATCTCTAACACCATGCGATCTGTTTCGTTCATGGCTTCCGAACCAATTTTAGTAAGATTAAGAATCGTTTTATCTACGTCCTCGTCGGTTATACCTTCGATAGACGTGACTACTTTATTATCCATTGCCATCAAAGCCGATAATGTAGCGGTAGAAACGCCGTTGGACACTTTGAGTGCACAACTGGGTTTTGCCCAGTTGCAAGTTGCTTGGGAGTAAGACGTTCTGGTTCTTTATCCTTATAATTTTCGACCGTTTTTGGAGTTAGAATATTGAGCTTATTATTTTAAAATCTTTATGCAAAGATAATACAAATTTTAAGTCCTTATTTGATTTACCCATGCCACTTTACACTGCAAAGCTTCTAATTCTTCATCATGAAGACTTTTTGCAATAATTTTTCGAACAAAACAATCAAAAACGATGATAAACCCAATATTTAGTTAAAGTGTTTGGTGTCTGGGTCAAAAAGCAAGTTGAGGTTTGAACAAATAAAAAAGGTTTACACTTTCGCATAAATCTTTGACAAATAGCAGTAGGGATGACAAGATTCGAACTTGCGACCACTGGTCTCACAATTTTAAGTGTTTACAACAAATGGTTAGAAAAAGTCCAAATACTAAATTTTCTTTCCCTCTCAAATTTCAAAAAAGTCTATTCTCTTTCTCCATTTGAAGAAAGTCCCCGAAAGGGTATAGAGGTTAGACAGGGATTGGGTGAGGTGTTCCGCCTTAGTAAAAGACGAAGCTAGAGATTCATAACATACAAACAGCTTGGATATTGCAGACTTTATTATAACAGAACTCAAGTCAAACAAAACCATACCGAAAATTCAAAGTTGGTTCAGTCCAATACTACAAAAAATGATTGACAAGAATAAGGCATTATCAGTTTTGATTGTTGGATTAAAATTAGAAGAAATATAGTAATATACAAAAGCGATTATTTTAAGTGGACATATAGTCTTTAAGCAATTTTAAAATATCGTTTTCACTTAAACAAACAGCAAATTATTCCTATATTTGCATGAATTAAATCAACATATTATGAAACGACTTCTAACTATTTTTTCGTTGCTTATTTTTTCGGTTTTACTTTTTGCGCAAAACGATTTTGATTCGTTATTAAAGGTATTGGATAAGACAGTGGATAACTACCAGATTTATTCCAATCAAAAAGAGATGAAAATGAATAAGCTAAAATATTTATTAAATCGCACCTCATCCGACAGTAAGAAATATGAGATTTGTGGAAAGCTCTATGATGAATATAAACCTTACAAATCAGATTCTGCACTGGTATATACCCGAAAAAAACTTCTGATAGCAGAAAAATTAAATGACATCCAAAAAATTAGCGAGTCTCGTTTAAATCTAGCATCTATAATGGGTGTTACCGGAATGTATAAAGAAGGCATGGATATACTCGATCATGTGGATATCAACAAATCAAAGGATTTAAAAACTAATTATTTTGATAATTACCTAACTATTTATGGATATATGGCAGATTATGCCGTTTCCAGTCAGGAACAAAAACATTACAAATCCATCACAGCTGCATATCGCGATTCCTTGCTTGTTTCTAACAAAGACTTCAGGACACACATTCTTGTCCATTCATCTCAACTTGTACTCCAAAAACAATATGACTCAGCGCTAAACCTATTACTCCCATATTACCCCACCATCGTTGGAAATATCCATCAAAATGCCGTTATAGCTTACAACATTGCAATGGCGTACGATGGAAAAAAAGAGAATAGACTTAAGAAACGCTGGCTTGCTATTTCTGCAATAAACGACCTACAATCTGCCACTAAAGAATATGTTTCGTTACGAGATCTGGCATTTCTTTTATATTATGATGGTGATGTAGACAGAGCATACAAATATATGAAGCGTTCCCTCGATGATGCGTTATTTTGCAATGCCCGACTGAGAACATTCGAAGTATCGAAAATGATGCCAATTATTGACAAAGCTTATCAACGTCAGATCGAATCACGTCAACGACTAATGTTGATTACAATCATAAGCATAAGTTGTTTGTCTGTTTTATTGTTGATAGCTGTTTCCTTAGTGTATAGACAAATGAAAAAGCTAGCTGTGGCTCGTAAAAAATTGAGCTATGCAAACGAACAATTAAATATTCTGAATCACGAATTGTCCACTACCAACAATAAGCTCAAACACACAAACGAAAAGTTACAAGAATCTAATATAGTTAAAGAGGTTTATATCGGAAGATACATGGATCAGTGCTCAATATATATCAAAAAAATGGACGAATATAGACGCCATCTGAATAAAATATCTTTAACTGGCAAAACAGATGATTTATCGAACGAAATAAAGTCAACAAAATTTATTGACGCAGAACTTAAAGAGTTTTATTCTAATTTCGACAGCACATTTGTACAGCTTTTTCCTAGCTTTATTGAAGAACTAAGCAATTTAATGGTTGACGACGACGAAGTTAAATTAAAATGCGGAGAAATTCTCAATACCGGATTGCGTGTATTTGCGCTCATACGTCTTGGAATTAAGGATAGTGATAAAATATCATTCTTTTTACGTTATTCCGCAACAACAATATACAACTGCCGGACAAGATTCAGGAATAAAGCTAAAGGTCCACGCAATGAATTTGAAGCAAATGTAATGCAAATAGGCGTATTTAAGTAGTAAAAAGTACTCATTTTCAAAAAGGTCTTCATGGTTTTCTAACCATGAAGACCTTTTTTTCGTTTCAGCCAATCTACTTTGTTTTATTACTTATAAAATATTACTCATTCTATTTCAGACAATTAAAGCACACTACTTTATTCTCAATCTACTTTAAGAAATCAATGACGCTTTCAAAAGTACAAAAGCAAATACATTTGCATTGTCGAAAGTATTATCGAAGTAATCACATTTCGTACAAAAAATATTTTTATTAACCTTAAAAACAAAATGATGGTAAAATTAGAAAAATGCCTATTTTGCATGCTGGTTTTCTGCAGCATGCTATTTGTCTTGCCTAATGTAGTTGCTCAAACTACAACAAAAGCTATCTCCGGTGTAGTTGTTGATACCAACGGAGATCCGCTAATCGGTGTAAGTGTTCTGGTCAAAGGAACAACTTCAGGTTCTATAACAGATGTGAACGGAAAATTTTCTGTCCCGGCAGTATCTGTAAAAAATCCTAGTCTCGTTTTCACGTACATTGGCTATGATGCTCAGGAAGTTAGCTTTAAAGGACAAATACTTCGAATTCAATTAGTTGAAAACACTAAAAATCTTGAAGAAGTAGTAGTTGTAGGTTACGGTGTACAGAAAAAGAAAGACAAGACCGGAGCTGTAACGAATATTGAAGCAAAGGATTTTGTACAAGGAGTACTACAAGATCCAATTCAAGCCATTCAAGGTAAAGTACCTGGTGTTGCAATCACGAAAAAAGGGGGCGATCCAAATGCGGGGTTCGATGTAAGAATCCGTGGTACAGCAGGACTTTCATCAGGCACAGGACCATTGTATGTTATTGATGGTGTCCCGGGTATAGATCCCACAACAGTGGCTGTAGAGGATATTGAGTCGTTCAATGTACTGAAAGATGCTTCATCGGCTGCGATTTACGGATCCAGAGGGGCTACAGGAGTTATTCTCATCACCACTAAAAAAGGAAAATCCGGCGATAAAGGACAAGTAAGCTATAGTGGTTATTACTCTGCAGATTATGTTGCCAAACGCATGGATATTCTTTCAGCTTCTGAAATTAGAAATTATGCAGCAGAAAAAAACATTGTATTTTCAGATGATCAGGGCAATAATACAAATTGGCAAGATGTAATTTTCAGAACTGGCCAAACTCAGTCACACAACATTGCCATTTCATACGGTAACGATACCCATACCCTGAGAGCCAGTGTGAATTATGATAAGTTCGATGGAGTCGTTAGAGGTACTTCTAAAGAACGTTCAATCATGCATATTAATGGCACTCAAAAAGGGATGAAAAATCATCTCACTTTGTCGATGAATTTGTCCTCCACTTTCGAAAACAACAATTATGTAAATACAGGTGGATCAGGCGACAATGGAACGCTGTTTCAAGCATATACCTTTAATCCTATTTACCCTGTGTATAACCAGAATGGATCATATTTCGAAAAATCGGACTTCGAATATTCCAACCCATTGGCTCTAATCAACCAAATCACTGACAAACGGGATGCCAAACGGCTTTTAGCTAATTTTAGAGCGGATCTTGATATTTTCAAAGGTTTACAAGCCGGTGTTAACATCAGCTATCGACGAGCTGATGCTGAAAAATCATTTGAGCGTCCTTCATACCAAAAAACAACAACTGATGGCGGTTATGCCAAACGTTCCTATGAAAATAGTGCGACTAAAATGTTGGAGACCACATTAAAATATGATAAAACAATCGGAAATCATAACATCAATCTTTTGGGAGGATACTCATGGCAAGAAGATGCTGGAGATTCGTTCTTTGCTCAGGGACGCGATTTAATTTCTGATATTGTTGGAGCTGATAATCTTAAATGGGCTAACGATGTATTGCCACAAGATATTGAGTCTTTTAGAGATCGGAGTCGCCTGATATCTTTTATGGGACGTGGTGTTTATAACTACAAATCGAAATACTACCTTACTGGTACTATTCGACGTGACGGTTCATCCAGATTTGGAGACAACAAAGAATGGGGTTGGTTTCCTTCTTTTTCGACGGCATGGGATATATCTCAGGAAAGCTTCATGAAAGATTTTGATTGGTTGGGACAGCTTAAAGTACGTCTAGGGTACGGTGTGACTGGAAACCAAGAAATTGGGAATTATAACGATATTGCTCGCATGAATATTGGTGGTCGAACATTAGATCCAACAACACTTAACAAAACCTTAATTGTTCAACAAGCAAGCAATGCCAATCCTAATTTGCAATGGGAACAAAACAGTGAATGGAACCTCGGTCTGGATTTCGCGGTATTAAATAGTCGTTTGACAGGATCTATTGAATTGTATAACAAAAACACCAACAACCTTATAGCGAGTTATGAAGTTCCTGTACCTCCAAATCGTTATAGTTCAATTTTGGCTAATGCTGGAGTTATTAATAATAAGGGTATTGAAATCACGCTTTCTGGAATTATTGTCAATAATAAAAATTTCAACTGGAAATCAGATTTCGCATTCTCAAAAAATAAACAAAATGTTGTATCGTTAAGTAATGATAATTATAATTTATCAGAACTACGCGTTTCAAACGTTGGTGGTCGAGGTATGGTAGGTGTTTGGTCTCAAATAGTTAAGCCTGGTTATGAACTAGGGACTTTTTACGGCTGGAAATGTGCTGGTATAAGCCAAGAAGGGTTGTGGCTATTCTATGATAAATCTGGTAATATAACTAAACAACAGGTTGATGCTGACCGTCAAGTAATCGGTCATTCCATGCCAAATTTTATACTCAACTGGTCCAATACGTTTACATTGTTCAAAAACTGGGATGTCTCTTTCAATTTAAGATCTGTAGTCGGAAATGATGTACTTAATAGTACACGAATGATTATGGGTAACCCTAATATGTTACCTAATAGAAATGCACTTCGCTCTGCCATAGCTTTAGGTACTATATTGAAAGATGCACCTAAATTCTCCGATTATTATATAGAAGATGGTTCATTTATTCGTATGGACAATCTTACGTTGGGGTACAACTTCAAATTTAAAGAAAAAAGCTGGCTTACCAGTGCCCGCGTATATATAAGTTCAAATAATGTGTTTACGCTCACCAAGTACTCTGGCATAGATCCTGAAACTAACTACGGAGGTTATAAAGATACAGGCATTGATGCTTTTGATATTTATCCTAAAACCAGAACTCTCACCACGGGGTTCAAAGTAATATTTTAAACACTTAAAAAAATATTTATGAAACATATAATTAAATTATTCATTGCCATAATGGCTTTCAGTTCATGTACTGATCTTAAAGACAAGGTTTACAGCGACTTGTTGGCCTCAAATTTTCCTGAAAACGCAAGACAGGCAGATCAAATCGCCTTTCCTGCATATGCTAAACTTCAATCACATGTGGATGGTGGTTGGTGGTTCGGTCAAGAGTTAACCGGTGACCTAATTGTAGCACCAACACGAGCTGGTGACTGGGACGATGGTGGTAAGTGGCGTGTACTACATACTCATAAATGGGATAACAAAAATGAAACTGTACAAGGAATGTGGGGAAATTTTTACGCTGGGGTAACCGAGTGTAATAAAGCTATCGAATATTTGGGAACAGCTGCTACAGCTACTAATACAATAGCACAAATGCGTGTTTTAAGAGCTTATTATAATTACCTACTAATTGATAACTATGGTAGTGTTCCATATATTACCTCGTTTTCGAACGCACCTAAATTGCCTTTGAAATCTCCTCGCGACTCTATTTTTAATGCAATTATTGGCGATATAAAAGCATCTATACCGAATCTTTCCGGCACAGCCAAGAGTGCTGTGAACAAATATACTGCTTATGCCCTTTTGGCCAAGTTGTACCTAAATGCACAGATTTATACTGGAACCCCCATGTGGCAAGAGGCTGAAAATTATTGTGACTCAGTGATTGCAGGTCCATATCATTTGGAATCGAACCGTTTGGCACCCTTTGTGACTCAAAATGAACTTTCCCCAGAAAATATCTTTACAATACCTTATGACGAAGATAATTACCAAGGATTTATTCTGCATAACCGTACACTCCACTACAATAGTAGTGAAACTTTTGATGCAAAAACTGGGTTCTGGAACGGATTCTGCACTCAAGAAAAATTGGTTGACCTTTTTGAAGTTAACGACACGAGGAATAAAGCCCTGTTAGTTGGACAACAATACTCATCGTCAGGTACACCATTAGTTGATGTTGGAGCAAGCAGCAATCTTATATTCACAAAACAAGTACCAGCTCTAAACATGACGGCAGCATTATTTACGTCCGCTCAAATTAGAATGTCAGGAGCACGTATGGTAAAGTTTGAAGTGAAAAAGGGAGTAAAATTCAATTTGAGTAATGATTATCCAATATTCAGACTTGCCGATTTTATCTTAATGAAAGCCGAATGTGAATTGAGAAAAGGGAATGTACCAAGTGCAAAAAGCTTAATAAATCAAATCCGCGTTTCAGCTGGTGTTACTGCATGGAATGACGTAGATATTACGCTGGATAATTTATTAGATGAACGTGCCAGAGAAATGTGGTGTGAAGCGCATCGTCGCCAAGACTTAATTCGTTTCAATAAATTCAAAAACAGTTGGTGGGAAAAAGATGCAGATTCTGAAATCAATTATGTATTTCCAATTCCTCAAACAGCGATTGACAGCAATCCAAATTTAGCAAAATAAACTTTAAAATTGTATTATAAATCAATTTCAATCAGTGCTGATATTACTTGTTTAAGTATTCTTATCAGAGGCTGTGATTAAACAAAAAATTCATTTAATACATAAAAATCAACAAGATGAAAAAACTAAGATTAATTATACTAATAATTATTGCATTCGCGGGGCTATCCTCATGTGATAACTCAATCGCTTTACCGAATGTGATTGAATTCCAAGAGCCAGACTACTCTGCATTATGGATGGTAGGAAACGCTACACCGGCAGGCTGGGATATTTCTAATCCAACTCCAATGACGGTTAATCCTACAGATAAATTTGAATTCATTTACGAAGGGCCACTTACTGCCGGGGAATTTAAGATTCCTACAAAAAAAGGGGATTGGGGTTGTGACTTCTTCATGCCGATAACTGGAGGAGAAGACGTTAGCGGAACTGTTGATGTAAAATTAGTAGTAGGCGGATCACCAGATCAAAAATGGGTGGTCTCAGTACCTGGAAATTATAAGATAACACTTAATATCAAGCACCCTGTTTCGATAAAAATCGTCAAACTGTAATTAACTAATTTTGCCGTTTTGTATTATAGTAAAATAAGATCATTTATTATATACAACGAAATAAATTATTGATCAATAGATCAAGTTTAATAGGAGTCGGGACACGTTTCCGACTCCTATATTTAAGAATTCAAAAATATACCTACATTAATAATTATATATACTACTGCTGATACTGACATCAATCGGATGCAATGAAAATGTACAATCAGTAACTTCTACCGTTGACAAGAGTGGAGTTTTGGATTCAAAAAGCAGTAAAATATGTATTCTGTTAGATTAAACAAAATGATTAAGAAAAACCATTTACTTATTGCCCTTTTCCTTGGGTTGGCAATTGTCACTTATGCAAAAGACAAGCGGGACAAATTAATTGCACCTCAGGTAGCTGTTTTTTACCCCCACGATTTTGATTCAGTTGCTAACATGCCTTCGTTTGCATTGCTGAAGGAGTTTCCTTCTATTGGTAAAGTATCTAATACATGGAAGTTGGAGCCTGTATTTTATTCTCAAGGCAAAAAAAGTTGTGCTGCTATTGCTGTAAAAAAAGGAACCAACCTTTATGCAACTGGAGAAGTTGTTGGTTCATTATTGAGAAATAACACAGACATTACCCTATGGAATTCTGACAATTATACCTATGCAAAAGATGATGGAAAAAGATTGTATCAGTCTCATCCTTGGGTCTTGGGTGTGAATGCAGATGGAACTGCCTTTGGCGTGATTGCTGATAATACATGGAAACAACAACTGATTTTAAGCGATAGTATAAAGTTTATTTCCGAAGGTCCGGCATTTCGTATGATTGTCATTCAACGTAATTCTCCACAGGAAGTGTTGGTGGCTTTAGGGAATCTGATTGGTAGAATTGAAATGCCGCCACTTTGGGGATTGGGTTATCAGCAGTGTCGCTATTCTTATGAACCTGATACTCGGGCTAAGCAGATTGCAGATGAATTCCGTAATCGGAACATTCCCTGTGATGTGATTTGGTTCGATATCGATTACATGGATAAATACAAGATATTTACTTTTGACAAAACCAAATTCCCAGATCCAAAAGAACTAAACGATTATCTTCATGGAAAAGGATTCAAGAGCATTTGGATGATTGATCCGGGGATTAAAGTCGAAAAAGGCTACTCAGTATATGATTCAGGAAGTCAGGGTGACCATTGGGTAAAAACCAAAGAGGGTAAGGATTTTGTAGGCAAGGTATGGCCTGGCGATTGCTCCTTCCCCGATTTTACCCAACCCAAAACTCAACAATGGTGGGGCAGTTTGTATAAAGATTATATGGCTACCGGCATCGACGGAGTTTGGAACGATATGAACGAACCTTCTGTTTTCGACGGTCCCGATGGTACAATGCCTGAGGATAACATGCACAGAGGTGGTGGAGTGCTTCCCGCAGACAAACATCTGCGTTATCATAACGTGTATGGAGACTTAATGATTCGATCCTCTCGTGAAGGGATTATGAAAGCAAATTCAGATAAACGTCCGTTTATTCTTTCCCGTTCGGGATACCTGGGAAGTCATCGTTATGGAGCAACCTGGACTGGAGATAATAAGGCTTCGATGGAGCACCTTAAAATGTCAATTCCCATGGTGCTCAACCTGGGACTTTCGGGACAACCATTCAGTGGCCCGGACATTTCCGGTTTTGCCGGAAATACAGATGCAGAGTTATATGGTCAATGGATTGCACTAGGAGCATTTTATCCATTTTCACGTGGACACGCTGAAAAAGGAGCAAATGATAAAGAGCCTTGGTCATTTGGTTCGAAAATTGAAAAAGTAGCACAAACAGCACTCAACAGAAGATATAGACTGTTACCCTACTTCTATACATTGTTCAACGAAGCATCTGTTACGGGTTTACCTATAATGCGTCCAATGTTTTTTGCAGATGTAAAAGACACTACTTTACGTCGGGAAGATCAAAGTTTTCTCCTAGGTAACGATTTAATGATTGTTCCGAAATGGGCTAGCAATCCGGTAATGCCGAAAGGTAATTGGCAAACGATCTCCATTGTTGGAGAAGACAGTAGTAAAGACAAGTATCAACCTAATGTATTAATTCGCGAAGGTGCTATCGTACCACTGGGAAACATAATTCAAAGTACTACCTCCTATTCAGTCGATTCGCTGACATTAGTTATTTCTACCAATGCAAAGGGAACAGCGTCAGGTAAACTCTATAACGATGCAGGCGAAGGATATGAGTACAAGGAAGGCAAATATGCAGTATGGCAATTCAACGCTAAGACCAATGGGAATGTGGTTACGGTAAAAGCAAATAAAACAGAAGGTCTATTGATCGAGAAACCAAAAACAATTAAGTTGGTACTTTATACTGCAAGTGGTATGACTGAAAGCGAATGGCAAACTGGTGGAGTTTACAAGATCAAGCTTAATAACAAGTCAAACAATCATGCGATTAGCAACATAAATATTAGCAAATGAACATAAATAAAATATTCTTCATTGTAATACTATGGAGCCTGCAAATGCTGTCTGTAATACAGGCTCAGACACATGTTTATCAGTCTACCACATACAGCATTTACTCCGATATGGTTATTCAGGGTGATTTCACAGCCAAAGCTGTTTCCTCGACTGAACTTACTTCAAACTATCTCAGCTTTGAAAAAAGCAGAAATAACCAAACCGAAAAACAAACCGCTACTCAATGGAAACTCACGAAAGATATTTCGGCATTTCCCATATATAAATCGGATTTACCTATTTCAGATGCAATCTACAATCTGGCAACAGAAGAAATGATGAAGGCCGTTGAACCTGATAGTACGTTCCGTACCGGCAAAGAATGGGCAGGCGTATGGACACGAGACATCAGCTACAGTATCATTCTTTCCATGGCTTATTTGCAACCCAAGGTAGCCAAATACAGCCTGTTGCGTAAGGTGAAGAACGATCGTGTTATTCAGGATACCGGTACCGGAGGTGCTTACCCAGTTTCTACCGACCGTATGATATGGGCTGTGGCAGCATGGGAACTGTATAAAGCTACAGGCGACAATGACTGGCTAAAACAGGCTTATGAAATTATCAGAAACTCGCTGGAAGATGATTTCAAAAATGTCTATGACTTGCAAACTGGACTGGTAAAAGGTGAATCATCCTTTCTTGATTGGCGCGAAGAAACCTATCCACGTTGGATGCAGCCGGCAGATATTTACGAGTCGGAAAATTTGGGAACAAATGCAGTGCATTATCAGGCCAATATCGTATTCTCTGAAATGGCAAGCTTGCTCGGTGAACCAGGAGTTGCAGCCAAACACAAACTGATTGCAGGAAAGATTAAAGCGGGCATCAATAAGCATTTGTGGTTGAATGATAAAGGTTATTATGGTCAATATCTTTATGGACGTAATTTTAAGACAATCTCACCTCGTGCCGAAGCATTAGGCGAAGCGTTGTGCGTTTGGTTTGGTATTACAGATAAAGACAAACAACAGTCTGTTGTTTCAAATGTCCCGGTTATGGACTACGGTATTTCATGCATATATCCACAAATTCCGGGTATTCCACCTTATCACAACAATGCAGTTTGGCCATTTGTACAAGCATATTGGGCATTGGCTTCGGCTAAAGCAGGAAATGAAAGGTCGGTCATGGAATGTATTGCTGCTGTTTATCGTCCTGCTGCTTTATTCTTGACAGATAAAGAAAATTTTGTGGCGGACAACGGCGATTTTGCCGGAACGCAGATCAATTCCAGCAATATGCTTTGGAGCCTTTCCGGCAGTTTAGCATTGGTACAGCGTGTTTTGTTCGGAATTGAGTTTGCAAAAGATAGTTTGAACTTTCACCCTTTTGTACCTCGTGCATTGGCCGGAAAGCGTTCTTTGACCAACTTCAAATGTCGAAATTCCATATTGGATATAACTATGGAAGGATTTGGCAATCAAATTCAATCGTTCGAGATGGACGGTAAAGTAACTGTGGCAGCACTTCCATTTTCATTGACAGGTAAACATACTGTCAAAATTGTGCTGTCTAACAAGGTGTTTTCTGATAACAACATCAACAAAGTTTCAAATTACACGACGATTGAAACACCTATTGTCGCCTATGCTTCCGGAGCACTTTCGTGGTCACCAATCGAAGGAGCAAAAACTTACAGAATTTTAAAAAACGGGAATGTATTGACTCAAACTACGACAAACTCGTTGAAAGTTAAAACTATAGGGTATGCCGAATATCAGGTATTGGCCGTTGATTCCAATAAAGTAGCTTCTTTTGCCTCCGAGCCTGTGATTGTAGCAGGTACAAAGATCCAACAGGTTTATGAAGTCGAAAAATATGCTCCCAAATCAACTCTGAATTATAGAAACTATCTGGGAAATGGATTTGTAGAAATCAATAAAATCCAAAATCGTATAGTAACAATTCCTGTGAACATAAGTCAATCTGGGACGTACTCCATCAACTTCCGCTATTCAAACGGTAATGGTCCAATAAATACTGAAAATAAGTGTGCAATCCGAACTCTAAAAGTTGACGGTAAATTTTGTGGAACGGTAATTCTTCCACAACGCGGAACAAATGAATGGTCTAACTGGGGAAATACTAATTCAGTTCAGATAAAATTATCAAAAGGAAAGTACAACATTTCATTGGTTTTCGAACCTCAGAACGAAAATATGAATGGTGATACTAATCAGGCTATGATTGATACTCTCTATATATACAAATTGAAATAAAATATTATTGGTTGTTTATGGTTAAGTATAAGTTCTCAATTTCTAGGTATTAGTTTTTTTAAGGTCGGAAAGAATGTTTGCACTCTGCAATGAGTGAGGCATTCTTTCTTTTTTAGGGGTTGACAGAGTTCCGAATCTGTCAAATATATCAATTTCGTACACTTATTAGTTTTTCATGATGTGCTACTATTAGTTTCTTATGTTCATTCTCGTTTTTGTCAAGTATTTTGCGCTGTCCTTGACAAAATTGAAAGAAGTTTGAACAAAGAAACTATTGATTCATTTGCAGATTGGCAAAAGCATAAAGTGGATGGACTTCTAAGTTTTGGAACATTTAAAAATTCTCTTGAGATATTCGAATGCCTTTCTCTGTATTTTTAGATCCATAGAGATTTTGAAACTTAGCATACTACCTTTCGTTCCTACCAAAAGCCACACTCAAGTCCTACATAAGCCCACCTCAACAATCCGAAATGAGCTACCGAAAAATAAAGTATTGTTATGAAACAAACTAATTTTCAGAAACTGAGCAGGACTTAACAACTTAGAAAAGCGGATTACCAAACAGCAAATTTGTATTTGATAATATATTTTCCAATAGAAAAACGGTAGAGCACCAAATAAAAAAAGGTTTACACTTTCGCGTAAACCTTTAATAAATAGCAGTCGGGATGACAAGATTCGAACTTGCGACCACTGGTCCCCCAGACGTGTAAATATTGTATGATATTTTTTGGTAATCCATTGTATTTGTGTATATTTGCACTACATAACAGGCACTTAAATAAATAGCCATTTTGCGTATTTTGTATTAAGTTTCCTCATTTGTGTAATGTTTGTGTAATGTAAAATTAAACGCAAGTATGAAATACATTTCAATAATTCTATACAAAAGCAAAAGTAATCTCTTAAAGAATGGTGAACATCCTATTGTTTTAAGAATTACCAAAGACAGAGTTCGTAAATACTTAAGTCTTAATCTTTCTGCAAATCCAAATCAATGGAATAAAGAATTCTCTCAATTCAAGAAAGATAAACGAATCAATCCTGATTATGATATGAGCAATGCATATATTGCCAGCCAGCTTACAAAAGCTCAAAATGTCATAAACGACTTTGACCGTAACAAAATCGACTGGACACTCAACCAGTTCGAAGATGCATTCCTAAATCGCTCAAAGCAAGGCAAAATTAAGCATTTTTTTGAGAATCAGATCCAGAAGCTGAAAGATACTGACCATATAGGTAATGCACTTTGCTATCAAAGGACATTGGACATGCTCGAAATCTTCGACAAGAAATTCGATAAGAAGTTCTTCAGCGAGATTGATATTAAATATATCCGGGCTTTTGATGCTTTTCTTCAAATGCCACGTGAGTCAGTTTACACCAGTTCAAAAGGTAACAAAAGAATAGTACAAAGAAAAGGAAATTCAAGCAATTCCCGAATGATTCATTTCAGGACTTTGCGAGCAGTTTTAAATCAGGCTATCGAAGCGAAAGAAGCAAGCACAACAACATATCCATTTGGAAAAGGCGGCTTTGAGGTAGCCAAATTAGCAGAAGAAACCGAAAAGAGTTATTTGCCAACCGAGTATCTTGTGAAAATAAAAAACACGGTTTCAGAAAACAAAGTTAACGAGTATGCCCGAAAATTATTCCTTTTTTCTTACTTCTGTTATGGGATTAGTTTTGGAGATATGGCACGTCTTACTTGTGATAATATTAAAAGGCTTGAAAATGGGCTTTATATCGTTTACAAGCGACATAAAACTAAAAACAGTAAAGGAGCTAAAGCAATAAACATTAAGCTGACAGAAGAACTACAAGCACTTATCAACGATCTTTGTAGTATAAAGAAGCCAGTTGAGAATTACTTATTACCAATTATTTCAGTCGAAGGTCTTACAGGTGAGGATTTATACAACCATTTAAAAACAAGATTGAGTAAATTCAACAAGTATCTTGATAAAATGGCAAGTGAATTTGAGATTAACGATATTGATTTAACTTCTTATGTTAGCCGTCACACGATGGCCATGAGTCTGCAAAATAATGAAGTTCCAAGAGAAGTTATTTCTCAAATACTCGGTCACAAAGACCTCAAAACGACAAACACATACCTTGATAGTTTTAATAGTAAAATCATTGATGAAGCAGTAAAAGTTTTATAAAAAATTTGTATTATTTTTGTAATAAAAACAAACTTTATTCGTTAATATATTTAAAAATGGCATGATTTATCATGTCATTTTTTTTTCCTAGATACCTCAAAGCATTGTTATAATAAACCAACTTTAAAATTATCAATAATGATTAAGCGAGAACTTACAGATATATATTTATCTAGTTTTGATTTACTTACGGAAGCATTATATTCATGTTGGACAAATTCATTTTGCAAAGAAACAGACCAACTTATCAAAGAAAAATTTAAAGAACAGATTCGTTCATATGGTTTTTACGACCACAAATATGCAATTAAGAAAGAAATCCCTGTCAATTTTATAAATAAGATTCAATTTAAAACACTTGTCTGGGCAAACAAATATTCAAATGCCATAAATGAAAACACCCGGTGTGAATATATCGAACTCTACAAACAAGCAATTAACGAAATAGAGAATAATCTATTTGTTTTAGCAAACAAAGCAGATAAAATTGCTTATGCAAATATTTTATTACGCAATTTTGATAAGGACTACATTCATAAGCGCGATTTAGATGAGACAGAGCGAGAGCGCAAGTATATGGAAATGTTCAGTCTAGCTTTAAATCGCAACTTTATTCTAGACGATGAAACAACTGTATTAGAAGGTGATTTTTGCGACATTCACACTAATTACGATTTGACAGCTCGATTGATTAATCATCTTGATTTTATAGACAAGTTAATAGAGTTATTTTCCTGTTTTGAAATTGACCTGATCATACTAGCCGAAAAATCTAAACACAATTTATACATATTCGACGATAACAAAACCAGCAAGCAAGCTAATAAAGTGCTTGAGTCATCAAGTGGCATCGATTATTATCTGACAAAAGAAAATAACTTTCAAAATAATATACTCCCAAAATTCAACTCCACACTTTCGGATGATTGTCTGATTAAAATAATGCAATACCTTTCTCACAAGAAAATGCTTGATAATCCAAACTCAGATGTTTGGTTTTTCTGGTTTAATCGAAAATATATCAAAGTTCCTGAACCATTAAAATGGAAAGGTACGCCCTCCATGTTATCAAATCTAATACAACATATTTGCGGAGAAAGCATTTCGAACACGATAAAAACAGCTTTTTGTATGAACGAATATGTCAAGCCGACAAAAAGAAAATATGAACGTAGCAAAATGCACAAAGAAATAGAACAAATTATTACCATTTCCAAGCAAAAAAACAACTAAATCTCCGACCCAACTACCGACCTAACCCGAGCCTCTATTTGAGGCTTTTTTTGTAATACTTCCGACCGAGTCCGACCCTACCGAAGTCGGAGTCCGACCCAACAATTCCCATGATTTCATAGTATCCGCTTATATTTTTGATGATACATTTGTGACAAGAAAGCCAATAGACTGCGCAGCTATTAGCTTTCAAAAAATCAAAAAAGACACAATCATGGAATTAAAATTTCAGCCAACAAACGAAACTCCCTTGGCAGCTCTTACCATTGGCCAGTTCAAAGATTTATTAGGAGATATGGTAAAACCGCAACTTGTAGAACAAACAAAACAAGAATCTTTTCCGGAAACTTTTGGGAAGAATGAATGCAGCCAATTAACCGGCTATGCGGTAAACACAATCAATAAAATGATTTGCGAAAAGGCAATTCCATTTTATAAGAGAAATGCAAAAGTTCTTTTCAGGAGGGAAGAAATTGAAGCATGGTTATTAGCCAACCGCATCCAAACCGTCGAAGAGTTTATTGTGGAAAAAGAAAACAAGCTTTCTAACGGAAAGGGTAGCAAATGAACTTCAAAGAACATTTCGAAAAATTTGAAGCCGATCTCAGGAAGAAAATGCTCGATGATGAAACAATCATTGAGTCATTAAAGGATGTCAGTCAGAAGCACGAAGAACTACTCACCCGATTAGATAATCTCATGCTCGGATTGAATGAGAACCGGAAACTTCCCGATGATCCGTTTTTCTCCAATGATGAATTTATGGATTTAATGAGTATCAGCGTGCGTACCGCCCAGCTGTGGAGAGATCAGGGTTTGATTAGTTATTCTCAAATCAGTGGTAAAATCTACTATCGAATGTCTGACATTCAAAAGCTATTGGATGATAACTATCATAAATCAATTAAAAAGGCCAAAAAGCCATGATAGAAAAAAAAGAAGCCCCTTCGAACCCTACAGTATCCGAAGAGGCAAATAAACCTGAGCACAACAAAAATACAAACTTCATTCAACAGCTAAAAGCTGAGATTCATACGAATAGCCTGAATTCGGATGCAAATGATACCGCTTTCCCCATTATTGGGCTGCCACAGGTGATTCTTGATTTTGCTTTGGAAGTTTCAGAGGTTTATGGTGTACCCATTGAGTTTCCTGTCATGTCTGCTTTATGTGCTGTAAGTGCCGCAGCTAGGAAAAAATTTGTAATAGACAGCGGCAAATACAAAAACTTTGGGCAATTGTGGATTATGTTGGTCGCTCCTCCGGGAGTGGGTAAAACAGAACCGGTGGCAGCAGCTTTCCGTCCGTTACAAAAACTGGACAATACCAGCTACGATGATTATCAAGTGGAACTAAGCCGTTGGAAAGTGGAATGTGCTGAAGCAAAACAACTCAAAGCCCAGGAACCTGAAAAGCCATTTTTCAAACAAAGCCTGATTGATGATTTTACACCCGAAAGTTTATACCAAACTATGTTCCGGAACAATGGATCTATTTCACTTTATCGGGATGAATTGTCTGGTTGGTTTGCCGACTTTGGCAGATACAATAAGAACGGCGAGATAAGCAGGTATCTGTCTATTTTCAATAACGCACAATTCTGCATCAACCGAAAAAGTGAAGAACCATTACAAATTCCTGAGCCATTTCTGACCATTTGCGGCACAATACAGCCAGAAGTATTAAACATAGCTTTGAGTAGCAACACACTCAAAGAAAATGGTTTTGCAAGTCGCTTTCTGTATGTCTATCCTAAAGAAGTCAAGAAGCAAAAGTATTCCGAAAGAACACCGGACAAATTTATTATCGACAGATACGAAAAACTAATTACACATTGCTATTACCTGTCAAAGGTTGAGAACCCATTTACACTTTCCGCTGAAGCGAAAGAACTGTTTATTCAATACGCCAACCAAACCACCGATTTAGTAAATAGTTGTTCAAATAACTTCGTTCGTGCTACCTATGCAAAAATGGAAATTCAGGTTTTGCGCTTGGCCCTCATTATTCAAATTATCCGGGGTATTTACGACAATATAGAATGGCAACAAGGCATAATAACAAAAGAGGCAATGAAATACGCCATTAAGCTTTGCGACTACTTTAATTCAAAAATACTATTGGTTGACACAACCAACATTCCAACAAAAATGGCTCCTGCTGAAGCAATAAAAACCATTCAAAAAGAATACGGCATTAAGAACAAACAAGCATTTGCAGATTCCATTGGTTTGTCCCGGCAATTTGTATCAAAAATATGCAACGAATAATGACATTGAAAACTGATAACTGATAACTGTACTCGGTTGCGAAGTTGCGGTTGCGGTCGGCTGAAATCCTTTACCAGTATATCTTTCCGAAGAAATGCCCCGCAACTAAAATAAAAATCAGAAACTTTTAAAACTCATTTTAGTTGCGGTAAAATATCGCTACAATCACTTACAGTAAACGGTTTCCTGCATTTTACAGCGCAACTAACCAATTTCCAAAGAAAACACTTAAAATTAATAATAACTATTAGCAATACAAGCACTATCCCCAACTATCAACTATAAATTGTCAACTATGAACTATACTCAACCATACCTCCAACCATACAAAGGCAAAGATACCCGCCACGATTGCCCATCATGTAAAGCAAAACTTAGTTTTACGCAGTATTTAGATGGCAACACACATAAACCCATTCATGATATTGTTGGCAAATGCAACCGACAAAGCAAATGCGGCTATCATTATACTCCAAAACAATATTTCATTAATAATCCATCTGATTGTAGAGACGCTATGCTTAGCGTCTCAAATAAAACAAGTCAAATTCCAAAATCAGTCACCCTACCCCGCCCTATTGGTACAATCCCTTTCTCCTTCGTCCAAAAATCCTCAAGCTACAGAAGCAATTTCGTTCGCTTCCTATTCGATTACTTTTCAGATGAGCAAATTCGCAGCGTAGCCGAGGACTACGCCTTAGGAGCTACCAAATCAAAAGAAGTTATCTTTTGGCAAATAGATAGTATAGGAAAAGTTCGCACAGGTAAAATCATGCAATACAATCCAACTACAGGCAGACGCATTAAACACGAAAGCGGCGCAATTGATTGGGTACACAACAAATTGAAAAAGTCTAGTGAATTACCTAAAGGCTTCAATTTACAACAGTGCCTCTTTGGAGAGCATTTATTGAAAATTTATCCGACCAAACATGTTGCAATAGTAGAAAGCGAAAAGTCAGCTATAATTGCAAGCTGCATAATGCCGGAATTAGTTTGGCTTGCAGCCGGAAACCTGAACGGATTATCTGTTGAAAAATGCCAGGTTTTAAAAGGCCGAAATGTTATGTTTTATCCGGATTTGGGGGCTTTTGAAAAATGGAGTTTAAAAGCGGTCGAAATACAAAAACAAAATTTTTGCAAAATATCTGTATCCACACTATTAGAAGATGAAGCCACTGAAACCGACCGTGCCAATGGATTAGATATTGCCGATTTCATCCTTGCAGAACTTAAATCAAATAAAACAACGCTCGAAATTCAAAGTTTTTTCAGCCCAATCTTACAATCAATGATTAACAAAAATAACGCTTTATTGGTTTTGATAAACGGTATTCAATTAGAGGAGGTTTAATTATCTGTCTTCTTATTTAAAATCCGCTTAAACAATATCAAGTAAAAATCCGATGACTATCAAGCATCACTTTTTCTTTTTGTTTGCGCTTGCTCGCGGCAGAAAATAAAAATACACCATTGGAATGCGTAGGAAAATAGCTTGGATAGTAAGTGACTTTACGATGGAGCCAGCGGAATGGGAAAGTTCCCAAAACATGTAAATGTTGTAAATTATTTTGTAAATCATATAACATTTGGAACTTTCAATTGTGCGATCTTTGTATTGAGTAAAAAAAAAGAACCAAGAATTACAATAAAGAAATGTAGAGTGCTTTATATAAATCAACAACATTAAAGACATATATTATGATTGACCTAAAGAAAGAAAGTTTCTTGCTGACTAAATCCGAGTTAGAGTTTGAGAATGAAGGCGTAACGAACCCGGGTATCATTCGCGAGGGGGATATTGTGCATGTATTTTATCGTGCTGTTCAATTATGGAATCAATCATCAATTGGATATTGTCATTTAGATGGCCCCATTACACTAATAGATCGTTGCGATAAACCCATTATTATACCTGAATTTGACTATGAATCGCAGGGAGTTGAAGATCCTCGTATTGTGAAAATTGATGATACCTATTACATATCATATACCGCATACGATGGCATAAATGCGCGGGGAGCCTTAGTCACATCGAAAGACCTTATCAACTTCACTAAACACGGTCTGATAACTCCCTCCATGACCTATTCAGAGTTTTTGTATCTTCTTGAACTAGGCGAGAAAGTGAACCGTAAATATTATCTCAATTACAAGTTTTATTATCAGGAACCAGACGCCGATAAGAAAATCTTACTGTGGGATAAAGACGTAGTCTTTTTTCCAAGAAGAATCAATGGCATGTTGATGTTTCTGCATTGTATCAGACCGGGAATTCAACTTGTATGCATCAATAACCTTCAAGATTTGACAAAGAATTTCTGGAAAGATTATTTCAAGAATTTTCAGCATCACATTGTAATGGATCCGGTTTACGAACACGAATCCAGCTTTATTGGGAGTGGCTGTCCGCCTATAGAAACAGAACAGGGTTGGTTAATCATTTACCATGGGGTACAAATAACAAATAATGGGCGTGTTTACTCGGTATGTGCTGCCTTGCTCGATCTGAATGACCCTACAAAGGAACTGGCACGATTGCCAGAAGTATTGTTTAGACCCGAACAAGAATGGGAATTATTAGGTGAAGAAGATAACGTTTGTTTCCCTACCGGAACCGCTCTGTTTGGCGACACATTATTTATCTATTTTGGTGCGGCACACTCGTATATTGGTTGTGCATCAGTAAAACTTAAAGTTTTGATAGATGAATTATTGTTCAGTTCCACCACTGAACGTAAGCTTATTGATCAAGTTTAATTAATGATATTATAAAAAAATTATCACTTCCTAAAAATAAAAAATATGAAAAATAATGATACCCCGGGAATGCTTGACAGGCATATTAGTCAGGAAGCTATTTTCTCTCGTGAGAGGACAGCCCTATCCCCGAATACAATCCGTCATACAAGACTTCATGACAAAGTTAATGATATCCAAAATCAGGCCGAAATCGTATTTATAACGTCGTATCCACCGCGCGAGTGTGGCATAGCAACCTATTCGCAGGATTTGATTGGTGCTTTAAACAATATGTTCAGCAATTCGCTGTCCATTAAAGTTTGTGCACTGGAAGAAGGCAGTATGAACTACACGTATCCGGATGAAGTAAAATATAAGCTTGATACAACTCATATTGGTTCTTATCTCGACTTTACAGAGAAGATAAACGACGATGAAAACATTCAATTAGTGTTAATTCAGCATGAATTCGGGTTCTATAAGCACCAGAAAAACGCCTTTTTAGAAATGCTATATGGACTTACAAAACCGGTAATGGTAGTGTTTCATTCTGTATTACCAAACCCCAATGCTCATCTGAGGCTGGAAGTTAAGGATATAGTAGCTGCTTGCAAGTCCATTGTCGTAATGACAAAGGGAGCGGCCGGAATACTCATAAATGATTATGGAATTCCAACGCGAAAAATAACTGTTATAGCTCACGGAACACATTTGGTTAAGTATCACAATGAAAAGGATCTAAAAGAAAAGTTCGGACTTACGGATCGTAAAGTACTTACTACCTTTGGACTCTTGAGTGCCGGAAAAAGCATCGAAACAACATTAGACGCTTTGCCTGCAATAATAGAACAATGTCCCGAAATAACCTTTCTGATTATCGGAAAAACACATCCCGTAGTGGCAAAAAACGATGGCGAAGTGTATAGAAAAAGTCTGGAGCAAAAAGTAAAAGAACTGGGCATTAAAGACCACGTAAAGTTTATCAACAAATACCTGGCATTGCCGGAATTATTAGAATATCTACAACTCACCGACATTTATCTTTTCACTACCAACGACCCTGATCAGGCTGTTAGTGGTACCTTCGCATACGCTATGAGTTGTGGTTGCCCTATTATTTCCACACCCATACCTCATGCCAAGGAAATATTGACAAAAGATACCGGAATTATTTTCGATTTCCAGAATTCGAATCAACTGGCTGAAGCAGTCATCAAACTACTCGCCGATTACCCCTTGCGCAAAAGTATTATAACCAATACGCTGCAGAAAATCGTATCTACTGCATGGGAAAACTCGGCAGTGGGGCATGCTAAATTATTCCAGTCTATAACCGGAAATAAAATTCAGCTACACTACAACTTGCCTCCGATCAACCTGAACCATATGAAAGCAATGACTACCGATGTGGGTATCATTCAGTTTTCGAAAATCAATCAACCCAATATCAAATCGGGTTATTCGCTCGACGATAATGCCCGGGCATTGGTGGCAAGCTGTATGACTTTCAAAATGTCGGGTGATAAAGAGCGGATAGAAGAAATTCGGAAGTATCTCGCATTTATAAAGTTCTGCCAGCAGCCGAAAGGCAATTTTCTGAATTATGTTGACCAGGAACGTAACTTCACAGATCAGAATCAGGGAGTCAACTTGGATGACTCGAACGGAAGAGCACTGTGGGCATTGGGTTATGTAGTTTCATTGAAAGATATTTTGCCAAAAACAATTATCAACGATGCAATATCTGTTTTCGAAAACGCCATGCCATCCATGCAATTGATAAAATCTCCCCGAGCAATGGCATTTGCCATGAAAGGAATATTCTATTTTCATAAAGGAAAAAAAGCAACCGATCACTTGGACATGGTAAAAGTATTTGCCAACCGCTTGCTCGAACTGTACAAAAACGAGTCGAACATTATATGGGAATGGTACGAAGGCTATATGACCTATGCCAACAGTATTCTGCCTGAAGCTATGCTTTACGCGTGGCTAATGACCGGCGAAAATATTTATAAAGATATAGCCCGTACATCGTTTAATTTTTTATTGTCACTTACCTTCAATAAAAACGGAATAGAAGTTATTTCCAACAAAGGTTGGTTACAGAAAGGGCAGGAAGCCGGGCATTTTGGCGAGCAACCCATCGATGTGGCTTATACCATTATGACGCTAAGTAAATTCTACGATGTCTTTTTGGACGAAAACTATCATCAAAAAATGGAAGTGGCTTTCAACTGGTTCCTGGGCAATAACCGCTTGCAACAGATTATTTATAATCCGTGCACCGGTGGCTGTTACGATGGACTGGAAGAAACGCATGTCAATCTGAATCAGGGAGCTGAGTCGACCGTAAGTTACCTTATGGCTAGGCTTACCTTAGAAAAGTACAAAAATGAAACGAGCATTAATACAGGGGTTTAATCCTAAGACCATGTTCTTTGCGAGTTCTCCGTCGATTGACGGACAAGCTATGCGACAAATAATTTAAAAAAATAAAATGACGCATGAAAATTGAAAACAGAAAATCAGTGGCCATCATTGTGGCACACCCCGACGATGAAACATTGTGGGCCGGTGGAACGATACTGAGTCATCCGGAATGGGATTGCTTCATAGTCTGTCTGTCGCGTTCGCGGGACAAAGATCGGGCTCCAAAGTTCTACATCTGCATTAAACAACTGGGTGCTGAAGGTATAATGGGCGACCTGGACGATGGGCCTGAACAACATTTGCTTGAACCCGAAGAAATTGAGAGTGCTATTTTACAGTTGCTTCCGGTTGTCGATTACGATATAATTATTACTCATAACGCCTCGGGAGAGTACACCCGACATATTCGCCATGAGCAAGTAAACAAAGCTGTTTTTCAACTTTGGGAAACCAAGTTGATCTCGGCAAAGGAGATATGGACTTTTGCTTACGAAGATGGAAATGCAACTTATTTCCCCAAAGCAATGGAATCAGCTACGCAATATGAAGTATTGCCTGAAGCCATTTGGAAACAGAAATACAGAATTATAACACATACTTATGCTTTCGAAGAGAATAGTTGGGAAGCCCAAACAACACCGTTTGCAGAAGCCTTTCGGCAGTTTAAAGAGCCAAGAGATGGACTTAGAACAAAGACCTACACTACCACCAAATCAAATATTTTTAATTCGCTTAAAAGAAATATTATATTATATCTCAAAATATTTTTGAGTTTTTAAACATCTATCTAACTTCATTTTATCTCCAAAAGAAATATGTCAATATTATAATTTATGGATTTTGATATTTTACTTCATTCTTTTCATAATTTTTATCAACCTTGTTTTATACTGAAATATAAATCACTTATTAAATATTAACAAATAACAATCATTATGCGTTTCTTCGGAAAAAATATAAACCTGTTATTGAAAAACCTTATGGTTAGTTATACAGATGATGGACCAGATGATGCTCCAGTTATAATATTTATTCATGGTTTTCCCCTAAACAAATCTATGTGGAATAAACAACTGACAGCCTTTAAGCAAGAGTATCGCGTGATAGCTTATGATGTTCGTGGACATGGAGCATCTCAATCAGGTAACCGAACCTTCAGTATGGAAAATTTTGCGGATGATTTGGTTTACTTCATGAATGTTCTGAAAATTGACAAGGCATCGCTTTGTGGATTATCAATGGGCGGATACATAGCTTTGAATGCTCTGGAAAAGTATCCAGAGCGGTTCGAATCGATAGTATTATGTGATTGTAGTTCCTTTGTCGATGCAAATGAAATGATAGAAAAGCGAATTAAAGCTATCAAACATCTAGAAAAATACGGACAGCTAAGATATGTTGATAGAAGTACTAAGATTCTTTTTGGGTCCAATTCACTTATCAACAAAGTGAAAGAGATTGCGGATGTAAAAGAAATGATACTCGCAACCTCCGTTGAATCACATCGCAAAACATTGCTAGCATTGAATGTACGCAACGAGAAATGCACCATGTTACCAAAAATCAGAATACCGGTACTTGTATTGGTGGGCGAAGAGGATCAAATTTCACCTCCTGCTATTGCAGAGTATATGCAGAAAAACATAATAGGATCTAAACTACACGTTATCAAACATGCAGGACATTTAAGCAACTTGGAGAATTCAGAAGACTTCAACAAACATGTAAAAATATTTCTTTCATCCGTGTACTACCGTCGACGTAAAATTACACCTGAGGCGATTACTTCTTTCGTTAATCAATTGAGAGATAAATTTAAATTATTAATTATTATATTTTCAATATAAGGATCATTTAAAATATTATTTGCATTACGAAGGTCTTTTTACATAAAACATCTGATTATACATCTTATAATTAAATATTTAAGCATATATTTATTATGAAAATAGTAACGTACAATTTCTATTTATGCATGTTATGCATGGCATTTCTATCACTGTTCACCACAGCATGTAGTAAATATCAAACAACGAAAACAGATGTTAAAAATACCGAAGTATATTATTCCCAATGGTATACTCCAACTATTTGGTCAGGGAGAACTGGCGAGTGGTTTTTTAATGTCTCTGCGCCCAAATTGACCCAAGATAATATAGAGAATGGAGTAATCCTGGCTTATGTATGGCTAACGGCGGATTCTAATTCTTCAACTGCTATAAGACCATTGCCAGCATATACTGTTGGTTCAACTTGGAGTTTTTTAATTCGACAATATGGAAAAATAGAAATCACCAACGATATGATTAGTCACCCACTTACTACTGACAAAATCAGATTTGTAGTTATCCCTGCTACGTCATCACTAAAGGCCACAGCAGCAAAATACAAAACCAAAACCTCATTAACAAGTTTACCATACAATCAAGCCTGCAAGCTATTTAACATTAAAGACTCTCTTCTAAAACAATGAAGTAAAAGGGAAATCGAAATTTAATTAATAAAAAAGAAGCAGGATAAGTTAGAGCGAGATTTCTACCTGAAATTATTGAAGTTAAGACAAGGATTTCATAGAATCTTGGACTTTTAGTTAAGTGCAAAATCTTGTAAAACTCTATGTAAATTATGTTTTTATCCTTGTGATTCGATGAGTTATTTTATATCGTAAGTAACACAACATTGAGTAATTGAGCAACATTAATCGCTATGAAGATTCACATTTTGATATTTTTTCATTTTTATATTACTCTTTCCATTCGATTCTTTCTTCTGACAAACAATTGAGTAAATAGATAAGCTCCGTTCTTCTATCATAATCACTTTTAACACTTATTAATTCTACTAATTCATTTTGAAATAATTTTCAAAATGAATTAGTAGAGGAGATCTATTGACGTTAAAGTTATTTTTAATTATATCAATATTACTTATCTTTTCCATAATTAGCTAACTTAACGCCTAAATAAATAATTAAAATCTGCGAATTATATAATTTTTTGTATTGATTATATAAGGTTTGCTGATGTCAATGTGCCTAATTTTGTAATGCTATCTTTTATTAATCACTTTTTATAATCTACTTCAAATAGAAACGAAGAAAAAAAAACAGCAAAGAAAAGTTCATCAAAAATCAATGATTTTTTTATCAATACAGAGAATGGATTTGGAAAGAAATCAAAAAAAGTAGTACTAATAATCAAAAGCAATTTACAATTTAAATGAAACAAAAATGAGAAATTCAATCTTAGTGTTTGCATCAATTGCAATATGCATTAGCACATACGCACAAACCGATTCAACAAGTAGAAAAACGACGCTGCAGGACATGAACAACCACCAAAATCAAAACATGCAAAACGATTCGGTGAATAAAGCAAATCAGGGTGATTCAACAAACAGAAAAATAAGTTCAACGGAAATGAACAACACCAATGGCACATCGAATACAAATCAGGAAATGAAGGACATGCAACATGAAAAGATGCAAAACAAACCGGTTAATTTCTTGAGTCAAAATAAGGCGGTGAACAACTACCAACAACCAAAAGTGCAAAACAGCGCCGTTCAGAAATCACATCCCGATGGAGTAATGATGCTAAACGGAAAAATGATGATGGTGAAAAATGGAAAATCGTCCATCTTGGATCATAACATGACCATGAGCAATGGAACCAAAATTATGATGGATGGAAGTTACAAGAAAAAAGGCGGCACCAAAATGATGTTGAAAGAAGGACAACATATTGATATGTCAGGCCGAATAATTCCGATGAAAACAAATAAAGCTAAAATGATGTATCTCGTTCCCGATAGCACTAAGAAAAAAACTATGAAGTAAACTGCTCACTTATACGAGTTCAGTTATCATTATCTATTATTAATTCACAATTAAATTAAAATCAAAATGTCAGAAAATTTAGATCAAAATCAAAATGCTGAAAACAAGCCAATAGAACGTGGCATGTTAACAGGAATGTTTAGCGACCGGGAAAGTACGGAAAAAGCCTACAACACATTGCAAGAAAGAGGTTACTCTAAAGACGATATCAATTTAGTTATGTCAGACGAAACACGAAAAAAACATTTTTCAGGCGACGTTGAAGAAACTGAATTAGGTACTAAAGCTGCTGAAGGAGCAGGCAAAGGTTCCGCTATTGGTGGCACAGTAGGAGCAATTGTAGGGGTTATAGCAGCCATCGGAACAAGTTTGGTTATACCTGGGCTTGGAATAGTGATTGCTGGTCCTATTGCCGCGGGTTTAGCAGGTGCAGGTGCCGGCGGTATTACAGGCGGTGTAATTGGCGCACTCGTAGGTTCAGGAATTCCTGAAGAACGCGCTAAGTTATATGAATCCGGTATCAAAAGCGGAAACATCGTTATGGGAGTGAACCCTCGTAATAGTGAAGATGCCAAATACTTTGAAGAAAATTGGCGCACGAATAAAGGCGAAGACATTCACATGTAGAATTTCTATTGCAACTATAAAACGAGGTTGTATCAAAAGCATATAATGATACAAAACAAGTCCGTCTGCTGACGGGTAATGTGAAAATTAGCAGATAAAACTTCTTGAATTTAGCAGAACATAATGATTGCAAATCAATCAAGCTAATTTATGCATTTTGCTTAGTTGCGTTCAAAAATGTTTTTGACACAGCCCCTGTTTTAAACCAAACTAGAAATAATAATTCAAAAACAATGTATATTAATTCTAAAAATATAAAGATATGTTTAATCATATAAAAGAATTACAGTTTAATGCACGGGTTTCGAAGCCCGATGTTCGATTCGCGAAACTTCTGTTAGAACAATTTGGCGGACCCAATGGAGAACTAAAAGCAGCGATGCAATATTTTGTGCAGGCATTTGGCTGCAGAAAACCATATCCTGCGCAATATGATATGCTTATGGATATTGCTACCGAAGAATTTAGCCACCTCGAAATTGTAGGCGCTACTATTCAAATGTTACTCACAGGTGTAAATGGTGAATTGAAAAATGCAGCCGATGAATCTGACTTAACTAAAATGCTGGATGGATCTTCGGCAAAAGAAAGTTACATCCACGAAGCCATGATAAATCCCCACTTCTTTGTTGTGAGTGGTGGAACACCAACACTTACCGACAGTGTTGGTAATCCATGGAGTGCAACTTACATTATGGGAATGGGAGACTTAACAGCTGACCTTCGTTTGAATATGGGTGCAGAAACGAGTGCCAAAATGGTTTACGAAAACCTGATGAAATTTACAGACGATGTTTTAGTAAAAGAATCATTGCGTTTTCTTATGACAAGAGAAGTTGCGCACTATCAAATGTTTGAGGCAGCTTTAAACACTATTCAACCAAACTTTCCTCCGGGAATTTTACAAAGTGACCCACGTTTCAGCAACAAATATTTCAACATGTCAAACGGCAAAGATTTTAAAGGTGCATGGAATGAAGGTAAAAGTCCCGAATTGGGAGAAGACTGGCAGATTATTGCCCATCCGGTGGAACACGTTCAACAGACCAATGGCTTATTAGACGAAATTGCAGAAGGAACGGAGAGAACAGAAAAATCTGTTCAAGCAGACAATGAGTCATTAAGTGCTGAGCGTAAAGCAGAAGTAGATGGAGCCACACTTCCAGAAAAGGGAGTTATGAGTTGGACAGTTTATGAAGAAGTAGAAGACAAATAAATCTTGAACAAAGTAGTAAATATTTATCAAATAATTTAAATTTAAAAAATCAATTCAAAATGGAAAAAGATAAAACAATTGAAGTGTTGAACACACTCATCACAATCAACAACGATAGAATAGAAGGTTATGAAACTGCATCAAAAGAAACCGAAGAACTCGATTTAAAAGCCTTGTTTGGCCAATTCATTTTAACTAGTCAAAAATGTAAAAAAGAATTAGATGTGGAAGTAAACATGTTGGGTGGCGAGGCAGCCGAAGGTACAACGGTTTCAGGAAAATTCTTTCGCGCGTGGATGGATGTTAAGGCAGCACTCACAGGCAAAGATCGCAAAACAATTCTCAACTCTTGCGAGTCTGGAGAAGATGAGGCACTAGATACTTATGAAGAGGCATTAGAGAATAATTTCGAACATTTAAGTGCAGAACATCAAAGCATGATCATGCATCAAAAATCATTACTAAAAGCCGACCACGACCATGTAAAAGCTTTGCGCGATGCATTTGTAGATGTATAGATGATCTTGCTGCTCGCTTTTGAATCTTTATTGTACATAAATATCGATGAAAATCGGCCATGTAAGAAATAAATTAATACAACTCTAATAAACAAAAAAACGAGGTTCTATCAAAAGTATACATAACTGAAAAAAGTAAATATCTGCACTTAAAACTTCTTGTATATAGCATAACATAGCTTGCAAAGCATTAGTTAATTATGGGTTTTACCTGATTTGCTTAAAGAGATACTTTTGAAATAGCCTCGTTTTTAAACCAAACAAAAAATAATAGTTCAACGCCTAAAGAAAAAACAAAATGAATAAGACTAATTATATTAAAAATGCATTGTTTAAGGCAACTTTTGTCACCTTAGTTTTACTATTTGCCTCTTGTGGACCAAACAAAAAAACTGAAGATCCCAAAGCTGTTGCCGAAGAACATAACAAAGCAAAATTCGATGAAAACAATAAGGAACAAAACGCACAATTCCTTGTCAATGCTGCCGAAATTAACTTAGAAGAAATTCAGTTAGGACAATTGGCTCAGCAAAACGGAAGAACAACTCATGTTAAGGAATTGGGAAAAATGTTGGAAGACGCTCACACTAAATCACAAAATGATTTAACAGCACTTGCTAAAAATAAAAGCATAACTATTCCAGTTTCACCAACCAACAATTCACAGGACGCTTACAATAAATTAAAAGAAAAATCAGGAAATGATTTTGACAAAGCGTATGCCGATATGATGGTAAGCAAACACAAAGATGCAATTGCAGCTTTCGAAAAAGTATCCACAGATAGCAACGATCCGGATATTAAAAATTGGGCAATAGTGTCACTGATTGATTTGCGTAAACATCTTGATCTATCAATTATCTGTCAAAAGAAATGCAATGAAATGTAATCAAAAATAAATAACCAAAACTTTGTTCTTTATGATACTTCAATTAAATCCTGCTATATTAGTAGAAACTCCTATGGGGACCGGACAAGCACTTTTCCTCATCGATTATGGTATGCATCAAAATACGTGTTGGGTTGTTGCACTTATTAAGGACGGAATTATCAAACATTTTGATTGCAACGATGTAATTCTTTCTACAAATTATACCTATGGCATGAACCTCATAAGAAATAAAGCACCTCTTGTTCATGTTGGATCCGAAAATAAAACCAATGATACATAATCGAAAATCCGTTGAAATGCAATATGAGCACAATCAATAGAAAAAATAGAAACTTTAAAAACAAAAAAAAATGGAAACTAAGAATTCAAATTCACAGACTACTTCCCAAAACAGAGAACAGTCAAAAGAAAAATCGACAAATGCTCCTATACAATCATCTCAACTCATGAAATTATTTGAAGACGAGTTGATGGACATTTACTGGGCTGAAAAAGCTCTTACCAAAGCCATTCCAAAAATGGTGAAAAATGCAACATCTCTAGAATTAAAACAGGCGCTGGAAAGTCATCTTGAGCAAACACATGAGCAGGTAGGTCGTGTAGAAATGGTTTTTGAAATCCTTGGCAAAAAGGCAACTGCAAAAAAATGTGAAGCCATGGAAGGACTGATTATGGAAGGAGGAGAGATAATGGAAGAGTGCGAGGAAGGTCCAATGCGCGATGCAGGCATCATTTCAGCCGGTCAAAAGATTGAACATTATGAGATCGCATCTTACGGAATACTTCGTCAGTTTGCTCAAACCTTAGGTTTAACCAAAGCTGTAACATTGCTTGAAGCTACACTTAATGAAGAGAAAGCAGCTGATAAGAAACTATCACAAGTTGCTGAATCAATTAATGTTGAAGCAGCAGAGGAAGGCACAGATATGAAGGGTACAAAAAAATCAGCCCACCAATAATTTAAAAATGAATCATTATGGGAAATATTCTTTATATAGTAGCAGTAGTTCTGATAATCTTTTGGGCAATAGGTTTTTTCGCGTATAGTGCAGGAGCTATTATTCATATACTACTTGTAATCGCATTAATTTCGTTTCTATTCAGAATAATTTCCGGGAATAGAAACGTATAATAAAATAAATACAATTAATTAATTCGCTTCATAAGCCTCCCTTTTTGGGGAGGCAAGTGGGGCTTAAAATCATATTTTCTTTAGGGAAGGCAACAGTAGATGTTTAAAAACTAATATTTTTTTGAGTTGTCTGTATTCTCTTGGAAATTGGAGTTGAAAATCAACTCATAAATTATCATTAAAATGAATTAAAATGAAAAAAAACAAAGCAATTGATGTGCTAGACACACTAATCTCTATTAACAACGACAGAATAGAAGGTTATGAAATTGCATCAAAAGAAACTGAAGAATTGGATTTAAAAACCCTGTTTGCACAATTCATTTCCACCAGTGAAAAATGCAAACAAGAATTAGTTATGGAAGTAAATGCATTGGGTGGCAAGATAGCTGAAGGTACAATGACATCTGGAAAATTCTTTCTTGGATGGATGGATGTTAAGGCAGCACTCACAGAAAATAACCGCAAAGCAATTTTCAAATCTTGCGAGTATGGAGAAGATAAAGCACAAGATACATATGACAAGGTACTAGAGACTGATTTAGAAAACTTAAGTGCTGGGCAACGAAACATGATTAATGCACAAAGGTTATTGTTAAAAGTCGATCACGATGGTATAAAAGCATTGCGAGATGTATTGGAAAACAGATAAAGATTACAATCTGCTTCACTCGCCCTACCTTTTTAAGGTGGTGAGTAAAGCTTAAAAAAATCAATGCCGGCACAGTTAGTAAACCCCGGCATTTAAAATTGATAGAACATGCAAACAGATAAAATTCTTATTTCAGCATTCGTCGGAACTTCTGCAATGACTCTTTTCAGTTATTTGGTTTCGGCATCTGAGCATAAAAACTTTCGCGAGCCGCAAGTATTAGCTGAGCTAATTAAGCGGTTGCCAAAAAACGGTTCAAAAGATAAAGCACAAATTGCAGGATGGTGTTTGCATTACACAGTTGGAGTTTCATTTGTGACTTTATACAATGAATTATGGAAACAAAAAATAATAAAACCTTCATTGACTTCCGGTGCTGTTATGGGTGCTGTTAGCGGACTTGTTGGTATCAGTGGCTGGAAAGGAATGTTTGAATTGCATCCCAATCCGCCTTCAAAAAATCTAAAACAATATTTTGGGCATCTCATGCTCGCTCATGTTGTGTTTGGCGTTTTTAGTGCTCTCACTTATAAATTCACTTTGGATGAAAAAGAATCCAAATTATTATGAAATTTCTTTCGCAGTTTTCAAAAGACACATAGCTCACATAAAATTACTATTATTTTCTATGTGCCTATGTGGTTTAAATATAATTAAAACATGGCACTCACAAAATACAAAGAGAAACGTAATTTCAAAGCTAGTCCGGAACCTACGGGTGGTAGCCCCGATAGTGATCAGCTTCGCTTTGTCATTCAGAAACATGATGCCAGGAATTTGCATTACGATTTTAGGTTGGAAATGGAAGGTGTGCTGAAAAGTTGGGCGGTGCCTAAAGGTCCTTCTACCGACCCGGATGTAAAACGCCTTGCAATGATGGTGGAAGATCATCCCTATGACTACAGAAGCTTTGAAGGCATCATACCAAGTGGCTATGGTGCCGGAACGGTTATTGTTTGGGACGAAGGTTTTTATGAACTTGCTGATGCCGCTGGAATGGATAAAAAAGCCCAGGATGAAGCATTGCAAAAGGGAATTCCTGCCGGCAAGTTGCACGTTGTATTGCACGGCAAAAAACTGAAAGGTGAATATGAGCTAGTAAAAACTCATGGCATGGGCGAAAATGCCTGGCTGCTCTTTAAGGTAAAAGATGAATATGTTTCGAAAGAAGATATCACGTTGAAAGATAAATCTGTTATCTCTGAAAAATCGTTAGCTGAGATAGAAGAAACCACCACTAATTTTTACGGAGCAAAACGGGTAAAAGAATCTTCGGTAAAAAGCAAAAAAGAAACTTCGCTCAACAAACGCAGCGATGTAAAAGCTGCTTCTACGAAAAATAAAAAGGAAACAGAAAACAGTGCTGCCAGCAATGAAATTTTATCACAAGGGAAAACTGCTGAGTTTCCTTCCAAATTATCGCCCATGCTTGCTACAATGGTTGATAAACCGTTTGATAAAGAAGGTTGGCAATATGAAATTAAATGGGACGGCTATCGGACAGTTGCATTTTGCAAAGGAAACAGCGTAGAATTAAAATCGAGAAACGATAAGTCGTTTAACGAAAAGTTCTATCCGGTTTTGAATGCCGCTAAGGATTGGGACATCAATGCGGTGGTAGATGGTGAAGTGGTTGTACTGGATCAAGATGGGAAATCGAATTTTGGTGCTTTGCAAAACTGGCGAAGCGAAGCAGATGGGGAACTGTATTTTTATGTGTTCGATTTGCTTTGGATGAATGGAAAAGACCTGATGCAACTGCCATTGAATAAACGAAGAAGCCTTTTAAAACAAATCATTCCTGAAAATAACACCATTCGTTTTAGCGAAAATTTTGAGGTGAGCGGAATCGAATTTTTTGAAACCGCAAAGAAGATGGGATTGGAAGGAATTATGGCAAAACGTTTTGACAGTATTTATTCAGCAGGAAATCGTTCAAAGGATTGGCTAAAAGTGAAAGCCAATAAAAGACAGGAAATGGTCATCGGGGGATATACTAAGAATGATGATTCATCAAAATCATTCAGTTCATTATTATTGGGAGTTTATGAGAAAGGGAAGTTGGTTTATACCGGTAAAGTAGGCACAGGGTTCAGCGATAAGCAACAAAAAGAAATGCTTGAACAATTTAAACCTTACATCATTAAGACGCCACCGTTTGCAGAACTACCGGATATCAATAAACCTTCGCGCTTTCAGCACAATCCACCTCATGCCACAGCCGTATGGATGAAACCTGAATTGGTTTGCGAAGTCAGTTTTAACGAAATGACGGCGGATGGAGTAATGCGACATCCATCTTTTGAAGCCATGAACATTGACAAAAAAGCAATAGATGTAACCAGTGAAAAAGCAATGGATACGAATGAAATCATTTCATCGGAAAAAGCTAAACCAGAAGCGATTATAAAATCTCCGGGAACAACAGAAAGTAAAGCTTTTTTGAATCCTACTGATAATACGCAAGCTCGTAAAATGAACGGTCATGTAATAAAATTCAATAACCTGAATAAAATTTATTGGCCGGACGAAAAAATCACAAAGCGCGATATGCTCAACTATTATTATCAGGTTGCGCCTTTTATTCTGCCTTACCTCAAGGACAGACCACAATCTATGAACCGTCATCCGAATGGCATTACCGGTACAAGTTTTTATTTTAAAGATGTAACTGACAGCGCTCCCGATTGGATTGAAACCTTTGATTATAAAAGCGACAGCGATGATAGGGTTAGAAAATACCTGGTTGCAAAAGACGAAGCCAGCCTTTTGTACATGGTCACATTGGGTTGTATTGAAATGAATCCATGGCACAGCAAAGTGGAAAGTGAAGATTACCCCGACTGGTGCATCATAGACTTAGACCCTGCGGAAAATACGTTTATTCAGGTAATTGAAGCTGCTAATGTTACTAAGCAAATTTTAGAAAGTATGGGAGTTACATCCTATCCTAAAACAAGCGGCTCAACAGGAATACATATATACATTCCACTGGGGGCAAAATATACCTTTGATCAATCAAAAGAATTTGCCCGGGTCATTGCCACTTTGGTGCAACGGGAGCTTCCGGCGTATACAAGCATTGAACGGGTTGTAAAATCGAGAAAAGGCAAAATGTATATTGATTTTTTACAAAACCGGGCGCAAGCTACAGTTGCCGCTCCCTACTCGCTGAGACCAAAACCCGGTGCAACGGTTTCGATGCCGCTCCATTGGGACGAAGTGAAAAAAGGATTAAAGATGAGTGATTTTACCATTTATAATGCCATTGAAAGAATAAAAAGTGCAGGTGATATTTTCAAACCGGTGCTTGGTAAAGGAATTAATTTAGAGAAAGTGATAAAAACATTTAACAAGAGATAATATGCCATACAAAAGCGAAGCACAACGAAAATTCTTTCACGCCAATAAAAAGAAAATGGAGAAACAAGGTGTGAATGTAAATGAATGGGACGAAGAAAGCAAAGGATTAAAGTTGCCGAAAAAAGTCAAGAAGAAATGATTTAAAAATTTGTATAAACATGAAAAACACAAAAGATACAAAGAAGCCAGATGAAAAACTGCATTGGTTTGAAAGATTTACTTCTAAAGCCTTAAAATTGACCGGTAGTAGCAGAGCATTTATTTCTGCATGTTTCTTAATAGTGATTTGGGTAGTAACAGGTCCACTATTTCATTATTCAGAAATTTGGCGATATGCATTACACATCATAACCACAATTATCACCTTTCTGATGGTGTTCCTTATACAGAAAAACAATAACAAAGATGCTTTGGCAATACAAATAAAGTTAAACGAATTGGTTGCTGCAAATATCGATGCCAGCAACAGGATTGTAAGCATTGAAGATTTATCTGAAGTAGAACTTGAACGACTTAATAAGTACTACACCTCACTTGCCGAATTGACTAAAAAGCAAGATAATTTAAAAAAATCACTTTCTATTGAAGACTCTACAATAATAAATGATGAAAAAGAATCTATTCACAAAGAAATTGATAAGCTCACTAAATAATGTAAATAAGGTTGTGTTAGTTCTGTTTTTTTTTGCTACTAAGGTTGAAGAAGTTAGTAAATAAGGTCTTAACCTTAGTAGGAATCCAGACTCCATTCAATATTAAACCTTATTGTCAAATTGAAATAGTTGAATAATAGGAAACTTATAAATATCCTTATCCCGAACTCAGCTTATTAATCAGAATACAATATCGTATTTATCATAAAGAATAGAACCTGCGTACCGCAGGCAAGTCCGCTAGACATTCTCTAATCTTGAAACCATATAAAAAAACACTTGTGCTTTTCTTAGTTTTCTTTATTCAATATTTTTCTTAGTGAATCTCCGTGCACTTAGTGACTTAGTGGTAAGGTATTAATAACTAAAAACAAAATATTATGCGATCAATTTGGACAGGCTCAATCAGCTTCGGGTTAATAAATATTCCCGTGAAATTATTTTCAGCAGTACAGGAAAGTGCTCTGGATCTTGACATGTTGGACAGCAAAGACCACTCCAACATTAAATTCAAACGAGTTAATGAAAGCACCGGTAAAGAGGTAGCTTTTGAAGATATTGTAAAGGGATACAAACTGGATAGCGGCTATGTGATTTTAGATGATGCAGATTTTGAAGCAGCCGATGCCGTTAAAACCAAAATGATTGAAATAATAAATTTCGCCGACGAACGGCAAATTGACAGCCTTTATTATGAGCAACCCTATTATCTTGAGCCTGATAAAGGAGCAGCGAAAGCTTATGCCTTGTTGCGCGATGCCCTGGCAGGAGCTGGAAAAGTTGGAGTTACCACCTTTGTATTACGTAATAAAGAAGGCCTGGCAATTCTCAAGCCTTATAAAAACGTGATTGTTTTAAATCGAATCCGTTTTTCACAGGAAATAAAAGAGCCGTCAGAATTAAACCTGCCGCCTATATCAAATACTAAAACCAAAGAGATGGATATGGCAAATAAATTAATAGAGCAGCTCACCGAAAAATTCGACATTGAAGCATATAAAGACACTTATACAGACAAACTTCTAAAACGAATAGATGAGAAATCAAAAGGCAAAAAAATCACTCCTCCAAAAATGACAGTTGTTCATAATCAAAGTGATAATCTGATGGATATGCTTAAAGCCAGTTTAGCTGTCAAAAAAAATAAATCTGCTTAAGAACATGCCCGAAGGACCTTCTATAATTTTAGCCAAAGAAGCGACTGCAAAATTTGTTGGAAAAAAAATTATTGCTGTTAGTGGCAATAGTAAAATTGACCAGAGTAGATTGCTTAATCAAAAAATAATTGACTTTAAAAGTTGGGGAAAGCATTTTCTCATTTGCCTCGATAGCCTTACACTGAAGGTTCATTTCTTAATGTTTGGCAGTTGTATGATTGATGAGAAGAAACCGGATAGAGCAATACGGCTTAACCTGACATTCGAAAACGGAGAAATAAATTTTTATGCGTGTTCCTTGAAATATCTTGAAGGAGATATAAACCAATATTACGACTGGAGTGCGGATATAATGAATGACCAATGGAATAAAAAAAATGCAAAGACCAAATTAAAAGCTGCATCAGGGGCGCTTATCTGCGATGCACTGTTAGAACAAGACATTTTTGCAGGAGTAGGCAACATTATTAAGAATGAAATACTTTATCGTGTTCGGCTGCATCCCGAATCCGTTGTAGGGAAAATCCCAACTGCCAAACTCAATAAACTTATTGATGACACCCGTATCTACAGTTTTCAATTTTTAGAGTGGAAAAGAGACTATGAGCTTAAAAAGCATTGGCTTGCGTACAAAAAAAAAAACTGCTTACGGTGCAATTTACCCATCATTAGAAAGCAGACCGGACTTAAAAAACGCAGAAGTTTCATCTGTACCAATTGTCAGATTTTATACAATTAAAGGTGTTTTTAAAGTTCATCTAAAGAACAATGTTTATCATAACTTAATACACAATAAATAATATTTTTAAAGGATTAATTGCAGGTTACGGAGCAATGAAAATTAGGTGGTGTATTATTATGGTGTTTGTAAATAGTAATAATCTGGGACTCCCGATGTCTTGTTAACGAGTAGTTAGTGAAACATCAATTCCACTAGCTACATTTTATGAGCTGGTAAAATCACCGCCATTGATATGAATCACATGGCCTGTGATATAACTTGCATCCTCTGATGCAAGAAAAACATATGCCGGACCTACTTCACTTGGCTGACCAACCCTGCCCATGGGAGTCTTTTTACCGAATTCAGAAACATTCTTAAGTGTTGACGGGATTAACGGAGTCCATATAGGCCCGGGTGCAACCCCATTAACTCTGATGTTGCGATTTGCAAGATTTAAACTCAACGACCGGGTAAATGAAGTAATCGCCCCTTTGGTAGATGCATAGTCAATGAGGTGGTTACTGCCCCTGTAGGAAGTAATGCTCGTTGTGTTTATAATCGAATCGCCTGCTTTCATATCCGCCAATACCTTCTGTGTGATGTAGAACATTCCGAAAACATTTGTACCGAAAGTCTCTTCCATCAATGAAAGGTCTAATTCTTCCAGACTATCCGCTTCATGCTGTTCAGCTGCATTATTTACCAGAATATTTATTGATCCGAATTTCTTTTTTGTTTTCTCAACGGCATTGTCACAAAACTTTTTATCTTTTATATTCCCTGCTATAACCAAGCACTGTCTCCCTTCTGCTTCTACCATCGATTTAGTTTTCAAAGCATCTTCATCTTCCTTGAGATAAATAATGCAAATATCGGCTCCTTCCCGTGCAAAATGAACGGCAACAGATCTTCCTATTCCTGAATCGCCACCGGTTATTAAAGCCACCTTCTTCTTAAGTTTGTCGCTTCCACGGTAATTTTTACGAATTACCTCCGGTTGCGGATGCATATTTTCTTCACTTCCCGGGGTCTGTTGTGACTGATCGGGAATAACTTTCGGTTTATCTTTCATTTTCGTATGATTTCAAGTTTTTCAAAATCTATCTTTTATTTTATTTCATTTACCAATTTTCGCATTTCATCATGATGGGCAATGAGTAAATTAGTTATAGTTTTCATACCTTTATCTTCTTTTTTGTTCTTAATTTTGAACATAGATTTGCGCAAACAATTGGAAATAATTTTTACGGCAAAGGTCTATCAAATTTAGTCGGAAAGTATTACACAATCGATGAAAAAGCTTATATCATTCACACATTTTCTGATAATCCGTTGTATTAGAATCTTAAAATTTCTTTTGTATTAACCTTGTTATTTATTACATAATTTATGGTGATGTGAAAATAAAAAAACAATTGTTCAGAATGAATATAAACAAAAAACAATTTATATACGTTACTAATTATTCAGAATAAATATAAACAAAAAACAATTTACATACGTTACTATTTCATTTATCGATTTTATATTGGACATTTATCTCCATTTTTTGTTTGCATGATTATATTGCATTATTTAAATTCACTTCTATTAGTTACACTTATAGTATGAAATTCATTATTCAAATTGATATCAATGTTGTGGGCAAAAAATTGCTTCAAGAACATTTGGACAAATTGCGATTAAACTATTTATTGAGAAGTAATGGTGAAGTTGAAGTCGATGAACCAGTTTCTGACGACAAGTTGAAAGAGCTTACTTTACAGATGAGTAAATATGGAATAGAAATTATAGACAGCGGAAAAAGTATCCTTATCCAAAAGATAAAGGATGCAATAATTGAAATGGTTTATATGGATGAAAAGCTACCCGTTACTTCTAGCATTCCGATCTATTTATCAGACAAACTTGAATACAAATATAGTTACCTCTCAAATTTATTTTCAAGCACTACCTATACTTCAATCGAAAATTTCACTCAACTGCAAAAGATAGAACGTGCAAAGCAATTAATGATAAATTCAAAATTAAACTACTCTGAGATTTCCTGGAAATTAAACTACAGTAGCTTAGCACATTTCAGTAGTCAATTCAAAAAAGTAACAGGTCTTTCACCCAGATCTTTCCAACGGATTATCGCAAAGAGACGGCAGGCTCAGATTAAAGAGCAAGGTATTGATCCAATAAGTTAATGGATGAATCAAATGATAATTAATTCTAAAAACTACTACAAATGCAAAATGATCCAATATATATCTTACTCGCAGATGATGATGAGGACGACCGCCTTTTTTTTAAAGAAGCTTTTGAATCTATAAGAATAAAAACAATTGTCAGAACAGTGAATGATGGTAATGAATTAATGAATTATCTTGCCTCAAATAAAGATAAATTACCCCATATACTATTTCTTGACCTAAATATGCCACTTAAATCGGGAATGGAATGTCTGCTGGAAATCAAAAAAATGGACCATTTAAGAGACATCGCAATAGCAATCTATTCAACCTCGGCTTCAGAACAGGACATTGAAGATACATTCGTTAATGGTGCAAATGTTTATATCAAAAAACCTCATGATTTTACTACACTTAAAAAATTATTGGAAGAGGTCGTCACAGTAAACTGGCACTATCAAACCTCAGGGCTAAATAGAGATAGTTTTTTACTAAGTTTATAATCAATATTCATTGGAATGAACAAGTATTCTATTTTTCTGAAGAGTATATTTACAATTTCAATGTTTGTGTTACTCTTCATCTCAAGCATTTCTTACAAACATGCGAATTCACTTGAAGCATCGGCAGAACTGCTGTCTCATTCTTATAAAATTCAGATGCAGCTCGAACAGATTCAATCTTACGTTAAAGATGCAGAAACTGGACAACGTGGATACATAATAACCAAAGATAGTAGTTTTCTCACACCCTATTTTAATGGTCGGAGTAATGTCACTAAATCGCTTGTCGTGTTAAAAGATCTTGCGGCAGATCAACCTGATCTTCTGCACAATATTGAAGAACTTCGAAAGTTGATCGATTTGCGTTTTACGCGTCTCGCAAATTCATTGGTAATGATTGCCGGTTCCAATACGAATGAATTGTTAGATATTAATATGCTAAAGGGAACTGAATTAATGTATGATATACATTCAAAGATCGACCATATGGTGGATTTGGAAACAACTAACTTTAATAAACATCAGCAGAAATATGAATATGAAATATCATTTACTCCTTTTATAACATTAATATTATTCCTATTCACATTGCTTGTCTTCATTCTTTCATATACGCAAATAAATAAGGACATAATTGCTTTGAGGAATTCGAACGAAAAATTATTAATCTCTACAGAATCGATAAAACATGCCGAGGTAATAGGGAAATTCTGCATGTCGTTATGGAATTTAAAAACAGATAAACTATATTATTCTGATAACTTATATCGATTATTGGGCTGCGAACCTAAATCGTTTGAACCAACAATTGAGAATTATTTGGAATTTGTTCATCCTGATGATAGACATATTGTAACAAATGGAATAGATGATTTAGTCAAAAAACACGACACATATACTCGGTTTTACAGAGTTATCCGCAAGGATGGAGAAGAACGTTTTTTCAGATCGGTAGGTAAGTTGATTGAAAACGTTGGCCATTGTACACACATTGGTGTAGCACAAGATGTCACACATGAGCATTTGAGTAATTTGACTTTGCAGGAAAGAAATCGCGAATTAGAACTAAGTAATAAGGAACTCGCTTCTTTTAATCAAATTGCAAGTCACGATTTGCAGGAACCGCTTCGAAAGATACAAACATTTATTTCGCTTATTGGAGAAAGGGAGATCGCAGGAATGTCTGATTCAGGGAAAAAACACTTTGAAGGAATCCTGACCTCAGTTGCCAGAATGCGAAAACTAATTGATGATCTGCTTCTGTTTTCGCGAATGAATAAAGCAGATAAAATTTTTGAGGAGAGTGATTTAAACCTGCTACTTAGAAATACCCTACACGAATTATCTGAAGAAATTGATGAAAAAAGTATGCATATAGAATCTGTTCAATTGCCAGTTTTGAAAGTAATTCCTTTTCAGATACAACAGTTATTTCAAAATTTGATTAGTAATTCATTAAAATACAGTAAACAGAGTGGCGAGAAGATTCTCAAAATTAATTGCGAAAAAGTTACTGCTAAAGCATACCCAATTTTGAATATGGGCTCGAATAATATCTATTATAAAATAACGGTATCAGATAACGGATTGGGGTTTGAACAGCAATATGCGGAACAAATATTTACTATTTTTAAACGTTTGCATACCTTGAACGAATATCCGGGCACAGGCATTGGTCTTTCTATATGTAAAAAGATTGTAGAAAACCATTCCGGATTTATTTTTGCCGAAGGTGAATCTGGAATTGGTGCTGTTTTCTCAATCTTCCTTCCTGCTGATTAGCAAGTGGAAAATCAATTGGTTGCGGTCAAAATTCGCAATAACACTTATACAATAAGCATTTCATAAAATACAGCGCAACCAAAATAAATAAAAATCTCAAAATTCTGTTTAGTTGCGGTATAAAATCACTACAATCCTTTTCAGCAAGGCCTTTATATCCTCCACAACCGATGCGTCCCATATTTTGGCTGCGATAATATCCGAAAATCGGTTATTATCGCAGCCATTATATTATTTTTGTCAGGTATTTAAATCTTCCCCCAATATTGTAATATGAACAATCGGATTTATGCCATAGGAGATATTCATGGTTGCTTTAATTCAATGAAAGAATTGATAGAGAATAAAATTCAGCTCAGAAAAGAAGACAACCTGATTTTTCTGGGTGATTATATCGACCGTGGCCCAGATAGCAAGAAAGTCTTGGACTATATTATTGAATTACAAAACAATGATTATGATATAGTAACACTTTTAGGAAATCATGAATCAATGTTAGTTGATGCCTGGTACAATGAAAGTGCTACATCTAAATGGATACAAAATGGCGGTTCTGAAACATTGAGAAGTTTTGATATAGATTCATTGAAAGCTATTGATCCAAAGTATATAGACTTCTTTAAAAACCTGAAGTTCTATTACGAATTAGATAAGTATCTCTTTGTTCATGCGGGGTTTAACGATAAGCTCGAAAATCCTTTTTCAGATAACTATAGCATGTTATGGAGTAGAAGAGAAGAATATTTTAATCCTCTATTAAATAATAGAACTGTTATTCATGGTCATTCTCCTGTATCTCTTGATATCACTCAGAAACAAATTACGAACAACAGTAAAGTTATAAATATTGATGGTGGTTGTGTATATTCTAGTACTCATTTAGGTAAGCTTGTAGCTTTTGAAGTAAATACAAGAAGTATTCTTATTGCTGAATAAAATAATAGTCTTATATTTGCAATTCGCGAATCGCGAATTAAACATTATTTGTATGAAGAAACACAATGGAATGCGACCACAGGACATAGTGGTATTGATAAAGATAATATCACTACAGCAACCCGATTGGAAAAATATAGATATTGCTAATGCTATTCTTATTAGTCCTTCCGAAGTATCTGAAGCATTAAATAGATGTAAAATTGCGGGACTTATTGATTCAAAGAAAAGGAAAGTAAATATTAACTCCTTTATCGAATTCTTGATTTATGGATTAAAATATGTTTTCCCGGTTCAACCCGGTTCTACTGTCAAAGGTATTCCCACTGCTCATTCAGCATCTCCGATTAAAGATCATATTTCCTCGGGCAATGACATATATGTCTGGCCCTATATAAAGGGAACACAACGGGGTCAGGCAATTGAGCCCCTGTATAAGAATTTACCAAAAGCAGTTGAGAATGATGTTGTATTCTACGAACTATTGGTAATTATTGATACGATTAGGGTTGGTCGTGTCCGGGAAATAGAAGTTGCCATTGAAGAATTAAAAAAACGACTGAAAAATGCCAGGTAACAATATCACGATGCTTCAAACCGTAGCCAACGGGCTGGGAGAACTTAAAGAAGATATGGTTTTTGTGGGTGGTTCTGTAGCAGAACTATATGCCACAGATCCGGCCGCATCAGACATCCGACCTACAATGGATGTTGATTGTGTGATAGAACTTAGTTCAAGACGTGCTCATGCCGAACTGGAAGAGAACCTGAGAGCAAGGAGATTTCAACATGACACTTCTCAAGGTGCTCCTATTTGCCGTTGGGTATTCGCAGGAGTAATAGTAGATGTAATGCCTACGGACGCCGACATATTAGGCTTTAGCAATCCTTGGTATCCAGGAGGAATTGAAAATAAAATAACAAAAATACTGCCTGATGGAACAGAAATTTATGTTTTTTCTTCGGCATACTACTTGGCCGCCAAGTTTGTTGCACACAAGGATCGCGGAGGTAATGACCTGAGAGCAAGCCATGACTTTGAAGATATTATATATATTCTTAGTAATTGCACCGAAATAGTTGCAAATATACAAAGTGCGAACGATACCGTAAAAACATACTTAAAACAAGAATGCCAAAATTTACTGGAGAACGATGGCTTAACAGAAGGCATTGAAACCGCATTACCCTACGGCTCAGACGAAGAAAGTACTGATATTATTTTGGATTTAATCAGTAATATTTCAAAAATCGAATAATGGAGAATAGAGAAACGACATATAAATTGCCCGAAAACTGGTTGTAACTACCTACCCACTCGAAGAATTGTTGGGCACAAAACTCCGGGCACTCTATCAACGTCGTAAAGGACGTGATTTATTTGACCTGTACACCGCCATTACTCAAAAGGATTTGGATTTCGACCAAATACTTACTTGTTATCGCGAATACATGAACTTTGTGGTGGGCACCAATGTCCCCACACAAAAGGAATTCTTGCTCAATATGGAAGAAAAAATGTTAGATACTGAATTCTTGGGCGACACTCAATTATTGCTACGCAACGGGGAAACTTATAATCCACAAAAGGCATATGGATTGGTAAAAGCAAATTTGTTGGAGAAAATTTAGCACAGTTTGTAATTTCAATAAATAAAAATAAGTATTTCATAAACACAACGCCTAAGTAAATGAAAGATCCAATAACTAATGCAACGAATGAACTCACAGAATATATTCGATTGTTTGATAAAAAGATATTTGTTCCATTTTTTATATTTTTACTTAAAGTAGATACCGGAACTGGAAATACATACTTAAACTTAACTTCAAAAGTACAGCAGATATTATACCTTCTTCGCCTTTTTTTAAATAAAGAAGAAGGCAATAAAACTGATATAGATTATAAGAAGATTGAAAATCTTTTAGAATCTATTGAAGAGTCATATAGAGATAAACTTGCAGACACTCAGATAAATGATTATTATGATAATAACTATAGAAAATCGTTAGCTATCACTGGTACTTATTTGAACTATTTTACAAATTCAAATCTTGTATTTATAGAACAAATGATTGAAAAAATTAATGCAACTTTTGGACCACTAACGGAGTTTATATTTCAACAAACAGGAGTCACTGTTGATGATTATATTCGTTTTTATCTTGAGTCAAGCGAAATAAGCCAAACTAAATTTCAAAATTGTTATGAAGTCTATCTTTCCCAAGTGTTTGATAAAACTGAAGAAGGAATTACTTGTTGGTCTGAAATAAATAATCTTTTTTTACCATATTCTCTTCCTTTAAAATTAGCAATAAATAAATTAGATTATAAAGATTTTGATATTGATAAACTAGAAAAGTTATTTTCATTCTTCTCTAGTTATCCAGGTGATTGCAATACAAATTATTATTGTACATTTAATGTATTATGGTCAAAACCGTTCATTTGTCTTAAACCAAATGAATACTATCTTCCATTTAACTCACAATTACTTCAATCAATATATTATTTTCTATATAATATATGTGAAAACAAAAGTAAAAATAGAGTAAGTTCTATTAGAGCTAATCTATTGGAGAAAAAGACAAAGCGATTATTCGAAAACTATTTCAAGGGTTACAATCCCAAAATTTTATCAAACTATTATATCAATTTCAGCGAATGCGAAAAAGATCTTCTTGTGATTTGTAAAAATATAGTATTGATTATTGAATGTAAGTCTAAAAAATATAATGAGCCTTTTAGAAATCCTGATATATCATATGAGAAAATTAAAAGAGATTTTAAAGTCTCAATTCAGGATGCTTATAGGCAAGTGAAAGAAGTCGAAGATTTATTTCAGTCTCAAAACGAAGTTATAATTACAGATAAATTTAAAAATGAAATTGAAGTAATTTCTACTAAAAAAATCACTCAAGTAGTTTCCATTATTGTTACTCAGGAGAGATTTGGTCAAATACAATGTGATTTAGGTTTATTATTAGATAAAGAGGAAGGTGATTTTTATCCTTGGAGTGTTTCAATTGATGATTTAGAATCGGTCTTACTTACTTTCAATAGAAAAGAAAATCCTTATGGAGTATTATCTATATACTTGTCCGCAAGAGAAAAACTACATGAGAGATTAATTTGTTTTGATGAGCTGGATTTAGTTGCACATTACTTGATGCAACCAGAAACCTTCTTGAAAATGTGTAACTCAAATGAGGTTTTTGTAACATCTACTGATATGTGCCATTTTTTTGATCAATTGTATCAGTCTGGTTTTGGGTTTGAGAATGAACTTGGATTAGAACATAAAATACGAATTTCTATGTCTTCTTATCTCACTTATGAACTTTGTAGAAAGCTTAAATTAAAAGTACCAAAGAACGTATCTGAATACAAAAGCCAAAATGGAATCACAGATACATCTATGAGAATATTTGGTCAGATGCTAAAATTATCTACAACTGATCCAGCTACTAAAGTTTTCTTTGAGTCAATAAGAGGAAAATCTCTTTCATATAATGATTTTGACGCTATGTTAAGTAATTCATGAAAATTTCAACACTAAATAAATTCAATTGGTTGCGGTGAAAAATCGCTACAATCCTTTGCGGCAAAGGCTTTAATGCTCTCCGCAACCGCAACTCCCTAGTTGAGCGTAGGCTCTTTTTGTTCGGCGTATGGCTCCAGCCTACGTCGTAGTTAAAAGCAAGGCTATTGCCTTATATATTTCAAGAAGACTACTCCTCGTTTGCAATGCGAGGTATTTGGTTCGGCGCTTTAAACGCAAACTCTTACAATTGGATTGATAAAAGTTACGATAAAATAGATGCAGAAACATTTCAGAATAAACTTGCTTTTCCTGTTGGGAGCATCTCTGCTATGCGGAAATCTGGTGGCACAAAGCATAGTAAAGCGGGAGGTCTATACCGTTAACTTCAGCAATGCGCTGCATGAGCCTTTATGGGTAAGCTACAAGTTATACCGTGGTGGTGGGGAATGTAGCCGTACTAAATTCCGTTTTCATAACGATATTGACAGTCTGCAAACGGCTACGAATAAAGATTATGCGCGTTCGGGTTACGACAAAGGCCATCTGGCCAATGCCGAAGACTTTGCTTACGATTGTACCATGGATGAACTTACTTTTCGGTACTACAACTGCCTCCCTCAAACTCCCAATCTCAACCGGGGAGTTTGGAAAATAAACGAAATACTTATTCGTCAATGGTCTCAGTCCGATTCATTACTTATCGTTTGCGGGGGTACTTTTGGTAAAAGGAAAATCGGGCGTATAGCAGTACCGGATTATTGTTGGAAGGTTGTTCAGTCCTTATCAACAAAGAAAATCCTGTTTTGCGGTTGGTTTTCAAACACCAGCCAGGCAACGGTTACCGAGATTCCACTCACAGAATTAATAAAACGTACAGGAGAAGAAATTCAGCTAAAGCAATAATTTCAGACATTTTAGCTCATGTGCTAACGCACTTTTGTAAAGTGTGCCAATACAAAGTTATTCCGCAATTAGGGCTGCAATAAAAACATAAATTAACAAAGCGCAATTTGTCCCTCATGTCCCCATTGTCAATCCAAAGCAAAACTATCTCTTGATATATTTTGTATGCGATAAAGGCCGAAAACCTGTAATTATCGCAACCATTTCAATCATTCATACAAAAGAATTGACATATTTTGTCAAGTATCTTGCACTGTTTACTTGACAAATTTAATTTGTCGGTTTCCGTTTTTAAGTTTTTTAAGTGTGGATTTCCTCTAATTATACCAACTGTACATATAAAATGACCCAAAGTCATTTTTATGTCTACTGTTGTTAATGCCGTTGCTTCAAACAAATAGTATCAATGAGACGAAGTCGAAATTGGACTATATTGTTTGTGCAAACGGTATTATTTATCTATTGAAGGAAAATACTTTCCTAATACTGTTCTTTGATAGAAAATATTTTCCTTTCCAGAATATCATACATCTCTTAGTGGAAAATATTTATTTTGAATTCACGCCTTTTAATGGAAAATATTTTCTACAATATGTCTCTTAGTGGAAAATAATCTCTATATTTGCAGTTCAACACTAACATAATGGAAAATATTTTACCAATACACCTTCAGGAAGTAATTTTCAGTTCGCCCGAACCGAAAATTTCAAAGCAACTTACCAAATTACGGGAAGAAGGTAAAATCAAAAAGATTGCAGCTCGTATTTATACATCAAATTTAATTGAACCGGCTGAAGATATAATAAAGCGAAATCTCTTTATTATACTTGGTAGACTTTATCCTGGAGCATTATTAAGTCATCGTTCTGCCTTCGAATTTCAACCCACAAAAGCAGGTCAAATATATTTGACCTACAGCTACACAAAAAATGTAAAGCTTCCGGGTGTGACACTTTGTTTTCTGGAGGGGAGCAAACCTATTGACGGTGATAATGCCATTTCAGGAGAATTGTATGTTTCTCAGAAATCGAGGGCCTTTCTTGAAAACTTGCAAGCAACTAAGAAAGTTGGTTCAACTACCAAATGTTTGACTTTGCCGGAACTCGAAGAAAAACTAGAGCAAATCATTCGGGTGAATGGTGATGACGAAATCAACAAGGTTAGGGACAACGCAAAGGAAATAGCCGACAAACTCAATATGCAAAAAGAGTTTGAACAGCTGAATAAAATGATAAGTGCGTTGCTTTCAACACACACTTCAAAAATACTTTCATCGCCCATTGCTATTGCACGGGCTTTTGGATTTCCATACGACCCAATCAGACTAAATCTGTTTAAAACCGTTTTTCAGGAATTACAGCAACAGGAATTTAAAAACAGACCGGAAACAAACACTACCCCGAAGTCGTTCCGTAATTTTGCTTTCTTTGAAAGCTATTTTTCCAACTATATAGAAGGTACAGTATTTGAAATAGATGAAGCCAAACAAATTATTGAAACGAACAAACCATTAGCTGCCAGAAATCAAGATAGTCACGATGTGTTAGGTACTTATCAGCTCGTTTCCAATAGACAAGATATGTCGGTCACACCACAAACACCAGATGAGTTTTTACAAATTCTTTCTTATCGGCATAGAATTTTACTCAGTTCAAGAGAGGATAAAAATCCGGGACAGTTCAAAGACAAGAATAACTTTGCAGGGAGCACATCTTTTGTTGATTTTAATTTGGTAAAAGGTACGTTGATTCAAGCCTTTGATTTCTATAAGGTATTGGAACACCCTTTTTCAAAAGCAACTTACATGATGTTTATTCTAAGTGAGATTCACCCCTTTTTAGATGGCAATGGTAGGCTAGCCAGAATTATGATGAATGCAGAATTGGTAAAAGGAGGACAATCAAAGATTATCATTCCAACGGTTTTCAGAGATGACTATATTGGAACATTAAAGAAACTTACAAAACAAGGCGATTGCATTCCATATATTCGTATGCTACAAAGAGCACATGAATTTAGTGCTACCATTTATGGAGATGACATTAACGAAATGCAAGACTTTCTGACACAGTGTAACGCCTTTTTGGAACATACTGAAGGACTACTGAAAATTATTCCAAGATAAAAAACACTCATTTAACAGTGTTTTACAAGTCACTTCGCCATTACCCTTTTCAATAAGAAAACAAAAAACAATATGACTGAAAAGTTTGAGCAGCTAATTAAGAATTATAAAGCCGATTCAGGAAGTGTGTATAATACTTGGTTTATAAACAACGATGACAGGCTGAAGGCCTTTCGTTCTATACGCAGAGGAGTACAACAGGTTATCAATGACATCAAAGAAAATAAATTCCCTAATAATTTTAAAGGTAGCTCATTGGAATTTGTATTATCATGTATTGCGGAGCAAAAACAGGTTTTTGTGGGCGTGGCTCATCCTTTTTATTGGAAGCCCAAACTTAGAATACCGGATATTTACGAAAACGAACAAAATAAAAAAGCATTTGGACAGTTCTTGGAAAACTGTTTCGACTACAATACAAAAGAAGATACTATTATCAAAGAAATTATCAAATTGGATAATCTCAAAATCAAAGGCCTTGGCCCCGCAGTTGCAAGCATACTCTACTTTTTACATCCCACTATAATACCGCCTTTCAATACCGCCATTATAAATGGTTTTAATACATTATTCAACGACAACAAAAAATTAGGTTCTTGGTCAGAATATCTCAAACTTAGAGAAACATTAATGGAAATAAACGATAAATACAAATCGTTACTTTCAAATGATTTGGGGGCAATTGCAGGTTTGCTATTCGAAATAGGTTCAAGAAGCATAATCGTTAGTGATGGCGAATTTATTACCGAAGAGGATGTTGCGAAATTTGAGAAACAAGTACAGAAAAGACGGAAAGAAGTGGAGAGTGAACAACAAGAAGAGGATTTACATACCGAAATGCAGTTTCGACTCCTAACCGTTGGCAAAGCATTAGGATACGATGTAATCAGTGCCTCAAATGACCGGTCTAAATCTCACAAAGGAACTAATTTTTCATTCCTAAGCTTGCCCGATTTTCCTAAACTGGACGTTAATAAAGAGACCTACAACACAATTTGTTTAATTGATATTGTTTGGTTCGAGAAAGGAACAAAAAAGCCCATTTGTGGATTCGAGGTAGAAAAAAGTACTTCAATCTATTCCGGTATTTTAAGATTAACTGATTTATCTTACTCATTTGCAGAAAGCGAGCAACATTTATACATTGTCTTACCTAACAATAGGGAAAAAGAAGTTGTTATGCAACTTTCCCGACCTTCAATTAAAAGCAGCCAGACAAAAATTCAATATATTTTATTTTCAGATTTAAGAGAGCACTGTGATGCACTTTGCAAATTTGGAGAAAGTCATAATATACTCAAGAAAATTGCAAGAACAGTTTAGGTTCAATACAAACAAAAAGCAGGATATAAAATTGAAGAAAAAACAATAAAATCTCGAAATTACTTGGTTGCGGTACAAAATAGCTATAATCATTTATGTCAAAGGCTTTAATGCCCTCCGTAACCAAGGCATATTTATAGAATTTCTTGTATAGAATAAATAAAAATGATTTCTTGAAATTAATTTTAAGATTTTTTGCTCTTTTATTTGCAAAACAAAAGAAAGTTCCTAAATTTGCAAATCATTAAAACAACTCGTCAATTGTAGCGACAATTGCATTACATATTATCCAAGCGTTAGCTTTTATTCTGTTCTTGAAACCTCGACACTTTCACTGTACAATAGAATAAGTTAGTAAACGCCTGCGTCAAATGGCGTGGACTTTAACTTATTACTTGTACTGGGTCGTCGAGGACCTCAAGAGCGTGGTAAGTTAAATGTCCACGCTTTTTTTATGCCCTGATGTGTAAAGATTTGATTTACATTGTTATACAATACCAACAATGATACATCTACAAAAAATTAGTTATTACAATTCAACATTTCCTATTAAAAATCAAAAATATAATATAATTTTATTTATTTTTACAGGCATATTATTTTACTAAATAACCCTAAAAATCTTAGATAGACAAAATCTCAAAAACTGAACTTGACACAGATAATGAAACGAATTAAATATTTAACAACTATTAAAATCTGAATGTTATGCCAACCTACACTGAAAGAATACACATACCAAGCGAACCTGAAAAATTAATTGATTTAGGAGTGAAAGTATATGCCAGGCATTGTGTAATGGGTAATAAATCTCCTTTACTTGCGTTACAAGCTGACTCTTGGGAAGTAAATGGAAGAGATGTCAACAATGCTTTGAGATTGCATGAATTGATGAAGAAAGATAAAAATTCTTCTCAAAAATATTTTCTCAAAATGGATGAACTAATTATCAAAATTAAAGCATCACTTCAAGCCAGCCACGACTTACTCTCCGATATTTATCAAGATAATCCTATTGAACTTGGTTTCTGGGGTTTTTATATAGAAGAGTAACTTTATTCGCGCGACTTTCCTATATAATTTTCTGTTCACTATCACTTTACTCTCTGTCGTTTCTCCCCCAATAACAAATGGTTATTAGGGGTACGATGCAAAGATTGAATACAAGAATTATTTTAATTAAATAACGTTATTTATCTTTTCGAAATTGGAATTAAAATAAATCTCTATTCTATGAATACATTTTTAAAAGAATTAGGTTCAGCCCTAAATATTAGACCAATAGTATTGAAAATACAGGAGATGAAGATGAAGATAAAGAGTAAAAGAAAAATATTCAAGTCGAACGAAATAGAATCCGATTGGACACAAAACAATAAAGTGGTTATTATTTATGAGGGCAAGGAAGCTGCCTATAAACTCAAACTTTGCACTAAATTCCTAAAAGACACATTGAATTTAGAGCCAATTGTATATAAACCTTCAAGAAATAATTTCCAAATAAATGCTTTATCTTCATTCGAAAGGTTGAGTAGAGATTGTTCGGCAGCCATTGTAATATTTTCCGCAGATATTGAAACGCAAGCGATAAAACAGAGTATATTGCTGGAGCTTGGCTATTTTCTCGGAAAATTTCACAAAGAAAAAAACCGTAAAATCATTATACTGCATAAGATATATGCAAGTATCCCCTCCGATTTTATGGCATTCCCTGTATTACCTATCAAAAATCGATTAGAGAAACTTTTTTTCAATTAAAGAGCGAGTTTAGATATTGGAATTCCCTTTATTAAGTAAAAACACATGCTTTGAACAGTAAAAGTGAACAAGATGTTCCTAACTACCCAATTGGGTAAAAATGAAATCCTACCATTTTTTTATTTCGTAGATGCTTACTTTTTGTTATCTTTTGATTTTAAACACTCTCTTTTCACACATAATATGACTTTAGTGGAAAATGATTTCTATATTTGCAAGCCAACTCTATTCGGAAAGTATTTCGCCAATTAGTCTTCAGTAAATAGTTTCCAATTCACCCCAAACCTAAAATTTCCAAATCATTGGAAAAAATCTAAATCACAGGGATTGTTGCTCGGATTTATTCTTCATATCTAATTGAAACAGCCGAGAATATTATAATGTGAAATTTATTTATAATACTGCGCAAACTTTAGCGAGACTATAAACTATCTTCAATGTTTGAAATTTAACTCTGAATTTCAAACATTCATCCTTTGCACTAAATTTAGTGGTTGGAGTTTCAATAACTCATTTTGAGAAAATTGAATCATAAATCTATTGTTATATTTATTTCGTGACTTAAAGATAAACATTGTAAAACCTAAAATAGCAACCTATTGCAAAAAAACACTTACATAGGATAGTATACAATTATGAATGATCACAAAAAAACAAATGAGGAACTTATAAAAGAGTTACGGGAATTAGGACAGGAATACAATTTATTAAAAACATTATATGATAAAGATTTGCGCGAAAGCGAGAAAACTACAAGGTACTTAGAAGAAAGTGAGAAACGATTCAAGCTAATGTTTGAGAACGCTCCATTGAGTTACCAATCATTAGACAGCAATACCCACTTAATCAATGTTAATCCCGCATGGCTTGAGACTATGGGGTATAAATGGGAGGAGGTCATCGGTCATTGTTTCAGCGAATTCATGACCCCAGAGTCAGCATTGTTGATAAAAACTAGGTTCGCAAAATTCTTAGCCGAAGGTGCGATTCATGATTATCAGTTTGATATGATTCAAAAAGACGGTACAGTTTTCACTGTATCGTATGATGGTAAGATTGGATATGATGAACTAGGGCATTTTAAACAAACGCATTGTATTTTCGAAGACATCACTAAACGCAAACAGGCTGAAAACGCATTGCACGAAAGCGAAAAAAGATATCGTTTCATGTTTGACAACAATCCTCAACCTAATTGGATCTATGATATTGAAACCCTTTCGTTTCTTGAAGTAAATGAATCTGCGATAATTCATTATGGATATTCAAAGGAAGAATTTCTGTCTATGACATTAAAAGATATTCGTCCAGCTGAAGACATCCCTTCTCTCCTAAAAGATGTTGTCATTCCCCGTAATCCATTTAGTAATTCCGGCGAATGGAGACATATTAAGAAAAATGGAGAACTAATATTCGTTGAAATTATATCGCATTCAGTACTTTTTAATGGTAGGGAATCACGGCACGTTTTAATTCACGATATTACCGATCGGAAGTTGGCAGAAGAAGCATTAAAACAAGCTAATTATGAATTGGAAAAGCTTCATAATAATTTGGATACAGCTGTTTTCTCAGTCGATATGATTCATAATAAGATGATTTATGTTTCTAAAGCGCACCAAACCGTATTCGGACATTCAGAGGCTGAGTTTTTCAAAAATCCACAATTGTGGTATGAAATAATAGTTCCAGAAGATAAACCCATAGTTGATGCTGGTTATCCTGTTTTATTATCAGGGAAAAACCTTCGTCATGAGTATAGGATAACACATCCCAATGGACAAATTCGTTGGATTGAAGCAAAAATGAACCCATCCCTCAACGAGAATGGAAAGCTGATACGAATTGATGGGGTTGCATCTGATATTACTCAGCGGAAGCGTATTGAAGTTGAGTTTCTTGAATCGGAGGTGAATTTTCGTCGTTCTATTTCTGAATCTCCTGTAGGCATACGTATTGTCACAATCGATGGGAAAACAATTTATACAAATAAAGCTTTCCTTGATATTTATGAATTCAACAGTTTGGACGAATTTGCAAGTATGCCCGCAAAATATCGCTACACTTCAGAAAGTTATGCGCAACATCAGGAAAGAAAGAAAAAAAGAAAAAGTGGACATGATGTATTTAATTATGAAATTAGTATTATAGGCAAAAATGGAGAAATTCGCCATGTAAAAGTTTCACGTAAGGAAGTTCTTTGGAATGGTGTTAAACATTTTCAGGTAATAAACCTTAATATCACGGAACAGCGGAATGCAGAAGAACAATTAAGAAAACTTTCCAAAGCAGTAGAGCAGAGCCCTAATGCAATATGCATTACCAATACGGATGCAATCATTGAATACGTTAACCCCAGAACGATTGAATTGACAGGCTTTGCTATTGATGAACTGATAAACGTAAATACAAGAATTTTCAGTTCGGGTGAAAAACTAAAAGAAGAATATACTCAACTTTGGCAAACCATAAAATCTGGGAATGTATGGAGTGGTGAATTCCACAATAAGAAAAAAAATGGTGAACTCTACTGGGAATCTACCACCATTTCGCCAATATTTGACAATCAAGGAAGAATAACCCATTTTCTAGCAATAAAAGAAGATGTCACAGAGAGAAAGCGGGTGGAGATTGCATTGAATAGATCCGAAGAACAATTGCGTAAATTTGCTTCGCATCTACAAAATGTTCGTGAAGAAGAAAAAATTGCATTAGCGCGTGAAATACATGATGATCTTGGTCAGATTTTAGTCGCACTTAAAATTGATACGGGCTTATTGAAACAGAAATACATTAAAGCCACTCCAGTTATTAGTTCTGAAGATATAGTAAACCAGTTCAACCAATTGGGCAAAATGATTGATAACACTATTCAAACTGCCCGAAGAATAATGAATGGGTTAAGACCTGAGCAACTTGAGATATTAGGTTTTGTTGGAGCAGCAAAAGCATATCTTCAACAATTTGAAGAGCGGCATCAACTAAGTTGTGAATTCTTATGTGATGCCGCTGATCTTGAATTGAATTCACAACAAGCTTTGGCACTTTTCCGAATCCTACAGGAAGCATTGAACAATATTGTCAAACATGCCAAAGCTTCATCTGTGAAAATTCAACTTGATTATGACGTTGAAACGTTAATCATGAAAATTGATGATAATGGAGTTGGTTTTGATAAGAATAACAGCGGCAGACAAGACTCATACGGAATGATAGGTATGAAAGAACGGGTCATTTTGCTGGAAGGCGAATTGGATATTACAAGTGAAGTAGGTCAGGGAACATCTGTTAGAGTTGAAATGCCTTATATTAATAAACAAATCATAAATGTTTAAAATCGAAAGTTGAGACCTGTCCGTTTTCTAGGTTTACGTCCTGCACTACTTTATACCGTTCAGATAAGTCTTAATCTCGATCGGCTACTATACAAAAATCATGTTCATTATTAAGGTTGAATAAAAATGATCTATGTGATATCCATTTGGTTGAATGCAACGCTTACGAAGCCCCGAGAAAGGTCACTTAAAATACATAGAAAGAGTTTTCTGTCAAAAATCCAAAGACGACTTTGATAAAGCCTTGAAGGATGAGAAAAGACAGGCCAAATAAACTCATATGGGCTGATATTTGTACAAAATCTATCTATACGCGACAAAATTTATCATTTGTAAGAAAATACTTGATTAATTGCACCATTTTTTGCACATCTTCTCGTTTAAATCACTTCAGGTAAATTAATGATAAATCTTTGCAATCGCTTGGTTGTGGTCAAAATTTGCTGAAAGACATACACAGTAAGCATTTCAGAAGAAATACACCGCAACCAAAATAGAATTTACCGAAAAATAAAAATCAATTTAATGCGGGGCAAAATCGCTACAATCCTTTATGGTAAAGGCTTTACTGCCCTCCGCAACCGCAACTCCGCAACCAAGAGGTATTTCCTGAAATTCAAATGTAAAAATCTATTTCAGTTGAGAAATAGGAAGAAAATCAGGAGGGAATAGAGTTCGGAAGAAAGCGGTCAGGTTTCACCTGATAGATAATAACGGGCAGCTCCGCCGGGCAAATACTGTGCAAGCGAGTGCAGAGCCAATTCTTGTGAAAATGAATACAGAACTAAACTTGTTTAAGTTTTGTTGAGTGCAGCCAAGAATCTTGTAAAAAACTTGTTTGAGCTATGCCGAGAGTAGCCAGTATTCTTGTAAAAAAGTCCCCAGCCCCAAAAAATCCCATTCCAACAAGAGCAGAGCCATACTCGTTTAAGCGCAGCGGGGATTCACGAAGTAAATCCCCGCCCTTTCTCGCCAGCTCGCTGAGCCTGTCGAAGCGTCGGTCGCTGAGCCTGTCGAAGCGAAGCCTTTTCTTTATTGTTCCGAAAATTTTATTACTTCTACCGGACAACCATCAGCAGCTTCACGTATTTTTGCATCATATTCCGAAAAATTTATATCTTCAATTACTGTCGATATATCTTTAATTAGAAAAACTTGCGGACAAATATCTTCACACACGCCGCAAGAAATACAGCCGTCTTCCACCCAAACTTTTGCTATTTTCATAATTCTTTTTTTTTTATAATGTAATGTTGATTTATACTATTTTGGTTCTTATACTCAGTTTGCTGTCACTCTGAGTATTTTATTACAACTCTTGGGCAACATTCAGCTGCTTCTTTTATCTTTATCGTATTCTTAGTATAGTTTACATTTTCAATTACGTAAACTATAGCATCAATTTTAAACACCTCGGGACAAATGGTTTCACACAAACCACAGCCCGTACAACCATCCTCAATCCAAACTTTTTTTATTCCCATAAATCATGTTTTATTTCTAATCTTATAGAATGTTAGACCTTTTATTCCAAATCCTATCTTTTTGGTTTTATTTTCCTTTTCATATGGTATTTAAACCAAATCATAATTCCTGTAATAAGAGTGAATAGAACTAAAATACCACCAAGTGGAACAACCAGAATATAAAATAGACCTAAAAATGCACCATAAATTCTACCTGTGTGAACCTCCAGTGCAAGACTCCACAACGACATCGGTGATTCTTCAATTGCATCTTCAGGCATAGTGCTAAATTTAGCACCTTTGTTGATATTTATAGCACCTTTTTCGTATTCGAAAGCCACGGTCTGCTGTTGAAAATCGGAGCTGAAACCAGAGATTTTATAATCACCAATAGGCGGTCCTATATTTGTTGGACGTATATAGTTTTGTTGCTTTATTAAATCATATACTTCACCATTCCTGTAGTTCCACTTAAAGAGACCTTCAAATGATCCCACCATTATATTATCTTTACTAAGGCTTTCCAATACCGTTACACCCATGATGCTTGCCGGAGGCTGAGGATCAAATAATTTTGCTTCCGTTTTAAAGTCAGTATCGAAATGATAAAAACCTTCAGATGTTGAAACAATAAAAGTCTTTTCATTAGGGATATAAATGATACGACGCAACGCATCGAACCACGGATTAAACGTATCAAGCTCAGTAAGCGGTATCTTTTTTACCCGAGCATTAGCAATGGCAATCAGCAAAGGGGGGCGAAGAAACATACCTGTAAGTGTTGTTACAAAAAGGAATAATCCGGTTATCCAACCAATTCGGTTGTGCCATTTTAAATTCCACTTATGCGTTTCCTTTAGTCTATCCCGTATGGTTCTATCTGCTTTATTTTTCTTCAGTTCTTTCTTTGAGAAAAACAAGATTACTCCGCCAACACTCAGCAGAATAAAAATCAGAGCGACTAAATCAACCAGCAATTTACCTACAGCTCCATATATCTCTCCACTATGAATTACCCATAATGTCTTGAACAACCCAACCTTATTATCGTAGTGTTCGGGTTTTGGTAGTTTAATGATATCAAATTGTTTCAGATTAGTGCTTACAAGCAAGTTTGAACGTGTCATCACAAAAGTACTGTCACCCTTCTGCAACATATCTACCACGTTTTCTTCATGTACAGGCAGCGGTACTTTAATCCAACGTTTACTAACCGGATTAAACTCATACAATCCAAATAAAGTCCCCGCGAGTAGTCCTTTATTAGTTCTTAGAACTTTAAATATCTTGCGGTTATCGATACCTTTTGGTAAACCTGCATTTAGATCATTGAATTTTGAGAAGGTCGAGTCAGTTAGCCAAATACCAATATTTCCGTACACAAGAAAACGATTATTTTCCACCTTCAGAGTGGCACGTACAGCAGCATTGTTCCAGTTTTTGTACCTATATTCGGTTGGGAGTATATTGCGGGTTATGTCTACAGAAGAAAAAAACGAACGATGATTGAGAATAACACCCGACAATGAAAATAGAATAATGAAGAGCGCAATAACAATGCCTACCCACTTATGGATCTTTTTGAAAAATCTAAACATAACCTTGTTTTACCTGTCAAAAAAAAGAATTAGAAAAGAGTCACAGAATATGACCGAAATAAGAAAACATACAGGAATATTGACTCGAATATTCCTGTATGCATCAATCATTTATTCCATTTTTATTTTTCTGGCAAAGAATGTCTTTTGTACTAAATCATAAAAAATTAATCCACCGCCAATAATCATTAATCCATCAGGTACAAGTCGAATCCACATCCAAAATTTAAGTCCTTCAATGGCTTCACGGGTACGGGCAAAAAAGTAACCTGATTCCATCGCAACCTGAGCTTGATGAATTCCGATAATATAGGTCGGTACAGCATATAATAATGTACCGATAGTCAGAATCCAGAAACCCCATTTGCTGAATTTATCACTCCACACATAGTTATTTGCCAATGCATTTGCCCTGGAAGTGAGATAAAGAAATGCTATTGAAATATATCCGAATGCTCCCAACAATGCAACATGGGCATGAGGCATAATCAGATACGTTCCATGAGCATAGTAGCTAATAGTCGGCGTATTTATTACCATACCAAAGAAACCTGCACCTATCCAGTTCAATACTGCAGAACCGGCAATCCACATAAATGGCACCGAGAAACTAAAGTTTTCCCCTGAATGCAACTTCTCACGTTGATTTTTTATCGCTTCGATAATCATTAATGCAATTGGTAGTGGTTCAAGGGCCGAAAATATACCGCCTATGGCAATCCAATATTCATCAAGACCCTGCCAGAAATAATGGTGCCCTACTCCTAACGTTCCACTTAAGGAAATAAGAAATATCTCGAAGAACATAACCCGGACAGCCGTTTTGTGTGAAATCAGGCCCAGTGAAACGGTGAAGAAAGCTATTACACCTGCTGCAAACAGTTCAAACGTAAGCTCTACCCACAAATGGATGACCCACCAACGATAATAATCATCAATTGTGAAGTTTGGAAATATTTTATTTATTGGCATCATTCCTGCCATATAAAGCGTAGCGATGGCAAAAGCCGACCAGATAATCGTATTTACGATTGGATTATTTGATGCTGCTTTTCGGATAAGTGAAAATATAAGTAAGAACCAAAATACCAATCCAACTACCAATCCTATACTCCAAACACGGCCTAAATTGAGATATTCTCGTCCTTGATTCCCTAACCAAAACCATACATCACGCATATGACCGGTAGCACCTAAATACAACCCGATTATACTTCCTACTGCCACTACTAATAACGCAATCCACAAAACATCTACCAACCATGGATATTTATGATCACGATTAGCTATCCAGGGTGCGATAATCAACCCACCAACGAGCCAACCCACTGCAACCCATAAAATGGCTAATTGCACGTGCATCGAACGCAAAACATTAAAAGGTATGAGGGACTGTGATAAGACCAAATCCTTGGCTGGTTCAGTATAAATGTGTGATAAATAGCCACCAAGTATCAATTGAACAAAGAACAAACCTGCTACAATTGGAATATATTTCAATAATTTTTTTTGCGATTTAAACATGGTTGTAACAACCAATGGTTCTTCTAATTTTTCGTCAGGGTCTTTCTTAAACAAATATTCGTACGATAGAAAAATAACGACAATGGTCATTGTCCAAAGAATTAGAAATTCCCATAAAGAAACTTTGTGCGAATTGAAAGTCAGGCTTTGATCAACCAATGGCTCAGCAGGCCAGTTGTTCGACCAGGTTCGTATTGTTCCGGGGCGGAATGACGAAGCAACTAACTGACCCCAATCAAAGAAGGCTGCAATCTTCACTGCTTCTTCAGGTTTGATTACTCCTCCTTTAAATCCACGTTCAGGATCGCCGTTGACTAACATATTCGTGATATATTTCACATTCTCCTTGTAGGCTGCGGCTGACGCGTTTGTATAGACTGTAGTTCCAACTAGCAACGAGGTCTGTTTCTTTACGTCTTGTATGACGCGTACTTTAACCGCACCTCTTTCTATTTCTGTCAAGTCCTTATTTTTCTTATGATACAGCTGTTCTCCATAATAATCATAAAGATAAACTGCCCGGTAATGAAGCATATCAGTTGTAAAGTCCGGCCCAATATAGGCTCCCATTCCAAGCATTGATCCCCAGTCCATTAGGTCAAATTCCTGAAAATAGCCTTTTCCGGCTACCACATCATTGTAAGTATAAAGAACTTCACCACTTTCCGATTTCACTTGTTGTGGAATGGGTGGTACTTCTTTTTGAAGGTTTGCCGTGTAATAAATTAACGCGGAAACCATTACTAGAGCAATAATCCAAAAGGCAGATGATAAGCCTTTTCTGCTCATAAACTTGTCAAGAAATGATTGTTTCATTGATTTACTGTTTTAGATGAATATTGTGATAATTTAAAATGATTCAATTTATTAGATAGAAAATCTTAATGCTTTAGGGTATAATATATTGTTTTCCAAATGAACATGAATGTGTAAATCATCTTCAAACTGTTCCAACAGTTTATAGGCAACCTGATAGGTATTGCAACCATCAGCTGGTACACCATAGTTATCACTCAGTACATTTATCTTATCCATTGCTCCGCCGGCAAATTCATGCTCGCCTTTCATACGTGTAATTTCCGAAATTACAATCTTTTTTGATTCAGAAGAATTAGTTTTCAACACGTCTTTAATTGCCGGAAATAAAACTTCTTCTTCCTTTTTGAGGTGTTGCAATAATTCAGTATTAATTTGTGAAAACAACTCAGCAATTTCAACCAACTCAGGATGGTGGGCACCATGAACCTGTTCAATTTTCCGGGTGTAAACAGTGAGTTGAGGTAACAATTTCAACACTGTTTTATGATGTGTATTCACAATGTAGTCGCACAGGAAATCCAAATTCCATTCGTTGAAGTTATGCAACGCGTTGACTGTTGTATTTTCAAGCTTTGCTAATTCTGTTTCGAGCACGCTGCTGTCCAGGTTCTTTTCCTTGCAGGCCTGTTCCAGACTCTGATTACCACCGCAGCAAAAGTCAATACCTGCATTTTTAAAAATTTCTGCGGCTCTGAAATCGCGGGTTACAATTTCACCTATGTTTATATCTTTATAGTTTTCCATTTTGTTATTCAATTAATTCAAATAAAAAGCGCTTAATTCATCTACCAGTTTCAGGTATTTGTCGAAGTACTCGTTATTAATCGTTGTCAGATTGGTTTCTTCAAAATTCTCGGTCATAGCCAACTTCACATCGGCAGGCAATAACCTTTCAGCCATTGGGTATAGTATATTATTTTCTTTGCCAATGTGATTTGTAAGCAGTGTGCAGTAGTTCAGCAGATTTTCTTTTATCTGTTCATAAGCCGAATCGTCGCCAAGCTTTAGTTTCTCGATAGCCTCCACAGCCTGTTTGATGTATTTTCTACCCTCATCATGCTCGTGAAGCATTACGGCGATAGGTCCACCCTCCCTTGACATACCGTGTTTTTCCATTTCCAGAAACAGCACATCTTCCTCTTTGAGGTGATGATATTTATCGGCAAAGTTCTTTATAAAGTCAATAATCTGCTCTACATGGTTCAGCTTCACTGTCGATTTATCATTTCTGTTCAAAATAGTTTGAGTAATTTCAATTACCTTCAGGATACTATCGTGTTCCTTTACTAGAATATCAATTGCTGGCATAATTTTATAGTTTAGTTGATTATTTTGAATTGATTAACCCGTAGTGCATTTGATAGATATTTTCAATGATAAGATTAAAGATATTGAGATGCACACAGTTTGTCTACGACTGACCTCGTCCGGTAAACCGAAAAACAAGTGAAGTTGGCGTAAGAAACTGTCCTGTTTGAGCGACAAAGGAGCGAGTTTGGACGGTTTCAGCCAACTGAGAGCAAGTTTTTCGAGTGAAGCGGGCGCAGTCTTGACTTTTTTGCTTACTTTTTGTGTTAAGACAAAAAGTAAGTCAGGGTTTGGGGCGGAAGCCCCAATAAAACAAAATCGTTTTTTATTAATGCACTACGGATTTGATTATATTTTCAATAGCTTGTTTATTTTGGTCGACGGTTGGTGCTGGAGTTTTCACTACCAATACCCTGAAATCGGCATTGCTTTCGTTGTATAGACAGTGTGGAATATTCTTCGGACTTTCAATCAGCGTATCCTTAGTTACAGTAAGTTTTTCATCGCCAATTTCTACAATGCCTTCACCTTCCAGTACATAGAAAAATACATCTACAGGAGTGGCATGTTTTTTCAAACTTTCGCCAGCTTTTAAATGGATATGAACTGCCTGTACATGTTCATTATCATGAATTTTGCGTGCATCTACGCCATGAGGATTTTTTGTAGTAGTTGCTTCTTTGTAATTTATTGTTTTCATATTTTTGTAATTTATATTGTTGATTTATACAGTTTGTTTGATTTATAATACTACCTCTGTGTAGTATTATGGTAGAAAAAAAAATTAGTATCTCAATATTTTATTAAAATCCATATCAGATAATCGGGTTTCACGGAAGACTTTGTTTAAATTAGTTCTTATGTCCACCCATAAATAATGCATAGCGCAAGGATTTGTACACGAACAGTTTTCAAAACCTAATAAACAACCATTCAATTTATCCATACCTTCAACCGAATCGATTATATCATAAAACATAATCTCATCGGGTCTTTTAATAAAGGTATAACCACCCTCTCTACCTTGCACACTTCTAATAAATCCTGATTTCGATAAATCTGTCATTAAACGTCGTAAGTATTTATCAGAAACTTTTAATTCTTCAACCAATTGCTTTGCAGTATACAATTGATCTGGCTCCTTCGCCATAAAGATCAATATTCGTAATGCGTACTCGGATGTTTTTGACAATTTCATATTATATACTACTTCGTTGTATTATTTAGTACAAATATAGATGTTTTTATTTTATATCCAACAATTCAATAGATAAATATTCTATCATTTAACTTTTAAACACTTAGATCAAAATACAAATTATTATATATCTGTTATTTAAATATTGAAAATAAATATATAAAATAATTAGTTAGTCAGCCCAGCCAACTTCATCATAACTATTTGAGCGTACGCTCTTTTTGTTCGGCGTATGACTCCAGCCTACGTCGAAGCTAAAATCATGGCTATTGATCTTTATGTTTATAAAAAAAAACTAATTTACTGGCGTACTTTTGCAAAGTGTTCCAATACTAAAGGTATCAGAACTAAAAATTTGGTTTTGCCTGTTAGTCAAATTATCTGTTCAGTATTTTTTGCTGATCATAGCCAATGAACAAATTAAACTAGTTTGATTGAATTATTTGCGACAACATTTACTTATGATTTCTCTATATGCGACAAAATTTATCATTAATTTGAAAACCTTCATTAATTGCACCATTTTTTGTTCAATATTTCGTTTAAATGAATTAACACCATATTTTGGAAATCGCTTGGTTGCGGTCTAAATACGCTAAAACGCTTTTATACTAGGCCTTTCAGAAGAATCTCACCGCAATCAAAATAGAATTTCCCGAAAAATAAAAATCAATTTAGTTGCGGCGATAAATAGCTACAACCCTTTACAGTAAAAGCTTTGATGTCCTCCGCATCCGCAACTCCGCAACCAAGGGATTTATTCTGAAATATAAATGTAAAAATCTATTCTATTTGAGAAATAGGAATAAAATCAGGAGGGAAGAGAGTTAGACAGAAAGCGGGCATGTTTCACCTGATAGATAATAACGGGCAGCTCCGCGGGCAAAGTCCCCAGCCTGCAAAAATCCTCACCCCTTTTTCTCTAGCTCGCTGAGCTTGTCGAAGCGGGGCTTGCACAGTCTTTTTGCAGACTTCCGCACAATCAACCCTGCTGTTGTTTTTTTCTGTCACACTTTTTGCAATCCACCCTACATTCACAGTGTTGTTTTTTCAAAACCACTGTTTCAATGCACCCACAAGAGCAAAAAGACGCTGTGCATTCCAACCGCCACCGCCATGCACGCTTGTGCCAGAAAAACAACAACTCAAAGCTATTATACATAACATGTAGTTAATGGTCATTCCCTTGCCTGAAGGCAAATCAATAGGGAAGCCCATAACCTAATTATGTATAATAGCCGCACAAAATCAACGCTTTTGCCCCGCTCCGCTGCCCAAAAGACCAACAAATTCCCCTCCTCCCTTTCAGCGGTTGCAGTAAGAAAAAATAGGTCGAGTTTTATTATCATGTGCTTGCGGTCGGTTCATTCTCTTCTCTCATTTCGTTTCGGGGGATGCTGTTCGTACCTCACATCGCATCCACCCTTCACTACATTGCGTTCAGTTCATTTCACCCACCTCAGCACCGCACAGCATAGGTGGATTAGTCGCTCCATTCCACAATCCACGCAGTCATTCCATTTTGCTTTCCGGCTGTAATCCTCGCACAAATAAATCCACACACAAACAGCCAGTAAAGCTCCATTTCAATCCCCAACGCATGTTTCATTCCACGCCTAATCCACCCATGCCATTTTCCAACGCATTTCCAATGGTCTATTTTTCATACTGCGGCGAGTCCACCCCAATAAGCGCCTAAAGGCAGAGCGGAAAGTAATTACACCTTATCGGTGCGCAATTCAGGCTTCGCCAACCCGAAAGTAAAGCCCCGAAAACCACTTATATTTTTCATTGAAGATAAATTCGGGTAGCAATGAAAACCATAACAGGTTTTCAAAATATGGGGACAGATGTCAAGCTCCTTTCAGCAGCTTGTAAGTTGTTTAGCACTACGGCAATTCCTCATTTTCCCCACCGCCCATTAGTTGTGCAGAAAATAAAAACATTCCGGGTTAGTTTATCCATGTGCTTGCGGTATATGCGTTCCATTCCGTCTCCTTTTCGTTCTGGGCTTCTTGTTCGTTCCTCACCGCGAAACCCGACACTTCATTTTGCCTTCATTGCAAGCATTCACCTCAGCACCGCACAGCTTCGGTAGTTTCCTGCCTTTCCATTCCGCAAGCTTCATTAATTCTGTCAGTCACTACCCAAGCCTTTTTCCAACGCATTCCCAGCGGTATGTTTTTATTTTCTGCGGCGAGTAAGCCCCGATGAAGAGAATCCTTTTGGTTTTGATAAGAAATGGTTTCTTTTTCCAAAAGGATTCAAAAAGCAAATCTCAAAAAGACAAATACAACAAGGACTTTTTGAGTATAATATTTACCGACAAAAAATAAAAAATCTAGCAAAGATAAGGCGGCCAACACAGACCCACGCTTTGGCCAGTAAAGGTCAAGCACTACGTGTTTTGATAAAAAATCTCCACACTTCGCAAGCTTCATGTAGTATTTTTCCCAAAAACCTTGACAGCCCAATCCGTCCGCCTAGACAGATGGCTATATTTTTCTTTTTTTTCTTCTTCTTTTTTTCTTTCTCTTTTCTGGGGGTAAAAATTATTTACGGGCGCAGCAGCTTTTAGTTTTTTACCATTTAAGCCCCCTAGTTTATGAGCATTTTCAACATCAAATCACATCGTTCGGGCGTAGTTTATTCAATGCCTCATTTTTTCATTTTAAACAAAGGAAATAACAGCGGAAAACCGCTTGTAGCTCCCTGTCCGAATTGTTTTGTAATTCAATTTCAAAGCGAAGAAGATAAGGAACAAATCTACTGGCTGTCATATAGCTTGTGGCAGTCAAAAGCCTTTTATCCGTTTTTGCGTGGTTCGGTCATTCCCTTTGTGGTTCTCAGGGATGTAAAGTCTTGTCTTTTGGATGGTTTAAATAAGGTGGATGAAAATCCGGCTCAGTTTGAAAAAGCCGTGGAAGCTCTCCGCAGTCTGGAAGCTTTGGAGAAAAATTATAAGCAAAACTTGCTTTTAATCTCCAATGCCAAGCGGATGCTTTTTCACAAATACATTAGTTGAGGGTGGGTGGGGTTGGTTGCCTTTAGTGACCAGCTTCATTTTCGCTTTAGTTAGCATTGGCGGAAAAACGAGAATAACTTTTTTCGGGCTCGATGAAACGGCCCCAAAAGTTATTTCCCATTTTCCGAGTGTTGGGTGCAAATGAACAAATTATACTCAAGTAATGGATAAGTCCTACAAAAGCCCTAGATAAGTCCTACATAAGCTCACCCTTGATAAGTTGAAAATAAGAACATCTCAACTACCCGAAATAAAAAAGGCGATCCTTTAGGAACGCCTTTTCGCTAATTAATACCAGGTGCTGGTTTTTAGAATGTGCTTTGAATTTTCAATGCATGACCGGCATTCAGCAAGTAATAATCATTACCGGCTTTTTGATAGAATTCAATACCAACCGAGTTCAATACTGTTACATCACCATTCATTACAGGTGCTCCCGGTAGGGCACTGACAATGACTGTTGGAGCTGCAATGTCCAGTTTGATATCAAGATATTCCGAGTATGCTACATTTGATACTTCATTTAGATCTGGTTGGATTGGCTCATAAATTTTGGTTGTTGCATTGAATGCAAAATCCGAAATCACAGACACAGCATTAATTAATCGGAAGTGAGTTGCACCAGAGGGAGCAATCACTGATTTTGTCGGATTAAATGCCGGAACTGTCAAAGTTGAACTGTTACGATCCACATTTGCGGTCAACTCGAACGGAGCAATGAATGAACTGTCAAAGCTGAAGTTTCTGTTGAAATTCAAACCAAGCAAATACTTGCTTTGAGTTGAAACCAAGATCGCCCGATAACCGCGAGCTTCTGTCTGATCTTCCAGATTGATTTTTTTCATGATAGCTGTCAATCGACCAGTCAGCTGCGCATCACTCATTTGCGTTATGATCAGGTTCAATCCAATGCGAACAGATTTACCCGCAATTGCACAGGCAGCAAACTCATTCATGTTTTCTCGGGTTCTGACAAACCCGGGATCATTCTTGATTTGTTCACCAGTTGCACCACCCTTTAAACCGGCAAAATTGCCAGTCATCCCTTTAATCTTGAAATGGCGAATTTCGCCGATTGTACCTCCGTACTTTACATGTCCTAATTGTCTGGCCATAGTTGTAAGTTTTTAAATGTTTGTACTAATAATTTTTGTTGTAAATTTACTGTGGCAAACGTCTGTGTTATAAATACATAAATAACGCTAAACAATGCTTTTTGATGCTATTCAGCCAATACGATAAATCTATTTCAGAATCAATCCTATAGTTTCAATAAATATGATTACTCCGGCTACTTTAATTTTTACCTTATTCCAAAAGTCCATTTTTTTCTTTTGAGTTTTGTAGAAATTTATTGTTGAATCTTTACAAGCAATCAGGTTTTGTTTGCTGTCGATAACGCCTTTTTGAATATCCACTTTCTCTTCCAGTTCATTGACTTCACAGGCGTAGTTTTCTATTTCAGAATCGAGACTTTCAATTACGCTGTCCTTTTCAATTATTTCAAACTTTAAACCCCGGACAAGATCTTCGCAAGTGCTCAGGTCCTTGTCTCTTTCAAATCGGGATTGGAGCGTATCGTTTAGGTTGTGCTGTTTGTTGGCTTCAGCTTTTTGAGTAGCGGTATTGGTTTTTTCTTTCGCTAGTTTAGACTTTAGCGTTTGAATTAGACTATCTTTCTGATAAAGCAAAACAGTGGCTATGGCAGTGTTTAAACTATCTTCTTTTGACTCGTTTCTGTTTCGCTGGTCAATGGTTGCCTGTTGTGGTAATTCTTGCTTAGAATCGCATTTCTGAAACATCGAAAATCCGCAAATCAAAGCGGCTAATATTACAAGGGCATATTTCTTTAAAATTGCAATTGTGTTTTTCATAGTTGTATGTATTCTCCGTTTTTATATTTAAGTATATGGTTGCGGTTTCCTTTGCTTTTAAAGCTTACATGCACCCAGTCGGGTTGTATAGCATTTCCTTTCTCCCAAATCAACTGGTCGAACTGAAAGTGTTCACGAATGGTTTGAAACAGCTTTGCATTATCAAAACATTCAATGTCCGCAGCTTCGCCTTTGGTATGTTGACTGATGGGTTTCTGAGCTCCGCCAACGGCTTTGTTTACGGCTAATGTTCTGTAGCCAGAATTGACTGCTATCGGCTCATCAATCATTTCCCGGAGTGGATCCAGAATATTTTTTACCAGCTCCTTCAGCTTTTGAATTTGTATTGGTCCAGGTGTGTTGTCCAGATTCTCATGGGTTACTGTCAATTCTTCCAATGAGAAGTATTTTCCTAGTTTGTTCATGATTGTTTCTTGTTGAAGAATTGGAGGATAAATGCACACACGCCACCGGCAATGGCAATGTACTTCAGATAGCAGTCCGGAATAGCTGTTTTAAACTCCGCTGGTAATGCAGCATAATACAAGGGTAGCGCAGCAATGGCACTGGAAATAAGTTGGAAGAAACGAGCTAAAACAGGAGTTTCAGCTTTCCACCAATCAGGCAGTTTGAATAATACTTTTTTCATACAGTTGATTTTTTCTTGTAAATGTACAAGTCAATCAACTGTGTAATAAACACATGAACAACGCTAAACGATGCTTTTTGACGCTATAAAACAAGCCCTGGTGATGAAATCACTAGGGCTTATAAAATGCTTTATGAAAAACTGAAATCCAGATGGAGTAATTTGAATAAATAAGAAGTTATTTCTTATAAAAGCCTGGGAGTGAAATCAATCACACTAATATTAGATTATATTCTTTTGTAATTAAATATCTATTATGTGTAATGTTTGTGTAATGTTTGGAAACAAAAAAGGTTTACACTTTCGTGTAAACCTTTGATTAATAGCAGTCGGGATGACAAGATTCGAACTTGCGACCACTGGTCCCCCAGACCAGTACTCTAAACCGGGCTGAGCTACATCCCGCTATTTTTTTAGTGGCACAAAAGTAACAAAAAAATTAATTATTGAGAAATATAAACGCTATTATTTGCACTAAAATTTCAATCTTTTTTTTCGCTTAATATCTTTATTTAGCCTCTCTGTCCATTGACTGTTGTCTGTTGTCTGTTGTCCCCAAAATTACATCAACGGACTGAAAAGTCGTGCAAATGATTCTTTCAATTTCTGTCGTCTTTTTCTCTTTACCCAGGCTTCTAATGTAAATTCGACGCAATTTTCCATATCATTTACAAAAAGATCTTTAAGCTTTAAGGCTGTTTTGGTCTCGTAGATAAATGCATTGGCCTCAAAATTATGCACAAAACTCCGTTCGTCCAGGTTGCAGGAACCAACAATGGATATTGAATCATCGATAACAATAGCTTTGCTATGCAAAAATCCATTTTTGTAATGAAAAACACGTACACCTGCTTCAAGCGCTTCACCAAGAAAACTAAAGGTACTTGCGTCGGATAGTCGAGAGTCGGAACGAAACGGTATCATCAATCGCACTTCTACCCCACTCAGCGAAGCCATTTGAATGCAGGATGCAATTACTTCGTTGGGCATGAAATAAGGTGACTGAATATAAATATACCTCGTGGCCGACATGATAGCCGAAGCAATGCCCTGCATGATGGCTTCCCAGTCGCTATCGGGGCCACTGCTCACTATCTGAACCAGGTTTGTATCAAAAACCTCAGGGGTGGGAAAATATTTTTCATCGGTAATCAGCTTTCTATCCACAAAATACCAGTCTACCAGAAACAGCAACTGAAGTCCATGAACCGCAGCTCCCTCGAAACTAACAAAAGTGTCGCGCCATTTGCCAAGCGTGTTTCCATAAATATAGCGGTCGGCAATATTCAAGCCACCCGTAAAACCGATTTTCCCATCAACAATAACCAGTTTTCGGTGATTGCGGTAATTGATACGACTACTTGAAAATTGGAAGCGAAAACGAAATGGCAAAAACGAACGTACATACACGCCTGCATCATGCAATGATTTTAGATATCTTTTTGACAAATCAAAACTCCCCCAATAATCATAAATCATGCGCACCCGAACGCCTTCCTGAGCTTTTTGGATGAGTATTTCGCGCAATTGGTTGGATATTTTATCATCATCAAAAATAAAAAACTCAATATGGATATGCTCCTTAGCATTGCGAATGGCGTTGAAAACAGCATCAAATGTACTTTCGCCGGTAGGTAGAATTTCAATTTTATTATATGCATATCCGGCAGCATCGCTGTTCTTATAAAGCATTTTGATGAGGTTCAACTGATTATCGCTCATCAAACCGGCATCCAACTTACTAATATCGAATGACGCAACAGGTCTATCGGTTACGCGACGGATACTCTTTTTGGATATAATCTTCTTCTTGCGTAAATCCTGACCAAAAAGTACATAGAAAAACATACCAAGCACCGGAACAAACAGTAATACCAGCACCCACGAAAGCGAACGTGCGGGATTTCGGTTCTCAAGCAACAACACAGAGATAATACTTATCAATGTGTAAATGTATACAGCTAAAAAAACAAAAAACAGTAATCGAGTCATCTATAGCTAACAATTTATGTAGTTACAAGTAAATAGTTACGGGTTACAAGTCTGCTGATCTGAATAGTATGAAAAAAAAAATCAACTACGTTTGATTATTCTGACTTATAAATCTTAGGTAAACAAATATTTAATTTTTTCTTATATTGGTATAAAACAGCCATTCGTGTCCTTCGAATGATCGACAGCACGAAGGTTGTAATGGTAATAAAGGAGCGGCAATACCGTCATTAATTATAACCGGCGAGACCTCAACGTTTGCTTCGTCCCAAAGCCCCGATTGGATAAAACTGGTCAACAACTGTGCGCCTCCTTCTATCAAAACAGAATGGATATTTCGTTCGTACAGTTTTTGGAGAATAGTTGGTAAAACATCATTGCCAAAATCCACTTTTACAAACTCTAAATGCGTTTTATTGGGTTTTTCCACCTCACTAAAAACAATCGTAGGTACACTTCCATCAAGCAAATTTGAATTTTCCGGAATACGCCCTTGCCTGTCGAGCGCCACACGGATCGGCGATTTCCCTGTCCAAAAGCGCACTGTGAGTGACGGATTGTCTAATAAAACCGTATTTGAACCTACCATTATCGATTGATTTTCGGAACGCATTTGGTGCGTCAGTTGTCGTGTGATATTATTCGAAATAATTAGTGGTAGTTCCGAAACATCAGTACGCTTTCGGTCGATAAAACCATCGTGGGTTTGCGCCCATTTCAACAAAATATAAGGTCGTTTTTGTTCCTGAAAAATAAAAAAACGCTTATTCAATTCCCTACATTCTTCTTCCAACACACCAACTTCCACTTCAATACCGGCATTGCGAAGTATTTCCACTCCTCGTCCTGCCACTTTTGGGTTCGGATCTAGTGTGCCGATAATCACACGCGGAATACCACTCTTCACTATCAAATCGGCACACGGTGGTGTTTTACCATAATGCGAACAAGGCTCCAGATTGACATACAAAGTGGCACTTTTCAGCAATTCTTTGTCTTTCACCGAATGAATGGCATTAGGCTCGGCATGCGGTTCGCCAAATCGCTGGTGATACCCTTCGCCTATTATTTTGTCGTCAATAACCAACACTGCCCCCACCATGGGGTTTGGCGCCACGTAACTAACACCATATTGTGCCAGTTGAAGGCAGCGGTGCATGTACTTTAATTCATAATTCATAATTCACAATTCATTGCATTTCAATTAAAGAGCTTATTGTCATATTAGCACATTTGAGCTATCTTTGCACTATGCAATCCTCTATTACCCATATCCAAAAGGAACTTCAGGGACTATATCCCGAAACGGAAATCCGAAGCTTCACGAATCTGATCATCGAAAAGCTAACCGGTTTTTCGCGCACTCAAATTATCCTTAACAAAAATACTCTTTTTTCTGATATACAACGTCATGAAATTGAAAGTTTTATCGAATTGTTGAAAAAACACGTTCCGATACAATACATTTTGGGCGAAACGGAGTTTTACGGACTTCCGTTTAGGGTAAACGATTCGGTACTTATTCCCCGCCCCGAAACAGAGGAGTTGGTGGATTGGATTCGCTCCGAGAATAACCGCAACGAAGTCTTGAACATCTTGGATATTGGCACCGGAAGCGGATGCATTGCCATTACATTGAAACATGAGTTCCCAAATGCAGCGGTCGAGGCTTTTGATATCTCGGACAAAGCGCTGGCGACAGCTCGCAACAATGCCGGGTTGAATAAACTGGACGTTGAGTTTTCGAAAGTCGACATTCTGAACGTGGCGGATCAAAGCAAGAAATGGAATATTATCGTCAGCAATCCACCTTACATTCCTGAGTTGGAAAAAAGCGAGATAGAAGCAAATGTACTGGAGCATGAACCCCATCTGGCTTTGTTTGTGCCTGATAATGACCCGCTACTTTTCTACCGTCACATTGCACTTTTTGCACAAAAACAGTTAAACCCCGGTGGAAAACTATATTTCGAAATTCATCGCGACTACGGAAAGGAATGTGTGGAATTACTCGCTTCGTTGGGCTTCTCCGAAATTGAATTGCGAAAAGACATTTCGGGAAATAACAGAATGGTGAGAGCAGTAACCCCTAACCCCTGAAGGGGAACAAGAATAGTGTTGATTTATTAAACCCATTTGAAATGAAAAATATCAAAAACAATATATCAGACGAAACTAACTCAGTTCCCCTTCAGGGGTTAGGGGTTAGTCTGCATTCGGAAAATTCTGGAGGTATTATTCACTATCTTTTATTATTGTTTGGTGTATTTTGCATTTCGTGGTCGGCAATATTGGTAAAACTGGCAGGAATTAGTGGATTTGGGTCAGGATTTTATCGCATGTTGTTCGGTACCATTGGTATTATTCCCGTGTGGCTCTATTTCAAAAAGCCCATTACCGACCTAAAAGGGGTGAAAGTAGCCATTATCTGCGGATTGCTTTTTGCCTGCGACATTGCGTTATGGAACAGCTCCATCATGCTTTCAAAAGCGTCTATCTCTACCCTTTTGGCCAATCTGGCTCCGGTGTGGGTGGGCATTGGTGCGCTGCTTTTTATGAAAGAGAAACCCACCAGAATTTTCTGGATCGGCACCATTATTTCCATTTTAGGGGTAACCATTATTATTGGCGTAAATCAGATATTGGAAGCCCGACTGAATTTTGGCAATGCATTGGCCATTTTTGCCAGCATGTTCTACGGCGCCTACCTGCTCACCGTGCGCAAAGGACGAAACTCGCTCGACACCTTTTCATTCACCACCATATCCATGATATCGAGCACGGTATTGCTGGGTCTAATTTGCCTCTTCACTTCCACCCCACTCTGGGGTTTTAGCACCCAAACATGGTTGGCATTGGGCACGTTGGGCATCATACCACAACTACTTGGTTGGCTGGCCATCAATCAGGCATTGGGACATATCCGCCCAACGGTGGCATCGGTAAGTTTGCTGAGCCAAACCGTTTTCACAGCTATTTTCTCGGTTCCTATCCTAGGCGAAATGCTTACACTGCAAGAAATGGCGGGAGCAGCAGTGGTATTGGTGGGAATTTATTTGGTGAATAGGAAATAAAAAACTGGCTTAAGAAAGGCAATTATCAACTCTCACACCGCCCATCCCTGTTGAAAGTTGAAAAGAGAGTCTTTGAAATAATCAAAAGCACATGTGATAAATGAGATATTAAAACAAGAAAAATAGTTACATTTGTCCTTTCAAAAAAAATCACTGCTTACCCTTATTTTCAAAAAACATGAAAAAGGAATATTCTTTAGAGGAATTGTTGCACAAAGCAGCTTCCTATTGCTCTATTTCCGAACACTGCGTATCGGAAGTCGAAACCAAATTAGATGCTTGGTGCGTAGGTTGCGACGATAAATCGACCATTATCAAACGTCTGATAGCAGAAGATTTTATCAACGAAAAACGCTTTTGCATCTTCTTTGTAAAAGACAAATTCCGTTTCAACAAATGGGGTAAAATTAAAATTTCATTTGCTCTCAAAGGGAAAGGAATAGATAATGCTTTGATTTCAGAAGCATTAAACACCATCGACGATGGTGAATACGAAGAACTGCTGGCCTCTATCCTGAAAACAAAACTGGTTGGGTTGAAGTACGAATTTGAATACGAGAAACAAGGCAAGTTGTTCCGCTTCGCTCAAAGTCGCGGGTTCGAAAACAATGTGATAGAAAAAGCACTTCGCTCTATTAATCATTAATCGTTAATCGCTAACCATTTATTACATCTATGAATTATTCAGCCAAAGAAGAAAGATACAACACCTACTCACACGCCATCGGGGTTGGGTTCGGAATCATAGCCGGAGCTTTCCTGCTACAAAAAGCCATCGCATCGCAAAACCCGTGGGCAATAGCCAGCGATATTGTTTTTGTCATCTCCATGGTGCTTATGTACCTTTCATCAACGCTTTATCACGCCGATAAAAATCAAAAAACGAAAGCAATACGTCGCAAGTTCGACCATGCAGCCATCTATATACAGATTGCAGGAAGCTACACACCTTTTACACTGGTGGTACTTCGCGAAAATGGAAGCTGGGGCTGGTCGTTATTTGGAATTATATGGGCAGCTGCCATTTTTGGAATTTCATTGAGCTTTATGAACCTAAAAAAAGGCAGTAAACTCGAAACGATTTGCTATGTGGCCATGGGTTGGGTGGTAGTTATCGCTTTCAAACCATTAATTGATTCGCTAGGTGCCACCAATTCTATGTCTGTACTCTACTGGCTTATTGCCGGAGGGTTATTTTACACAGTTGGCGCCGTATTATACTCTTTCAAAAAAATTCAATATACCCACGCCATCTTCCATTTGTTTGTACTTGGCGGAAGCATTTGCCATTTTGTGGCTATTTGGAAAATCCAAATTTAGAACTAAGAGGTAAGGACTAAGAGGCAAGTAACTTGTTTGTTTTGGAAACCTTGCTCACACCTACTCCTTACCTCTTACCTCTTGCTGCTTACTGCTCAAAAAATGAACCCTCCTCCCAATATCCGTCCATTTCTATAAAACACGGCAGTTTGTCCGGGTGCAATGGATTCGAGCGGTTCGGCAAGTTCAACCCTGGCAGTTCTGTTTTCCAGAAAAATGACACGGCACAATGTATTTTGTTTACGGTAACGAATCCGGCAATAAATATCAAATTCTGCGCTAAAAAGTGAAGCGTCAACAACATTTACATCACGGATAATAAATTCGGACTTGTACATGCTTTTCAGCGGAGCCAATACCACTTCATTCGTTTCGGGGCGAATCTCTTTTACAAACACTTTTCGGTTCAAATGCATCAATCCACGTCGTTGCCCCACCGTGTAAAGCGGAAAACCGTCATGGCTACCCAACACATTTCCATCTTCGTCCAAAAAATTACCGGGGTAAATATACTTTTCCGGATCTGCGAGTTGTCTTTTCAGAAACGGACGATAATCGCCCGAGCAGAAGCACGCTCCAAGACTATCTTTTTTCTCCGAAACTTTTTTGTATCCACGACTGGCAGCCATGGCGCGAACTTCAGTTTTATGAAATTGACCGAGTGGAAAAACAATACGCGAAAGTTGCGCTTGCGTCAGCCCCCAAAGAAAGAACGATTGATCTTTATCCGGATCTTTACCTTCAGTCACAAAATAGTGCCCATTCTCCTCTATGATATTCACATAATGACCCATAGCCACTTTGTCGCAACCGAGTCGATCCGCTTCCTCCAATATCAGCTTCCATTTCAACTCATTATTGCACTTCACACAGGGAAAGGGTGTGCGACCGACAAGGTACTCATCCATAAAATACTGCACCACATTTGCCCGAAAAACATCGAGAGCATCATAAGTGATATGCTCAATTCCAAGTTGCGCGGCCAACCGTATGGCATCCTGCAAATGATTATTCTCACCCTCTTCCCAAAAACGAAAAGTGATGCCTACTACATCATAGCCCTGTTCCAATAAAAGAATGGCAGCAACCGAACTATCGGTGCCGCCACTCATTCCTAACAATATGCGTTTTTTCATAAACCCCAAACCCCTAAAGGGGCTTTAGTTTGTTACAATTATCATAAATCAAAAGTAATTAAATCCCCCTTTAGGGGTTAGGGGTCTTAGAAAGGTAAATCGCTACCTTCTGATGCTGCCGGAGCCACTTCGAAAGGTGCTGTTGAAGCTGAACCAACTGCAACAGGTGCATTTCCAGAACCGTTTTTATCAATTTTCCAGGCACGGATAGTTGTGTACCAACGACCATTGTACTCGCGACTTTCAACATCAAAACTCACATTTACTGTTTCATCTATAGCGATAGGAAACTGATCAATTTTATCGCCGAAAAGATTAAAACACACCTTTTTCGGATATTGATCGGCTGTTTCCAGTACATAATCTTGTGAACGCCATGTTCCATTTTTTCCTTGACCTGTTGCAATCGGCAACACGGCAATAATTTTTCCTGAGATTTCCATTCTGCTTGTTCTTTTATTTTTATTTTAGAACTACAAAGATAATGAAGAATAAATTAAGTTCAAAGAATAAAATACATAATTTATTCTCCACAGATAGGAAAACAATCCAAATTACTACAGTCACAATCGACAGTCCCCATAAACCCACAAGTCTGCAAACTAAAAAAAACTGAACATAAGCATTTAAAATTTTGTTTATAGAAAAAAAACTAAAAAACACTTTAAATTTATTCGTATGAAGAAAAACATGGGATCTTTCGACAAATTAATCCGTCTTGCAGCGGCAATCGTACTAATTATTCTTTTTTATTCCGGGGTGATAACCGGCACGATAGGAATTATCGCATTGGTAGTTGCACTTGTATTGACGGTCACAAGCCTGATTAGCTTTTGCCCACTTTACACTCTGTTTGGCATCAGAACCTGCAAAAAGGAATAGCCTTCATTCTCGTATAAAAGCAGCAATTCATTTCGACAGATGAAATGAATTGCCGTTTATATCTTGTCAAATTCTATGATTACACATTTCGTTTATAACACTGATTTTTAATTAAATACTACGCAAAAGAAATCTATTCTAAAACTGAACACTCCTGACAGAAAATAACGATTTGCAATCTCTACCTAGCAATTGAAAAATAAATGTATTTAATCACAGCTTAATTTTGTCAATCAGACAGAATTTTGTACTTTTGTGGCGAAAACAGAAAAAACTCAATTTTAAACAATAAATAAAATGATTAAAGTAGGTATCAATGGTTTTGGCCGTATCGGACGCTTAGTTTTCCGTGCAGCTCAAGAAAGAAACGATGTTCAAATCGTTGCTGTAAATGATCCATTTATGGATATTGACTACATGGTTTACATGTTGCAGTATGACACAGTTCACGGAAGATTCCAAGGAACTGCAGAACACAAAGATGGTAAATTAGTTATCAATGGTAAAGAAATTGCATTTTTTGCTGAAAAAGAACCAGCTAACATTGGTTGGGGTGCTGTAGGCGCTGACTATGTTGTTGAATCAACTGGTGTTTTCACTACTATCGACAAAGCAGGTCTTCACTTGAAAGGTGGTGCAAAAAAGGTAGTTATCTCTGCTCCATCTAACGATGCTCCTATGTTTGTTTGCGGTGTAAACTTAAACGAATACAAAGCTAACATGGACGTAGTTTCTAATGCTTCATGTACAACTAACTGTTTGGCTCCTATGGCTAAAGTTATCAATGACAACTTCGGAATTCTTGAAGGTTTGATGACTACAGTTCACGCTGCTACTAACACTCAAAAAACAGTTGATGCTCCTTCTGCAAAAGACTGGCGTGGTGGTCGTTCTATCTTAGGAAACATTATCCCTTCTTCTACTGGTGCTGCTAAAGCTGTAGGAAAAGTAATTCCTGAATTGAATGGCAAATTAACTGGTATGGCTTTCCGCGTTCCAACTGCTGACGTTTCTGTAGTTGACTTAACTGTACGTTTGGAAAAAGCTGCATCTTACGATGAAATCAAAGCTGCTATGAAATTAGCTTCTGAAACTACTATGAAAGGTATCCTAGGATATACTGAAGATTCAGTTGTTTCTTCTGACTTTATCCACGAAACTCGTACTTCTGTATTTGATGCAGGTGCTGGTATCGCATTGAACGGTAACTTCGTAAAATTAGTTAGCTGGTATGACAATGAGTGGGGTTATTCTAACAAAGTGTTAGACTTGATCGCACACATGGATTCAGTAAAATAAGCTGACCTATTATAAAATTTAAAAATCCCTTGCAACAACCGTTGCAAGGGATTTTTTTCATACTGCTTACCAGTGAATTACAACAAATCACTTGCCAGTTCCGACAAATAACTCCGCTCGCCTTTAACCAAATTGACATGAGCAAAAATACTCTGCCCACGCATCCGATCAATCATATATACCAAACCATTTGACAGCATATCAAGATAAGGCGAATCAATTTGCTGAATATCACCTGTAAATACTATTTTTGTTCCCTCACCTGCACGGGTAATAATGGTCTTTACTTCATGCGGCGTAAGATTTTGCGCTTCGTCAATAATAAAAAATGTTTCGCTCAAACTTCTCCCTCTGATATAAGCCAATGCCTCAATCACCAACTGTTCATTATGTTGCATATCTTCAATGAGCTTAATCTCTTTGCCCTGATACGAAAAATTATGCTTTATCACATTCAGATTATCAAACAAAGGCTGCATATAAGGTGCCACCTTTTGTTTTTCGTCACCCGGCAAAAACCCAAGATCCTTATTCCCCAATGCTACAATGGGGCGTGCCAGCAAAATTTGTTTATAAGTCTCATTTTTATGAAGTGCGGCTGCCAGTGCGAGTAAGGTCTTTCCTGTTCCCGACTTACCTGTCAATGCTACTAATTTAACATCGTCATCCAATAACACATTCATGGCAAAAGTTTGTTCGGCATTACGGGGTTCTATACCAAAACAACGTTCTTTCTCAACCCGCTTTACCATCCCTGTATGTGGGTTATATCTGGCCAACACGCTCGAACGAACACTCTTCAGCACAAAACAATCTTGCGGCTCTATATCCGATGCAAATTCCAAATCCTCCAGCGGAATTGTTCCACCATTAGAATACAATCTGTCAATAAGTTCAGGAGGTACATTTTCGTAAATCTCATGATTTCGCTCGAAAACATTGAAATCAGTCACTTTATCATTGATATAATCCTCAGAATCCAAACCTAACGAAAGGGCCTTCATACGCAAATTAATATCCTTGCTAACCAAGATACACTTCTGCTTGGGCTTAGATTCCCGCAAGGTATAAGTGGCAGCCAAAATTCGATGATCAGATGTTTTTTCCAAAAATGACTTAGAAATTACATCAGGATACTCACCACCAGTTAAAATAAACAATTTCCCTTTTCCATCACCAAGATCGGCACCTTTCTTGAATAACTTATCATCGGCAATCAAATCTAACTCACGCGCAAACTCACGTGCATTGAAATTAATCTGCTCGTTCCCTTTTTTGAAATGATCAAGCTCTTCTAATACCACAATCGGGATATAAATGTCGTTTTCCTCAAAATTATGAAGACATTTATAGTCATGCAATATAACATTGGTGTCTAAAACAAAATTTTTCTTCGTTCCCATAATGTATAACTATTTAATAATGAACATTCAACTATTAACAACATACTGTGCACTAAATATACGAATTATATTGAACAAAATATAACACTCGACAATTAAATCTGCAATAATATATTTTACACAAAAATCAGACTCAAACCTGCTCGACAAATTAAAAATCATTTCTGCAAATTTAGGTCAACTTAGCAAATAACAGAACAGATCCACGAATATAGATAAAACGTTGGTTCAATTCTTGCAATAGAAAAAAACTTGAAAATAGAAACCTATATAAATCATTTTTCAAACAAAACATCGACATAAAATCTATTTTTATGTTGTACAACATAAAAATAGGATATTTTTCGGTTAATAAAATTATTTTGTTGATAACTTGTGTCGATTTAACACCACAGAACCCGAAAATATAGTATCTTTGCAATCATTCTAAATTTGAAATTCATGGCAGAAATGTTGAAACCCGAATATATCTTTGAAACAAGTTGGGAAGTCTGTAATATGGTGGGCGGAATATATACAGTGCTATCAACACGTGCTGCTACTTTACAAGAAACCAACCCCGATAAGCTTATTTTTATCGGTCCGGATGTATGGGGCGATAAACTCAATCCATATTTTGAAGAATCGGTTGACATGTATGCGGATTGGAAGTCTTTTACCGAAAAAGAGTACCACCTGAAGATTCGTGTTGGACGTTGGACAATTCCGGGACGCCCAATTGCTGTTCTTGTAGATTTTTTGCCATTAATGGAGAAAAAAGATGAAATCTATGGTGAAATTTGGGAGCAAGTAGGCGTAAATTCAATGCCTGCTTATGGCGACTATGATGAATCATCGATGTTCGGTTACTCAACAGGAATAATTATCGAGAGTTTCTACCGTTTTTTCAATTTAAAAAAAGAACAACAAGTAGTTGCACATTTTAACGAATGGATGACAACGTTTGGTGCTTTTTACACCAAGAAACATTTACCCGAAGTCGCGACATTATTCACTACACACGCCACCTCTATCGGTCGTTCTATAGCTGGAAATCATAAACCACTGTACGACTATATAAATGAATACAACGGTGACCAAATGGCTTACGAGCTAAATATGGTTTCAAAACACTCCACCGAAAAAATTGCGGCTCATATGGTTGACTGCTTCACCACGGTAAGCGAAATTACGGGAATTGAATGTGAGCAATTGCTGGAAAAAAAGCCCGACATCATTACTCCAAACGGTTTTGAAGATGACTTTGTACCTCAGGGACGCAAATTTGTACCGGCTAGAAAGGTTGCACGTGCTACCTTGCGAAATGTAGCAGAAACACTACTTGGCTACGAATTAACAGAAGATGCCTTGTTTGTAAGTACAGCGGGTCGATACGAATTTAAAAACAAAGGGATAGACACTTTTATTGAATCTTTGAAATTATTGTCTGAAAATCCCAATTTGAAAAAAGAAGTAGTAGTCTTCATTATGGTACCGGCTTACATCAAAGGAGCTAGACTGGATTTGGCAACAAGCTTGCAAAAGCCCGAAATGAAATTCAACTCTTCGAATAGATTCACAACTCACGATTTACACGACTATTATAATGACCCTGTCATGTCCTCCATTCACTGGTTTCACTTCACAAACCAGCAAACACAAAAAGTAAAAATAATTTTTGTACCTTCCTATTTGAACGGTGCAGATGGTATTTTCAACAAATCGTACTACGATTTAGTGATTGGAATGGACTTAACAGTATTTCCATCGTATTACGAACCATGGGGTTACACCCCTCTTGAAAGTGTGGCTTTTGCTGTTCCAACGATTACTACAGACTTATCGGGTTTTGGACAATGGATATCGCACGAAACTCAGGGAATTGAGAATGGTGTGGGTGTAATCCATCGGTCGGATTACAACGGGTATGTTGTAGCAACTAAAATTGCAGAAATGATTGCTCAATTTGCAGGCTGCAATGAAACTGAAGTAAAAAAAATCCGAAAAAAAGCATCGGTTTTTGCCGAGAAAGCACTTTGGAAGCATTTTATTCAATACTACGACACGGCTTACAACATTGCACTAACAAATAAGAACAAAAGAATCAGTTAGTTCCAGTATATGAGGATTAAGTGCAAACGTTTGAAATCGATATAATGGGTTTTTGAACGAAATGCCACATTATCTATTCGTTTTTCCCTATTTTTGTACAATAATTCGGTTTTTAAAAATATAAATAATTCATTCTCTATTAGTTATAGTCGGTTTTATAAAAGAAAAAAGCATGAAAATTAAAGTCAACAACGTAAACGAGTCAAACTTAAAAGAGATTAGCGTAAAAACCTTTTTACCTGCTAACTTAAGTAAATTAGAAGAAATTGCCCAAAACATCTGGTGGGTATGGGACACAAATGCAAAAAATTTGTTTAGACAAATTGATAAAGCTGCTTGGATTGAGGCTCAATCGAACCCTGTGCTATTGCTCAATATTTTAAGCTACGAGAAACTTGTTGCCATGGGCAATGATGTTGAATTTATCAAAAAAGTGGATGCAGTATACGAAGATTTTCAAGCGTATCTAAATGCACCAAAAAATATTGAAAAACCGTCTGTTGCCTATTTCAGCATGGAGTACGGTCTGACTGAGGTATTGAAAATCTATTCGGGTGGTTTAGGTGTTTTAGCCGGTGACTATTTAAAAGAAGCCAGCGATTGCAACGTAGACTTGACAGCAGTTGGATTTTTATATCGCTACGGTTATTTCACACAGTCATTATCCGTTGATGGACAGCAAGTAGCAGTTTACGAAGCTCAAAACTTCAACAACCTTCCAATTCAACAAGTAAAGGATGCCAATGACGAACCGATTTTAGTTGAAGTTCCTTATCCGGATCGTATTGTGTATGCCTACTTGTGGAAAGTAGCTGTAGGACGCATTTCACTTTATCTGTTAGACACAGACAACGACATGAACAGCGAATACGACCGACCAATTACTCACCAACTTTATGGTGGCGATTGGGAAAACCGCATGAAACAAGAGTTTTTACTCGGTGTAGGTGGTATTTTAGCGTTGAAAAAATTGGGTATCGAAAAACAGGTTTATCACTGTAACGAAGGACATGCCGCACTTATCAATGCACAACGATTGGCTGACCTGATTGCCGATAAAAAACTATCATTCAACGAAGCGTTAGAAGTTGTTCGCGCAAGTTCATTGTATACAGTTCACACACCGGTTCCTGCTGGTCACGATAGCTTCGAAGAAGGCTTGTTCAGCAAATACATGAGCGAATTTGCAGGCAAATTGCAACTTTCATGGGATGAATTTATTGATATGGGACGTGAACACCCGGGTGATCATTCTGAAAAATTCAGCATGAGTACTTTTGCATGTAATACTTGCCAGGAAGTAAACGGTGTAAGCTGGTTACACGGAAAAGTATCACAAGAGATGTTTCAACCAATATGGAAAGGATATTTTCCTGAAGAACTGCACGTTAGCTATGTAACTAACGGGGTACACTTACCAACCTGGACATCCTCCGACTGGAAAGCAGTATATGAGAAATACTTCACAAAAGCATTTTATGCCGATCAATCAAATTTAAAAATATGGGAAGGTGTGTATAAAATTCCTGATCAGGAAATTTGGGATACACGCATGGGCTTGAAAAACAAATTGGTAGATTATATCAAAGGACAATTCCGCGAAAACTGGTTAAAAAACCAAGGTGATCCATCACGTATTGTTTCTGTTTTGGAAGCAATTAATCCTAATGCATTGATTATCGGTTTTGGACGTAGATTTGCAACTTACAAACGTGCGCACCTGTTATTCACAGACTTAGAGCGTCTGGAAAAAATAGTAAACGATCCGCTTCGTCCGGTTCAGTTCTTATTTACAGGCAAGGCTCACCCTGCCGATGGCGGTGGACAAGGTTTAATTAAACGTATTATCGAAATTTCACGCATGCCTCAATTCCTTGGAAAAGTAATTTTCCTTGAAAACTACGACATGCGTTTGGCTAAGCGTTTGATTTCAGGTGTCGACATTTGGTTAAACACACCAACACGTCCATTGGAGGCTTCAGGAACATCAGGAGAAAAAGCACAAATGAACGGTGTATTGAATTTCTCTGTACTTGATGGTTGGTGGTTAGAAGGCTACGTAAAAGGTGCCGGATGGGCATTGACCGAAAAACGCACGTATGAAAATGATTTGCATCAAGATCAGTTGGATGCTGCAACTATTTACAGCATGCTTGAAAACGAAATCATTCCGTTGTATTACGCAAAAAACACCAAAGGTTATTCACCTGAATGGATACAGGTAATCAAAAACTCGATTGCTCAAATCACTCCTCGTTTTACAACGAAACGTATGATTGATGACTATATTGCAAGATTCTATTCTAAACTATCTTCACGTTCAGCAGCCTTAAAAGCAAATGACTTTGCAAAAGCTAAAGAAATTGCAAACTGGAAAGAAAAAGTGGCTAGAGGTTGGGACAGTATTGAAATAGTATCAGTACAGGTGCCAGATAAAATGATTCACAATCCTCAGGTTGGCGAAGCTTATGACATTAATATTGTGATTGACACAAAATCAATCGATGACAAAGGAATTGGCATTGAATTAGTGGCCACAAAATTGGGCAAAAACAATGTTGATATTTTGTACAATGTTGAAGAACTTAAGGTAGTAAAAACCGAGGGAACAAAATTATTCTTCAATATTGAAAAACGATTGAACATGGCAGGCACCTTCAAATATGGTTTCCGTATGTTCCCTAAAAATGAGGATTTACCTCACCGTCAGGACTTCTGTTTTGTACGTTGGATCTAGGAATTCACAAATGAATTTTCAAAAAAAAGACCGTTGATTCGGTCTTTTTTTTGAAATACTATGTCATAATCGTCATAGCATTCGCAAAAAAAATCGCCACAACTATTCCGTTATGGCGATTTTACTATTTTAAGAGTCAGTTCTTATTTTTCAGACAAATAGCTTGAAATTCCTTCTTGGGTTGGTTTAAGAGATTTATCACCTTTTTTCCAGTTTGCAGGACAAACTTCGCCATATTTTTCAGTAAACTGAAGTGCATCAATAAGTCTAAGTACTTCGTCTACATTACGTCCTAATGGCAAATCGTTTACCAATTGGTGGCGAACAACACCTTGTTTGTCAATCAAGAACAAACCACGGTATGCTTTTGGCTCACCTACGAATGACTCGTTTCCTTCTTCATCATACTCATCAGAACCGATAAGCACATCGTAATTCTTTGAAATAGTCAAATTTTGATCTACTACTAAAGGATACGTTACGCCTTGAATTCCACCTTGATTTTGCGGAGTTTGAAGCCATTTCCAGTGTGAAAATTCAGAGTCGGTTGAAGCACCAATCACAACTGTATTAAGAGCAGCAAACTCAGCAGCTTTGTCCTGGAAAGCTAGCAATTCAGTTGGACACACAAAAGTAAAATCTGCAGGGTAGAAAAAGAATACTACATATTTTTCACCTACAAATTGTTCTAAAGAAAAATTCTCAACAATTTCGCCGCCATTTACAACAGCCTTGCTGTTAAATACTGGCGCTTTTTTTCCTACTAATACTGACATGTTTTGTTTTATTTTAAATTGTTTGTTTTATTATGATACAAAAATACACACAAGCACATTAGTTCCATCATAAAATGCGATAGAGTTTTTTTATATGAATATAGAAAAAACATATTCTAAAAAAGTAAAACACAAAACATCCACTTATTGTTTAAAAATCAACACACTAGCATAAGCAGCAATTCCCTCTTTTCGTCCTACAAAGCCCATTCTCTCAGAAGTTGTGGCCTTAATTGAAATCGAATCAGCGTCAACCTCCATTACTTCAGATAGACAAGCCTGCATAAGCAGTATATGTGGATTAAGCTTTGGCTCTTCGGCGCACACCGTACAATCGGCATTGCCAAATTCATACCCTTTATCACGAATCAGTTTCATTGTATCTTTCAATAGTATTTTACTATCTATATTTTTAAAGACTTTCGAGGTATCCGGAAAGTGGTAACCAATATCACGCAGGTTGGCAGCACCCAACAATGCATCGCACAAAGCGTGGATCAATACATCGGCATCCGAATGGCCTAAAAGACCAACTGTATGCTTTATTTTTATTCCACCCAACCACAACTCCCGCTCGTTTGCAAAAGCGTGTACATCGTATCCAAAACCAATCCGTATAGCTTTCATCTTCTGAAATTTTATTCGTAGTTTATTATAAATGCAAAAACGGTTGAACCAACCGAAAGGCAGTAAACAACCGTTTTTGTAAGTGAGTATTTAGTTTGTTAGTTCTTATATTGGTTATTCAATATTATCTTACAAGATTTTTCAATCCAAATATATCAAAACCTAATGTGAATCGAAGTGTTTGATCAAGCGGATTGGTTTGAGAAGTCGAAATTACATAGGCAGCATCCAATTGAAACACGTTTAATTTAAATCCAAAACCGGCTGTAAAATACTTACGATTGCCCTTATATTGATTTTCATTATAGTATCCACCACGAACAAACAGTTGATTATTATACGCGTACTCAGCACCTAACGACCACGAAATTTCACGCATCTCCTCAGAGAAACCACCCGGTGCATCACCAAAAGACTTAAAAATACCCGTTAGAGGCGACATATCGCTATAAGCTTGCAAATCTTCGGTGGTCGGATTCAATTTCGGAGTTGGTACAAGGAGCTTATTAATATCGGCACTTACAGAGATTTTATTATACTGGTCGATAGGATAATCAAAAGATGCACCTAAACGCATATTCGTAGGAATAAAGTTGCTGGTTACTTTTTTATCATAAGATATTTTTGAACCGATATTTGATATATTCGCACCAAATGCTAAAACACCCTCAGTATTTTGAAGCGTGATAGGCGTTCTGTAGTATACAGATACATCAGCAGCCACAGCACTTCCCGGATAGATTTCTTGTTGAGCAATACCATTTCCTAAATCAGAACGAATGTAACGAAAAGCCACCGAACCGGATAGTTTTTCAGATAGCAGTAAAGAATAGGCTGCATCTATTGCTATTTCATTCGGATGTGAAGAACCTTGAGGATAACCAAACTCATCCATCAACGTTATATCACCCAACGAAAAATAACGCAGCGACATACTCACCGCCTGCCCTTTATCCAATTTCCAATAACCGGCCAAATAAGCCAAATCAATATCACTTACCAACTTTCGCAACCATGGAGTGTATGAAACAGAAACACCAGCATCACTCTCCATAAAAACGTATTTTGCAGGATTCCAATATTGAGAATTTACATCCGGAGAAGTGGCAACACCAACATCACCCATACCTCCACCCCTTGCATCAGGAGCTATTGAAAGTGACGGAACTGCTGTTACAATAGGATTGTTTTCTTGAGCTAACATACTCATTGAAAACATAGTAATAAGACTCAGAACTAAAAGTTTACTTTTCATTAGGGATGATTTTTATATACATTTTATTACAATCTACAAAAATACTTAAATATAACGGAAAATTCTCATTTTATTGTTCTACAATGATCATTTTATTTGTTTTATAATATAAATTGCTATTTTTTGTTTTTATACTGACACGGTAAAGGTACACTCCTGACTTTATCTTTACTCCCGCCATTGACGATAAATCCCAGCTTATGTCGTCAGCCGAAGGTTCATCAAAACTCCATATTTTCTTACCTACAATATCAAAAATCTCTACCGTAGTTTTTAGAATTGTTTCCGGTCTATCATGAACTACTCGAATACGGGTACTTCCCTTAAACGGATTAGGATAATTTGTAACCGAAAAAATGGTTGGAGTCAATCCATTCTCAACTACAAAATCTATACTTGTTGTGGATGAATTATTCAACAAATCACATACTCTGAGAGTTAGTGAATGATTCCCATTGTCAAGTTGGGGCAATTTATATTTTACCGTACCTGCAGAATAACTATTTACTAAAGCTTGATAATTATCGTTTAGAATAAACGATTTCATCGGGTCATTATCAATTGTGAGTAACAAATCGTGTCCGATACCGCTCCCAACCGTATTAATACCGTTTATATCCTTAATATCAGCAATAAAAAGAGGAGTCTCATTCACCTTATCACCCGAAACAAAATTTTCGGTATTCAGATACATCACAACCTCAGGACCTGAAGTATCATTTATCAAATTATTAGCAGTACCTCCCACTATAAAGCTTTCGAACACACCCTGTGCCTCGTAATCATGCACATCATCCTCGGCGTAATAATTCATTCTACCACTTCCATAATTATATTTTATGTCCTTCGGCAACATAAATGAAAATGAATATTCTCCATCTTTTACAATCGCATCGCCCGAGAATAAGGTATTGGGACGATCTGAATAAGTGATCGCACCATCTCCATGATTATTCAAAGTAGTGATTCTTTGAATTTTGTCGTATATAACCACGTGTAAGTTTCCATTAAAATCGGCAATTTTAGTTCCATCATCATTCGCAATATATCCTTTGACTGTGGCTACCGAGAGAGCGCGCAATGTATCATTGCCCAAAATGGATTTATCATTTATTTTAGTGGTGACAACTTTATATTTAGTGGGGTAATTTAGTTTCACCGCCGGATCGCCCATATAGACATACGACAACTTATTGATTTCGGCACCAACATTATTTTTAGCGTACCTCAGCACATCACCAATGCGTTGTTGCTGTCCTCCTACTTTCTTAAACAGATTATCACAAAAAAGTTTGTTCAAGGTGAAATTTTCTGAAGCATACACCGGACGGGCTGCCGACAAAATTCCAATACCTCCACCAGCCGGATTTAACAGTACTTGCTCACCACCCGAAATACTTTTGATATCAAATTGCAAAAAATCACAGGTAGCCCCTACAAATAATGGTAAATGTTTGCTCGATAAATCCATTATATCTGCCGTTGTCAGAATTTGCTCATTGGTCCAGGATGAGGGTCCTGCGTGACCGGTAAAATCAACTAAGAGCATTCCTGAACGCAGCAAGTCTTGGAAACGATTTTTAGCCAAAGGATAAGATTCGCCACTGGCTGTAATTTCCTGAGAATAGGCATCAAGATAAATTTTATCTACCTGAAAGGCTGGATTTGATCTGGCCACTGAAACGGCCACACTATCAGCTTGGGTCATGTGCAAAGCAGCATCCCCATCATCGGCCAAAAAGCAAATCTTATTTTTCCAACTCCCCTTATCCTTGTTCTGCATATAGCCAATCGTCTTATCTACAACATCGTTGGCCTGATCGACAGTTGCAACAGGAAATCGGCCGATACCAATATCAAGTAAGTCTGAAGGCACTTGACTTCCTTCTGAGTCACCCAACAATCCAAAATAATCATCAGTAACATACGACAAAGTTGTAACGAATGAATTCTCAGCCTGATAGGTCAAAATTAAATTATCGCCCGAGTTGGGCAGGATTTTTCTGTTATCGAAAGAACCTCTACCAAAAAGTAATAGATACTTAGGCATATCTTCGATATTGTTTGTAGCTATTGCTCTATCATATAACATTTTCATCATCCAACGATAGGCAGTGGCATCAGGAGCTCCGGAAGAGAACTCATTGTAAACCTGCTCGGTAGTAACGACTAAAATAGTTAACTTATCAATATCTCTATGCGCCTGTGCAAGTCGCTCAGCCTGCGACAAAAAATTTGGATGAGTAAGAATAACCATATCGGCCAATGCAAGAGCATGAAGATTCTGGTTAGGAACAACACCCACAATCTCCGGTTTGGGAAATGTAGAGGCAGCCGTGACATCAATTGCCATATACCTTAGGTCTTCGTTCGCAGGTTCTGTAAAAGAAACAGTACCTCCATTATTATCAGAAACAAGCTTTTTAATGTTCGTTGGATCAGTTACATCCCAAATTTTAATATTAGTTGATGCATCGGTCAATTGAAAAGAATTAAATGAATCCGTACCTAAAAAATCCGTATTTTGAAACGGCATAACCGAACCGTTCATTTTCAATTTACGACGAGCATTTACTTCCAAATAATTTAGATACCCAACCGAAGTTGTGGTGGGGTGATCGTAAGTCAAATTAAAAGTAAGATTATCACTTGAAGGCGAATAAGAATAAGTGCTAGTATTCCCCCTGGCCTGCTCGTAAAAATCAGTTGAAGATTTGGCCGAAACAGGTAATAATTTAGTTTGCCCACCATTTAGAGAAAGTGAGAAATTAGAATTCACCACTGAACTTGCTGCAACATCTAATTTGACGCTCGCCGTGCTGCCAGGAACGATATTTGGAAAAGCGAACGGAATACTTATTGAAGTAACATCCGAGAATCGCTCCCCATAAAATTCTCTACCTGAACCTACTCCGGCATCGACACCAATAATATTAAGCAAGTCCTTTTCATACACTTTATAATCAAGAAACTCAGTTATTGTATTTACTTTTTGAGTTGCCGGCAAGATTTTGGTTTTATCCACAATTCTCTTTCCAACTCCGGCATCCGAGCTAACAAAATAGTACCCATATTGCGAATAAGAATTCCCTTTATGAGTAAATGCAGATAAACTTTTGTCATACTTCCATCGATTAATTCCCTGAGCATAAAACAAAATATAATCGCCCGAATTGAAAATACCGTCGCTGCCTTTTTCCATCCAAATAGCAAGTTCCGGTAAATCATCCTGCTTTGGCAATGAAAAATCTTGTTCAAGCACCGCTCCACCATATCCAAAAACCCGAACATTGGCAGGATTAATGCCCATTGAGTTTAAATCCTCAAAGGTCAATTTATAAATTCCGGTATCTTTCACCTTCACCTTTACAAATTTGCCTTGCGATAAAACTGAATTGGAAGCGTAGGCATGGCGAGTAGCAGCTACAACTCTCTGAGGAACGGCCGTCTTTGTCACCTGCAAGTCGAACGACATAAGTTTTTGCAGCCGACCATCGTTCTTTATAAATGGAAAAATATTGATATCGAGAAAGGCTGTCGTTGATTGCTCTAAAATACTGGTACTGACTTCGACAGTTGACGGAACCGATTTACCTTCAAAAAAAGCAGATTCCAGACTGGTGAGTGGAGAAAAAACAGGATTCCGAACTTCTACAAGATACGAAAAAGCTTTATCGCATTGAAATCGTTGATTAAAATAGGGCAACCTGTCTTCTTTCGGGTATTGTGCACCCGTAAAAGAAAGAACATTAATCGAATTTGAATTTATAGTCCATTTTACAATCCCATTCCATGCAATCGAATATGAAGTTATCTGAGCTGTTTGCGAACTCAAGGTTGAAACAAACAAGCAAAGAAATGCCAGAAGCACCGTTTTATATTTCATGGAAAATGAATTCATTTTTACGAAAGAAGGAAAGATAAACTCAGGCATTCATGAGCTAAAAAAACGACTGTGTTTACTTCACATTAAAATCAAACATCTTTTTGTCGAAGATATAGCCCTCCAGCCGGTCACCGATAGCTACTTCTCCAACTCCAACAGGTGTACCGGTAAATAAAATATCTCCAATCTTTATGGTAAAGAAACGGCTGATATAACTAACAAGTTTACTTATGGGAAAAATCATATCTTTCGAATTGCCTTGCTGAACAGTTACTCCGTTGATATCCAATCGAAAGGGAATATTTTGCACATTTCCTAATTCACATACCGGCAAAAAATCTCCGATAACAGCCGAATTGTCAAATGCTTTTGATATTTCCCACGGCTTACCTTCGGCCTTTAGTTTTCGTTGCAAATCTCGTGCTGTAAAATCAATACCCAGACCAATCTCAGCGTAATATCTGTGTGAAAATTTTTCATCTATATTTTTACCCAACCGATTAAACCGCACAATCAATTCGGTTTCATAATGCAACTCCTCACTGAAGTATGGAATAAAAAAAGGCTTGTTGTTTTTCAACAATGCCGAATCGGGTTTCATAAAAACGATGGGATCTACAGAGGTAGAGCTATTCAATTCTTTGATATGCTCTGAATAATTTTGACCAATGGCAAATATTTTCATTTTGTCGATTGTTGTTTGAGATTCGAAATTCTCTTCTTTTCATCCTCTTTAATAGCATTCAATCTATTAAACATAACCGCTAAATGGGCATAGATAGATGTATTTTGAACAATTACATTTTCGGGTACTCTGATACGAAAAGGAGTAAAATTCCAAATCGCTTGAATTCCACCGGCTATCATTATTTCGGATACCATTTGGGCTTTATCAACCGGAACAGTGAGCACACCAATATTTATTCCTGTTTGGCGTTGAAGTTCCACGAAACGATCGAGATGATGAATCGGTACGCGGTTAATACTTGTACCGGCCAATTCGTATTTCACGTCAAAACCGGCTACAATTTCTAATCCAAACTGTTCCAATCCATTATCATGCATCAAAGCACCACCAAGACTACCCACACCAAACAAAAAAGCCTTATGAGAGTTGGTAAAACCCAAAAATTCTTCAAGGATTCCAACGAGTTCCTTCACATCATATCCCACACGAGTTCGACCCGCAATGTTCACATAAGACAAATCTTTTGCAACCATTGAGGCATCAACTGCTATATTTTTAGCAATTTGAGTGGAAGAAAGATATAGTTCACCCTCTTTAAGAACCAATTGAGCATAAGCCAGATACCAGGGCAAACGTCTTAATGTTGGTTCGGGAACTTTGAATTGAACCGTAATATGATTATTGAACATTATGTAGGTGTGATTAATTTTAAAACTTACAAAAATAATCATTTTTTCGAAACGCTTGTCCAATACTGCAATATAAAATAATACGAATGATTTTTTTAGCCAAATCCAACATCTATTATTCAGCTAAATTGATTAACTTTGCATGTTTATTTTTAAAAAATACGAATCCCACCAACAACATCGTTATTTACTTATTATCAATATATTATGGAGTACAACTTTAGTGAAATTGAGCAAAAATGGCAGGCTAATTGGAAGAAAAACAATACCTATAAAACAGAAATTGATCAAAACAAACCCAAATTTTACGTTTTGGATATGTTTCCCTATCCTTCGGGAGCAGGTTTACATGTTGGTCATCCGCTGGGATATATTGCTTCGGACATTTTCAGCCGCTACAAACGCTTAAAAGGATTTAATGTGCTTCACCCAATGGGTTATGATGCCTACGGTTTGCCTGCAGAGCAATATGCTATTCAAACAGGTCAACACCCGGCAGTTACCACCAAGAAAAACATTGCGCGCTATCGTGAACAATTAGACAAAATCGGTTTTTGCTATGATTGGAGCCGTGAAATAAGAACCTGTGAACCAGATTACTACAAATGGACTCAATGGGCATTTATCCAAATGTTCAACCATTATTTCGATACAAAATTACAAAAAGCACAACCAATAGCTTCATTGATAAAAGCTTTCGAAACATCAGGAACAGCCGGCATTGAGGCCTCATGCACCGAAGAAATGACTTTCACTGTTGAAGAATGGAAATCGAAAGTTGAGAAAGATCAACAAGAAGTACTGCTTAACTATCGCATTGCTTATTTGGCCGATTTAAAGGTAAACTGGTGTCCTGCACTTGGAACTGTTTTGGCCAACGACGAAGTGAGCGAAGGTGTTTCGGTTCGTGGAGGACATACTGTAGAACAACGTGTTATGCGTCAGTGGAGTTTGCGCGTTTCAGCATACGCACAACGATTACTGGACGGTTTGGGAACTGTGGAATGGACGGATTCATTGAAAGAAACACAAAAAAACTGGATTGGACGCTCCGAAGGGGCTGAGATGACATTCAATATTAAAGGTCAGGATTTCAATTTTGAAGTTTTCACCACACGTGCCGACACTATTTATGGTGTAACCTTCATGGTTTTAGCGCCCGAAAGTGAATTGGTAAAACAACTGACAACTGCAGAACAAGCTACTGAGGTTGAAAATTATGTTGCAGCTACTAAAAAACGTACCGAACGCGAGCGTATTGCCGACCGTAGAGTATCGGGTGTTTTCTCCGGTTCATACGCCATCAATCCTGTAAGCGGAACAGAAATTCCAATTTGGATCAGCGATTATGTACTGGCCGGCTATGGTACGGGAGCCATCATGGCGGTTCCGGCTCACGATAGCCGTGACTATGCTTTTGCAAAGCACTTCAATCTACCAATTATTCCATTAATCGAAGGTTGTGATGTCAGCGAAGAAAGTTTGGATGCAAAAGAAGGAATCATGATGAATTCCGGATTTTTGAACGGACTTACTGTAAAAGAAGCCATTGCGAAAGCAAAAGAATATATTTCGGAAAAAGGAATCGGACGCGTGAAAGTGAATTTTCGCTTACGCGATGCCATTTTCAGCCGTCAACGTTACTGGGGTGAGCCGTTTCCGGTTTACTACAAAGACGACATGCCTTACATGCTCGACGAAAGCCGTTTGCCACTAGAATTACCTGAAATAGATAAATTCCTGCCAACCGAAAAAGGCGAACCACCACTGGGCCGAGCAAAAAACTGGACAAACGAAGAAGGTTTTCCGTTGGAATTCTGCACCATGCCCGGTTTTGCAGGTTCATCGGCCTACTATTTGCGCTACATGGATCCGAAAAACGATAAAGCATTGGTTAGTACAGAAGCAAACCAATATTGGAGAAATGTGGATTTGTACATCGGTGGTACGGAACATGCTACAGGACATTTGGTTTACAGTCGTTTCTGGAACAAATTCTTATTTGATTTAGAGTTGATCTGCGAAGATGAACCATTCAAAAAACTGGTTAATCAGGGGATGATTCAGGGACGTAGTAATTTTGTGTATCGTATCAAAGACAGCAACACTTTCGTATCGCTAAATTTGAAAGATCAATATGAAACAACACAACTTCATGTGGATGTGAATATTGTTTCGAACGATGTGCTTGATATTGAAAAATTCAAAAACTGGCTGCCCGACTATGCCAATGCCGAATTTATTTTGGAAGATGGAAAATATGTATGCGGTTGGGCAGTTGAGAAAATGTCAAAATCGATGTACAATGTTGTAAATCCTGACGATATCGTCGTGAGATATGGCGCTGACACGCTCCGTTTGTACGAAATGTTCCTCGGACCATTGGAACAGTCAAAACCCTGGGATACTAACGGAATTGACGGTGTTCATCGATTTCTGAAACGTTTGTGGACCTTGTTCTACAAAGAAGAAAGCTTTATTGTGACCGACGAAGTTCCTTCAGCCGAAGAATTGAAAATTCTGCACAAAACGATCAAAAAAATCACCTTCGATATCGAAAATTTTTCATACAACACATCGGTTTCGGCCTTTATGATTTGTGTGAATGAGCTTTTCGCATTGAAGTGCTACAAGAAAGCTATTCTTGAGCCACTGGTAATTTTACTTGCTCCATTTGCACCACATATCTCCGAAGAATTATATCAGGCATTGGGAAATAACGATAGTGTTTGTGATGCTACTTTCCCTATTTGCAACGAAGAGTATCTGAAAGAAACTTCAGTAAAATACCCTATCTCGTTCAATGGTAAAGTGCGTTTCATGCTGGAACTTCCTGCGGATATGAGCAAAGAAGAAGTTGAAAAAACTGCTTTGGCGAACGAACAAACAATTAAACAGTTAGACGGTAATGCACCTAAGAAAATAATTGTTGTTCCCGGTAAAATTGTAAATATAGTTATATAATTTCTATACTAAAAAGGGAAATTGAATAACAACTATATAAATTTATGGGAACTCGAAATAACAATTCAAAGGGCAAAACAAACTTGAGCCATCTTCAGGGAGTCAAAGGAAATGTCAAAAAAATGGGCAAGCAAACCTGGATTGACATCCGTGAATACATATTCATCGCTTTCGGATTGTTTTTGTACGCCGGAGCCTGGAAAGCCTTTCTGCTACCCCACAAAATTACCGGTGGAGGTGCAACAGGTGTAGGCGCTTTGGTATATTATGCAACCGGAATTCCCATTTCTATTACTTATTTTTCGATCAATGCTGTTTTATTACTTATAGCTATCCGTACAATTGGTTTGAAATTTAGCCTTCGAACAATTTATGGCGTGGCAATAATGACTTTTTTCTTTTCAGTGCTGCCTCAAGCTGTACAAGGAACATTTGTTGGAAAGGACGATAACTTTATGGCATGTGTCATTGGAGGGTTGCTTTCGGGAGTAGGTATTGGAATCGTTTTTCTGGCCAATGGTAGCTCAGGTGGAACCGATATAATAGCCAAAGTGGTAAACAAGTACAGAAACATTACATTAGGTAGAATTTTGCTTTATTGCGATGTGTTGATTATCTGCTCTTCGTACTTTCTGAAATTTGGTAGTATCGAGCGAATCGTTTATGGACTCACAGCCATGGCAATCACCACTATAGCGGTGGATATGGTTATCAATGGTGTTCGCCAATCGGTTCAGTTTTTTATTTTTTCGAAGGAATACGAGCAAATTGCCACCCGAATAAACATAGATGTGCACCGTGGAGTCACTATTTTGGATGGTATGGGTTGGTACTCTAAAGAACCGGTGAAAGTAATTACGGTAGTAGCCCGAAAAAACGAATCAATTAAAATTTTTCGCATCGTAAAAGACATTGATCCGAATGCCTTTATTTCGCAATCGTCTGCCATAGGTGTTTACGGCGAAGGTTTTGATATTATAAAAGGGAAATAAGATTCATCTTATTTCCCTTTTAAATCGTCTATATTATTTATTGATAAGTTTTCTGAAAGCAATATTCAAAACATACTTGTAACTATTTACTTGTAACTACTTCTCCCACTAATTTCAGCATTTTTTCTTCGCGCAGACTAATGGTAAACATATCCATCACCCGCTGACGAGCAGCTTTTCCGGAATCCATTTTCAAAGCCTCCAGAATTCCTTTTTCCAATTCTTCTACCTTGCGTTGTTTTATAACAATACCGGTATCGCCAATTGCATCGGGGATTCCATTTATATTTGAACCTACGGGGATGCATTCCAACAACATAGCCTCACTGAGGGTATTAGGCATTCCTTCGGTAATGGAAGCCTGTACAAACACTTTGGCTTCGTTGTATTTTTGATTTAAAATTTCCTGAGGGCAAAACGAAGGAATGATTTGAAGATTTGGAATTTGCGAGGGATGATAATTTTCTTCCGTCCAATTCAAGTAGTTAGGATTCAGACCAATCAACACAAATTTCAACTCAGGATTGCGTGCTGCCGCCTGAATAAACAAATCATAGCCTTTATTATAAAAGTCACCTTCCTGATGCATTGTGCCAACAGTTAGGATCAGATTATCAACCTTCTGAATAGACATGGTACGTTCAAACAGCGAAGAGTCGATTCCATTATACACAATCTCAGTCCTGGTTTTTAAACCTGATACATAATGTTGAATACCATCAATATGCGGATGTTCATGATTATAGTAATGATTTTCATGATATATCAACGATTTATGATTGGCAATGATCAAACTGGTATTGCGTAAAGCAAATTTCACACAAAAACCACGAAACTTCTTCCGATAAACTCCTTTCTTCAACTCCGGATAACAAACTGCCTCTTGACCACCAATTAAAATGATTGATTTTTTTCCGGTGAGTTTTCCTACCAAAGCCATTATTGCTGAGTGATAGTCGGCAAACCACGAAACAAAAATAACATCGCGGCGAAATGCATTGGAAAGCAAATAGAAAAACAATTCTACTATTTTAAGCCCAAAAATAAGTTTACTATTATTTTGAAGCATCAAAAATGGTTTCACATCATATTCTTTATCCAAAATTTGCTGGTCGCCACGAATAAAAGATGAATTCGCAGGTTTTATATAAATAATGCGTGTTTTATTTTTCATATAATACATTAATTGTGAGACGATAGAGCATAAATTCCAGGAAAGAAATCCACTATCACTTTATTTTTCTAAATTGCTCACAAAAGTAACAAATCATTTCCAAAAGCTACCATATCTGTTCAATTTCCATTCATTTGTTCATTTTGTAATAAATTAAAAAACACGGATTTACAAAGCTGAGATTGAAAAAACACTTAATATAATCTACAAAACAGTCTTTAAGACATTAACTATGAAAAGATTATCGTATCTTTGATGTTCAAATTTCAACACACGATATGAAGATTTTAATCACCGGACATTCGGGATTTATTGGCAGTTATTTACAAAAGAAACTTGAAAAAACTGAGCACGAATTGATATTGGTGGACATTGCCAATGGAACGAATATTTGTGATTGGCAACAAGTTAAGCAATATGAAGGAATGGATGTCATCGTGCATCTGGCCAATTTATCATTTGTACCTGCATCGTACGAACAGCCTAAGAGATTCTACGAAACCAATTATTTGAGCACTTTGAATATGTTGGAATTGTGCCGACTGAACAATGCAAAAATGGTGTTTTTCAGCTCATATATCTACGGACATCCCCAATACCAGCCCATCGACGAAAATCATCCAACACAGGCATTCAATCCGTACGCTCAAACAAAAGTCATTTGTGAAAGCTTGTGTGAAGGTTACAACCGCGATTTTAAGGTTCCAATTACTATTTTCCGCCCATTTAATATTTATGGAACCGGTCAAAATCCGGATTTCCTGATTCCAAGTATCATTCAACAAGCTAAAACAGGTAAGATTGTAATTAAAGACGACCGTCCAAAGCGCGATTATATTCACGTGGAGGACATTGTTGATGCAATTATTACTGCCATTGAAACTGAAAACGCGGATAAGTCCATCCAAAAGTACAATTTGGGAAGTGGACTTAGTTATTCGGTAAAAGAAATTGTGGACATGGTTCGGGGACTTTTCGACACAGAAATTGAGTATATTTGCACCCACGAAATCCGTCCAAACGATGTGATGGATACGATTGCAGATATTTCCAAAATTCAAAATGAATTACACTGGAAACCAAGCATATCCATTTTGGAAGGACTAACAAAAATGGTTTCAGAATAAAAAACAATTCGATAAAAAATAATATACTGCTCTATTTTGGCAGCTCAGAACAAACTCATAAGCATGAAAAACATTTTAGTCACCGGAGCTGGTGGATTTATCGGCTCTCACCTTACCGAACTATTGGTAGAAAAAGGATACAACGTAAAAGCCTTTGTGCACTACAACTCGTGGAACAAATGGGGGTGGTTAGACACCAGCCAAGCCAAAAATAAAGTGGAAATTATTACCGGTGACATACGCGACTATGATTCGGTTTTTGCGGCCATGCAAGGTTGTGACTCTGTTTTTCATTTAGCTGCACTCATTGGCATACCTTACTCCTACGTATCACCTCAAGCCTATATCAAAACCAATATCGACGGCACCTACAATGTATTGCAAGCTGCGCGCCAACTTGGCATCGAAAAAGTAATGGTTACCTCTACCAGTGAAACCTACGGCACGGCGCAATACGTGCCTATCGACGAGTTGCATCCAATGGTTGGACAATCACCCTACTCGGCCACCAAAATATCTGCCGATCAACTATCGATCAGCTATTTCAAATCATTCGATTTACCGGTGAAAATTGTTCGCCCGTTCAATACTTATGGTCCCCGTCAATCGGCAAGAGCCATTATACCTACTGTAATTTCACAGATTTTAAACGGACAAACAAATTTGAAACTCGGAAATTTAAGTCCGACAAGAGATTTGACTTTTGTAAAGGATACAGCTAACGGATTTTACGAAATTGCCTGTGCTGACGGACTGTTTGGTGAAATAACCAATATCGGTATGAGCGAAGAAATAACCATTGGTAATTTGGTACAACTGATTGCCGACTTAATTGGCAAAAAAGTAGAAATCATATCTGATGAGCAACGTATTCGTCCGGATAAAAGTGAAGTAGAAAGACTATTTTGTGACAACACAAAAATCATTTCAAACACCAGTTGGAAACCCTACTACACGCTTGAAAGCGGTTTAAAGGAAACCATCGACTGGATTAGCAACAACCTTTCTTATTTTAAATCAGATATTTACAATGTCTAAAAGAGCAGTAATTTTAGCCGGAGGAAAAGGCACGCGATTGAAGCCTTACACCATTAGTTTGCCAAAACCATTGGTTCCCATTGGCGATTTGCCTATTCTGGAAATAATTATCCGCAAGTTGACAAAATGTGGTTTTGATCATATCACAATCACTGTCAACCATATGGCCGAAATTATCCGTGCCTATTGTGGCGACGGAAGTAAGTGGGGAACGCATATCGATTATTCGCTGGAAGACAAGCCGCTAAGCACAATGGGACCGCTAAAACTTATCAGCGATTTGCCAGATAACTTTTTGGTAATGAATGGTGATGTATTGACAGATCTTGATTTTGAGGCATTTTACGAAGAACATGTAAATGCCGGGAACATATTCACAATTTCGGCGTATTCCAGAGACCAAAAGGTCGATTACGGTGTACTGGAGCTCGGAAGTGATAACAAATTGGTAAACTTTGTTGAGAAACCAACTACACGTTACAATGTAAGTATGGGAGTTTACATGGCTAATAAACAAATACTTGATTACATCCCTGCGAATCAATTATATGGTTTTGACCATCTTATGTTGGATTTGATTAAATTCAACCACCCTGCAACGGTAAAAATTCATGATGGCTACTGGCTCGACATTGGTAGACCGGATGATTACGAAAAAGCCTGTAACGACTTTGATGAGAATAAATTTTTGTTCTAGAACTCCATCCGAAGCAGTTTCAAAACTAATTGAAAATTAAATAACTACCTATGTCAGGGTTTACCGCAATTATCAGCAAAAAGAATACAATTCCTTCGCCCCTCACGTTTAGAGATAAAAATGTGTATGGGCAGGAAAGTCGTTTCCATACGAGTTACATTGATGCTGAAAAATACCGGATAGAACATTTCACGCACAACAAGTTTGAACATGACAAAACCCTAAAGGAAGATGAACAGTTTGTCATTGGCATTGATGGTGTGATATTAAACCTCAGCGAACTAGCTATCGCAACTCAACAAACTGATATTTACAGTATTATAAAGAAGTTGTTTATCACTAAAGGCAATGAATTTATTCATTCGTTGAAAGGTGAATTTGTTGGCTTTATCTATTCAAAAACCGACGATAAATGGGTGATTTTTGCCAATCCAACCGGCACAAAACGTCTTTTCTATTTTCAAAATGAGGATTATTTACTTTTCTCGTCCGACGTACGCGAGTTGACTGACTTATGCCATAAGCTTTTGATACCCATCACACTTGACACAAACGGTGCCTATCTGATGCTGACTTACGGATTTATGCTCGAAGATACTACTTTGGTATCGGAGATAAAACGGGTAGCTCCGGGCACAATGCTTGTTTTTGAAAAAAGCGAATTGACAGTTGCGAGCTATTTCAATTTATCGAGTATAGAAAAAACGACCGACTCGAAAGAGCAGGTGATCGAAAAAATGGACGAGTTATTCTCGAAAGCTGTTCAACTTGAATTTGAAAAAGATAAAGAATATAATTACAAACATATTGCTACGCTTAGCGGTGGTTTGGATTCACGAATGACCGTACTCGTCGCCAACAAGCTAGGCTACAAAGAACAATTAAATTTTACGTTCTCCCAATCGAATTATTTGGATGAAATGATTCCAAAAAAAATCGCATCGGATTACGCACATGAATTTCTGTTCCAATCGCTCGACAATGGGAATTACCTGAAAGATATTGACAAAACCATCTATTACAATGATGGATTGATTCTTTACTCCGGTTCAAGCCATGTGCTGAAATCGATAGAGAATATAAACTTCGATAAATACGGGCTCATTCATACCGGTTTGATTGGCGATGCAGTAATAGGATCGTTTCTATCACAACCATTTGTTGTAAAACCCACTATTTATTCGGGGGCATATTCCACTAAATTGATTACCAAAATAGAACCTTATCTGCAAGCCATAGTTGATAAATATCCATCGGAAGAATTATTTAAATTCTATGGAAGAGGATTTTTAGCGGCTACCAATGGTAATTTCTATTTCGATATATTCACACAGGCAGTTACTCCTTTTCTAGATCTGGAGTTTTTGTCATATTGCTACTCAATTCCGGATGAATGGAAGTACAAACACAAAATTTACCTGGAGTGGATTGCTAAAAAACATCCTGAGTTTGCCAAGTACCAATGGGAAAAAACAGGAGTTTCACCGCTTAAATCAAATAATTACAAGAAATATTTTGATTGGAATTATTATCAACGCATGAAGTTGAAATTCTTCGACAAGCTATCGAAGAAGATGAATTCGGGTATGAACCCATTCGACAATTGGTTTGCTAAGAATCCGGATTTGCAACTTACTTTCTCCAGGTATTTTGAAGAAAACATTGCTTTATTATCCGACAAGACGGATTTAAAAAAGGATTGCGAATATTTATTTGCCGAAGGCAATACGAATGAAAGATTGCAGGTTCTTACGCTCCTTGGGGCTATAAAACTGCATTTCACACACCAAAATAACAAGAAGCAGAAGTAATGGGCGATGAATTAAAAACCAAAATGCTCAAAGCATTAACCTGGGTATCGATTGATAAGTTTGGACAACAATTTGCCCAATTATTTATTGGAATTATACTAGCTCGATTATTAACTCCTCACGATTACGGATTAATCGGCGTGTTAATGATTTTCATTTCGCTGTCTTCGGTTATGATTGATGGTGGATTTGGGCAAGCATTAATCAGAAAACAAGATGCAACACCAACTGATTTTAGTACAATCTTCTACCTGAACCTGTCTATTTCAGTACTACTTTACATCATCCTTTTCTTTTCGGCTCCATTAATTGCGAGTTTTTTCTCACAACCACAACTAGTTAATATATCGCGGGTTTTATTTCTAAACATACTGTTTTATGCCATTTATTTTGTTCAATTTGTGGTATTGTATAAAAGAATGGATTTTAAGACTCTTGCTTTGATCAATATTTTAAGTGTTGTAATTAGCGGTATTTTTGGTGTGATTCTGGCACTAAATGGATTTGGAGTTTGGGCACTCGTATGGCAGCAAGTTATAAGTCAGGCAATTAGATCTGTTTTATTTCCTATCTTAGTTCATTGGCGACCAATTAGAAAATTTTCGCTTCAGGTAATTAAAGAATTTTGGAATTTCTCAATTCATTTGTTTGGATCCACTTTTCTAAATGTAATTTTCAATCAGATTTATCCTATTTTATTAGGACGGTTTTACCCTTTCCAGCAAGTCGGATATTACGCGCAAGCAAATAAATTGAATGAAACGGTAAACACCGCTTCACAGCAAATTCTGCTGAGTGGCACCTACCCTTTGTTAGTTCAAATTCAAGATGATACCGAGCGCCTAACGCGCATTTTTCGTAGGCTTACAAAGTCAGTTTCTTTACTTGTATTTCCACTGACTATCGTTCTTATTGCGATTGCAAAACCCTTAATCCTTGTTTTAATTAAAGAACAATGGCTGTCGTCAGTAATCCTTTTTCAATTATTGCTGGCTGCTAATATTTTTGGCCCACTATATAGTTTGAATATTAGTTTACTCAACGCCAGAGGAGAGTCGAAAAAGACATTGAGAATCGAATTGATAAAAAAAGTATTTATCTTGATTTCTGTGGGTCTGTGTTTTCAATATGGAATAATTAGTATGCTTATCGGACTTATCATCGCCACCTACCTTTCTTATTTCATCTCCATCATTTACATAAGAAAGATATTGGATTTAAAATTACGTTCTCAATTTTCAGATATACTTCCAAATCTTGTTCTAAGTATCATATTGGGAGGTATCACAGCCGTTTTTGCCTACCTATCAATAAACAGCAACTTACTGTTAGTAAGCGTACAAATTACTGTCGCTGGAATTATGTATCTGCTGATTGTTCGATTTATTTACCCGGAAATCTTCTTCAATGCATTGAATTTCATCCGCGAAAAGATTGGATACGCTTTGTCATTCATCAAAAAATAAATCTTCTTCGGAAAAAATAAATCTTCCTGAAGCAATAATATTTTATACTTTGAAATAAAATATTATTGCTTCGGAATAAAAGTTTGCGGCTTGAGAATAAAACTTTCTTCCTTTAGAATAAAAGTTCCCAGCTTAAGAATAAATCTTTCTTGCTTAAGAATAAAAGTTTGTAGCTCATAGATGAAATAGACTAAGAATGATTTTCTTTAATCACGACCACGGAACAACGTTTACTTCTTGATAATCGGGTAGATAAAACTTTTGATTATACCAAATACAGAACGTATTTTCCAAATGATTTTTTTCAATCCAAAATTAGTAATGGATTGAGTAAAATCTTTTCGGGCACCAATATAGTCACGACGAACCAACTTAAAGTTTCCTGAATGACAATAATTTACAATAAGTCTTTTTTGAAAATGGTGTTGAATCTTTGGCTCGGTAATTCCCAAAGATTGAAAAAACGGTTCGTCCTGTTGACAAAGATATAGAGCCTGTTGATACACTCCCTCAATCATTTGAATAGTGTAGGTCTTTGTCACCTGATTGGGTGAAACGCGCCATTTGCCAACCGGTTCATTTACAAAAGTAAATGTGCCCAGAAGTGATAATTCCTGCCAGGTAGGCAAGTCGACCAAAGGCAAATTAAACTTTTGAACAAAACCGCCTATTTGTACCAACGCTGTTTTACGAATTAAAACGGTAAGTGCGGGTATGTAGTTAGAAAAAAGTAATTCTTTAAGTGCCGATTTTACGGGTGTATTTGTAAAGATTTTGGCTTCATATTTCAAATTTGGATACAAACCGTAGTTTTCCGACAAATCAATCGAAACCCCATAGGCCTTTCCCCACGATAAAACTGCATTATCATCAGCTTCCAGAGTTTGTGTTTGTAGAGCTAATTTTTCCGGCAGCCACACATCATCGCCCTCAAGAACAGCAATATATTTACCGTTCGATTGTCCCAACGCAAAGTTGTAAGTTTCGGCTAAACGAAAAATTCCTACATTTTTTTGAGTAAAAACCCTTATCCTCTGGTCTTGTTCTGCAAATAAATGGGCAATCTGCAAGGTATTATCCGTACTCCCATCATCCACTACTATCATTTCCCAATTGGAAAATGTTTGCGCTTGAACAGAGCGAATACAGTCTGCTAAGTATTTCTCGTGGTTGTAGGTAGGAGTAATTATGGATACTAATGGTAAATTCATCAATTATGGATTTTGCAACTATTTCAATAACTCAGTAATAATACTAGTGAACCTGATATTTACAAAAGAAGAAAAACTAATTTTGAAATCTATACTAAAACACTTCTTTAAAATACTCATAAACAGAAATGAGTTCAACCTAAATAAATGGTCAGACTATTATTTATATCGCTTTCCGAATAAAAGCTAATGTATTTGCAAAATTTCAGTTTTTGTTTTTAAAAAGTATCGCACAGAGGACATTTGATTGAATGCCACCTGTTTTATAAGTATTTGGATATAAACTTATAAACAATGAGTTTCTCAGATAACTATACACTTTCGATTTTTTTAACCATTTTGGCATTTCAAAATTATGAGTCGTATCTTTTCTTTCAATTACATTACCTGCTGCATCAAATACAAATTCTCCCTCATTGTCTAAATTGACTATCTTGTTTATAAATGGATGATTTTTGTAATAATGGCTGAAATCAACGAATTTCAAATTCATATTAAAAAAATTTGCGATGTATTCGACTGATTTTTCACTAAACCACCAACAATGCACTGGAGGTGCATCAGAATACCAGCCTATTGCATTTGGGAAAAACGATTTATTGGGCGTTGTAAATATAAATGCACCGTTAGGCTTTAATAATTTATTGATTGATTTAACAAATTCTTTTGGGTTATGAAGGTGCTCAATAACCTCGGTCATTATTACAAGATCATAACTCTCTAAATTGTGTTCTGCAAAATCGACTAAATCACCTGATATATAATAATTTCCGAATTTTAGGTTTGCATTACGAACAGCTTCCTGTGATATGTCCAATCCTTGAATATTATAGCCTGCTTTTCTTAATGAGTATGTAAAATATCCTAATCCTGAACCTACTTCAAGTATTCTTTCATTTTTACCTACTTGTAATATGTTTTGAATTGCATGTGCAGTACTCCAATAGGATGGCTCCAGATTTGTTAAATAATTCAAAGGATTTTTTTCCTTAATTACTTGTTCTTGATAGTGTTGGTATTTGCTGTATCCTTTTACTATTTGTGCGTTTTTGTAAATTAATTCATAAACATCATTATCGCTTACTCTTGGTAATGAAAATGCAGTATTGCATAAATCGCAACAATAAATATTATATATTTCAGGTTCTTGGTATCCTTTTTGTTTTTTTTTGAATTCAGCTTTGCCTCCACACAAGAGACACGAAGTTGAGCCCGTAAAATTATCTACTGAATATTGGAAATCATTATTTGATTCTTTTTGTTTTGACATTCGATTATTGAATTACTGTTTTTATTATTTCTTTTGCTGCAAATTCAGCCGCTTTTCCTTTTCCGTACAAATCTACCGAAAAATTAGATTGTTTGTTGCTGAAATATTCGAATGCGGTATAAAGTTGATTTTTGTCTGAACCGACAAGACGATTAAATCCATTGTCGACTAGTTCTACCCATTCGGTTTGTTCGCGAAGAGTGATACAATGTTTGCCAAAGAAGAAGGCTTCCTTTTGTACTCCACCACTATCGGTTATCACCATCTCGCACGATTTCAATAGCATTATCATATCAAAATAACCTACCGGATCGATAAGTTTGAACTCCGGAACGATATGTTGCTGCGCCAGAATATGACGTGTTCTTGGGTGAATAGGCACTACAACAGGAGTTTGTCGGTTTATTTCATTCAAACCAGCAATAATATTTCGTAGATTTTCGGGCGAATCGGTATTTTCCTGACGATGAATAGTAGCCAAAATAAACGAAGGCAAGTCAATGGTTTTCAATACCGTTGATTTTTCTTCGGCTTTAGCAGCATAAAAAATAGCCGCATCCTGCATCACATCACCATTTTTTATGATTTTAACCGGTAAATTATCAAAACCTTCTCGTTGAAGATTCTTTACAGCCGTATCGGTTGGACAAAAAAGAACATTGGAAATACGATCGGTCAAAATCCGGTTTATTTCCTCTGGCATTTGCATATTGAACGAACGTAGTCCGGCTTCAACATGAACCAGTGGTATATGTAGTTTGGCTGCCGCCAATGCGCCTGCAAGTGTCGAATTAGTATCACCAAACACTAACACAGCATCCGGTTTTTCTTTAATAAGAATTCCCTCAATACCTTCGAGCATTCTTCCGGTCATGGCGCCATGCGTTAAGCCATTAATATCTAGTTGATATGCTGGTTTTGGAATTTCCATCTCTTCGAAAAACACTTCGGACATGTTTGCATCGAAATGTTGACCGGTATGAATAATCAACTCTTCTACACCCAGCAATTTAAACTGACGGCTCAAAGTGGCTGCTTTTACAAACTGAGGTCGAGCTCCTACAATAGTTATAATTTTTTTCATCGTTTATTTATTCTAAACTGTCTTTACTTCTTTCCAAATCCATCTAACAAGCCTACAAGTTCACCTGTGAGCGAACGACGCGAAAATCGTTCTACCGACTCCGATTGAACGCTAAGCGTACCTTTTTTATACTGGTTATAATAATTTAGAATCGCTGTCTTTGTTTCTGGCTCATCTGCGAAATCGACGATTACACCTGCTCCCGTTTCGTTCAAAACAACGGCCGCATCTCCATCAGTAGGACCAACAGCTAAGATAGGGCGTTTGGCAGCCAGGTATTCAAAAAACTTACCGGTCAGAATTCCTTTTGCATTACCTGATTGATTGATTAGCAACATCAACACTTGGGAACTATTTTGCTTGGCAATGGCTTCGGAGTGCGATAGGTAATCGATTTTCAGCAACTGCTCCTGCAATCCATAGCTTTGAATATCTTCCAACACCGAGAAATCTACTTTTCCTACTAACTGGATTTGTAAATCATTCTTGAAAGCACTATTCTCTGCACATATTTCACTCAATACTTTCCAAACAATTCGGGGGTTTCGTGCTGCATTAAGCGTCCCGATATGCGAGATGGAGAATTTGGCATCCAACGCTAAAGCACCAACCTGCACATCCGATTCGTCGTAACCGTTCGTAATCACCTGAAGTTTCTTGGGCTTCATCGGAGCAAACTCCTCTTCCATCCCACGCGAAACGACCAGAACCGTATCGGCTTTTTGAAGCACTTCTTTCTCCAGCTTATGATGAATTTTATCTGCAAACGAGGTCAAATTCAAATCTTGATAAAAGTCGATATTTGTCCATGGATCCCGAAAATCGGCTACCCATGGCAATGAAGGAAAGCTTTTTTTCAATCCCATCCCAATCAGGTGCATCGAATGCGGAGGTCCGGTAGTAATGATAGCGTCAAGCGGATTTTCATTCAGATAATCGCTTAGAAAAGCCACCGAAGGTTTAATCCAGAAGCGGCGTGGATCTGGAATCAGAAAGTTGCCACGAATCCAAATGGAGAGTTTGTCTTTCCAACCTTGTTTTTTATTTTCCGAAATAAAACCGGCATTGATAGCCTGATTCTTCTTGCCGGTAAGATTTCGATACACGTTATAAGGTTCCCAAATCGGAGTCTTTAGAACCGTAATATCAGCAGGAATATCTTTCTCAAATGAATGATCGATAGATGGATATTCCGGATTTTCGGGTGTATAAATGATAGGCTCCCATCCATATTGACGCAGGTATTTGGCAAATTTCACCCAACGCTGCACTCCCGCACCACCGCTGGGAATCCAATAATATGTGATAATGAGAACTTTCTTCATACCCCTGTCCCCTAAAGGGGAATAATGATGTTATTTTATATTTTCAATTGCAGTATTCAAGCGGGCAATTGTTTCTTCTTTTCCTAAAAGTGCAATAATATCGAACATGTGTGGTCCTTTTGGTTCACCCACTATTGATAAACGGAATGCATTCATAATGCCACCCATGTTGTATTCTTTGTCAGCAATCCATTGCTTTACAATTTCCTCGGTAGCAACCGGAGAGAAATCCTCGATACCATCCAACAAAGTAATCAACTCTGTCATTTGAGCAGGAGTTTCAGCTTTCCAGCGTTTTTGAACCGTTTTAGCATCGTACTCCGTCGGAGCTACAAAAAAGAAGCCCGATTGTGCCCAAAGTTCATTCACAAAATTGGCACGTTCTTTTACCAACGATACAATTTTCACCAACTTCTGAGTATCTTCAACAATATCTTTTTCTATCAAAATACCTTGAAACATATCGGCTATTTCATCGTCCGATTTCATCTGTAGATATTTATGATTAAACCATTTACCTTTCTCGTAATCGAATTTGGCACCACTTTTACTTACACGGTCTAAGGAAAACTGATCAATCAATTCTTGCATTGAATAAATCTCCTGTTCGGTACCGGAATTCCAACCAAGCAATGAAAGAAAGTTCACCACTGCTTCGGGGAAATAACCGGCTTCGCGGTAACCCGACGATGTTTCGCCTGTTTTTGGGTCTTTCCAGTTAAGTGGAAAAACCGGAAATCCAAGTCTGTCACCGTCGCGTTTGCTGAGTTTTCCGTTACCATCAGGTTTAAGTAACAGAGGCAAGTGAGCAAATTCCGGCATCACTTCCGACCAGCCCAGATATTTGTACAACAATACGTGCAAAGGAGCCGATGGCAACCATTCCTCACCACGAATAACGTGCGAGATTTGCATCAAATAATCATCAACAACATTGGCCATGTGATACGTTGGCAATTCGTCGGATGATTTAAACAGTACTTTATCATCAATGACCGAAGAGTTGAAAACCACTTCGCCACGAATTAAATCCTGAACTTTTATTTCTTCGTTTGGTGCTATTTTTATTCTAACTACATATTGCTCTCCGTCTGCAATTCGTTGATTTACTTCATCGGCCGACAAAGTAAGCGAATTGGTCATCAATTCACGTGTTGAGGCATCGTACTGAAAATTAGCAATTTCAGCCCGTTTAGCATCCAGTTGAGCCGGTGTATCAAAAGCAACATAGGCCAATCCAGCTTCCAGCAATTGATCTACATACTTACGATAAATAGCTTTACGTTCGCTCTGACGGTAAGGTGCAAATGCTCCTTCTGATGCTGCTCCTACTCCTTCATCTATGTTTATTCCTAACCACTGAAGTGCTTCAACAATATACTCTTCGGCACCCGGTACAAAGCGTGCCGAATCGGTATCTTCGATGCGGAGCAACATATCGCCTCCGTGTTGTTTTGCAAAAAGGTAATTGTACAAGGCTGTGCGAACACCACCAATATGTAAAGCTCCCGTTGGGCTGGGTGCAAAGCGCACTCTGACTTTTCTCATTCGATATTATTTATTTGAAATTACTTTCTGCTGACTGAAAGTAAAGATTTGAAATGGAGTGCAAAAATAGCATTTTTACGGGAATAAACAGTTTAATTTAACGCGAATTCTATATAATGAGTGAATGTACATTGGCGAAAAACAAAGTATCGTGCTAAATGATACGCTTCTGCTATAAGAAACAACCACTAAATAAACCACGCAACAGAACACTGCCTAATACACTTCAGGGTGCATAGTAGTTGTGTGCATCTTTGACCAGTATAGGTCAAGATACTTGACCTGTACTGGTCAAAGGCTATTTGTAGGGAAGCAATGATGAGGACTATAGATAATAGTGAACAGCACCAATAGAGCATATCGCACTAACAACTATTATACTCGAATTCTAGTCTGATCTCTTACCATACTTAATATAAACACTTAGAAGAATCAGGTTGATTGATCAAAATACATTATATTTGTGATTAATTTAATCACAACAACAAACGTACAAACCAAATACTTGTAATTTATATGTTCGCACAAAAAGAATTTTCACTTCGCCAGCACAGCAGAGGGTTTCATTTGATAACCGATGAGATTGTTGAGCATCTACCACTTCTGCCACGAACCGGAATGTTGAATTTGTTTTTGAAACACACTTCAGCTGCATTAACTATCAACGAAAATGCCGACCCTGATGTGCAAACCGACATGGGAAGTATTTTCGACCATTTGGTTCGTGAACGTGAACCGTTTTACGAACATACACTCGAAGGCAACGATGATATGCCGGCACACGCCAAATCGACCCTTGCCGGCGTAAGCTTAAACATCCCCATTAGTAATGGGCAACTGAATATGGGCATTTGGCAAGGAATTTATTTATGCGAATTCCGAAACCATGGCGGTAACCGAACCATTGTGGCAACGGTTATGGGCTAAAAAAAAGAAAAATACTACAAATCAACAACAAACTACTCTCTACACTATAAATAATATGGAATCAAAAAAATACACGCAGTATGGAACATTCATCGTGATAATAATGTCTGTATTATTAATCATAGCTGCTAGTTTACTTATCAATCATGGATTTTCAGCCGATCAGGAAACATATCTTTACGCATTTCTTGTTTTGGTTTTTTTGGCTTGCTTACTGACTTTCTATAAACTCACCATTATTATTGATAACACAACTGTTTCATTCAAACTGGGAATCGGTCTTTTTGGTAAATCTTACCAAATATCCGAAATAAAATCGTGCTATCCTGTAAAAAACTTGTGGATTTACGGAGTAGGCATTCATATTTATAAACTTCCAAATAGCTGGCTGTATAATGTCTCCGGCTCAAAAGCTATTGAATTGAAGTTTAAAGATAGTTCTAAAGTAGTTAGGATAGGAACAAACCAACCCGATGAAGTAGCCGCAGCAATAAGAGAATCAACGGGTACGCATCTGGAAGAAATAATCAACATGCCTGAATATAAGATTCAATCTCAAATTAGAAATACCATTATATTCATAGCGACAGTAGGTGCTATCATTGGAGGTTTTATATATTATGAATCCAGGCCTATAACAATAGATATGAAAGAAACCCGTTTCGAAATTACTGGTGAATATGGATTTTTGATAAATTACAATGATATTTCCGCTATTGATACTATCCGCCAAATGCCCAACATAGAAATGAGGACAGACGGAATTGGCACAGGATCGGTTTGCAAAGGATACTTCAGATTATCCGAATTGGGTAATGCAACTCTGTTTATAAATTTCAAGGTTTCTCCTTTTATTAAGCTGGTGTTAAAAAATGGCCGGCTTATTTATTTTAATCTGAAAGACCGTCAATCTACCGTTGAAACATTTGAGAAAATCAAAGCAAAAGCAACATTAAACGTAACCAAATAAACACAACCGTCAAAATGAAAAGAAATCTTTTAATCAGTTTATTTTTGATCTCAGCCATAGTAGTTTTTAGTCAGGATATTACCGGCGAGTGGAACGGTTTACTGAAAGCCGGTGGCATGCAATTGAGGGTGGTATTTCATATTACCAAAACCGTTGCGGGCTATAGTGCCACCATGGATAGCCCCGATCAAGGAGCTAAAGATATCCCGATGAGTAAAGCTACGTTCGAAAATCAGGTTCTGACTGTGGAACTGGATATGGCTAAGATTAATTACACAGGAACACTGGATATGGACGGAGATGTAAAAGGGACATTTACTCAGGGCGGACAGGCATTTTCATTGAATTTGACCCATAAATCAATCGAAAAGATAGAACTAAAACGTCCGCAAAATCCGGTGAAACCATATCCGTATTATTCCGAAGAAGTTACTTTTGATAATAAGAAAGAGAACTTCACACTTGCTGGAACATTGAGCTTACCTAAAAAAGAAGGTAAGTTTCCAGTAGTAGTTTTAACAACCGGCAGCGGACCGCAAAACCGCGATGAAGAATTGATGGGTCACAAGCCTTTTCTGGTTCTATCGGACTATCTGACCCGCAATGGCATTGGTGTGTTACGTTTCGACGATCGTGGAACGGGTGCTTCAAAAGGTGATTTTGCAAAAGCTCTCACCTCCGATTTTGCGACTGATGTTTCTGCGGCAGTAGATTATCTAAAAACACGCAAAGACATTGATGTAAAAAAGATTGGAGTTGTTGGCCATAGCGAAGGTGGAGTTGTTGCACCCATGGTGGCTGTAAATAGAAAAGATATCCGATTCATAGTACTTATGGCTGGAACTGCTGTTTCGGGTGGTGATATTCTTTTACTTCAACAAGACCTGATTGGCCGTGCAGCAGGAGTTAAAGAAGAAGATTTAAAACAGACAACCAATATTTATCGTGGAATTTTCGACATTATTACTAAATCGACGAATGACAGTACGCTTAAAACTAAATTATCAGATTATATCAAACTGAATATAAAGGAAATGCCCGACGTTCCTAAAGATGCAAAAGAAGACAACATTGTAGAACAACAATTAGCCCGCCTTACTCCCTGGATGCTGAACTTTGTTAAATACAATCCGGCACCTATGCTCGAAAAAGTAAAATGTCCGGTGCTGGCTATCAATGGAAGCAAAGACATGCAGGTTCCATCCAACGTGAATCTTCCTGCCATCGAAAATGCATTAAAAAAAGGCGGAAATAAAAAATATACCATCAAAGAATTACCCGGACTGAATCATTTATTTCAGGAATGCACTACCGGAGCTCCGGGCGAATACAGCCAGATTGAGCAGACCATGTCGCCTGTGGCGTTGGAAACAATGGCAAACTGGATAAAACAAACCCTAAAATAGAATTACATTTATATATAATTTCAATCCACAAAGCATGAAAAAATCTCTTTTCTCTCTACTCGTTATTTGCTGCTTATTCATAGCAAATACTGCTAACTCTCAAACATTCTACAACGCTGCAAATTCCAATTTCCAATACATGGGTCGAGGCGATTTCAGTAATCCTAACGAACCTAAGTTTTGGGCAGCGGGTGCTCAAATTATTTTCAAATTCAAAGGGAATTCTTGCACAATAAGCTTGACAGATGAAAACTTATATGGCAAAAACCTCAATTACATACAATTGATTGTAGATGGAAAGTACTCCCGATTTAAGTTATCGAACAAAGAAAGTAAATTGTCGTTAGGCGAACTGAAAGACACTATTCACTCTGTAATTGTTTGTAAAACTACCGAATCGAACATTGGCTACCTGCAGTTCAATGGAGCTACTTGTCAAAAGTTGATAGCTCCCACCGCTATGCCAAAACGCAAAATAGAATGTTTCGGCAATTCGATTACCTGCGGAACGGGAAGTGATATGGACGAAGTTCCTTGTGGCAAAGGTAATTGGGAAGATCAGCACAATGCTTACATGAGCTACGGTGCACAAACAGCCAGAGCATTGAAGGCGCAATATCATCTGACCTCCGCTTCAGGAATAGGATTAATGCATAGCTGCTGCGATATGAAAGTAATTATGCCTCAGATTTACAACAAAATCAACTTGCGCGATAACGAAATTCAATGGAATTTTTCGAAATATCAACCCGATGTAGTGACCATTTGTCTTGGACAAAACGACGGGATACAAGAGCAAAAAATATTTTGCGACAATTACATTAGTTTTATTAAAAATTTACGCAAAGCTTATCCAAAAGCCAGACTCGTACTAATTACTAGTCCAATGGCAGATGAGAAACTAACACAAGTATTGAAATCCTACTTGACCATTGTGACACAAGAAGCAAAAAAAAATGGCGACAAACGTGTCAGCACTTTCTTTTTCAGCCGCAGCTACAATAGTGGTTGCGATACACATCCATCGCTAGCCGAGCATAAACTTATTGCCAACGAACTGACGACTTATTTGAAAGAACTGATGCATTGGTAAAAAGTAATGGTTAGAGAAATATACGATAGGTGAAAAATACGGTAAAATGACATTTGCTGTATTTTTCACCTATCTTTGTATTCAACCAAAACCAATATCAAGCATGACACCCATTCTTCCTGACGAAAAACTGAAAAAGCATATCCAAGAACAAATTGCTTTCAACAAAGGTAAAAACCTTTTTACCAACGTTGAAAATAAAACCCTAGGATTCATTGAAGATACTGCATCGTTTATTGATAAAATCCGAAACATTGATGTACAGTCGGAACAATTACTGGTCGATTATTTGACAGACGAATCATTGCAAGAATTCTGCCGTGTAAATCAGTTCTTTTCGTTTAACGCCGAATCGATAGAGGAATTAAAAGCCATTTATTTTGATCTCAACAAGCAAATAAGATTGCTTGACACTCACGCAGCGCAAACCGAACTCGACACCTTAAGCGAACAACATTACGAAAAGCTCTGCGATTGGTTGGTTAGAACAAACAAATTCTCCGAGAAAATGTATTCGAATGATCAGGAGATTGCTCAACCGGTAGCTTGCTCGGAATACACACCCGATTTGCAATTAAATATATTTCAAATTGATTTTAAAACAATGCGTCAGCCGGTATTGGATGTAGGCTGTGGTCGGGAGATGAATCTGGTGAATTTTCTACGCGATAATGGCGTTGAAGCTTATGGGATAGATCGTTTCGACAATAATAGTCCATTTTACATCAAATCCGATTGGCTGGAATTCGGGTTCGAAGCCAATAAGTGGGGCACTATTATTAGTAACCTTGGCTTTTCCAATCACTTTATCCACCACAATTTACGTGCAGATGGCAACTTCCGGGCATATGCCCAAAAATATATGGAAATACTGGCTTCGCTTCAAAATGAAGGCAGCTTCTACTATGCCCCAGACTTACCCTTTGTGGAAACATATTTAGACATTTTCACCTATCAATGCAGAAGCATAGCAATGAGTGGTTCTGCATTTAAAGCTAGTCATATTACAAAGATTAGCTAAGAAAAATTGCTGAAAATTGATTATCTTTGCACTCCTTTACATTTTCACCCCCAGATTATAGATAACTGAATATATGGCAAAAGAATTGAAAGAACTTACTTCGCGTAGCGAAAACTACTCACAATGGTACAACGACCTTGTAATTAAAGCCGACTTGGCCGAAAGCTCAGCCGTGCGTGGATGCATGGTGATAAAACCTTATGGTTATGCCATTTGGGAAAAAATACAAGCAGAACTGGATCGCATGTTCAAAGAAACAGGTCACGTGAATGCTTATTTTCCATTGTTTATTCCTAAATCATTTTTGAGTAAAGAGGCTGAACACGTTGAAGGATTTGCTAAAGAATGTGCGGTAGTAACTCACCACCGCCTAATGGCCGACCCAAATGGCAAAGGACTTATTGTTGACCCGGATGCAAAACTGGAAGAGGAACTTATTGTTCGCCCAACTTCCGAAACTATTATCTGGAACACCTACAGAGGCTGGATACAATCATACCGCGACCTACCTATTTTAATAAATCAATGGGCCAATGTGGTTCGCTGGGAAATGCGTACGCGCTTATTCCTTCGTACTGCTGAGTTCTTGTGGCAAGAAGGTCACACCGCACACGCAACCGAAGCCGAAGCGGTAGAAGAAGCTCGTAAAATGCTCGAAGTTTATGCAGATTTCGCAGAACGTTTTATGGCAGTACCGGTACTTAAAGGTGTAAAATCAGCCAATGAACGCTTTGCCGGCGCTCTGGACACATATTGTATTGAAGCATTAATGCAAGACGGAAAAGCTTTGCAGGCAGGTACATCTCACTTCCTTGGTCAAAATTTTGCCAAGGCTTTTGATGTAACTTTCATGGACAAAAGCAATAAACTGGATCACGTTTGGGCAACTTCGTGGGGCGTTTCTACCCGTTTGATGGGTGCGCTTATCATGACCCACTCCGACGACAATGGATTGGTATTACCTCCAAACCTTGCTCCTTTCCAGGTGGTGATTGTTCCTATCTACAAAAACGAAGAGCAACTTGCTGCTATTTCAGAAAGAGTAGCTGACATTACGGCTAAACTAAAAGCATTGAACATCAGTGTGAAGTTTGACAACAATGACAATAAAAAACCGGGTTGGAAATTTGCAGAATATGAACTAAAAGGCGTACCTGTACGATTGGCAATGGGTGCCCGCGACCTCGAAAACGGAACGGTTGAAGTAGCTCGTCGTGATACATTGACAAAAGAAACTGTAGCTATTGATGGAATTGAAGTGTATATTGCTGAATTGCTGAAAACAATCCAAGCTAATATTTTCCAAAAAGCAGTTGACTACCGTACATCGGTTACACGGGATGTAAACTCGTATGACGAATTTAAGATAGAAATTGAAAAAGGAGGATTCCTTATGTGCCATTGGGACGGAACTCCCGAAACAGAAGAACGCATCAAAGAAGAAACCAAAGCAACTATTCGTTGTATCCCATTAAATGGCGACACGACGCCGGGAACATGCATGGTGACCGGTAAACCATCGGCACAACGTGTTGTTTTTGCACGAGCGTACTAATTCATAGATAAACTTCATTTGGAATAAAACAATATCCTTACATTTCAAAATAATTACTACAAGCCCTTTCCATTAGTTGGAGAGGGTTTGTTGTTTTTTATATGCACAATCATTAAATATTTAACAGTATACAATTGCTAATTTATGCTACATCGTTTGCTAATTTATGCTACAACAGGTATTGACAGAAAGACAATCAATCAAGGGTATTTATAATGATTTGAAATAATTTTACTCCATATTATAACAATTTAATACTGTTGCTAGTAAAATATTTCCATTATCTTTGCCAAGCATACGAAAACTTAACATCAGTTAAATTTTCCGCAAATCGAATACTATTTTTAAATAAAAAATATTACACACTCTAAATTAGTGCTTATGAAAAGAAATTATGCATCGTCCATGATAGTTTTGGCAATTGTAATAGCTATGATTATTACAACTGCAGGTACTCCTGTTAAGCAATTCAGAGATGGAATCTATAAAGGTGAATCACGATCAAAGTACACCCACGAACCATATTGGGGACAAGTGCGGCTAAAAATAGAGAATGACAAAGTCGTTTGGTTGAAATTTAGAATCGTCGACAAGGAAAAACACGAAGTATTTGGACCAAAATACGAGCGGCATTTTAAATATACTCCCCGTTACATTATGCAATGTCACAATGAACTTAAAGGAATAAAAATATATACAGAAATATTCTCAAAAAGTAAAAACATAGAGCAAGTAGATGCAATTACCGGAGCAACCTGGTCACACGATTTATTGAAATCGACCTTTTATGTTACGTTAGAAAAAGCAAGAAACAAATAGTATAAAACAACAATCCCCTGAAACAATTATAGTTTCAGGGGATTGTTGTTTTTATTGAGAAAGATCAATGTCTGTGTCTTCCGGCACGTAATGATTTGGGCGAACCTTGCCACGAACAGCCGAGACAATAAATTATCGACAAATCGTAGCCATCCGTTGATTCTTCGGCATGCACGGCCACAACTTCATAGTTTTCGTTCACAGTTACTACCAAAAACTTTCCCTCCCGGTTTTTTACATGAAACCGGTGAATATCACATTGAGGACAAGGTAAATTTCTCATTCGCTTTATTTTGTATCCTCCAGAATTTCCTTGTTCAACTCCACATTTGCATCCTTTTCTTTATCTTCGGTAAGTTCAACACTCACCACCTTTTTATCAACAAGAAATTCGGTAATAACCGCATCTTCTATCACTGTTTTTTCAATAGTGACGTCATTGGTTACCTCGCGTAACTTATCGTCTTCACAACGGATAACACGTCCGGGGAATTTTTCAACCCACGATAAATTATGTGTAGCCATAATTACAGTGGTACCCGATTGACGAATATTATACAGTAATTCAACTAATTCTCTACCTGTTTCAGGATCTAAGTTTCCGGTTGGTTCATCAGCCAAAATCATTTCCGGAGAATTCAACAAAGCACGTGCAATAACAATGCGTTGTTGCTCACCACCTGAAAGTTGGTGTGGCATTTTATTACCTTTGTGAGCCATGCCCACTTGAGTCAATACATTTAGTATTTGTTCGGCAATAGCTTCTTTGTCTTTCCAACCGGTAGCTCGCAACACGAAATCAAGATTCTCATTCACCGTACGATCGGTAAGCAACTGAAAATCCTGAAATATCACGCCTATTTTTCGACGCAGAAAAGGCAAATCGCTGGTTTTAAGGGCACGCAAATCGTAACCCAATACTCCGGCTACTCCTTCCAAAATGGGCAACTCTTTATATATTGATTTCAACAAAGTGCTTTTCCCGCTTCCTACTTTTCCAATCAAATAAATAAATTCACCCGAATGTACTTCAAGTTGAACATTTTCAAGTACCAACACATCTTGTTGGCAAATGTCCACATCTACGTATTTTATCAACAATTTTTTTTCCATTATCTTTTACGGTAAACGGTTATCGGTTGAATGACAACCAATGACTGCAATTATTTGTGTCTCTTTTTCAATTCGCGCGCTAAATCATCGAGCGAATAACCTTTGGAAGTAAGCAAAACGATAAGGTGATACACCAAATCCGAAGCTTCGTAAAGGAAACCTTCTTCAGTGCCATTTACTGCTTCGATTACTGTTTCAACAGCTTCTTCACCTACTTTCTGAGCCATACGGTTCACTCCTTTTTTGAAAAGTGAAGTGGTATAAGATCCTTCTGGCATTTCTTTGAAACGAACGGCAATAAAATCCTGAAGATATTTTAAGAAAGTAATGTCCGTATCGTTCTTTTCGCCCCAACAAGTGTCGGTACCTGTGTGACAAACCGGACCTACCGGATGTACTTTAATCAACAAAGTATCAATATCGCAATCGGGAGTTATCGAAACTACGTTTAGAAAGTTACCACTCTCCTCCCCTTTTGTCCACAAACGGTTTTTAGTCCGGCTAAAAAAAGTCACCTGACCGCTTTCTTGCGTTTTGGTCAATGCTTCTTCGTTCATATAACCTAACATCAAGACCTTTGCTGTGTACTCATCTTGAATAATGGCGGGAACTAAACCTCCCATTTTATTGAAATCTATATTCATTTTACGTTCTATTTTGTGTTATTGGCTTACAAATGACAAAAGTACAAAAAATCAGTTAGAATTACGTTGGTTAAGTAGTTAATTGGTCTCTTTTGGCTTATCGGTGCATTTATTGAGTGGAAATAGTTTGAGTAAGCTCAACACACAATGAAGTTGTCTTTGTCCAACTAATTTTGGCAAATAAAAAATCCTGAAAGTTATCGTTCAGACTTCTTTCAGGATTTCATATATTTTTCTATTATCTCACTATCGTACAGCTATGCATTAATCCTCAAGGTATTCCGAAAAAAAAAACTACATGAGGATAATATTCAATTTCTGGCATTCTTTGTACATTTCGGCAGGCCAGATGCTCGATTGAATTTCGCCGATATGTGCTTTGCGAAGGAAGAACATGCACAAACGCGACTGTCCGATACCACCACCGATAGACAATGGCAATGAACCTTCGGCCAACCGTTTATGGAAATACATATTCAATCTGTCCGATTTTCCTTCCATTTCCAGTTGACGTAAAAGAGCTGCTTTATCCACGCGAATTCCCATCGACGACACTTCGAAGGCCAGTTCCAACACCGGATTCCAGAAAAGGATATCTCCGTTCAGACCTGCCAAACCGTTTTCGGCTACAGTAGTCCAGTCATCATAATCAGGGGCACGTCCATCATGTTTTTGTCCATCACCAAGAGGTCCGCCAATGCCAATTACAAATACGGCTTTATGGATTCTGGTAAATTCATTTTCTCTTTCTTTTGGAGTTAGCGTTGGATACAATTGACGAAGTTCTTCAGCATGAATGAAGGTTATTTCGGCAGGTAAACAAGGTTTGATAGCCGGGAAGCTTTCAGAAACCAGGTACTCGGTACGCAAGAATGAAGCGTAAATACTACGAACTATGCTTTTCAAGAAGTCAATATTTCGTTCTTCGGCAGTCATTACACGTTCCCAATCCCATTGGTCAACATAAAGTGAATGGAGGTTACCCAATTCTTCGTCAGCACGAATGGCATTCATATCGGTATAAATTCCGTAACCGTTTTCAACTCCATAAGCAGCTAATGTCAACCGTTTCCATTTGGCCAATGAATGAACCACTTCAGCACGAGCATCACCCATGTCTTTGATAGGAAAGTTTACAGCACGTTCCACACCATTCAAATCGTCGTTGATACCGGTACCACGAAGTACAAAAAGTGGTGCAGTAACGCGACGAAGACGTAGCTCAGAAGACAGGTTCGATTGGAAAAACTCTTTAATTTTCGATATCCCCACTTCCGTTTGTTGAAGATTAAGTATGGGGTTGTAATTTTGGGGTTTGAATAAATAACTCATGGTAATCGTTTTTTGTGTTTTTTGTTATTGTTTTTTGTTCTAGACAAAGATAATCATTTTGATTAAAAATGGCAGTATTAAATATCAAAATAGAATCTAAAAATAGAATTTTACATGTAAAAATTCAAAAAAAAAGTGCCTTACTATTTTTAGCAAGGCACTTTAGGTTGAAACTATGTTTCTATTTTGTTTTACGTTTGTATTCTACAAATGAATAGGGAAACAAATTTTTATCATCAATATCAAAATCTTCGCGACTTACTTCTTCCCATTCATCAAAATTTATTTCGGGAAAAAATGTGTCAGCTGTAAAATTAGAGTGTATCCACGTAATATAAAGCGCATCTGCTTTATCTATTGTTTGTTTATAAACCGAAGTCCCTCCTATAATAAATACCTGATCTTCATTCTCACATAAGTAAAAAACATCTTCCATCGAATCGGCTTCGTAATATCCCTCGTTCACTCCTTCAGACATTATAGATGTAAGCACAATGTTTTTTCTATTTGGAAGTGGCCCGTTTGGTAAGCTTTCGAAAGTCCGTTTACCCATTACAACCGTGTGGCCTGTTGTAAGTTGTCTAAAATGTTTCAAGTCTGCCGGCAAATGCCATGGTAGCTTGTTTAAGTTGCCTATAGCGTAGTTATCGGCAACAGCTGCAATAATCGAAATTTTTGACATAATTATATATTATTTTTAAGACAAAATCAAGTGTGATTGCATAAGATTGTAAGGACTAGCAACATGTTTCAATCAAAAACTTCACGAAGAGGCCATTTGGCTCGAGAACATTCGTCTTTTCAGACGGAATGGCAAAAATACACAAAAAAATGGATAATCGACCCCGATTATCCATTTAGCTTGTCTAATAATTTGTATTTATTATTACATAAAAATGTAATATATTGCTCATCACACAGCTACGGCTCCTTTGATGTGTGGATGTGGATCATAATTAACTAATTCGAAGTCAGAAGCCTGAAATGCAAAGATATCCTTAACGTCCGGATTGATCTTCATCGTGGGTAATTGACGGGGTTCGCGCGATAATTGCAACTGAACCTGCTCCATGTGATTTGTATAAATATGCGCATCACCCAGCGTATGAACAAAGTCACCGGCTTTGAGACCTGTAACCTGTGCCATCATTTGCAACAACAATGCATACGAAGCGATATTAAACGGAACGCCCAGGAAAATATCCGCACTACGTTGGTAGAGTTGTAGGCTCAATCGACCATCAGCCACATAAAACTGGAAGAACGCATGACAAGGTGGTAAATTCATATTTGGTATATCCGCCACATTCCAGGCACTAACAATGATACGACGCGAATCGGGATTATTTTTAATGGTATTCACCACTTCTGAGATCTGATCGATATGTCCTCCATTATAATCGGGCCATGAGCGCCACTGATAACCATAGATATGACCCAAATCACCTTTTTCATCGGCCCACTCGTTCCATATACGAACACTATTATCATTCAGGTATTTTACATTCGTATCACCATTCAAAAACCAAAGTAGCTCGTGAATAATAGATTTGAGGTGCAGTTTTTTTGTGGTAAGACAAGGAAAACCCTCGTCCATATTAAAGCGCATTTGATGACCAAAGACACTTATCGTTCCTGTCCCTGTACGATCTTCTTTGCGTACGCCTTCCGCTAAAACACGGTTTAATAAGTCTGTATATTGTTTCATTTATATATTTTGTTGACGAGTTAATAAGGTTTAGTAGACGAGTAAACATGTAAACGAGTACACAGACAAGTTAATTGAACGCTCTTGTTTACTTGTTTACTTGTTTTTCAATAAAGTTTATAAGTTGTTTTCACCACTCTGAATTCGGTACGACGATTAATTTGATTGGCTTTTTCCTGTTGATCGGGAGTCAGTTTAAGCACATAGGCTTCGTCCAGTACATCGTTCTCTTTTAGGAATGGATACTTCTTAGCAATAGCGGCATCAACCACCACCGGCTTTTCTTCACCATACCCAATGAAAGTAAGTCTTTCTCTTTCAATCCCTGCTGAAATCAAATAGGCGACAACAGCTTTTGCTCTTTTTTCGGATAAACCCAAGTTAAGCACATTTGTACCTACAAAATCAGTATGCGACGCAATCTCAATTGTAATATTAGGATTATCGTTGAGCATTTTTACTAGTAACTGTAGTTCTTCAATGGATGTAGAATTGAAATCTGATTTTCCAAAATCGTAGAAGATATTCTCAATCCGAACAGGTTTGGATATGCTCGACAGCTTGAAGTCGAGATTAAATGTTTTGCTGGTAGTAAGTCCTTGCGTGGAAAGCGCCCCTTTTTGATTGAGATAACCACGTGCGGAAACCAACATAACACATTCCATATCCTTATCCAGTTTGAGACGATACGTTCCGTCTTTTTTTGTCTGAACGCGCGCATTAACACCACTATTACTTACCAGACGCACACTGGCATCGGGAATAGCATCCCCTTTTTCGTCCACTACTTTTCCTTCGAGGATATAAGCAAGATCGGGCAATTCGAAACTCCAAATTGCATCGTATCCCTTAAAATCTGTTCTATTGGACGAAAAGAAACCTTTCTCTGCATTTCCTTCGAAGGTCATCCCAAAATCATCTTCCGAAGAATTGACTGGCGTTCCCATGTTAGACACAACCCATGTTCCATCTTTTTGCGGCTCAGCTTTAAAAATATCCAGGCCTCCAAAACCCGGCAATCCGTTGGACGAAAAGTACAGCGTACCATTTGCCCGCATCACCGGAAACATTTCATCCCCCGGCGTATTTATTTGGTCGCCCATATTCACTATATCCTTGCATTCGCCATTCACGAGTGTTGCTTTCCATATATCTTTCCCTCCTTTTCCATTTTTGGCATCAGAAACAAAGTAAAGCGTTTGTCCATCGGGCGAAAAAGCAGGATGAGCTACCGAAACAGTACTATCGGCAAAAATCTTAATCTTTTGCGGAGTACTCCACGTTCCACCGGCACGGTTGGAAGAATAGATCTCAACACCCACCTCTCTGTCGAGAACCTGTCGGGCACAGGTGAAGTACATCACTTTACCATCAGAGCTAAAAGAGCAAACCCCTTCATCACCATCAACAGTATTTATTTCACCATCCAGAATATAAGGTTTCTCCCATTTGCCCGCCACATTCTTTTTGGATATAAACAGATTATTATTGGGCAAACCGGTAATGGTATTGTTTTTTTGTAGAACCTGCTTATTAAACTGACGCGACGATGTAAATATCAATGCATCCCCCTCCGATCCAAAAAATGCCGGACTGAAATTATCGGCATTACGCGTATTAAACAAATCGGCTTTGCGAACGGTGTAGCGAGTAGCCTCATTTTTCCATTTAGCTATCTGTTTTGAGGCGTACAAACCATTTTTGGCTAATAAGCTGGTACTGTCCTTTTTCAGGTAGATGGTATAGTTTTTAATAGCATCATCATATTTACCTGTGCGCTGCAACACCTGAGCATAACGCAAAAAGACAATACTATCGGAGTACAAACTGCGAATAGCATTGGCATAGGCCTGAACAGCACGATTATTATTTATCAACCGATTGCACTCACCTTGCTGAAAAGCAATGCGGGCACGCAGGGGTTTATCTTTATACGGTACTTTGTAATATATCTTTTTGTACAAATTGCCGGCAGCATAATATTCGCCAATGGCAAACCGTTTATCGGCATTTTTGATGCGCGACTTAAGGCTACAGCCTTGCAACAGCAAAACTGCAAACAATAAAACAAGAAATGTCGATAATTTTGTACGCATGCTTTTCAGTTATCAGTTTTTTTCAGTTATCAGTTATCAGTTATCAGTAAGCAGTTAGTAGTAAACAGTAAGAAAGAATATGATATTACATTTTTATTTTCAAAAACGTTGAAATTCACATCTCCGTTAGCCGACGGGGCTTAAGGTTACCACCGTATCGTATAATGCTTCACTAAAAAACACTACATTATTTATTTCCTATTAAATACCGATTATCAGTCACTGATAATCGGTATTTACGCTAATTCATGAATAACAAGTCCGGAACGTAATTTTGGTTCGAACCAGGTAGTTTTTGGAGGCATGATGTTTCCTGAATCAGCAATATCAATCAGTTGCTGCATAGAGACAGCATACAGTGCCAGTGCCACCCGCATTTCACCACTATCCACACGTTTTTGCAACTCGCCAAGTCCACGAATTCCACCAACGAAATCAATCCGTTTGTCGCTACGAAGATCTTTGATACCAAGCACTTCATCCAAAATAAGGTTCGACGAAATGGTTACATCCAACACACCAATCGGATCGTTATCGTTGTACGTTCCGGCTTTGGCGGTAAGTGAGTACCAGTTGCCCGATAAATAGATGGCAAAGTTATGCAACTTAGCGGGCTTATAAATTTCCGTCCCTTTCAATTCCACATCGAAATTTACAGATAGTTTAGCCAGAAACTCTTCATCGGTGAGGTTGTTCAAATCTTTCACTACGCGGTTATAATCGATAATGTTCAATTGATTATCGGGGAAACAAACCGCCATAAAGTAATTGTATTCTTCGTTACCGGTATGGTTAGGGTTCTCACGACGTTTTTCGTCGCCCACCAAAGCAGCCGCAGCACTACGGTGATGACCATCGGCAATATAAAGCGACGGAATATCGGCAAACAATTCGGTAATGCGGGCATTGGTTTGAGGGTTTTCAATCACCCAGAAATGGTGTCCAAAACCATCGCCATCAGCTACAAAGTCGTATATTGGTGCACCTGTTATCACTTCGGCAACAATAGCATCCAATTCATCCTGATGTGGATAAGCAAAGAATACAGGCTCGATATTAGCGTTATTTACACGCACGTGCTTCATGCGATCCTCTTCTTTGTCGCGACGGGTTAACTCATGCTTTTTAATATTTTCATTCAGGTAATCATCTACATTGGCACAAACAACCAAACCATATTGCGTTTTTCCGTTCATCGTTTGAGCATACACGTAGTATTTCTCTACTTCGTCCTGCACCAACCAACCTTCGGAACGGAATTTTGCAAAATTTTCAGCTGCTTTATTATACACTTTCTCTTCATGCTCGTCGGTTCCAGGTTCAAAATCTATTTCGGGTTTGATAATGTGGTAAAGCGACAATGCATTTCCATCAGCTTCAGTGCGGGCTTCTTCAGAATTCAACACATCGTAGGGGCGTGAAGCCACTTTTTCTACCAGATGTTGAGGAGGACGAATGCCCTTAAAAGGTTTGATAATAGCCATGATATATACTTTTATGTGTGTTTTTTCATTTTGAAGCACAAATGTACGGAAAAAGTTTTAAAAAGTGGATAGTGAAATTAAATGTGGAAAGACGACTAACTGAAAAAAACAATGATTATTCCTTTCTGTAGGTAAAAGAACAAAGCAATAATTCAAAGCATACAATTCATCAATAAGTTTTCATAAATTTGCAGCGCATTATTTCAAACTTTCATCTATGCCAATCACAAAAAACCGGTACAAAGGCCAGTTCAACTATTTACACTGCATTAAACACATCTTTGTCCTCGTGGGCTTTTGCGCTGTCAGTCTATTGTCGTACGGGCAACAGGAAGGCTATCGCGAATTCGACAATGTATACCTTGGATCGGATGCATCGGTAGTAAATTGTTTTGTGCAGGACAAGCAGGGATTGATATGGTTGGGCACCGACAAAGGACTGTTTAGTTACAACGGTTACACGATGCAACGCCATATTTTTCCGTTCACCGAAAGTAAAAATCCATCCAACACCCGGATAAACTGCGGCATATTGCTGGACGATCTTCATCTTATTCTGGGTTTCGACAACGGTATTCGGATATACAACCTGGAAACAAATAGCTACGAAGAAACACCTATCACATTTCCTAAAGATATCCGCTCGCTGGTATTGGTAGGTGACCGATTGTGGATAGGATCGTTGAACGGCTTATACCAATACAACACAAAGACCCACCAACTAAGCGCCATCAGCGCCGGACTACCCCACCACACTATTTATTCTATTCTGAAATCGAAACAAAATACTTTATTTGTTGGCACCTATAACGGGCTATGTTACCTTAGTCCCGGTGCAACTCGCTTTCAGAAAATTGACTTGCCAGTTCAATCATTCAAAAACAGTTTATTGGTCAACTCATTATTGGAAGACCCTAAGAGAGATTGCATTTGGATAGGTACTGAAGGGTATTTGTTCAAATACACTCCGGCAACTAAGTTGGTGGAACGAATTGGCGAATTTACTGGCAACTCGGTTAAGTCATTAGCCCTGGATCAACATCAGAACCTGTTGCTGGGAACCGACAACGGACTGTACATCTACAACAAAGAGCAACACGTACTCAAACATATCGTCCACGACTCGCGCTACGGAAAATCGTTGACTAATAATATTATCTGGAGTATATTTGTCGATAGGCAAAAAAATGCGTGGTTCGGGACGGATTATGGTGTTTCATTATCCAAACAGAACAAAACCTATCGTTACACACCCATATCTCAAATCACAGGGATAGGAGATGGAAATCAGATGCAATCCATTTTCAGAGATTCACGTCACAACATTTGGTATGGCGGAAACAACGGTTTGATATTTACATCGGCTGATGCTAAAACCTGCATTTGGTACAAGCTGGGCGACGCCCGTTACCCCATTTCGCACAACCGCATCCGTTGCATTTACGAGGATAGAAGTCAGAATCTTTGGGTAGCTACCGACGGCAGCATCAATCGTTACGATTACGCCACCCGGCAATTTATCCATTACAATATAGTGGATAGCACCCGAACCCGCAATGCCAACTGGGCGTACAACTTATTCGAAGATAACAAAGGTCGCCTGTGGATAGCCACTTGTCTGGGTGGCATCTTTGTGGTAGATAAGGCTAAATTAATGAATACAAAGTCCGGCTTTTATATTGCCGAACAAAACTTTTATAAGAAAGCGGGCAAAAACGGACTGTCGGACAATTTTATCAATAGCGTATTGCCCGACTTGCAAGGTAATGTATGGGCATTGACCTATAACAATGGCATCAATAAAATAAATACGCAAACAGGATTCGTCAGCAAGTTTCCGGTAGTGTCGGATACGAAGAACCAAACAAATGGAAATGGGAATTGCCTTATTTGCGATAAGCAAGGATATCTTTGGGTAGGGTTTTTCGGCGGATTAACCAGAATTAATCCACGCACTAACCAAATGCAGTTTATCGAATATGATGGATTCAAGAACACACGCATTAACCTACTGACCGAAGAGAATAATCATATCTGGATTACGACTTCTGATGGAATTTTTTCGCTTGATAAAAGCACGCTGAAAATACGCTACGTAAAAGTGGCCAATAAACCTTTCACATCGGCTTTCTACGATGCATTCCGTAAGGAGATGTACCTGGGCTGCGTAGATGGGCTCGTGATATTTTCGCCCTCCATTATCAACAGAGAAAACAACAATACAGCGTTAGTTCTGACAGCTTTGTATGTCAACGACCATTTGTTTCAGCCGGGGCTGGACTACGAAGGAAAGAGTATACGTTATGCCAATAAACTATCACTTCCTTACAATCAGAACAACCTTACTTTCGAATTCTCGGACCTGAGTTTTTCGCAGGGAGAGGACAACAAATATGTCTATCGACTGAAAGGTGTAGACACCGAATGGCGTACCGTAAAGCCCGGTTCCAATCGCATTTCGTACAATAATCTGGCAGCAGGCACTTACACACTAACCATCGGGCGGCTTAATCCCGAAGGCCATACGCCACTCTCGTCACTCGATTTTCAATTACAGATTCAACCTGCATGGTACTACAGCATCTGGGCAAAAATGGTGTATGCTATCTTAATTATTAGCTTGTTGATATGGGTCTTTAATTATTACAGAGAAAAACACCGCACTAAAATTGAGCGCATTGAAAAAGAAAAATCGTTGGAGTTATCGAACCTGAAAATTGATTTTTTTACAAATGTTTCACACGAATTTAAAACACCGCTAAGCCTTATCATTGCTCCCATCAGCAAATTGATGTCTGAAACAAAAAATCCTACACTAAACAAACAGTTGACGCTGATTCATCAAAATGCGCTCCGGCTCAATGCATTGATACAACAGGTTATCGGATTCGAACGATTTGATGGATCGCAGAATTCTACGCTTATACTTTCGAATGTGGAATTTATTGAGTTTACCCGCAGCATCTTTTCGGTGTACGAAGATGTTTTTCAGGCAAAGAAAATAACTCCGGTGTTCGCCACCAACATTGAATCGGTATTGGTAAACATCGACGTGCTGAAAATGGAGTCGGTGCTGAATAACCTGATATCAAATGCCTATAAGTTTTCGAACGAAGGTGGAAGCATAACACTCGATATTCATTATTCCGAAGAAGATAACCATCAGTTGCTTATCAACATCAGCGATTCAGGAATTGGTATTCCGGCTGAGGACGTGCCCTTTGTGTTCGACCGTTTTTTCCAATCCCGCAAAACATCAAGCGACAAAGTAGGATCGGGCATTGGACTGTACCTGGTAAAAAATTATGTGGAGCTGCACAATGGATCCATCCGGATAGCATCGGAAGAAAATAAAGGTACAAGCATTAGCCTTAAATTGCCGGTGGTGGAGACTCAACCCATCAGAAACATACAGCAAGAGAAGGAAGATAGCGAAATCATTCCAAAACCGATAGAGAACAGTAGCAAACCATTGATATTAATCGTGGAAGATAATATTGAAGTTTGCGATTTCATTGTTCAGTCGCTTGCCAACAACTACCAATGCGTGGTGGCGCATAACGGCAAAACAGGACTGACAGAAGCCCTCAACAAAAAGCCACAACTGATTATTTCGGACGTAATGATGCCCGTAATGAATGGACTGGATATGTGTAGTCAGTTGCGAAAAAATAAAGAGCTTTCGCTCGTTCCCATCATCATGCTTACGGCTAAAGACGACAAACTCACCGAGGAAAAAAGTATAGAACTGGGCGTGAGTGCTTTTATGGCAAAACCTTTCGATACCAACCTGCTGAACTTGCGCATCAAACAACTGCTAGAAGTAAAACAAGGACTGGAAAGCAAGCACCGACTGGAAGTACTATCGACTCCAAAAGAAATTGAGGCCGAATCGTGGGATGAAAAACTACTTGCCGACATTACAAAAATTATTGAAGACAAAGTATCCGACTCGGATCTGAATGTAAATAGTCTAAGCAAAATTTCCGGCATCAGCACTAAGCAGATTTATCGAAAAATAAAACAACTAACCGGACTCACTCCAGTAGATTATATCCGGTCTATCAGAATGAAAAAAGCCGCTATGTTGTTGACCCAACAAAAATTTTCGGTAGCGGAGGTGATGTATCTGGTGGGGTTCTCTAACTACTCTTATTTCTCCAAATGCTTTCAGGCGAAGTACGAAAAAACACCGAAACAGTTTATGGAAGGAAATTAAATATTTTAGAGTTGACAAAGTCGATTCGACAAGTTACTTTGCCCGCTCAACAACTTGCAAAGCCAATTCGACAAGTGGATAACCCGATTATGCAAGTAGCGAAGCCAATTCTACACATTGCAATCCCACTTTACACTTTACTTTGCCCGCTCTACAACTAGCGAAGCCGATTCGACAAGTGGATAACCCGATTATGCAAGTAGCGAAGCCGATTCAACACTTCGCAATGCCACTTTACACTTTACTTTGCCCGCTCTACAACTAGCGAAGCCGATTCGACAAGTGGATAACCCGATTATGCAAGTAGCGAAGCCAATTCTACACATTGCAATGCCACTTTACACATTACAATGCCCTCTCAACAACTTGTGAAGCCGATTCTGCAGTTCACAAGCCCAATTTTACACATTGCATCTTACACCTTAAATTGTCCGTTTTGTTGTGTTCTTTGTCCTATTTGTGCTTTTCTCGCCCCTCAGTTTTCGCTTAATTTGCAACGGTCAAAACATCAATTGGAAAGATGTCTAAAATGAATTAGACTTACGCCTCCAATTGTTTTTTTGATGTCCGCAATGAGACTTTCATTGAACCCTTAGATCTATTGGTACTGTAAGAAAAATAAAATCACGTCTTCGTACGTGCATGTTTTTTCGCATTCACAATAGCCAAAGCGAAATAAATAACGACTATGCACAAAAAAACATCTTCATATAGCCCACATATACTTCGGGCTTGCAGTTCATCAACAAACGACATTTATCAATCTATCAATTTTCAAACGAAACAATAAAAACAACTATGCCTATGGTATAATGAATTGTAATCCGGAAGTTCGCTTCCATGCCTTACAAGGTATTTTCGTAACAAACAAAACAAACAATTAAATCTATTCAACATGAATCACATCTTCCAAAACAGGCGTGTAAAATGCAAACCAAATTTACAGCCTTCATCAATTAAAACATTTAGAAAATTACTCACATTCATTGCAATTTTCTTTTGTAGTATTTCATCCATGGCGGTTTACGCTGCTTCAAATCAAGCAAGCAATGTATCCGGACGCGTACTGAATGAAAAAGGCGAATCGATGCCCGGCGTAACCGTAACCATAGTTGGCGAAGCAAAAGGAACAGTAACCAATGTTGATGGTCATTATTCGTTGGACGTAAGCGAAGGAAAATCACTTCGATTTACCTTTATCGGGTACGATCCCAAAACAGTGGTTGTCAAATCACAAAAAGTGATTGATATTAACCTTGACGAAAGTTCAAGCTCACTTACCGAAGTAGTAGTAACAGGATATGGTTCGGTATCGAGAAAGAACCTGACCACAGCAATTTCGAAAGTAAAAACCGATGATATTCAAAAATCGTCGAGCAGTAATGTTACTCAATTATTGGTAGGGCGTGCAGCGGGATTACAAGCTACCGTTGCCAGTGCGCAACCGGGTGGAAATGTAAATATGTCTATCCGTGGCGGTGCAGCTCCGGCTTATGTAGTGGATGGAGTAATGATGCCCAATAGCTCACAAGAATCTGCTGCCGGTGGTGGAGTTACTGTTATTCCAAACAGTGTAAACCGTGGTGGACTTGCCGGACTAAATCCTGAAGACATTGAATCAGTGGAAGTACTTAAAGATGCATCTGTTGCCATTTATGGTATCGGAGCAGCCAATGGTGTGATTTTAATTACCACTAAAAAAGGAAAAGAAGGTAAAATGAAAATAGGTTACGACGGAAGCTATTCTGTTGTAAACAACTATAAATACTTACAGCCTTTAAATTCTCAGGAATTTATGGGTCTGGTAAATGTATTCAGCAAAGAACAATATTTATACAACAATAAAATGGCACCTTACGGTACTACTGCCTACAATAATGGTTGGTCTGAACCGTATTCGGCTCAGAGTATTGCAGATGCTAAAACTACAAACTGGAGAGATGAAGTTCTTAAAAACGGTAGCATCTCAAATCACAACATCACCATTAGCGGTGGAACAAAAGCACTTAGCTATTATTTCTCAGGTAATTATTTCAAACAAATCGGTTCTGTTGCCAATTCTCAAATGGAACGTTTTGCTGCACGTGGTAACATTGTGGCTCAACTGAATAGTTTCATGAAATTGTCTACAACCTTCAATATGAATGAAAACAACTACATAAACGGTACAGTTGGAGGTTCTTCAAACGGTCGTGGTAGTCAGGCTGCAGGTGCGCTTTCATCTGCTCTGACCTATCTTCCAAACATGCCCATTCTGGATGCAAACGGTAAATACTCTGTATTCTTGAATGTACCGAATCCGGTAGCATTGCAAAATCTCGACGACAAAACAGCTTCTAACGGTTCGTATGTCAACTTCAATCTGAATGTAGACATTATCAAAAATATGTTGTCGGCAAAATTATTATATGGATATAACCGGGAAGCTTCCCGCCGATCTGTGTTTATTCCTGACGATCTGTATTTTGACCAAATGTACAAATCGCGCGGTAATCTGGGCGAAGACAATCGTAGAAACCAAACCATGGAAGCTACTCTTGCCTTTACCAAATCATTCGACTTTATGAATGTAGATGCAGTAGTAGGTATGGGTAAATACCTGGACAGCTACAACGGTATGAACGTTAGTTATGACGGAATGTACACTGCTATTGGCAACGATAATTTAAGTGCCGCCACAGGTGTTATCACTCCGGGTTCTTACAGAACTGCTTTCGAAAGACGGTCACAATTTGGTCGCGTTAGCTTTGATATTCTGGACAAATATGTAGTGGCAGCTACTGTCAGACGTGATGGTACCGACAAATTTTTTCCTGATAACAAATATGCATTCTTTCCATCCGTATCGTTGGCATGGAAAATTTCGAACGAAAACTTCATGAAAAATATCCCATGGTTAGGACTCTTGAAAGTAAGAACTTCGTATGGCGAAACCGGGTTGGATAATTTAGGATCTTCACTTTACGGATCGTACGGCCCATGGGGAACACAAATCATGTTCAATAATGGCAACACAAAATATGTTCCGATCATTCAAAATGGTGCCGATTACCCGAATGTAACATGGGAAAAAACAGTTATGAAAAACATCGGTATTGATTTTTCATTGCTTAAAGACCGAATCTCGGGAAGTTTCGATATGTATCAAAACAATGTTACCAATATGTTGGACAACAAAGCTAATACTTCAGCTTTGGACATGTACGCCACCTTCCCAAGAAATGGTGCTTACCTCAGAAGACAAGGTTGGGATGCTACTTTGAACACAAAGAATGTTACTGCAAAAAACTTCGCATGGAATTCGGTATTGACTTTATCCAGAAACAATGCCATTTGGATTGAAAGAATGCCCAACACAGCTTATGCCGAATATCAGGTAAAAGATCATGAGCCGGTAAATGCACTTTACTATTATCAAACCAATGGCATTATAAACGCTGACAAAAGCAATATGCCTGCATCACAACCTGCAAACGCTCAAATAGCCGGATATCCGATTATTGTGGATCGAAACGGAGATGGTAAAATCAGTGTTGCTGATGTTCAAATGCAAAACAATGTTCCGAAAATCTACTTTGGGTTTGGTAATACATTCACATATAAAAACTTTGATTTAGATGTATTTGTGTATTCGCAACTTGGATTGAAAAAATACAACTATTCTTATTCATGGTTATCGGGAGCGCAATTGGCAAATAAAAACACCAATGAGAACATCTATGCGTTCAACATCTGGAACTCGCAAACAAATTCAAACGGCACGTATCCAGGTATTGCATGGGATTTAGCTTCGGTCTCACTACCGGGCAATGCAGGTACTGATATTGGATACGAAAATGCTTCTTTCTTGCGCGTTAGAAACATAACTTTGGGTTACAACATAACTTCAACCATGTTAGGTTCTGTGGGCAAATACATTCGTAATTTGCGGATCTATGTTGATGCTCAAAATCCAATTACCATCACTTCGTTCAAAGGTACCGACCCTGAAGTTATTACCGGTGGAGATTATAAAAGCGGGAAAGCTGAATATCCTCAAACCAGAACGTTCACTGTTGGTATTAAAGCAGCATTCTAACTAAAGTAGCAAACAGTATAAAATGTGTATAACAGATGTACGATAGATTCGTTTCATTTTTCGAAAGTAATATTCAGAGAAACAATGGAACTACTCACTTCTAACCACTTATACCCATTTAATACAAAAAACAAATAAATTCATATGAAAAAAAATATAATTTACATAGCCTTAATGGCAGTTGGTTTAGTGATGGGAAGCTGTCAGGATAACTTTGACCCCAAAATATACGGATCATTAAACTCAACAAACTTTCCAAAAACAGAAGGTGATTTTGAAAATTACATGATTGAATGTTATGCTCCATTTTCTATCAACTGGGGATATAGTTTCCCAGGTGGTAGCTGGCAACATAATTTCTATGTAGCCGAAGGAGGCGTCAACAGACTATTGGATGCTACCACCGACTATTGTGCTCCTTGGACAGTAAATGGCTGGGGTGGTTCATGGTTGAAATTGACTTCGGGACAATTTGCCGACATGAAATATTACGGACGTAACAGCGGTGGTGATCCTAATCATTTCGAAAAAATCAGAGACATTACACGTTTCACTAAAATTATTGGTGACATCGATGCAGCTACCACTATTTCGGATGCAGCAAAAAAACAAATCTTAGGAGAAGCTAAATTATTGAGAGGACTCACCATGTACTACCTGCTTCATTTCTATGGTCCGGTACCGGTAATTCTTGATCCGGCCAAAGTTGCGGATAAAGATGCGTTGGAAAATCTAACCAGACCATCGCTTGACGAAATGACTGGCTACATCACTTCCGATCTTGAATATGCTGCCAGCAATATGAAAGAAACTCAAAGTGTGAAAGGTCGCTACACTGCCGATTATGCTCGTTTCATGTTGATGAAACATTATTTGAACGAAGGTGCACACGTAACTGGTTATTATCAAAAAGCACTGGATTTGAAAGCCAAATTCACCGGTTCTTATTCACTATTCGGCGCAGCAGGTACCGACGCAGATGCTTATGCTAATCAGTTTAAAATCGCCAACAAGTTCAACAGTGAAGTGATTATGTCAGTTTCATGTAGCAATACAGCTGATGGATCAGGTTCTAAAGGAAACTTCAACCCGCTTTCGTGGTATGTTGTCCCAAATGATGTTGCTAAAACTACTGTTTGGGGTGGTGGCGTTGCTACACCATTCGTCAATCAAGGTGGCGGCTGGGGTCAATGTTTCAATGTTGATCCGAAATACTATAGCACTTATGAGGCCGGCGATAACCGTGCAAGAGTAGTACTAACATCGTATATCAACTGGAGCTACGTTAATATTACAGCATCAGATATCGGTACAAAATGGAGCGGTTTTATTATGAACAAATATCCTATTGAAACCGCAACGGCTTTTCAGGGTACTGATGTTCCATTGGCTCGCTGGGCAGATGTATTGTTGATGTACGCCGAAGCTTTAGTTAGAAATGGTAGTGGATCACCAACTCAACCAGCAATTGACGCGGTAAATCAGGTTAGAACACGCGCCGGATTGGGTAACTTGCCCGGTAGTGGAACTGCTTCGAAAGACGCATTCTTAACTGCATTGCTTGCTGAACGTGGTCATGAATTCCTGTACGAAGGTAGCCGTAAAATTGATTTGATTCGTTTTAATAAATACAGAAAAACGATGACTGCATACGGAAGAACTCCTTCAAATCAGTATTTCCCAATTCCACAATACGCAGTTGACCAAGCTACAGCTTCGGGAAAAACACTTACTCAAACATTTGAAAGACCAGATTATGGCACTGACAACTAGACAGGAGTATTATTTCTAAAAAAATTACAAACTAAATAATATGATTATCTTTGCTCTGGTTTATATTCGTATAAACCAGAGCAAACTTTTAAAATAATCCACATGAAAACACACATCACCAAAGCACTTTTCCTTCTCGTATTGTTGAGCTTTATGAGTTTTACGTCTTCTGCTAAGCAAAAGAAACAGTCACATGGGGATACATTTGCAAAAGGTGCTGACATTAGCTGGCTACCTCAAATGGAAGCAAGCGGCTATAAATTTCTGAGCGACAAAGGCGTGGAAGAAGATTGTTTCAAGATTTTGAAAGACCACGGTATCAACTCCATTAGACTACGCACATGGGTAAACCCATCGGATGATAGAAGTACTGGGCATTGCAGCAAAGAAGAAACCGTGGCAATGGCACTCAGAGCTAAAAAATACGGAATGCGGGTGATGATAGATTTTCATTACAGCGACACCTGGGCCGACCCTTCTAAGCAGGCAAAACCAAAAGCATGGGTAGGTCTTAACTTCGAACAGCTAAAACAGGCCTTGTACGATTATACGTTTGATGTAATGACTGCCCTCAAAACTGCCGGCGTCACTCCGGAATGGGTTCAGGTAGGCAATGAAACGCCAAGTGGAATGGTTTATCCCGAAGGAAGTACCGACAACTGGTCGCAACTTGCTCAGTTAATCAACAAAGGATATGATGCGATAAAGGCTGTTTCGCCCACATCAAAAGTAATTTTGCATGTCGACCAGGGGAATAACAACGAGCGCTTTCGCTGGTGGTTTGATGCCGCCAAAGCCAATGGTGCTAAATATGATATTATCGGACTATCCTATTATCCTTTCTGGCTCGAAGGTAATCCGGATTACACTTTATCAATAAACGATTTAGCCAACAATCTGAACGACATGGCCTCGCGCTATGGAAAAGAAGTGATGGTAGTAGAAGTAGGTGGAGAAGACACTAAAGTGCAAAACACTTACGATATGCTCACAGCTGTTATCAAAAAAGTAAAAGAAGTTCCTAACGGGAAAGGGCTAGGCGTATTTTACTGGGAACCGCAAGGTGCCAGAAGTTGGAGTCACTACAGCCTCAGCGCATGGGGCAATGATGGAAAGCCTTCAAAAGCACTGGACGCATTTAAATAATTTTGCCTAGATACAGTAAATATGAAAATACCTTTTTTTAAAATATCTTTGATATCACTCGGCTTTGCTATTCTTGGAATTAGTTCTAGTTGTAAACAAACCAATCCGATTGAAGACCCTAAAGACACAACGGTTATTGTCCTCACAACCGACAGTTTGGCTAAAGGAGCTGATGTTAGTTGGGTAACACAAATGGAAGCAAGCGGAAAGAAATTTTACAACGCTGCCGGTACAGAAATGGAATGCATGGCATTGCTAAAAAGTCTGGGCATGAATACCATCCGTTTACGCGTATGGGTAAACCCTGCTGATAATTGGAACAATACCGCTGATGTATTGGTAAAAGCCAAACGAGCCAATGCACTTGGCATGCGCATTATGATTGATTTTCATTACAGCGATACATGGGCTGATCCTTCTAATCAAACCAAACCTGCTGCATGGACAAATCTGAGTTTTGCTGATTTGAAAACAGCTGTTGCTACTCATACCACCGAAGTACTCAACCTATTGAAAACAAACAATATTAAACCCGAATGGGTGCAGGTGGGTAACGAGACTAGTAATGGTCTGTTATGGAATGATGGAAAAGCATCGGTCAATATGAAAAACTATGCCGACCTTACCAATGCAGGTTACGATGCGGTGAAAGCCGTTTTCCCATTAGCAAAAGTGATTGTGCATTTAAACAATGGGCAAAACAATGCTACTTTCCGTTGGTTGTTTGACGGATTAAAAGCTAACGGCGCAAAATGGGATGTTATCGGCATGTCGGTATATCCGACTTGGTTTACACCCGCTAACGACTGGGCAACCTGCAATACTCAAGTACTTACTAATATGAACGACATGGTGGCACGTTACGGTAGTGAAGTAATGATAGTAGAATGTGGCATGAGTTGGGATAGCACGAGCGCAAGCAAAAGTTTTTTGACGGATCTTATTGCAAAAACAAGAAGCGTTACTGGCAAAAAAGGATTGGGCGTTCTTTACTGGGAACCGGAATGTTACAATAACTGGCAATCCTACTCTTTAGGAGCATTTGATAACACTGGCAAACCAACAGCAGCTTTAGACGCTTTCAAATAATAGATTAAACTTGACAGCATCAATAAATCACTCAACAGTGCCAATAAATCACTCGACACTGTCAATAAACAGAAAATATAATTTATAATTCATACCTTAGAATGAAACAAACACTTCGAACGAATAAAATAAAGAGGGCACTGCCCATTCTTTTATTTGTTTTTATCACGTCGCATATCGTTGCGCAGGATAATCGACAAACAGTAAACATAAACTCCAACTGGCAGTTTTGCAATCAGGAAGATATTGCTAGCACTGAAACCAAACTACCTACACAGGCTGATTATGTATTTAACCAATGGCAAACAGTAACACTCCCGCACACTGCAAAAGTTGAACCTCAGGTAGTGGTAAAGCCATGGGTTGGCGTTAGTTGGTATAAAAAAGATTTTAAACCAAGTTCGGACTGGAAAAACAAACGGGTTTTTATTGAATTCGAAGCGGTGATGCAACAAGCGGAAGTTTGGTTGAATGGTAAATCTATCGCCAAACATACGGGTGGATATTTGCCTTTTACCATCGACATCAGCAACGAGATTATTTACGGAAAACAAAACAGAATAGTTGTAAAAGCAGATAACCAGGATAATGCTGACATTCCTCCGGGAAAACCAATAATGAATCTGGACTTCTGCTACTTCAGTGGTATCTACCGCAATGTTTCACTCATCATTACGAATCCTTTGCATATAACTGATGCCGTGAAAGCAAATCAACCGGCTTCAGGCGGTGTGCATGTATGGTTTCCGGAAATATCTACACAACTGGCCAAAGTAGCTGTTTCAACACACGTTCGCAATGACTCTGATGCACCAAAAGAATTTGAATTAAGCTACATCGTTTTCGACAAAACAGGTTCTACTGTTGAGCTAAAATCGTCGCAAAAAGTAACACTAGCAGCTCAGTCGGAGAAAACTATTATTGAAAAACTGCAAGTACAAACGCCCGATCTTTGGCATCCAAATCATCCGAGTTTGTACACCCTGCGGGTAGGCATTATTGAAAACAAAGCGATAATTGATGTTGTCAGTACCAAAATAGGCATCCGAAAATTCGAAATCTCCGACAGCAAATTCCTTATCAACGGCGAACCTTTTTTATTGGTGGGAACAAATCGTCATCAGGAATATCCTTACATTGGCAATGCACTATCCAACAATGCACAATACCGCGACGCAGTAAAAATAAAAGAAGCAGGATTCAATATTGTACGTTTGTCGCATTATCCGCAGTCGCCAGCCTTTATGAATGCTTGCGATGAGCTGGGAATTCTTACCATTGCCGCCATTCCGGGCTGGCAGTTTGTAGGCAAAGAGGCCTTTATGCAACATTCGTATCAGGATGCCCGCGAGCTAATTCGCCGCGACAGAAACCATGCTAGCATAGCTATGTGGGAATTATCGTTGAACGAATCGCCTATGCCCGATGACTTTATGAAAAAAATGACCGAGATAGCCAAAGAAGAATCTCCTGAATCGAAACTGTTGACTTGTGGCTGGATTGATAAATACTACGATGTGTATATCCCTGCCCGTCAACATGCCAAGGCTCCGAATTACTGGAAAAAATATGATGGTAAAATACCTTTATTTACCGGGGAATATGGCGACTGGGAGTATTTTGCACAAGATGCCGGTTTGAATCAGGCCGGATATGCAGGATTGAAAAGCGATGAACGCACAAGTAGACAATTACGTGGCGACGGCGAAAGACGCATGTTGCAACAAGCCTATAACTTTCAAGAAGCGCATAATGATAACTTAATCAATCCGCATCTGGGTGATGCCAACTGGTTGATGTTCGATTACAATCGCGGTTACTCGCCCGACATTGAATCATCGGGTATAATGGACATTTTCCGTTTGCCTAAATTTGCGTATTATTTCTATCGTAGTCAGGATAAACCGATCAATGGTACGACTTCGTACGACTCCACTCCTACCGTAAAAATTGCATCGCACTGGAACGCTACTTCCGATTTCCGGAATGTAAAAGTTTATTCCAATTGCGAGGAAGTAGCACTTTATCTGAATAACAAACTGGTAGAGAAAAAGAAACCCTTACGAAATGTACTTTCTGAACAATTGACTTATCCTCCATTTATCTTTGACACCAAACAATTCGAAGCCGGACAACTAAAAGCAATTGGTTATATCGATGGAAAAGAAGTAAAACAGGACATTGTAACTACCCCGGGAGAACCTGCGTACATTAAACTTTCGTACGACAAAAGTGGGAAATCATTGAAAGCCGATGGTGCTGATGCCGTATTTGTTTACGCCACTGTGTGTGATGCCAAAGGTAATCCGGTACCCGAATCGAATGCTTCCATACAATTTACGCTAAAAGGAAATGGTAAATTGATAGGTGAAAATCCCATCAAAGCCGAGGCAGGTATTGCCACTATTCTCCTTCAGGCAGGCAATAAAGCAGGAACGATAACTATTCAGGCTACAAATACAACATTAAAGTCCGGGCAACTAAAAATTGTTCCTATAAAATAAATTCTATATTCAATCATTTTTCTCAAAGCAGTTCGGGTTAATTCTGAAGAATTGAACCGAACTGCTTTGTAAATTCAAACCACACCGAACCAATCTCTGAGTGAATTGTTTCATTGTCAAAAAGAACAAACGATGAAAAATTTTAAAACCATTGAACAAATTATTGCACCGCCTGCTCCTCACATGGTAGGAGACGGATTTCGGGTCAATAATTTTTTTCCGGGTACTAAATACATAGGTTTAAAACGCATGAGCCCGTTCTTTTTACTGGATTATGGTGCAAAAGTGGAGTACCCACCAACCAATACGCCACGTGGTGTCGGGGTACATCCTCATCGTGGGTTCGAAACCGTGACCATTGCTTACAAAGGCAAAGTGGCGCATCACGACAGTGCCGGGAACAGTGGCGTGATTGGCGAAGGTGACGTGCAATGGATGACTGCTGCTTCGGGGATATTACACAAAGAATATCACGAAAAAGAATGGAGTAAAACCGGTGGCACTTTTCAAATGGTACAACTATGGGTGAACCTCCCTGCCCAATATAAAATGAGTGCACCCAAATATCAAGGGATAAAGCACGATAAATTTGGACAATACTTATTACCCAACTCTCAGGGAGTAGTGGAGGTAATAGCCGGTGATTATAACGGAACGAAAGGACCTGCCTCAACATTTACACCTATCGAAATGTATAATGTGCGTATAAAAAAGGGAGCAAACGTCATTTTCTCATTACCCGAAGACTTCAATACCGGCTTTATGGTTATAGAAGGCACCGCCATTATAAACGACAAAACAGTACATGCCGATCATTTTGTACTATTTGCAAACAAAGGATCAGATATTATTCTGGAAGCTCCGGAAAATATTATCGTATTAGTACTTAGTGGTAAACCTATCGACGAGCCAATAGTACCTTACGGCCCATTCCTGATGAATTACAAAGAAGAAATTATGCAAGCCTACGAAGATTTAAACAACGGTAAGTTTGGGCATTTAGAAGATTAATAACCTATTTTTCGTTCAAAACGAATACAAATATTTCAATAGCTCAACTATTGGAATATTCGTATTTTTATTCTAAATTTGTCGAAAAAAAAATAAAATATGTCCATATCTTCTCCAGCCCGCCTCCACGTTGTTGATGCCTTGCGGGGCTTTGCCATCGTTTCTATACTTTTATTGCACAATATAGAACATTTCGACTTCTATTTTACCCCTCCAAACCTACCGGCATGGATGGTAACATTGGACAAAGGAATATGGGATACCTTGTTTTTTATGTTTGGTGGGAAGTCCTACGCCATTTTTGCATTACTCTTCGGTCTCACCTTTTTCATCCAGTTCAATAACCAAGCTCAGAAAGGAAAAGACTTTCGCGGACGTTTTGCGTGGCGCATGGTTCTATTGGTAATTTTTGGACTCATCAACTCCTGCTTCTTCGAAGGCGATATACTCTTCATTTACGCTATCATAGGCTTTTCACTTATTCCTGTGGCCAAATTGAGTAACAAAGCTGTATTAATCACAGCCATTATTCTGTTGCTGCAACCCTACGAGTTGTATAACTTTGTGGTTGGACTTTTTCATCCTCATACCGTTATGGCAAACCCTGTTTCATGGCAGTATTTTGGTAAAATGGGCGAATACATTCCCGGCGAATCCTTCTGGGCTACGGTTTATGGCAACCTCACCAACGGAAAAATTGGTGTACTGAACTGGACTTGGGAAAATGGACGCGTATTCCAAACAGCAGCACTTTTTATGCTTGGCATGCTTGCCGGAAGAAAAAAAGTTTTTGTACTATCAAACGACAGCAAATTATTTTGGTTTAAAGTATTGATGTTTGCAACCATAGCATTCATTCCATTTTATATCACCAAAAATGGCCTGGGTCATTGGATAAGTAGCGAAGCTGTACGCCGACCACTCATCACCATTTTCACCTCATGGTCTAACCTTTCATTTATGCTCATACTGGTAGCCTGTTTTGTATTGCTTTTCCAACAGTTGAGCAATTCCAAGAGAAGCCTTAACCTATTCTCACCATTTGGGCGAATGAGTTTAACGAATTACATTATGCAGTCCATTCTGGGTTCTTGCATTTATTATGGCTTTGGACTTGGTTTATACAAATACACCGGAGCTTCATATTCTATTCTCATTGGTGTCGCACTAGCCATTTTCCAATGGGCGTTCTGCTATTTGTGGCTTGCCAAACACAAGCAAGGTCCACTAGAATCGTTGTGGCATAAAGCTACCTGGTTTCATTCAAAATAACATTTCAATTCTGCATAATACTGGTCACAAACACTACCGTATTTGCATTTATATGCATACAAATTGCTATTATTGGTAATTTAGAGAGACAACTTGCATATTATTGGAATATTATCTGTTTTTTTACAAATTGTATTGAACATTTTACAAAATCATTTGTTTAAAATTGAAGAAAAGTACTTTGAGAACGCCTATCAAAGTTATTTTTCATTACATTTGCAATTGAAATAATTACAATTTGATTAAAAATACAGAAATATGGTTTTTGATGAACAAATGATTCAGCGTGTCTACGCTTCTTTCCCCGAAAAAATAAGTCAAATAAAAAACAAACTTCAGCGTCCACTCACCCTTACCGAGAAGATTCTATACGTTCACCTGGCAACCGATGAACCTATCGATAATTACAGTAGAGCGGTGGATTATGTCAACTTCTCGCCGGATCGTGTAGCTATGCAGGATGCAACGGCACAAATGGCCTTGTTGCAGTTAATGAATTCGGGCAGACAAACAGTAGCTGTACCTTCAACCGTTCATTGCGATCACTTAATTCAGGCACATATTGAGGCTAAAACCGACTTAAAAACAGCCAACGAAACCAACCGTGAAGTATATGATTTCTTAAGTGCCGTATCAAATAAATTTGGTATCGGATTTTGGAAACCGGGTGCAGGTATTATTCATCAGGTTGTATTCGAAAACTATGCTTTTCCGGGCGGAATGATGATTGGTACCGACTCGCACACTGTAAATGCAGGTGGTATGGGTATGATTGCCATTGGAGTTGGTGGTGCCGACGCAGTGGATGTTATGGCCGGAATGCCATGGGAGCTTAAAATGCCAAAAATCATTGGAGTTAAACTTACCGGAAAACTTTCGGGTTGGGCTTCTCCAAAAGACGTAATTCTGAAACTGGCAGGAATTCTCACCGTAAAAGGTGGAACAAATGCCATCATTGAGTATTTCGGCGAAGGAACTGCCTCATTGTCAGCCACAGGAAAAGGAACCATTTGTAATATGGGTGCCGAAGTAGGTGCTACCACTTCTTTGTTTCCCTTCGACGAAAAATCAGCTGACTATCTCAATGCAACCGGACGTAGTTCAATAGCCAGTGCTGCACAAAATATAATCGAACATCTTCAGGCCGATGCCGAAGTCATTGCCGAACCTGGAAGATATTATGACCGACTCATTGAAATAAATCTAAGTGAACTGGAACCTTACATCAATGGTCCATTTACACCTGATCTAGCTTATCCTATTTCAGAATTTGCCAAAGCAGTAAAAGATAAAGGCTATCCACAAAAAATGGAAGTCGGACTGATTGGCTCGTGTACCAACTCTTCATACGAGGATTTGACCCGTGCTGCATCGGTTGTAAAAAATGCTAAAGAAGACGGCCTGAAAGTTCAAGCCCAATTTATCATTAACCCGGGTTCCGAACAGGTGCGCTATACCGCGGAACGCGATGGTGTCCTTGCTGAATTCGAGTCGGTTGGCGGTATCGTGATGGCGAATGCCTGCGGACCATGTATCGGCCAATGGAAACGCGAAACCGACAATCCTGATCGTGCAAATTCTATCATTACCTCGTTTAACCGCAACTTCGCTAAACGTGCTGATGGCAATCCAAATACCCATACCTTTATCGGTTCGCCCGAAGTGGTAGCGGCTATGACCATTGCCGGTGATTTATGTTTCAATCCGTTGACTGATTCATTAATCAATGAAAAAGGTGAAAGTGTAAAACTGCAAGAGCCAACAGGCTTTGAATTGCCTGCAAAAGGATATGCAGTAGAAGATGCAGGTTATATTGCTCCGGTTTCCGATGGAAGTAAAGTAGAGGTGAAAATCAGCATTGATTCAAAACGATTACAAATACTTCAACCTTTCGCTCCCTGGGATGGCAATGACTACAAAGCCCTTCCTTTACTCATCAAAACGAAAGGCAAATGCACTACCGACCATATCTCAATGGCCGGACCATGGCTGAAGTTCCGTGGACATATCGACAATATTTCCGACAATATGTTGATTGGTGCTGTTAACGCATTCAACGACAAAACAAACACGGTACTCGACGCTCAAACCGGAGAATATCTAACAGTACCCGGACTGGCTCGTAAATACAAAGCACAGCAAATTGGCTCAGTGGTGGTAGCCGAAGAAAACTATGGCGAAGGTTCGAGTCGTGAGCACGCTGCCATGGAACCTCGCTTCCTGAACGTAAAAGCCATTTTGGTAAAATCATTTGCCCGTATTCACGAAACGAACTTAAAGAAACAAGGCATGTTAGCTTTGACATTTGCGGATAAAAATGATTACGATAAAGTTCGGGAAGATGATCAAATCAACATCCTCGGCCTTACTAATTTTACGCCAAGTGTAAATCTTTTTGTGGAGCTACTTCATAGCGATGGAACAACCGATAAATTTGAAGTGATACATACTTACAATCAAGTTCAGATTGATTGGTTTAAAGCTGGAAGTGCATTAAATGCAATGAATAAATAAAAGTCAAAAAAATAAATTTTCATTTACAAAACAAAAAGACCAATCGCTGTGTTAAACAAAAGACATACCAATACAAAAAACATAAAATCTAAGTTCATGGAAAAGGATTATTTAATTTACAAATTATCGGAAACGATTAAAACTACCAGCCGAATAGACAAAGAATTATTTACGCAATTCAATGTAAAACGTGGACTAAGAAACGAGGATCACTCGGGGGTACTTGTTGGGTTGACAAAAGTAGGTGATGTTGTTGGGTATGAAAAACTACCGGAAGGTGGATTAAAAGCTGTTCCCGGCAAACTAATTTACCGTGGTATAGATGTTGAAGATTTAGTTCATGGGTTTCAGCACGAACACCGCTTAGGCTTTGAAGAAACTGCATTCTTACTCCTTTCAGGCTACCAACCTGATGCCGAAGAACTCAAAGCTTTTTCTAAACTATTGGTAGAAGGAATGGCATTAGCTCAAAAAGCAACCATGAATATCATTGACCTTGAAGGTCAGGACATCATGAATATTTTATCGCGTAGTGTACTGGAAATGTACACATTCGACTCCAATCCGGATGACATAACTCGCGACAATCTTATTCGTCAATCGATTGATTTGATTGCAAAATTTCCAACTATTGTTGCGTATGCATTTAACATACTTCGCCACAGTCAACAAGGGCGCTCGTTGCATATTCGTCACCCGAATGAAGACATGTCCTATGCAGAGAACTTCCTGTACATGATGAAAGGGCCTGGCAATTACACTGAATTAGACATAAGAATCCTAGATTTAACACTAATTCTACATGCCGACCATGGTGGTGGTAATAACTCTACATTTACTGTGCGTGTAGTTAGCTCTACTCAAACAGATACCTATTCTGCTATTGCTGCAGGTATTGGTTCACTGAAAGGACCTTTGCACGGTGGTGCAAATATAAAAGTGGTACAAATGTTCGAACACTTGAAAACAGCTATCAAGGACTGGACAAATGTAAAAGAAATTGATGCGTATTTGAAAAAAATGCTGAACAAAGAAGCATACAATAAGAGTGGTTTGATTTATGGTATTGGACATGCAGTTTATACTGTCTCAGATCCACGGGCACTTTTACTGAAAGAAATGGCACGCGCCATGGCTGTTGAAAAAGGGCTTGAAAAAGAATTTGCTTTCTTAGAATTGCTTGACGAACGCTCTGTGAATGCATTTATGACATTTAAAGGAGAAGGCATCAACAAACAAGTTTGTACGAATGTTGATTTCTATTCCGGATTTGTGTACGAAGCTATCGGTCTGCCAAGTGAAATTTTTACACCAATGTTCGCTATGTCTCGTGTAGCAGGTTGGACAGCTCACCGTATTGAAGAACTGAACTTTGCCAGCAAACGAATTATCCGTCCGGCTTACAAAAACGTAGGCGAGCGCAAAACATTTATCCCATTGAAAGACAGATAAAAGAAACAATCGAGTCTATGGTCAATAGTCTATTGTCAATCAAGGCAAGACGGTTATTGGCCATAAATTTTTTATTGTACTAATTATGAGATGTTTTGAGGAATTAAGAATATGGCAAGATGCTAGATTATTAGTCAAAGATATTTATTCAATCGTAGCAAACTGGAAAGATTACGGTTTTAAAGATCAACTTCAAAGAGCAGTTATTTCTATCATGAATAATATTGCCGAGGGAGCTGATGCTGGTTCAGATAAGTTGTTCGCACGCTATTTACAAATAGCCAAAGGGAGCTGTGGAGAAGTGAAAAGCATGCTGTATGTATGTGAGGACATGGGTTATCTCTCAACCGAACAAGCTATAGAGCTAAGAACAAGAGTTTATCACATATCAACTTCAATTCAAAAATTAACTGATTATTTACGAAAACAATCAGACATAACTAAATAAAATCCTCTATAGACAATAGACTATAGACTATAGACATGAAAGAAAAAATAAAAGTATCAAACCCCGTCGTTGAACTTGACGGAGATGAAATGACTCGTATCATTTGGGCATTTATCAAAGAACAGCTTATCCTTCCTTACCTCGATTTGGACATCAAGTATTACGATTTAAGCATTGAAAATCGTGATTTAACAAACGATCAGGTAACGATTGATTCGGCAAATGCTATCAACAAATATAATGTTGGTATAAAATGTGCCACTATTACTCCAGACGAAGCCCGTGTAGAAGAATTCGGATTGAAAAAAATGTGGAAATCGCCCAATGGTACGATTCGTAACATTATTGGTGGCACAGTATTCCGCGAACCGATTGTAATGAGTAATGTACCGCGTTACGTTCAGGGATGGACAAAACCAATCGTTATCGGACGTCATGCCTTTGGCGATCAGTACAAAGCTACCGACACGGTAATTAAAGGCAAAGGAACGCTTAAAATGACCTTTACCAACGAAGCAGGCGAGACAAAAGAATGGGAAGTATACAACTTCGAAGGCGACGGCGTAGCAATGACTATGTACAACACCGACGATTCAATCTATGGCTTTGCACGTTCTTCGTTTCAGGTTGCATTAGAAAAAAAATGGCCTTTATATCTTTCTACAAAAAATACAATTCTGAAAGCTTACGATGGACGCTTCAAGGATATTTTTCAGGAAGTATACGAAAAAGAATTCCAATCTGCCTACAAAGAAGCAGGTATCACATACGAGCATCGTTTGATTGACGATATGGTTGCCTCGTGTATGAAGTGGAATGGTGGATTTGTGTGGGCATGTAAAAACTATGATGGCGACGTTCAATCGGATACTGTAGCGCAAGGCTTTGGTTCGTTAGGATTAATGTCGTCGGTACTTGTTACCCCCGATGGAAAAACTGTGGAAGCGGAAGCCGCTCACGGAACTGTAACCCGTCACTATCGTCAGCATCAACAAGGAAAATCAACATCGACCAATCCGATTGCTTCAATTTTTGCATGGACACGCGGATTGATGCACAGAGCCAAGCTGGATAATAACGCTGCATTGCTGAACTTCTGCGAAAAATTGGAGCTTGTTTGTATCGAAACTGTTGAAGCCGGAGAAATGACCAAAGACTTAGCGGTTCTTATCCATGGCGAAAGTGTTACCAGCGATAACTACCTCAGCACCGAAGGTTTCTTAGCTGCCTTAAAACGCAATTTAGATGCAAAGTTAGGATAAACATTTTTAGATGGATATAGAAAGTAGAGCTGCAAATGATTTTGCAGCTCTACTTTTTCCTTATAACCTAATCAATCAACAGTAAAAATCTATCCACCTCAGATCAAACCATATAGCTATAAGCAGGTACAACCTCTATACTGAACCCATTACTCTCGATAACATCAGATGTTGAAAAAGTAATAATCTTAGCTTCTGTAAAATTGAAAAACTGCATAGCTTTCACCAATCCATTTAACTCTCTACTCAAATTATCCGGAGTCAACTCATAACAAACCTGAACTAATTCGGTCACATTTCCATTTTTCATCGCAACAAAGTCACATTCTCCCTTGTCATCAAAATAGTACAACTCACTATATTTTCTTCTTAAATGCAAAAACACTAAATTTTCCAGTCTTCTGCCTAAATCATCAGTCATCGAACTTGATATTACATCCACTAAACCTAAATCAATTGCATACACTTTTCTAGGATTAATGAGTTGAGCCTTTGCAGAATGACTAAACACCGGTAGAAAAGAAACTAAGTAAGAAAGCTCCAAATGCGAAAACCAACTCAAAATCGTACTTGTGGCTCCAATTGAAAGAGGTTGTTTAAGCTTAGTAGCTGTTATACGATTACCAATATTGGAAATAAGATAATTGGCTAATCTATGAAGGCTCCTGATATCCTTAATTCCATAACGGGTAACAATGTCTCTTATAAGCACATCATCGAATAAAGTAGCAAGTTGTTCCGGATCATTATTTTTTACATATTCCGGGAAACCTCCAACTTTCATATAAGCCAACAAACTCACGGTATCCGGCATTATATTTCTAAATGCTAAAAACTCACTATAGGAGAAAGGAAAAAGTTCTTGAGTGATGTGGCGACCTGTCAGTCTGGTTCCTAATTCTTTACTTAGTAATGAGGCATTTGATCCCGTAATAATCACACGAAAGCCCTCATCTAACTTCTGACGAACGTACATTTCCCAACCCTCTACCAATTGTAGCTCATCAAAAAATAAAATCTTAGCACCTTTATTCTCAATTATATTATCCAATCGAGGAAAATCTAATATGGAAAATTCATACAATTGAGGAGACTCAAAATTTAGAAAAAGAAACGATTTATCGTCCAATTCTTTCATCATTTGCATTAGAAGCGTACTTTTACCACAGCGCCTAACTCCCGATATAATTAACGCATGCGAAGACAAGCTTTGCGTAGCAGGTATTAGTTCACGTATTAAGCCAGTGTCTCTACTTGCAAAACGTATCCTTTGTTGCTCAATAACATATTCTATAACATTCTCTAAAATCATAGCATCAAATTTTGTTTGATATGAAAATACAAATTTGTTTGACACAAAAATACAAAATTGTTTGATACAAAAATACAAAATTCTATTTTTATATCAAACAAAGCAATAAACTACTCAATAAGAGCAAATTAATCGCACAAAAAAAAGCAACCCTTTCGAGTTGCTTTATATTCAAATTTAAGTAATCGTACTATCGTTCGGATTATCCTAAAAAGCTTTTCAATAATTTACTTTTTGCATTCGGTCTCAATTTGCGAATTGCTTTTTCTTTAATCTGACGTACACGTTCACGTGTTAAACCAAATTCATCCCCAATTTCCTCAAGCGTCATTTCCGGAATGCCCAGTCCAAAGAATTTTTTTACAATATCTCGCTCTCTGTCCGACAAGGTAAAAATCAAAACGCGTTCAATTTCCTTAGAGAGTGATTCGTTGATCAAGGCACGGTCAGCATTGGGAGAATCATCATTGATCATTACATCCAACAAACTGTTGTCTTCACCTTCAACAAACGGTGCATCCACTGAAATGTGACGACCCGAAACTTTCATTGTATCGGCAATTTTCTCTACTGGAATATCCAACACGTCGGCTAACTCTTCTGGTGAAGGGCGACGTTCGTTTTCTTGCTCGAATTTTGAGAAAGCTTTGTTGATTTTATTTAACGAACCAACCTGATTCAATGGTAAACGCACAATACGAGATTGCTCTGCCAAGGCTTGCAAAATAGATTGACGAATCCACCATACGGCATAAGAAATAAACTTAAATCCACGTGTTTCATCAAATTTCTCGGCAGCCTTAATCAATCCAAGATTTCCTTCATTTATTAAGTCGGGAAGACTTAGCCCTTGGTTTTGGTACTGTTTAGCTACCGAAACAACGAAACGCAAGTTAGCTCGTGTAAGCTTTTCTAACGCAATTCTATCACCTGCACGTATTCGTTGAGCCAATTCAACTTCTTCTTCTACAGTAATAAGGTCTTCACGTCCAATCTCTTGCAAATACTTATCAAGAGAAGCACTTTCACGATTCGTGATCGATTTGGTAATTTTTAATTGTCTCATTTAATGAATCAAAATTAGCTTGCAAAAGTACTTATTTTTTTCGACTTGTCAAAGCGAAAAATCTAAAATCTTCCACATCATTTATTTCTACACCTAACAAATTAGAGTTTAGTAAGTTTTAAATAGAATCATTGCACATTGAAATAGTATTTCATATAGCAATTAGTATCATCAGACTCTGCTTCCACAAAAAAAAATGCCATTCTAATTGAACTGTTTTCTAATACTAACGCTTTATATTTCAAATTGTTTTGCTTTGTTGATAACAATTAAAAAAATATGACAAACTCAGTTGGATTGAGTTTGTCATATTATCGAAACAATGAGCTAAATCAATATTAATCAGCTAAATTTAAAGCATAATAACTAACTTTTCCGGTCTGACTGCTAATTCCGGCAATATAAAGTACCTTTTCTTTTTCTCCATTATTCATAGCTGCATCAAACGCCGATTGAATTTCATCAGCCGACCTTACTGGTTCATTGTTCAGTTTCAGGATAATAAAACCCGGCTTAATTCCAGCTTCAGCCAATTTACCTTTAGAAATAGATTTTATTTCAACACCATATTCCAACTGGTATTTATCTCTTATTTTTTCATCTATCGGTTCAAAAACGGCGCCTAATACTTCTGTGCTGGCTTGCGAAGTAACGACAGAGGTATTTCCTTGTCGGTTTTTCAAAACTACATTCAATTTCAACACTGAATTATTGCGCAATACCTCAATTGTAATTTTATCGGATGGACGATAGCGAGCAATTTGTTCCTGCAATTCGGCCGCAGATTTCACTACCACACCGTTTACATTATTGATTATATCTCCCGCTTTCACTCCCGCAATCTTAGCGGCACTCTGATCCGCAACTTTATCTACATAGGCGCCATCAAACGTTTTCAGATTCTTCTCTTTAGCCAGCTTATCATCGATATTTACAATTTCAACACCCAAAACAGCACGTTGCACCACTCCAAATTGCTTAATATCAGTAACTACTTTTTGTACAATGCTTACCGGCACAGCAAATGAGTAACCCTCGTACGAACCTGTACGAGATGCAATGGCAGCATTTATCCCTACCAGTTCGCCACGAGTATTTACTAAAGCACCTCCACTATTACCCGGATTCACCGCTGCATCGGTTTGAATAAACGATTCAATTTTCATCTTGGTATTCAAAATATCAATTGAACGAGCTTTGGCACTTACAATACCCGCAGTAACGGTGGAAGCCAAATTAAACGGATTTCCAACAGCCAATACCCATTCACCCACTTTTAATTCATCTGAATTACCAAATGTAATCACTGGCAAATCTTTTGCATCAATCTTTAGTAAAGCAATATCAGTATTAGGGTCGGTGCCAATCAATTTTGCCTTAAATGTGCGCTTATCGTTCAATGTCACTTCTATTTCAGACGATTTATCAATCACATGATTATTGGTTACAATATAACCATCATTGCTGATAATCACACCCGAACCGGCACCTTCCTTCATAGGCACTTCATTGGATTGCTGGCGTTGGCGTTGTTGCGGCCCAAAGAAATACTCAAAGATAGATTCATCTCCAAAATTACCATACGACATTTGTGCCATTGGCACTTTCACCTTTACGTGAACTACAGCGTGAATGGATAATTCTGCAGCGACTGTGAAATCGGTTTCAATACCCTTGCTTGCATTTGCAAACCGGGCATACGACGCAGGGACTTTGGCATTACTAAAACCATTATCGTCCTCTTGTCGGCTGGCAATGTAATTTGTAGTCAAATTAGTTGCTACACTTACCGCTACGACTAAACCGAAAAAGCCGAGCATTCTCATTCGTTTTGATAGGTTCATTTTTCTTTGTTTTTAGGGTTTATCACTTAGTTGATTATTATCTGTTTGAAATTATTTTTCGATGCGAAAATAATCAAAACTTATACCTAAAAGTCAATGCTAGCGCGTTTTTTGAAATTTATTAACGGTTCATTTTGACCGATTAACGAGCATTAACGAGCCGGGTTTTATTTGTAAAAAGTTGCAATTAAAACGAACAAAAAAAGCCACCCTTTTGTCAGGTGGCTTCATTCTCATCCGTGAAAAAATGTCAGTTTTATGACAGCATTTCAACCCATTATTTCTTAAATCCGTAAACGGCCAAATCTCCCAATTCTTCTTCGATACGAAGCAATTGATTGTATTTTGCCATACGATCCGAACGGCTCAATGAACCTGTTTTAATCTGACCGGAGTTGGTAGCCACCGCAATATCGGCAATGGTAGCATCTTCAGTTTCGCCCGAGCGGTGTGAAGTGACTGAAGTATAACCGGCACGGTGAGCCATTTCGATAGCATCCAGCGTTTCGGACAAGGTACCGATTTGATTTACCTTAATCAAAATTGAGTTAGCGCAACCAAGATCAATTCCTTTTTTCAGGTATTCAACATTAGTCACGAATAAATCATCACCCACTAACTGAATTTTCTTACCCAACTTTTCAGTCAATAACTTCCAACCATCCCAGTCTCCTTCATTCATACCGTCTTCGATAGAATCAATAGGATAATTAGCAACCAAGTCGGCAAGGAATTCTACTTGTTGAGCAGAAGTACGTTTAGCACCGTTTGGTCCTTCAAATTTTGAATAGTCGTAGATTCCATCTTTGTAAAATTCCGAAGCAGCACAGTCTAGTCCAATCGTAACATCGCTACCGGCTTTGTAACCGGCTTTTTCGATAGCTGTGATAATTGATTTCAAGGCATCTTCAGTACCATCCAATGCCGGTGCAAAACCTCCTTCATCACCTACAGCAGTGCTCAGGTTACGATCATGAAGTACCTTTTTCAACGAATGGAAAACCTCAGCACCCATACGCAAACCTTCGCTAAACGATTTGGCACCGATAGGACGAATCATAAATTCCTGAAAAGCAATAGGAGCATCCGAGTGTGATCCACCATTAATAATATTCATCATTGGCACAGGCAATACAAATGTATTTGTTCCGCCAATATAACGATACAAAGGCATATCCAAATATGCTGCTGCTGCTTTGGCCACAGCCAACGAAACACCTAAAATAGCATTAGCACCCAGGTTTGATTTTGTTTTTGTGCCATCCAACTGAATCATAAGTTTATCGATAGCACGTTGTTGCAATGCACTGATACCGATTAATGCAGGTGCGATTTTATCGTTTACATTGGCTACAGCTTTCAAAACTCCTTTGCCCAGGTAGCGTTTTTTGTCGCCGTCGCGCAATTCAATGGCTTCATTCTCGCCAGTTGAAGCTCCCGAAGGAACAGCAGCACGCGCCATTACGCCCGATTCCAAATACACATCTACCTCTACAGTAGGATTTCCACGCGAATCAAGAATTTCGCGAGCCACAATTTTTTCAATTTTACTCATGTTTTATTTGTTTTTAAAATGATTATATTATTCACAGTCTGTTTCGTACCATTATAAACGCTCAAAAAAATAAAATGTTCTTGCACTTCTTTAATTATTTATCACATTTTTGTATCCGAAAAAGCAGTAAATTTGTGCTTTAAACAAATCAAATAAAACAGCAACCCTATGAAAAAAATAATCCTACTTACAACACTTTGCATTTCACTCTCTTCATGTGCTCAACTATCAAAGATTGCTTCTCAACTTCAAACAACCGCCACCTCAAACTTACCGGTTACCAATGCCGAAACCGTTTCGGGTTTGAAGAGTTCTCTCAATGTAGGTATAGAACAAGCAGTAAGCCATCTGGGCGTACAAGATGGATTTTACAAAGATGCAGCATTGAAATTATTACTCCCTAAAGAAGCACAATCAATAGTAGATAATATCAGGTTAGTTCCCGGTGGACAAGCGTTGGTCGATAAAGCAGTGCTATCGCTCAATCGTTCAGCCGAAGATGCTGTAAAGGAGGCCACTCCGATATTTAAAAATGCTATTTTAAACATGAGCCTTACCGATGGAGTTGGAATCTTGTTCGGAGGAAACAATGCAGCCACTGAATTTCTGCGCAAGAACACTTATTCTCAACTTCAAGCTGCATTTGCGCCAAAAGTAAGAGCATCACTGAGTAAACCTTTAGTTGCCAATGTATCAACTTCCGAAACGTGGAATACACTCAGTTCCGGATTCAATTCTATCGCCAAATCGCCTGTAGGAGCCGTTGCCGGACTGAAACAAGTAAATGTTAGTTTGGAAAATTACGTGACTGAAAAAGCATTGGATGCCTTGTTTCTGAAAGTTGCCGAAGAAGAAAAAAATATACGCACCAACCCCACTGCCCGCGTAAGCAGTTTATTGAAAAGGGTTTTCGGACAGTTGGATAAAAAATAAGCCTGCAAAAAAAAAAAAACGAAACGCTCAACAGAAAGCTCCCTTACACAATTCATTGCAATTGAGTAAGGGTGCTTTCGTATCTATTCTTCAAAACCTACTCACCATTTACCACAACATTTAGTGCAATTTATTACACTTTAAGCCTCGTTTAAGACATTTACACAACGATTCAAGCATATTAGTGCAATATATTACACCAATATAGTGATTATTGCAAAACATCTACTATATTTGCACTCAGAATGCAATATATTGCACTAAACATCAACAAAACAACATAACAGATGAATCTGGCACAAACAATTAAGCAGCGACGTGAAGAACTAGGAATCTCCATGAACTATCTAGCAGAAGTTGCAACTGTGAGTCTAAGAACGCTGAAAGCTATTGAAAGCGGAAAAGGAAACCCCACATTGAATTCTATCAGCAAATTAGCGGTTGTTTTAGGACTTGAGATGAAACTTGAAGTGAAAAATAAATGAGAAAAGTGGCAGTTTACAGAAATGGTTTTGAGGCGGGTATCTTATCAGAAGAAGCCCCGGGTAACTATGTATTTCGCTATAATGATGATTACTACAACGATCCAGCTATGCCATCCATCAGTTTAACGCTACCCAAAACACAAAAAGAATACAGATCTGAATATCTATTTCCTTTCTTTTTCAATATGTTGAGCGAAGGAGTAAACCGGAAATTGCAAAGCCTCCAATGGAAAATAGATGAAGAGGATCACTTCGGGTTATTAATGCAAACAGCTCAGTTCGATACAATTGGAGCTATAACAGTAAAAGCATTATTATAAATGGACTTAGAAAGAATAAATTGTTGTCCGGGAACACTGGCTGAAGGTTTCAGTACCTACAGTCCCGGATGCCTGCGGAATGTATTCAACGGCAAGAAAGTAAGTCACATTCTACCCTACGAACAACCAAGATTAGATGAATCTGTAGCAGAAATGTTTATGGAAAACCGCAAACGTATTTCTATATCAGGGGTTCAGGAAAAAATCAGCCTCATGTTAGAAAAGAATGTTCTGAGACTTACCAAAGAAGGTGAACATGGAACCTATATTTTAAAACCAATACCGCGAGATCTAAAGAAAGTGGATCAGGTTCCGGCAAACGAACACCTGACAATGCAAATTGCGTCACAGGTTTATGGATTAAAAACAGCTGCAAATGCCCTTATATTTTTCAAAGACGGGACACCTGCCTACATTACAAAACGATTTGATGTAAAACCTGACGGAAATAAATGGGGCAAAGAAGATTTTGCGACGCTGGCCGGCAAAACAAAAGATAATACAGGAGGAAATTTCAAATACAATTATAGTTACGAAGAATTAGGCTATCTGATACAAAAATATGTCCCCGCCTGGCGCATTGAAATTGAGAGGTATTTCTCTTTAGTGCTCTTCAATTACCTGCTTAGCAACGGAGATGCACATTTGAAAAACTTTTCGCTGCTAGAAACTCCTGCAGGTGATCATATACTCAGTCCGGCCTACGATTTAATTAACACCAGATTGCATGTGGATGACACCGACTTTGCTTTAGACAAAGGACTATTTGCCGATTCGTACAGGTCTGAAAAATCGATAATAACCGGACATGCACATAAATCTGACTTTATCGAATTCGGAAAAAGAATAGGAATCTCTGAAAACAGAGTTGAAAAACTGATAGCCCCGTTTTTGGAGAAACAGCCAAAAGTCATCGTCCTACTATCTAACTCTTTTCTAAACGAGCCATGCAAAAGAGCTTATTTATTGAATTATAGCACGAAACGAAACTACCTGATTAAATCATAACAAAAAGCAGAACCCTTATCCCCCTTCAGAGCTTGTCCGCCAACTGACGGAGGTTAGGGGTTTATCTTTCACTCAAACTCCACAATCGTAATTCCCGCACCACCAAACTGAATATGCTCGTCGCGAAAGGTTTTTACACCATGAATCGTTGCAAGATATTGACGAATCATTTGACGCAAAGCGCCGGTACCTGTTCCATGCAGAATGCGAACACCTGACACACCAACCATTATGGCATCGTCGATAAAATACATAACCGCCTGCAATGCCTCATCTCCGCGCATACCCCGAACATCCATCTCGGAACTAAAGGTTAGTTTTCGTTGACGCACTTCGTCGGTGCTGGTGCTCATAATGGAATCGTATTTGCGCGCTTCCTTTTTCAACTGATTATTGCTGATTGCCTCCAAGCGCGCCAACTTCACCGTCGATTTCAGATTACCAAAAGCCACTACTGCTTGCTTATCTTGCATTTCCATAATAACACCCGTAGCAGTCTGTCCCTTCATGCGAACGTTGGCACCAATTTTTAATGTTTCATGTTCAATATTCGGCGTAGGGACAGGTCGTGACCTGTCCTTATTGGCAACAATTTTGGGTTGTTGGACAGGTCGCGACCTATCCCTACCCAGTTCCGGTTCATGGGTAATTTTCTTTTTAAAATCATCCAACTCCTTCCGTACCGCTTGGGTACGTACTTTTTCGGCATCTGCTTCCTTTATCTGACGGATGGTATTTTCGATCTTAGCATTGGCATCCGACAACAGATTGCGGGCTTCGTCTTTCGCTTTCGCAGTTATTTCTTTCCGTTGACGATCGATACTGCTTAGCTCAGCTTCATATTTTTCGAGCGTCTCCTCCAGTTTCTTTTCCTTCTGGCGAATTTGCTGACGCTTGTTTTCCCAATAGCGTTTGTCGCGCACAATATCCTGCAAGTGCTTGTCGTAATCAAGATGCTCCGCTCCTACTTTATCGGCTGCTTCGGCAATCAAATCTTCGGGCAGCCCAATCTTACGGGCTATCTCAATGGCAAACGAACTTCCCGGATTACCAATGCTCAACTGAAACAGTGGTTGCAAATGCTGACGGTCGTACAGCATGGCTCCATTTACAATTCCCTGAGCATCTTCTGCATAATGTTTCAGATTGGTATAGTGCGTAGTGATCACTCCAAATGCAACGTTCCTATTAAAGCGTTCCAACGTTGCTTCGGCAATGGCACCACCAATCATTGGTTCGGTACCCGTTCCAAATTCATCAATCAACAATAGCGTTTTAGCATTACTATTCTTGATAAAAAACTTCATGTTCAGCAGATGCGAACTATAAGTAGAAAGGTCATTTTCAATGGATTGCTCATCACCAATATCAATAAACAAGCGATCAAAAATACCTGCACGACTGCTATCGTGAAGAGGCACTAATAAACCGCACTGCATCATATATTGCAACAGCACCACCGTTTTCAGACACACCGATTTACCACCGGCATTCGGACCCGAAATAAGCAAGATACGTTGTTTTTCATTCAACGCAATGTCAAGTGGCACAATTTCTTTTCCTTGCTTTTTGAGCGAGAGAAACAAAAGTGGATGAACAGCCTTTGCCCATTCGAGCTGACAACAGTCGTCAACACGAGGTTTAATAGCTTTTATCTCGATGGCAAAAAGGGCTTTAGCGCGTAGGAAATCGATCCAGCCAAGGAAATATTGCGAAGCAAAAATCTCTTCGGAATGCGGACGAACAAAGTTGGTGAACTCCACCAAAATACGGATAATCTCACGTCTTTCCTCGCCTTCTAGTTCGCGCAGACGATTATTGGCATCCACCACTTGTGTAGGCTCAATAAAAACTGTTTTACCAGTTGCCGATTCGTCGTGAACAATACCATTCACCTTCCGCTTAAACGCCGGTGAAACAGGTATCACCAAACGACCTTCACGCATGGTCGGCGCTACATCTTTTTCCACGTATCCATCGGCTTGTGCCTGACGAAGAATAGAATTCAACGTTCGGGAAATGGATCCCTGCACCTGAAAAATATCTTTACGAATGCGTCCCAGCTCCGGCGAAGCATTGTCTTTTATCTTGCCAAACTTATTGAGAATGCTGTCGATACGATTAATGATCAGCGGAAAAGTCTCCACACCCAACACCAATTCGTGCAAATGCGGATATACATCGGCTTCGCTGCGGGTAAGAAATGCCACCAACAGCCGCACCGCTTCCAACGCGCGACGAAGATCAAACACCTCCAATTCGTCGAGAAACAAGCCTTCGATGCGCACACGCGACAATGCCGGACGCACATCGTAAAAATCACCGACTGGCAATTCATCGCTTTCGGTGGTCAGTACACGTAGCATCTCGTCGGTCTGACTAAGCAGCCGCATCACTTCGGCGTAATCGGAAGTAAATAGTATTTCATCAACTTTTTCTGCACCCAAGGTACTCACGCACTTGTCTTTCAACAATTGGCGAATGGTGGTAAAAGCTATTTTTTGTTCGAAATGGTCTGGATAAAGCATTGTTTAGTTGAGAGTGGAAAATTGATAGTTGAAAGTTATTGGTGGCAATTAAGAGCTATCACTTTTGTAAATTTCTTTCTACAGCTTTCGCCTCCTCCCAAATCACATCCATATCGGCCAGGCTCATGGCTTTCAGGTCGATTCCCTGGGTGATGGTTTTCGATTCAAGATAGTTGAAACGGCTGATAAATTTACGGTTGGTCCGCTCCAATGCATTCTCTGGGTTGATGTCGTACAGCCTGGCTGCATTGATTAGGCTGAACAGCATATCGCCAAACTCAGCTTCCATCTTATCTTTATCCATAGCAGCAACTTCTGCCTTGAACTCATCAATTTCTTCCTGCACCTTGCCCCAAACCTGTTCGCGCTCTTCCCAGTCGAAACCTACACTGCGAGCTTTGTCTTGTATACGGTGAGCTTTGATAAGTGCCGGCAAGGAAGTGGGAACACCCGATAGCACCGACTTATTTCCACCTTTTTCTTTTAGTTTCAACTGTTCCCAATTTTGAAGTACCTCTTCGCTGTTTTCGGCTGTCGCGTCGGCAAAAATATGAGGGTGCCGATAAATAAGCTTTTCGCACAGCCCCTGACACACATCGTAAATGTCGAAATCGAAGGTCTCGCTGCCCATTTCGGAATAGAAAACAATGTGTAATAATATATCACCTAACTCTTTACGAATCTCTTTTTTGTCGTTTTTAATGATGGCATCGGCCAATTCATAAGTTTCTTCGATAGTAAGTGTTCGCAAACTTTCGAAGGTTTGCTCCTTGTCCCACGGGCATTTAGCGCGAAGTTCGGTCATTATTTCGAGCAATCGTTGAAACTGCTCGAGCTTTTCTTTTGTTGTATGCATTTTTTTTGAACTACAATAGGCACATAAAATAAATGTGTCCTTTATTATCTTGTAAATAAATTGAATTTCAATTGCAAAGGTAAGCATTTTTGATGTTGAAATGATATTTTTTTCAACACCCGATTTGTTTTCAAGTCACACAAATCACCGTATAAATAGGTACTTTAAAAATATTATTATCATTTTAATATTTATTAACATCAAAACTATTGTGGAATCAAAAACTTGCCATACTTTTGCGGTGTACTATTTCACTAATACACTAATTCAAACAACAACGTAATAATTTACAATCATGGTAAATGTGCAAAACGTAACATTCAGTTACAACAGACGAACAGAATTACTAAGCAATTTGAGCTTAAAGCTCGAAGCCGGACGCATACATGGACTACTTGGAAAGAACGGCGAAGGTAAAAGCACCTTATTGAAATTGATCTCCGGACTAGACTTTCCAAAGGCTGGTTCCATCGACACCCTTGGATTCAATCCGATAAAACGAAACCCTGCAATGCTTCAGGAAATTTTCTTCCTACCCGAAGAATTGCCTCAACTGACTTTGAGTATTGAAAACTACGAAAAAGTATATGCTCCCTTCTATCCTAAGTTCAACTCAGAGCAATTCAACGGTTATCTGAAAGAGTTTGATATAGACAATAAAAAATCGATGTTAAACAAACTTTCGCATGGTCAGAAAAAGAAAGTCTTTGTTGCATTCGGACTGGCAACAAACACCAAATTGCTGCTTATGGACGAGCCAACTAATGGACTTGACATACCATCCAAAGGTCAATTTCGCAGAATGGTGGCATCAGCTATCGACGAAAACCGTTGTTTAATTATCTCCACTCACCAGGTTCACGATTTAGACAGTTTGATTGATAGCATTACGGTGATGGAAAAACACGAAATTGTTTTTAATCAACCGATCGAAGAAATCACGAAAAAGTTATTATTTCGTGTAGCCGACCGGAATGATAAGGTTGAAAACGTAATTTACAGCGAAGACACCTTAAGAGGATTGTATCAGGTTTGTGAAAACAAAACCGGTGAAGAAAGCAAACTGGACATTGAACTTCTGTTCAACGCCATTTTGACTGAGAAAAATAAAATTGTCAAACTATTTTAATCAAACACAAAAATGAACACAACATTAGACATCAATAGATTGGGCTTACTACTCAAACGATATTTCATAGAAAACAAACAACGTGAACTGACATTTTGGGGAATTACAACGGTAGTTTTCACGCTCATGCACTTAGCGGGACCTCAGGAAAAATCAATTTCGGTTGAAATGTTTTTATACATTTCCGGATTTATTTTTGCTGCCCGAACTTTCAAAATTTTTAATTATACGCCTGGCGGAATGCACTATCTATTAATTCCGGCAACTCATTTTGAAAAATTGACGACAGCCATTTTGCTAAGTACGTTCTACTATTTTGTAATGGTATTAATTACCTATTCGCTGGGAACAATTTTTGGAACAACCATCGGCAATTTCTTCTTTGAAAGTAATAATCCTATTGTATTCGCATTATTCAATTCTATCCCTGACCTTTACAACAACGGGCATGCACCAATGAGTTTACTCTATAAATTTATTTTATTTGCTGGAATCCAATCCACATTTATGCTTGGTTCTATCTACTTTAAAGGGAATGCAGTAGGAAAAACATTTTTAGCAATTACTGCAATATCAATAGTATTGGGAATAATAGAGTTATTATTGCTAAAAATTACTTTTGGGACTTATCATTTAGGTGGACAAATGATTAATATTTCGATGGATTCAGAACAAGGTTTTATATCGGCGCTTGGTACTGCAAGTAAGGTATTTGCATACGCATTGATTCCCTTCTTCTGGATAGTGAGTTACTTCCGATTAAAAGAAAAACAAGTATAACAACATGGAATTCAACCAAAATCAAGCCATTTATCTCCAGATTGGCGATTATATATGCGAACAAATTCTGCTCGGGAAGTGGAATGAAGGCGACCGGATACTATCGGTCAGGGAATTGGGTGTGGAGCTACAGGTAAACCCCAATACCGTATTGCGCACCTTCGACTTTTTGCAAACGCACGAAATTATTTTCAACAAACGCGGTGTTGGGTATTTTGTAATGGAAAATGCCAAAACGAAAATCATCGCATACCGTAGAAAACAGTTTCTTGAACTTGAACTTCCGATACTTTTCAAAAACATGGACTTACTCGGAATGACTATCAACGATTTAAATTCGGAATACGAACTGTACACCAAATCATTAGCATAAATAAAGTATGAAAGCACCCAAAAGAATTTCAAAAGCTATCGCAGTAGTATTTGTCTTGAGTTTAGGACTACTGCATAATATGAACGATAAAAGTGTAATATTGAGACCACTTGGTCTTGAAACAGTAAACTGGGATGAAGCAAAAGTAGAGGCCGAAAGATCATCGGAAAGCAAGCTCTTTGTTTACACCAAATCATTTATCAAATCAAGTATATATCATCTAATCTCAAATATATGAAAACAAGCAATAAATTATTACTCGGACTCTTCTGTCTGATAGTTGTATTCATGATAGTTATCAACATTACGATAAAACACAAGGTGGATAAATATCCGACACAAAAAAATAATGTTGAAGACACTTTAAAGAACGACTCAACCTCGACTCATACAAAGTCCATTCACATAAATTTTTAGAAACATAAGGTTAGTTTTTGTTTATTGATTCCGACAAGCCATTTCACGATCCATCACCGTGAAGTGGCTTTATTTTATATGTCGAATGATTGAAATAATGTGAGACCTTTTGTGATTTGAAATCTTTTAATTACGTTTGCGAATCAATTGACACAACTCATTATCTCTAAAGACAATGAACACAAAACCCACACTGACATTCTGTTTAATAATGGATTTACTCGGTTCAGCCACCTTTTTGCTACCCGGCCTGGGCGAATGGTTTGACATTCTTTGGGCTCCCATTTCAGCGCTAATATTCTTCAAAAGCTTTGGTGGCAAGGTTGGGAGAATAGGAAGTATCATCAATTTCGCAGAAGAGATACTTCCGTTTACCGATATCATACCCACATTTACAATCGCTTACTTCTATAATCGCTATTTTAAAAAATAATGGAAAAGAAACTCAAAATACATACTTTACAGCACGTTCCGTTCGAAGGTCTTGGCTGCATCGACCAATGGATCACGACAAGGGGACACATCGTTGATTACACAAAGCTGTACGACAAACCTCAATTCCCGTCTCTTTATGAATTTGATTGGCTTATTGTAATGGGTGGACCAATGGGCGTTTACGACGAAGCTATATATCCTTGGCTTAAGGAAGAAAAAGAGTTTATCCGTCGGGCTATTGAGAGTGGAAAAACGATAGTTGGTATTTGTTTGGGTTCGCAACTCATCGCTGAAGTGTTAGGTGCAAAAGTATATCCAAACAAACAGAAAGAAATTGGTTGGTTTGACATCAAAAAAACGGAGTTTGCAAAAAGTCAGCCACTTTTAGAACAGATTGAAGAGCAATTCACAGTTTTTCACTGGCATGGCGACACTTTCGATTTACCAGCCGATAGCGAACGTTTGTTTAGCTCGGCTGTTTGCCTCAATCAGGCATTCTTATACAAAAAGAAAGTGATTGGTTTACAATTCCATTTTGAAGTAACTTCTCTGACCTTGAAAGAAATGATAGAGAATGGAATGAGTGAATTAGTTGAAGACAAGACGATACAATCGGCAGCTAAAATTTTGGAGCTAACAAACTATATCGATTCGAACAATCAAAAAATGTTTAAAATATTGAATTATCTGGAAAAAGAGTAAAAGCACTTTAAAGGGCAAATAAAAAAACGAATTTCAAAAATTACTTTGAAATTCGTTTTTTTATTTAATATCGGAGGTGATTATCAGCGATTTATCACTTCAAGTCCGGCTTTCAACCATATTTCTAAATCTTTGGTGTATTCTTGCTCAACGTTATACTCCTTGTCGCGGTCTTTTCCCAAACGAACGATAACAGCATCCAATTGAGGAATAACAAAAATATACTGTCCCAAAATACCACGTGTATACGGTATTTTCAAACCCTGATAATTTACAATCCAAAACTGATACCCGTAGAATGTACATGGAACATCAGGACGAGGACTTGTTTCGCCCGGTAGAAGTTGACGGGTAAATTTCAACCAGGTGGCCGGAGTTGTTGCTTCGCGGATATAGTTTGAATCTACTACCTGTACGCCATCCCAGTTGCCTTTATTCAATATTAACTGACCCAGACGTGCAAAATCACGCGCATTGGTATTGAAACAGCAATAGCCTTTTTCCATACCATTCTTTTTATCAAGCGACCACATAGCATCCTCTTCGGCTTGAATCGGCGTCCATATTTTTTCGGAAGCATAAGTCGATATATTTTTACCGGTGGCTTTTTGAAGAATAAATGCCAACATTTGCGACACTCCACTCTGATAGTTAAAGCGCACACCTGGTTTTTCAATCAGTTTTTCGGTTAGAGTTAGGCCCCATAGATCCTTTCCGTAATATGCTTCGGTAGTTTTAGAGAAAAGTGTATTATGCGACTCTTCCCAATCCACACCGGCACTCATAGTCAGCAAATCTTTAATGGTTAGCACTTTGCCATCAAACGAAGTCCACTCGGGCAAAAAGTCACTTACCGGCTGATCTACGCTTTTTATTTTTCCATCGGTTATAGCGCAACCCACTAAAAGCGAAACAAGGCTTTTCGACATGGAGAATGAATTGCTCAAACTAAGCGGTGAGTAATTATCCCAATATTGTTCCAGAATTACTTTATTATGCTGAATAACAATAAATCCAACCGTTTTGTATTTCGCAAAATCTTCTTCAAATTCCGGTGCAATTACTTTATTCTCTACACCAGGTGCAAATTCCCATGGATGCGGATCATCAGCTTTTACTAGTCGATTTTCAAAAATAGTGTATTGGTCGATTTTTGGCATTCGATGAAGCAATGTCTTGCGAACATAATAGTTGGAAGGAAGTGATAAAAAAATTGCGCAGCCAACTAAAACTATGATTAGAAGGAATGACGCAGCTTTTTTGAATAAAGTTTCAGTAGTAGGTTTCATAATTAAGTAATTAACAATTATTATTGATTAATTGTAAATTATCAATTGAATATTGCTAATTGGCAATTAATTTATGCACTAGCATTTTATATTTAATTCGTTGAGAACCAAACGAATTTTTTCGTAAGTCGTAATCGTATTTGGTACGAGTGGCAATCGTAAGGTATTATCAATAAAACCCATAACAGCCAGCATACTTTTCACACCTGCCGGATTTCCTTCCACAAAAAGAAGCTGAATAAGCTCATTAAAGTGATGATGAATGAGACGTGCACTTTTGTAATCTCCTTGTAAGCCAAGACGAACCATCCGACTAAATTCGCTTGGAAAAGCATTTCCAATAACAGAAATTACGCCCACAGCTCCCAGAGTAATGAGCGGAAAAGTAATACCATCATCACCAGAGATAACCATAAAGTCGGCCGGTTTGTTTTTGATAATATCATCAATCTGGCTAAAATTTCCTGAAGCTTCTTTGATAGCGCAAATATTGCTGAACTCTTTTGCCAAACGGAGTGTGGTTTCGGCAAGCATATTAACGCCTGTTCTTCCCGGAACATTATAAAGTACTATTGGAAGCGGAGACGCCTTAGCAATAGCAGTATAATGCTGGTATATACCTTCTTGCGAAGGTTTATTATAATATGGAGTAACCGACAAAATGGCATCGACACCACTAAAATCTGTTGTTTTAAGCGTTTCTACTACGGCTTTTGTGTTGTTTCCACCCACTCCTAAAACGATAGGAATACGTTTGGCCGCACATCGTATCACAAAACGCGTTACATCCTCTTTTTCTTTTTCGGTGAGCGTTGGTGTTTCTGCTGTGGTACCCAAAACCACTAAATAATCAGTGCCGTTTTTAATTTGATATTCTACCAGTCGGGCCAGAGCATCAAAATCTATCGATTCGTCACTTTTAAAAGGTGTTATCAGCGCAACACCCATTCCTGTCAGTTTATTGTTGATCATCTTTTGAAGAACTTCATTTATTTTGCAAAAGTACTGATTTAATCGTTTGTTTGTATGCTTTTAAGGTAAAAAATTATCTGATCAAACAGGTACATTTCATCAACCGTGGGATCAGTCGATTCATGGTGTTGAACCAAACTCTCCAGGTCAATCAAAAAGTCATACATCGGCATGTCGTTTTTCTTCACTCCTGCTTTGCAAAAAGCATGGGCATACATCGTAAAATATTCGATTGGAATGACCGGTCGCAACGTCAAGTCAATCAACAAATCAAACTCCATATCCAACAGTTCATTTATATATGAAGTCACCGGTTTTCCTACAAAATCAGTTTGTTTCTTGTTTAAAATCCTATAATCGGGCATTATAGTGGTCTCAACCAGCTTTTTATGCACGAAACCCCAGGCTACCACTTTTTTGCCATCCTTTTGTAATGAAGCAATAATAGTGCGCACCATCGGGTTTTTCTCTGCATGATCACTTTCAAACAACAAGAGTACTGTTTTGGCTTTGCTGTAGCTCACAAACTTATGTGTACGGGGCGTTGCACTCAGGTATTTTTGAGCACGTTGCTGGAATAATATATTATTTATGTATTTCATTTTCAATCTTTTTTTTTACGGAAATTGACGCTAAATCAATCCATTATCATTGCAAGAAACTCGGTTTCGGTCAGTAATTTCACCCCCAATTTCTCGGCTTTCTTTAATTTTTCAGGACCCATGTTTTCACCGGCCAAAATGAATGATGTTTTTGCTGAAACACTTCCCACATTCTTACCTCCGTTCATCTCAATCATCACTTTGTATTCATCACGTGAGTGTTGTGAGAATGTTCCGCTAATAACAATTGATAGTCCGGCCAATGCATCGCCATGTGCCTGCAATTTTTCCTCTGACAAACTCATCTGCAATCCAAAAGTTTTGAGACGCTCCAATGTTTCTACATTTTGGTTATCAGCAAAATAAGCCACTACACTTTGTGCAATTCGTTCGCCTATTTCGTCAACTGTTATCAGTTCCTCAAATGTTGCTTTTTCTAATGCTTCGATATTTTTAAAAGCAAAAGCCAGTTTTTTGGCAATTGTTTCGCCCACAAATCGAATACCGAGTGCAAAAACAACACGTTCAAAAGGTATTTCCTTTGATTTCTCGCAACCAGCCTGAATATTATAAGCCGATTTCGTTCCCAAGCGTTCAAGTCTGATTAAATCAGGAATTCTCAGTGCGTAAATATCGGCAATATTTCGTAATAACTCGTTTTGATAAAGTAAGTTTATAGTTTCTGCACCTAAACCATCAATATTCATGGCTTTTCGGCTCACAAAATGCTCCATTTTACCTTTTATTTGCGGTGGACAAGCATTTTCATTTGGACAATAATGGGCAGCTTCGCCATCAAAACGTACCAATGTAGCACCACATTCGGGACAATTCTTGATAAATTGAACCTTATCACCGATCAAAAAACGAGCTTCTTTATCTACAGCCGTAATCTTAGGAATAATTTCGCCACCTTTTTCCACAAAAACCATATCGCCAATGTGCAAATCGAGTGCTGCAATAAAATCAGAATTGTGAAGTGTAGCACGTTTAACTGTAGTTCCGGAAAGTTCCACTTGTGCCAAATTAGCTACAGGAGTCACTGCTCCTGTTCGACCTACCTGATAGGAAATTGAATTAAGGCGGGTTTTCCCTTTTTCTGCTGGAAATTTGTAGGCAATAGCCCATCGTGGCGATTTAGCTGTAAATCCTAAGTTTTTCTGTTGACCTAATGAGTTTACTTTCAACACAATTCCATCGGTAGCAACAGGAAGATTTTTACGCTCCACATCCCAGTAATTGATAAAAGCGGCCACTTCGTCGAGTGTTTTGCAAACCTTCGTTGCATCCGAAATTTTAAAACCCCACGAATGTGCTGCTTTTAGATTCTCAGAATGCAAATCGGAAGGCAAGTTTTCACCCAATAAATAGTAGAAATATGCATCCAAGTTACGGCTAGCGACAGTTAAAGGATTCTGAAGTTTCAAAGTCCCTGAAGCAGCGTTACGCGGATTAGCAAAAAGTTGTTCTTTTCTAACTTCACGCTCCGCATTTATCTCATCAAACACAACCCAAGGCATCAAAATTTCACCACGAATCTCGAAAAGTGGTGGATAGTTACCTTCTAAGCACAAGGGAATACTACGAATAGTTTTCACATTCTCAGTTACAACATCACCTTTCTCACCATCGCCACGGGTTACCGCCCGCACCAACAAACCGTCTTCGTAGGTCAACGAAATAGATGTGCCATCATATTTCAATTCACACACTAATTCAAAGTCTTCGTTCAACACCTTGCGTACACGATCATAAAAATCCTGTACATCAGCAACAGAATAAGTGTTTCCCAAAGATAGCATGGGATATTTATGTTTGACTTGCTCGAAACTAAACAGTTCATTCATTATTGGCATGTCTCTACCAATTCTTTGAGTGGGTGAATTGGGATCAGAAAACTCAGGATATTGAGCTTCTAATTCCTGCAGTTCTCGTAGTTTTGCATCGAATTCGAAATCTGAAATAGTGGATTCCGACTTCACATAATAATTATAATTATGCTGCTCGAGTTCTCGTCGAAGTGTTTCAATCTGTGATTTCATATTTTAGAATTAAATATCTAAGCCAAAAAGTTGGATTCAGACACTTATGATTTAGTTTTTGTTTATTTGCAAAAGTAAGAATTTATAGACTAGGAAACAAGTAAAACCCGAAAGAATGGTTAGGAGTTCATCCGCCAAAATAACAACCCGAGCTTGTTGTATTAATCACCCTTTCATGTGCAAAAAGTTGATTTACACAGCCCATTCAATACATTTAACCACTCCTGCCTAAATATTTCACACATATTGCGACACAAAATCACGATTTATTCTACATATTTTTAAATAAAGTATTACATTTGTTTAAATATAGAATTCTTATATTTGTCATTATAAAATGAGAACGAATTTTAATACAAATAAGTATATATTCGAAAGTTTTATTCGACCTTTCACTGAGAATGAATTAATTATCTCAATTTACATCTTAAAACATGAATAAATTTGAAAACAAACTTATTTTAGTGATTGATGATAATCCAATGAATGTATTATTGGCATGCAGAACTGTCGAAAATTTTGGATTTAGAACCAGTTCGGCCGAAAGTGGTGCTTCGGGGATTGCGTCTTTAGAAAATGAGATTCCGTCTCTTATCCTTATGGACATAATGATGCCCGAGATGGATGGTTATGAGGCTTGTAGAGAAATAAAAAAAGTTGACAAATGGAAAGAAATTCCCATTATCTTTCTCACTGCCAATGTACATACCGAAAACTTACTCGAAGGTTTTGCCGCTGGAGGAGTTGATTATATTACCAAACCATTTAAGGGTGAGGAATTGAATGTGCGAATAAAAAACCATATCGAACTTGCCGAATCGCGTACTACGATTTTGGAAATGAACCGCTCGCGCGATAAACTTTATTCCATCATTGCCCATGACGTTCGCTCACCGCTATCAGGAATTTTACAAACGCTCGATGCTATCGATCAAGGATATATTAATCCCGACAGTGAAGATTTTAAAGACATTATTCATCAACTAAAAATCCGAACGAAAGATACCAGCACATTACTTTCAAGCCTTTTGGAATGGACCCGCGCTCAGGATCCGACCAAAACAATACAACAGAAGCAAACAAACATAGCGGCTTTGATTAATAACTGCGCGCAACTACTGGAGGCAAACGCTCAAAATAAAGACATTAGTATTTCAATCAATATTGATGATAAAATTGAAGCGTTATGCGACGAAGTTACCATACACACCGTTTTCCGCAATTTGATTTCAAACGCTATCAAGTTTACGAAAAACAATGGAACCATTTCTATTGAAGGCAAAAAAACGGATGATAAAGTAAGCATAACGGTTCAAGATTCGGGTATAGGAATGAGTGCTGAAGCTATCGAGAATATATTTGAGAAAAACCAACATTACACGAGTAACGGCACTGCCAATGAACAAGGAACAGGACTTGGTTTGATGCTAGTTAAAGACTTTATAACAATGAACAAAGGATCTATTCGTGTTGAAAGTACAATTGGAGTAGGAACAACATTTTTCATTGAGCTACCTGCATAAACCGCTATAAGACTAAAAAAACAATCAATTACCAGACAATAATATGAACAAAAAAATTTTAGTACTAGATGACAAAAGTGAATTCAGAAGATTGACTAAAGCTATTTTGTCAAACAAATACGATGTAGAAACTGCTGAAAATGGACTTGAAGCTCTTTCCATTTTGCAAAGCGGTGATATACCCGATTTAATTGTATCGGACTTGATGATGCCTGTGCTTGGTGGAGAAGGATTTTTAGAACAAATCAAAAAAAGCGGTGCTTTAAAAAACATTCCTATTATTTTTCTGTCAAGCATTGATGATACTGAACAAAGAGAAAAACTGATAAACATGGGGGCAAATGATTATTTACTTAAACCCTATAACCCTGCTGAGCTACTTGCACGTATTGATGTTATATTTAAAAGTATTGATTCAAAAAGTATTTCCGAGAGTCAAAAACGTTAAATGATTTTATAATCTAATCACATGGGAATTAAAGCAATATACATTGGAGACAATATAGATTTAATCGAAAAACTAACTAAAGAAAGTAGTATCGAAAGTCTATCGGTTACAACCCAAACATTAAATGTAGTAAAGTCGATTGAAAACCTCGATTTAGTTATTTATGAAGTATCAGGTAATCGAAACGACTTGATGGTTGTCAAAAACCTTAAAGAGAGCATAAAGAAACACAAAGTGATACTATTTATCATTAAACAAAATGCTCATAATTTTGGAATAGATTATATAAAAAGTGGTGCTAATGACGTGTTTGATTTTGACGCCAACCCTACGGATATAATTGAACGGTTTGAATTTATAAGAAACAATTATGAGACTTTAAATAAGAAAAAGAAAGAAAATCTTCAATCCTTTAAACTCCCAATCTGGAAAAGAGCATTTGACATTTTGTTTTCTAGTTTAATGTTGGTTTTACTATCTCCACTATTTTTAATCGTTATCGTTTTAATTCTCATTGGCTCCAGCGGTAGTCCTTTTTACGCCTCACCGCGTGTAGGTACCGGATATTGTGTTTTTGGGTTTCTTAAGTTTAGAAGCATGTATAAGGGCTCTGACAACAAAGGAGAAGCTAAAGTGAAAAAAAGCCGGTTTACAAAAATGCTGGAGAGTTGGCAATCCGATTCTGAAAAGTTCGGAAACTACCAGCCGGTTGCGATTAACGATCCACGAATTACCAAGATCGGCAAGTTTCTAAGAAAAACAAATATCGACGAACTACCTCAATTTATAAATGTACTGAAGGGCGATATGTCGATTGTAGGTAACCGACCATTATCGCTTTTCGAAGCCGAAGAATTTACTACCGACCAATGGGCAGAGCGCTTCTTTGCACCTGCGGGAATAACAGGATTGTGGCAGGTTACGAAACGAAGCAGAGCTAAACAAATGACAGTAGAAGAACGTAAACAACTCGACGTAGAATACGCTGAAAACTATTCTTTTTGGTACGATTTTAAAATTTTATTGAGATCCATTCCTATCTTATTCCAACCTAAAAATATTTAATTATTCAATTCAAAATCAAACATTTAAATTAAGTTTTAAACTTTAAATAATTTTAAACAACAGAAAAGCTCCGGCTTATCTAAAATTATTCTGACAACAAATAAGGCTTTCACCAAATAGTGAAAGCCTTATTTGTTGTCCTCTTATTAGAAGCTCTATTTTATGAGATAAGAGCAAGAACAATGGTCCACTCAGCAACCAATCTAATTGCCAGATCTTTAAGCACATCGGGGTGCTCAACATTCTGCTCCACTTCAAGAGCTAGATTTCCGAGTTGTACAAACTCCATGTTATAAGCACTACCTTTTAGGGTATGAGCTGTGATTTTTATTTGTGGCTTACCATACACAGTGATAGCCTGCTGAATTTCATCGATATATTTAGGAAACTCAATTACAGACTCTGCCAGTAAGCTCTTCAACACATCGGCATCATCCCCGAATTTTGAATTCATTTTATCTCTGTCAAAATGAATTATCCCTACAGCCTCATTGTTCTCCAAATTTTCATTGAGCGTTATTGTACCATCAAGATATTTTACAATCATCTCATAAAGTAAATTCTTGTCTATCGGCTTTGACAAGAAATAATTCATCCCTGCTCTGTAACAGTTTTCCTTTTCCTCTTTTGAAACGCCGGCAGTCAATGCTACAATAAGAACTTTGGCTGCAGAATGAGCCGCATTAGCTCTTATTTTTCTTGTTGCCTCTACTCCATCCATCACGGGCATCTGCACATCCATAAGCACCAAATCAGGCACAATGCTATTTAAGGCAACTAATGCTTCCTCACCATTAGCAGCTTCGAACAGTTTTACATTAGGAAGTATATTTTTCAACATCTTACTAATGACTATCATGTTCATTTTATTATCTTCAGCAATTAGAATTTTAATTTCAGAATCTAATTGAGGGTTAACTGCAATAACACTCGAAACCTGAGGGTTGAGCACAGTAGTATTATCAACTTCGGGCTGACACTCAATATTCTGTAGCAAACGATAAAGTTCATCAGACTTAACAGGTTTTGTGAGCGAGAATTGGATATTAAGCTCTCTGGCAGCATCGTGTATTGCAATATCGTCCGACGAACTATGCAACATGATGACAGATTGCTTTTCTGCAGAAAAACGACTATCCTGTCTGATACGCTTAATTGTTTCAATTCCGTCAATGTCCGGCATATGATAGTCAACTATAATTAAATCGAAATAATCTGCAGTATTTAAAACCTCAATAGCAGCAAGCCCACCATCACAGCCAACAAAGTCAATTCCCCAATGTTTGAAAGTATGTTCAAGAATCATTCTATTATTAGCATTATCATCAATAACAAGTACACGCTTTATCAACTTTGATTGTTTAAGATTGGCCTTTTGGGCGGTTTCGTACGAAGTTTCGACTGTAAAGAAAAATTTAGAACCACTGCCATACTCACTTTCAAACTGGATACGGCTTCCCATTTTATGTGCAAGCGAATTTGAAATAATCAAACCTAAACCTGTACCACCATAGCGCCGGGTAGTAGATGTATCGGCTTGTGAAAATGCTTTGAAAAGTTTATCTCTGTCCGTATCCTTTACTCCAATACCGGTATCGCGAACAGCAAGAGTAAAGAATCCAGTTTTTTCATCCTTCTTTTCGAAAGACAATCTTAATTCCACTTCTCCATCATGTGTGAATTTTACTGCATTGCTCATCAAATTCACCAATATCTGTTTAAGACGAATTGGATCAACCAATGCAAAACGTGGCATATCGGGCTGAATACTCAACAGTAATTCAATTTTTTTGTTAGCTGCATGCACCTTAATAATATCAGTTGCACTTTCCATCAACTGTACCATATCCGTTTTTATAAGCTCCAAATCTAACTTACCGGCCTCTATTTTCGAAAAATCCAAAATGTCACTGATAACCCCTAATAAGGAATTAGCTGAAACAATGGCATTTTCAAGGTATTCTTTTTGAGTATTATTGAGCGGGGTGCTTCTTAGTAACTCTGTAAATCCAATTACTCCGTTAAGCGGTGTACGAATTTCGTGACTCATATTAGACAAAAAGTCGGACTTCGCAACACTTGCAGCTTCAGCAAGTTCCTTCGAATTCAGAAGCTCAACTTCTGCTTTTTTCCGTTCGGTGATATCGCGCGAGATACTTCCTGTAAATATCAATTCATTATTTGTGCTATAAACAGGGAATTTTTTTGTCATTATAGTTCGAACCTCACCACTCGTCAATATTAAATCCTCTTCCCGAATAAGATATTCTCCTGAAGCCAATTTTTGTGCTTCAAGTTCATCTGCCATATAGCTTTTAACAGGTTCGACATCTGACGAAATGTTAAATATCTCCGCATCCGTTTTTCCCACTAACTCTGCAACTGACCCTCTCCCCGAAATATCAACAAAAGCTTTATTAGCTGTAATTACTTTGAGATTTAGTGCCTTTACCGTAATTATATCATCAATCTGATCGACCGCAGATGTTAAAGCCGCCATCTGCTTCTCAGCTATTCTACGCTCTTTCTTTTTTGTATTAAGCGTAGAGTTCTTTTTCAGAATCACATACAATGCAATTAGAAGTAAAATAAAGGCAACTACAGTAATTGAAACTTCAAGCACAGCCCCCTTTGCGCCATTTAGCCATTTATTTGCCGGATAATCAATACCAAGCACCGCAAATACTTCCCCTGTTTCTGGGTTCTTCATTGGTACCAAAACACTTACCCAAGTTCCCCAACGGTCGGACATAGGCTTGGCAATAAGCGATTTACCAGATTCAAAAGGAATACGGGCCTCATAATCTTCTTCGGAATACTCTTGTCCTGCCGGTGAACAATCTTTCGATTGGGTGGATTCAGAATCGACCATAAAAAATAATTTGCCATCAATCATGGTGTAAAAGTAAATAAATCTGGCTTCCGTGTAAACGTCAATTAAATCCATCAGCTTAGTTTTCAATTCCTTATAAGCCTGTGTTTTATTATCAGCCACCACACCATGCAATTTTTTAAGTGATTCCCCATTCAATAACACTTCAATTGCATGAGCTTCCTTAAGAACTTCTTTTGTAGTTCTATTCTTACTTTCCAACCAAGTATATCGAATATAAAACACACCAAAACCAATCAACAATATCAAAACAGATATCGCAATAATATTTTTAGCATTGAAAAAACCAGCATTATTTTTAATGCCTTTTTGTTGATCTAAAAGCTCATTTATCATACTCTTTCGTTTATATATTAAGAGTTATCCCAATTAACAATCCACATGATCCATAGCATATCTACAGCTCTGGCATACAGGAACTTATCTATTTCGCAAATAACACAATAAATATAGTTAGTTCAATTTTTTATTGATATCGTCAATCACACTTTGCAAAACACTGCCAACCTCTTCAATCAAGGAATTCAAATCTAATTTAGGACTATCTTCGAGCCCGAATTTTTCGAGTAGGAGAATTTTGTCGGTTATTGCTGCAATCTCAAGAATTTGGATATTAGGTTTAATCTTATGTGCTAGCTTCCGAATGCTTTCAATATCGCTGCTAACCTGATATTCTTTAAATTGAAGTATTCCCTGACTGGCTACATTGATAAACATGCGTAGCATATTATCGATAAAGCTTTCGTCATCTTTTCCTATTTCCTGTAGCTGAGCTAAACTGTAGAGTGGAATCTCTTCTAATGAAACATCTGTATTTTTTACATCCATATTATTGTTTTTAAATATTCCTATTTTACTATACAAATCATCTTCACGGTATGGCTTGATAAGATAATCGTTCATCCCAACAGATAAATATAAATCTATATCATGTTTAAAAGCATTTGCCGTAAGTGCAATAATCGGAATTTCTTTACTGAGATTAGCACGAATAAATTTTGTAGCTTCAACTCCGTCCATTTCAGGCATTTGTATGTCCATCAGCACTATATCAAAATTTGCCGCTTTTAATTTATCAATAGCTATTAAACCATTTTCGGCCTCTGTCACAATACAACCCACAAAGTTGAGACTTTGGATGGCAATAAAACGATTCATCTCGTTATCTTCAACAAGCAAAACTCTGATGCCCTCAAAGCAATTTTTGGAAGCTTTATCTGTTTTAGCAACAAGATTATTCTTTGAGCCGATTGGGAAGTCTACCTCAAATAAAATTTGAGTTCCTGTACCTTTTTGACTTTTTGCAACGATATCAGCACCCATTAACTGAACCAGTTCTCTGGTGATACTCATCCCTAAACCGGTTCCTTCGAACCTCCTGTTGGCCGCACCTTCTTCTTGCGAAAATTTATCAAATAGTTTTTTCATAAAAGGCTCACTCATTCCAATTCCAGAATCATTTACTTCAAATAGCAAACGTTGATTATCAGCGCTTGTGCTAACAACTGAAATTTTAAGTTCCACATACCCACGCTCAGTAAATTTCAATGAATTACCCATAAGATTTATGAGAATCTGCCGTAGACGTCCTGCATCACCCACCAACGATTTTTTAATCTCTGGTGATTCTATAGCTCTAAGTTCGAGACCCTTTTCCTGTGCTTTGGAATAAAGAATACTTATAACATCGGAGGCAACAGCTGATATACTAAAATCCTTATTTTCAAGCTTAAATTCGCCTGCCTCTATTTTGGACATATCCAAAATATTGTTCACAATTGTAAGCAAGTGATAAGCAGCTGTTTCGGAGTGAGAAACATAATTTCGTTGCTTATCGGAAAGGTTTTCTTTGCCCAATTCACGAATCATTCCGGTGATAACATTAAGTGGTGTTCTGATTTCATGACTCATATTGGCAAGAAATACCTCTTTAGCTTTAGAGGCTTCTTCGGCAACAATAATTGCTTGTTCAAGCTCTTTTTCCAAATTCTTTTGATCTGTAATATCTAAATGAATACCTATCGAACCAACATGTTCATTTTTATCATTATAATTAGGTGCGTCACTTACAAACCACCAACGCGGTTCTCCTTGTTTATTTTTGACGGCTAATTCATACCCCTTAGAAACTCCATTCCCTTTCAATTTGTTTTTTTCTAGCGAAAAGATCTCATTTTCTGCCGAATGCAAGAAACTAGTTGCCTTTACTTTTTTAATTTCATCTTGATTATAACCCGAAATATCACAAAAACTTTGATTGGCATAAAGGATATTTTTGTTTTCATCGACCTCAATAATTCCTAAATTCATGTTGGTTATTATGTTACGGTATTTTTCTTCTTGTCTAACCAAAAGTCTATCATGTCTCTTCCTTTCAATTACATTCACTAGCATTTGTGAAAAAACTTCTAATAGAGTTTTTTCTTTATCTGTATATGAATGTGCTTGCTTAATGGAGTCAAATCCAATAAACCCTAAAAGTTCATCCCCATTTTTCATTGGGATAGAAATAACACTTTTAAGTGATTGGGATTCAAGGATTTCTTTCATATTACCTGGACTATTAGCATCTAGCTTACTAACATCTGACACATAAAATTCCTCACCTTTAAGATGTTTACGCAGAAAATTGGTAAGCTTATCTAACGAAACATTTTGTAACTTCGCAATTTCTGGCACAATGCCTTCGGCGCACCACTCATAGGTATTCGAAGTTGTCTCGCTATTAAAATCATAATCGAAAATATAGGCTCTATCGGCACCTACAAATTCGGCCAGTTCCTGCAATGAATTTTGAATCGTTGCTTCAACTTTATCTAATTCAATGTTTATGTAGGTACTTGAGATTTTAATCAATATATCTTGTAATTTTAGCTGCTGCCTTATTACTTCTTCCCTCTGTTTTCGATAAGTTATATCACGGGCAACGCAAGTAACACCATCGGTTAATCCATTCTGTCCTTTTAAAATGGTGGCATGTAAGTCATACCACAACCTTCCATTGGGGGTATCAAAATATATCTCAGCCTTACTAAAACTCTTATTCTGAATACAATAACTCAAAACTACCTCAATCTTTGCTTTCGATGGTTGAGAGATATCCATATCAGGGACTTTCTTTCCGAGGTATTTATCTAAATTAAAAAAGACAGATGTACCTGAAGGTATATGGTATTCAACAAATCGTAAGTCATTATCCAAAACAAAAACCAAATCGCTAATACTTGATATCAGAGAAGCTTTGCGTTCCTCGCTCGCACGCAATTCGTTTTCGTTTCTTTTACGGTCTGTTATATCTCTTGAATTGGCAACAATAAATCCTTTACCATTTAAAAATATGTACTTTACGGTTACTTCAACTGGAATTTCGACCTTGGTAACGATATTCATATAGAGTCGCTCAATAGTCAAATGATCTTCCGCTTTTAATACCTCTACGTGTTTATACCAATCTTCCATAGTTGGAAAATGGTTGAGATAATCGGTAACGTGAAATTTGCCGACCTGAGCAGGATCAATTCCCAGTACTTCACCTGCAACTTTATTTAAATAAAAGAGTTGACCTTCTTCCGTAATAACCTGTACAGCATCAGAAATATTATCAAATAAATTCAAAAAGATAGAGAGTTGTTCTTGAGTCTTTTTCCTTTCGGTATAATCAATACTAATACCAACCATGCCCACAATTTGTTCATTTTCATTCCTCAACGGCAATTTGGATATTAAAGCCCAGTTGTCATCGCCCATTGGTTTTAGTTCGCCCAATATAGACTGTCCTTCGCTAATGACCCGCTGATCTTCTAACAAAGTATTAGAAGCAATGACCTCCCCATAAATATCAGAATCGGTTTTACCCAATACCTCCTGTTCGGATTCCAACCCTAAAAGTTTCAGTTCCGATTTATTTGCTAACGTTTTCTTGTACTGTAAGTCTTTTGCATAAATGCTAATAGGGATATTGTCAATAATAGTTCTTAGAAGTCGGCGTTCTTCAGTCAATTTATTCTCAGCTAGTCTTCTAAGCTCATCATCAACAGCTTGTGTAATAACTTTGCCTAAAAATTCAACAATATTACGAAATTCGTTTTTAAACAGAAGACTAAATGGATTTTTTCTACCCAAAATCAAATAACCATAATCTGCCAAACAATAAACATAAAAATAATTATCACCCTGAATTATTTCACAGCATCCTCTTTCTTTATTTTTCTCCGAACTTTTAATATGAACTTTAAGATACTCTAACACATTATTGTTCTTAAAAGCAAATGGGAGTATCAGCTTATTAACTAACTCTGATTTCTCAATTTTGATTACTCCTGCCATAAAGCAATTCAATTTGCGCAAATAGACGGGTAACACTGTGTTAATCACATCGTCTTCGGTACCTTTTGACCCTGCAAAAAATATCAATTCTAGAAGTGCCTCTGATTTTAAATTGTTTATCATTTCCATTTTGCCACTATTACCGTTTTATTGTATATTTCCAGAAACGAATTGCCAATATTTGCAATTTCGCCAAATGTTAGCGCACCATACAAGGTTTGATCTCCACTTATTTCTTTTAATTCCTGAGCAAACATATTATCTAAGAATTTTCCTCGCGAAGAACAGTCAATACAGAACAAATAACCATTATCTTCTGCGCCTTCATAAGTAGTCATACATTGATCCTTTGCCTCGCTAGCCGCAGCCAGCAACGACCCTACATCACCATGCATTATTGAAAAATATTGTCCACTATCAATTAAATCCAAAAAATGAATGGTTTTATCCTTCACCTGAAATGGATCGCGAATCACTGTTTCACCATCTATCTTTATTAACCCTATCGGATATGATTTTGCTATTTCAGCAAAATTATTTTTATCAAAAACAAGCCCGGAATGTTCTTCAACTTCTTGTTTATAAACATCAAATGCCGGTTCCCAGTTTATTGATTTCACTTCATTAAATTCAACTTCGGTAGCTTTCATTGGCTCTGTTATTGGATTCCAACCATGCGCTATTCCAATTGAAAAACATTCTTCGGTCAATCCGATGACAGCCGAGTTGGCGTGCATTCCTGAATTGTGAAGCACATTTTTTGAAGACTTAAAGGAAGTTGTTCCACTACCTCCGCCAATAAAATTAAATTCATTCCCGAAAAAATCATATAAACTCTCTATAAATTGATTTTTTCCATTCACAAACGCATCAGTAAAAATAATTACACTTCCACTATCGGGTAAGTTAGCTGAGTAGTGACTTTCCAATTTAGACTGATAATTGTGCTCGTCATCAAAGCTAAAAACCTGACTCTTTAAATCAAAAGGCAATGGTAGCAACAGCACACCATTCGACTTGATTTTGCAACGTACGATTATTTCCGAAAAAACACCGCCAACAATCGATTTTGAAAATGATTGCAGAATCGGATCTACTAATTCAGGACTAAAATGCTCATCATCCGTCATCAAAATCAGTACTGACTTAAATTCTTCGTCATTCTCAATTTGTTTTAGATTTTCAACAAATTCGTCAAAGTAAACAGAATAAGATGCTTTCATATTTATTTACATGAGTGTCCACTAAAATAAATTAAGAGTTAGTTGCTCTGACAAAAGTTCTTTGACATCATTTTTTTCTGCATCAAAAAACAGTTCGCCAATTGCCGAATTGTCTAATAGAGAAATACCCAATATCTGCAAAACTTCATAAGTTG